>Ga0182235_100010_pt1 | contig 122550 bp, 123 predicted proteins | sample hydfratesGB_TM_B_FD_132460 | JGI IMG/M metagenome (GOLD analysis project Ga0182235, IMG submission 132460) | Subsurface microbial communities from deep shales in Ohio, USA - hydraulic fracturing test GB_TM_B | ecosystem: Environmental > Aquatic > Deep subsurface > Shale gas/oil reservoir >... | reverse complement strand
TCGAAACAAGATTAAAGTCATGAAAGAGTGGATAAAGTATCATAGAACAATGCGATTAGAGGAAATGTTTAAGATAGTGAATGCCAAGTTAAGAGGGCACTATCAGTATTATGGTGTTACAGATAATACGAAAGCTGTTAAGAACTTTCTAAAACAAACAAAATGGTTATTGTTTAAGTGGTTAAATCGACGAAGTCAAAGGAAAAGCTATACGTTAGATACATTCTATAATGGTTTACTTCGGACATTCCCTTTGATGGAACCATCAATTAAGGTAAGTTTGTTTTATAGATAATGAATGAATACAAAGTGAAGAGCCGTATGCGTTAGTAGCGCACGTACGGTTCTGATTAGGGGCTTGGATGCATAAGCATCCTTGACCTACTAAAGAAAAAATGAAAGTAAGGAATTTATATGTATAAGTATTTAGATAAAATAAACTCACCAGAAGATTTAAAAAAATTAAATATTGATGAGCTAAAGTTTTTATGTGAAGAGATTAGAGATTTTTTAATCAATACTATTTCACAAACAGGAGGACATCTAGCTTCTAATTTAGGAGTGGTAGAATTAACTGTTGCTCTTCACTATGTATATGATTCACCTAAAGATAAACTCATATGGGACGTAGGTCATCAATCATATATCCATAAAATTTTAACTGGCAGAAAAGATCTTATAAATACTATAAGAAAGACCGATGGATTAAGTGGTTTTATAAAAAGATCTGAAAGTTCCCATGATGTTTTTGAAGCAGGGCACAGCAGTACATCTATATCTGCAGCACTTGGTATTGCAAGAGCAAGGGATTTAGCAGGAGAACACTATGATATAGCTGCAATTATTGGAGATGGTGCATTAACTGGTGGAATGGCTCTTGAAGCACTAAATGAAGGTGGCAAGAGAAAGTCTAAAATGACAGTAATTCTAAACGAAAACGAAATGTCTATATCTGAAAATGTTGGTGCTATATCAAATCATTTAAATAAGTTAAGAACTAATAAATCTTATTATAAATTTAAAGAAAAGTTAGAGAACCTATTATCTAAAATTCCAGGAATAGGAAACAAGATAATTAAACTTATAAGAAAAATAAAAGAAGGCCTTAAGACAACTATAGTTAATGGAGGTATGTTTTTCGAGGAATTAGGATACAGGTACATAGGCCCGGTAGATGGTCATGATGTTGAAAGTATTGTACAGGTATTAAAAAAAATAAAAGAAATTGACAATCCTGTATTATTACATGTTTGTACTGTTAAAGGTAAGGGTTACAAACTAGCTGAAGAAAATCCCGATTTATATCATGGGGTTGGTAATTTTGATGTTGCTAAAGGTCAAAGCATAAATACAAAAAAAATTACTTTTTCTTCTGTCTTTGGAAACAAGCTAACTTCTATTGCTGAAAAAAATAAAAATGTTGTAGCGATTACTGCAGCTATGAAAGATGGTACCGGCCTCAATGAGTTTGCAGCTAAATATCCTGAAAGATTTTTCGATGTAGGTATAGCGGAGCAACACGGAGTTACTTTAGCGGCAGGAATGGCTTCGAATGGATTAGTCCCGGTATTTGCTGTATACTCAACATTTTTGCAGAGAGCTTACGATCAAATTATACATGATGTTGCAATGCAGAACCTTCATGTGGTTTTTGGAATAGATAGAGCTGGTATTGTTGGCAAGGATGGAGAAACACACCAAGGAGTTTTCGATACATCGTTTTTGACTAATATTCCAAATATAACAGTTTTTACTCCTGGAGATTATCCAGAATTGGAAAAAGTACTAGAATACAGCATTAATAATATGAATTCTCCTGTAGCAGTGCGGTATCCTAGAGGTTCAGTTAAAGATAGTTTAGAATGTGATTATAAAAATTTTAATCCTTTTGAAAATGAAGTTTTAAAGGAAGGAAAGGACCTCACTATAGTAACTCATGGCAGAATGACACAAGAAGCTTTAAAAGCTGCAAATAGAGCCGAAAAAGACGGTGTGAATTGTGAAGTTATATATATGAGATGTATTAAACCTTTAGACTTAAGTTTCATTATAAAATCTTCAAATAAAACAGGCCACCTATTAATCATAGATGAAAGTCTTGAAGATACAAGTATTAAAGATAGAATTTCTGTAAAAATATATAAGGAAAATAAAAATATTAATATAGATTACTTAACCCTTCCAAATAAATTCATAGAACATGGAACTGTAGAGGATATCTTAGACAGATATCAATTATCTGAAAAAGGTATTTATGAAAAAATTATGAGTTTAAAATAAAAAAAGCAAAAATCTCAAAATAGAGATTTTTGCTTTTATTTTTAATATACTTATTTTGTACCAAACAATCTATCACCAGCATCACCTAAACCAGGTACTATATAGCTATTTTCATTTAGTCCTTCATCTATAGATATAGTAAAAATTTCAACATCAGGATGTACTTTATGAACTTCATTGATTCCATGTTCTGTGGAAACTAAAACCATTGCTTTAATATCTACAGCCCCTCTTTTTTTAAGCATTGTGATAGCATCTCTTAACGAACCGCCAGTTGCTAACATTGGATCTGTAACTATTACAAGTCTTTCAGATATATCTGATGGCAATTTGCAGTAGTATTCTACTGGTTGTATAGTTTCTTCATCTCTGTAAATCCCTATATGTCCTACTTTCGCAGTTGGTATTAAATTCAACATACCTTCTACCATACCCATTCCAGCTCTCATTATTGGCACTATCGCAACATCAAGGCCGCTTAAAGCTTTACCTGTTGTCTTGCAGATAGGTGTCTCAATTACTTTATCTTCCAAAGGTAGACTTCTGGTAACCTCATAAGCCATTAGCATTGAAACTTCATTTACAAGTTGTCTAAAATCCTTTGAAGATGTATTTTTGTCTCTAAGTAATGTAAGTTTGTGTTGGATTAATGGATGTACTATTAAATTTACTTTATCCTTCATTATAAGCTCCTCTCATTTTTTCTATATATATTATTATATATTAATCTATATCTGTCAATTGATTGTTTACATTTAATAGCTAAGATTATATAATCTAATTGGTGATTTGGTGATGAAAAAAATAGGTCTAGACGTAGTAAAAGTAAGCAGAATAGACAAATTAAAAAATAATCAAAAATTCATAGATAAAATTTTTGATTCGGAAGAAGTAAAATATTTAGAAAAAAAAAGATTTAACAGTGAGACAGTTGCTGGTTTTTTTGCATGTAAAGAAGCAGTTGCAAAAGCAGTTGGTACTGGAATAGGAAAGACTTCATGGAAAAATATAAAAATAAGACATGATGAAAATGGAGCACCCTATGGAATTTTGAATAATTCAGAAAGTGAAATCATATATGTTAATCTATCTATTACCCATGAAAAAGAATATGCTCTAGCAGTAGCATTAATAGAAGAAAATATAAATTTTAATTTAAAAAATCCACCAATATTTATTAGTAAAAGAAAAGAAGAAAGCCATAAGGGAACTTACGGTAAAGTATCGATAATAGGTGGGAGTTTTGGTATGTCAGGATCAATATACCTGGCATCAACAGCCTCTTTAAGAATGGGTTCCGGACTTGTATATAGTGTTGTTCCCAGTTCTATTGCAGAGATTTTATCGATTAAGTTTGAAGAGGTAATAGTAGAATCAATAGCAAGCCAAAAACCTTATTTTGATAATAATGCAGATGAAATTCTAAAGAAAATTGAAAAGTCTGATGCAATTGCCCTAGGCCCTGGATTAGGATGGGATGAAAGTAGGGAAACCTTAGTTAAAAAGGTTATACAAAGAGTAAAAAAACCAGTAGTCTTAGATGCAGATGGTTTAAACTGTATATCTGATAAACCAGATGTTTTAAAAAAGGGAGAAGACATTGTAATAACTCCTCATCCTGGTGAAATGAGTAGACTTACAAAAAAAACAATAAGTGAAATTTTAAAAAAACCGAAAGAAATAGCTACTGATTTTGCTAAAAAATATAATGTAGTTGTAGTTTTAAAAAAATCGAATACGGTAGTGGTAAATCCTAAAGGAGATTATTATATAAATAAGACAGGTAATCCTGGCATGGCAACAGCAGGAAGTGGAGATGTTTTAACAGGAATTATTGTATCATTAATTGGTCAAGGGTATGGTAGCTTTGATGCTTCTAAACTTGGAGTTTTTATTCACGGATTGGCTGGAGATATGGCAGCAAACAAGTATGGACAGGAATCCTTAATAGCAAAAGATATAATTGAATTCATGCCAGAAGCAATAAAAAAGTGTAAAAATTAAAGCACTTAAAAAGTGCTTTAATAATCGATTATTTCATAAACTCCAGTTACCATAAATATTGCATAATTATCTACATATACGCCTCTACCATCGCTTCTAGGTATTATTAATTGATGATTTCGAGGAATTGATTCATCTTGTTTTATATCAACTCCTGAAGTTACATCAGATAAACCGCCCTGGTCAGATGTTATAGCATAAGCAGTACCAGCTCTTAAAATTATTTCAGAACCTGCTTCTAATATTATTTTTTGTTTTCCTGATAATTCGACTACTTCTAAAGTGCTTGAAGATACTTTCAAATTATTTATATCGTCTTTTAATGAAGATATTAATTCTGCTTGTTCTTTAATAGTAGATTCGAGATCTTCAACTATTATACTTTGATTACTTATATTTTCACTGAACTCACTATTTACTTCATCTAAACGATAGTCCAGATAACTAAGAGTAATTAGAGGATCATCACTTTCAGCAGTATCTGAGGAAAAACCAAGTATAGGATAAATTAAAATAATGGAAATTATTAAAATGATAATAGATTTCTTTTTCAAAAATTTCAACTCCTTTTTTTATAACATTATTATCATTTTAAATTATTAATTAAATATTATCAATGAAAAATATCATAGAAATTTAAATAATATCATGATAATATATATTCTTGTATATTGTTAAAATAAATAAATCATTTAAACTGAGGTAATTATGAAGAGAACATCTATTTTAGGAGTAAAAATTAACAATTTAAAATTTACAGAAGTAGAAGAAATACTCTTAGATACTTTAGCTAAAGGTAAAAAGAAATCAGTATTTACCCCTAATACTGAAATAATAATGATGTGTCAAGAAGATAAAGATCTTCTTAGAGTTATAAACTCTGGAGATATAGTAACTCCAGATGGCATAGGATTGATATATGCTTCTAAAATATATAGGGCAGGATTAAAGGAAAGAGTAACTGGATTTGATATATCAATGAAACTCCTGAATATATCAAAGGAAAATTCCTACAATGTGTTTTTATTAGGGGGTAAACCGGGAGTAGCAGAGAAAGCTAGAAATATATTGATGAAAAAAGGTTATAAAAACATAGTCGGTTTCCATCATGGATACTTTTTTAACCATGAAAATCGCGAAGAAATTGAAGAAGACATTGTAAAAAAGATAAATCAGTTGGAAACAAACATACTATTTGTAGGTTTTGGATCTCCAAAACAAGAGAAATGGATAAATAAATACAAAGATAAACTTAACATAAATATTATTATAGGTAACGGAGGGACTATTGATGTTCTGTCAGGAGAAGTTAATAGGGCCCCAATAATATATCAGAAACTGGGCTTAGAGTGGTTTTACAGACTTATTAAAGACCCAAAAAGGATAAAAAGACAAATTTCAATTCCCAAATTCCTAATTAAGGTAATTTTTAGTAAAAATAGTGTAAAAAATTCATAAAAACTATTTAAAAAATTCATAAAAACCTGTAAAATAGTAATAAGAACATACTTAGAAGAAGGAGAACAAATGATCGAGTTCAAGGACGTAACAAAAATTTATAAAAATAAATTTACTGCAGTAGAAAATATTAATTTGAAAATTGATGAAGGAAGTTTTTCATTTATAATAGGAAAAAGTGGAGCAGGTAAAACAACATTAATAAGACTATTGATGAAAGAAGTTGAACCAACCAGTGGACAGATTATCTTTAACGGAGAAGATATTTCCCATTTAAATAATAGGAAAATACCAATTCATAGAAGAAAAATTGGTGTCATTTTTCAAGATTTTAGGTTATTAGAAAACAAAACTGTTTACGAAAACATAGCTTTTGCTATGGAAGTAGTAGGACACAGTTCTAGAGTCATAAGAAGAGAAATCCCTAATGTATTAACTATGGTTGGCTTAAGCGATAAGGCAAACAATTATCCTAATGAATTAGCAGGTGGAGAACAGCAAAGGATAGCTATTGCTAGAGCGGTAGCCAATAAACCAAAAGTTATTATAGCTGATGAACCTACTGGTAATCTTGATCCTGAAACATCAAATGATATTATGAAAATATTTAAAGAAATAAACAATAGAGGTACTACCCTTATTATGGCTACTCACGACCGAGAAATAGTAGACGAAATGAAGAAAAGAGTAATAGAACTTAAAAACGGTAAAATAATAAGAGACACTAGAGAGGGAGAGTACTACAATGTTTTCTAAAATATTGAAAAATACATTTAAGCAGGGATTTCAGAGTATCTTTAGAAATAGAACCATGAGCTTAGCCTCAGTAGGTTCTGTAGCATCAGTTTTAATTATTTTAGGTATGATATTGCTTTTGATACTTAATATAAATACCCTTACATTAAGCGCCCAGGAAAAATTTGATGAAATATATGTGTATCTAGAAGATGACATAGGTGACCAAAGAATTGAAGAAATCGGGAATGATATTAAAGGATTAGAGGGAGTTCTTTCTGTAGTCTACCAGTCAAAAGAATATGCATTAAATAAAATGAAGGAAGACTGGGGTGAAGATGGAGATCTTTTAGATGGATTTGTAAATAATCCCCTTCCAAATACTTATGTTATTCAACTTGAAGAGGTGAGCTATTCAGAAGAAGTTATCGTAAGTATAGAGAGCATGTATGGTATAGAAGAGATTAAGTATTATAAAGAAGCAGTAGATATGCTTATTAGTACTTCAAGTTATGTACAGATTATAGGAACTATATTAATAATTGTCTTGCTTTTAATCAGCATATTTATAATCCAAAATACTATAAAGATTACTGTAGCCTCTAGAAGAACGGAAATAAGACTTATGCAGTACATAGGGGCGTCAAATGGTTATGTGAGAGGACCTTTTATATTTGAAGGCTTGATATTAGGACTTTTAGGGTCTATAATAGCAACTATAGTAGTTTTAAATGGTTACGATTACTTAGTAGGCTATGGTAATGAAAAGCTAGCTCCACTACTATCTTTTCAATTTATACCAACAACTACAATTTCTATGGACATATTAATAATTTTTGTTACAATAGGAATAGGTATTGGAATATTAGGTAGTATTGTTTCTTTGAAAAAATTCTTGAATGCTTAGGAGGTAAAAATGAAAAAAATTAGATTTTTAATATCAATAGTAGTAATAATTTCTATTTTTACTGTATCTGCTGGTGCGTCTAAGATAGATGAGCTAAAAAACAGCTTAGATTATACAGAACAGCAAAGAGAAAATATTCTTAATAAGATAAAAGAAGGGGAACAGGAAAAGAATTCAGTAGCTCAAGAAATAAACAGATTAGATAATGAAATAAACAATATAAATTCTCAAATCAACAGCCTAAGTGCAAATATTGAAGAAATGAATAACAATATTACAGAATGCGAAAATAATATTAGAGAAATTGAAGAAAAAATTGATCTTAAAACTGAACTTCTTGAAAAAAGAGTAAGAGTAATGTATAAAAAAGGCGGATCTTTAGGATATGTAGAAGTTTTGTTTGAAGCTGAAGATTTAAGTGATTTTTTAACTAGACTGGATATGATTCAAAAAATAGTGGACAATGATGTTGAACTCTTAAGCGGATTAGAAGCAGAAAATAATGAGCTTAATATGCTCAAAGCAGAGCTGGAAAATGAAAAGAGCCAATTAGCTGCAGCATTAAATGATGTTGAAGTGAAGAAAAATGAAATAGTTACCGTAAGTAGAAGTAAAGAAGATTACATGAGAAATCTTCAAGGGAAAATTGAGGAACTTGAAGCACAAGAAGATAGGTTATTAGCTCAATCAAAACAATTAGAGAGTGAAATACAGCAGGCTCAACTGGAAATGGAATATGCCGGAGGAGTTATGGCATGGCCTTCACCAGGATTTTACAGAGTAACATCTCCCTATGGTATGAGACTTCATCCTATATATGGATATTCTAAAATGCATACGGGAGTTGATATAGGAGTATCTATGAATCAAAATATTGTTGCAGCTAATGATGGAGTTGTACAATATGCAGGATGGTATGGAGCATATGGAAATATAGTAATTGTAGACCACGGTGGGGGAATATCTACTCTATCAGCTCATAATACAAGTGTTTTAGTATCAAAGGGACAAAAAGTAACGAAAGGCCAGGTTATTTCAAAATCTGGTACTACAGGTCTATCAACAGGACCACACTTGCACTTTGAGGTAAGACTAAATGGTAAACATACTAATCCGATGGAGTATATAAAATAATATTTGACAATTTATTAAAATCTGGTATACTATAATAGTTAATAAAGTAGAAGTATCCGCTTCTCACCTTGCGACAGAAGTCAGTAAGGTTAATATTTACTACATTGATAAATTATTGGTGGAGTATGTCTAAAAGATAGCGGATATAGCTGTCTTTTTTATTATATTAGGAGGTGTAATTATTAAAGAACTTAAGATCAATGAAGAAATTCGTGAGAGAAAAGTAAGGGTTATTGACCAAGAGGGAGAGCAGTTAGGTATTTTACCTATTGAAGAAGCCCAAAAATTAGCAATAGAAAAAGGTTTGGATTTAGCAGAGGTGGCACCAAACGGAAAACCACCTGTTTGTAGGATTATGGACTACGGGAAATATAAATACGAACAGCAGAAAAAAGAAAAAGAAGCTAGGAAAAAACAGCAGGTAATTAAAGTTAAAGAAATAAGACTTTCTCCTAAGATTGAAGACCATGATTTAGGATACAAGGCGAAGCATGCTATTGAATTCTTACAAAATGGTGATAGAGTTAAAGTTTCTGTTAGGTTTAGAGGAAGAGAAATGGGTCATACAGAAATGGGAAGAGAAGTTTTAGAAAAGTTTGCTAAAGAGACCGAAGAGTATTCAATCATTGATAAAAAACCTAAAATGGAAGGCAGACAAATGATTATGTTTTTAAGCGCAAAGTCAGATAATTAGAAGGAGGACTAGAAATGCCTAAAATTAAAACTAAAAGATCAGCAGCAAAAAGATTTAAGAAAACTGCTACTGGTAAAATTAAAAGAGCGAAAGCTTATAAAGGACACAATACTGGGAAAAAATCTCCAAAAAGAGTTAGAAATTTAAGAAAGAGCACTTTAGTTTCTGAAGGAGACCAAAAAAGAGTAGAAAAGCTAATACCATACAAATAGTGAGGAGGATCATAAATGGCTAGAATAAAAAGAGGCTTAAATGCTAAAAAGAACCATAAAAAAGTATTAAAATTAGCAAAAGGATACTACGGAGCAAAAAGTAAACAATTTAAAACTGCTAACCAAGCAGTAATGAAGTCCTTATCCTATGCGTATACTGGAAGAAAATTAAGAAAAAGAGAATTAAGAAAATTATGGATTACAAGAATAAATGCAGCTGCAAGAATTCATGGAATGTCTTACAGTAGATTTATAAATGCACTTAAGCAAAATAATATAGAAATCAATAGAAAAATGCTTTCAGAAATGGCTGTAAATGACCCTGATGGGTTCAAAACTTTAGTAGAATCTGTAAAGTAACCAACAAATTAGGAGACTGTTTCGACAGTCTTTTTTTCTTTTAAATACTATGATAAAATGCTATAATAATGAGTGTATATTTAGGAGGGAATTATGAATAATCCAGATAGAAATTATGACCGTTTAAAACTTAATCCTTCACACTTTTTAATATTATGGTTTGGTATAACTATATTAACAGGTGCTACTTTACTAAACTTACCCTTTGCTTCTGTTGATGGTAACAGTATCGGATTCATTGATGCACTTTTTACATCAGCGTCAGCAGTTTGCGTTACTGGTCTAATAGTTGTAAATACAGCTGTTCACTGGACTTTGTTTGGTAAAATAGTTATTTTAATTCTTATTCAAATCGGTGGATTAGGGATTATGACCATGGCTACCTTGATAGCATTTTTACTTGGAAGAAGAATAACTCTTAAAGATAGATTGCTAATAAGGGAAGAATTAAATGCTACAACTTTACAAGGGATAGTACTTTTAACAAAAAGAGTTCTGATTATGACTATAGGGATAGAATTGATAGGGGCAATATTTTTATCTTTTACCTTCACAAAAGAATTAGGAATGATAAAAGGTATTTGGTACTCTATATTTCATGCAGTCTCAGCTTTTTGTAATGCTGGATTCGATATAACAGGAAACAGTTTAGTTGATTACTCAGGAGATGTAATTATAAATGTAACTGTTATGTCTCTTATAATTTTAGGTGGGATAGGATTTTACGTAGTTATGGAGGTTTTAAGAGAAAGAAGATTTAGATATTTTTCTCTCCATACTAAATTAGTATTAATAATAACTTCCATACTAATAGTATCCGGGGCTATACTTGTTTTAGCTATGGAATATAATAATCCTGAAACTCTTGGGATGCTAAGTCTTAAAGATAAAATACTAGCTTCATTTTTTCAATCTGTAACACCAAGAACAGCAGGATTTAATACGATAGATACAGCAGGATTAGGATATGCTGCTTCTTTATTGATTATAATATTCATGTTTGTAGGTGGATCACCAGGTTCAACAGCTGGAGGAATAAAAACTACAACAACCGGTATAATTATTATATCAACATATAGGTTAATTATGGGTTATGAAGATGTAGAAGTATTAAAAAAGAGAATTGATGCAAAAACCACTATAAGAGCTCTGGCAGTCGCAACTATTTCTATATTTTTAGTTGCAGTCGTAACAATTATACTGTCTATTACAGAGATAAATAGCGGATTTTCATTCCACGATATATTATTTGAGGTAACTTCAGCCTTTGGTACAGTTGGGTTGAGTAGAGGTTTAACTCCTCATTTATCAGCAATAGGAAGAATACTTATAACATTTACTATGTTTATTGGAAGAATCGGTCCTTTAACTATTGCTTTTGCAATAGCTCAAGGACAAGATAAAAACAAAGGAAATTACAGATACCCGATAGGGAAAATACTAGTAGGATAGGGAGGCAGTATGAAACAATTTGTAGTAATAGGTTGCGGAAGATTTGGATCAAGCGTAGCAAAGACATTAACAAAATTAGGATATGATGTTCTGGCAATAGATAAAGACCCTGACAAGGTACAGGAAATATCTGAGTATGTTACTCACTCAGTACAAGCTGATGCAGTAGATGAAAATGCACTTAAAACCTTAGGAATTAGAAATTTCGATGTTGCAATAGTCACAATAGGTTCAGATATCCAGGCATCTATTATGGGAACTTTAATAGCGAAAGAATTAGGTGTTAAAAAAGTAATATCGAAGGCTCAGAATGAACTTCACGGTAAAGTTTTATACAAAATTGGAGCTAATAAAGTTATTTTCCCTGAAAGAGATATAGGTATTAGAGTAGCTCACAATTTAGTCTCTTCAAATATATTAGACGTAATTGAATTTGCACCGGATTACAGTATTATTGAAATTGCAGCTAAAAAAGATTGGGAAGATAAATCTTTAAAAGATTTGCAATTACCCAAAACCTACGGAGTCAGTGTTATGGCTATAAAAACTGGAGAAGATGTTAATATTTCACCATATGCTGATGATGTGGTAAAACGTGGAGATACTTTAATAGTAATTGGAGATAATGTTAGTCTTAAAAAATTAGAAGAAAAAGAAAATGATAAAAAGCAGCAGTAATTCAAAGATAAAGCTATTAAGAAGCTTATATTCAAAGAAAAATAGATATAAAACAAAAAAATATTTAGTAGAAGGGTATCAAATATCTTTAGATTATTTAAAGTATTCAAATAGGATAGATTGTGCTGTAGTGTCAGAAGAATTTGATAAAATCGATGAGATAGTTGACTTGAAAAATGACTTAGAAATAAATATTGTGAAAAAAGAAATTTTCAACAAGATTAGCGATACAAAAAATAGTCAAGGCATAATTTTAATAGTTAATTTTGAAGGATATCAACTAGAGTTACTATTAGATAAAGACAAAATTATTCTAATAGACGGGATTCAAGATCCGGGTAATCTAGGAACTATAATACGAACATGTGATGCCTTTAACATAGATGGGATTATTACTCTAGAAAATACTGTTGATTTATATAACAGTAAAACAGTGAGGGCAGCTATGGGCTCTATATGTAGAATACCTGTAGTTTTAGGAGACAGTAATTTAGATATAATAAAAAAATTAAAAGAAAATAATTTTAAAATTTTATCTTCAACACCAAGGTATAATAAAGACATAAAGAATGTAAACAAGGAAGAGAAATTAGCTTTAGTAATTGGAAATGAAGGTAATGGTGTATCTAATTTTATTTTAGAAAAATCCCACGACTTAGTAGGTATAAAAATGAAAGGGAACATAGAGTCACTTAATGCAGGAATAGCAGCAGGAATCCTAATATACGAAATAACTAATTCATAGTTGATATATAAATTTAATTTTGATATAATCTAAAAAAATATGAAATGCGATGATTGAGTTTAAACGTTGGAATCAATAGTGATTTAAGAGAGTATGAATCTGGGCTGTAAATTCATACCACTATCCAATCGGACTTTCCCTCAATAGCAGATAATCTGAAATTAGTAAGGTTATCCGGTTTGAGCCGTTATAAAATTAAGTAAAAAGAAGAGTGGTACCGCGTCACTTCGCCTCTTAGGTGGAGTGTTTTATTTTTTGAAAGGAGATTTTATGGAAGAAAAACTGCAAATAATCCAAAAAAATGCAATTAATGAGTTAAAAAAAGCAAATACAAAAGAAGAAATAGAAAAACTTAGAGTAAAATATTTAGGTAAAAAAGGTGAATTAACCTTACTATTAAGAGAAATGGGTAAATTACCTAAAGAAAAAAGACCTATAATCGGTAAAATGGCTAATGAAGTTAGAAGTGTTTTAGAAGATAATATAGAAGAACAAAATCTCACAATAGAAAATATAGAAAAAAACAAAAGACTAAAAAAGGAAAAAATAGATATAACAATTCCTGGCAACTTCCACGATGTTGGTAAAAGGCATCCTTTATTAAAAGTAAAGGAGGAACTAGAAGATTTATTCTTAAAGATGGGATATGATGTAGTCGAAGGACCGGAAATTGATACAGTGGAGAATAATTTTGACGCCTTAAATGCACCTCCTGACCACCCATCAAGAGATAAGTCAGATACATTTTATATAAACGACAACTTGCTTTTAAGAACTCAGACTTCTCCAGTACAAATAAGGGTTATGAAAGAACAAAAACCTCCAATAAGAATTGTATCAGCTGGTAGAACTTTTAGATTTGATGAAGTAGATGATACCCACTCTCCAATGTTCCACCAGATGGAGTGTCTAGTAGTTGATAAAAATGTTACCTTAGCAAATTTAAAGGATTCAATTAATCATTTCGTAAAAGAATTATTTGGTGAAGATATGAAAACAAGGTTTAGACCCCATAATTTTCCTTTTACTGAGCCAAGTGCAGAAGTTGATGTGTCTTGTTTAGCATGTAAAGGAAAAGGATGCAAGGTATGCAATTTTACAGGTTGGAGTATGGAGTTACTTGGATGTGGTATGGTTCATCCAAAAGTATTAGAAAACTGCGGAATTGATCCTACTGTATACTCTGGATATGCCTTTGGAATGGGAATAGATAGAGTTACTATGGTAAAACATAAAATTAATGATATCAGACTTTTATTTGAGAATGATATCAGATTTTTGAAACAATTTTAAGGAGGTATATATGTTAGTACCGATAAACTGGTTAAAAGAATATGTTGAAGTAAACACAGATATTAGAGAATTATCTGACAAACTAACAATGACAGGGACCCATGTAGATTCGATAATAAATATGGATAAAGAGATTGACAATATTTTTGTTGGAAAAATTACTAAATTAGAACCACACCCAAATGCAGATAAGCTTCAGATAGTACATGTAGATTTAGGTAAAAATCAACTTAAATTGATAACAGGAGCAAAAAATATAAAAGAACAAGATTTGGTTCCAGTAGCAACAGAAGGTGCAGTATTGCCAAATGGAATGGAAATAGGTGTAACAGACTTCAGAGGTATAAAATCTGAAGGAATGCTTTGTTCTTACGAAGAACTTGGAATAGATAGTTCTCTAGTGCCGAAAGAATCAAAAGATGGAATTATTATCATTAATGAAGACATAGAATTAGGAGCTAATGTAATAGACGTATTAAACCTAAAAGGACATATATTAGACTTGGAGATTACTTTTAATAGACCGGATTGTTTAAGTATGGTAGGCATAGCAAGAGAAACTGCAGCCACATTAAAGACAAAATTCAAATATCCCGAAATAAAAATCGAAAAAGAAACAGAAGAAATAAATAATTACGTAAAGGATATACAGATAGTAGATGAAGATCTGTGCAGCAGGTACTATGCTAGGGTTATTAAAGATGTGAAGATTGGTCCTTCTCCTTTATGGCTTCAGAGAAAAATTATGGATGCCGGTATAAGACCCATTAATAATATAGTAGATGCTACAAATTATGTGATGCTTGAAATTGGACAACCTCTACATGCCTTTGATATGGATACAATTAAAGGAAAAGTTGTTAAAGTAAGAAGGGCTAAAGAGAGTGAAAAAATTAAAACTTTAGACCAAATAGATAGAAATTTAGATGAAGATATGTTAATAATCGCAGATGAATCTGATCCTATTGGTATAGCAGGAGTTATGGGTGGATTTGATTCAGAGGTAACAAAAGATTCAAAAGTGATTTTAATGGAAAGTGCTAATTTTAATGGAAAATCCGTAAGAGAGACTTCAAAAAAATTAGGTCTTAGAAGTGAGGCTTCTTCTAGAAATGAAAAAGACCTACCTAATGAAATAGTTGTAGATGCATGTAATAGAGTGTGTCAGATTATTGAAAGCATAGGTGCTGGTAAAATAGTAAAAGGAGTAATTGATAGAGGTAAGAAGAAAGCTGATAAAAGAGAGATAACTATGTTGCCTAAAAACTGCAACAATTTATTAGGAACAAATATTGAAGATAAAGAAATGGTTGAAATATTAAACTCTTTAAATATAGAAAGTAAAATTGTTGATGATAAAATAATTTCAAAGATACCATATTTTAGAAAAGATTTAGAAATGGAAGCAGATTTAATTGAAGAAGTTGGAAGGATTTATGGCTTCCATAATATACCACCTAAACCTTTGGAAGGAAATGTATTAAAAGGTTCTAAGTCTGAACTTAGAAAGACAGAGGATAGGTGTAAAGACATATTGTATGGAATGGGCTTATATGAAATCACAACCTACTCTTTTATCAGCCCGAAAGAATACGATAAATTTAATGTTGATAAAGAGAATTCTATAAGGAAATACGTTGAAATTAGCAATCCTTTAGGGGAAGATTTTAGCTCTATGAGGACAACATTGCTGCCTAATATGCTAAAAGTTATATCAAAAAATTCAAATTATGGTATTAAAAAAGGTATGTTATATGAAATAGGAAATACCTTTCATAAAGAAGGTAATGGTATGCCTAAAGAAAAAAGACAATTAAGCATAGGTATGTATGGAGGTTATGATTTTTTCAACATAAAAGGTGTTGTTGAAAATCTTTTAGAAAAATTTGGAATTAAATATGATTTTAAAAGAGAAGAAAATAATAGCTCCTTTCACCCGGGTAGAACTGCTAAAATTCTAATTGAAGGCATTGAATTAGGTATTGTAGGAGAAATACACCCTGATGTTAAAAATAATTATGAAATTGATGAAAGGGTTTATGTAGCAGAATTGGATTTACATAAAATTTTAAAAAGCAAAAATGAAGAAAAGACATATCATGAAATTGCAAAGTACCCTTCAGTTACAAGAGACATATCTATTGTAGTAGATGAAGAGGTATTAGTAGGAGAAATAATTAAGGAAATAGAATCTATGAAAATAGAGAACTTAGAAAAGATAGAGATTTTTGATATATATAGAGGAGAGAATATAGAATCTGGAAAGAAAAGTTTAGCATACACAATGGTGTTTAGAGCTAAAAATAGGACGTTAATGGAAGAAGAAGTAAATGATAAATACGAAAAAATACTAAAAAGAGTTGAATCAGTATTTAATGCTAAATTGAGATAATTGGAGATGATTTTATGGATATTAATCCTGTAGCTTTTACTATTTTCAACATAGATATAATGTGGTATGGAATCCTAATAGCTTCTGGAGTCTTAATAGGAACACTTCTAGCACTTAAGGAAGCACGAAGAATTGGATTTAGAGACGAGGACTTAATAGATTTGCTAATAGTTGCTATACCATCAGCCATTATTGGAGCCAGACTTTATTATGTAATATTTCAATTTGATTATTATAAAGATAACCTTTCAGAAATTATAAACATTAGAGGTGGAGGTTTGGCTATCCATGGCGGTATAATTGCGGCTGTATTAGTAGGTTATATTTTTTGCAAAATAAGAAAAGTAAACTTTTGGCAAATTACTGACATAACAGCTCCGAGTATAATATTAGGACAGGCTATAGGAAGATGGGGTAATTTTATTAACCAGGAAGCCTATGGTACCCAAACTGACTTGCCCTGGGGAATTTTAGTTAATGGACAAAAGGTTCACCCTACTTTTCTTTATGAATCCTTGTGGAACATAGTGGTTTTTATGTTTCTCTTATGGTATAGAAGAAAAGGTCGAAAAAAAGATGGAGAAGTTTTTCTGCTTTACGCTATTTTATATTCCATTGGAAGATTTTTAGTAGAAGGACTTAGAACAGATTCTTTAATGTTGGGAAACATTAGAGTAGCACAGCTAATAAGTATAGTAATTATAGTTTTGCTAACAGTTGTTTTTATAAGAAGAAGAAAAGAGAAATAGAAAAAATAAAAAAATCAAGTAATTACTTGATTTTTTTTTGTGTTTTTTTTGCGAAAGTGGTATAATAAACCCATTAAGTGGTATGATATACCCATAAGGTGGTAAATTATGTTTACAGGTGAATTTTTTCACAACATAGATAAAAAAGGTAGACTAATAATTCCTGCTAAATTCCGATACGATTTAGGGGAGACTTTCTATTTAGGAAAAGGCTTTGATAAGAGTTTGCTTGTTTATCCTGAAGAAACATGGAAAGAATTTACTGAAAAGTTAAAAAAATTATCCATATTAAGTACTGAACACAGATATTTTTCAAGAAGATTTTTGTCAGGATTTAGCGAATGCAGCATAGATAAACAGGGCAGAATACTTATACCACCTAATTTAAGAGACTACAGCGAAATGAATGAAGAAACGGTTATAATAGGAGTTTTAGATAGAATAGAAATTTGGAATAAGGATAATTGGGAAGCATATTCAAAAGCAGAAGACATGGACTTTAATGAAATAGCAGAGAAGATGAACGATTTAGGACTAGACTTATAGGAGGAATTTATGGGATTTTATCATGAGCCGGTTATGTTAGATGAAGTTATTAAAGGACTTAATATTAAAAAAAGTGGTATATATTTAGATTGCACCTTAGGTGGAGGCGGACATACCAAAGCAATTTCAAAAATAGCTTCAGATGGAAGGGTAATTTCCATAGATAGAGATGAAGAAGCCATATTAAATTTTGAAAAAGAAAGAGATTCTTATCCGAATGTAACAGTTGTAAAAGATAATTTTCTTAATATAGATAAAGTGCTTAGAGATCTTAAAGTCAATAAGGTTGATGGAGCCCTCATTGATTTAGGAGTTTCTTCCCATCAATTAGATAAAGGAGAGAGAGGATTTTCCTATAGTGAAAATTATGAGCTAGACATGAGAATGAATAAGGAGCAAAAATTATCAGCTAGACATATTGTTAATGGCTATACAAAAGATGAATTAAGAGAAATTATATACAATTATGGTGAAGAAAAGTGGGCTGATAGAATTGCAGAGTTTATAGTTAAAGAAAGACAGGATCGATTTATAGAAACAACTTTTGATTTAGTAGAAATAATAAAAAAAGCAATACCAAAATCAGCAAGAATAGATGGGCCACACCCAGCTAAAAGAACTTTTCAGGCAATACGTATAGAAGTTAATAAAGAACTGGACGTAATAGAACCAACAATTAAGAAAATTGTAAATTCTTTAAATAAGAATGGAATTATCTGTGTAATCACTTTTCATTCTTTAGAAGATAGAATTGTTAAAAATACTTTTAAATGGTTGGAAAAGGATTGTATTTGTCCTCCTAAACAACCAATATGTAATTGTAATAAAAAGAAAGAAATTAAAACAATAACAAAAAAACCTATTGAAGCATCAAAAAAAGAGATTGAAAGAAATCCAAGATCAAGAAGTGCGAAACTTAGAATCGCTAAAAAGATATAAGGGGCGTTATTATGGCAGTCATCGAAAATAAAAGAATTATAAATAATAGGACTAAAAATAAAAAGCGAAAAAAATTTAAAGTAAACACACAATTTAAATATTTTTCATATTTGCTAATCGCCTTCATTTTGGGCTTAACAATAATATATAATTATGCTATAATAACTCAGACTCGTATGGAGATCGATGATATAAATAAAGAGATTAATCTTCTTACTAAAGAAAAAGAAGATATGCTTGTGTTGATTGAAAGTGCAAAGAATACAGGAATAATAGAAGAAAATGCCAGAACTTTTTTAGGCATGGATTATCCAGATTTAAATCAACGTACGTTTATAGAAGTAGCTTATTCAGAAGATACCAAAGAGATAGCTATGGAAAACTCAAATCAACAAGGCATAGATAATATTTTTAGAAAAACTTTTTCTCTAATTAGTGATTAAGAGATTTGAGGGTGAATTATGAAAAGACCAAATTTAAAAATACGAAAGAGAATCATTTTTCTAATGTTTCTCTTTTTTATTATTATAATAGGATTAATAGTAAGGTTAGGTTATATTCAACTTATTAAAGGCGAAGAATATAAAAAAGAAGCTTATGAACAATGGTCAAGGGATATAACTTTAAATCCTGTAAGAGGAGTTATATACGATTCTAAAGGAAAGAAATTGGCTATGAGCATTAGCAGTGATACAGTAGTATGCTGGCCGGAAGATGTGAAAAAGCTAGAGATTGATTACAGTGATATAGCAATAAATGAAGAAAATTTATTTGAAGAATTTTTCATGAAGTTAATCAATCCAGATTATGAGGAAAAAAAAGTTGTAATAGAAGAAACGGCCAATAAACAAACACCGGAAAAAATAGCAAAAACTTTAGCAGAAATTTTAGATATGGATGAAGAAAAAATTTACGAGATGATTACCAGCGATGAAAATTATGTTACAATAAAAAGATGGATTACTATTGAACAGGCAAAAAAAATAAAAGAAGCAAATCTTACTGGTATCAGTTTAATTGAAGATAGTAAAAGGGTTTATCCTTATGGCGAATTTTTAGCTCATGTATTAGGATTTACAAATATAGACCAGGTAGGCATGTATGGGATAGAAAGTGTTTATAATACTGAATTACAAGGTATACCAAGTAGAAGGATTGTAAACACTGATTCAAAAGGTAGAGTTTTACCTTATGGTTATGAGGAATATTTTGAAGGAGAAGAAGGTTTAAATGTTGTACTTACAATAGATGAAACTATTCAACATTTTGCTGAAGATGCATTAGAAAAAGGTTTTAAAGATAACAATGCTGAAGGTGCTAACATAATTATTATAAATCCAAATACTGGAGAAATACTTGCTATGGCAGGGTTACCCGAATATAATCCGAACGATCCTAGAAAACTACCTGACAATATAAAAAGTGAAAACTATTCTCAAGAAGAACTACAAAATATTTGGTTTAAATATTGGAGAAATTCAGTAGTTAATGATATTTATGAACCAGGATCTACTTTTAAAGTTATAACCGCAGCTATTGCTTTAGAGGAAAATAAAATAGATCTAAACACCAATTTTCATTGCGATGGGTATGTAACTCAAATTGAAAGTAATCATACCATTAAATGCTGGAGGTATTATAATCCTCATGGTGATCAGAATTTATTCGAAGCCTTACAAAATTCATGTAATGATGCTTTAGCGGAAATAGGACTAGCTATTGGAAAAGAAACTTTTTATGAATACATTAAAGCTCTAGGCTTTGGAGAAAAAACAAATATTGAATTAAATGGAGAGGCTATTGGAATTATAAATACTCCGGAAAATATGAAAGATGTAAATTTAGTTACTCAATCTTTTGGTCAAGGTATTTCTGTAACACAACTTCAACTTGCATCTGCGTTGTCTGCTGTAAGTAATGGTGGAAATTTATACGAACCTCACCTAATAAAAAGTTTGATTGACCAAAAGGGAAATATTGTAATGGAAAAGAAACCAAAATTGGTGAGAAAAGTTTTTTCGAAAGACACCTCTGAGAAAATGCTTAAAGCTATGGAATCAGTTGTATCGGAAGGATCAGGCAGAAGTGCATATGTTCCGGGATATAGTGTAGGAGGGAAAACTGGAACAGCACAAAAGGTAATTGACGGAAAGTATGCAGAAGGGAAATATATAACATCTTTTCTAGCAGTTGCGCCTACTTATGACCCTGAGATACTTATTTTAATGTCAATTGACGAACCAAAGGAATCATATTATGCTTCAACAATTGTAGCCCCATTGGTTGGTGAAATCATAGAAAATACTATGCAGTATCTTAATTTAGAACCTCATTATGATGAAGATGAATTGGAAAAAATTGAAAAATCATATGTTCAAGTACCAGAATTAGAGGGCTTAACTATTAAAGAAGCAAGTGAACTCCTGACAAATTTAGGACTAGAACATAACATAACAATGGAGATATCAGAAGATACTTTAGTAAAAAAACAATACCCTGAAGCAGGAACGGAAATACTTCAAAATTCAATGATCACACTAATATTAAACTAAAAAGTATAGAGGTAAATTATGAAATTTGAAAAAATTTTAGAGAAGATAAGCTATGAAAAAATAAATTTACAAATAGTAAATAAAAATATAGATGTATATAAGGTTACAAACGACTCTAGAGAGGTAAATAATGAGAGTATATTTGTTGCTATAAAAGGATTCAAAAAAGATGGACATGAGTTTATTCATAAAGCTATAGAAAAGGGTGCTAAAGTGATTTTTTGTGAAAATGATGAATACTTTAATAATAATGCTATTTTTGTTAAAGTAAAAAACACAAGGAAAATTCTATCAAAAATATCAAGCATTTTATATGAAGAACCTTCGAGAAAATTAAATATAATCGGTGTTACTGGAACAAACGGAAAAACTAGCATTACTTATATACTTAATCACATTTTCAATTACAATTCTTACAAAACAGGCATAATTGGCACTATGGGAGTTAGTATTGATAATGAAAAATTCACATTAAATAACACAACCCCTGAATCACACCAGCTTCAGTATTTCATGAAAGAAATGGTTAATAAAAATATTGATAATTGCTTTATGGAAGTATCTTCTCATTCTACTATTTTGAATCGAATTAATGATATATACTTTAACATTGGAATTTTTACAAACCTGACTAAAGATCATTTGGATTTCCATAAAACTATGGAGGAATACTATAAAGCTAAAAAGAAGTTTTTCTACAAGGTAGAAAATGCTTTAATCAATATAGATGATAAATACGGTGAAAGGCTATATCATGAATTAAAAGAGGATGGAGTGAACGTTGTATCCTATAGTATTAAGAAAAATTCAGATTATAAGGCATCAATTAAAGATATAAATATAAATGGAATAATATTCGAACTAAAAATCGAAAATAAAATTCATGAGTTTAAAATAAATACTCCGGGTAAATTTAGTGTTTATAATACTTTAGCTTCTATTATTGCTTCATATAATTCTAATATAGATATAGAGGATATTAAAAAATCCTTAGAAAATTTTAAAGGAGTAAAAGGAAGATTCGAAATAATTCCTTCTGAATTAGATTGCACTATAATTTTAGATTTTGCACATACTCCTGATGGACTTGAGAAAGTGATGGAAACAATTGACGAAGTAGCAGTAGGTCGTAAAATTGTAATGTTTGGTGCCGGTGGTGAAAGAGATATTTCAAGAAGAGCGTTGATGGGAGAGGTTGCAGGAAGATATTGTGATTTTTGCTACCTAACATCAGACAACCCTAGATATGAAAATCCTAAGGATATATGTGAAGAAATTGCACAAGGTGTTAAAAAACATCATAACAATTACAAAATTATTATTGATAGAGCTGAAGCCATAAATTATATAATAGATAATTATAAGCCAAAGGATATAATTTTGTTAGCTGGCAAGTCTACAGAACCTTACCAAGCAATTGAAGATAAAAAAGTACCATATGATGAAAGAGCTAACACAATAAAAGCTATAGAGAACAAAGAAAAAAGTATGAAAGGTTAAAGTTATGCTTAGAAATATTTTAACAACACTTTTAATAAGTTTTTTACTTGGATTAATTTTAATACCAATTAATATACTAGTTTTTAAAAAACTTAATTACAGACAATATATAAGAGAAGAAGGTCCTTCAAGTCATTTCAAAAAAAGTGGAACTCCTACAATGGGTGGGATAGGAATAATTGCTACTATAGTTATTTCAATATCTTTTTATTCTTATATAAATTTAAGTTATATTTTTTTCGTTATTAGTTTATTAGGATTTGGATTAATTGGTTTTATAGACGATTTTATAAAAGTGAGTAAAAAAAGAAATCTTGGCTTTAGAGCTTATCAAAAGATTATTGGTCAAATTTTGTTTTCATTAGCTATAACAGGATACTATGTCTTAACTAATCCTGATTATTCTCAACTAATAGTACCTTTCACAGAAAAAACATTAGATATTGGGATAATATTTATTCCTTTTGCGTTAGTGGTAATTATTGGATTGGTAAATAGTGTGAATTTAACAGATGGTTTGGATGGTCTATCATCAAGTATAACAATCATCGTGACCTTGACATTAGCTTATATTCTATATGATAATTTTCCTAAGTTTGAATATAACAGTATTTTTTATTCAACTAGTATCGCAGGAGCTACTTTAGGATTTCTAGTATTTAATAAACATCCAGCAAAAATTTTCATGGGTGATGTAGGATCTTTAGCTCTAGGTGGAGCCTTGTCTTATATTTTTTTAGTAAATAATCTATTGTTATATATTCCTTTACTAGGAGGGATATATTTTATTGAATCCTTATCAGTAATAATACAAGTATTATATTTTAAAAAAACAGGGAAAAGAGTATTTCTAATGAGTCCAATCCATCATCATTTTGAAGAATTAGGCTGGCAAGAAACCAAAATTGTAAAAGTTTTTGCATTGTTGTCAATCTTATTGAGCATTATTACAATAATAGGTATATAGGAGTTATTATGATAGGTAAAAATATTTTGGTATATGGGACAGGAGTTTCTGGAATTGCAGCAGTTAAAGCTCTCAACAAACTGGGTAAAAAGATATTTATATTTGATGATAAAAAGTCTTTAGAAGATATTTTAGATATTCAAGAAATTAAAGATATTAAATTCAAATTTTTAAACAATATAAAAGAAATTGATTTTTTGGAAATTGATTTAATCATCAAAAGTCCAAGTGTTCCATTAGAATCAAATCTCATTATAGAATCAAAAATTAGAAATATACCAGTAGTAAGCGACTTAGAATTAGCCTATAGATTGACTGATAAAGACTTTATTGCGATAACTGGAACAAATGGTAAAACAACAACCACAACATTAGTTCACAAAATTATTTCTGATAATGACTTTAAAGCAGGTTTAACGGGAAATATTGGCTCAGGGATTCTTTGGGATGTTTTGGATGATAAAGATCTTTATATAGTTGAAAGTAGTAGTTATCAATTAGCAAGCATAAACAGATTCAAACCTAAAATAGCTGTTATTACTAATATAACTCCTGATCATCTAAATTGGCATGAAAGTTTTGAAAATTATATAAATGCGAAACTAAATATTTTTAAAAATCAAGATGAAAATGATTATGTAGTTTTAAATTACGAAGATGAGGTTATAAAAGATAATCTTGAAAAAATTAGATCAAAGATAATTTTTTTTAGTTCTAAAAGAAAACTATCGGAAGGAATTTTTATTAATGGTGAAGAAATTCAGTACAAAAGAAATGATGAAGTAACCAATGTAATTAATTTAAAAGATATAAAAATACCAGGAACACATAATCTTGAAAATGTTATGGCGGCTATTGGGGTATCTGTTGCATTAAATTTAAACCTAGATAAGGTCAAAGAATCTATACAGGGATTTAAAGGTGTCGAACATAGGTTGGAGTTAGTAGATTCAAAATTGGATAATGTATTGTTCTTTAATGATTCAAAAGGAACTAATCCAGCTTCAACTATAAAGGCAGTGGAAGCTTTAAAGGAAAACATAATCATTATACTTGGTGGATATAATAAAAACAGTAGTTTTGATGATTTAGTTAAAATTTTTAAAGGAAAAGTAAAATATGTTGTATTATTTGGAGAAACTAAAGAGATAATTAAAGAAGCCCTGAACAGACAAGGTTTCTCAAATTATACTGTGGTAAAAAATTTGGAAGAAGCTGTAAAAAAAGCTTATACAGTCTCTACACCGGATGATAAAATCTTGCTTTCTCCAGCATGTGCAAGTTGGGATATGTACAGTAGTTTTGAAGAAAGAGGAAAACACTTTAAAGAAATAATAAAATTAATAGAGAAGGATGATTTATATGGAAAAAAACAATAAATCTATTGATTGGATATTATTAATTTTTGTTGTGATTTTAGTTTTAATAGGTTTTATGATGGTATTTAGTTCAAGTTATCCTTATGGGTACTATAATTTTAATGGTAATGGGTTTTACTTTTTTGAAAAACAACTTATCGCAGGTATAATAGGAATAGTAGCAATGTTTATTGCAAGTTTTGTTAATTATAAAATATATAGAAAATTAAGTGGAGTTTTTTTACTGTTTTCTATAATAGCTGGAATTTCATTATTTACTGCATACGGGACAGAAGCTAATGGAGCACAAAGATGGATAAGCATAGGACCACTAACACTCCAACCATCGGAAATAATAAAAGTAAGTTCAATTATATACTTGGCTTATTTATTAGAAAAGAAAAATAAAGTTATACATAAATTTAAAGATGGCTTTATTCCAATTGTTTTTTGGATAGTTTTCTTTGGAGGACTTATAGTAATACAAAAAGATTTAAGTACAAGTATGGTTTTAGTTATAACATTAGGCATAATGTACTTTGTTGCTGGAGCTAATTTGTTTTATATATTTATATCTCTAGGACTACTGGGAGGAGTATCTTATTATCTAGTTATACAGGAACAATATAGGATAGATAGAGTAGTTTCATTTATAGACCCTTTTAAATATAAACAAACCCTTGGTTGGCAAGTTGTACAGTCCCTGTATGCTTTTGGCACAGGAGGTCTAATTGGAACCGGTTTGGGACAAAGCAGACAGAAGTTTTTTTATATACCAGAGCCCTATAATGATTTTATTTTTTCAATAATTGGAGAAGAGGTAGGGTATATAGGTGCGATTTTGGTTATAGTATGTTATATTATAGTAATATGGAGGGGTTTAAGAATTAGTATAAATGCTGATGATTTATTTGGTTCTTATATTGCGACGGGACTAACCAGCCTAATAGGAATACAGGCTTTTATACATATTGCTGTAGTTACATCTTCCATGCCTCCAACAGGAATTGCACTTCCTTTCATAAGTGCTGGAGGAACATCATTAGTAATACTACTAGGCTCAATAGGTGTGTTATTAAACATTTCAAAATATGCAGAAATATAAAGGAGTAATATGAAAGTAATTATAACCGGTGGAGGTACAGGAGGGCATATTATACCTGCCTTAGCAATATTAGATATTTTAAAAGAGAATTATGTTGATTTATCAATATTATATATAGGAAGTAAGGATAGTTTAGAAGAGGAGTTATCTCAAAAAGCTGGCTATGATTTTAAAGATATTAAAACCGGCTATATAAACAGAAAACTGTTATCGATTCACAATATTAAAAGTCTATTCAACAATTCGATTGGCGTATTACAATCCCTAGGAATCATTAGAAAATTTTCACCAGACTTGATAATTGGTACTGGAGGTTATGTATCAGGACCAGTAGTTTTTGCGGGCAAATTATTAGGGAAAAAAGTATTAATTCACGAACAGAACGCATATCCGGGAATTACAAATAAAATAACAGGAAGATTTGCCGATAAGATTATGATAAGTTTTGAGGAAGCTTCAAAATTTTTCAAAGATCAGTCTAAAATAGTTTTTACCGGTAACCCTATCAGAAGAGAAATAATCAATATCAATTATAATGAAGCTAGATCATATTTTGGGATAAAAGATAATGAGTATTTTATATACTCTTTTGGGGGAAGCGGAGGTCAAAAAACTATAAATGAAGCGGTCTTAAATTTAATAGAACCATTAAAAACCTATAAGAATATCAAATGGTTACATGTAACAGGCAAAAATCACTACAAAGACTTTATAAAAAAAATTAAAGATAATAATATTTTAATATCTGATAACATGGAAATTGTAGAATATATGTACGAAGCCCCAAAAGCTTTAATGGCGGGAGATATTATTATAGGTAGTGCTGGAGCAATCTCTATAGCTGAGATACTATACTTAGGCAAACCTAGTATACTTATACCTAAAAAATATACTGCTGAAAACCACCAATTTTACAACGCTAAAGAAATTGAAGAAAAAGGTGCAGCTGTAATGATTTTAGAGAATGATTTAAACTCAAAGATATTACTTGAAAAGGTATTGGAAATAATAAATAATAAAGAAAAAAAAGAAAAAATGTCAAAGAACAGTAAAAAAATATTAAATTATGATTTTAAAAGCAACATATTAAAAACCTTAGATCAATTAGTTGGGAAGGATAATAATGAAAAGTAAGAAAAAAAAACCTAAGAAAAGAAGATTGTTTTTTTTAGTTTTCATACTATTAATCCTTTTAGCTTTTTATATTGTATTTGAAACAGATTTCTTTTATATTAAAGAAGTATTAGTAGATAATAATAAAGTATTAACAGATGATTACATTAAAGAAAAAACAGATATCAATAAGACCCATAATATTTTTTTGGTTGAAATTGAAAACATAAAGAATAATTTGGAAAAAGAAACATATATAAAAAATGCTGAGGTTAAAAGAAAGCTACCTGATAAAATAATCATAAACATTGAAGAAAGAAAAGGCATAATATCCTATGACTATAATAGTAAAAGATATCTCTTGGATTTTGATGGTGTTGTATTGAAAGAAATAGAAAATGAAGAAAATTTATTTAAAGTTAGCAGCGAAATAAAATCAAGGGTTAAGATAGGCACTAAAATTAATTTTCAAGAGTCAAACTTGAAATTTGACGAAATTTTAAATATTTCTAGGTATATTTATGAAAATAATAAGAATTTAAACTGTAATATTTTGTTAAAAAATGATAATATATATTGTATAATTGATAAAAACACTTATATGAAATTTGATATTGAGAATAAAATTGAATATCAATATGAATTTGGATTAGATATAATAGAGACTAGATTGGATAACAATCAAAGTATTACTGGAATGATAGACTTTACAAAAGGAGAAAATCCAATTTATATTGATTTAAAAGATTTGGAGGAAGAAATATAATGTATAAAAAAATATTTCTAACTGTAATAAGTATAGTATTAGGCTTGATATTTGCACTGCAATACCAAGTAGTAAAAAGTGAGTCAGGAGAAATTATCACTACTAAGAAAGCATCAGAACTTGCCTATGAATTAAGACAGTTAGAAAACGAAAGAGAAAGTTTACTTATAGAACTCGATGAATTAGAAGAAGAGTTGAAAGAATATGAAGAAAGTGCTTCTCTTGAAAATGATTATATCAAGAATTTAAACGAAGAACTAAATAAATATAAATTAATGGCAGGTATAATTGATGTAGAAGGAGAAGGAGTAATATTAACCATAGATAATCCTTCTGTGCAAACACAATTTGATGATTATACAAACAACATAGTTTATAATTATGAATACCTGTTATTAATAATAAGTAATTTAAATGCGGCTGGGGCAGAAGCTATTTCTATTAACGGTCAAAGGTATACAAACTATACTGAGATAGTACCTGTAGGTACCCACATTAATATAAATGGAGTATCTTTTGTACCACCTTTTGAAATTAAAGCTGTTGGGAACAAACAAACTTTACAATCAGTAATTAATTTTAAAGGTGGGGTTGTTTGGGAAATGGAACAATTAAATTACAAAATAGATATAGAACTTAAAGATAATATTAAAATTGATAGATATATGAAACCTATTGAGTTTGAATACGCAGAACCAATCAATCAAGAGGAATAGGTGGTATATATAATGAAAAATAAAGTTTTTATTTTTATTATATCTTTACTATTAGGTTTAACTATAATGATGCAAATAAATAATGATGCAAAAAATTTTACTTTTGCGAATGTTCATACAGTAAGTAAAATTTCAAATCAAATAGAATCTTCTAGAGAAGATATAAAGGATATAAGAAATTTAATTGAAGTTAAAAAAAATAAACTGTTTGAATATAAAGAAACCATAAAGAATGATAAAGATTTAGTAGATGTTTTACAAAAGGAAATAAGAAAAGTTAGAGTACAGGCAGGTTTTTCTGATCTAAGAGGAGAAGGAATTCTTATAAGGATGGATGATAATCCAAATGATACAGGTAACAATATTAACTTTGATATAGTACATGATGTTGATTTAAGTGTAATAGTAAATGACCTAACTAGCGCAGGAGCTGAAGGCATATCAATTAATGGAAAAAGAGTTATAAGCACATCAGAAATAGTATGTGTAGGACCGTTGATAAATGTAAATGGTGAAGGAGTCGCAGCCCCTTTCGTAATTAAGGCAATAGGAGATAAAGAAAGGCTAGCTGCAGCTGTTAATGCACCAAACACATACGGATATAAGATAAAAAATTACTACGGTATAGAAGTAACCACTTTAGAAAGTGAATATATATTGATTCCAAAATATAATGATGAAATTAATATAAAAGTGGCTAAACCAATCTCGGAAGAAGGTGAATAAATGTTTTTTTCAATTCTTGGATTATTAGTAGGGCTATTAATAGGAATTAATCTTACAATAACATACAGTACCGTATTTACATTATATATAACAATTTCAATATTGATATTTATAAACGGTATATTTAGAGTTCTAAATAAAGAAGATGTTGTAATACATAAAGAAGTGTTATTATTAACATTTGAAGTTGTCTTATCGACAATAATAGCTTTTCTGGGAGAAACATTAGGGATATCATTATACTTAGCTGTTGTCCTAGCTTTCGGTATAAGAATTTTTGAAAATTCTAGAGAATTCATAAAAAATATTATTAAATATTAAATTGATAAATACAAATATTATGTTATACTAAAAATATCATTATATAATTGAGGAGGAACTTATGTTTGAATTTGATATAGATCCAGCAGATTTAGCTAAAATAAAAGTTATAGGCGTTGGTGGAGGCGGTAATAACGCCGTAAATAGGATGATAGATGCAGAAGTAAAAGGAGTATCTTTTACAGCTGTTAATACTGATAAACAAGCTCTTTTAAATTCTAAAGCTGAACAAAAGATACAAATTGGAGAAAAATTGACCAATGGGTTAGGAGCAGGTTCAGACCCCAATATTGGTAAAAATGCTGCTGAAGAAAGTAAAACTGAATTATCTGAAATACTAGATAATTCAGACATGGTTTTTATAACAGCTGGAATGGGTGGAGGAACAGGTACAGGTGCAGCACCATATATTGCACAGTTATCAAAGGAAAGGAACATACTAACAGTTGCTGTAGTCACAAAACCATTCACTTTTGAAGGTAAAAAAAGAAAAGAAAATGCAGACTTAGGAATAGAAAATTTAAGAGAAGTAGTTGATACTTTGATAATAATACCAAACGATAAATTATTAGAAATAACTGACAAAAAAGCATCCTTATTAGAAGCTTTTAATATAGCAGATGATGTATTAAAACAAGGAATACAGGGTATTTCTGATTTGATAGCAATACCAGCGGTTATAAATTTAGACTTTGCAGATGTAAAAACAATTATGGATGGTCAAGGACTGGCTCATATGGGAATTGGATTTGCAAATGGCGAAAATAGATCGGTAGATGCTGCTAAACAGGCAATTAAAAGTCCATTGCTAGAGACATCAATAAATGGTGCTCGAGGAGTTTTAATAAATATTACCGGTGGATCTGATTTGGGAATTCATGAAGTTAATGAAGCAGCAGAAATAATAACTGAGTCGGCTGATCCGGAAGCAAATATTATATTTGGTGCAAATATCGACGAAGAGCTGGGAGATTCAATAAAAGTAACGGTGATTGCAACAGGTTTTTCTGATGGGATACAAAGAAGAATCAAAAATAGCGAATCTGAAGAAGGAAAGACTGAATTAGACAAGGAAACTTTTGTAAACTGGGATGACGATGATTTAAACATTCCGGATTTCATAAATAAAGACGATCTTTATAAAATAGAGAATGAATAGACTACATGAGTAGTCTATTTATATATGAGGTGATTTATGAACTGTCCATTTTGTGAATATCATGAGACGAGAGTAATAGATACTAGACCTACTGATGAAGGACAAAAGATTAGAAGAAGAAGAGAATGTATTAAATGCAAAAAAAGATTTACAACTTATGAAAAAGTAGAAAATATACAGCTAATGGTTATAAAGAAGGATAAAACAAGAGAATCTTTCGATAGAGACAAGATTGTAAATGGAATAATTAAAGCTTGCGAAAAAAGATCTATCCCCCTAAAGAAAATTCAAGAGATTGCGGATAAAATTGAGAAAACAATCCTTAATGACATGGAAAATGAAATTTCTACTGATAAAATTGGGGAAATGGTAATGAAAGAATTAAAAGACATTGATGATGTTGCCTATGTTAGATTTGCTTCAGTTTATCGAGAGTTTAAAGATCTAAACACTTTTATGGATGAATTGAAAAAGATGTTAAATAATAACTAGAAGAGGTGATCATATGGCTGCAAATATATTAGTTGTAGATGATGAGATAAATATATTAGAATTAATAAAGTTTAATCTTGAGTTAAACAATTACAAAGTGTATACTGCTGAAAATGGAAGAGAAGGAATTGAAAAAATAAACCAAATTAATTTTGATTTAATTATTTTAGATTTAATGATGCCTGAAGTAGATGGAATACAGCTTTGTAAATATGTTAGAGGCAATGAGAAATTTGAAACAATTCCTATTATTATGCTTACTGCAAAATCAACCGAGACAGATAAAATTTTTGGCTTAGAGATAGGAGCTGATGATTATATAACTAAACCTTTCAGCGTAAAAGAATTGCAAGCTAGAGTCAAAGCTTTACTCAGAAGAAGCAGTATGGAGTCAAACACAACAGAAGAAGTAATTAATTATAAAAATATGAAAATAAATACTTCGCAACATATCGTTAGCATAAATGATGAAGAAATCAGATTAACCTTGAAAGAATATGAAGTACTTTTACTACTTGCTACAAATAAAGGGAAGGTTTTTACTAGAGATAATTTACTTAATGAAGTGTGGGGTTATGATTACATTGGCGAAACGAGGACAGTAGATGTTCATATAAGACATCTCAGGAAAAAAATAGAATTTTTAGATGATGAAAATGAATACATAGAAACTGTAAGAGGGGTAGGCTATAAAATAAAGTGAAAAAGAACATATTTGCTAAAACTATACTTTTGATTACTGTATTTAGTCTAATTACATCCTTGTATTTAGTCATATACTTGCGTAACTCTTATACTGAAGAAAAAATTGACGAATTAAAGAATTATAATAGTTTTATTGAAAAAACTATTAATAAAAATGAAAACAGTGATATTAATTCCTTAATGAAAGGTTATGAAAATAACACCATAAGGATTACTATTATTAAAGAATCAGGAGAAGTCGTATTTGATTCGGAAGAAGATTATAGATCTATGGCTAACCACAGCAATAGAGACGAAGTTATTGCAGCTTTAAGAGAAGGGGAAGGAATATCAAATAGGTTTAGCAACACTCTTAAAAAAGAAATGCTTTATTATAGTAAGTATTATGAAAAAAACCAAGAAATTTATATTATCAGGACAGCAATACCCATTAGCAGTATTTATGATTTTACCAAAGATATACTGCAAAATTATATCTATATCTTTTTATTGGGGATAGGTTTAACCATATTAACAGCTTACAGCATTTATAACAAAATAGACAATAACTACAAAAAAATAAGCAAAGCAGTTTCTAGAATTAACAATGGATTTTATGGAGAAAAATTAATAATTGATGATGAAGAATTTAGAGAATTAATAAATAATTTTAATGGTATGAGCGAAAAAATAAATAATAAAATAGAAACTTTAGAATTTGAAAATAATAGCTTAAATGCTATATTTAGAAGTATGAAAGATGGAGTTTTAGTAATAGATGATGATAAAAGAATAATATATAATAATCCAGTAGTTAGAAATCTCTTTAATATAGGAGATAATATTAGAGAAAAGAAGATTTCAGACATTATTAGAGATTATGAACTTAATAAATTAATAGAATTATTTTATGAAGAACCAAAATTTTTAACAAGAGAAATAGAGTATAAAGAAAAAATATTGTATTTCACTGTTAATGCTTTAAGAGGATATAGTAATAGATTTAGAACTGGAGCGGTTATAATAATACAAGATATTACCGAGATAAGAAAATTAGAAAGAATTAGAAGTGACTTTGTAGGAAATGTGACCCATGAATTAAAGACCCCTCTAACTTCAATTAAAGGATTTATTGAAACTTTAAAGAATTCTGAAAACGTCGATATTGATACTAAAAAGAAATTTTACGACATAATTGAAATAGAAGCTGAAAGATTATCAAACTTAATAAACGATATGTTAGTATTATCTGAAATTGAAACTACTAAAGGGGAAAATTCAAGATATAACACAAAAAAAGCAATAAATGAAGTCACAGAACTTTTAAGCCATCATAAAGAGCAAAAAAAAGTTAGTTTAATAATTAATCATCCTGAAGAAGACATTTTTATAAAGGGTGACAGAAATAGATTCAAACAAATGCTAATTAATCTAATAGATAATGGCATAAAGTACAACAAGGAAGGTGGCTTTGTTAAAGTTTCTTATTATAAAAATGATGATAAATTATCACTTATAGTTGAAGATAATGGCATAGGGATTGAGGAAAAAGATTTAGAAAGAATTTTTGAAAGATTTTATAGAGCTGATAAATCCAGAAACAGAGGAACTGGTGGCACTGGTCTTGGATTAGCTATAGTAAAACATATAGTAAAAAGTTTTTATGGAGATATAAAAGTAGAAAGCCGATTAAATGAAGGTACAAGAGTAATTGTAGATATTCCTATAAGTTAAAGACATTATAAAAAAGGTATAGTGTTTAAACTATGCCTTTTTTATTTACTATAGAAATATATATGATATAATAAAGTTTGTAGAATTGGAGTGATATATATGATTAAAAATAAAATAATAAGTGTTAAAAAGAATAGTATTGCCGAGGAACTGGACATAAAAGAAGGAGATATACTTTTATCCGTTAATGATAATAAAATTGAAGACGTAATTGATTATAAATATTTAACAACAGATGAAGACATTATTTTAAAAATAGAAAAACCGAATAGAGAAATAATTGAATATGAAATTGAAAAAGACTTTGATGAAGATATTGGTATAGAATTTGAAAATCCACTAATGGATAAGATAAAAACTTGCACTAATAAATGTGTATTTTGCTTCATAGATCAATTACCAAGCAATTTAAGAAGTTCTTTATATGTAAAAGATGATGATACTAGACTCTCTTTTTTATCAGGAAATTATCTGACTTTAACAAATTTAAAAGATAAGGACATAGATAAAATAATAAAATATGGATTATCTCCATTAAAGGTAAGCGTACACACCACCAATCCTGATTTAAGAGTAGAAATGCTAAAAAATAAAAGAGCAAAGGATATCTTGAATATATTAAATAAATTTAAGGGAACAAATATAAAAATTGACACTCAGATAGTATTATGCAAAGGTTTAAACGATGGTAAGGAGCTAGAGAGAACTATAGAAGATTTAAGAAATTTGCACCCAAACATTAGGAGTGTTGCGGTAGTTCCTGTAGGACTTACTAAATTTAGAGATAATTTACCCAAATTATATGGTTTTGATAAAGACTCTTCAGCAGAAGTTATAAATTTAATAAAGAAATACAATAAAAAATATAAAAAAGAAATAGGTACTTATTTTGTTTATGCATCAGATGAATTTTATATAAATGCTGATATAAATATACCTGATTATAACTATTACGAAAATTTCCAACAAATAGAAAACGGCGTTGGTATGACTAGGCTTTTTGATCATGAAATAAATAATGTTCTTAAAAATAAAATAGAAATCAAAAATGAAACAGAGTATCATATAATAACAGGAGATTTAGCTTATCAAGAGATGAAAGATATTGCAGACAGAATTTCGAAAGCAAATTCCAAAATAAAGCTTTACGTTCACAAAATAACAAACGATTTTTTTGGCCACAAAATTACTGTATCAGGATTGCTAACGGGAGTAGATATTATAAATCAATTAAAAGGAAAAATAGAAAATAAGAATTTAATAATTCCTGATAATATGATAAAATTTAACGAAGATGTTTTCTTGGATAATGTGAAAATAGAAGATGTTGAACGAGAATTAAAATCTAAAATTACTGTCTCAAAAGTAGATGGTAAAGAATTTATGAGAATTATTTTAGGAGGAAATCATGAGTAAACCTATAGTTGCCATAGTAGGCAGACCAAATGTAGGAAAATCAACTCTATTCAATAGATTAGCTGAAAAAAGAATTTCAATTGTTGAAGATACACCTGGTGTTACTAGAGACCGTATATATGCAGATTGCGAGTGGTTAAACAAGCATTTCACACTTATAGATACTGGAGGAATTGAGCCTTACGATGATGATATAATACTAAAACAAATGTATAGACAAGCAGAAATAGCACTAGATACTGCTGATGTTATTTTGTTCTTAGTTGATGGTAAAGAAGGGTTAAATGCTGTAGATAGGGATGTAGCAAATATTATAAGAAAGAAAAATACAAATACCCTTTTAGTTTGTAATAAGATAGATAAACATGTATTAGAAGACAATATTTATGATTTTTATGAACTAGGATTAGGCGAACCTATAGCTATTTCTGCAGCAGAAGGTTTAGGTATAGGGGATTTATTAGATGAAGTAATGAAAAAGTTAAATAAACTGGAAGAATTAGAAGATAACTCAATGAGTGTTAAGGTAGCTGTAATTGGGAAACCAAATGTAGGAAAATCTTCAATTATTAATAGAATTTTTGGAGAAGAAAGAGTAATAGTTAGCGATATTCCAGGAACGACTAGAGATGCTATTGATACTGAAATTGAAATTAAGGATCAAAGATATACATTTATTGATACTGCAGGTATAAGAAAAAAGAATAAAATATATCAAGATATTGAGAGATATAGTGTAATAAGATCTTTTACTGCCATAGAAAGATCAGATATTTGCTTGCTAGTTATTGATGGAGAAAAAGGGGTAAGCGAGCAAGATACAAAAATTGCAGGATACGCAATAGAAAACGGCAAAAGCATAATTATTATTGTGAATAAATGGGACTTAGTAGAAAAACAAAAAATTTCTTATAATAAATTTAAAGAAGATTTGTATAGTAAACTATCATTTATGACCTTTTGTCCGATGATTACGGTTTCGGCTCTTACCGGTCAGAGAATGAATAAAATAATTGATAAAATAAATGAAGTTAATGAATATAGAAGTTTTAGAATAAAAACTGGAGTACTAAATGATGTAATCAATGATGCAGTTTTAATGAATCAACCAAGGGCTGTAAAAGGTAAAAGACTTAAAATTTTCTATGCATCTCAGGTAAGCATTAATCCACCTAGATTCTTAATTTTCGTAAATAATAGAAGCCTTGTTCATTTTTCTTATACTAGATATATTGAAAATAAATTGAGAGAAAACTTTATTTTTGAAGGTACTCCTATAATTATTTCTTATAGGAATAGAGGTGAGTAATTTGAAATATCTTATTATAATATTAATATCATACCTTATTGGAAATATTTCAAATGCATATTTTATAGGTAAAATTTTCTTGAAAAAGGACGTTAGAAAATACGGTAGTGGAAATGCAGGAGCTACAAATGCAATAAGAGCTTTTGGATTTAAAATAGGAATTCTTGTTTTCATAGGAGATTTGCTAAAAGGAGTATTAGCTACTTACATAAGCTATAAGATTGATCCTGTTTACGGTCAATATATAGGTGGTCTATCATTAATAATTGGACATAACTGGCCTGCTGTACTTAAATTTAAAGGCGGAAAGGGAATTGCTTCATCAATAGGAGTAATGCTTTTTATAAATCCATATCTTTCGTTAATTTGCTTTATTGTTGGTCTATCAATAGCTGCTTTAACGAAAATTGTATCTATAGGTTCTTTAATAGGGGTTTCATTAGCTCCCGTTATAGCAATTATTTTTTTCAGACCTTTAAAAAAAGAGTTTTTAATTTTTACTATCCTACTTTCATTGATGGCTATCTTTAGGCATAAAGAAAATATAGTAAGACTAATAAAAGGTGAAGAAAAGAAATTAAAGACCAATTAGGAGGATACTGATGAAAAAAAATAAAATTATGGTTTTAGGTGGAGGAAGTTGGGGTACTGCTCTAGCATCCCTATTAGCAAAGAACAAAGAGGAAGTATTTTTCTGGGTAAGAAATAAAGAACAATTCAAATCAATAAAAGAAACGAGAGAAAACAAAAAGTATTTACCAAACATAAAGATACCTGATACGGTAAAGGTTGTTAATTCTTACAGGGAAGCAATTGATATATGTAATATTGTAGTATTAGCAATTCCCAGTCAAAACATAAGGGGACTATTGGTTGAACTTAAAGATTATTTAAGTAATAGCACACTAGTTGTGAATGTATCGAAAGGTATTGAGCAAAAAACATTAAAAACCATATCAGAAGTTTGTAAAGAAATAATACCTAATAATCCTTATATAGTTTTATCAGGGCCATCTCATGCTGAAGAAGTTGGTAAAGATCTACCAACTACAGTAGTTGCTGCTTCAGAAAATAAAAATTATGCAAAAAAAATACAAGAGATATTTACCTCAAATACATTTAGAGTTTATACTAATGAAGATGTAAAAGGTGTAGAATTAGGTGGATCTTTAAAAAATGTTATAGCTATTGCTTCGGGAATATCTGATGGTTTAGGTTATGGAGATAATACAAAAGCTGCATTAATGAATAGAGGTATAATTGAAATTTCAAGATTAGCCGACAAATTGGGAGCCGACAAAATGACCTTTTTAGGATTGGCTGGTATTGGTGACTTAATAGTAACATGTACTAGTATGCATAGTAGAAATAGAAGAGCCGGTATACTGATTGGTAAAGGTAAAAGCGTGGAAGAAGCTATAAAAGAAGTAGGAATGGTAGTTGAAGGAATATATACCACTGAAGCAGCTTTTAAACTTGCTAAGGAAAATAATGTAGAGATGCCAATTGTGGAAGAACTATATAAAATTATTTATGAAGGTAAGAAGGCAAAGGAATCTGTTGATAGTTTAATGACTAGAGACAAAAAGGATGAGTTAAATCATTATTAAACAGCGGTGAGGTGTATGAATCAAAAAAAAAGAAATAACAGCAATATAGTTAAGGTTTTAATGGTTCTACTTATTATATCTTTTATCCTTTACTACTTTGATAATGTTAGATTTGATATAGAAAGTTATAGTGCGGAAAAAGGAACAATAGAAAAAAAATATGAAGGCAAAGGGATATTAATTAAAGATGAAGAAATTTATTATTCTGATTATACAGGCACACTAAAACAATACTACTCTGAAGGAGAAAGAATTAAAAAGGGTACCTTAGTATCTTCAGTCTATCCCAATATGCAGGCTGCTGGAATTAGCGGTGAAATTGATAAAATTAATCGTGCTATAGCAGCTAAAGAAAATTCTCAAGGGCAGGATGAAAAATTAGAATACTTAAAAGAATTAGAAAATGAGATACAATTTTTATTAATAGAAAATAAATATGAAGAAGCCTTTGAAACATTAAAAAGATATGAAGAAGATATAGGGTTTTCAAATGAGTATACCAACATGAATCTAGATGACTTATATTCCAAAAGAAATGAATTGTCTTCAAGTATTTCTAATAATAGTGTACCTGTCTACTCAAAGAACAGCGGAATAATAAGCTATGAAATAGATCAAGCAGAGGAAATTTTTATCTTTGATAAAATTGATTCCTTTGATGCAGGAGATTATAATATAATTAATCTTGAAGAAAAATTAATATCAAAGGAGAAAATAGAAATTAACGATCCGATAATTAAAATAATAAACAATTTTAATTATTATATAATGATTGATGTTCAGAACATAATTATAGAAAATGATAAATATATAAATGTAAGACTAAAAAAAATAGATGAAATAGTACAGTGTAATATTGTAAAAAAACAAGTATATAACAATAACACTTTTTTAATAATTGAAGTTGATAAGTATTTCCATGAATTTTTTAATGAGAGGTATATCGACATAGAATTAATTTTAGACAAGTATGAAGGTATTGAAATTGAAAATTCTTCAATAATTGAAAAAGAGGGTAAAAAAGGAGTATATGTAATAGGAGCTAGTAAAATCGTAAGGTTTTATCCTATTAAAGTACTTGGAAATAATCAGGAAAAATCTATTATTGAAGAGGGAACAACTTATACTGTGAATAGTAGGGGCCAAATAGAATTAAATGGGCAAAGCTATTTTACAGTTAAGCTATACGACAAAATAATATCTGACCCAAATGAGGTAAGTGAAGGTCAAATTCTTAAGTAAGGTGGTATTTACATGACAGTATCAAAAAATATTGAAGAAGTAAAAGATAAAATAAAAAATGCTCTGAAGAAATCAAATAAAACTTTAAATGATATTACTATAATAGCAGTTTCAAAAAATGTTGATATAAATAAAATTATTGAGGCATATAACTGCGGTCTTAGAAATTTTGGTGAAAACAGAGTCCAGGAACTCTTAGAAAAATATGAAAAGATAAACAAAGATGATATGATTTGGCATATGATTGGACATTTGCAACGGAATAAAGTAAAGTATATCTACGATAAAGTGAAGCTAATTCAATCAGTAGATAGTGTAAGATTAGCTAAAAGAATCGATAAGTATTGTAGAAACAATGATGTATCAATGGATATTTTATTAGAAGTTAATGTAGCTGAGGATGATTCTAAGTTTGGATTTAAGGTTCAGGAACTAGAGGATTCGATTAAAAGAATATCTCAATTTAAGACCTTAAATATTAAAGGATTTATGACTGTAGCTCCATATTATGATAATCCAAATGATGCTAGACCTATCTTTAAAGAATTAAAAGAAAATTTCGACAAATATTCCAACATGGGATACGAAAATGTATCTATGGAATATTTATCCATGGGTATGAGTAACGATTACCACATAGCTGTAGAAGAAGGAGCAAATATTGTGAGAATTGGAACGGATATATTTGGAGAAAGACAATATTAGGAGGAGAATATGTTTGATAAATTTAAAAATCTAATAGGTGTAACAGATTTAGAAGATGAAATTCAAGAAGATTTATACGAAGAAGAATTAGAAGAAAAAGAAAAAAGAGAAAGAAAAGATAAAAGAAATTATAGAGATAAGATTACTAAAGAAGAGGATAAAACTACTTACAAAATCAACAAAAAAAATATTGATGCAGACTTATATATAATAAAACCTGAAAATTATAATGAATGTGCATCAATAATAGATGAATTAAAGAGAAATAAAACTATTGTACTAAATCTTGAAAGTGTAGATAAAGAATTAAAAAAATTAATTTTTGAATTTACTAAGGGTGGAGTATACGCTCTTGAAGCAAATATTCAAAAGGTTTCTAGTGATATTTTTTTGATTGCACCTAAAGGTACAGAAATAGAAGGGAAAATCAAGATAAATGCCGAAAAAAACGTATTTAAATGGGAGTAGATGATGAGTATATTTATAAGAGCAGTAAACACATTATTTAACTTAATAGAGATTCTAATTTTAGCTAGGATAATTTTATCTTACTTAAGAAATATGGTTAGTCCTAAAATATACAATATTTTATTTCAATTAACAGAACCTATTTTATATCCTATTAGAGAATTATTATATAAAATAGGATTGAACAAAGGTATGATAGATTTTTCTCCAATAGCTGCTTTTTTATTACTAAATATAATTAGAACTCTGTTAGTAAATCTTTTTGTATAAAAAAATAGGAGTAGTTATGACAAAAATTGCAGTAATAGGAGCTATGGAAGAAGAAATAAATCTTATTCTTAGCAGACTAGAAAAAAACCGAATAAAAGAAATAGGGAATTTTAAATTTCACATATGTAATTATAAAAGTAAAGAAATAATAATAATGAAATCCGGTATAGGAAAGGTGAATTCTGCTGTTGGCACACAGCTTATGATTACTCATTTCTCACCGGATTATGTAATAAATACGGGTATTGCAGGTGGTATATCAAAAGAAGTAAAGGTATTAGACATTATACTAGCATCAGATACAATGCAATATGATGTAGATGTTACAAAATTTGGTTATAAGTTAGGGCAAATTCCAAGAATGGAGAAGTATATTTTTAATACAGATAATAATTTGCTTAACCATGCAAAAGCTTCTTTAAAAAATGGAGATAAATATAAAATAGGTAGAATTGTTTCTGGAGATAAATTCATAAGTAAAAAAAGTACCAAACAATTTTTAGATGAAAAATTCGGTGCTATGTGTGCAGACATGGAAAGTGGTTCAATAGGTCATGTTTGTTATATAAATGATACACCCTATCTAGCTATTAGATGTATTTCAGATGATGCTGATGAATCATCTCATATAAACTATGATAAGTTTGAGAAAGAAGCTGCTAACAAAAGTGCAGAGTTGGTTATAGACATTATAAAAAAAATATAAGGATGTGAAAGATGTATATTATATTAGCAGTATTCATTGTAATAATTGATCAAGGGACTAAATATCTTGCAATTATAAGATTAAAAGATAAACAGCCTATTTCTATCATTAATAATTTCCTGCAACTTAAGTATGTGGAGAATAGGGGTGCAGCTTTTGGCATACTTCAAAACAAACAAATGCCTTTAATAATTCTCACCTTTTTAATTTTGATAGGAATTATTTATTATTTATATAAGAATAGAAAACTAACAAAAATTTCAAAAATATCTTTATGGGGAATAATTGGAGGCTCAATCGGAAATTTAATTGATAGAATAAGATTAAATTTTGTTGTGGACTTTATAGATGTAAATTTTTGGGGATACTATGATTTTCCAGTATTTAATATAGCCGATTCCTTCTTGGTGGTTTTTACAATTTTATTATCGATTTTAGTTTTTACAGAAAAATATGAAAGAGTTGATAAATTTGAAACGGGATAAATTTATTTGTGACATCGATGATATTAGATTAGATAAATATTTATCATCACAATACAAAAAATACTCTAGGTCAAATATTCAAAACCTTATAGATAAGGGCAATGTAACAGTCAATGGAAAAAAGGAAAAAAAGAACTATAACTTAAAGAAAAAAGATTTAATTGAAATAAAGTTTCCAGAGCCTAAAAAATTAGAAGTTAAAGAAGAAGATATTGAAATTAAAATTATTTATCAAGATGAATATTTAGCAGTAGTTAATAAACAAAGAGATATGGTGGTACATCCTGCACCTGGCAATAGAACAGGAACCCTGGTAAATGGATTGTTGAAAGAGCTCGACAATCTGTCCTCTATAAATGGAGTGATAAGACCGGGAATAGTACATAGGATAGATAAAGATACAACAGGATTACTTTTAATAGCTAAAAATAATTTAGCCCACATTGAACTTAGTAAAGAAATAAAAAAACATAAAACTAAAAGAGAGTACACTGCTTTAGTACACGGTATTATACCCAATAACAAAGGTAAAATAGTATTACCTATAGGAAGGGACCCTAAAAACAGGAAAAAAATGGCTGTTGTTAACCGAAACAGTAAAGATGCCGTAACTCATTTTGAAGTAATAAAAAGATTCAAAAAATATACATATTTAAAATTAAATCTTGAAACCGGCAGAACTCATCAAATTAGAGTACACCTATCCCACATAGGTTATCCTGTAGTGGGAGATCCGGTATATGGTCCTAAAAGAAATGAATTTAATATGATAGGTCAGTTACTTCATGCTAAAAAAATAGGATTTAATCACCCTAAGACAAAAGAGTACATGGAGTTTACTGCTGATGAACCGGAGGATTTTATGAAGATTTTAAAGGAATTAGACAGGAGGAACAAATGAAAACAAAAGCGATTATTCTTGACGAAAAAGCTATAGGTAGGGCTTTAACAAGAATATCTCATGAAATTATTGAAAAAAATAAAGGAGTAGAAGAAGTTGTTTTAATAGGAATTAAAACAAGAGGGATCCCTTTGGCTTATAGAATACAAAAAAATATAGAAAAAATAGAAGGTATTAAAGTTCCTACATATGAGTTAGATATAACTAATTATAGAGACGATATCAATAAGGAAGAAAAAATTGATATTAAAGATTTTAATTTTGATGTAAGAAATAAAGTGGTAATAATAATAGATGATGTCTTATACACTGGGAGAACTGTTAGAGCAGCATTAGATGCTATAGTAGATAGAGGAAGACCTAAGAAAGTTGAGTTGGGAGTATTGGTAGATAGAGGTCATAGAGAATTACCAATAAGAGCAGAGTTTGTAGGGAAAAATGTTCCAACATCAAAAAGTGAACGAGTATCAGTAATGTTGGAAGAATTGGATGATATGGATATGGTTATAATAAGAGAATAAATGGAAATCATTTATTCTCTTTTGGTTTTTGAGGATCAATAAACATAGTATAATACTTGTGAAAAATTACAAAGCCAGGCTCCGCATTTTTAGGCTTTTTTATATGTTTTTTATAAGTATAATTTACTGGAACTTTTGAAGACTGTCTGGCATTACTGTAATAAGCAGCATAAGATGCAGCTTCTTCTAAAGTAGAATCCGGGACATCTTTTCCTTCGGTAATAACAACAACATGAGATCCTGGAATATTTTTGGTGTGCATCCAGATATCTTCCTTAGAAGCTAGATTAAAAGTAATATAATCATTCTGTTTATTATTTTTACCAATATAAATTTCAAAACCATCTTTAGATAAAATTTTGTAGGGTTTGGATTTATAACTTTTTTTATTTTTACTTTTCTTATTTTTTAAATATCCAGAGGAGGCAAGTTCTTCTTTTATTTCATTGACTGCTTCAAAATCATCGCAATTATTTACCATATATTGAAGATTGTAAAAATAATCTAACTTTTGTTTAGTTAATTTAATTTGATTATTTATTTTTACTTGAGCAGTTTTAAGTTTTTCATATTTTTTGTAATACTTTTGAGCATTTTGAGAAAGGGAGAGTCTGTTATCTAAAGGTATTTCTATTTCTTTATTATCATCATAGTAATTATTTACCGTTACAGAGTCTTCAAAATCCTGGATTCTTGACATATATGCGATAATCAAATCTCCATAGACTTTATACTTATCTCTATCCTTAGATTCTTCAAACTCCTTCTTTAATTTTAATAATTTAGTTTGATTTTTAGAAATGTTTTTATCTACTATTTTCTTTAGATGGTGTATTCTCTGCTGCATCCTTTGATATTTATCTTTATAGTAGTAATATTCATCAACTAAAAGACTAATAGAATCAAATTTTTCGGATTCATATTCTTCGTATATTTTTAAAGGAAAGCAGTGAAAATCTATATATTCCCTATCTTTAGAATATATATTCCAGCTATATGTATTTTTTTTAGATAAGTCAATAAGATTTTTAAAGGAATTATATAAAGAGACTAAAGTATTTTCTTCAATTTCTCCAATTCTATTATTTTCATCTACATAACTTCTGAGACAGACCTCTCTTGATAATTTTGGGCCAAAACCTGTAAAATTATGTAAGAAGAAGTTGTATACTTTCTTGCCTTCATTTTCTTTTTTAAAAAGCTCTTTAAATTTTTCGAAATTAACATTTGAAGGATTAATTTCATCTCCAGTTTTCGGGTATTCGTAACTAATACCCGGGTAAATAACCCTGTCTATACCCTTGTTTTCGCCGATTTTATTTAATGAATCTAAAATAGTGTTATCAGAAATTAAAATGGCATTACTATGTTTACCCATTATTTCGATTACAAGAGTTTTTATGCTTTTAGTTCTTAGTTCATCAAATACTTCAAAATCTATTTCAATAACTCTATCATTGTTTATCTGCCTAATATCCTTTATGATACTACTTGTTAAATATTTTCTCAATAACATACAGAAGTTGTAAGGTTCATAAGGATTTTTTTTGCTGCTATCAGTTAGATTTATTCTTGGATAATTATTGTTAACTGATATTAAAAGCATATAATTTTCACCTTTATTTCTTATGTTAAAAAGAAGCTCATCTGTCTCTGGTTGGTATATTTTATTTATTTTTCCATTTAATATTTTTGATTTTAATTCGTAAACTATGCTGCCTAAAACAAAACCATCTAATGCCATAAAATCCTCCTCTTTATGATTATTCGTGAAATATAGTATAACACTATTAAATAATAAAATAAAGTAAAAACCTCCTTGAGATAATTGATAATTGAATAATATAATGGTATTATATATTAACAAGAAAAAAAGGAGGACATATGGGTGATATTATAAGCATGACAGGGTTTGGTAAAGGTGAAAGCAGTGATGATAGATATAAATTTACAGTAGAAATTAAAACTGTTAATAATCGTTACAATGATATTCACATAAGAATGCCTAGACACATAAGATTTCTTGAAGAAAACATAAGAAAAATTGTTAAAGAATATGTAAATAGAGGACGAGTTGATGTGTCTGTTAATATGGATGTTGAAGAAGGAACAGACATTGATGTAAGACCGAATGTAGACTTAGCTTTAAAATATAAGGAAGCAGTATCAAAACTTTCGCAGGTATTAGAAAAAGATGAGGAATTAAGTATAAGTGATTTTATTAAGTTTGATGAAGTAATAGAAATAAAAAGAGAAGAGATGGATGAAGCTAAAACATGGAATTGTTTATCCAGTGCTTTAGAAAATGGATTAGAGTCTTTAAATAATATGAGGCTGATAGAAGGAAAAGAACTGTCTAATGATATGACTAACAATATTGATAAAATTGTTAAAGTATTAGATGAAATTACATCAGGTTCAAAAAATGTAGTTGATGATTACAAGTCAAAACTAGAAGCAAGAATAAAAGAAATCCTAAAGGAAGAATACAGCATAGACGAAAATCGTCTTTATAATGAAATAGCTATATACGCAGATAAAGTTGATATAAACGAAGAGATAATAAGATTAGAAAGCCACATTAAACAAATAAAAGCCACACTGAATAAGGGAGGCACTGTTGGCAGAAAATTAGACTTTATTCTTCAGGAAGCAAATAGAGAAATTAACACTATTGGATCAAAAACTCAGGATTTAAATATTACAAAACACATAATAGAGGTAAAAAACTTAATTGAAAAGATAAGAGAACAAGCTCAAAACATAGAATAATAAATAAGGAGAATGCCCATGGCGATGATAAATATTGGTTTTGGAAATATAGTAGCACTTAATAGAGTTATAGCTGTCGTTAGCCCTGAATCAGCCCCAATAAAAAGATTAATAAACGACGCTCGAGAAGAGGGTAAACTTGTAGATGCAACTTACGGAAGAAAAACTAGAGCGGTAGTAATAATGGATAGCAATCATGTAATATTATCAGCTATTCAATCGGAAACTATATCTCAAAGATTTAACAATAAAAATGAAATAGATAAGGCTGGTAAATAATGGAAGAAGGGTTAGTAATTGTTATATCAGGTCCATCAGGGGCGGGCAAAGGAACTATATGTAAAGAGATAATAAAAAGGAAAAAAGATCTTATTATTTCAGTTTCAGCGACTACTAGAAGTCCGAGGAAAAATGAAATAGAAGGCAAGAATTATTACTTTTATACGGAAGAAACATTTAAAGAAAAAATTGAAAAAAATGATTTTCTTGAATATGCAAAAGTATACGGTAATTACTACGGGACTCCAAAATCAAAAGTTATAGAAGAAATCAAAAAAGGAAAAAATGTTATTCTTGAAATAGATATACAAGGAGCTTTACAAATTAAAGAAAGTTATCCAAAAGGAATATTTATTTTTGTAATGCCACCATCTATGGAAGAATTAAAAAATAGGATAACTTCTAGGGGAACAGATAGTAGAGAGGTTATACTAAAAAGAATGGAATGTGCTTATCACGAGTTAAACTATGCATTTAAGTATGATTATGTTATAATTAATGATGATTTAGAAGAGGCAGTAAAAGTTGTAGATAGTATTTTAATAGCTGAGAATCATAGAGCTGTTAGAAAAAAAGATATAATAGAAAAAATAAAGGAGGAGTAAAATGATAGAACCTTCAATTGATGAATTATTAGAAAAAGTGGAAAGTAGATATATGTTGGTAACAATAATAGCTAAGAGAGCCAGAGAGATAGTAGCTGGAGATGATATAATGATAGACACAGATGACAATAAACCGATAAATATAGCTATTAGAGAATTTAACGAAGGAAGAATTGTATATAGTAAAAAATAACTCCTTAAAGCTTGAGATAATCAAGCTTTAAATTTGTTTGGAAGGGTATATATGTATTGTCAAGTAATAATAAGTAAAAGCAGCAGAAATATAGATAAAAAATTTACTTATAAAATACCAGATAATTTGATTAATAAAGTAAAAATAGGGATGAGAGTATTAGTAGATTTTAATAATCAAAAATCAGAAGCCATGGTAATATGTATTATTGATGAAACTGATATATCAGACACTAAAATCAAATATATTATAGATATTATTGATAAGCTTCCTATAATAACTGAAAATATAATAACCCTTGTAGAATGGATGCGAGAATATTATGTTTGTAGATATATAGATGCATTAAAACTTTTTTATCCTCCTTCAATTACTGATTCTTACGAATATATTATAAATGTAAAAGATATTGAATATAAAGGTAGTAGCAAAGTTTATAATTTTTTAAAGAAAAAAGAAAGCAAAACATCATCTATTATGGAAGTTTATGAATATTTTAAATCAATGGACTTCACTGAAGATTTATATAAGTTGCATAATATGGAAATAATAGAGATATATATAAAAGATAACAATAAAAAGAAAAATAAAATAATTAGTTTGAATGATAAGGATAAGGATTTTGAGGACTATAATATAAGATCAAATGCCTATAAACAGGAAAAAATTATAAAACACCTAATGAACATAGGAGAAGAGATTGAACTAAATCAACTTCTTAAAATAACTAATAGTAATTTATCAACTATTAAGTCTCTAAAAAAGAAAAAAATAATAAAGGTAGTAGAGAGAGATAATGTTAAATTACTAGAAAAAAGAAACAACATAAAAGAAAGTTCCTTATTATTAAATAAAGAACAAATAGAAGCTCTAAATTCTATAAATCAACCACAAAATAATATTAACCTTATTCACGGAGTAACTGGAAGTGGTAAAACAGAAATATATATGAATTTAATTGAAAAATATATTAAAGTTAACAAAAAAATAATTATGTTATTCCCTGAAATATCTTTAACAAATCACATGATAAGTAGATTTACAAAACGTTTTGGAAATAGAGTTGCAGTTGTCCATAGCAGAATGGACAATAGGCGAAGATATGATCAGTGGGATAAAATAAATAAAGGTTATAAAGATGTTATTATAGGAGCGAGGTCTGCACTCTTTACTCCTGTAAGAAATCTTGGGGCAGTAATAATAGATGAAGAACATGATGATTCATATAATTCATCTATAACTCCTAAATATAAGACTATAGAAATAGCAGAAAAATTAACACACATAACAAATAGTAAATTAATTTTAGGCTCTGCTACACCGTCAATAACCTCTTACTACGAAGCTAAAAAAGGTAATTATAATTTAATAAATATAAAGAATAGAATCAATAATGTTAACCTACCTGAAACAAAAGTTGTTGATATGAAAAAAGAATTAGATGAAGGGAATAAAAATATTTTCAGCAGAGATTTATACAAAGAAATAAAGGATACACTTGAAAAAAAAGAACAGGTTATCTTATTTTTAAATAAAAGAGGATATTCTTCCTTTGTTTCTTGCAGAAATTGTGGCTATGTAGTAAAATGCAACAGATGTGATGTATCTATGACATATCATTCAAACATAAAGAAATTAGTATGTCATTACTGCGGTGCTACAAAAAAAATAGAAAATAAATGTCCAGAATGTGGAAGTAAATATTTCAAGACTTTTGGAGTAGGAACACAAAAAATTGAAAAGGTAACAAAAGAATTATTCCCTGATAAAAATATTGATAGAATGGATTTTGATACGGTAACGAAAAAAGGAGCCCAAGAAAAAATTTATAAAAATTTGTCAGAGGGGAAGACGGATATATTAGTAGGGACACAAATGCTTGCTAAAGGAATTCATTTTCCAAATGTTACTTTGGTAGGTATAATTTCTGCAGATATAACGATGAACCTTCCTTTTTATACAGCTAGTGAAAAATCATTTCAACTTATAACTCAGGTTAGTGGTAGAGCTGGAAGGGGAAGTAAATCCGGTAAAGTTATTTTGCAAACTTACGAACCAGAACACTACAGTATAATACATGCTATTAACAACAACTATTATGAATTTTTTAAACAGGAGCTAGTTTTAAGAAAAGAATTCAAATATCCTCCCTACATAAAAATTTTATACATAGATACTAAATCGAAAGACGAGAAAAATTTAAAGGAATTTAATACAGATAAATATAAAATCTTAGTTAAAAAATTAAAAAAATTAATAGAAGAAGGTTATATAAAAGTATACAAACCTGTTCCAAAAGGTATATATAGAATAAACAACCAATATCAAATAGATACAATTATTAAGGCAAGGAAGGACAAAGTAAAGGAAATTAAGGAAGTTTTAAGAAAAATATATTTTAATAAAAGTTATAAAGGAATAAGCATTTCAATAGAAATTGACCCAAATACAATATCATAGGAGGTAAAAAATGGCATTAAGAAATTTAAGATTAGAAGGCGACGAAATATTAAGAAAACAAAGTAGAGAAATAAAGAATATAAATGAAAGAATAAAAATTTTAGCAGATGACATGATAGAAACAATGAAGGAAAATGATGGGATTGGTCTAGCTGCACCTCAAGTAGGAATCTTAAAAAGAATAATAGTGGTAGATATAGGCCAAGGACCTTTAGTAATGGTAAATCCTGATATATTAGAAAAGGATGGAGAACAAATTATAACCGAAGGTTGTTTAAGTGTTCCAAATAAAAATGGAAATGTAAAAAGACCAGAAAAACTAAAAGTTGCTTATACAGATTTAGAAGGAGATAAGCATACTATAAAAACTGAAGGACTTTTATCTGTTGTTATCTCTCATGAAGTTGATCATCTAAATGGTGTTTTATTTATAGATAAAGTTATTGAAGAAGAGGAAACAACAGAAGGAGTTGTTACAAAACAATGAATGTGATTTTTATGGGTACTCCTGACTTTGCAGTACCTACATTAGAAAAATTAATCGACCAGGATAATGTTAATATATCCCTTGTAATAACACAACCTGATAGAAAAAGTGGAAGAGGGCGTAAAATTAATAAAAGTCCAGTAAAAATAATTGCAGAGAAAAATAATATAAAGGTATTCCAACCTGAAGATATAAATAATAAATCAAGTTTAGATTTTATAAAAAGCTTTGAGGTAGATTATATAATTGTTGTAGCTTATGGACAAATATTAAGTAAAACAATATTAGAACATCCCAAAAAATACTGTATCAATGTTCATGCTTCTATATTACCTAAATACAGAGGTGCATCACCTATAAACATGGCAATTATGGAAGGGGACAAAGAGACCGGCGTAACTACAATGATAATGGAAGAAGGATTGGATAAAGGAGATATTTTAAAAATAAAAAAAATTACTATAGAACCTGAAATGAATGCAGGCGAACTTCATGATGAATTGATGGAAGTTGGTGGTGATTTATTAATAGAAACAATACTTGAGATTGAGAAAGGAAATATAGCCCCAATCAAACAAGATGATAGTATAGCTACTTATTCTCCTATGTTAAACAAAGACATAGGACACATAAATTGGAATGATAATGCTTTAAAAATACACAATAAAATAAGAGGGCTATACCCATGGCCCGGATCATATACTTATTACAACGGCGAAAAAATGAAAATTATAAGAACAGAATATAAAAGCTTAAACAAAAGTACAAAAGTAGGAGAGATAGTTGAAGTGTCAGAAAAAGGGATAGAGGTTCAAAGTGGAGATGGTACTATAATTATTAAAGAACTTCAAATGCCTGGAAAAAGAAAAATGAACGTAAAAGATTATCTATTAGGAAATGAAATTATTAAAAGTAAAATTTTAAAGTGAGGTGTTTTAAATGTTTTTTTATGATTCGACATTTTTAATATTAATTCCAGCCTTAATAATATCGGCTGTAGCTCAATTCAAAATCAAAAGTACTTATCAAAAGTACTCCCGAATATATAGCGAAAAAGGATTTACAGGATATGATGTAGCAAAAGCTATATTGCAGGAAAACAATTTAACTAATGTAAAAATTGAAGAAACTAGAGGTAAATTAAGTGATCACTATGACCCAAGATCAAATATAATAAGATTATCAAGAGATGTGTATAGTGGCTCATCTATTGCTTCTTGCAGTATTGCAGCCCATGAAGTTGGCCATGCTATACAACATGATAAAAATTATTTTCCTATAACTATAAGAGATATGCTTGTTCCAGTAGTTAGTTTTGGCTCAAAATCAGTCTGGATCTTTGTAATGCTAGGCTTGTTTTTAAGTATACCGAGTTTAGTTCAAGTAGGAGTTATTTTATTTGCAGGAATAGTATTGTTTCAAATCGTTACTTTACCGGTAGAATTTAATGCTAGTAGAAGAGCTTTAGTAAATCTTGAGGGTTTTAACATGCTTTCAAATGAAGAAATGGTAGGCGCTAAAAAAATGCTTAGAGCAGCAGCGTTCACATACGTAGCCGCTACTTTAGTCGCTATATCACAACTTCTTAGACTTTTAGCATTATCAAATAGAAGAAGATAGAGAGTTGATATGGATTATAAATATAGAAAATTTGCTGTAGAAATTCTTTATGAAGTGAATAATAACAAGGGATATTCCAATATCTTATTAGAAGAATATATGAAAAAAATGCCAAACATAAGAGATAGAAATTTATTAAATATAACAGTAAATGGCGTTATTGAAAATAAAATTTTCTTAGATTGGATTATTAAGAATTTATCAACAACTAAATTTTCAAAAATATCAAAAAGAATTCTTGAAATATTAAGAATTGGAATTTATCAAATCGAATTTCTTGATAATATAAGTCCTAAAACAGTCGTTTACGAAAGTGTAGAGGAAGCTAAAGCGGAGAGAAAAAAGTATTTAACCAGATTTGTTAATGGAATTTTAAGAAATTATTTAAGAAATAGAGAAAAGATAAATGTAAAATTGGAAAAATTAGAAAATGATGAATATTTATCTATAAAATATTCTTTTCCTATGTCTTTCATTAAGAAACTTAAAAAGGAATTCCCATACAAAGATATTATACTTATTCTTAAATCTTTAAATCGTAAACCTAAATTTACAATCAGAGTAAACTCAACATTGATCACTAGAAATGAGTTAATAAAAATTTTAGAAGAGAAGAAAATTAAAATAGAAGAAACTAAGTTTTCATCTTTAGGCATTAATGTTTTAAATTCAGATTTTATTAATATAAAAGACTTGTATGACCAAGGACTATTTTCAATACAAGGTGAAAGCTCTATGATAGCAGTAGAGTTACTAGATCCTAAACCAGGCTCGAAAATTCTTGACATGTGTAGTGCTCCAGGAGGGAAGGGACTTTACAGTGCAGAGTTAATGAATAATACTGGAGAAGTGGATTGTAGAGAGATATATATAAACAAAATTAATACTATAAATAATCAAATCAAGAGACTTAGACTAGATAATGTTGATACAAAAGTGGAAGATGCAACAATATTTAATGAAGAAAATTTAGGTAAATATGATTACTGTATAGTAGATGTTCCCTGTTCTAATTCAGGTATAATCATGAAAAAACCTGAAATTAAATATAAAACTAATTTCGAAAATCTAGATAACTTAAAGGAAAAACAATTGCAAATATTAATAAATGCTGGTAAATATCTAAAACCAGGTGGAGAAATGGTTTATTCAACATGTTCCATTTTTAGTGAAGAAAATATTGAAATTGTAAATGAATTTTTAAAAATAAAAAATGAGTTTTCTTTAATTGATTTGGATAGTAAATATAGTATAATTGATAAAAATTATAAAAAAGGATATCTAAACATTTATCCCCATGTAAGTGGTTTAGATGGTTTTTTTATTGCTAAAATAAAAAAAACTAAAATTTGATAGAAATGACAAATATGTTATAATATAATGGATTTGGAGAAATATAATGTTTTTAAATAACTTAACCATAGAAGAATTAAAATCAAAACTAAATAAAGAATTAAATTTAAAGCCCTTTAGAGGCGAACAATTATATAGATGGCTTCATGATAAAAAAATTACTGACTTTGAAGAGGCTAAAAATTTATCTAAAGACATAATAGTGAAACTTAAAGAAAAATATGATTTAGATAGATTAAAGAAAGTTCAAAGATTAGATTCGAAAGAAGATAATACAAAGAAATATCTTTTTGAATTGAATGATGGTAATATTATAGAATCAGTGTATATGAAGTACAAGCATGGCAGCAGTATTTGCATATCATCTCAGGTAGGTTGCAGAATGAATTGCAAATTTTGCGCATCTACGAAAAATGGTCTTGCAAGAAACTTAAGGGCATCGGAAATGTTAGAACAAATATACTCTATTGAAAGAGATCTAGACGAAAATATAGATAGCATAGTAATTATGGGAACTGGTGAACCTTTTGAAAATTTTGAAAACCTATTAAAATTTTTGGAAATAATTACTAGTGAAAAAGGCAAAAATCTTAGTAAAAGAAAAATCACTATATCAACCTGCGGTATTGTTCCCCAAATATATGAACTAGCTAACCTAGAGCAACCATATAATTTAGCTATATCCTTACATTCTCCTATACAAAAGGAAAGAGAACAGCTGATACCTATATCTAAAAATTATAATATCGAAGATATAATAAAAGCCTGCGACTATTATTATGATAAAACAAATAGAAGAATTACATACGAGTATATCATGATAGAAGGATACAATGATAGGGAAAAAGACAAACAAGAAATAGTAAAATTACTAAAAAATCAAAACTGTTTAGTGAATATTATTTCATTGAACCCAATAGAAGAGTTCAATGGAAAATCACCTGATAAGGAAAAAATGAATGAGTTTAGAGATTTTCTAAAAAGAAATGGTGTAAATGCCACAGTTAGAAGGAAGCTTGGTAGAGATATAAATGGAGCTTGCGGACAACTACGACGAAAATATAAATAGGGGTTAGCTATGAGTATAAAATTTATTTCTGATGTAGGGAAAACAAGAGAAAAAAACGAAGATAGTTATTTAATAATTGAAGACGGGAAATATTTAGTATTTGCTGTAGCAGATGGTATGGGTGGACACAATGCTGGCGACAGAGCGAGTAAAATTGCTGTAGATACAATAAAGAAGGATTTTACTTCACAAAAGGAAGACCTATATAGGGAAGTTATTGACGAAATTGAAACATTAAAGTTAATTTATAAAAATTGCAATGATAAGATATATACAACATCTAAAGAAATAAAAGAATACTCAGGAATGGGTACTACTTTAACTTTATGTATAGTAAACATGGAAACCAATAAAATGTATGTAGGTAATGTAGGTGATAGTAGATGTTACCTGATAAATTCAAAAGATAAAAGAATTAAAAAAATAACAAAAGATCACTCTTTAATAGAAGAAATGATTAGTAATAATGAAATAACACGTGAAGAATCTTTTTATCATCCTAAAAAGAATATAATAACTAGAGCTTTAGGAACTGATAAAAAAGTGGACGTAGATATTTTTTGTTCCAATATCAATAATAAGGATATCATTTTATTGTGTACTGACGGTTTAACAAATCATATTAAAGATGAAGAAATTAAAGATATAATTTTAACTGATAGAGAAGATTCAATTGACCGTCTTATAAAAGAGGTAAATCAAAGAGGCGGTAGTGATAATACGACTATAATTTTGTTTGTAGTGGAAGAAGAGGTGAATAATGGATAAGAAAGTTCTGAATAATAGATATGAAATAATTGAAAAAATAGGCGGAGGTGGAATGGCCGAAGTCTATAAGGCTAAGTGTAGAGTACTTAACCGCTTTGTTGCTATAAAAGTTTTGAGAAATGAATTTGTAGGAGACGAAGAATTCATAAGCAAATTTAAAGATGAATCTCAAGCGGCAGCCAAACTAAATCATAATAATATAGTAAATATATTTGATACAGGGATTGACGGAGATATCCATTATATAGTAATGGAATATGTGGAAGGAACTACTTTAAAAGAGTACATAAAGAAGAATAAACCTCTTGATATTAAGGAATCTATAAATATTGCAAGTCAAATTGCTGAAGCATTAAGACATGCCCATGGAAACAAAATAATTCATAGAGACATAAAACCTCAAAATATTCTTCTAACAGAAGATAAGCTAGCTAAAGTCGGAGATTTTGGAATTGCAAGAGCTATATCAGAAAAAACAATAACAAATTCAGATAAATCAATAGGGTCCGTTCATTATTTTTCACCAGAGCAGGCTAGAGGGGGATATGTAGATAATAGAACTGACATATATTCCTTAGGAGTAGTATTATTTGAAATGGTGACAGGAAGAGTGCCTTTTGACGGAGATACTCCTATTTCAGTTGCTTTAAAACATGTAAATGAAAATATATCAAAACCTTCTAAATATAATGAAAAGATACCTAGAAAACTTGAAGAAATAATACTTAAATCTACAAATAAAAGTCAAAGTTTAAGATATCATAATATAGATGAAATGATAGAAGATTTGAAAAATGTGTTTGAGCCCAATAGCAAAATACTGGTAATTCCAACTGAAGAAGATTTAGAAAAAGAAGAAGCTTTAAGAAAGTTTTTTGAATCTGACAATGAAAATAATAACAATACAAAAAAATCAAGCTTTAAAAATTACAAAAAGAAAAAACAATCAGAAGAGGAAGTTGGAAAAGTATCAAAAACAGAAAAAAACAAAAAAATAAAAATGACAATACTCGCATTAATACTTGCTTTGGCTATCACAGGAACTCTAACAGTTTTAGCGATAAATTACATAAGAGACTACTTGATAACTGAAGAATTCGAAATGCCTAACATCGTAGGTTTAGATGTAGAAGAAGCTGAAAAGGAAATAACTGATTTAGGTTTAGAATTTGAAGTTGAGGATAGAGTTTACAACCCTAATTACGAAGAAGGGGTAGTTATTACTCAAAATATAAAACCGGAAACAAAAGTTAAAGTTGGATTTCCTATTAAAGTAATTGTGAGCTTAGGAGAAAAGTTGGTAGTTGTCCCTGATATTATTAACGAACATACTAATGAAGGAACTATTTTAATAAGAGAAGCTGGATTAGTTGAAGGTGAAATTGTATATGAATTCAGTGAAGAAATACCTTGGGGACTAATAATTAGTCAGACTCCAGAAGCTGGTGATGAGGTTTCAGAAGGTTCTGAAATTTCCTATGTAGTTAGTAAAGGCCCTGAAGTTGAATATGTTTTAATGCCTAATCTTGTAGGATTAACCTACGAAGAAGCAGAAAGAAATATTTTAGCTAAAGGATTTACTGTTGGAACAGTATCCGAAAGACCAAATGATGAATATGAAGCCGGCACAGTTTACTATCAAAATTATCCGGCAGGTACGGAAATTGAAGTGGAAACTAATATTGATATAATAGTAAGTACTGGTCCAGAGGAAAGTACGGAAGATGATCAAAACACATCAGAATCAGGTGTAGAAGGACAACTTAATGAAAAAATGATGATGATAGAACTACCTAATGATAGAGAAATGATATCAGTGCTTGTAGAAAGAGTGACTGACGATACTAGAGAAACTGTTTATACAGGTAGTCATAGCTCAGAAGAAGAATCTATATCTATACCTGTAACTGGGTATGGATTACAAAAGTTTGAAATATTTATAGATAGTGAATTTATTGAAAGTAGGGAAATTAACTTTGGAGAGTAATATAAAAAAAGGAAAGATAATAAAAATTTTAGGAGGCTTTTACTACATTCAACATGGTGATACCATGATTGAATGCAGAGCAAGAGGTAATTTTAGAAAAGAAAAAATAAAACCACTTGTTGGAGACTATGCTGACTTTAGAGTACCAAAAGATAAGGAACATCTAGGATATATTGAAAAGATTTACGATAGAAAAAATTCTTTAATAAGACCTCCAGTTTCAAATATAGACCAAAGCATAGTTGTTTTTGCTGTAAAAGATCCAAATCCTAACTATATAATACTGGATAAATTTTTGATTAATTCATTAAAAGAAAATATAAATCCTGTAATTTGCATAAACAAAATTGATTTAGATGAAGATAAAGCTAAAGAAATTGGAGAATATTATAAAAATTCTGGATTTAAAGTTATACTAACATCTAAACATAGGGATGAGACAGTTGAAAGCTTAAGAGAGGTACTAAGAGGTAAAACTTCTGTATTTGCAGGACCTTCAGGAACAGGAAAATCTTCGCTACTAAATACTGTAAAACCGGGACTTAATTTAAAAATTGGAGAAATAAGTCAAAAATTAAAAAGAGGTAAGCATACAACAAGGCATGTAGAGATGATTGAAATATTTTCTGATAGTTGGGTTGTAGATACTGCTGGTTTTTCTAGTTTAGATATAAAAGATATAGATAAATATAATTTGAAAGAATATTATTATGAATTTAATGATTACTACTGTAAGTTTAATGATTGTTTACATTATAAAGAACCTGGATGTGAAGTAAGAAAAGCTGTAGAAGATGGCGATATAAGTGAATTAAGGTATAAAAATTATTTGAAAATATTTAGTGAAATACAAGAAGGAGACTACAAATGAAATATATAGCACCATCTATCTTATCCTCAGATTTATCCAATATATATAATCAAGTAAAAAGTATAGAAGACTCAGGATGTAAGTACCTACATGTTGATGTTATGGACGGTCATTTTGTTCCGAATATAACCTTTGGTCCACCTTACATTAAATCTTTGAGAAAATATAGCAAGATGATATTTGATGTACATTTAATGATAGAAAACCCTGAAAAATATATTGAAGATTTTTCTAAGGCAGGTGCTGATATTATTACAGTTCATCAAGAGGCTTCACCACACTTACATAGAGTAATTCAACAAATAAAAAACCAGGATAAGTTAGCTGGAGTTTCTTTAAATCCAGGCACACCTGTTGAAAGTTTAAAAAATATTATAGAAGATATTGACTTGATTTTGATAATGACTGTTAATCCAGGTTTTGGAGGTCAAAAATTTATTAAATCAATGGAAAATAAGATAAAAGAGGCTTCAAAACTAATCCAAAATACATCAAAAGATATTATATTAGAAATTGATGGCGGAATAAACAAAGAAAATATAAGCAGTTTAAAAGAATTAGAAGTAGATATATATGTTTCGGGTTCAGCAGTTTTTAAGAATGGAGACATTAAAGAAAATTATAATTATTTAATGGAGTCAATAAATGGATAAGTATGCTTTGATTATATCCGGGGGAGACGTGGTAAGTAAGAAAGTAGTATCTAAATATGCTGCAAAAGCCGATTATATAATTGGAGCTGATAAAGGTGCCGAAACTGCTTATAAATATAACCTCAATTTAGATATTGTTTTAGGAGATTTTGACTCAATTAATCCAGAAATATTAGAAAAATTAAACTGTGAGATCATTAAGCATCCTGTAGAGAAGGATAAAACAGATTTAGAACTTTCTCTTGACGTATTAATAGAAAAAAGCTATAAAAAAATTATTATCCTGAATGCTTTAGGAAATAGAATAGACCATACTATGGGAAATTTATTTTTACTTGAAAAATATGAGGATCTAGATATTAGAATAATTGATAATTTCACAGAAATTTTTATTATGAAAAATAACAAGGTTGTAATTGAAGATAGAAGAGACTATATTTTATCAATAATTCCTATAAATAAAAAAATAAGAATTGAAAAATTAAAGGGAGTTAAGTATCCTCTAGATAAAAAAGATGTAAAAAGAGGTTCAACCCTATGTATTAGCAACATAATAAATCAAAGAGAATGCCTTATTTCAATAAGTGAAGGAAAGGCTTTTATAATAATAACAAAAAACATGGAGGATATAAATGGAAGTAACTAACATAAAAAATATTTTTAAAAAACCAGAATTGTATTACGGACAAAAAATAAATATAAAAGGTTGGATTAGGACTATAAGAACTTCTAAAAATGTTGGATTTATAGAAGTAAATGATGGTACATTTTTTAGTAATATACAAGTTATATTTGATAATGAACTATCTAATAATGAAGATATTAGAAAATGCACAACAGGAACAGCACTAAGTGTAAATGGAGAACTAGTAAAAACACCTAATGCTAAACAAGACTTTGAAATACAAGCTGAAGAAATAAAGATTATAGCAGATACTTCTGAAGATTATCCACTTCAGAAAAAAAGACACACCTTTGAATACTTAAGAAAAATTGCACATTTAAGACCTAGGACTAATACATTTTCAGCTGCTTTTAGAGTTAGATCAACTTCAGCTTATGCAATACATAAATTCTTTCAAGAAAAAGATTTTGTATATTTAAATAGTCCTATTATAACCTCAAATGATGCAGAAGGTGCTGGTGAGATGTTTAATGTAACAACATTAAATATTGAAGATTTAGTAAAAAACAATAAAGATATTGATTATTCAGAAGATTTTTTTGGTAAAAAGACAAACCTATCGGTAAGTGGACAGTTGGAAGCAGAGGCATATGCCTTAGCTTTTAAAAATGTATATACTTTTGGACCTACCTTTAGGGCTGAGAATTCAAATACAAAAAGACATGCTTCAGAGTTTTGGATGATTGAACCAGAAATGGCATTTGCCGATATTAATGATGATATGGATACTGCTGAGGAAATGATAAAATTCATAATAAATTATGTCATGGAACATAATATAGAAGAAATAGAGTTCTTTAATAAATTTATTGATAAAAAACTAATAGATAGATTAAACAATGTTAGAAATTCTGATTTTGAAAGAATAACATACACAAAGGCAATTGAGTTGTTAGAAGAAGCTAAAGAAGATTTTGAATTTCCAGTTAAATGGGGTATTGATCTTCAGACAGAGCATGAAAGATATATTACAGAAAAAGTATATAATAAACCAGTATTTGTAACGGATTATCCAAAAGAAATAAAAGCTTTCTACATGAAGCTCAATGATGACAATAAAACAGTAGCAGCCGTTGATTTGTTAGTGCCTGGAGTAGGGGAATTAATCGGTGGTAGTCAAAGAGAAGATAGTTATGAAAAATTAGTAAATAGGATGGGAGATATGAATATACCAAGGGAAGATTTAGAGTGGTATCTTGATCTGAGAAAATTTGGTTGTGCTCCACATTCAGGTTTCGGATTAGGTTTTGAAAGATTGATTATGTATTTAACAGGTTTGTCAAACATAAGAGATGTTATACCTTTTCCAAGAACACCTAATAATGCTGATTTTTAAAATACATTTAGTTTGAAGTAATTATTCTTAAAAAAAATAAATAAAAAATGCGGATATAATTATATCCGCATTTACATTTTATATTATAGAGCTCTTTCTACGTTATTTGAACGTAAACATCTTGTACAAACGTACTTTCTCTTTGGAGAACCATTTTCCATTACTTTAACTCTTCTAATATTAGGTTTCCATTTTCTTTTAATTTTTCTATCGGCATGAGTTATTTGATTTCCTGACATTTTACCTTTTCCACATACCTCACAATAGTTAGCCATTTTTACACCTCCTACTAAGCTCTAAGAATAATCTAATATAATTTCTAAAATCAACTATAATATTTTAACATTAAAAATAATTTATTGCAATAATATTTTTTAATTAGTATAATAAAGTTTGAAAGTAAATAAACGGAGGGATATTATGTCTATTAAGATTAATAATAAACATGGAAATATAAATATTGATGATCAAGTTATAGCATCTTTATCTGGAATTTCTGCCATGGAATGCTACGGTATTGTAGGTATGGCTACAAAAAGTGCAACAGATGGATTCTTTGAATTACTAAAAAAAGAAAATATAACTAAAGGTGTTAAAGTTACAACTAAAGATAATAAACTAATAATAGATTTGTATGTGGTTTTACAATACGGAATTAAGATTTCAACAGTTGCTGAAAATATTATATCCAAAGTAAAGTACACTATAGAGAAATATTCAGAATTAGAAGTTAATAGTGTTAACGTACATGTACAGGGAGTAAGGGTTCAATAAAGGAGGCAGTAATGAAAAGTATAGATATAAGTGAAATAAAAAATATATATAATAATTTAGCAACGAATTTAGAAAATAATAAGCATATAGTAGATTCCCTAAATGTCTTTCCTGTACCTGACGGAGATACTGGTACGAATATGAATCTTACTATGCAGTCAGCTTTAAAAGAAATTATGAATAGTGATGAGAAAGATTTTTACAGTATGTTTAAGGCAGCAGCAAATGGTGCACTAATGGGTGCAAGAGGTAACTCTGGAGTTATATTATCTCAGCTCCTAAGAGGCTTTTCTGAAGGTATGAAGGGTATAGATACATTAAACACAATAAATATAGCCAAATCTATGGATATGGCTTCTAAAACAGCTTATAAAGCTGTAATGAAACCGATTGAAGGGACAATTTTAACTGTGGCAAGAGAATCAGCAGAAAAAGCTTTAGAGATATCAGAAGAGAAAGAAGATATTGTTGAATTTTTAGAATTAGTCTTAGAACAAGCCAGAGATACACTGGAAAGAACTCCAGAAATGCTAGATGTATTAAAAAAATCTGGGGTAGTAGATGCTGGTGGAAAAGGATTTGTATTACTAATTGAAGGCGCGCTACTTTATCTAAAGGGAGAAAAATTAACAGCAGAAATACCATCTGAGGATGTGTTTTTAGAAACAGATGATGAAATTAGTGGTATAGACAGTGTAGATGAAATAGTATATGCTTACTGTACAGAATTTATCGTTCTTAATACTGATGTAACTAGAAGAGAGTTTTTAAGACAAATACAAAATCAGGGAGATTCTATCGTATGTATCAAAAATGATAATATTTTAAAAACTCATATACATACAAACAACCCAGGTAAAATTCTAGAAATGGCATCTAGACACGGAGAGTTAACAAATATTAAGATTGAAAATATGAAAGAACAGTTTAGAGAAAAGAATAAAAAGAAAAAGAAAGAGGCAAAAAAATACAGCTTTATTTCAATTGGAATGGGCGATGGGATCAAAGAGCTTTTCAAGGATTTAATGGTAGATGAATTTATATCCGGGGGACAGACAATGAATCCTAGTACTCAAGATATATTAAATTCTGTAGACAAAGTTACAGGAGAACATGTATTTATTTTACCAAACAACAGTAATATAATTTTAGCAGCAAATCAAGCAGCAGAGTTATCGGAAAGAGATATACATGTACTACCTACTAAAACTATACCTCAAGGGGTATCAGCTATGCTAGCCTTTAATGAAGAAGTAGAACCTGAGATAAATGAAGAAAGTATGTTAGAAGCAATAAAAGAAGTAAAGACAGGACAGGTGACCTATGCGGTTAGAGACACTTCAGTAGATACAAAAAATATTAAAAAAGATGATATCATTGGAATTCATGATGGGAAAATAGTGTCTCATGGAGAAAACATGGATGAAGTTGTACTTGAATTAGCAAAGGAAATGATAGATGAAGATAGCTATTTAATTACTATTTTTTACGGAGAAGATATAGCTGAAGAAAAAGCAAAGGAAATAAAAGAAACTTTAGCTGAAATTGCACCAGAATGTGATGTTGAACTTATAAATGGAGGTCAACCACTATATTACTATATAATTTCAGTTGAATAAAGTGGTGATTATTTGGAAAACATACTATACCAGAAGGTTAGTATAATAAATGGAATAGGTCCTAAGTATGAAAAATATCTTAATAATATAGGTATTATAACTGTTAGAGACCTATTTTATTATACTCCTTATGATTATGAAGATAGAAGAAATCCAGTTCTATTAACGGACACAAGAATAAATGAAAAAAATTTAATTAAAATAAAGATTTATAAAGAACCGAAGCTGATAAAAACTAGAGGTAAATTAACTATATTAATTACAGAAGGTTACGACGAATCAGGTAAAATAGAGATTAAGTGGTTTAATCAAAGTTATATAAAGAATAAAATAAGTGTAAATAAAACTTATTACTTATATGGGAAAATTATTGAAGAGAAGGGTAGATATAGTATTACTAACCCTGAATTTAGTTTAAATCTAGGAGATAGAATGGGCATTATATACCCAAAATATTCTCTAACAAAAGGTTTGACTAACAACTTTATGCTTAAAATCATTAAGAGATTATTTAAAGATTACTATAAAAATCTCGAGGAAATAATTCCTAAAGAAGTATCAAACATATATAATCTTGCTTCAAGAAAAGAAGCTATAAAAAATATACATTATCCTAATGATTTTAAAAAATTAAAAAAAGGTATTGAATATGTAGAAATTGAAAAATTGGTTTTAATGCAGATAGCCTTTGAAAAAAGGAAGCAAATAATTAGAGATAATATAAGTACTAGGATAAATGTTGATTCTAATATGAATAAAATAGTTAACAAACTACCTTTCAAGTTAACGCTAGATCAAAAAAAGGTTTTAGATGAGATATTTCATGACATGAAAAAAGAAAAACCAATGAACAGACTACTTCAGGGCGATGTAGGGTCGGGGAAAACTATAGTAGCTTTTTTAACCTTAATAAATATATGTTTAAAGGGTTATCAAGGAGCTCTAATGGTGCCTACAGAAGTTTTAGCAAAACAGCATTTTGATAAATTTAATGAAATATTTGGATATCTAAACTTAGGAGTGGAAGTGCTTTATAGTAGTTTAAAATCAGATAAGAAACGAGAAGTATTAGATAAAATAAAAAATGGAAAGACTTCAATAGTAATTGGCACCCATTCTCTAATTCAAGAAAGTGTAGAATACAGTAATCTTGCTTACATAATAACAGACGAACAGCATAGGTTTGGAGTTGCACAAAGATCTAGCTTGATGAATAAAGGGAAATATCCCCATAACTTAGTTATGAGTGCTACACCTATACCTAGGACTTTGGCCATGATTATTTACAATGACCTTGATATTTCTACTATAAAGATTAGTCCGCCAGGAAGAAAAGATATTAAAACTTATACAATTAATCAAAACAATAAGGCTAAATTATACGAATTCTTAAAAAAGAGAATTTCAATGGGAGAACAGGCTTATATAGTAAGTCCAATAATAGAAGATTCCGAAAAACTTGAAGATATAAAATCAGCACAAAAGATATTTAAAAATTTTATAAGTGCTGGCTTTAAAAAAGATGACGTATGTTTACTTCACGGGAAGATAAATAGCGAAGAATCCGAGAAAATTATTAAAAAGTTTTCAGAGGGAAGATGTAAAATTTTAATTTCTACCACTGTAATTGAAGTAGGAGTTGACATTAAGAATGCTACGATGATGATTATTGTTAATGCTGAGAGGTTCGGCCTAGCACAACTTCACCAGTTAAGAGGAAGAGTAGGAAGAGGAGAAAAGCAATCTTACTGTTTCTTGGTATCAGATACTGATAATGAAAAATCAAAAAAAAGACTAGATATACTAGTTAATACTGTAGATGGATTTAAGATATCAAAAGAAGATTTGAAACTTAGAGGACCGGGTGAATTTTTAGGAACAAAACAAAGTGGTATTCCAGAAGAGTTTATAAGCTTTGACATGAAAACTATAAAAATTTCTAAAGAAATAAAAGAATTTATTATAAAAAATAAAAATAATTATAATTTATATGATAAAATATACAAAGAAGTAGTCCAAATATATAAAGACAGAATTAATATAAGTTAGGAGGAAAAATTGAGAATAATTACAGGAAGAAAAAGAGGACTTAAACTTGAAAGTCCTGAATCAACTCAAATTAGACCAACCCTTGATAGAGTTAAAGAATCTATATTTAATATAATTCATCCTATAAAGGAAAATGCAGTGGTTATAGATTTATTTACCGGCACAGGTAATATAGGTTTAGAATTTATAAGTAGAGGAGCAAATAAGGTATACTTTATTGATAATTCAGACTATAGTATACAATTAACTAAAAGAAACATTGAGAAATGCAAGTTTGAAAATGAATCAATTTTAATAAATGATGATTATAAAATAGGATTGAAAAAAATAAACCTCACTGAAAAAGTTGATTATATATATATAGATCCACCATATGGGAATATTGATATAAATATTATTTTGAAAAACTTATTAGATAGTAATATAATTAATGAAAACACTCTTATTATATTTGAAGATGATAAAGACACAGAAATTTCTAATAAAAATATGGAGATTGTAGATGAACGAAATTATGGTAACATATATATAAAATTTTTAAAAAAGAGGTAATATATGAAGGTAATGTATTCTGGAAGTTTTGACCCAATTACTTGTGGCCATCTAGATATTATTAAAAGGTGTTCAGCAAAATTTGATAATGTAAAGGTTGTAGTTTTTGATAACTATTCAAAAAATCACTCTTTTAGCGTTAAGGAAAGATATGAGTTGGTAAAAGAAGCAACTAAAGATATAACTAATGTGGAAGTAGATATAGCAACAGGAATGCTTGTAGATTACGCAAAAAAATATAATATAGAAGTAGTAATAAGAGGGTTGAGAGCTGTATCTGATTATGAGTATGAGATTAAAGTTGCATCAATGAATAAATTTTTACATGAAGGACTTGAGACATTCTTTATGCTTGCATCACCTAATTTTTCCTTTTTAAGTTCTAGTGTTGTAAAGGAAATAGCTAAATTAGGTGGAGATATCGATGGCTTAGTACCTGAAAATGTAAAAAAAGCTTTAGAAAAAAAATATAAGGGGGAGTAGTTTTGGAAATTTTAAATTTATTAGAACAATTAGAAGATACTATTGAAGAAGCATCGAAAGTTCCCATGTCAAATAAAGCTATAATCAATAAAGAAGAAGTGTTAGAAATTATAACGGAAATTAGATTAAATCTTCCGGACGAGATTAAGCAAGCAGCTTGGATAAAAAAAGAAAGACAGAGGATACTTGAAGAAACTCAATCTGAAGCAAATAAAATACTAAATGATGCTCAAGATAGACAAAGTTACCTAATAGATGATCATGAGCTTACAAAAAAAGCTGAACAAAAAGCTGTTGAGATTGAAGAAAGAGCAAAGAAAAAGGCTCAAGAAATTAGAAGTGGAACATACAGCTATTGTGATAAGCTTCTTGGTAGAACCCAAGAAAGTTTAGAAGAAATGCTTGAAGTAGTAGTAAAAAATAGAGAAGAAGTTAAAAAGATATAAGGGATTTTCCCTTATATCTTAATGTAAGGATTGTTAGTAAATTCAGAATTCATGAAGGAAGTATTCATTAAGCTGCTGAAATATATATCACCGGCTTTTTTTGTTTTATTAAAAACCAATGTATCTGTATTACTTTTATTTATTTTTTTATAATCTGAGTATTTGCTTATAAAATGATAAGATTGATTATTTTTCATAAAATCAAAACCTTTATTGTCACTTGATAAAACTCTTAGATATGATAAGTCCTCAATATTTATGTTATCATAGAAGTCTTTTCTCAGATCTAAAAGTATGTTGTTCAAAATCCTTGATATTTTTGAATAAGTATATCTTTTAGTAGAGACATTTTTAATAAAATCATCAATACTTGTAGAACTATCAATTAATTCATATATTCTATTATGTAAACCTTCGCTAACATCATAAATTTTCTCAAGATATCCAGGACCTTTTTGAATTATAATATGTTTAATAGAAGAAAAGTATAGTCCTAAATTGTTAAATCTTGAATAATTATCATAGAAATTATTAATTTCAAGTAATGATTCTTTAGGAACAGACTCCACAATATTTGAAGTATGACTTTGATTCAAAGACTTTCTTAATGCTGTAGCACTAGAATATTTTCCTTTTATGTTTGTTGACTTATAATCACTACCGACTCTTTTAATATTATAAGGAATAATATTACTATTAAAATCCTTCAATTTTTTTAAATATTCCAATCCCAAGATGTTGTTAGATTTAAGAAGCTTATCAGAGTTAAAATGCTTTTTTAATGATAAGTCGTATGATTTCGGATAAGAATTTCCACTATTAAGATATTTAGAAAAATTATCTTTAAATTCTTGAGTATAAATATAATCTCTTACAGAAATCAAAAAATCTAAATCTTTGGTTTCAGAACCAAAACATAGATAATTTATATTAAGTTTATTAAATATGTAAACAGCACCTTTTGAAAACATATCTGCATTTTGGGTAGAATAGGGTAAAGGGAGTTCTAAAACAAGATTTGCTCCATTCAATAGGGCAACTTTACTCCTAGTCCACTTATCAATAATAGAAGGTTCTCCCCTTTGAACAAAATTTCCACTCATTAAAATAATTATGGCATCTGGATTTAGTTTTTCTTTTACTGTATCAATCAAATATTTGTGTCCATTGTGAAAAGGATTAAACTCAGAAATTATACCTACTGTTTTCATAACTACCTCCATATGATAGTATATAATAAAATAAGGATATCAACAATTATTAAAGTTGATTTTTTTTAGAATATATATTAATATATATTAGTCAGTTATAATAAAATGGAGGTAATGAAATGAATGTATTGGTAATTAATTGTGGAAGTTCGTCACTAAAATATCAACTTATTAACATGGAAAACGAAGATGTTTTGGCAAAAGGATTAGCAGAGAGAATAGGACTTGATGGAGTAATTAAGCATCAAGCAGAGGGTAAAGAAGAAGTTAAGCTGGATGATAAACTTAATAATCACAAAGATGCAATCAAAGTTGTTTTAGACTTACTTGTAGATGAAAAAGTTGGAGCGATAAAATCCCTTGATGAGATTGATGTAGTTGGACACAGAGTTGTACACGGTGGAGAAAAATTTGCTGGATCAGTAATCATAAACGATGAAGTAATAGCAGCAATGGAAGAATGTATTGACTTAGCACCTCTACACAACCCACCAAACATCACTGGAATAAAAGCATGTCAGGAATTAATGCCTAATGTAACTATGACTGGAGTATTTGATACAGCTTTTCACCAAACAATGAGTAAAAAAGCATATATTTATCCACTACCATATGAACTTTATGAAGAATTAGGAGTTAGAAAATATGGTTTTCATGGAACATCTCATAAATATGTAGCTAATAGAGTGGCTGAACTTATAGGAGAAGATATAGAAGATTTAAAAATTGTAACCTGTCATCTTGGTAATGGTGCTTCAGCAACGGCTATTAGAGGTGGAAAATCAGTAGATACAAGTATGGGATTAACACCATTAGAAGGTCTAGCAATGGGTACTAGAAGCGGAAGTATAGATCCTGCAATAATAACATTTTTAATGAATAAAAAGAAAATGACAATTGATGAAGTAGATGAATTATTAAATAAAAAATCTGGAGTTTTAGGTATCTCAGGAGTAAGTAATGATTTTAGAGATATTGAGAAAGCTGCAGAAGAAGGTAATGAAAGAGCACAACTGGCTCTTGATAAATTCTATTACATTGTTAAAAAATATATAGCTAGTTACACAGCAGCTATGGGCGGTATAGATGTTTTAGTATTTACTGCTGGCCTAGGAGAGAACTCTATAGAGGCAAGAAAAGCAATATGTGAAGACTTAGAATATTTAGGAATAGAAATTGATGATGAAAATAATAACGTAAGAGGAAAAGAGCAGCTAATATCAAAAGAAGGTAAGAAAGTAAAAGTATACGTTATACCTACAAACGAAGAATTAATGATAGCACGTGAAGCTGTAGAGATATTAGGAAATAAATAAAACTTGACAATCTTAAGCTTTTTATTTATAATTTTTCTTGCACTTGAGGTGATAATATGAAAATATCCCTATTAAAATTTATTGAGGGAAAAGAAAAAAAGCTAGAGATTAAAAAAAATATTGAAAATTTAAACATTGAGGGTATAACCTTCACAGAGCCTGTAAAAATATCACTGGAACTATATAAAGTCGATGATGATATAAATGGTAGCATTGAGGTTGAATTTGAATATACTGAAGAATGCTCAAGATGTTTAAAGAAATATACAAATAAGATTATTGATAAAGCAGACATCTTTATAAGTTCATCTAAGGATGAATTAGAAGATGAGAGTGTAGATTATTATAACATTCTACAAAAAAATGGAGAGATAAATATTGAAGATTTGTTAAAAGAGATATTCAATATTAATAGACCATTAAAACCACTATGCAGCGGAAATTGTAAAGGATTATGCCCGAAATGTGGAGTAAACTTAAACGAAGAAGACTGCAATTGTGATAATGAAAAAATAGACCCAAGAATGGGTAAACTTAAAGAGTTGTTGGACAAGGAGGTGTAAACATGGCAGTACCAAAGCGTAAAACGTCTAAAGCAAGAAGAGATAAAAGAAGAACAGCAAAAGAAAGAATTAAAGTAACAGGATTTACAGAATGTCCTCAATGTCATGAAATGAAGTTACCGCATAGAGTTTGTCAAGAATGTGGTTACTATGATGGAAGGAATGTATTAGATAAGGAATAAGAAGATGGCTTTTAAAGCTGTCTTTTTTATTGCAAATTAATATCTTCTAATGTATACTTATTTTTGAACATAATAATTGGGGTGAAGATATTGAAAATAGTAGTAGACGCCATGGGTGGAGATAATGCTCCTGAAGAAATAATAAAAGGAACACTTCAAGCTGTAGAGGAACTTAATGTAAAAGTTCTGCTCGTGGGTAAAGAAAATTTAATAAAAGATAGTATTGATAGGTACGGTAAGAGTCTTAATAAAAAATTAGAAATAATTAATGCTGATGACATAATTACTAATGAGGATAAACCAGTTAAGGCGATAAGGAGAAAAAAAGAATCATCTATGGTTGTTGGTCTAAATCTTATAAAAGAAAAAGAAGGAGATGCTTTTGTTTCTGCAGGAAATACTGGAGCCCTACTTAGCGGTGGACTTTTTATTGTAGGTAGAATTAAAGGTATTGAAAGACCTTCCTTAGCTCCTATTATTCCTACTATAGTTGGAAATAGTATACTCTTAGACGTTGGAGCAAATGCCGACTGTAAACCAGAATTTTTATATCAATTTGGTATTATGGGCAGCATATATGCTGAAAAAGTTTTAAATAAAGATAATCCTAAAGTAGGACTTATAAATATAGGCACAGAAAAAACAAAGGGTAGTAAACTGTATATAGAAGCCCACAAGTTACTTGAAGAATCGGACTTAAATTTTATCGGCAATATTGAGTCAAGAAATCTATTAAATAGCGAAGCAGATGTCCTAGTTTGTGATGGATTTGTAGGTAATATTGTGTTAAAATTAACAGAAGGACTTACAAAAGAATTAATGAATCAAATAAAAGTTGAATTAAAAAGCAGTATAAGGGGAATGATTGGTGGAGCATTAATTAAAAACTCAATGAGAGAATTAAAAAGCAAGTTTGACTATAACGAATATGGTGGAGCACCGTTATTAGGTCTAAAATCACCAGTTATAAAAGCCCATGGAAGCTCTAAGGCTAGAGCATTCAAAAATGCAATTAGACAAAGTAAAATTTTCTATGAAAGTAATTCTATAAAATTTATAGAAGAAAAAATAAAAAAGGAGGATTAAATTGGAACTACAAGAAATAAAAAAAATTATTATTGAAAGATTAAACCTAGATGAAAACACAGAAATAACGATGGAAACTTCCTTTGTAGATGATTTAGATGCTGATTCAATTTCCTTAGTAGAGTTAATAATGGGACTTGAAGATGAATACGGAATAGAGATTGAAGACGAAGATGCAGAGAAAATCAAAACTGTTAAAGATGCAATTGATTATTTAGAAAGTATTGAATAAAGTCCTGTTATGCAGGACTTTTAAAATTAATAATATTAAATAATTATTGACGAGTGATTAACTCTACAGTTAGTTAGTTGTCTTTAATTATGGGGAGGATTAATGATAGGCAATTTTAACAAACTCCAAAAGGAGTTAAATTATGAATTTAACAACTTGGAATTATTAGAGGAAGCGGTAACTCACAGTTCTTATTCTAATGAATTTCAAGAGAATATCAACTGTAATGAAAGACTGGAGTTTTTAGGAGATGCGGTTATTGAATTAATAATTAGCACTTATCTATTTAAAAAATTTAATAAATATCCCGAGGGAAGACTTACTAGGTTAAGATCAAAAATTGTATGTGAAGAAGCATTATACGATATTGCTACAAACTACAATATAGGAAAATATCTTAAACTCGGCAAAGGGGAAGAAGCCACGGGAGGTAGAGAGAGAAAGTCTATTTTAGCTGATTCTGTTGAGGCGATTATTGCAGCAATATACTTAGATAGCAATTATGAAAATGCTGAAAAACTAGTTTTAAAACTATTTGATGACTATATAAAAAGAGCAGAAGATGGCAAGTTAAACTATGACTATAAAACAAAACTTCAGGAAGTAGTTCAGAGCATAAATAATACTAATAGAATTTCTTATGTTGTGACGAATGAAATAGGACCAGATCATAATAAAACATTTTTTGTAAAAGTCCTTATAACTGGAAAAGAAGCAGGTAAAGGAAAAGGAAAAAGCAAAAAAAATGCAGAACAAAAGGCCGCTCGAGAAGCTTTGAAAAAAATAAATGAGAGCTTACCTGAATAATGAGGTGTAAAAATTGTATTTAAAATCAATATATATAAATGGATTTAAATCCTTTGCAAACAAAACAAAATTAGATATTAACTCAAAACTAACCGCAGTTGTTGGACCAAATGGCAGCGGTAAAAGCAATATCTCCGACGCATTTAAATGGGTTTTAGGTGAACAAAGTGCTAAGACTTTAAGAGGAAATGTAATGTCCGATGTAATTTTCGCTGGTACTAAAAATAAAAATCCTCAAAGTATAGCACAGGTAGACTTAATTTTTGATAACAGTGACAATTTATTACCTGTAGATTATAACGAAGTATCGATTACGAGAAAATTATACAGGTCTGGAGAAAGCGAATATTTAATAAACAAAGAAAAAACCCAATTAAAAAAAGTAAGAGAGTTATTTATGGATACCGGAATCGGTATTGATGGATATTCTATTATAGGTCAGGGAAGAATAGATGAAATTATATCTAAAAATACTGAGACTAAAAGAAAGGTTCTTGAAGAAGCTGCAGGAATAGTAAAGTATAAATCTAGAAAACAAGAAACTGAAAAAAAACTTGAAAAAACTAATGATAATTTAGAAAGAATAAATGATATAGTATTAGAAATAGAAAACAGGATTGGACCTCTAAAAAAACAAAAAGAAAATGCAGAAAAATATCTAGAAATAAGAGATAAATTAAAAAATATCGAAATAAATTTATTAGCCCAAGAGTACAAAAAATACCTAAATTATGAAGAAAGTTTAAATGAAGAAAAATCAAAACGAAATCAAGAACTTGACGACTTAGAAACTAAAAGGAATCATTTTGAAGAAAAACTAGAAAAAGAAATTTCTCAAGTTAATGATATAGATGAAGAAATAATCGAATATGAGAAAAGTTTAAACACACTTGAAAAAGATTTGAACGAAAATGAAAACAATATACAAATAGAAAAAGAAAAAATAAAATTATATGAAAACAAATTAGAATCATTAAAAAGAAATATAAGCACTTATAATGAAAAAATTAGGGTTTTTAGAGATAAGAAAGAGAGTATTGAAAAACATTTAGAGGATAATAAATCTTCAGTAGAAAGAAATACCAAAAAAATAGAAGAATTAGAAGAAAATCTAGAAAAAACAAAATCAAACTTAAATTCTAAAGATGATTATATAAAAAACAGCAAGAACGAAATCTTCAAATTATATCAAAAATTATCAGAAGAAAAAAATAAAATTAACCAGATTAGAAGTCATAAGGAATTAGAAGAACAAAAGAAAGATGAAAATAAAAAAGCTTTAGATAAAATCAACTCATCATTAGTAGAGCTTAAAAATAAAAAAGAACTTTTTATAAAAAATATTGAATCTTTAAAGAATGAAGAGAAAAATTCCCAATTAAAACTTAAAGAATTCAAAGATAATTATAAAACATTAGAAAAAGAATTAGAACAGCTAAAGCTTAAGCATAATAATAATAATAATCAAATTGAACGATACAAAAACTTAATAAATATAAAGACTAGAATTAAAAACTCTTATGAAGGATTTTATAAGAGTATACAAGATTTTATGACATATGTTAATAAAGGAAAATTTAGAAATATTGTTGAAGGTGTAGTAGTTGAACTAATAAAAGTAGATAAGAAATATGTAGAAGCTATCAATACTGCTCTAGGTGGTTCAGCCCAAAATATTATCATCGAAAAGGAAAAACATGTAGGAGAAATAATAAACTTCTTAAAATCTGAAAGAGTTGGTAGGATGACATTTTTACCAATGGATACGATAAAAGGTAGGGAGCTAAATAGTTATCAGAAGAAAGCTTCTCAGATAGATGGGTATATAGGAACAGGAGATAAGTTAGTAAAATGTAGTGAAAAATATGAAAATATTTTTAAATTTCTACTCGGAAGAACTATAATATGTCAGGATATTGATTCTGGAATAAAAATAGCTAAATCAATCAATTACTCTACAAATGTGGTAACCCTAGATGGTGAAATTATATATTCTGGGGGTGCAATTACAGGAGGTAGTAAAAAGAAAACCAATAATCTTATAGGTAGAGAAGAAGAAATTGTAAAACTAACAAACAAAAAGAAAGAATTAATTAGCGAAACGAATGAACTCGAGAAAAGACTTAAATCTTATATAGAAAAAATTAAGGGTATAAATAAAAAATTAGACTATCAAAAGAATTTTATAAGGGAAAAAATAAAAGAAAGAGAAAAGTTTGAGATAAATTATACCAATTTAATAGAAGATATTAAAATAAAATCAGAAGAAAAAGCAGAAACTGAAGATAAAATCCAGAAAAGCATCTCAAGAATTAATAGCTTAGAAAATGAAATAACGACAGGACTAAAAGAATCTAAAATTATAAATAAAAATATTTTGGATTATGAAAATAAAGTAAAAGACAATGATGTAAATTTAGAAGAAGTAAAAAAAGAAGAACTTGACTTAACAAATAAAATCAACAGTTTAAATATTGAGCTTTCTACAAAAGAGAACGAATTAAAAATTGATAATTCAAGACTTGAAGAAATAAAAGAAAATATAACAGAAATTGAAGAAAATCTTGATAATGCTTTGAAGGAAAAAAGTCAAAATGAAAAACTAATAGAAGATTCTAAAGAAAAAATAAATTCATTTACGAAATCTATCAAGGATAAATCTGAAATATTAAGGGATAAAAAAGATGACTTTACTAATCTTAGAAATGAGAGAAAAAAGATACAAAATAGTATATATGAAAAGCAATCCCAAATTAACTCTATAAACAAAGAAATAAACAACTTGCAAAAAGATGTGAACAGTTTAGAAGTGAAAATAGAAAGATATGAAAACAAATTGAGTAATACAAAAGATAAACTGTGGAACGATTATGAGATGAATTTTGCCATTGCTAAAAAATTTATAGATGAAGACTTTAGTATTAATTCACTTAATAAAGAAACCAGATCTTTAAAGGGAGAAATTAAAAAACTAGGTGATATTAATGTATCTGCTATAGAAGAGTATGAAGAAACAAGCAAGAGATACGAGTTTTTAGCTGGTCAAAGAGATGACTTAATTGAAGCGAGAGATAAATTACATAACATAATTAAGGATCTTACAGATAAGATGCACGGTATTTTTATAAGTGAGTATGAAAAGATAAATGAACACTTCAAAAATGTGTTTATTGATTTGTTTGGTGGCGGGGATGCAGAAATACTTTTATCAGATATTGAGAATCCCTTAACTTGCGATATAGAAATATATGCTCAACCTCCTGGTAAGAACTTAAATAAAATATCATTATTATCTGGTGGCGAAAAGGCTTTAACAGCTATATCTTTGCTATTTTCCATATTAAAGGTAAAACCAACCCCATTTTGCATATTAGATGAAATTGAAGCAGCTTTAGATGATGCTAATGTATACAGGTTTGCTAATTACTTAAGAAAATTTTCTCGAAACACACAGTTCCTAATTATAACACACAGAAAAGGAACAATGGAATTTGTTGATACAATATACGGGACAACGATGGAAGAAGAAGGTATAACAAAGATTATATCTATGAATCTATCTGAAATAGTAGAAAAGGAGTATCTAGATGAGTAGTATTATAACTAAATTTAAAGATGGACTAAAAAAAACAAGAAATAACTTTGCAAATAAAATAGATGATTTGTTTTCAAGACATCTAAAAATAGACGAAGAACTTTATGAAGAACTTGAGGAAATATTAATTAGTTCAGACATGGGTATTGAGGCAACCTTAGAAATTATTGAGATGCTTCAAAATCAAATAAAAGAAAATAAAATTCAAGATGTAAGCAAGGTTAAACCCTTGCTAAAAGAAATACTTGTAAAGGAAATTACTTATAAAGAAAAACCAGATCAAGAAGAAAAAACAGTAATACTAGTAGTTGGGGTAAATGGAGTAGGTAAGACTACGACTATAGGTAAATTGTCGAAAATTTTTAAAGATGAGGGGAAGAAAGTTTTAGTAGCAGCTGGCGATACTTTTAGAGCGGCAGCGATTGAACAATTGGAAAAATGGTGTCAAAGAGCCCAAGTAGATTTAGTGTCAAATAAAGAAGGTAGTGATCCTTCTTCAGTTATTTATGATGGTATTAATGCTGCAAAAGCTCGAAACACAGATATTTTAATATGTGACACAGCTGGAAGACTACACAACAAAAAAAATCTAATGAATGAACTTAACAAAATATCAAGAGTAATTGACAAAGAATATCCTGAAGCTAATAAACTTGTGTATTTGGTTATCGATGCAAATACGGGGCAAAACGGAATAGTACAGGCAGAGTATTTTAAAGAAGTAACAAATATTGACGGAATTGTATTGACTAAATTAGATGGAACATCAAAGGGTGGTATCATAGTTCCAATCCAGAGAAAATTAGATGTTCCTGTTGTCTATGTAGGTTTAGGAGAAGGTATTGAAGATCTTCAGAAATTCGATGAAGAAAAATTTGTAGATTCTATATTAAACTATTGACAATAACATATAATTAAGGTAATATAATTAACTGTCAAGTAAAATACTTTACAGGTGGTATAATGTTAGATAAACACTTAAAATACGGAAAGTTGTTTGATTATTATAAAGAAGTTTTAAACGAAAAACACCAACAGGTTATTCAACAGTACTATATAATGGATTTAAGTCTTAAAGAAATATCCGAGAATTTGGGTATAACAAGACAGGGAGTCTACGACTTATTAAAAAGAGCTGAGAAAAACTTAGAGGATATAGACAGTAAATTAAATATAATAAGTAAACAAGAAAAGTTTAAAAAAAATATTCAAAAAAAAGCACAAGAGATTAGTAAAAATATAGAAAATGAAAAATACCATAATATAAAAGAACATTTTAAAGAACTATTAGAATTAATAAACAAACTTTAGGAGTTGTAAATATGATATTTGAAAGTTTATCGAATAAACTTCAAGAAACACTATCTAAACTTACAAAAAAAGGAAAACTAACTGAAAAAGACATTGATAAAATTTTAAGGGAGATAAAATTATCCTTATTAGAAGCTGATGTAAATTTTAAAGTAGTCAAAAAATTTGTAAAGAATATAAAGGAAAAAGCAATTGGAGAAGAGATACTAGAAAGCTTAACTCCAGGTCAACAGGTTATTAAAATCGTTAACGATGAGATGATAAACCTGTTAGGTGAAAAAACCGAAGACATTAAAGTAAATTCAAACGATATTACTACGGTTATGATGTGTGGTTTACAGGGAGCTGGTAAAACTACAACAACTGCTAAATTGGGGAAAAAATACAAACTTAAAAACAAAAATCCTTTATTTGTAGCTTGTGATGTATATAGACCTGCAGCTGTAAAGCAGCTTCAAGTTTTAGGCGATAAAACCGAAATAGATGTATTTACCGGCGAAGAAGGAGAAAACCCTTTAAACATAGCAAAAAACGCCTTAAAATACGCAAAGAAAAATGGTAAAGACTTTCTATTATTCGATACAGCAGGACGACTTCACATAGACGAAAAAATGATGAAGGAATTAGAAGATATCAAGAAAATAATAAATCCTGATGAAATACTGCTAGTCTTAGATTCGATGACTGGTCAGGAAGCAGTAAACATTGCACAAGTTTTCGATGAAAATTTAGAGATTTCAGGGATAATACTTTCTAAAATAGATGGTGATGCAAGAGGAGGAGCGGCTCTCTCCATAAGTTCAATCATTGGAAAACCTATAAAATTTGTTACTACAGGTGAAAAATTAGAAGATATAGAAATATTCCATCCAGATAGAATGGCTTCAAGAATATTAGGAAAAGGTGATGTCCTTAGCTTGATAGAAAAAGCTCAATCATCTTTTGATGAGAAAAAAGCAAAAGAACTTGAAAAAAAATTAATGAAAAATCAATTTACTTTTGACGACTTTCTAGATCAAATGGAGCAAATGCAAAATCTTGGACCCTTAGATCAAATCTTAGAAATGATACCTGGAGCTAACAGTAAAAAATTAAAGAATATTAAAATTGATGAAAAAGAAATAGTACATGTTAAAGCAATTATTCAATCAATGACAAAGGAAGAAAGAGTTAAACCGGATATAATAAACGGTAGTAGAAGAAAAAGAATTGCTGCTGGAAGCGGCACTTCAATACAGAAAGTTAATAGATTACTTAAGCAGTATAAAGATATGAAAAAAATGATGAAGAACATGAATAAAATGGGAAGTATGATGTCAGGAAAAAAAGGGTTAAAATTACCTTTTTAATATAATAAATTTTTTAATAGGAGGTGTAATAATGGCAGTAAAAATCAGATTAAAAAGAATGGGAGCAAAAAAGACTCCTTTCTATAGAGTGGTTGTAGCAGATTCAAGAGCTCCGAGAGATGGTAAATTTATTGAAGAAATAGGTTACTATAATCCTTTATCGGATCCTAAAGAAATCAAGATTGATAACGAAAAAGCTCTAGAATGGATAGGAAAAGGAGCACAACCAACAGACACTGTTAGGATACTACTTAGAAAAAACGGTGCATTTGATAAAGAATAATTTATACAAATCTTAAAGGTGGTGCAATTATGGGAGAATTAGTAGAATATATTGCAAAAGCATTAGTTGATAATCCTGATAAAGTAAGTATTAAAGAAATTGAAGGAGACAAATCAATTATTATTGAACTAAGTGTAGCTGAAGAGGATATGGGTCAAGTTATTGGTAAAAAAGGAAGAATAGCTAAAGCCGTTAGAACTCTTGTAAAAGCAGCAGCTACAAAGGAAAATAAACGAGTAATTGTAGAAATAGTTCAATAAACTATACAGGATTAGCATTTGCTAATCCTTTTTAAAGGTGAAAATATGAAATTTTTTAAAATAGGTAAGATTATAAATACCCATGGTCTTAAAGGAATGGTAAGGATTGATTACTATCTCAAAGATCCTGAAATGTTAATGACTGTCCCTGAAATTTATCTAGGAAAAGATAAGAATGAATATTCAATAAACCAGATAGGTGTAAATAAGAAAATTTTGTTAAAATTAAAGGATATAGACACCATAGAAAAAGCAGAAAGATTAAAAAATATTGAAATATTTATTGATGATAAAATGAAACATTTTCTAATAGAAGAAAAAGATGAGTATTTTACTGAAGAGATAATTGGAATAGATGTTTATGATACAGATGAAAATTTCATAGGTAAAATAACTAAAATTTATAAAACTGGAAAAAATGACGTATATGAAATAGATAATAATATTGATAAATTAATTCCAGCATCTAAAAAATTTATAAAAGAAATAGATACAAAAAATAAAAAAATGACAGTTGAATTGATTGAAGGATTGATTGGATGAAAATTACCGTATTAACACTTTTCCCGGAAAGAATGGAAACCCTTTTAGAATTCAGTGTAATAAAGAAAGCCCTGGAGAAAGGTTTACTGAATATTAATTATGTAAATATAAGAGATTTTTCTACAAATAAACATAAAAAAGTAGATGATTATCCTTACAGTGGTGGGCCAGGAATGCTTTTAAAACCCGATCCTTTATCGGAAGCTTTAGATGAAGTATCACAAAAGGATTCGAAAATTTTTTATATGAGTCCAAAAGGAACAGTACTAAACCAAGAAAAGGTTAAAAAAATATCTCAAGAAAAAAATATAGTAATAATAGCCGGTCACTATGAAGGAATAGACCAAAGGATTATAGATACATACGTAGATGAAGAGATTTCTATCGGAGATTATGTACTAACTGGTGGGGAACTACCAGCTTTAGTACTAATAGATTCTGTAGCCAGGTTAATTCCTGGAGTTCTAGGAAATGAAGATTCCCACCAAGATGAATCTTTTGAAAATAATTTACTAGAACATCCTCAATACACAAGGCCCTACGAATATAAAGGAAGTAAAGTACCTGATATTTTATTATCGGGAGACCATGAAAAAATCAAAAGATGGAAAAGATACAAATCAATAGAATTAACTTTAAAGCATAGACCAGATTTAATAAAAGATATCGAAACCATAAAAAAAGAATATAATAAATTAAAAGAAGAATTTAAATAAAATTATTGATTTAGAAAAATGAATATGCTATAATACATTGAAGTATACGGCGGTCCTCTGTTTAGACACATGAACGCTGCAAAAAGGAGGGTATACTATGAATACTATTAAAATGTTAGAAAAAGAGCAGTTAAAGGATGATATTACCAAATTTAATATAGGTGATACTGTAAAAGTTCACTTTAGAATTAAAGAAGGAGATAGAGAAAGAATCCAGGTTTTCGAAGGAGCTGTTTTAAAAAGACAGGGAGAAGGAATTAAAGAAACTTTTACTGTAAGAAGAATATCTTACGGAGTAGGAGTAGAAAGAACTTTTCCAGTACATTCACCAAAAATCGAAAAAATAGAAATTGTTCGTAAAGGTCAAGTAAGAAGAGCAAGATTGTTCTACTTAAGAGACAGAACAGGAAAAGCTGCAAAAGTTAAAGAAAAGAAATTTAACAAGTAATTATGAGGACTTTAAGTCCTCATTTTTAATAGGAGATGAAATAATGAACTGGTATCCCGGGCATATGAAAAAAACATATGAAATGTTAAAAGAAAATTTAAGAGTAGTTGATCTTGTTATAATAATTTTGGATTCAAGAATACCTAGGAGTAGTCTAAATCCTAAATTAGATAAATTAATAAACAACAAAGAGAAAATATATCTAATGAATAAAGCTGATATATCAGACCAACAGGTTAATAAAATCTGGATGGAGTATTTTAAACGTAAAAACATTTTAGCTATAGAAAATAATTCTTTAAAAAATAAAAAAAACAATAAATTATTTGAAAGTATTGAAAAATTTGAAAAGAAAATAAAAGAAAAATATGAAAAAAAAGGATTTAAAAATAAAAATATTCGTATGCTTATAGTAGGTGTACCTAATACAGGAAAATCAACTTTTATTAATTACCTAACAAAACGAAAAAGCGTAAAAACAGGGAATAAACCTGGAGTAACTAAAGGTAAACAGTGGATAAAGATAAAGAATAAATATGAAATTTTGGATACACCAGGGATTTTATGGCCTGATTTAAATGATGATCAAATCAAGTATAATTTAGCTGTAACGGGACTAATTAAAGATAATATAATAGATGATGTTGAATTAGGAATTTATTTATTAGATTATTTGAAAATCAATTATAGAAATACTTTAATTGAGAAGTATAATATAATTATAAACATCGATGAAGAATCTTTAGAAATTTTAGAAAAGATTTCTAAAAGAAAGGGATTCTTATTAAAAGATAATGAAATTGATTATGAAAGAGGTGCGAACTTACTTCTTAAGGATTTTAGAAACGGAAACCTTGGTAATATTTCATTAGAAATTCCTTCAGAAGAATAAAAAAATGGAAAATTATAAAATTGAAAAAGAATTATGGGATAGTGGCTATGAATATATTGCATGCATCGATGAAGTAGGAAGAGGATGTTTAGCCGGAAATGTACTTGCCTGCGCAGTTGTAATGCCTAAGGAAGTTTATATAAGAGAAGTTACTGATTCTAAAAAATTAAATGAAAAGAAAAGAAATGAACTTTCTTCAATGATTAAAGAAAAAGCTATATCTTATTCATTTGGTATAGTTGAAGCTGATGAAATAGATGAAATAAATATAAAAAATGCAACTTTAAAGGCTATGAAAAAAGCAGTAGAAGGATTAAAGAATTCAAATAAAAACATTATAATACCAGATATGCTTTTAATTGATGCAGAGAATGTAAACATGAAAATTCCACAAAGAAGTATTATAAAAGGAGATCTTTTATGCCACGGAATTTCAGCAGCTTCTATTTTAGCAAAAGTAGAAAGAGATAGAATAATGATTGAATTAAGTAGTGAAGAAGAATACCTAAATAAATACGATATAAAGAGTAATAAAGGATATGGCACAAAAAAGCATATTGAAGCAGTAAAAAAATACGGACCTACTAAATATCATAGAAAGACTTTTTTAACAAAGATTCTTGATAAAAATAAACAAATAACTATTTCAGAAGGTTTATAATGAACAAAAAAGAAATTGGTAGTAAGTATGAAAATATAGCAAAAAAATATTTGGAGAAAAAAGAGTACAAAATTTTAGAAATGAATTATAGAAACTTTATAGGAGAGATTGATATAATAGCGAGAGATGCAGACCAACTTATTTTCGTTGAAGTTAAGGCCAGAAAAACTAATAGATTTGGTCTTCCTAGAGAAGCAATTACCTATAAAAAAATCGACAAAATAAGAAAATGCAGTCTTGTTTATATGAAAGATAATAAAATATACGACTGCCCATTAAGATTTGATGTTGTAGAAGTATATATTAATGAAAAGAAAATAAATCACATAATAAATGCTTTTTAAAAGGATGCCGGAAACCAGCATCCTTTTAAATTTACTTTATTAAATTATATAATACCCTGGTCAGATATAGCATGGGCTACTCTCAAAAATCCAGCTATATTTGCACCGGCTACATAATTACCTTCCATATTGTATTCAATAGCAGCTTCTTTACTGATGCTAAATATATTAACCATAATCTCGTTTAATCTTCTATTTACTTCTTCAAAGGACCAGGATAATCTCATACTATTTTGAGACATTTCCAAAGCAGAAGTAGCAACTCCACCTGCATTTGCAGCTTTAGCAGGAGCTAAGAGAACATTATTTTCTAAGAAGTAGTTAATAGCATCGTTTGTGCAAGGCATATTAGCTCCTTCTCCTACAGCTAAAGTACCGTTTGCAACAATTTTCTTAGCAGATTCTAAATTTATATCATTTTGTGCGGCACATGGTAGAGCTATATCGCACTTAACTGACCATAAATCCTGCTGGTTTTCATGATACTCTGCATTCGGATGGTATTCAATATATTCACTAATTCTTTTACGCTCAACTTCTTTTATTTGCTTTATAGTATCTAAGTTTATGCCGTTACTATCTACTATATAACCTTTAGAATCGGACATGGCAATTACCTTGCCCCCAAATTGTTGGGCTTTTTCACAAGCGTAAATAGCGACATTTCCAGAACCGGATATAGCGATAGTTTTATCTTTCAAATCTATTTTATGGTGATCTAACATTTCTTTCATAAAATAAATCAATCCGTATCCAGTTGCTTCTTTTCGGACTAAAGAACCTCCATAGTTAAGACCCTTGCCGGTAAGAACAGCAGGTTGAAATTGGTTTTTAATACGTTTAAATTGACCATATAAATATCCTATTTCTCTAGCACCAACACCTATATCTCCAGCAGGCACATCAACATTAGGGCCTATATGTCTGTACAGTTCTGTCATGAAACTTTGGCAAAATCTCATTATTTCACCGTCAGATTTACCTTTAGGGTCAAAGTCAGAACCACCTTTACCTCCACCTATTGGTAATCCAGTCAAAGCATTTTTAAATGTTTGTTCAAAACCTAAAAATTTTATAATTCCAATATAAACACTAGGATGAAATCTCAAACCACCCTTATAAGGACCTATAGTACTGTTGAACTGGGTTCTGTATCCTCTATTTACCCGTACTTTATTATTGTCATCTACCCAAGCTACTCTAAAGGATATGGTTCTTTCCGGTTCTACAATCCTTTCGAGTATTCCAGACTCTTCAAGTTCCGGATGTTTTTCCAACACCGGTTCAATAGAATGGAAAACCTCTTCTACAGATTGTAGAAATTCAGGTTCACACGCATTTCTAGATCTTACCTCTTTAAGGACTCTATCAATATAGTTCATATATTCCTCCTCTAATATTATTTATTTAATTATATAACTTTTCCGTAATATAAATCAAATGTTTTGAAATAATTAATAAATTAACTAACATTTCTTAATGAATAACATGAATTCTAGGACAAATTTTCAGATATAAAAAAGAAAATTCCATAAATTATTACAGTTAATTAACAATATATTTTTCTTGATTTTAATTGAATTTTTATTTTTTATTAATTATAGTAAATATAACAAAATCAAGGAGACTATATATGTTATCGAAAATTAATACATGTGTATTACAAGGTTTAGAAGGATATGGAGTTAATGTAGAGTCGGATATTAGTAATGGATTACCTTCTTTCAATATTGTAGGCTTACCAGATACTGCTATTAAAGAATCAAAAGAGAGAGTAAGATCAGCCATATCTAATAGTGGATATAGATTTCCAATGAATAGGATTACTATAAATTTATCTCCTGCCTCTATACGAAAAGAGGGAAGCCAATTGGATTTACCTATTGCATTAGGCATATTAAACTCTATGGGTAAAATCAATAATATAGAAGAAAACACTTTTTTTATTGGAGAATTATCATTAAATGGTGATATCAAACATGTTGAAGGAGCTCTCCCTATGGTTATTTCTCTAAGAGAGAAAGGTGTAAAAAATATTTTTATACCTGTAGATAACCTAGAGGAGTGCAGTTATATTGAAGGAATAAATATTTTTCCTGTAAAAGATTTAGTGGAGATAATTGAAATTCTTAACAAAAGAATGGTAGTTAAACCAATTAAAGCAAAAAATTTTAAAGAAAATATGCATAAGGAAGAGTATATGGTTGATTTTTCTGAAGTTAAAGGCCAGGAAACCTTAAAGAGAGCAGTGGAAGTAGCAGTAGCAGGGGGACACAACATACTTATTATTGGACCCCCAGGCTCAGGGAAAACAATGATTGCAAAAAGAATTCCTAGTATTATGCCGGATTTATCCTTTGAAGAAGCTCTAGAAATAACCCAAATTTACAGCGTATCTGGGATTATTGAAGTAGATAAGCTCATTAAAAATAGACCCTTTAGGTCTCCCCACCACACTATTTCTAAAACAGCCTTAGTTGGAGGAGGTAGGATACCAAAACCTGGAGAAGTTTCTCTATCCCATTACGGTGTATTGTTTTTAGACGAAATGCCGGAATTTTCTAAAAAAACTTTAGAAGTTTTAAGACAACCAATGGAAGACGGAGAAATACTAATTTCAAGGGCTAACGCCAACTTGAGGTATCCCTCAAAATTTATGTTGGTTGCCAGCATGAATCCCTGTCCTTGTGGATATTATGGAGACCCAAAACATGAATGTAGATGCTCTCAAAATCAAATAGACCACTATTTAAACAAAATAAGTGGCCCCTTATTGGATAGGATTGATATTCAAATTGAAGCAAATCCAATCGAATATAAAGATTTACAGGGAAAGGATAACTCGGAAGGCTCAAGAAATATAAAAGAAAGAGTAAATAGAGCTAGAAAATTACAGAATAATAGATATGAAGGATTAAATTTTTTTTCTAATTCTCAATTAACAAATAAGGCTATTAAAAAATACTGCAGTTTTACTAATGAAGCTGAAAATCTTTTAAAAAATTCTTTCGATAGCTTAGGACTAAGTGCAAGAGCTTACAATAAAATAATAAAAGTTTCAAGAACCATAGCAGACTTAGATGGGAAAGATATAATAGAAATCAATCATCTAGCAGAAGCTATACAGTATAGAAATTTAGATAGAAAGTTTTGGGGTTAGTTATGAATTATAAAGACACTTTAATTCTTTTAAACAACGGAATAGGACCAAAAAATATTATAATTGAGAACTTAATAGATTATTTTGGAAATATTGAAGATATAATTGATAATTTTATTGAATATGAAAAAGACTTGGATTTTATAAATGATAAAGATAAATCAAAAATTAAATCCTTAATAAACAATAGAAATATTAATGAAATGAAAAAAACAATAAGGGAAAAAAATATAAATGTTATTACTATATTTGACAAAGAATATCCAGTTAAACTAAAATATATAGAAAATTTCCCATATATTTTATATACAAAAGGAAATATAAAGGATTTAAATATTATTTCTAAAAACATTTCCATTGTAGGTTCGAGAAAAGCAACAAATTACGGTAAGTGGGTTTGCGAAAAATTTTCGAAAGATTTATCATTAAGAGACGTTTGTATAACTAGCGGATTAGCTATAGGGATAGATTCAATAGCCCATAAAACCTGTTTAGAAAATAATGGTACTACAATTGCTGTATTAGGATGTGGAGTGGATAATGTGTATCCTAAAAGAAATAAAAGATTATATGAACATATAATAAAAAAGGGGTTAATAGTATCAGAATTCCCTATAAGATCTAATGCTATGCCTTACAACTTTCCCTATAGAAATAGAATAATAAGCGGGTTAAGTGATGGAGTGTTAGTGATTGAGGCAAGTGATAAAAGCGGAACTCTCATAACTGCTACTTATGCAGCAGAACAAAATAAAGAGATTTTTGCTGTACCTGGAAATATTGATAGTTATTTAAGTAAAGGAACAAATCAATTAATAAGAGAAGGTGCAAAAATCACTACAAGAATTGATGATATAATGGAAGAATTAAACTGGCAGGATAATAAAACAAGTAATAAAAAATTAGATTTAAATTTAGATAAGTTTGATAAAATAGAAAAAGAAATAGTAGAATTATTAAAGGAAGGATCTAAAAATATAATTGAAATTAGTGAAAAAACAAGCGTAAAACAGCAGGATTTACTATCAAAATTGACAATATTGGAAATGCAAGGTATTATATCACAAGAAAAAGGTAAGAATTTTAGAATTAAAAATTAGCTGGAGGAATTAGATGAGTAAAAATTTATTAATAGTTGAGTCACCATCAAAAGCTAGAACTATAAAAAAGTTTTTAGGCAGCAATTATAAGGTTGCAGCTTCTGTTGGTCATTTAAGAGATTTACCAAAAAGTAAGCTTGGTATTGATATAGAAAATGATTTTGAACCAAATTATATAACTATAAGAGGAAAAGGTAAGGTAATAAAGGAATTAAAAAAGGAAGCAAAAAAAGCTGATAAAATTTATCTTGCGACTGACCCCGATAGAGAGGGAGAAGCTATTTCTTGGCATATTGCTAATATATTGAAGTTAGACGACTCTGATAAAATAAGGGTGGAGTTTAACGAAATTACAAAAAATGCAGTTAAAAACGCCGTTAAATCTCCAAGGAATATAGACTTTGATTTAGTTAATGCTCAACAAGCTAGGAGATTACTGGATAGGCTTGTTGGATATAAAATCAGCCCTCTATTATGGAAAAAAATTGAAAGAGGTCTAAGTGCAGGAAGAGTTCAATCTGTTGCTGTTAAATTAGTATGTGATAGAGAAGAAGAAATAGAAGCTTTTGAACCTGAAGAATACTGGACTTTAGATGGTATATTTGATAAAGACTTAAAGCTTGAAACAAAATTCAAAGGAAAACTGGAAAATAAAAAAGTTAAAAAAATAAAAATAGATAATAAAGAAAAAGCCGATGAACTTTACGAAGAAATAACTGAAGAAAAGACCGGAAGGGTAAATAAGGTTAGTAAGAAAAAGAGAAGCAAAAGACCTTATCCACCTTTTATTACAAGTACTCTACAGCAGGATGCCAATAGAAAACTTGGGTTTTCAACAAGAAAAACAATGATGATAGCTCAGCAGTTATATGAAGGAATAGATTTAAAAAACGACGGAACTGTAGGTTTAATAACATATATAAGGACGGATTCCTACAGAGTTTCAGATGAAGCCAAAAATAATACTTCTAATTATATAAAAAAAGAATTCGGTGATAAATATTTAAATGCTAATCATAAATTTGGGAAAAATAAAAAAGGAGCCCAAGATGCCCACGAATGTATAAGACCTACATATATAGATAAGACACCTAAAGAAATTTCAGATTCTTTAAATTCAGACCAATTAAGACTGTATACTTTAATCTGGGAAAGGTTTATTAGCAGTATGATGGCATCGGCAAAATATGAGAGTCTTTCTATAGATATTGATATTAAAAAATATATATTTAGATACAATGGAAAAAGATTACTATTCGATGGATTTACAAAAATTTATAATACAAATGATAATTATGTAAAATTGCCAGATATAAAAGAAGAAGAAAATTTAGAATTATTTAAACTTATAAAAGAACAACACTTCACAAATCCACCACCAAGATATAATGAAGCTAGCTTGGTAAAAACTATGGAAGATTTAGGTATTGGTAGACCTAGTACTTATGCGCCAACTATATCTACAATTCTAAACAGAAATTATGTAAAATACGAAGAAAATAAATTTGCGCCTACGGATTTGGGAAAACTTGTCACAAATGTTTTGGTAGAAAATTTCGAGAATATTATAAATGAAAAGTTTACAGCTGATTTCGAAAATAAACTGGATTCTGTAGAAGAAGGTAGTGCAGAATGGAAGGAAATAATTAGAGAATTTTACGACACCTTTAGTAAAACCTTGAAAAAAGCTGAAGAAAATATAAAAGAAATTGAAAAAGTAGAAATAGAAACCGATATAAAATGTGAAAAATGCGGTGCGAATATGGTTGTTAAAAAGGGAAGATTCGGAAAATTCTTAGCTTGTCCTAACTATCCGGAGTGTAAAAATACAAAACCCTACGATGAAGAAAATGGAGAAGAGGCTGAAGAAAAAGTTAGCGACGAAAAATGTGAAAATTGTGGAGCAAATTTAATAGTTAAAAAAGGTAGATATGGAGAATTTTTAGCTTGTCCAAACTATCCAGAATGTAAATTTACTAAACAAATAACCAAAAGTACTGGAATAAAGTGTCCAAAATGTGACGGTGGTGAAATTGTTGAAAAAAGAAGTAAAAAAGGTAGAATTTTCTACGGGTGTAGTAATTACCCAGAATGCGACTTTGTGTCATGGAACAAACCTGTTGATGAAAAATGTGATGAATGCGGCAGTATAATGGTAAAGAAGAATAGTAAAAAAGGCGAAAAAGTAGTATGTTCAAACAAAGATTGTTCAAAAAAATAATATTTACAAAATAATACCTTTGTGATATACTACTTCAGGTAATACACACAGCTATTAATTTTGCAGGTAGTGCCATAAGAGTATTACTATGGTTCTTGCGAAAGAAGATGTAGCTGGAGGAATAAAACTAAGGAGGAAAAAAATGTCAATTGTAAACATGAAAAAATTATTAGAAGCAGGTGTTCACTTCGGGCATCAAACTAGAAGATGGAATCCAAAAATGGCTGATTACATCTTCACAGAAAGAAATGGTATCTACATAATTGACTTACAACAAACAGTAGGTTTAGTAGATAAAGCTTACAACTATATAAAAGAGGTTGTAGCTAATGGTCAAGATATACTTTTTGTAGGTACAAAAAAACAGGCTCAAGAATCTATTGAAAAAGAAGCTAAAAGATGCGGTATGCATTTCGTTAGCCAAAGATGGTTAGGTGGAATGCTTACAAACTACAAAACTATTAGTAAAAGAATTGATAGACTTCACGAACTAGAAGAAATGGAAGGAAGCGGAAAATTTGAACTTCTTCCTAAAAAAGAAGTAATCCAATTGAGACATGAAGCAGATAGGTTAGAAAAATTCCTAGGTGGAATTAAAAACATGAAAGATCTTCCAGGAGCTATGTTTGTAGTAGATCCGAAAAAAGAAGAAAATGCTGTAAAAGAAGCAAAAATTATGGGAATACCAGTAGTAGCTATTATTGATACAAACTGTGATCCAGATGAAATAGATGTAGTTATTCCTGGTAATGATGATGCTATTAGAGCAATTAAACTTCTTACTTCTGTAATGGCTGATGCTGTACTAGAAGCAAAACAGGGTGTTCAAATGAAAGATGAAGAAGAGCAGGAAGCACAATCAGCAGAAGAAACAGAAGAAAACACTGATAAAGAAAATGATGAAGTAGAAGATACTGAAGATATAGAATAAACTTTTGAGGAGGTAAAAATGGCTAAAATTTCAGCACAAAAAATTAAAGAGTTAAGAGAAAAAACTAAAGCAGGTATGCTTGATTGTAAAAAAGCATTAGAAAAAGCTGATGGAGATATAGATAAGGCAATAGACGCTTTAAGAAAAAAAGGATTAGCATCTGCAGCTAAAAAATCAGATAGAACAGCAGCAGAAGGAATAGTAACATCGTATATTCATGGAGATAGAATAGGAGTTTTAGTAGAAATAAACAGTGAAACTGACTTTGTTTCTAAAAATGATGAATTCCAACAATTTGCTAAGGATGTTGCTATGCAAATAGCTGCTCAAAATCCTCAATTTGTAGATGTCGATGATGTACCACAAGATGTAGTAGAAAAAGAAAAAGACATTCTTAAGGAACAGGCGTTAAATGAAGGAAAACCAGAAAAAATAGTAGAGAAAATGGTAGAAGGAAGAATTAGTAAATTCTATAAAGAAATTTGCTTAATGGAGCAACCATTTATAAAGGATCCTGATACTACGATTAAAGAATTATTAAAAGAAAAAATAGCAACTATCGGAGAAAACATAGTAATAAGAAGATTTACAAGATATGAAGTAGGCGAAGGAATAGAAAAAAAAGAAGAGAATTTTGCTGAAGAAGTTGCTAAACAAATGGATATGTAATATTATTATAATGGAGAACTTTAAAGTTCTCCATTAAAATTATGCTTTTAAGGAGGCTTTATGGAATCTAAATATAAGAGAATTGTGTTAAAGATAAGCGGTGAAGCCCTATCTGGAAATAAAAGCGGCGGTATAGATGAAGAAACTCTAATGGAAATTTCTAAAGAAATAAAAAAGGCCAACGACATGGGAATCGAGATCGCTATTGTAGTAGGCGGAGGTAACATATGGAGAGGTGCAAGTGCAAAGTTAAATGATAGAGCAACATCAGACTATATGGGAATGCTTGCAACAGTAATAAATGGAATGGCTTTGCAGGATGCATTAGAAACCCTAGGTGTTCCTACTAGAGTACAAACAGCGATAGAGATGAGACAGGTAGCAGAACCATATATAAGAAGAAGAGCTATACGCCATATGGAAAAGGGAAGAGTAGTAATTTTTTCTGGAGGATCTGGAAATCCTTATTTTTCAACAGATACTACTGCAGCACTAAGAGCAGCTGAAATGAATGCAGAAGTATTATTTTTAGCTAAAAAAGGTGTTGAAGGTGTATATGATGATGACCCTAATATTAATCCAGAAGCTAAGATGTATCATAACCTTAATTATATTGATATTTTAAATCAAGAGTTAAAGGTTATGGACTCAACTGCGACATCACTTTGCATGGATAACAATATTCCAATCATTGTATTTAGTATAGAAAAACCTGAGAATATAGTAAAAATAATTAAAGGCGAAAAAATAGGTACTTTAATAAAAAGGGAGGAATAATAATGTATTTAAAAGAACATAAAGAATTAGAAGAAAGAATGAAAAAAACTGTTGAATATTTTAAAGACGATGTTTCAACAATTAGAGCTGGAAGAGCAAACCCAAAGTTAGTTGAAAAAATTATGGTTGATTATTACGGCACAAAAACACCTTTAAATCAAATAGCAAACATTTCTGCACCAGAACCTAGAGTACTTGTTATAAAACCTTGGGATGCTAATGTTCTTGAAGAAATCGAAAAAGCTATACAAAAATCCGATCTAGGAATTAATCCTGGAAATGACGGAAAAATAATTAGACTAGTTATTCCGCAACTAACAGAAGAAAGAAGAAAAGAACTGATAAAAACAGTGAAGAAAGAAGTAGAAAAAGCAAAAGTTGCATTAAGAAACGAAAGAAGAGATGCTATTGATACTTTCAAGAAAATGGAAAAAAAATCTGAGATGACAGAAGATGATTTAAGAGATGCAGAAGATAAAGTTCAGGAAATTATTGATAAGTATTCTGAAGAAATAGATAAGATATATGAAAAGAAGGAAAAAGATATACTTGAAGTTTAATTGTGAAGAATTAATTGGTGAAGAACTGTATGATGTAATTAATAAATTAAATACTGATAACAATCTAATTTTTTACATAAAAAAGACAAAGGGTAGGAATGAAAAATTTAATCAAAATAAGACAGTACCGATTGTCGTTAGAGTAAATCAAACTTCAAATAAGACTATTGAAATTGTAGTATCTTATTATTGAAGTCAACCCCTTTACAAAGGGGTATTTTTCTTTAAGAGGTGGTTGTGTGTATAGTGAAATAGATAATAAAAAACTTCCAGTGCACGTCGCAGTAATAATGGACGGCAATAGAAGATGGTCAAAAGAAAATAATAAAAATAAATTTTTTGGTCATAGAGAAGGTATGAAAAGGCTTGAAGAGTTAATAGAAACAACGGGAAATTTAGGAATTAAATATTTAACTATCTATGCTTTTTCTACAGAAAATTGGGGAAGAGAAAAAGAAGAAGTTTCATATTTAATGGATCTTTTGGTGGAATTTGCAAAATTAAAGAGTAGGGTACTTGAATCAAAGGGAGTAAATGTTAATATATTTGGATCTATAGAGGAACTTCCTCCTAAAACTCAAGATGCTGTTAAAAATTTATGTAATAGGACTAAAAATAATAATGAACTATATTTAAATATAGCACTAAATTATGGAAGCCGAAAAGAAATTGTTGATGCTGTTAAAAATATTATAGGTGAATACAGGGAAAACAATGAAATTTACAATGAAATTGATGAAGAATATATAAAAAACTTTTTATATTCAAAAAACATTCCGGACCCAGATTTTCTAATAAGAACGAGTGGAGAACAAAGATTAAGTAATTTTTTATTATATCAACTAGCATATACGGAACTATATTTTACTGAAACATTATGGCCAGATTTTGGAAAAGAAGAATATATTAAAGCACTTAAAGAATATGAAAAACGTAATAGAAGATATGGAACTTCTTAAAGGTAGGTAAATAAATGAAAAAAAGATTAGCAACGGGTATATTAGGCGGAGCCATTCTAGGACTATCAACATATTTTGGTGGAATATTTTACTTAATTGTTTATTTTTTTATAGGAATGTTTTGTATTTTAGAACTAGGAAAAGCATTTAAACAGGATTTATTTGCTTCCGGATACTTTATTAATCTTATTTTAAATATAATATTTTTTATCTTTGCATTCCATAAGTCAACTACATACTTAGCCCCAGTACTAGTTCTTTATGTGATTTTAAATTTAATTTTTTATGCCTTCTTAAAGATAAAATTAGAAAAAATTATAATTAATCTTCTGGGAGGATTTTATATAAGTTTCTTTATGTTTCATTTATATTTATTGAATGATACTATATTTGTGTGGTATATATATATAATAGCCTTTGGCAATGATACATTTGCTTATTTTACTGGAAAACTATTTGGTAAACATAAATTGTCACCAATTTTAAGCCCTAAAAAGACTATTGAAGGAGCTGTAGGCGGTATAGCAGGTAGTATTGTTATATCAATAATATATAATGGTTTTTTTGGTAAGTATAATATAGGTTTAATAATTATATTTACTATAATCGCATCTATTTTCTCAATAAGCGGCGATCTAATAGCTTCAAAGATAAAAAGAGATAACAATATAAAGGATTACAGTAATTTTTTGCCGGGACACGGCGGATTTTTAGATAGATTTGATAGTGTGTTACTAGTTTCACCTATAATTTACTATTTTTCTATCTTTATTAGTTAGGAGAGGATATAATTGACAACTTTTATAGCATCAGTAGCTATTTTTTCTTTAGTAATAATAATTCATGAACTAGGTCATTTTTGGGCTGCTAAAAGTGTAGGAATAAAAGTTCATGAATTTTCTATAGGAATGGGACCAGAAATAAAAAGCATACAAAAAGGAGAAACTAAATATTCCATTAAACTTTTTCCTATTGGAGGATATGTGAAAATGGAAGGTGAAGATGATGACTCTTTTTCTGAGGATAGTTTTAATTCGAAATCTGTATTAAGTAGATTAAAAGTAATCTTTATGGGACCTTTGATGAATTTCCTTTTAGCTTTAATAATTTTTGTTTTAGTTATAGGTATCTATGGCATCTCAGGAGCTACTATAGAAGAAATTGACGACTCATTAAATGAATACGATGCAGGTCTGAGACCTGGAGATGAAATTGTAAGTATAAATGACGAAAAGGTTAAATATTGGGAAGAAATACAAGAAGAAATTACTGAAAGTGGAGATGACTACAATATAACTGTAGAAAGAAATGGTGAACTACGCAATTTCAACATCAACCACAATTATAGATATATGATTGGTATTTCTCCTGAAATAATAGATAATGAATATACCAATACTATTGGCTTTATTGATGAAACTATGCCCGCTTATCAACAAGGATTGAGAAGTGGAGATAAAATTATTTCTATTGACGGCACAAAAACCGAAGAGTGGTCTAATACTAGAGAACTTATAAACGGGTCTAAGGGAGAAGAAATAACTATTGAAGTAGCAAGAGATGAAGAAATTTTAGAAATCAAAATACTTCCTGAAAAACAAAAAGTTTTAGGGTTCTATACAGAAATACAAAAATCTTTATCAGACATTGTTTTGGGTTCTTTATATAAAACAGGATATTATATAAATCTAATGTTTGATTTTATAATTATGCTTATTAGTGGGAAAGTTGGGTCTGAAGCTATAGCTGGACCTGTTGGCATAGTAAATATGATAGGTCAAGCTGCAAGCCTAGGACTATATCCTTTATTAAATCTTGCTGCTTTTATAAGTATAAATTTAGGTTTTGTTAACTTACTTCCAATTCCAGCATTGGATGGGAGCAGAATATTATTTTTAATTATTGAAAAAATAAGAGGAAAAAGAATACCACCTGAAAAAGAAGGTTACATACATTTTGTAGGCTTTGTGCTTCTTATGGCTCTAATGTTCTTTGTTTTGTATAATGATATTACAAGAATTTTAAGATAGGTGTTTATATGACTAAGATTATAAAATATGGAGATGTTGTAGTTGGCGGAGATAGCTTAATAACCGTTCAGTCTATGACAAACACAAAAACTCACGATGTTGATTCTACTGTTAGACAGATTCATCAGCTGGAAAAAAACGGTTGTGATATTATAAGAGTAGCTGTACCGGATGAAAAAAGTGCTGAAGCACTAAAGGAAATAAAGAGTAATGTGAATATTCCGGTTATAGCAGATATTCATTTCGACTATAAATTAGCCTTAAGATCAGTAAAAAGTGGAGCTGATGGAATTAGAATAAATCCAGGCAATATAGGAAGCGAAGAAAAAGTTAAAAAAATAGTATATGCATGTAGAGAAAAAAATGTACCTATAAGAGTTGGTGTTAATTCTGGATCAGTAAAAAAAGAATACATTAATAAATTTAAGGGAGTTAATGAAGATTCACTGGTAGAAAGTGCTTTGGATCAAATAAGACAAATAGAGAAATTTCAATACGATAACATTGTAGTTTCTATAAAATCAAGTAATGTCGTACAGAACTATAAAAGCAATTTAAAACTTTCAAAACTTATTAATTATCCAATACATCTTGGAGTAACAGAATCAGGAACCTATGAAAATGGTATAATTAAATCTTCCATGGGAATTGGTAGCCTACTTATGCAAGGAATTGGAGACACTATAAGAGTTTCCTTAACTGCTGATCCAGTAGAAGAAGTTAGAGTAGGCAGAAAAATGTTGCAGTATTTAAATTTAAGACCTTACGGACCAAATATAATTTCATGTCCAACCTGCGGAAGAACAGAGATCAACATTGAAAAATTATCCAGTGAGTTAGAAAAAAGAATAATAAAAGAAAATATTAAAACAGATATAACAATTGCAGTTATGGGATGTGTAGTAAACGGTCCTGGAGAGGCAAAAGAAGCAGATATTGGTATAGCTGGTGGAAAAGGTGAAGCCATCTTATTTAAAAAAGGAAAATTAATTAAAAAAATTGGTGAAGACAATATAGTTGATTCTATAATAGAAGAGATCAAAAAAAGCTGCAAATAATGCAGCTTTTTCATAAGATTGAGGTGAGAAACATAAATATTTATTCATATTTACAGGAACTTGATATAGATAAACTAATAAAATTTAAAAACGTAAAAATCGATGAAAATAATAAAAAACTAATTCTAGATATAAATCTAAATGACTATATATCCTTAGAAAAATTAGATAATTTAATATATTATATTAAAAATAAATTTAAAGATTTTATTATTTCCATTGAAGACGTAAATACTAAAAGTATGGAGATTAGTCCTAATCAAACTATTAATGATGTAAAATATTTAATTAATAGAAAATATAAAAATTATAATAAAAATTTTGATATTGACAATACGATAATTAATGAAGAAAGTATTACCATACATATAACTTCAAATATATTAAAGGAAAAGATAGAAAAAGAACACTTTGACTTATATATTCAAAAAACTTTGAAGAAATTTTATAAGATTGAAAAGAAAATTAAATTTACTGCTCAAGAAAAAGCTCATGTTAAGGAAGATAAAATTGAAAATTATATAAATATTAATACAGTTAATACTAAAAATCCTAAAACAAAAAGTAGTAAAATTAAAAATAATATAGTAAAAGGAAAAAATATTAAAAAAACTCCTGTTAAAATCAATGAAATAAGAGAGATCGAGGGAGAAACTTACTGTACAGAAGGAAAAATAATAAGCAATAAAACAAAAAAACTAAGGGATAATCTTTATTTAGTCACGTTAAAAATCACTGATTACAAAAGTTCAATACATGCAAAAGTATTTTTAAGGAAAGAAGAGGAACTTGATAAGTACAGTGGATTAGATGATTTATCAGTTAAAATAAGTGGTAAACTTAACTTTGATAAATTTGCTAAAGAATATGTTTTAATGGCAGATAGCATCAATTTAATAGAACAAAGAGAAAGACAGGATACATATGACAAAAAAAGAGTAGAGCTTCATGCTCACACAAAGATGAGTTCCATGGATGGAATGAATAATTTTAAAGAAATTGCCAATCAAGCTTATAAATGGGGACACAAAGCCATAGCTATTACAGACCATGGAGTAATACAAGCATTTCCTGAAGCTATGGAAGTTGCAAAAAATATTCCTATTAAAGTAATATATGGCCTAGAAGGTTATTTAGTTAATGATGAATTAGAGTTAATAAAAAATCCTTCCAACAACAAACTTGAAGATGAAATAATAGTTTTCGACTTTGAAACTACAGGGTTAAATTCAAAAAAAGACCGCATTATTGAAATCGGAGCAGTTAAATTAAAAGATAATAAAATAATAGATAAATTTAACCAACTTATAAATCCAGGTATATTAATACCTGATAAAATACAAAATCTAACAGGAATAAATCAAGAAATGGTAGATGATAAACCAAGCATAGAAGAAGGCATGAAAAGATTTTTTGATTTTATTGGAAGTTGTACAACTCTATGTGCCCATAATGCAGATTTTGACTATGGATTTTTAGAAAATAATTATAAATTAACCAAGGAATATACAATAATAGATACACTTGAATTATCTAGAAGAATTTTAAAAAACAAAAGAAGACATAATTTAAAAGCATTAACTAAACACTTCAAGATAGAACTTGAAAATCACCATAGAGCTGTAGATGATTCTGAAGCAACTGCTAAAGTTCTAATAGAATTTTTCAAAATATTAGAAGAAAAAAATGTCACCAATATAAACGAGATTAACAATTTCCTAGCTGATAAATCGAATATAAAAAAAGCTAAATCCTTTCACGTAATTATCCTTGTTAAAGATTATAAAGGATTGAAAAACTTATACAAACTTGTTTCGGTTTCTCATTTGAGGTATTTCCATAAAAAGCCGAGAATTCCTAAATCTTTATTAAGTAAGTACCGAGAAGGTTTAATTATAGGTACCGCTTGCGAAGCGGGAGAACTATACTCAGCTATTCTAAAAGGCAAGAATGATAAAGAACTGGATGAAATTGGAAGTTTCTATGACTTTTTAGAAGTTCAACCTACAGGAAATAATGCTCATTTAATTGATGATGGAGTAGTAGATGATTTTAAAGATTTAGAGGATATTAATAAAAAAATAATTGAATTAGGAGAAAAGTTAGATAAGCCGGTATGTGCTACAGGAGATGTTCACTTTTTAAATCCTTATGATGAAGTTTACAGAAGAATTCTTATGTACGGACAGGGGTTCAGAGATGCAGACAAACAAGCACCTCTTTACTTTAAATCCACAGATGAAGTTATAAATGATTTTAATTATTTAGACATTGACAAGGCTGAAGAAATTGTAATTGACAATCCTAACAAGATAGCTGAAATGATTGAAAATATTCAGCCGATTCCCGATGGAACATTTCCGCCTATAATAGAAGGATCTGAAGAAAGCTTAAGGGAATTAACCTATGATAATGGGAAAAGATTATATGGAGATGACTTACCAGAAGTAGTTGAAAAAAGAATAGATAAAGAATTAAATTCAATAATAAGCAACGGTTATGCTGTCATGTATATAATAGCTCACAAATTAGTAAAGAAATCTTTAGATGACGGATATTTAGTTGGATCTAGAGGATCCGTTGGTTCTTCTTTCGTAGCTACTTTATCTAACATAACCGATGTTAATCCTCTACCGCCCCATTATATTTGTCCTAAGTGCAAATATTTTGAATTAAGAGATGGCGAAAACATAGGTTCTGGTGTAGACTTGCCAGATAAAATATGTCCAAAATGTGGTACAGAATTGAATAAGGATGGTCATAATATACCATTTGAAGTTTTCTTAGGATTTAAAGGAGATAAAGAGCCTGATATTGATTTAAACTTTGCTGGCGAAGAGCAGATGGAAGCCATGAAATATGCAGAAACTTTGTTTGGAGAAGGATATGTTTATAGGGCAGGTACAATAGGAACTATAGCTTCAAAAACGGCTTACGGATTTGTGAAGAACTACTTCGATGAAAAAGAACAAAAAGTAAACAAAGCAGAAATTGACAGGTTAGTAGATGGTTGTACAGGTGTAAGAAGAACTACAGGACAACATCCCGGTGGCATAATGATAGTCCCAAAAAATAAAGAGATATACGATTTTACACCAATACAATACCCTGCAAACAATAGTAGTTCTGGAGTTATTACCACCCACTTTGATTATCATTCAATTTCAGGAAGGATTCTAAAGCTGGATATACTTGGTCATGATACCCCAAGTATAATAAAAATGCTTGAAGATTTAACTGGGTACAACAGCAACAAAGTAAGGTTAGATGATCGAGATACCCTGTCTTTATTTCAAACTACTAAAGCTTTAGGGATTACAAAAGATGATATAAACTGTGAAGTCGGTACTTTAGCTATACCTGAATTTGGAACAGATTTTGTAAGACAGATGCTTATAGATACTAAACCAAAAACATTTTCTGATTTAGTTAGAATTTCAGGCCTTTCCCACGGTACTGATGTATGGATAAATAATGCACAAGATTTAATTAGACAAAATGTAACAACTATAGATAATGTTATTTCAACTAGAGATGACATTATGACCTATTTGATTTATAAAGGATTAGATAAAAAACTATCCTTCGATATAATGGAAAAAGTAAGAAAAGGTAAGGGGTTAACAGATAGTGATATAGAAAAAATGAAAGAAAAAAATGTCCCTAACTGGTATATAGATTCATGTAATAAAATTAAGTACATGTTCCCAAAAGCTCATGCTGTAGCTTATGTTACTATGTCTTTTAAAATAGCATATTATAAAATAAATTATCCACAGGCATTTTACTGTACTTATTTTACCACTAAGGCCTCAGACTTTGATGCTAGAATAGTATTAAAAGGAGAGTCAACTATTATAAGTAAAATGAATGAAATAAAAGATAAAGGTAAGGATAAAACTCAAAAAGACAAAAACTTATATACTGTATTAGAAGTAGCACTAGAAATGTACAAAAGAAAACTAAAGTTTAGAAATGTTGATTTATATGAGTCCGACGATAAAATATTTAAAATTAGTGGAGACTACATACTACCACCTTTGATAAGTATAGAGGGTATGGGAGAAAATGCTGCAAAGAGCATTGTCGAAGAAAGAAAAAAAGGTAAGTTTATTTCAATTGAAGATTTAACTAGTAGATGTAAAATAACTAAAACTTCAATAGAAGGATTAAATGAACAGGGATGTTTATCTGAAATGGATGAAACGAATCAAATCTCACTTTTTGGTTGAAAAAAATAAACAAATGTGCTATAATAATTTGAACTTAAATAATGAAATCAAGAGTGGGATTGCCCCACTCTTTCTGATTGTATAGGAGGAAAAAATGTATAAAAGAGATATAATTAGAAGAACTGAAGAAATACTAAATGAAATATTAGTAGATGAAGATATATTTTTAGTTGAAGTTGATTATACAAAAGAAAATAATATATACTATCTCAAAGTATATTTAGACACAGAAGATGGAATTACAATTGATCAGTGTTCAGACGTAAGTAGAATATTAAGCAATAAACTAGACGAACTAGATTATATTGAAGATAGTTACTTTTTAGAAGTTTCTTCACCAGGAATAGATAGACCTTTCAAGACTAATGAAGACTTTAAAAGAAATCTAAATAAACTTATAGAAGTAAATTTATATGCAAAGAAAAATGGAGAAAAGTTGTACGTAGGAAAATTAATAAATATTGAAGATGATTCAATAACTATAAAAATTGAGAACAAAGAAAATAAAGAGATTAAATTTAAAATAGATGAAATAGCTAAGGCAAATAAGCATATAGAAATTTAGGAGGTAGATATGAATAAAGATATGATAAGCGCTTTAAATGAATTAGAAAAAGAAAAAGGTATTTCAAAAGATGTTGTAATATCTGCGATGGAAACAGCACTTTTATCAGGATTCAAAAAAAATTACGGAAAAGCAGGAAAAGTGACGATAGATATAGATAGGGAAACTGGAGATTATAAAATTTTTACTGAAAAAACAGTAGTTGAAGAAGTAGAAGATTCAGTACTTGAAATATCTATTGAAGAAGCAAAAGAAATTGATAAAAAACTTGAAGTAGGAGATATTTATAAAAAACAGATTAAACCAAAAAAGGAATTTGGGAGAATTGCAGCTCAAACTTCTAGACAGGTTATTTTACAAAAGATTAGAGAAGCTGAAAGAGATAATATTTATAATGAATATCATGGAAGAGAAAGCGAAATAATTACAGGTATAGTTCAGAGAATAAGTAAAAATAATATTTTTGTAAACCTAGGAAAAATTGAGGGGATTCTTACAGAAAATGAACAAATACCTAATGAAACCTTCAGCCAAGGAGATAGGATAAAAGCGGTAATTTTAGATGTGAAAAATACTACTAAAGGTGCTAATATAACCTTATCTAGAGTACATCCTGATTTAATTAAAAGATTGTTTGAACTAGAAGTTCCGGAGATATATGAAGGGATAATCGAAATTTATAATATTTCTAGAGAAGCTGGTTCTAGAACTAAAATAGCTGTGTTTACAAACGACGAAAATGTAGATCCAGTTGGTTCATGTGTAGGGAATAGAGGTAGTAGAGTAAAAGCTATAGTAGATGAAATAAATGGAGAGAAAATTGACATTGTAGTTTATGATAAAGATCCAGCAGTTTTCATATCTAATAGTTTAAACCCTGCAAACACAGTAAAAGTTGACATAAATGAAAAGGAAAAAAGTGCTGTTGTAGTAGTTCCCGATTTTCAACTTTCCCTTGCAATAGGTAAAGAAGGACAAAATGCTAGACTAGCAGCTAAATTAACAGGATGGAAAATAGACATAAAAAGTGAATCTCAATATGAAGGTAAGATAGATAAGGAGTAGATCTTTTTATGAAAAACAAAAAAATACCCTTGAGAAAATGCTTGGGATGTGAAGAAAGATTCCCTAAAAAAGACTTAATTAGAGTTGTTAAAAACAATGAAGGAGAAATATTTTTAGACAAAACTGGTAAAGCTAACGGAAGAGGAGCATATATATGTAATAATATTAAGTGCTTTGAAACTGCTTACAAAAATAGAAAGTTTGAAAGAGCATTCAAAGCTCAGATACCTAAAGATATTTATGAAAAGATAAGGCAGGAGTTAAATGAAGAATAATAAAATTGACACTATGATAGGATTTGCTGTCAAGAGCGGAAACATATCTTTAGGATATAAAATTACAAAAAGCGAAATTAATAATAATAGAGTTTATCTAGTTATAGTAGCTGAAGATATTTCTATCAATATAAAAGAAAAACTGGAGAAGGTAATAGAAAATAAAAATATATATTACATCCAGTATAAAACAAAAGAAGAGTTAGGAAATATATTAGGAAAAAATCTGGTCGGTGTTTTAGGCATTAAAGATAAGAATATGACGAAATATATAATCGACTTAATAAAACAGGAGGTGTCCTATGAGGATATACGAATTATCAAAAATATTGAACGTACCCAGTAAAGAAATAATTAAAGTTGCAAGAGATGAATTTGAAATACAAGGCTTAAAAAGCCATATGAGTTCTGTAAGCGAGCTTCAAGCTGCTAAAATACAGAAATATTATATTAAAGGAAAAGAATCTCAAGATACGAAACAAGAAGAAGTAAAAAAAGAAAAAAAGAAACAACCAAGACAACCACAAAAAAGAAGTGAACCTCAAAAAAAGAGACCAAAAAGAGATCTTAGAAAGAAAACTAAGGGTAAAAAAAGTGATTATAAGAGTAAAGAAGAGGAAGAAGAAGTTACTGAATTCGAAATAGGTGAAACTATAAGCGTTAAAGAAATTTCAGAACTATTTAGAGTTAACTCTAATGAGATAATCAAAAAACTCATGTCTTATGGAGTAATGGCGACTATAAATGAAGAAATTGATTTCGATACTGCAGTTATACTTGCTGAAGAATTTGATTTTACTGTTGTAAAAAAAGAAGAAGAAGATCAATTCGAAATGATGTTGGAAGATCTTGATTTTGAAGATGATGAAGAGGACTTAAAACTAAGGCCACCGATAATAACTGTAATGGGTCATGTTGACCACGGTAAAACTTCCCTATTAGATGCTATTAGAGATACCCATACTGCAGACCAAGAGGCTGGTGGTATTACGCAGCATATTGGAGCATCAGTAATAGAAAAAGACGGCAGAAGAATGACTTTCATAGATACACCTGGTCATGAAGCATTTACTGAAATGAGATCAAGAGGTGCCCAAGTAACGGATATAGCGATTTTAGTAGTTGCGGCAGATGATGGTATCATGCCTCAAACAGAAGAAGCAATAAACCATGCTAAGGCTGCAGGTGTACCTATAATTGTTGCTATAAATAAAATTGATAAAAACAATGCAAACCCGGACAGGGTTAAACAAGAGCTTACAGAGCACGGCTTAGTTCCTGAAGAGTGGGGTGGAGACACTATATGTGTTGAAGTTTCTGCCTTAAAGAAAATAGGAATAAAAGAATTATTGGAAATGATTCTTTTAGTAGCAGACATTCAAGAGATTAAAGCAAATCCTGATAGAAGTGCCGTAGGTGTTATAATTGATGCTAAACTTGATAAAGGACGGGGACCGGTTTCTACAGTCTTAATTAAAAAAGGTACCTTGCACAAAGGTGACTTTGTATTAGTAGGTGTTGCTTATGGTAAAATCAGGACTATGGTAAATCATAAGGGAGATAGAATAACAGAAGCAGGACCATCATATCCGGTTGAAATAACAGGCTTGTCTGATGTTCCAGAAGCTGGAGAAATTCTATATTCTGTTGAAGATGAAAAGCATGCAAAAGATTTAGCTGCAATCAAACAGGAAAGAGTTAAAGAAGATGCAAATAAAAGAAAAGGTAAAGTTTCCTTAGAAGATTTATTCGATCAAATAAAGGATGGAGAAGTTAAGGATTTAAATATTGTTATAAAAGCAGATGTGAGAGGGTCAATTGAAGCTGTTAAACAATCTTTAGAAAAGTTAAGTATAGAAGAAGTTAAGGTTAATGTCATCCATAGTGGTGTAGGTGGTATAAATGAAAACGACGTTATGCTTGCTTCTGCATCAAATGCAATAATAATAGGTTTTAATGTTAGACCTACAAACCAGGCTATTGAGTTGTCAAAATCTGAAGAAGTAGAGATTAAAACTTATAGAATAATATATAACGCAATTGAAGACATAGAAGCTGCAGTTAAAGGTATGCTGGAACCTAAATTCGAAGAAGTTATGTTGGGAAGAGCTGTTGTTAGAGACATATTTAAGGTTCCTAATGCAGGTACAGTAGCAGGAATATATGTACAACAGGGAAAAATAACAAGAAATTCTCAAATTAGATTACTTAGAAATAATGTTGTAGTACATGAAGGTGAAATTTCATCATTAAAAAGGTATAAAGATGATGTAAAAGAAGTAAATAATGGATATGAAGGTGGATTAAGCATTCACAACTACAATGACGTTAAGAAAGGCGATATTTTAGAAGCATTTATAATTGAAGAAGTAGAAAAGTAGGTGTCAATAAATGAAGAAAAAAAGATTATATAGGTTAACTGAAGAAATAAAAAGAGATCTCAGTTTAATTATTAAAAAGAAACTAAATGATCCTAGAATAAGTGAACATCTAACGATTTCTCACGTAGACGTAACTGAGGATCTAAAATTTGCAAAAATATACATATCATCAATAGAAACAATGGGAGATAGAAACCTTTACGTTGATATATTAAATAAGGCAAAAGGATTTTTGAGAACTGAGTTAAGTAAAGTTTTAAAAACTAGAAGTACTCCCGAACTTAAGTTTTACGTTGATGAAACTATTGAAAACGGTGTGAGAATTAACAAACTATTAAATGAGTTAAAAGATTCAGAGGTAGAAAATGATTAATAGCAAAAATCTAAAAAAATTAGATGAATTTGTTGAAAAATCAAATAAAATTGCTGTAGCGGCCCATGCTGATCCTGACGGTGATAGCATAGGGTCTATTATGGCTTTAAGGGAAATACTAAAAACTAAAGGGAAAGATATTGATTTTTTTATAAATGGTGAAATCCCTTTTAATTATAAGTTTATAAAAGACTTAGACAAAGCTTCATTATCTTATAAAGAGAAAAAGTATGATTTATTTTTTGCCTTGGATTCATCTGATGAAGAGAGATTGGCCGATAAAGTTGATATCATGAAAAACTCTAAAAAAACTATATGTATTGACCACCATAAGACAAATAAAGGATATTGTAACCTTAATATAATAGAACCTGACTTTAGCTCTACCGGAGAGATAATATATGAAATATTTAAAACTTTAAAATATGAAATAAATGAAAGAGCAGCTGAAAATATTTTCATAGCTATTATTACAGATACTGGAAAATTCATATATAATAATGCAGGATATAAAACTTTTGAGAATGTAAGCGACCTACTCAAATTAAATATTAATAAAAACGAAATCGTTAAAAATTTATATAGTAGTGAACCAAAGAATATTTTCAAATTAAAAGCAGATGTTTTTAATTCAACAGAGTTTTTTATGGAGGATAAAGTTGCATTATCTTGTCTATTTAAAGAAAATTTAAAGAAATACAATTTAAGCTTGAAAGATATAGATGGTCTTGTAGAGAGACTTAGAGATATTGAAAATGTTGAAATATCAATATTGATAAAAGAACTAGACGATAAAACCTATAAAATCAGCATGAGATCTTTGGGTAATTCAGATGTATCTAAAGTATGTGAAACTTTTGGTGGTGGTGGTCATAAAAATGCTGCCGGATTTAAAATTGATAATATTGAATTTGCAACACTTAAAAAACTCATATTAGAGGAAGTAGAAAAAAATGCCTTATAATGGAGTAATTAATGTACTTAAACCTACGGGAATGACTTCTCATGATGTAGTAAATAAAATAAGAAAAATAACAGGACAAAAAAAAGTAGGACATACAGGCACTTTAGATCCTGATGTAGCTGGAGTACTTCCAATATGTGTTGGAAAAGCTACTAGGATATCTAGTTTTTTGATGGAAGGCAATAAGACGTATATTTCAGAATGCGTACTGGGAATCATTACTGACACATTAGATATGTACGGTGAAGTATTAGAAGAAGATAATAAAATTAGCTTTAGTTATCAAGAAGTTTCAGAAGCTTTAAATAAAGCAAAAAATTTAAAAAAACAAGTACCACCCATGTATTCAGCAGTGAGATATAATGGAAAAAAACTATATGAATATGCTAGAAAAAACCAAAATGTTGACGTCAAAGAAAGAGACATAAATATATTGGACTTGAAATTAAAAAAATATGAAAATCAAAAAATTATATTTCAAGCAGAAGTATCAAAAGGTACTTATATGAGAGTTCTGTGCAATGATATAGGGAAAATTTTAGGCACTAAAGGTACCATGGGTAAGCTCATAAGAATTGAGTCAAAAGGATTAAAAATTGAAAACAGTTATACACTAGAAGAGTTAGAGGAAAAAGCCTTAAATAATGAGCTAAGGGCCTGCATTTTACCAATAGAAACTGCTTTGAAGTTAGAATCAGTAAATATTTCCATAGAAGATGGCAAAAAAATAAAAAATGGAGTATTTATTAATATTCCTGATGGGAAAAGAACCATTGAATATCCCTTCTATGTTTTTTCAAATGATAAACTTTTAGGATTAGGTGAGATTAGAGATAATAAGCTTAAATTAAAAAAACAACTATGTTAGGTGATTTAAATGAATGATAAAATTGTAGCAGCAATAGGAAATTTTGATGGTGTTCACATAGGACATGATAAAATAATAAAAAAATGTATTCATTTAGGGAATAAAAAAAATATTCCTAAACATATCATAACTTTTGATTATAGTGATTCTTTTTTTAAAAATATAGAAAAAAGATCTAAAAAAATTTATGGTGAAGTTGGAAAAACAAAAATGCTTAATTACTATAATATTGATGGCATAATAAAGGTAAAACTTACTAAGGAAATATCAAATATGGAGCCTGAAGAATTTGTTAAAAGTTTCCTTGTAGATACTTATAATATAGATCATATTGTAGCTGGTTACAATTTTCATTTTGGATATAAAGCAAGAGGAGATATAGATTTACTAAAAGAACTAGGAAAAAAGTATAATTTTGGTGTTGAAATTATAGATGAAGTTTTATATAGAAATAAAGACGTTAGCAGTTCATCAATAAGAAAGTTAATAGAACAAGGCAAGATAAAAAAAGCAAATAAATTATTGATTAATAACTACACAATATTTTTGAAAGAACACGAAGTAATTGAAAGAAGTGCAGAAGAAATATTAATAAAAAAAGGTGACTTTGCATATCCAAAAGAAGGCATATATAAAATACAAAATAACAATACAGTTAATGTTAAAAATGAGAATGGTGAAATGCTTTTTAACTTCAATAAAGCATTTAAAGATAATGAAATTATATTTAAGAACTAAGTTTACAAAAAAAAGTAAATATGTTAAAATACAATAGTAATTTTAGCATTTACTATGTTTATCGAGTCCTCAACGATTAGCAAAGTAAATGGTGAATAAATAAAAATGGAGGTATTAGAATGACTTTAACTAAAGAAAAGAAATCAGAAATAATTAACGAGTACAAAATTAATGAAGGTGATACTGGATCACCAGAGGTTCAGATAGCGATTCTTACATATAGGATTAATTCTCTAACTGAACATTTAAAAGAAAACAAAAAAGACCATCACTCAAGAAGAGGTTTATTGAGAATGGTTGGTAAAAGAAGAGGTTTATTGAAGTACTTAAAGAACAAAGACATTGAAAGATACAGGACTTTAATTGAAAAACTTGGATTGAGGAGATAAATAGAGCGGCTTTGACCGCTCTCTTGTTTATAAAAGAGGAGGAAAAAATGGAAAAAATTTATAAATATGATTTGGCCGGAAGAGAACTAGAAGTGACTTTCGGTAAAGTTGCTGAACAGGCTAATGGGTCTTGTTTAGTAAAATATGGGGAAACCATTGTACTGGTTACAGCAACTATGTCAAGCAGCCCTAGAGAAGGTATGAATTTCTTTCCTTTGAGTGTAGATTATGAAGAAAAACTATATTCTGTAGGAAAAATACCAGGAGGATTCATTAAAAGAGAAGGTCGACCTAGCGAAAAAGCAATACTAACATCTAGATTAATTGACAGACCACTAAGACCATTATTCCAAGATGGAATAAGAAACGATGTTCAAATAATTGTAACGGTATTATCTGTAGAACAAGACTGTTCACCGGAAATAGCGGGAATGATTGGTTCATCTTTGGCATTATCAGTTTCAGATATTCCTTTTAACGGGCCAACTGGATCAGTTTCAGTAGGATATGTAGATGGAGAATATGTAATCAACCCTACAGTTGAAGAAAAAGAAAAATCAAACTTAGATTTAACTGTTGCAGGTACAGAAGAAGCTATTATGATGGTTGAAGCAGGTGGAGAAGAAGTAAGCGAAGATATCATGTTAGATGGTATTTTATTTGCCCACGAAGAAATAAAAAACATATGTAAATTCATTAAAGAAATACAGGCTGAAATTGGAAAAGAAAAAGTAGAATTAGAATTAGTTCTTCCAGAAGAAGATATAAAAAATGAAATAGTGGAAGAATATTCAGAGGATTTCTCAAAAGCAAATCAAATAGAAGATGCGGATGAAAGAAGTGAGAAATTTGAAGAGATAGAAAAAGAAATTACAGAAAAATACAAAGAAAAATACCCAGATAATGGTAGTGACATATCAGACAGTATTTATGCTTTGAAGAAGAAATACGTAAGAGAGAATATTTTAGAAAGAAGTATAAGACCGGATAATAGAAAAACTGATGAGATTAGAAAGATTACATGTGAAATAGGCTTACTACCTAGAGCTCATGGCTCAGGCCTTTTTACTAGAGGTAAAACTCAAGTTATGACTATAGCAACTTTAGGTGTAACAAGAGATGAGCAAATTATAGATGGTATAACCGAAGAAGAAAATAAAAGATACATGCATCATTACAATTTCCCTAATTACAGTGTTGGAGAAACTGGACCTATGAGAGGCCCAGGTAGAAGAGAAATTGGTCATGGAGCTTTAGCTGAAAAAGCATTGAAGCCTATGATACCTTCAAAAGAAGATTTCCCTTATACTATAAGACTTGTATCAGAAGTTCTAAGTTCAAACGGTTCTACATCACAAGCTAGTGTATGTGGAAGCTCAATGTCTCTAATGGATGCTGGGGTGCCTATTAAAAAGCCTGTAGCTGGAATAGCCATGGGACTTATGAAAGAAGGAGATAATGTTAAAGTTCTTACAGATATTCAAGGACTTGAAGATTTTCTTGGAGACATGGATTTCAAAGTTGCTGGGACTAAAGATGGAATCACTGCAGTACAGATGGACATAAAAATAGACGGAATAAACAAAACTATTTTAAAACAGGCATTAGAACAAGCTAGAGTAGGAAGATTATTCATCTTAGATAAAATGAATGAATGCATAGATAAACCTAAGGAAACATTATCAGATTATGCTCCTAAACTAATTACTATGCAAATTCATCCAGATAAAATTAAGGATGTAATTGGATCTGGTGGAAAAACTATCAACAAAATTATAGACGAAACAAATGTAAAAATAGACATAGAAGATGATGGTACAGTAATAATTGCTGCTGAAAACCAAAAAGATGGTGAAAAAGCTAAAAGCATTATTGAAAGAATTATTAAAGATGTTGAAGTTGGAGATATATACCTAGGCAAGGTAGTTAGAATCAAACCATTTGGAGCATTTGTTGAGATAACGGATGGTAAAGACGGTTTGCTTCACATCTCAAAAATATCAGATAAAAGAATTAAAAAAGTTGAAGATGTCCTTAGTGAAGGCAACGAAGTATTAGTTAAAGTAATAGGAATTGATGATAAGGGAAGAATAAGCCTATCAAGACAGGCAGCTTTGGAAGAAAAAGAAAAATCAAAAGAAGATAGCGAAGAATAACTGACACAATCAGGAGGATTATATGATTCACAGTTTTAAGCTGGATAATGGATTGAGAGTTGTTTTTGAAAAAATTGATTATGTAAAGTCGGTATCTATAGGTTTATGGGTAAATGCCGGCTCTACCTATGAAAACAATGAAAACAATGGTGTTTCTCATTTTATTGAACACATGCTATTCAAAGGAACTAAAAATAGAGCAGCTTTTCAAATAGCAGAAGAAATAGAAGGTATTGGTGGTCAAATTAATGCTTTCACAAGTAAGGAATCAACATGTTTTTATACTAAGGTAACAGCTGAAAAATTTGAAGTATCTATAGACATACTTTCGGATATGATATTTAACTCTACAATTTCAGAAGATGCTATTGAAAAAGAAAAGAAAGTAATTGAAGAAGAAATAAAAATGTATGATGATTCCCCGGAAGAATATGCACACGATTTACTTTCAAAAATAGCCTTTGAAGAGAAGCCTTTATCCATGCCTATATTAGGAACAAAAAAATCTCTAGAAAACATAGACAGAAGAATAATAAAAGATTACATGGAAAAAAGATATACCGGTCCGAATACGGTTATTTCTATAGTTGGTAATGTTGAACCTGAATTTGTTGAAAAAACTGTAAGAAGGTATTTTGATAGTTTTTCAAGCGATAATAACCATAAAGATTCGGGAATTAAATACAATTTTACCAGAAGAATAAAAGGTGTTAATAAAGATATAGAGCAACTTCATTTTTGTTTAGGTACTGAAGGTTTTGAAAGAGATAATAAAAACTACTATACTCTAAATATCTTAAATAATATTCTAGGTGGAAGTATGAGTTCCAGACTTTTTCAGAATATTCGAGAAAAGCAGGGTTTAGTTTATTCAATATACTCTTTTAACTCATGCTACAAAGAAACAGGATTATTTGGAATTTACTCAGCAATAAATACAGATTCTGTTGAAAAATCTACGGACTTAATTAAAAAAGAAATAAATAAAGTAAAAAAAGGAGATATTAGAAAAGAAGAATTCGATAGAGCTAAATTCCAAATGAAGGGCAATTATATACTTAGCTTAGAAAATACTTCTAGTAGAATGACTATACTAGGAAGAAGAGAACTTCTTTATAATGAAACCATCACTCCGGAAAGCATAATAAATAAAATAGAAAATGTGAAATATGAGGATGTTATGAATTCAATAAATTACATCTTTGATTCAACTAAATATAACATAGCATATATTGGAAATCTAGAAAAACACAAATATATTGAAGAAATACTTAACAATTTTTAGGAGAGATTTATGAAAGTAAGGATTTTAAAAAAAAATAAATTTGAAATGCCTGAATATAAAACAGAAGGATCTTCAGGTATAGACTTAAGGTGTAGCAGCAGTGAACCTATAGAGCTAGAACCATTAGAAAGAAAGTTAGTTCCTACGGGTATATTTATGGAAATTCCTATTGGATACGAAGCTCAGGTTAGAGCTAGAAGTGGTTTAGCCATTAAACACGGTATAAGCTTGGTTAACGGCATAGGAACCATAGACAGTGATTATCGAGGAGAAATAAAAGTAATTTTAGTAAATTTAAGCAAAGATAAGTTTACTATCAAACCAGGAGATAGAATAGCTCAAGTAGTATTTCAAAAAATTGAAAAAGCTGAATTAATAGAAGTAAAAGAAATCAATGACACAGAAAGAGGCTCCGGAGGTTTCGGTCACACAGGAATTAAATAACCTATTTGATAATCAAATAGGTTTTATTTATGCCGTGATTTGTTTTATAGAAACAAATTTTATGGTATAATTCTACTGTGTTTAAAATATAATTATTAGGTTTTAATACTTTATTAAAAATGTTTGGAGGGTTACATTGGCCAAAAAGAAAAAAACTAAAAAAACCAAAAAAACTAAAAAAAATATTAGTAAAAATGATAAAATTAAATCTGAAATTATTGGAATTATATTTATAGCTGTGAGTATAATGCTTTTTTTGAGTCAAAAATATGAATCCGGAGTAGTTGGAAACTACGTTAAACATATTTTGATAAATTTGACTGGAAATGCTTTTGATACATTACCTTATATAATGATTGCTCTAGGCGGGTTTTATATATTAGGATTGGTAAATAAAGATAGAAAAAATAAAAGTATAATTTTAATTTTTATATTTTTAAGTTATTTGGGATTAATTACGCTACTACCTTTAAATTTAGTAGAAAGTTTTAATGATTTTAGAGAGATAATAGAAACTACTGGAGAAAATACAAATCCTATATATACATATGGAGGAGGTATTTTAGGTGGATTGCTTTCCTTTGTATTAACAAAATTGTTTGGTTATATGGGTACAATTGTAATACTTTTCACCGTTATTTTAATAAGTATAATATCTATTACTAAAAAAAGCATTCTTAATATGATTAAGAAATTTTTCGTATTTGTATATAAAGTTATCTTAAGCATGTTTAATGGAATTAAAAAAGCTACTAAATCATCTAAAAAATCAAATAACTTAAATCAAAGGAAAAAAAATAAAAAAGAAAAACCGGAAACCTTAGGAAAAAAACAAAAAGAGAATTATCAAATAAAAGGCTACGATGAGCCTAAAGATAAAGATTTAAGTAAAAAGAATGATGTATTAAACTTATCTATAGATAAAAATTCAAAAAAAATAGAGAAAAAAGCAATTAAAAAACAAGAAACAAAAGATGATATTTCCGAACCTATGATAAAAATGGAAAGCAAAAAAAATGATAAATACAAACTTCCTTCTACAAGTTTATTAACAGAAATAAACAATGAAAATAAAGGTGATGAAAAAAGAGAAATAATGGAGGGAGCAGAGATATTAATAGAAACTCTCAAAAACTTCGGAATAGATTGTAAATTAATCCAAATAAATCGTGGACCTCGTATTACTAGATATGAGTTACAACCTGCCCCGGGAGTTAAGGTAAGTAAAATAACAAATCTATCTAAGGATATTGCATTGAGTTTAGCAAAATCTGACCTTAGAATTGAAGCCCCTATACCGGGGAAAGCTGCTATAGGAATTGAGGTACCAAATAAAAATATGTCTAATGTTACATTAAAAGAAATTCTAGAATCTGATGAATATATAAACAATTACTATGATATACCTTTTGCAATCGGTAAAGATATAGCTGGGCAAAATATAATATCCGATATATCCGGTATGCCCCATTTATTAATAGCTGGAGCAACTGGATCGGGAAAAAGTGTCTGTGTAAACTCACTAATATTAAGTGTACTATTTAAATTAACTCCTGATGAATTAAAAATGATCCTTATAGATCCAAAGGTAGTTGAATTGAATATCTACAATGGAATTCCTCACTTGCTTGTTCCTGTTGTTACTGATGTAAATAAAGCAGCACAGGCCTTAAATTGGGCTGTTCAGGAAATGAGCAACAGGTATGATTTATTTGCCAAAAAAAATGTAAGAGATATTGATTCTTACAACAATAAAGAAAAAGATGACAAACTTCCAAAGATTCTAATAGTCATAGATGAATTAGCTGATTTAATGGCAGCATCACCAAAAGAAGTTGAGGATAGTATAACGAGACTAGCACAGTTAGCAAGAGCTGCTGGCATACATTTGGTTATAGCTACTCAGAGACCATCGGTAGATGTTATTACAGGTACAATAAAAGCAAATATACCAACTAGAATAGCTTTTTCAGTATCTTCATACGTTGATTCAAGAACCATTTTAGATACTAGTGGCGCCGAGAAATTATTAGGTAAAGGTGATATGCTTTATTCACCAGTAGGTTATTCTAAATTTATAAGAATTCAAGGTTCTTTTGTAAGTGATGATGATGTAAAAAAAGTAATAGATTTTTTAAAAGAAACCAACAGCGTGAGAAAAGAAAAAGAAGAAGATAGTCTAGTAGAAATTGACCTAGAAAAAGAACCCATTAGCGAAAAATACGATGATTACATAAAAGAGGCTGTAGAAGTTATATTAAGTGAAGGACAAGCTTCTGTATCATTAATGCAACGTAAATTAAGTGTTGGATATGCCAGAGCAGCTAGAATAATAGATCAATTAGAAGATTTAGGAATAGTAGAAGGACACGTTGGAAGCAAGGCAAGAAATATAATAATGAATGAAGAAGAAATTAAAAATTTAGAAATATATAATAAATAGGGGGACTAATGAAAAAATTCCATATAGTAACTTTAGGATGTTCAAAGAATATTGTAGATTCAGAGTTTATTAGCAACAAATTAAAAACTAAAAACTTAATGTATACCGATAATATGTACGATGCAGAAGTAGTTATTATAAATTCATGTACCTTTATAGAAGATGCAAAAGAAGAATCAATAGATACAATTTTTGATGTAGTAAATTTAAAAAAACAAGGTTATGTGAAATATATTATTTTGACTGGATGTTTATCTCAAAGATATGAAAAAGAACTAGAAAATGAAATACCTGAGATTGACCTATTTTTGGGGACTACAAGTTTTAAGGATATTGATAAACACATTTTTTCATTAACAAAAAGTCATGTAACATCACCATATATAGATAAGGCTATAGATGAAAAAAGAGACTACATAGAAACAGGGCACTATGGGTATATGAAAATTTCTGAGGGATGTGATAATAACTGTACCTACTGCATTATCCCTAAAATAAAAGGAAACTACAGAAGTCGAACTATGGAAAGTCTAGTTGAAGAAGCAAAGGATATGGCTAAAAATGGAGTAAAAGAGCTTATATTAATTGCCCAAGACACCAGTTTATACGGTACAGATATATATGGAGAAAAAAAATTACATATACTTTTAGAAAAATTAAGTAAAATCGAGGGTTTAGAATGGATAAGAATTCACTATATGTATCCAGAAGGCATATACGACGAATTAATAAAAGAAATTAAAAATAACGAGAAAGTTCTTAATTATTTTGACATACCTTTACAGCACATAAGTAATAAAGTTTTAAAAAGAATGAATAGAAAGACTGATAAAAAAAGTATCGAAGGTTTAATAAAGAAAATCAGAAAGGAAATAAAAAATCCTGTTATAAGAACAACTTTTATAGTAGGCTTTCCCGGAGAAACAGAAGAAGATTTCCTTCAACTTAAAAATTTTGTAGAAACTTTTAAACTCGAAAGAGTTGGAGTATTCCCATATTCTAGAGAAGAAAATACACCAGCATATAATCTAGATGGACAGCTGGATAAAGAAGTTAAAAATAAAAGAAAAGATATAATATTAGAAATACAAAAATCAAATTCTATAGAATTTTGTGGTAGTTTAGAAGGAAGTAAATTTAAAGTTATAATAGATGAAGTAGTTGATGAAGAAACATATATAGGTAGGACATACATGGATTCTCCTGAAATTGATGGTGTTGTGTATGTTTCAAGTAAGAAAGATTTAGAAGTAGGTAATTTTTATGATGTAATTATTACCGATTCTATGGAATATGATTTGATAGGAGTTGTAGAGAATGAATACAGCGAATAAATTAACTTTTTTAAGGATTTTTTTGATACCTATATTTATGTTCTTGGTTTTATCAAGTAAGGTCGGGTTTAATAAAATATCATTGGTTGTATTTATTATTGCATCTCTTACTGATACTCTAGATGGTTATATAGCAAGACATTACAACCAAATTACTAATTTAGGCAAGTTTCTGGATCCTTTAGCTGATAAACTTTTAGTTATATCAGCACTAGTTTCTTTTACATATGTTAATATACTAAGCCCATGGGTTGTTATAATAGTAATAGGTAGAGAACTTATGATAACAGGATTTAGAACAATAGCAGCAAAAGAGGGAATAGTTCTAGCAGCGAATATATATGGAAAGATAAAAACTATAATACAAATGGTTACTATAATATACACTTTATTCATATATTCTCAAATATTAGAGTATAATATGATATTATATTATGTATTATGGGGTCTTACTACAGCAGCTACAGTTTATTCTGGATATAGGTATATGTGGGACAATAAAAAAATAATTATAAAAAATTGACAAAAAAGAATATTTGTTCTATACTTAATAGAACGAATGTTCTATTATGAAAGGTGGTTACTATGGAAAAAGAAAAAGCATTGGATATGGCGATAAGCCAAATTGAAAGACAGTACGGAAAAGGTTCCATAATGAAATTAGGAGAAAACACTAAGCTTGATATTGAAACTATTTCAACTGGAGCATTGACTCTAGATATAGCATTAGGCGTAGGGGGATTACCTAGAGGAAGAGTAATTGAAATATATGGACCGGAATCTTCAGGTAAAACAACAGTAGCTCTTCATGCAATTGCAGAAGCTCAAGCAAACGGCGGAATTGCTGCTTTTATAGATGCTGAACATGCATTAGATCCTGGATATGCTAAAAAGTTAGGTGTTAAAATAGATGACTTGATATTATCTCAACCAGATACAGGAGAACAGGCATTAGAAATAGCAGAAGCTTTAGTCAGAAGTGGGGCGGTAGATATAGTTGTAATTGATTCTGTTGCAGCATTAGTACCAAAAGCTGAACTAGAAGGGAATATGGGTGATGCCCATGTAGGTTTACAGGCTAGACTGATGTCCCAAGCTTTAAGAAAGCTATCAGGAGCTATTAAAAAATCAAATACTACTGCAATTTTTATAAATCAATTAAGAGAAAAAGTAGGAGTAATGTTCGGAAATCCTGAAACAACTTCTGGGGGTAGAGCCCTTAAGTTCTACTCTTCAGTAAGATTAGACGTAAGAAGAATAGAAACCTTAAAAGATAAAAATGAAATGATAGGAAATAGAACCAGGGTAAAAGTAGCAAAAAATAAGGTAGCACCTCCTTTTAAAAAGGCAGAATTTGATATTATATATGGAGAAGGTATATCAAATGAGGGTTGTATATTAGATGTAGGAGTTGAAGCAGGTATTGTTGATAAAGCAGGAGCTTGGTACTCTTATGGCGATGTTAGACTAGGACAAGGTAGAGATAATTCCAAACAATTTTTAATGGAAAATAGAGAAATAATGGACGAAATAGAGAATAAAGTTAGAGAAAAATATAATTTACAAAAAAAACAGACAAAACCTGAAGATAAAAAAGAAGAAAAAGATAATAAATAATAAAAAAGAAAGGAAATCCTTTCTTTTTTTTATATATCTTGACACAGTGATTAAAAGGTAATAAAATGAATAATATAGTTTTTCAGTTAATTAGAATAATATGTTTGTATATATTATATTCGTAACTTGAAAAGTAAATACTCGGAGGTGACAAAATTTGATTAATTATATTTTAGTCGGTGGAGTTGCTTTAATAATTGGCTTATTGCTAGGGATTGTTATTCGAAAGAATGTTGCTGAAAGCAAAATTAAAAGTGCTGAAGCAGAAGCAAGAAGAATAATTGAAGATGGCATTAAAGATTCTGAGACCAAGAAAAAAGAAGCTATTATTGAGGCTAAAGACGAGATTCACAAAATGCGCAACGAAGCCGAAAGAGAAAATAAAGAGAGAAGAAATGAACTTAAAAAACTAGAAACAAGATTATTAAAAAAAGAAGAAACATTGGATAAAAAAAGTGAAATAACAGAACAAAGAGAAGAAAACTTAAACAAAAGAACAAAACAAATTGAAATCAAAGAGAAGCAAATTCATGAAATTGAAGAAAGACAGAGAGTTGAATTAGAAAAAATATCCGGATTATCTACAGAAGAAGCTAAAAATATGCTGTTAGATGGTATTAAAAAGGATGTTGAACATGAAGCAGCAATTATGGTTAAAGAAATTGAAAGAGAAGCAAAAGAAAATGCAGATAGAAAAGCAAGAGAAGTTATCAGTTATGCAATTCAAAAGTGTGCAGCTGATCATGTTGCTGAAACTACTGTTTCTGTTGTAGATCTACCAAATGACGAAATGAAAGGTAGAATAATAGGTAGGGAAGGTAGAAACATAAGAGCCCTAGAAACCTTAACAGGAATTGATTTAATCATAGATGATACTCCAGAAGCCGTTGTTATATCAGGATTTGATCCTATCAGAAGAGAAGTGGCTAGAATAGCCTTAGAAAAACTAATAAATGATGGTAGAATACATCCTGCAAGAATTGAAGAAATGGTTGATAGAGCTAAAAAAGAAATTGATATTGAGATTAAAGAAGAAGGAGAAAAAGCTGCCTTTGATACAGGTGTAAATAATATACATCCTGAAATCATTAAATTATTAGGTAGATTAAAATATAGAACAAGCTACGGACAAAACGTACTTAAACATTCTATAGAAGTTGCATACTTAAGCAGTATAATGGCCGCTGAGTTAGGTGCAGATGTTAGATTAGCAAAAAGAGCTGGCTTACTTCATGATATAGGAAAAGCAGTTGATCATGAAATCGAAGGACCTCATGTAACTATAGGTGCTGATATGGCTAAAAGATACAGAGAGAGTAAGGAAGTTATCAATGCTATTGCAGCTCACCACAACGATATTGAACCTGACACAATAGAAGCAGTATTAGTTCAAGCAGCAGATGCTATATCAGCTGCAAGACCTGGTGCTAGAAGAGAAACTCTAGAATCTTACATTAAAAGACTAGAAAAACTTGAAGAAATTGCGAATTCTTTTGAAGGTGTAGATAAGTGTTATGCAATCCAAGCTGGAAGAGAAGTAAGAATAATGGTAAAACCTGAGAAAGTTAACGATTCAGGAATGGTTATGGTTTCAAGGGATATAGTTAAAAGAATAGAATCAGAATTAGAATATCCAGGTCAAATTAAAGTTAATGTAATAAGAGAAACAAGATCAGTAAGTTATGCAAAATAGATAATTTGAAAGAAGTAAACTTTAGTTTACTTCTTTTCTTATTTTAAAGAGGTGATTAAAATAGAAAGGAAAAAATACAACAATCCGTTGATAGTAAGATATGCAAGTGATGAAATGAGCTATATATTTTCAGATGAAAATAAATTTTCAAATTGGAGAAAATTGTGGGTAGCTTTAGCAGAATCACAAAGGCAGTTGGGTTTAAATATTACCGAAGAACAAATAAATGAATTAAAAGATAATATTTATAATATTGATTTTGATTTAGCTTCAAAAAAAGAAAAAGAATTTAGACATGATGTAATGGCCCACGTACATACATATGGAACCCAGTGTAAAAAGGCAATGCCTATTATACATTTAGGTGCAACTAGTGCTTTTGTTGGTGATAACACTGATATTATTTTATTAAAAGAAGCTTCAGTATTAATTAAGAAAAAATTAGCAAAACTTATGAAAGAAATATCAAAATTTTCTATTGAATACTGTGAAACTCCAACTCTTGGATATACACACTTTCAACCAGCTCAACTTACAACAGTAGGGAAGAGAGCCACCTTATGGCTACAAGATTTATATTACGATTATTTAGATTTACAATATGAAATAGAAAGCTTGAAATTAAGAGGTGCAAAAGGGACTACAGGAACCCAGGCTAGCTACATGAAGCTTTTTGACGATGATGAAGAAAAAGTAAAAGAATTGGATTATTTAGTAGCTAAAAAGATGGGTTTTGAAGAGGTATACGATGTTACAGGCCAAACTTATCCAAGAAAAGTAGATTATAAAATATTATCCAAATTAAATGGCATAGCTCAAAGTTTACATAAAATGACAAACGACATAAGATTGCTCCAAAATTTTAAAGAAATCGAAGAACCTTTTGGAAAAAAACAAATAGGTTCTTCAGCTATGGCCTATAAGAGAAATCCAATGAGGAGTGAAAGAATTGCATCCTTATCAAGATACATTATTAATATAACCGGAAGTACATCAGATACAGCTGCAACACAATGGTTTGAAAGAACCTTAGATGATTCAGCTAACAGACGATTAACTATACCTGAGAGCTTTTTAGCTTGTGATGCATCCATAGATATAGCTACAAACATTTTCCAAGGTATAATCGTGAATAAAAAGGTTATCGAAAAACACATAAATGATGAATTACCTTTTATGGCTACCGAAAACATAATCATGGAATTAGTAAAAAAAGGCGGAGATCGTCAAGAATTACATGAACAAATAAGAGTGCTTTCTATGGAAGCTGCAAAAGAAGTCAAAGAAAAAGGAAAAGAAAATGATTTAATAGATAGGATAGCATTATCTGAAGAATTAAATATTACTAGAGAAGAAATCGAAGAGTTATTAGATCCAATTAAATTTATCGGTAGAAGTAAAAATCAAACAATAGAATTTATTAATAAAAAAATAAATCCAATATTAGAAAAATATAATTTTAATGATGAAGAAGAAATTGAATTAAAGGTATAGTCAAAAAAAAGAGCTTAATTTAGAAAAAGATTCTATTTTAAGTTCTTTTTTGATAAATTTTTTCAAAATAAAAAAATAATAAAAAGACAAGGCTTAAAATGCGATTTAAGGAAATAAATTAATATTAGGCGTATATTTGCATTAAAGTAAATAAAAATATCTTGAAACTAAAATAAAAGCCGCACAGTGGAGGCTTAGATAAAATAATCGAAAAACCTTGTTTTAAAGAGTTAAAAGTGTTAAAATTAAAGAAATTAATTACTTTTGTCGCAAAATATACATTTTGCGACAAATTAAAAATAAAGAAAAGGAGTAATTTTATGAACTTTTACGACGCACCTCCACTTTTATCCAATTATTTAAATTATTTAAAATCAATTAAAGGAAAATCAAAAAATACTATTAACGAATATTTTTATGATCTGAGATTATTTTACAGATATTTCTTAGGTACCTCCCAAAAAATAAATTTTGAAGATTTTGAAGAAATTAATATTTCTGAATCTTCTGAAGATTTTTTGAAAAATTTAAAAATCCAGGACCTCCACTCTTATATTACATATTTGGATGAATATAGAAAAATTAACAACAAAACAAAATCTCGCAAGATAGCTTCAATTAAATCCTTCTTCAAGTATTTACACAGCGTTATTGAAGTTATAGATTCTAACCCTACTTTAAAGCTTGAATCTCCTAAATCAAGTGTTAGGCATCCTGTATATTTAGATCTTGAAAAAGCTAGACGCTTGTTAAACAACATTGAAGGAAGAAATAAAATTAGGGATGAAGCTATTATAATGGTATTTCTAAACTGTGGCGTTAGATTATCTGAGCTGGTAAGTATTGACATTTCAAAGATTTCGGGCGATAACCTGACTGTTATAGGTAAAGGCAATAAAGAACGTACCGTTTACCTTAATGATGTTACCAAGAAATCAATTGATAAATATTTAGAAAAACGACCAAAAGCATTACGCGGCCATGAAGACGCATTATTTTTAAGTAATAGAAAAAAAAGAATTTCACCTAAAGCTGTACAGCATTTAGTAGAAAAACATTTAAAAAATGCAGGATTAGATACAGATAAGTATTCTCCCCATAAACTTAGACATACAGCAGCAACCCTGATGTATCAGTATGGAGATGTTGATATTAGAGCTCTACAATCCATTTTAGGACACGAAAATATAGCAACTACACAGATATATACCCATGTTAACGAAGAACGACTTAAAAAAGCTGTAGACAAAAATCCACTAAACGATTTAGATAAGTAAAAAAAAATTTTAGCGGAAAAATCTAATTTTTGAACTTTATAACCGTTAAAACTCAAAAAAAATAAATTAAGTAAATAGTTGTATTTTGAACTTTATAATTTAAATTTAGAGCATCTATAGGTTGTTTAAGATGCTCTTTTCACTAAAAGAAATGTATTTTTTTCTGTCTTAAACCTTTGCAATGTGGACAAGAAATCATATTTCTGTGCTGATAAAAAATTCTTAGTCTAGGTGACATAAAATATTTATAATTGCAATCCTTGCAAATCCACCATACTTTATACGAGTAAGTGTCTAAAATATATTCAGAATTACATAATAAATAATTATTAGTATAATCCCATTCTTCCATTAAATCTTCATGTTTTACCTTAAAAGAATTATACCCATGCAAAAGTTTTGTTCCTTTGCAATAAGGACAAGAATCATCACTAAGTTCACGTTCATTTATAGGTCTAGTATATTCTCCATTGCAAGTTGGACATATCCAATAAACCCAAGTACTAGTACTTTTAATATATGTTTCAGGACCACGTTCATTTGAAGGACTCCATTCTTTTGATAACTCAAAATCTGTATCAAGTAAGGAATTATATCCCAATAAGGCTCTCCCTTTGTTGCAATAAGGGCAAGAATCGTCTCCGAATTCACGTTTGTTAATTGGATAACGATATTCTCCGTTACAAGTCGGGCATTTCCATTTAATCGAATACGAATAGTTTTTATTAAACTCATATGGTTTACGTTCTTCTTTTGGGCTGAATTCCTTAGCTAATTCTTCGTGAGTATCCAATAAACTATTTATGCCTTCTTTTACAATTTCATTTGTACATACTAAACACTCAAAATTGTGGTTAATCGCTGTACTTAACTGAGTTTCATATTGATGTCCTAGAGTACACTTAAAAGAATATTTTCTAGTATCTATATCAGAAATAGTATCAGGACCTCTTCCATTTTTTTGGTAATCCCATATCTTAACTACATCAGGGTATGCGGTTTGAAAGTCATTAACTCCTTTAATAATAAATGAACGATTACATACTGGACAGTCATTTACTTGATTAACTCTATACCACACCGAACGTTGAAATTCGTGACCTTCATTACATTTCCACCATATTTCAGCGTTAGTATGTGAGCTTAAAATCATATCTGGTGTAGTTCCGTTTTTTTCTATATCAAATTCTGATGCTAAGTCAGGATATTGAGATTCAAGGTCATTTTC
>Ga0182235_100007_pt1 | contig 135777 bp, 136 predicted proteins | sample hydfratesGB_TM_B_FD_132460 | JGI IMG/M metagenome (GOLD analysis project Ga0182235, IMG submission 132460) | Subsurface microbial communities from deep shales in Ohio, USA - hydraulic fracturing test GB_TM_B | ecosystem: Environmental > Aquatic > Deep subsurface > Shale gas/oil reservoir >... | reverse complement strand
TGGATGCTGATTAAAGGCCCTGCACAGTGAATTCTTAATACTAACGATCAGAATTCACCGAACTGCCATTGCGTGAGTCAGACAGAATTGTTATCTCCTGTCTCCATGAATATGAAGGTGATTAGGTTTCCCAACGCGTTATGCGCGGGAACTCATGAATATTGCTTTTGATATATAAACCTTCGCATCCGGCAGAGCCGGAACACGTCATACGGTAAACCAGCATGGGTTTACGCATGAGAAAGGTTACCAATCCTGTGCCATTGACAGGACACATATATACGCACTGAACGCATATAAACATTTGCATTATTAATTTCCACTGAACAAACAGGTAGCAAGCAGCTGCAAACATTGAATGCTACATCTGCACCCATTCATTGAGCGGGATTCCTACATATGTTCACTCGTATTAATAGTTATCATACAAACAAATATTGAAATGAAATGTGGAGAACTTCAAAAAAACAAATCATTCATAAATGGAACGCATAAATAGAATGAAGAACCTATCAAGCTGGCATATTTCAAAACAAAATACGAAGATCCCACAAAAAATATTGCAAAAGCAAATCCCGGGAAATATATATTGAGAAGATGTGGCCAGCATGGTAAAAAAATCAAAAGACATACGGAAACTCGACACAGATGTCGATAAAATGCGTATCAGACGCAAAGACAGTGAGGACCTGAAAGTAAAGGAAAATGTATTTGATGAAACCACACTCAAAGCTCTGTATGACCTGGCAAGAAAAGGTGTGATAGAAAGTCTCGGTGGGTCTATCAGCACCGGTAAGGAGGCAAATGTGTTCCTTGCAGAAGGCAAAGACAAAAATGTTGCACTCAAAATATACCGCATATCTTCAAGCACTTTTAATTCCATGGATGAATACATAAGTGGAGACCCACGTTTTAGCAATATACGCCACAAGAAAAAAGACATCATATATGCATGGACAAAAAAAGAGTACCGCAATCTTATGCGTGCCAGGGAATGTGGCATAGCCACCCCCAGACCAATAGATACTCACAAAAACATACTTGCCATGGAATTTATCGGAGAAGGAGACAAACCCTACCCCCTTCTAAAAGAAGTAAAAATTAACGAACAATCTGCACAAATGATTTTTGATACCATTATACATTACCTCGAGATTCTTTACAATGAAGCCAAGCTAGTACATGGAGACCTTAGCGAATACAATATTTTGCTCAATCCATCTACCCTTGAACCATATCTCATAGACATGGGGCAATCTGTAACATTGGAGCATCCATCGGCAAATGACTTTCTAAAACGAGATATCAGAAACCTTGCCCGCCACTTCAAGAAATACGGCATACAGCCCGACGAAGAAGAACTTTTAAGGATTATTACCGAAAAACAAAGAAACAAGTAAACACAGGTTGAAAATCATGACGCATTTAAAAATACCAAAAGATAGAATTGGTGCAATCATCGGGCCAAAAGGCCAGACTAAAAAATTCATAGAAGAAAAATCATCTTCACAACTCAACATCGACAGTGAAAATGGGAGCGTGGAAGTCATACAGGGAGATGACCCCGTAGGAACCCTCAGAGCCATAGAAACAATCAAAGCCATTGGAAGAGGATTCAACCCTGAAAAAACAATACCTATGCTGGATGAAGATCTGCTGATGTTGGAGGTTATTGATCTTTCAAAATATGCATCTACAAATAAGGAAATGACTCGCCTAAAGGGCAGGATTATAGGCAAAGGAGGTAAAACTCGCGAAATTGCTGAAAACCTAATCGGAGTGAAAATCTCAATCTATGGAAAAACAGTCAGTTTCATAGGATACCCGGAGCAAATCCAAATTATGAGAACTGCAGTTGAAATGCTCATAGAAGGATCAAATCATGGCCCCGTTTACAGTTTCCTCGAAAGAAAGCACAAAGAATTGATGCAAGCTCAGCTGGATTCCTATTAATCATACAAAATTAGCCATAGGAGACAAGAATGGAATCAAAGGACCTTATCCAAACCGCAAAGGACATGGGAGAATTCCCCACCCTATTAAAAGCAGCCAAAGCACTTGACCTTATGGAAAAGTATTCCACAGAAGGGCCTTTCACCATTTTTGCGCCAGTGGAAAGTGCTTTTGAACCCATTCCTGATTCAGTGATAGACGATGCCTTCGAAGATCTTGATTATCTTAGAGATATTATTAGTTACCATATAGTAGAAGGAAAATACAGCAGCGAAGACCTCCGCGAAAATACCACATTGACTACGACAGGAGGCAACAAATTGAGGTTGAGGGAAAAGGAGGGGAAAATATTTGTGGAAAACACGCCGATCCTTAAACCTGATATAGAATGCAGCAATGGAATCATACATTCCATAGGAGATATTCTCGTACCCTGAATAGTACTCATTTTCCATTAACTTTCTTAGATGTGGATGAAAAATGCAAATCCGGGCACACCATATATTTTGCATCCAGGGCTTCATCGGGAAGGGTTATTCTGAACAGTTTATAGATAATATGGAAAACATTATTGAAAAAATAAACAGCTGCAATCTCCTGATAGAGGTCACAAATACTCCGGATTGTATTTGCACAGCCTGCCCCAAACTGAAAATCATTGATTCACAAAGCGAAAATGCTAAAATAAGTCCTATTGGTTGTGAAGTTGAAACGAAAGTCAAAATGCTCGACAGAAAAGTAGCTGATTCTCTTGGAATTGATTTTGGAAAACATTACCTGTATAGCGAAATTCTCAAAAAATTGAAATATATCGATGAAGAAAAATTCGATAATATTTGTTCTGAATGCCAATGGTACAGTCTCGGCTACTGTAAAAAAAGAATTATTGGCATATAATGCAAAACATACCTTGAAGTCAAAGTAACATCTGTTTTATATACCTATGCCCCCATTTTCTTTATGGAGTGAACTTTTGGTTCAAGGAGGATAGAATGGCAGAAGTATTTCAATTCAACAACCTTACAGTATGGGACATCGGGGCGGCCCTGGTAGTACTGGTAGCAGGCTATATAATTGCCCGCATCCTTACAGGAATGTTTAAAGACAGTATTTCCAGAACAAAACTACCTTCACTTGTAATTGACTTCCTGGCAAGGTTTTTCAGCATTCTCCTCTACGTTATTGTAATCCTTGCCACCTTGTCTACATTGAATTTCGATGTCGGACCTGTAGTTCTGGGATTGTCAGCCGTGATTGGTTTAATCCTTGGATTTGGAATGCAGGATACACTCACAAATCTGGGCGCCGGAATATGGATTGCTGCGCTGCGGCCCATAGACAAAAATGAATACGTAGAAATAAACGGCATCTCAGGGACTGTTTCAGGTGTTGGGATTATGGCTACCGAACTTCTTACACCGGATAACAAATTCATTACCGTTCCTAATAAGCTTGTTTGGGGAAACCCGATCATCAATGCAACACGCCTGCCCACCAGAAGAGTAAGTGTTGATGTAGGAATCAGTTACAGTTCCAATATAGACAGGGCCATTGAAATTGCCATTGAGACAATGAAATCCCACAATAAGGTGCTATCAGACCCTGCCCCTGCAGTAATGACAACCGAACTTGCAGATTCCTCTGTAAACCTGCAGCTTCGTGCCTGGACAAAAACAGAGGATTTCTGGAATGTAAAGAAAGAACTCACAGAAAATATCTTCAAGGCCTACAGAGAATTTGGAATAGAGATTCCATTCCCACAGCTGGATGTCCACCTCGATAAAGAGTGATGACATCCCATATTTTTTTATTCTTCTTACATAGAATGTATGGGAATACCAATATTATTATGGAGTTCTTATCTTGATAATTACCACTACTGAAACCGTTGATGGAAAACAACAAAAAATTCTTGGTATCGTGATGGGAAATACGGTACAATCGAGACATATTGGTAGCGATATAGGGACAACTCTGAAGAATGTAGTCGGAGGGGAACTTAAAGATTACTCAAAGCAGAATAACAATTGTACTTGATGGCAGATACCATGAATCTGATCAAAAAAGAAAAATTGATTTTACCCTGCAAGGGTATAAAGGCTTAATAATTCAAACCACGCTAAAACCAGTCCGGGGGGACGGGAGGTGAATAAGGAGTTTCATGAAGAGGCAGGAAAGAGGGGGTATGGACAGGGAAAACGGGCCGACAGGCAATTCCGGAAATCTGTAGGAAGCAACTTATTATCGTGTGTTTCGCACTCCGAGTGGTTTGTATCATATTCTAAGAATCAGTATTCTGCGACTGTACCTCTGGAAAATGTATCAGGCAAATTTAGCAATGCAGGGACCTGCCACCTCACCTCCCAAATACCTGTCTGACATCAAATAATTATAAAAATCCTACAAATATAAATGTTTTTATTATATAATATATATTGTACCCATATATATAATGATAGTTCAAAGTAAAAGGAAAAATATAACAAGACTTATAATATAAACAAAATATTAAATTAAAATTATTCAGGAAATATGAGATACAAGAACATTCCATTGCAGAAACAAAATAAACTTATGCCATAACTAAATAGAAGGAAATCAAAATATATATAAAGGGCATGCAATATTAACTAACTGAAATCAATGGCTGACAATATCGATGTATTCAAGAAAGTGATATTCAGCATCCCACCGATGAAAACGGTGATTGCCACTGTAATAGTATCAGGTTGCCTTTATGGAGTACTTGTTAATTTTTTCCTATCATCAGTATCCCCGCTGGAATTGAGTGTTCATTATATTATAGAGACAATATTGATGGTTTTCGTAATCCCGACACTTATTGCGGGTGAGATTTACCATTTGTCATTTGAGGAGTACCCCCGCAAATGGAGTTACTTCATAGCTCTATTTAGCGAATTTATCCTGTTTATATATGGCATGATCCTGAGTGCCGCCGAGCCAACAGGAATTGCAAGCAGCTGGAACATATTCTGGCTTGCGGTTATTACGGTATTCCTGATCAGCATGATCGTATTGATATCAACGCTGGGGTACAAAAATATTAAAAGAATCACTATATTAAGCCTGGCACATCCACTTATGATAATTGCCACCTATCACATTTTTCTGGGCCGGGAACAAGATATAACTTATGTGACTTACGTGGAAAAATTAGGCGTTTTCTTCCTGACAGGTATAGCAATCCTGCTGGTTTTTTTACTTGCAGAATATCTGATAAGTACCAACGTGAATGTTTCAGCTATTAAATTGTTCTCCGGAATGATGCATAAAAAACAGGAAATTCTGGATCTGGGATATTTTGTAAAACCAGATGTACAGACCCTACTGTTGAAAAATGAAAATGGAGAATCCATTATTGCAATCCCCTGGATACATCCCGGCCCACTCGAAGGATTCGGCGGAGGCAGGGCATCCACAGACATAATAAATCACCTGAATAATAACAGTGAAGGGTTTTTCCTGCATGTTCCATCCACCCATAAATCCGATCCTGCAAATCCCCATGACATTGACAAGATAATAGAAGCATTCGAAAGGCCTGAAACAGTTGGCCAGGCCTCTAAACTGCTGAAGAAGGATTACGGGAAATTGATATTTTACGGAAGGAAATGGGGGGACCAGAAAATAGTCTACATGGAAGCTGAAGAATATGGAGATTACGAGATACCTGTATTTACAGAAATCCTGGACCTCAACAAAGTGGTGATAATAGATCTCCACAACCATGAACGCAACAAGGAACCAAAAGACCAGCTCATGTATGGCACGGTGGAAGCCGAGCATTTCAGAAATTGCTTAAAAGATTTTCTCGACGAACTGGACAAGTGTGAACTCTACGATTATAGGGCAGGTTTTGCCACCGAGGTCCCAGACACACCCAAATTTGCCCTTATCGAAGAGGTTGCCGATCAGAAAGTCCTGATTTTCGGGACTGAGGGAAACGGCATCTCCCATGAGATGATGAATATTGCCCGCCAACATGAGAACGAGTTTGATGAAATCATCATGTTTACCACCGACACCCATAGCAGCATCCATAACATGATAGCTGATAGGCATGTAGACCCGGAAAGCCTGAAAGAGGTTATCGAAAGGGCCGGACAAATTGTATCAAAAGCTAGTGCTGGTTTTACCAGTAAAAGGGCCGAACCTATGAAATTGCTCAAGGATGATTACATGGGGTTGGCCTACAGCATCAACATACTTGCACGCATTATCCCTCTTGCCCTGTTCTTGCTATACATAGCATTGATATTGTGGATCCTGTGAAAACTAAAATATTCTTGTAGGAGAGATTTGTATATAACAGAACATTAATAACTAATATTTAGAATGTTTATTGATAATAGTTTCCACAGGAGATACTATTCATAGAAATGACAGCCGCAAGTCAGAGCATTGCAGCCATAATTTCCTTATATCTCCTTTTTATGTTGACAATCGGTTTTATCGCTATAAAAGAACCGAAAAGCTGTCTGACTATGTTCTTGGCGGCAGGAGATTGAACAAATGGGTAACAGCTCTAACTTCCCAGGCATTGGATATGAGTGGTTGGCTGCTTTTGGGCCGGCTATCATTTTTTCCCTGTTCTCCAGGAAGGTGACAAGAAATGCAGTCCTCGGAGGAAAGGCGGTGTCATGGTGATCCTGTGGAAACAGTTGTCCGGAGGGATTTTTGACCTTTATGAGATCGTTCAGAGATTTATCCCTTCCAGCATTGTGATCCTCTTGAGAACAAGAATGGACCGTGAACCTGCCCAGGAGATGCAGGAAAAGTTCGATAGAGTTCAGCAATCGGCCTGAACTCTTTTTTTTATGCTTTATTTACAATTCAGTCGGCAGAAACTGCCGCATCCCTGCATACTATCTCTGCCTGCTCCAGGATATTTCGGGTTGCTATTTTTTGTTTGTCCGGAGGATAACCATATCTTTTGAGCAGTCGCTTTATGCTTACCCGCATTTTAGCCTGCACGTTTTTGCGCAGGGTCCAGTCAATTGTGGCATTCTGGCGGATCAGGCGCACGAGTTCTTCAGCCATAAGCCTTAAGGTATCATCGCCAAGCACATCAACAGCACTCTCATTTGCTGCAAGGGCATCATAAAAAGCAAGTTCTTCATCAGTGAGACCGAGATCTTCCCCGCGCAGATCTGCCTCCCGCATTTTACGGGCCAGTTCAATGAGCTCCTCAATGATACGCACATTATCTATACTGCGATTCTTATATTTGTTAACCGATTTTTCAAGCATCTCTGCAAAAGATTTACCCTGAATCCGGTTTTTCCTTGTCCGGGTTTTGATTTCATCATTGAGTAATTTTTTCAGGACCTCATAGGCAAGGTTTTTCTGGGGAAGTGAACGCACTTCATCGAGGAAATCTTCAGACAGGAGGGATATATCCGGTTTTTTGAGCCCGGCTGCATCAAAGATATCTATTATTTCATCAGTTACAATCGACCGGGAGACAAGATTCTTGATTGCCGAATTTACTTCCCGATTTGATTTTGCAGAACTTCGGTCAATCTTGACCAGAATAGATCGTACGGCCTGAAAATAACCTACCTCTTCATTGATTTTATCCACTTCTTCATGAGGTTTGGAGAGAGCTAGAGCTTTGGAAAGTTCGGCCACATGTTTAATGTAGCGTTTCTTTTCATCATCCATTGCCTTATCAGTATTGCCTTTGGATAGAATGAAATCCGCACCCTGCCGTACAATTAAAAGTTTCTCCCGGGGCGAGGCGGAGAATATACGTTGATAATCAAAACCATGAAACATATCCTTTACAATTTCATATTTTTCACGCATTAATGCAATAGCTTCTTCCTTAAAACTGGCAGGATCACCCCGACCGCCGTTTTCCGTATAGTTATTCATGGCTTTTTTGAGATCATAGAGTATACCTACATAATCGACAATCAGGCCGCCGGGCTTATCACCGAAAACCCGGTTGACACGGGCTATTGCCTGCATGAGGTTGTGACCGGTAAGCCATTTTATAAAATACATGGTATGAAGGGCAGGAGCATCAAAACCTGTGAGCCACATGTCGCATACAATGACAATCTTTAGAGGGTCTTCAGGGTCCTGCATCCTGTCTCTGACCTTAAGCCTCTGGGTCTTGCTGCGAATATGGGGCTGAAGCCGGGACTCGTCTGTGGCACTGCCTGTGATTATCACCTTGATATTACCTTTAAGATCGTTATCGTCGTGCCAGTCAGGGCGAAGCTTTGTGATTTCGGCGTAGAGGTCTGCACACATGCGCCTGCTCATACAGACAATCATACCTTTGCCCTCAAGTACTTCAAGACGATTTTCAAAATGATCTATTATGTCGCCGGCAAGTTTGCTGAGATTGTCTTTACTTCCGACAACCGCCTCAAGCCGTGACCAGCGACTTTTCAATTCTTCAGTTTCATAATCTTCCCGGCCTTCGGTTATCCCGTAAAAGTCCGAATCCAGGGTTTCCCTGACTTCGTTTGAGATCTCCAGTTTGGAAAGGCGGCTTTCATAATAAATCGGGACGGTTACATTGTCCCTTACAGCCTGCTCGATATCATAGATATCAATGTAATCCCCGAAAACTGCAGGAGTGTTGCGGTCTTCCAGTTCTACAGGAGTCCCTGTAAAACCGATGAAGGAGGCTTCAGGGAGAGCATCCCTCATGTGTTTTGCAAAACCGTAATGTATCTGTGCACCATCGTATTTCCGGGTAATCTTTGCATCAAAACCATATTGACTCCTGTGAGCCTCGTCTGCAATTACAACAATATTGCTCCTTTCCGAAAGCACCGGAAAGCGATCTTCATCCTCCCCGGGAAGGAATTTTTGTATGGTGGTGAATATTATGCCGCCTGAGGCCACTGACAATAGTTGCCTTAAATGATTGCGGTTTTCTGCCTGTACCGGCGTCTGGCGTAAAAGCTCATGACATCGTGCAAAATTCTCAAAGAGCTGGCCGTCCAGATCATTGCGGTCTGTTATTACCACGACGGTAGGATTGTTAAGATACTGTACAATTTTGCCCGAATAGAAAACCATTGACAGGCTTTTCCCGGAACCCTGAGTATGCCATACAACCCCACATCGGCGGTCTCCTTCAGCAGAGACGGCAATCCTGGTTTTTTCCACGGCTTTATTGACCGCATGGTACTGATGATAACGGGCCAGTTTTTTGCTGATAGGACCGTGATTTTCCTCAAATACAATGAAGTTGCATGTAAGATCAAGAAGAATTTTCGGCTCACACATGCCTTTCAGGAGGACTTCCATGGGTGGCACCAGGAATTCGGCAATTTTCTCTCCGTCCAGGGTCTTCCAGGAGAGGAACCATTCCCTGCTTGATGTAAGGGTTCCCGCACGGGCATCCTGCCCATCGCTGATTGCAAGTATGGCATTGTAGCGGAACAGGGAAGGGATTTCTTTTTTGTAGGTCTGTAACTGGTTGTAGGCATTATCCAGAAGGTCGTTGTCTTCAAAATTCTCCATGTTGTCGGGTTTCTTTAATTCGATTACAACAAGAGGCAGCCCATTTACAAAAAGAATTACATCCGGCCGGCGTTCATGCCTGTCCTCTACCACTGTGAACTGGTTTACAGCCAGAAAATCGTTGTTATCGAAATTTTCAAAATCAAAAAGCCAGACTTTATCATAGGTGGTTTGCCCGCTATCCTTTTTGTATTCCACATCCACACCGTTGACAAGCATGTTATGGAAACTGCGGTTGCTGTGCACCAGGTCCTGACTTTCTTCCCGGATAACCTTTTTCAGCGCTTCCACCCGGGCCTGCACAGGGATATCGGGATTGAGGGTTGCGATGGCATCCTGCAAACGCTTCTCAAGAACCACATCAGAAAAACCTGCCCGCTCCTGATCAGGCATCCCTGGAGCAATATCAGGACCGTACCGGTATCCATAACCCAGATCATTTACAAGAATATCCAGGGCTGCTTCCTCTATTTCGGATTCGGAGATTATGGCCGGCATGAATTACTTCCCATAACTTATTAGGATATTGCAGAATATGTTGTTTTACTATTAGATATATTTTATTAATTTATAGCAAGAGATGCCCGGAGAAGATGATAAAAACTACCAATCCGGTAGAAATTGGTGGTTTTTGGTAATTTCAGGAATTGATGTATTGCTTAAAAATTACAAAATTTATCCATTGCAACATTGGACTGCCTGAGGAGACACTTCAAGCACCAGTTCGATGGCTTCCCGGATATTCTCCAGGGCTTCTGCCTTTGTGTCACCTTCACTTATAGCCGATGGGATTTCCAGACAGCGTGCCGTGTACCCATCCTCTTCTGCGACCTCAAGAACAACTGTATATTCCATAGTTAATCATCCGTGTTTCTGGTATATTAAATTTGATTGTATTGATTTGACTGGAGGTAAGGCATCGAGATTTAGTTCACCCTGTTACACCTGAATATCTGTACATCAATTTGTTGCGTACCTTTATTTGCTCAATATACCCCAGTTCCGAGAGATATTGCATATCACGTCTTGCGGTGTCGTAGGCAACATTGTATTTACCCATTATTTCGGCGATGGAGAACAGCCTGTCGGATTCTTCAAGCAGGGTTTTGAGGATGTCGGCCTGCCGGAGATTTAAGTTTTCAGCGGTTTCAATCAGCTGCATGGCTGTGGCCTGCTCCTCCTTTTTGCGAACGATATACTCCTCGAGGTCTTCCAGGGCTCTTTCGATTGCCGAGAGGTTGTAGTTTATGAAATAGGTCAGGTCATTGTCATCGGTTTCGGTGTAAAGGTAGGCGCGGGCGTATTTCGTTTTGGAGTGAAGCAATATCCGGGAGATGGGCATGTATTCAAAGAGCCAGTAGCCCCGGCTGAGCATGTACCAGTAGAAGATGGAACGCGCACACCTTCCGTTGCCGTCGATGAAGGGATGGATGTAGCCGATGAGGAAGTGCAGCATGATCCCTTTGATTAGGGGATGGATGAATTCGTCTTCATCGCTGCTGGCAAATTCACAGAATTCCTGCATGTGTGCCGGGATTTCCCGGTAGTCCGGCGGGGTGTGGTAGATTTTACTACTGTCCTGCGGATTGGCTACCACTATGTCGTTGTTGTCCCGGAATTTCCCCTCATCCGCCGGGTTTTCCATGGTATCCCGGGTAATCTCCCTGTGAATTTCAAGCAGGGTGTCCACGTCAATGGTCCTGCTTTTCATGTCGGCGATCCTGCGGATGGTGCGATAGCCGTTGACGATCATCTTCTCGGAGTAATCCCGGGGCCGGCGTTTTTGCCGCAGCATCTGCTTGGCGGCTTCCCGGGTGGTGGCCGCACCCTCCAGCTGGCTGGAGGCGATGGCCTCTTCCATGAGGGAGTTGACGATATACCGCCTGCGATCCGCAGCACTGACCCCGCCCGGCCGACCTTCCAGATTACCGGCTCCCCGGGTGTCCAGCAGGTGCAGCCTGCGCAGGGTTTCATTGGATTGCACGTACTGGAAGTCCCATTCCCCGAATTCGATGTGTCGTGCCTGCATAGACCTGCTGCTTTTGATCACAGCCCAGAGTTTTTCCGCCTCCACCGGCAGTTTCCTGCGGCGCAGCTCCTCCCAGTGCAGGTAATCCCGGTTATATTTTGCAACAATCTCCTGTATCCCGGGATCAACAAACAGCGAATACGCATCAGGATACTTCTCAATCACCGCCCACATATTCGGGGCCTTCTGCGGAACCTTCATAACTACCAATCCGTTAGTTTCTGGTAGTTTCTGGTATTTATTGGAATAAATAGATTACTACCAATTTGGTAGGAATTGGTAGTTTTTGGAGATTAAAGTTGTAATATCGATTCACTTTCACCATCAAGCTTAGAGACTTGATCTATTAATGAATCTACCCATGAAGGGATTTGTACTTCTTTTGATTCATATTTTTTCTTAAACTGCAAAAATAAATCTAATCCTTTTTTGGAAGTATCAAATCCCAAATTGTATTCTAAAGTCTTTTCAAATCCCAAATATTTATCATGTGGAGTATTATCGGGATAGTTAGGAATGCCCCCTGAATCTAGTAATGAAATTAAGTCTTTATTTTTTCCAATATTCGCCCTTTCTTCATCAGTTCCTTCTAGTTGTTTATCCCCATCAAAAATGATATAGCAAGGGATTCCAAACTCAGAATACAATCTGTAAAAGCGATCAAGTTCGCCTTTTGATCCACAGCAAACGATTGAAATTCCTTCTTTTAGATACTCATACCCTTTTTTCTCAAAAAAGTAGGGTAAGAGTAAACTTTCAGACTGCCCTTCCACCAGAATAATTTTATTTGCAAAAAAGGCCTCATTTGCTTCTTTTGAATTCCCAGTATTTTCATATGCATTGGCATAGTGAAGTTTTAAATCTTCTTCTGAAGAAGTAATTCCTTTTCGATTAGAAAGATCTTGAACAAAATTATTAATATTTGCAAATTTCAAATATGTTTCTGCATTTCGTTTCCGAACTACAAATATCTCATCAAAGTGTTTTACAGATAAAAAACTAGGAGAATGAGTTGTATAAAATACTTGAGTGCCGTTTTCAGCTAATTCACGTAATACAGAATAAAAGTTTCTTTCTGCATGGGGATGGAGGAATAATTCTGGCTCATCAATAAATATCGGTGGTTGATTTCTTAATTTCAATTGAGCATAAGCCTTCAATATCGCTATCGTTAAAGATGCCTGTAACCCCATACCAAGTTGTGATGCTTTTAAATCCAAACCCATTGTATGATCACTGGCAACAAACTGCAATGATCTGTAATAGTTCCATGGGTCGTACATGTTCATATGTATATCAAAATCACAATCTGAGCCACTTATCTGTTTTGATGTTTCTTCTTTAATAATTGACAAAAAAGTTTCCATAACATTTTTTCCAGATCGATCTTCGACCGAAAATAGTAGTTCATCTCTTATTTTGTTTAATTGCTCTTTAAGCTCATCACTTTTCATTTTGTCTTCGTGAGGGAGGCGTTCTTCTAAAAACTGAGCATTTACTTCTTGTAAAAATCTACCCATGAGAGTCCATTTATTAGAAGGCATATAATCATTAATCTCTCTTCTAACTCCAACATAAGCAGAACAATATTTTTGTCTATTTTCATTGTTACAATAATTACCAGACATATTCAACCCACTTTTAATCTGCCGATAAGGGGTTTCCCACTCACTTGTAAATTCTAAATAGTTACCGTCATCAAAAGATATCTTTATGCACATATCATCGTCATCATTCCCTTTATAGTAATCATCTTTTGAAATTGAATTAAAAGTCGGGTACCGTTCTCCAAGAACAAAATTAATTGCAGAAAAAAGATTAGTTTTTCCTGAGTTATTAGAACCTATAAATGCATTCAAATATTTGGTCGGGCAAAAAGTCAATTCCTTTATACTTTTAAAATTTTTGACATATATTTCAGTTATTTGCAATATTACACCTGCCTAATTTTTCCAGATATTAGTTTGGGGAGAAGAAAATCACGGATTTGCGATAAAGAATTATTTTGAACAGTACTATAAAAAATTTGTTCATCTTTCGATAATATGAGGTTATTAAATTTTGAAATTAAATCATCTGGAGGAATCACCAATTCAAACTCACTAATATTTGATTTGTTTATTGAACTGAAAACCGTTCCACCTGATTCAAAAATGCTCCATCTATGTTTTGTTGATAGAAGCAGATAATAGAGAAAACTACCATGATTTTCCTTCAATCTCAGTGCTGCCAAACCTCTTCCAATTGCACATCTTTCATTTGAAATATTTAAACTTCCCACAGGTGCACGTACACTTAGAAGCACATCATTCTTTTCTGCAAACTTCTTTGGTTCTGTACAATATATCCTTCTTGTAGGGAAGCGGAAACCAAAATCAGTAATCCCCTGATAGAAAGGTGTGCCTTCTCCATTTTCATTATAGGTTTTACCTGGAGGGGATTGACCCATATTTATTTCACAAATATCTTTCAGTTTCCCGACACGCCACCCTCGCGGAATCTCCCCCATCTCCGACTCCACCATCTCACCGCCGCTGGATTTGTAGGGCTGCCCGTTCTCGTCCGGAAACTCGAAATCGATGAACCACTGCTTGAAGATGGCCTGTGCGATCTGCTCGAGGGTGGCATTCATCCGGCGGTTGAGTTCGATCTTGTCGTCGAGGGTGGAGAGTAGTGAAGCAATTTTGTTTTGATATGTAATTGATTTGGGAACTTTGATTTTTAGTGGATGAATGTAGTTTCTATTTAAACTTGGTACTGCACTTCCCGAGTTGTAACGACCTAAATTTATGGATTTTAAGAAATAATACACAAACTCAGGACTTGTACTTTTGAACTCTTTTACATATAGAGTAGTATTCAAAGGCCAATAGTTTTTGTTTATATAATAAGGCTCACCTATGTTACCACTTCTACCAACAATAACACCAGGACCCTTTACTTTAAATTCATTATGAAATCCAACTATACCGTTTGAAGCAACAACTGGATAACTGCCCTTTTTTCTTTTCTTTTTGGGCAAATCATGGCCTCTTTGAAATGTAATTAAATCTCCCAAATTTATTTCATGGAAACCTTCTGGAATAATTGATTGAAAATCATGTCTTGACATATATTTCATTTAGACCACATATCCAATGTTTTTTGATGCGGATTATACGGAGGCATCTCTATTTTTCTATTAGAATAGAAATTGTTCCTGTTAATAGATCGTATTTCTTTGTAACTCAAATTAGTGAGAATATTTTCAGCTTCATCTATTGAATGTTCTGGGAAAAAACTAATATGCTGACATTTGCAATAATTATAAGAACTGTTTATATTATACGGATTCTTTAACAATCTTTCTACTAAAGGTCTAATGATCATAGCTATTTCTTTTTTAAATGAATCATTGGAAAGATAAAAAATATTTTGACTTATAGCTCCCAAAATTAAATCGATCAATTGTACAAAATGGCTTGCTTTCACTGATTCATACTCATTTTTCAAATATTTTCGATGATCCGAATCAATGAATTGAATTGATGTGTTTTCGATGGATGTATTATCTTCTAAACTGACATTCAATTTTTTTAAATTGAAATGTGGAAAATAATGGTGATTTACCATATGCCCTTCATCGTGAAATACATTTTTTACCACAACTCTCTTATTTGGGAAATATGATTTAATTCCATAATCCAAAACTGTTCTGAAAAATTTATTGTATATATTTTCATGTGTTTTTTCGTCACCAAACAAATTAACACGTAATTTATTTAAATCGACATATAGTATGTTGAAATATATTTGTTTTAAGTTTTTCTTGTTATTAAACATGAGATAATATAACCAATTTCGTGAAATGGATTTTTTAGAATGGGAACTATTATTTCTTAATTCAGAGTGATGTACCTCACACATATTTTGTATATGCCAATCCTCTTTGCATTGACCACCTTTAATCTGTGAAAAACTGCATTCTTGATACTTCCAACACCATTGATTACTTTCTTCAAATAAACATCGATTATTCACTAATTCCGAAAACAATTTTTCTTTTATAGATAATGGAACAAATAAACACGCAATACCAATAATATTTTTAGTTTCACTATTAAAATCTGTAGGTAAAATTATTTCATCAGCATATATCTCAATATTCAATGTTGAATTATCAAAATCAGTATTCAAATTATATTCTTGAATTAAATTTTTTACTATAAATTAAACCCCCCAATGTATCAAACCTAATTACAAAAAATATTTTAGAAATATGCTTTGATAATTAGCAAATTCTTCACAACTCATACCCAATCCCCTTCAAATTCTCCCTAATCCTCTCTTCCAACTCCCGGGACTCCCTGAACTGCTCCGCCAATTGAGTCGTCAGCCGCTCCATCTTCTCCTCGAAGGGCTCATCCTCCTCTTCCTCCTCGGCAAAGCCCACATAACGGCCCGGGGTCAGGATGTGGTCGTGCTTTGCGATCTCCTCGATGTTTGCGGACTTGCAGAAGCCCGGGACATCCTTATACGTAAATCCGACATCCTCACCGCGCCAGGCATGGTAGGTGTCGGCGATTTGCTTAATCTCCTCATCCGTGAGTTCCCGGTGGGTGCGGTCCCGCAAGAAACCCATCTCCCGGGCATCGATGAACAGCACCTCGCCCCGGCGGTCCCGGAACTTGTTATTCTGCTTGTCACGGGTCACAAACCACAGGCAGGCCGGGATGCCCGTATTATAGAACAACTGGCCCGGCAGGGCTATCATGCAATCCACCAGGTCCGCCTCCACGATACTTTTGCGAATCTTTCCCTCGCCTGCGGTATTTGAGGACATAGAACCGTTGGCCAGCACAAAACCCGCAATGCCTGTGGGGGAGAGGTGGTGGATGTAGTGCTGCACCCAGGCAAAATTCGCATTCCCCTTCGGCGGCCTGCCAAACTGCCACCTGCTGTCATCGGCCAGCTGGTCGCCCTTCCAGTCTGAATCATTAAACGGCGGATTGGACAGGATAAAATCCGCCTTCAGGTCCCTGTGGCGGTCATCATGGAAGGAATCACCCCACTGGATATTACCATCTATGCCCCTGATGGCCAGGTTCATCTTGCACAACCGCCAGGTCGTCTGGTTGGATTCCTGCCCGTACACCGCTATATCATCAACCCTGCCACCGTGGGCCTCAATGAACTTCTCGCTCTGCACAAACATCCCGCCCGAACCACAGCACGGATCGTACACCCTGCCGTGGTAAGGCTCGATCATCTCGGTCAGCACCCTCACAATACTGCGCGGGGTATAGAACTGGCCGCCACGCTTGCCCTCTGCATCCGCAAACCTGCCCAGGAAATACTCGTAAACCCTGCCCAGCACATCCCTGCTGCGGTTTTCCCGATCTCCCAATCCTATCGTACCGATCAGGTCGATCAACTCCCCGAGTCGCTGCTTATCCAGGGCCTCCCGGGCATAATTCTTCGGCAGCACACCTTTCAGGGTGGAATTATCCCTCTCAATCGCAGCCATCGCGTCATCAACAAGCCTGCCGATAATCGGTCTCTTGGCATTGTTCTGCAGGTACTCCCAGCGGGCTTCCGGCGGCACCCAGAAAATATTCTCGGCCAGGTACTCATCCTGATCCTCGGGATCGGCCCATTCGTCCTCTTTGAGTTCAGTGTACTTCTCCTCAAAAGCATCGGAAATATACTTCAGGAAAATCAAACCCAGCACGACATGCTTATACTCCGCAGCATCCATATTATTCCGGAGTTTATCTGCAGTCTGCCACAACTTTTCCTCAAAATTGATATTCTCACCCGTTGATTCCCTGACCATTGTGATCTCTCATTAATTGTGATAATACATAGAGGAAATAATACAATGCATATAATTTTATTGCATTAGTTATTGCAAAAACAACAAACAGTTAAACTCCTGTTTCATCGATAAATAGACACAGGGAAATCCCCCAAAAAAAATAAGAAAAATCCAGCGGGCAAACATATCGCCCGCCTTGCTAAATAAAAAAGCATAATCCGATAAAATCAGCCAAGCACATGCGTGGACAGTACTTTCTGCAACTCGTATATGTCCACCTTCTTGTTGAAGGTCTTTTCAATTGGCTGGGGATCACTGCCAACCCATATCTTAAGTTCTGCATCTAGATCGAAATGACCTGATGTCTCAATACTGTATTTTGTGATTTTGCTATAGGGAATGGACAGATAACTTCTTTTCTTGCCCGTCATGCCCTGAACATCCACAATAATTAACCGTTTATTTGTGAAAATAAACGTATCCCGGATAACAACAAAACCAATCTCTATTGTTTCCCCGTCACACATAAGTTGTCCATAATCCGATTCCAATTTCTCAGGTTCAACAACACCTGCATTACCAAAAATACCCGAAAATCCCATATGATCACTACTCCATTCTTTATTAATAAACAGTAATAGCAAATATACTAATACAGATATAAACTTATCTAATAAGTTCACAGGACCCTGCCGTCAGATCGAAATCAGCACAATAGCCACCAGGGCAGTTGCTACTCCTATCCATTGTTTCTGAGCAAGTTTTTCCTTCAGTATGAACCAGGCCAAAAGTACTGTGCCTGCAGGATAGAGGGAAGAGGTGATTGATGCAATATCCAGCCTGCCGGTCTGGGAAGCAAGAGCATAGAAGGCATTTCCCCCGGTATCAAAAATTCCTGCCACAAGGATTACAGGCAAAACACTGCGCCCGGGCATCTCTACCGGGCCGGACAGGGCGATGAACACAAGCAAGACCCCCACAGCCGCAATTCTGGCAGCAGTAAGGGGCCACAAAACCGCCGTTTCACTTACAAGATCTATTATAATAAAAAAAAGACCAAAACCCAAACCTGCTGTAAGAGGCAGATACAGGTCTTTTTTCTGCACTTTGATTCCGTCACTGTCTGCGGCTATCAGCCATACAGCAATCAGGGCAACCACAAAACCCAGCAGTTTATGGACTTGCGGCAAACCCTCAAAAATAGTAGCATATATTACCGGCACACCCGCAGCCACAACCGCTGACACAGGGGCAACAAAGCCCATTTTACCAAGGGAGAGGCCTTTGTAAAGGGACAGCAGAGCAATACTGATGAAAATGCCTGCAAGTACTCCCCATATGATACCATCAAACGGCGGAAACGTCTCTCCGAGTAAGTATGCAGAACCTGCAAGGAGAAACACGCCAACTGCCTGGGTAATCAGGACCACAGCATAGACATTTGCCTTCTTTGAAGCAAATCCTCCGCTAAAGTCACCGGCTCCCCAGGAAGCGGCAGAAATAAGCCCAAAAAACACGACTAGGAATTCAGCAGGAATCATTTGTTTGCTCCACAGTTAATAGTGTATCCTAAACAATAACGCCGACAAGTATAAAGGTCTTATTAAGAATGCTACAAAATCAAATAAGAAAAAGAAGGAAAAATTATATGTAACTTCCATACATTTCGGCGGCATCCATCATTGCCATAACCTTTATAGGTGGAGCATCCAACGGGAATTCACAACCCGGAGCCAATATATAGCCACCCGACGTATCAATACCTTCTTCAATATTTTCCTTGCAGAGTTCCAGAACTTCCTCGTATGTACTGTTCAGGAACAATGGCGGATTGATATTATACGCTTTTTAGAACCGATTTTGTGAGGTATATTTGGTTGGAATTGTGTTAATTTCAAATTTGCCAGGTTATGGGGAAGATTTAGGCAAGATTATGAGATGAAGGGGAAGCAGAATGAAGATTTTCAGTGATTTGTTCGGACGCATACGTTAAAAAGAAGAAAATGTATATGCTCAAAAAATCAAACTGAAGATTCTTGTCAGAATATATCAGATTACAGAAAATGAAATATGGTGAAGTACCCGGGTCAACATTATACAGAAATCAGGTCAAAGAGGTCAAGTTCAAGTTATTAATTCATAATATAAATAGGTCCATCTCTACTTCAGTAATTATTCAAAGGGGGATTTCTACAGAGCCTTCAATAGAAATACTCTTATAGGTTTGCAAATATACATTTAATAGAATTATAGGGGGAATAGATATGGAAAAGAAAATGACATCAGCAGAGCGTATGGCATCTGTAATGGCCGGGGAGAAACCCGATCGTGTTCCTGTAAATCCCTTCGCTTTGGGATATACTTCAAAAATTACGGGGGTATCCCTTGGGGATTTTTATGCTGACGGAGACAAATGTTTCGATGCGCAATTTACTTCGATGAGGCTGCATGGCTATGAGGCAACTCCTATGTATGGTTATGCTTCGTGCGGTGCCTGGGAATTTGGGGGAAAAATTGGTTTTCCTTATGGCAAGGGACAGGGAGCACCCTTTGTAGTCGAACATCCCGTAAAAGATATAGAGGATATTGAAAAATTAACTGTACCCGATTTTAAGGATGAACTTCCCGGTGCATATAAGGAAGCAGATAAGGTAGCTGCCAGAAGTGCCGAACTCGGTATGCCGGTTTCAATACAGCTCGGAAGTGTGTTTACCACTGCATCAGTAGTTGCAGACACATCTGAATTTATAATTTGGACAGTGATGGAACCCGAGGCTACACACGAATTACTCGGAAAAGTAACAGAGATGTTCATCAATGCGTTAGATTTTTTTGCGGACAAGTATGGCGCGGAAAATTTGCTTCCCTTTGACGGTGGGCCATCTGAATCCAATACAATGATATCACCAGATATGTTTGGAGAATTTGCCTATCCGTATATGAAACGGATTCATACGCATATGAAAGATATTGGAGTAAAATCTGTGCTTATGCATCCGTGTTCTGATCAAAATAAAAACATTCCTTATTATGTCAAAATGCGGGAAGAACTTGGTTGGTCCGGGAAATATGTCTGGTTATTTGGTCCTGAAACACCGGTAAAGGATCAGGTAAAAGCCTTTGGGGATTATGATGTAATTTGTGGTAATATTCAACCTTCCTTGTTCCTCACAGAGTCTTATGAAGACCTGCTGGAAATTTGCAGGGAAAACATAGCTGAAGGAATGAACTCACCGTCTGGTTATATGCTGGCACCAGGTTGTGAGTTCCCAGTAGATGCTCCTCCCAAAAAATTAATGGCAATGATAGATGCAGCTGATATGTATGGGAAATACAGCTAAACCTCTGTCGAAAATTACTACAGACGACAGTTCTAATTAACGAGTATTTCGGTGAACGTTAATTTTCCAAAATATCTGTAAATTTTGACCCTCTTTTTCTCCATTAACCTGTTTTCCACCACAATTTGAGTCCCTTCAACAATTGCAGGAGTGCCATATTCTGTTTCTGACAGGTTTACAAAACTATTGTTCTGAATCTATAGAATAAAAATCAATTCTAAAACTAAGGGATTTTTACCTCGGGATAATAAGCCGTCGGGGGGATTCGAACCCCCGGCCTGCTGATTACGAATCAGCCGCTATACCACTAAGCCACGACGGCACACCGAGGCGTATCCAGATACGGATATTAGGATTTAACCATTTCGCTATTTTGCCTGCATATCAATCAATCCGCACATCGATACATATATTGTACTGATGCGGGGCATACGAACGGACCGAGCGGGTTTCCAGTACTTCAAATTCCCTGTCTGCTTTTTTTGCAGCCTCCTCGATCAGGCAAAGAGAGGGACCAAAAAGGGCATCCTCATGCGCCATTGCATAATAATGGATTATACCTCCGGGTTTGGTCAGGGCCACGGCCTCATTGACAAAATCACAGGCATTATGGGGCAGGTTCATGATCACATGATCTGCTACCTGACCCAGCCTCTGCGGAAGGTCACGGGCGTCTGCCACAAAGGCTTCAACATTATCCAGGCGGTTGAGTTCGATGTTTTTTTGCAGGTACTCAACTGCGTGCGGATTTTTATCAATTGCATACACATAACCACATTTTTTGGCCGCCGGGATACTGTATGGACCCACCCCTGCAAACATATCCACAACTACATCATCCGATTTCAACTGCAAAACCACCCGTTGTCTTTCTGTGGAAAGCCTGGGAGTGAAATAAACCTTCGCGACATCCACCAGATACCTGTATCCATGATCCCGGTGAACCGTCTCGGTCCTGTCTTCTCCTGCAACCAGTCTGAAACTGCGTACCCGAAATTCTCCTGTGATCCCTGCTTTTTCCTGTAAAACCACACGCAGACTCTTTCGAAATTCCAGAAGGGCCTGGGCAACCTTTTCAGGTTCCTCTTCATCGCCGTCAAGAATTGCAATATCCCCCACTATTTCAAAAGAGGGAGAAAAACCAAGTAAATTTTCGGGAGTGATCTGTTTCTTATTGGGTTGCAGGTCATGTTTGACCAGTTCTGCCACGTGGGGAAGATTTGAACAGACATCTTCCGGACACTCGTCCATAACAGGCACATACAGACAGTCATCATCCGCAGACAGCCTGTATGAATTATCCAGTAAATCCATCTCCGCCAGTGCCTGCCTGACAGGCTCACCAAACCGTTTTTTCACTTTTACACACAAACGTTCCATCAAATCACCCCAGGGCAAACCAGGTACCAAATCCCATCAGGAAAAGGCCGCAACATGCAAGGACACTCCTATATACAGTTCCCGAAAAGAAACTTCTCGTCTTGCTAAGAGATGTGGAAACAAAGGTAAACCATCCAAGGTCAGCCATCCAGTGTCCGACTACAAACATCACAGCAGCAAATATACCTATCTCCAACCCCTTGAGCACAAGTGCACTTCCTGCAGCCAGCCACCATACCCAGAAATAAGGATTGGAAGCTGAAGTTAGTAGACCTGCAGAAACAGGGTTTGCCAGAACTCCACCAGATAACCCTGAATCAATAGATGTATTCCGGGACTGTATTATCGTAAGTAAACCAAATACAACAAGAACCATACCCCCTACAAAGGATATAACGGACATTTCCGCATCCCCTATAAGCGATGTAAGGCCCAGCACAATAAGAATACAAATTAAAAGTTCAATCAAAGCATGGCCAAGGACAACTTCAGGCCCTGCCCTCCATCCTTTTTTCAAAGACCCTTCAATGGTGGCAAAAAGCATCGGGCCTGGCACAAGCGCTCCTGTAAGACCTACTGCGAATCCCACAAGCAGCATGTCCAGTATTGCAAGCATGGATAGGGAAGAAAAGAAGTTGAAGGATATTAAAAGGTATCCTTCAAAATCAGAGGATAATCTCGATATCGAGTTCCTCTGCAAGTTCCTTGTAGCGGTTACGGATAGTAACCTCTGTCACACCTGCCACGTCTGCAACCTCACGCTGTGTGCGGCGTTCCCCACACAGGATAGAGGCAATATAAATAGCCGCAGCAGCAACACCTGTAGGCCCACGTCCGCTTGTTAATTCTTTCTCCGATGCCTGCCTCAGGATTTCTACACCGCGGGATTGTACCTCGCCTTTCAGGCTTAGGCCCGAACAGAACCTGGGCACATAATCTATCGGGGAAGTAGGCATTAGTTTGAGGGACAATTCCCTTGAAATGAAACGGTATGTCCTACCAATTTCTTTCCTGCTGACCCTGGATACTTCTCCTATCTCATCCAGTGTCCTTGGAACACTGCACTGCCTGCATGCCGCATACAGAGCAGCTGCGGCAACACCTTCAATACTGCGACCACGAATCAGGTTCTTGTCAACCGCTTTTCTGTAAACAACAGCTGCTGTTTCACGAACCGTCCTGGGGAGACCAAGGGCTGAGGCCATCCTGTCAAGTTCTGAAAGAGCAAATGCCAGGTTTCGTTCAGTTGCATTGCTTACACGGATACGCCTCTGCCATTTTCTCAAACGATACAGTTGGGCACGATTCTTGGATGATATGGACTTTCCATAAGAATCACGGTTCCTCCAATCGATCATTGTGGAGAGACCCTTATCATGTATCGTGTAGGTCATCGGCGCACCCACACGGGAGCGCTTCATCCTCTGGTCATGGTCAAAAGCCCGCCACTCAGGTCCCTCATCTACAAAATCAGCATCGACTACTAAACCACAATCCGCACATACAAGCTCTGCACGTTCGTAATCCTGTTCAAGATTGCGGCTACCACATTCAGGGCACTCCAGTGCCTTATTCTCTACATCAGTATTCTTTTCCTTCTCCCGACGTGCTTTTATCATAGCACGCATTTTTTCTCGTTCGGAAGTGTCTGAATACCTTACCCTTTCAACTTCTACCATGTATTGGACCTCTGATTAAAATCACGGAATAAAAATGTAAACATTTATTATTTGACATACACTTTTTCCCGAATCCAGCTTTTTATCTTCGAATCCGGCACGTCACTAAAAATTTTGACTACAACATAAGGATGGGCGGTCGGACCTATTATATCGGAAACTTTGCCAATTTTTGCGACCTTCTTGTCCAGAACTGCCGACCCTTTCCTGGGCAAATCCTTTATATTACAGAAAGACATGCTTTCGGAGCCTTTTACTATAAGCTTCCTGCCACCTATCAGGTGGGACACTACTCCAAGCCTTTTCATATGCATTTTTCCATAATATAAGATAATTTGGATGTATAAATTAGATTAAATTGATTATATATAAATGTATCGCAATACCTTTAATAGGAATCTATGCCATTCCCGGGCACAAAATAAGGATTTAAACAAAATTAATACACCTGGAATTATTTCATTTTTGCTTCAAAATATGATGCATCGTTAAACCTTAATATAAAATGAACTATTGTGTCATCTACTAACAAACAGGACCCTACATATAATCAAGAATCTATATTTCCATGGGAGGAAAGTTAGTGGCAGATGAAAAATTTGTTTATTTTTTTGGAAATAATAAAACCGAAGGAAAAAACAGCATGAAAGATTTGCTGGGTGGTAAAGGCGCAAACCTTGCCGAAATGGCAAACCTGGGTATTCCGGTACCTCCAGGCTTTACAATTACCACCGAAGTGTGTGTGTTCTATACGAAATACAATCAATATCCATCCGGAATGCTTGATGAGGTGGATCGGGCTTTACAAAATCTCGAAAAAGCAAATAACAAACAATTTGGTGATCCGGACAATCCCCTTCTCCTTTCTGTTCGCTCCGGAGCACGGGTTTCAATGCCTGGAATGATGGATACTGTTCTCAATCTCGGCCTAAACGACAGAACTGTCACAGGACTTGCAAAAAAGACATCTAACGAGCGTTTTGCTTATGACAGTTACAGAAGATTCCTGACAATGTTCGCAGATGTTGTACTTGGAATACCTACTGAAAATTTTGAAAAGGTAATAGAATCCCGGAAAAAAGAGCTGGATGTAGAACTGGATACCGAACTGGACACGGATTCTCTCAAATACCTGGTCGAAAAATTCAAAGCAATAATAAAGGACAATACAGGGAAAGAGTTTCCACAGGATCCCAGAAAACAACTCCAGATGGCTATCGATGCTGTATTCAATTCCTGGAACAACCAGAGAGCAATAAAATACCGCCGCCTGAATAATATACCTGACAATTGGGGTACTGCTGTAAACGTACAGAGCATGGTTTATGGAAACATGGGTGAAAAATCCGGAACAGGTGTGGCATTCACACGTGACCCTGCTACCGGTGAAAAATGCTTCTTTGGCGAATTCCTCACAAATGCCCAGGGAGAAGACGTAGTTGCAGGAATACGCACCCCACAACCCATCGAAGCACTCCAGGACAGCATGCCTGAGGTCTATGATAAACTGGTGGAGATCTACAGGAAACTGGAGAATCATTTCCGGGACATGCAGGACATTGAGTTTACCATCCAGGAAGGTAACCTTTACATGCTCCAGACAAGAACCGGTAAACGGACTGCAAAAGCAGCTATCAAAATAGCCGTGGATATGGAAAAAGAAGGCCTCATTGATAAAGAAATCGCAGTATCACGTATAGAAGCTTCACAGATTGATAAAGTCCTCCATCCAATGATAGATCCTGATGCAAACCTCGATGTAATTGCTACAGGATTACCGGCATCCCCAGGTGCAGCAGTCGGAAAGGTTGTATTCACAGCAGAGGAAGCCGAAGAAAAATCCAAGGAAGGAAAACAGACTATTCTTGTACGTACCGAAACCTCACCGGAGGATATCGGAGGAATGGCAGCTTCTGAAGGTGTACTTACTGTTCGTGGAGGAATGACATCCCACGCAGCAGTTGTTGCCAGAGGAATGGGTAAACCATGTGTTGCTGGTTGTGGCGAAATTACAATCGATATGGACAAAAAAGAATTCACCAACGGGAAGGTTACTGTAAAAAAAGGAGACTATGTAACCATCGACGGCAGTACAGGAGAAGTCATACTGGGAGAAGTCAAACTCATTTCCCCTGAACTGAGTGGTGAACTTGATACCATTCTGAGATGGGCTGACAAGATCAGATCCATAAATATCAGATCCAATGCCGATACTCCTCATGATGCAACAGTCGCAAGGGAATTCGGAGCTGAAGGGATTGGCCTTTGCCGTACAGAGCATATGTTTTTTGGCGAGGAAAGAATCCCTGTTGTTCGTGAAATGATAATGGCAGAAAGCAGTCAGGAAAGGAAAAAGGCACTTGAAAAATTGCTTCCCATGCAAAAGGAAGACTTTACCGGCATATTCCGTGCAATGGAAGGCTATCCTGTTACAATCAGATTGCTTGACCCTCCACTTCACGAGTTTCTGCCCAACCATGAGGAACTCACGGAAAAACTACGCGAACTGAAAAATAAAGGCGCCAAACAATCAGAGATAGCTGAAGTAAACAGACTGATAGGTGGAGTAGAATCACTCAAAGAAGTCAATCCGATGCTTGGCCACCGTGGATGCCGTCTTGGCATTACTTATCCGGAAGTGTACGAGATGCAGGTCAAAGCTATTATTGAAGCAGCATGTGACCTGAAAAAGGAAGGACTTGAAATTGTACCTGAAATAATGATCCCACTGGTCAGCCATGTCAATGAACTCAAGGTAATCAAGGAAACAGTGAAATCGGCTGCACAGGAAGTAATGGATTGTAACGGTTCAACCATTGATTATCTGGTTGGAACCATGATAGAATTACCAAGAGCAGCCCTTACTGCAGACCGTATCGCTGAAGAGGCCGAATTCTTCTCCTTTGGTACTAATGATCTTACCCAGACAACCTTCGGTTTCAGCAGAGATGATGCAGGTAAGTTCCTCCCATCCTATATAGAGAACAATATACTGGAGCAGGACCCATTCGCAGTACTTGATCAGGAAGGGGTCGGAGAGCTTGTCAAGATCGGTATTGAGAAAGGAAGAAACACAAATAGTAAACTCAAAATAGGTATTTGTGGGGAACACGGCGGAGAACCGGCTTCTGTAAAATATGGCCATAACGTAGGACTCAATTATGTAAGTTGCTCACCATTCCGCGTTCCCATTGCAAGACTGGCAGCAGCCCAGGCCGTGATCGAAAACAAAAATAAGTAAAACAAAAAAGAAGAGATCAGAGGGGCAATGCTCCAAAGTTCTCTTCATATCTTTTTTTCATAGCACCCCATGTTGGCAGATTGGTCTGGCATCCAACACATTCCACTTCAAATGAAGCAACTGTTGAACCTATTTTGCCACATACCTCAAAGGGTAGGCCTTTCCTGAAAGCCAAAAGGAATCCCGCTCTGTAACCATCTCCCGCCCCGGTGGGATCCACAGCTTTTACGGCCACGACAGGAATATCGATCTTTTTATTTTTATGATAAATCTTACTTCCACTGGAATCACAGGTAACTACAATAGTTGAAATGGATTGCTTCAGATCATCAAAAGACCTTCCCGTCATCTCTTTTACACGCTTGAGCTCATGGATATTGGCAAAGAGAATATCCGTATTATCCAGTATCGTAATCAGATGCTCTTTTGAGTAAGTAACAAGGTCCTGACCCGGATCAAAAGAAACAAACTCTGAGTTCTGAGCCACCCGGGCACTGAAACTTGCCTCAGAAGGTGCCAGATGGACAAAATCCAGCGCTGGAGTTTCCATATCCGACAACTTTGAAGATGAACCCCAGTAAAAGTAGGATGATTGGTTATGATTTGGGTCAGTATAGACAAAAGCTTTGGTACTTTCCTCACCTTCTATATGATAAAGGAGAGAAAGATCAACACCCAGATTATCCAGATGTTGCTCATAGCCGCTTGTGGAAAAATCATCCCCTACAGCAGCAACCAGACGGGAATTACCGCCCAACTGCGCCATTGCTGCGGCAATATTGGAACCACCCCCTCCGAAAAGCACTTCGTAGCTTGTTATCGGATAGGATTCATTGGGTGAAGCGATATGTTCTACTTCAAATAGATAATCCAATGCCGCATGTCCTACAACATCCATGGGTCCCGACATTAGACCTCCCACTTCATCTGACAAATTCTTCGACATCTATTACAGTAAGAGGTACATCCCTCAAGGTCCTTCCGATGACCGATTTGGCAATACGGGAAGCATGTTCGTCACTTTCAGCATCAAAAACTTTCATTTCCAGGATAAGGCCGACTATACCGGTATTTGCTGCTATGAAAACACTACTAAAAGGTTCATTACAGGCAGGACAGAAAGTAGAACCCACATCAACTTCAACAAAATCAAGTTTGGGATTGAGCCTCTTTCCGGCTTCAGCAATTGCTACACCAATGGCATCATCTGCGCTTTTCACATCCCTTACCAACCAGGCGGCTTCAAGGGTTACATGATAACTCGGCATACTTTTCGTCTCCAGGTTTAAAACTTCTACATTCTCTCAAATTAAAACATCGCCATCAAAACTAATAAGCACAAATAGTATATTAAGCAATAAACTCAGTCATATTCGTTTCACTTATATTAATTCTCTGCTTAAACCGAATTTGAATAAGGTATGGCAGATCATATTGTAAATAACACATCATCATCCACATCAAAAATCCCGAGCTTTGCACCGGCATCCAGCCAGGCATGTCCATAACTGAAACATACAAGGGCATTTACCGGATCCCCAATCTTAATAAAATGAAGACCGTCATTATAATAGGATTGAGCCATATCCACGTAATCATCTGCTACTTTCATCAAATGGGAATTGGCCTTGGGAGCAGGTTGTGCAAGTTCCAGAGCTTTTTTAAGCAATTTTTCATATCGTCCAACTTTCTCATTCAAATCCGCTGCCATTTATAACACCTTATTTACTTTCAGAGCCAAACAGCTTATTGAAAAGACCTCCGCTATCTTTCTTGGGATTGCGGCTTGGTTTCCTTTTAGGTGGCGGGGATTGGGATTTCTTTTCGTTTACAGGTTCTGTTTTGGACTCTTTTTTGGTACCGGGAGATATTTTACGGGAGGATTTATTGAGAATTTTCACAGATTCCCCACCATGCCTGGATTTCCTGGCACGTATATCCACAAGAATCGGGCGTTCAATATCATTGCTCACCAGCATCGCAATCCCGGGTGGCAGGCGTAACAATTCTTCTTCTACATAGGAATTCACACCCTCCAGACCTTTACTGATGGATTTAAGGTCATTTGGATTGGTAATTTTCAATATAATCTGGCTTCCACACTGTGAAAGTACATTTTTATCAACCCTTGCAGGCCTCTGGGAGATAACCAGCATCCCCAAACCAAACTTTCGCCCTTCTGAGGCTATTGTGCGGAGAATTTCGGAACTGGAACTCTTGCTATACCCTCTTTCAGGAGCAAAATTATGGGCTTCTTCCACAACCAGCATTCCCGGAGGAATCGTGCCAAGTTTGCGAGCTTCAAAAAGAGTATCACAGAGCTGGGCCACAATCATTGTCTGTATATGAGGAGGGACCCCTTTCAGGTCAATGATCGAAGCCTTTCCATCCTGCATTAATTCTTCAACCGGAGTAGGTTGAGGGGAAAGTATATCCAGCTGGTTAATGTCTTCAAGTAAATTAATTACATTCCAGCGGGCCTTGCTTTCATTATTACTGACCTCCCTGATTATATCATCAAGGAAATAGGTTTCCACATCAGCACGTAACCTGTGTACAGCTTCATAGAGAATACCGGAATGGGTACTGTTAAAATTATCAGGAAATAAAGTCATCAGTTCACTGGGAGTAAGATTAACCCCGTTTAACCTGAAAAGATGATCAGCATTTGGATTAATTGATTTATCGGCAGGAGTATAAACCTGTATCCTGGAGCCGTATCCTTTGGATTTTATACCGTATTTTTTTAGGTCACCTTCATTTCCACTGGCTGATTCTTTAAGGGAAGAATACTCACTATGAGGATCAATTATCAACATGGGCACATTATGATCAAGTAATTCTTCAAGAATTACTCCGGCAGTGTAAGACTTACCACTACCGGTTTTTGCAAGGATGCTACAATGTTTCTGTACAAGACTGTTCACATTAAGATGTACAGGAATACCGGTACCTTCAAGCAATCCAATATACATGTCATCTCCCACAAGACCCAGTGTATCTCTAATAAGTGTATCATCTGCCAGATAGACCTGATCCCCGGGACTGAAAGGACTCATAGGTGCCCTTAAAAGACCACGATCATCCCTGCTTCCTATTATTGTGGCAGAGGCCACTATACGGTCATCATTTCGATCTTTCCTCTGCCCTTTTTTGGCTTCTTCCAGAGAATATTTTTCACTGGAGCGCACAATTGACATTACCTGTGCAAGTATCCAGCCATCGGTCTCATGCCATATTTTGACATAATGCCCTCTCAGAACTGCCGTACTGTCCGATATCAGGAACTTGAAATTAAGAGTTCCTGTTTCACCAAATATGACTCCTACTGAACCACGTACCATATTATACTCTCACCAGTAAACAATTTTCACTCAAAATACTTCAAATTAATTTATGTCTCCTTCTTCAAGGATAGATTCAGGTGCATCCGCTAGTTTAATAAGGGATTCTGCCTCGACAAAATGCAGATCTGCCGGAATAACTACAATATGCAGGGGAGAACCAAAATCACAACTTTCGAGATTTTCAGCAAAATCTGCCCTTACAATAGGTTTCTCAGAACCTGCATTTGCAATACCCACAGCTATTGAACCTTTTATGAGATTTTCACCTCTTTTTTCATCTACCTGAAGCAAGAGCTCAATTCCCTGATTAACCGTCATATAACCCTTATCCATATCAATATCAAGAAATACAGCCGTATGCAGACCCATCTGTCTGTTGTGTAGAATAGTATCATAGGGAGTTTCAGAAATAATTGTATTTCCCCGGGTGCTCGTGTATGGATAAGGAATGGTTGCTGCTTTGCCAAACCTGTAATTCTGGAGGCCAGTCAGACCACAGATAGCAGAGACTATGGAAGCGCCGTGGATCAAACAGGTTTCAATGCCCATCTCCATTGCTCTGAGCCGGATATCTACATGAGTAGTGGATACCATCGTGTCCCCGCCTGTCAGAAAAGCTATATTGATCTCTTTTGCTTCTTCAAGCCACCAGGGATCTTGCTCTACTTCCTGCCTGTCAAGAACGTGTATTTCCCTGCCATACAGGTTTTCCATCTTTTCTTTATCCGCACCCATCAATCGGGAAGTATAAAATTCCACATACACCTTACCGGCATTTTTTATAACTTCAAGCCCCTTTACAGAAACATCCTTTTCATCAAATAACCCAAGTCCGACAAAATAAAGCATAGGCTTTATAAGACCCCGCTCTATATATTAAAGGTTTTGAAAAGGCTAGCAATAGCAGAGAGTTACTGCGAAACGTATTTATAGAACCATAGACAGTTAGATTTCTTTATATACAGATTATTCATCAGGAGGTTCAACATCAATGCCAGGACATTATGGCGGACAACCCGCCTACATCGTGAATCCCCGCACCGAACACAAGCAGGGAAAGGATGCTTTATCCGTAAACATCGCCGCGGCAAAGGCAGTAGCAAACATTGTTAAGACTACCCTTGGACCCAAGGGCATGGACAAAATGATGGTAAACTCCATTGGAGACATAGTCCTCACCAACGACGGGGCCATGATCCTCAAGGGAATGGATATCGAGCATCCAACTGCCAAAATGATCGTAGAGGTTGCCCGTACCCAGGAAGAGATTGCAGGTGACGGTACAACCAGTGCAGTTGTGACTGCAGGTACATTACTTGACAAAGCATCCGATCTTATAGAAGAAGGTGTACACGCACGTGTTCTTGTAAGAGGATTCGAAAATGCATCTGAAAAAGCTCTGGAAATTCTCAATGAATTTGCCATAGATGTATCCGAAGGAAACAGGGAAGCTCTTGAAAAAATCGCCAGCACTTCTATGTCAGGAAAAGCTTCCGAAACAAACAAGGAGATACTTGCAGCACTTTGTGTGGATGCAATCCTGCAGATTAGCAAAAAGGGAAGTGTCAATGTAGACAACGACATAATCCTCAGACAGGAACCCGGAAAAAGTGTCAGTGAAACAGAGATCCTCGATGGCATAATGCTCAACAAGTACAGGGTACACCCTGGTATGCCAAAAACTGTAAAGGATGCAAAGATCGCTATTATAGACACACCTCTTGAAACCCAGAAAACATCAAACACATCCAAATTACAAATTAGCAATGCTGATGAAATGCAACAATTCCTTGCCCGTGAAGAGGATGATTTCAAACAGATGGCTGACCATGTCATCAAAACCGGGGCAAACGTCGTAATATGCTCCAAGAATATCGGCGACAAGGTAGCACATTACTTGCAAAAGAGCGGTGTTATGGGTATCCGCAGAGTCAGTGATGATGATATCAGGAACCTGTCCTATGCAACAGGTGCAAAAATCGTGAAAAAGGTCTTTGATCTCAGTGAAGAGGACCTGGGACATGCAGGCGAAGTCGGAGAAGAAGGAGAGTCCACCGTTGCCAAGATATTCATAAAGAAATGTGAAAATACAAAGGTAATTACCATTCTGCTTCGTGGAAGTACCGAGCATGTCACGGACAATCTGGAAAGAGCCTTTGATGACGCACTCCATGTTATCAACTCAGTCTTTGAGGATGGCAAGATTGTGGCAGGTGGCGGTGCAGCAGAAGTGGAAATTGCCCAGAGACTGCGCAATTATGCTTCATCCATAGGTGGCAGGGAACAACTTGCAATCACTGCATTTGCCGATGCTGTAGAATCCATACCCATGGCTATTGCTGAAAACGGTGGAATGGACGCGACATCCGTAATCCTGAAACTGCGTAATGCACATGTCAAAAATCCCAATATCGGATTGGACATCTACAGCGGCGATTATCTTGACATGGTTGAAAAAGGAATAGTGGATCCCCTTCGTGTAAAAACCCAAACTATAAGGTCTGCTTCAGAAGTTGCAACCATGATCCTGAGGATCGACGACATGATGAGGGCACAGAAAAAAGATATGATGGATGTCAAACCCGAACATAATGTCCATAACTACAACAGGCCTTTCTAAATGGCCGTCTGGCCTGTGATATATTCACAGGCCATAAAACTTTTTGTAATTTTCAATTGCCTTAAGAACCGCAGATGGATATTCTTTATTCAAAAAGGCTATAAAATCATCCCGACCCCTACACTCTTTCATCCTATCAAGCATATGCAGTGCAAGTTCATATGATGCAGGATTTTCCCTTTGCACCTCCAGAGATAAGCAGAGGGCCTCTTTGGGGAAATGTAGCCTGATGTGAGGAGACACCGAACCAAGTAGCAGGCCTTCTTCCAGCACACTGTAAGGAGGGACACCTATTCTGGAAATACGATCCCCTCCGGCAAGTTTATGAAAATTCTGCTTTGAATAGGAATGAATCTCAATATATATCTCAGGCGCATAATTGTTCACAAAAACAGGAATATTAGAACCGGGACCTTTGTAGTAGCCATCCTGAAGAGTAGAGAGATAGCGACCCCGGTCAACAAGGGGCAACAGAAAAAGAGAACCCGACAATGGAGGGTTCAACTCCAGCAGAAGGTTGGAAGTGTCTTTCCACTCACCACCATGCATCCCTGCAGCAAAAAACCTGTAAGGCCTGCCTTTACCATAAACCTTGAGCAACATAAGTTCCTCATGTCTTTTTTGCCACTACGTAAAATTCCCTCTGGGCAGAATCCAGGACTTCCAGGACTTCGATTCCCAGTGATTTAATATTTTCAACCAGGTGTTTTTTATTTCTTCCCCTGCCCAGTTTAATTACCTGAAAAATCATTCCACCTTTCTTGAGAAGGGGGAGTACCTTGCCGAGGGCCTCTATCGAAGCCTCGGGCTCAAGAGTCATATCAGTAAGCAATACGTCAAAGGGACTTCCAGGTATTTTAGATGTCGGCATCGTAAATACATCATCAAAGATTATGGTAATATTTGGGTTTTCATAGGCCAGTCTCCCTAGTTCTGAGCGAAAATGGCGGCTGTATTCAATTCCTACTACGTTCGCACCGAGTTCACAAGCAAACATCAGGAAGCCCCCAGCACTGGAACCCAGGTCCAATACACGGTCGCCTTCTTTGATTAAATCGAATTTTTCCTGTATGTTACGAAGTTTAAAATATCCCCGCGGTTTATCCAGCCCTTCATCGACTTCTATTTCATTGAACTCGGACACTTCACGGGAAGATTTCGTTGTGACGTTGCCATCAACTTTCACATGCCCTTCACTTATTGCCTTCTTAGCCCTTCCCCGGGAACTGAAAAAGCCAGTTTCTATAAGATATACATCAAGTCGCATGAGATACAAGATGTACAACGCCCTATATATAGGGTAAGTTGACCTGCACGGGAACTAAGCATGTTTATGCCCGGAAATATTTCTTTTGCTTTAAAAGAATGATCCTGGCATTAGAGGCCAAAATCATAATTGCATCTAATGCCACCTTTATCAAAACAACGGTTACATGAAACACAGCGCGCCCCTTCTGTTCCGTTCTCCAGTTTTTTCACAAGGTCTGGTTCACTGATGAACGGACGACTCATGGAGACCATATCCGCATAAACCCTGAGGACTTCATCCATAACGGCTCTTGTACGGATACCGCCCACCAGTATTACGGGTATACTTACAGTATCTTTTATCATCTTGGCATAACGTCTGAAGTAGGCTTCCTTTTCCTCTGAATCAACCCCGGGCTGGGACATCACAGAACCAGCCTCGACAATTCCACCACTTACCTCTATGGCACATACTCCCGCTTTTTCAAGAAGGGCAGCAATTTCCACGCATTCAGGTGCATCCAGGCTAATGTGACCAGAATATATATCAAAACCATCGGTTGCATTCAGTTTGACCATTACAGGAAAATCAGGAGAGACATCCTCCCGGATACGGCGCACTATCTCGGTGATTATACGTGTACGGTTTTCCACAGAACCACCCCATTTATCTTCACGCCTGTTGGTATAGGGCGAGATAAAACTACTCAGCAAAAAGCCATGGGCACAGTGCAGTTGTACCCCGTCAAAACCTGCCTCCATTGCCCTGCGGCTAGCATTAGCAAAATCATCAATGGTTTCCAGGATCTCTTCTTCTGTCATTGCCCTTGGAAGTTTACCTGTGGAACTGTCTTCAACCGCTGAAGGAGCAAGCAGAGGATAACCGTGCTGTGTCATTGATTGTCGTCCCCCATGTACAATCTGGAGAACGATTTTACTCTCATAGGAATGAACTCTTTCAACAATCTTCCTGTAAGGGCCTATAAAACGGTCATCATAGATACCCTGCTGCAAACCATCGCTTTTACCAGCAGGATTTACGTAAGAATATCCCGTTACAATAAGCCCAACCTCATTTTTGGCCAGCTCTTCATAGATATCCCCTATAGCTGCTGTGGGTGTGCCGTCTTCCTCTGCCAGCCATTCATGGGTTGCTGAGCGTACAAATCTGTTCGGGATGGATAAACCTTCAATATTGATCGGATCGAATAGCATATTCAATATTCATGCCCGCAGATGCATATATGCTTTACTCAACGACCTTTAGCCATTTCCAGTTCTCTTCCAAGCTTTTCATTTTGATACTTAAAAGAAGTAAGGCTTATAAATGACATCACAAATGCCAGCATGTTGAGAAGGAGCACAAGGAGTAAGGAAGAGCCTTCAAGCCCGCCTCCCTCCTGACCATAAAGAGAGCCTCCAAACATCAGGGGATGGGCACTTCTCCAGATGCGAATGGAAAGAAAACTCAAAGGCACCGATACAAAGGCCACAATCCCGAAAACCGCAGATAACCGGGCCCTTTTAAGAGGGTCATCCAAGGCTGTCCTGAGCATGAGATAGCCTACATACACAAGAAAAAGCACAAGAGAGGTAGTTAACCGGGGCTCCCACACCCAGTACCAGCCCCATATAGCTTTTGCCCAGATGGAGCCGGTTGCAAGCACAAGGAATGCAAATATGACACCTACTTCTGCAGCAGAAAGAGATACCATATCCCATTTTGAATCACTTTCACGCAGATAAAGGATACTCGATACAAAGACAACAAAAAAGGCCAGATAGGCAACAATTGCAATCGGCATATGGAAATAGAATATATTGAAACTGGAATCCAGTACATTCCCCGCCGAATCTTTCATGACCGGCAGATAGAAAAAAATGGCCCAAAATGCTACAACAAGCATCAGGGCTGTGAACAGGTAAAATGGTTTGGAATATTTTTCCCACTGCAACTAGCATCACCGGTTTGTAAGGGTTATTTCAGATGTCTGCATGACTATGGAACTCACTGTATATTAATCCTCTACGACATACTCAAAAACCAGCATTGAAACTGCAAAGAAGACAAAGTCATAGACTACCAGCAGTCGGATATATGACATTAAAGAAAATATATCCTCACCCCTCAAAAGACCCGAAGTGGCAGACACCGCCGGGATGATAACCGGCAGGGACAGAGGTAAAAGTAGGACAGGAAGCAGCATTTCCCCGGCACGGGCACGTATGACAAGAGCCGATATCAGGCATCCCACCACAACAAAGCCAAAGGATCCCAGTAATATGACAATACCAACCCAGATAATTGCAGTAAACTGGTAATTAAAGAGGACAGAAAACATTGGGATAGTAATTATTTCTACCAGTAGCATCAGCAAGAATACAAAGATGACCTTGGAGAGGTAAATTGAATTGCGGGGTATGGGACACATTTTCAGGGCATCCATACAACTGTTCTGGACCTCTGTAGCAAAGGTACGGTTTAGACCCAGCGTCCCTGCAAATATGAAACATATCCAGAGCACACCCGAAGCCACCGTTGCAGTTTTGCTGGCAGAAGACAACAGATCAGAAAAAGCAATACTAAAGATAATAAGGATCAATAACGAAAAAACAACCATCGAAATAAATATTTCCCTAGCCCTGCTTTCAATTTTCAGATCTTTTAAAGCTATATTCAAACCCTTTAACATTTAAATTGCCCTCCATCAGAAAAACAGACAGCTTCGGCAAATTTACGTGCATTTGGATCGTTGGCCCCCACATCATGAACAATATTCCCGTCCTCCATGATCAACAGACGATTGCACAAACGAAATGCCTTATCCAGATCATGAGTAATCATTATCTTAGTCACAGCCGGGTTTTCCAGAAGAAGGTTTTCCATAAGTGAAGATGCATTCATGTCAAGGCCGGTATAAGGTTCATCAAGTAATAAAAGGGAAGGATCATGGATAATGGCCCTTGCAAAGGACAAACGTTGTTTCATTCCCCTTGAGAAGTTTTTAACAGGATCTTCGGCCCTTTTCCACAGACCGATTTTTCTGATAAGATAATCACATCTCTCATCAAGAGCAGTATGTTCTATGCCATACAGTTTCCCAAAAAATACAAGGTTTTCACGAGCTGTCAGATTTTCATACAGGAACGTTTCGTGGGAAAGCATTCCTATTCTATCCTGTACATCTTCTCTGTCGTGATCTTTTGTTCCAAAGATTTGCAATGTACCTTCGGTAGGAGAGATCAGAGAGGCAAAAATTTTCAAAAGGGTGGATTTACCTGCCCCATTGGGACCGATAATTGCAATAAATTCACCTTCTTCCACACGCAGGTTAATTCCATTCAAAGCATGTAGGCAACCGTAATCCCGGAAAATATCCTCTGCAACAAGAATCGTTTCGCCCATCATGGAATAAATGATAGTAGCCATAAATTAAGATTGTGATATATTGGCAAATACAACCAAAAGAAATATAGCATAATAATCAGAAGATATTATGGGGGTATATTGATGAGTACGAAAATTGAAAAGATAATGATCGCCACCGACGGGTCTGAGAATGTAAAGAATGCAGTTAACTGGGGTATTGAACTTGCAAAAGCAACCGGTGCAAAGGTCAAGGCAGTCTATGTTTTGCCACCTGTAAGTGTATCCATCACAACCCGCGGAGAAAGGTGGGCCGATTCATTGCGCAATCATCTTAAGGATGAAGGAAAAAGTGCAACTGAATACGTTGTTGATACCGGGAAGAAGGCAGATGTCGATGTAGAACCCATAATAATAGAGGGCAATCCTGCAGATAGCATCGTCAAATTTGCCACGGAAAACGGGATAGACCTCATAGTAATGGGAACACTTGGTAGGACAGGTATCAGTCATCTTTTGCTTGGCAGTGTGGCAGAAAATGTGGTAAGACATTCCAAAACACAGGTATTGGTCGTACCCTAAGGCATCAGGCAAACGATTATATAGCCCAAACACAATGTTAGTATGATTGCGAACGGTTGATTCAATCCTACCAAACATTCTCCATCCAGCCGTTTGCAATATTTTTATGAGGGGTTAATATGTCCGAAAACTTGATCCAAATTTCAGAAGAGGAATGGAGAAGCCGTTTATCTACAGAACAGTTTCGTGTCCTCAGAAAAAAAGGAACAGAAGCACCTTTTAGTGGTAAATACAATGATTTTTACGAAAAAGGTATCTACTCCTGTGCCGGATGTGGTCAGGATCTATTCTCTTCCTCCACAAAGTACGATGCAGGCACCGGCTGGCCAAGCTTCTGGGAAGCAATATCAGAAGACAACATTGAAAGAATACCTGACTATTCCCTGGGAATGAAACGCATCGAAGTGATATGCAGCCGTTGTGGAGGGCACTTGGGCCATGTTTTTGATGATGGACCGGCCCCTACCGGAGAGCATTTTTGCATAGACTCGATTTCCCTGAATATTAACCCTGAATAAGAAAATAAAAAAGCCATTGCGATAAGTATTTCTATATATCCGATGAATTAGGGGCTTTGTGAGAGAGGGAGGGCAGTTTCCGGGCCTTCTGGTCTGAGGAAAGTCTCCCCACCTTCCGGACACGCGAATACCTGTAAAGGGTATCGGGCGAGAGCCCGGGCAGCCGGGAAACCGGCTCTTGCGGTTTTACCGCATGATGGCACAGAAACGATACCGGCCTGCGTTAAAGCAATGATATGAAAAATTGAGGTCGCGCAGGGTACGGATGGAACGGCGAATCCTCGCGGGTGCAAGTCGAAATGGGATCAAAGTTGTTGTTCGGACAACCTCCGTTTTGGTGTGACGCTTAGCCGAATACTGCCAATGCATCTTTGCATCAACAGAAGGGAGCTTACTCCCCTCACTCACACACTATTGCCAGCAGGACCGAATTCCTCAAGAATACCTGCAATTTTTTCGTAACTTATAGAGGTATTATAACAACCATCACTTTCAAGAGGGACACCATAAGCAATAACGTTTTTACCTCGTAGAAAACGCATGCCCTTGTTAATCTCATAATTACAACCAACAACCAGAATTCCGTCTGCAGGCTTTTCTTTCAATACATGCTTCACAAATGAGGAGCCTGTTATAATGTAGAAACGATAACCATACTTTTGTGCATCCCTTTTTAGCTGCCCAACTATACATCTGCCACATTCCTTGCATTGTATACCATACCGCGACGAGTAAGCAGGACAGTCCAGAAAACGCATACAATGTGGTAAAAGCATAATCCTGTTACGAGTCCTTCCAAAAGCATGGTAATGAGCAATGTTCTTCAGGGAAACCATCCAGCTGTCCAGAATACGGGGATCAGACAATTTGCAAAAGAAATATTTGATAGGCAGGTAGAATAAATCAAGTACCCATGCAAAAATACCTGCAAGACGTACATGCCGATTAAGGCTGATGCGGCTGACAAAAAGAGCAAAGCTACTCAATAAGACAGATATTGCCACGGCTCCTATCAGCACTTTACCTATCAGATCGTACATTACATGCCTCCATTTTCTCAATTACAGCCTCGACGTCCACTTCTGTTTCAAAACAACCATCTTTTAAAAGGCAGATTCCCTGTACAGGCATAAATGAAACTTCTTCCATAGCCTCTGCAAGTTCAGTATAACATGCCACTCCGATACATGAAGTAGGATGATAGTTTTTTATGATTTTCTTAATGAAACTTCCCCCGGGAATTACAAAAGCGCGGAAGCCACGTTTTTCAGCTTCCTCACTGATATAACCAATGGAACAAAGGCCGCATCGCCGACATTCATAACCATGAATCGGATCACAACGCGCAGGACACCGGGCATGCCTTAGACATTGTGGCAGGAATACAACACGTAAACCGGAACTGTCACTAAATTCATCCAGCATTACAGCATTGCGCACTTCGATCAGAATCTCATCAACCAGAGTATCCCTGATATGGAACACTCTGCATATCCATTTGGCCGGAGTATAGAACATATAGAGAATGAAAAGGACAAAATTTGGGAAAATGATGTGCCTTTTCCTGAAACTGTAAGCACCTACTATAAGTGCCAACAATATCCCTGCCAAAGCCAGAATCATCAGGTATATGAATATCCTGCCTAAAAACTCGTAGGGAATTTGCATAGCAGCAACAAGACGTAACTGATAATTTATGTAGGTTTCTAAAAAGAGAAAATAAAAGGGGTATAACCCCTTGAGTTGATTATCTTGCCTGATCTTCACAATCAGAAAGATCGATACCAAGAGCCTCAGCAGTCAAAACAATGACATCTTCGACTTCCAGTTTTTCTGCCTTGACAGAATCTCTTCCATCAGAAAGGTTCCTCTTACAGAATGGGCAGGCACTGGAAAGAATATCCGGGTTCTTGGCAAGAGCATCTTCAACCCTTGTCTCGGCAACACCAAGTGCAAGATCCGGAATACCTGCTTTGACACCACCGCCTGCTCCACAGCAGCGCTGATTGTCCTTTATACGGTCCATTTCAACAAAGTTCAGACCGGGGATACTGCGCAATACCTTACGTGGTGGCTCGAAAACTCCTACGTGACGTCCCAGGTGACATGGGTCGTGGTAGGTGATTGTCTTATTATCAAATGGCTGTTTCCAGTTGATCTTGCCTTCATCGATGAGTTTGTCAAGGTACTCAGTTATGTGGATAACCTCGAATGGAAGTTCTTCACCAAGCAACCTTGGCCAATCCACAAGGGCAGTCCTGTAGCAACCCGCGCAAGCGAAAAGTACCTTGGTGGCACCCTTTGCCTTTATACCGTCAACATTTTTACGGGCAGACCTTCTGGAAATATCTTCGATTTCGTACTGACCGGTTCTTACAAGAGCGGAATTACAGCACTGTTCGTCCTCACCGAGCATGGTGAATGGAATATCCAGATGGTTCAGTACACGTGCGGTTGCAAAAGCAAGTTTTTTCTGCCTCAGTTCAGCGGTACAGCCACCGAAATAGAGAATATCTGCTTTATCTTCTATTTTAACATCATCGGGGACCCAGCTGAGACGTTCCTTGGGATCTGCCATGTATGGGTTGCCATATTCCCCTATAAGCTTGACAAACATGGGCTGTTTACCAACAGGACCATTGCCACGTTTTACTAGATTGGCGCGCATTGCTTCCCAGAGTTCAACGGTATTGATGCCGGATTCACAAACTGTAGCACACATTGCACAGGTGGTACATCCGTAGACATCTTCCTTGAATTGTTCAATTTCTTCCTCTGGAACCTGTTTGGGTCCAAAGAGCCTGGCACGCAGACCATAGGATTTCTTCATATATTCCTGCCAGCGTAGAATCTTGTCCCTGGGTGCAAGACCGGGTTTTTTGCCTGATGCATCATATGTCGGGCACCACTGTACACATTCGCCACAACGAGTGCAGGAATCGATTTCCATAAGCTGGACAGCTGTAAGGTTTTCCGTTGTAATAGACGGATTATCACGTACCATTTTATTCGCCTCCCTTGTTGGCCAAAATAGTAAGAGGTGTTGCAATCATGTGGATGTATTTGCTGTATGGGATGTAAGCAATACAGAAGAGCAGGGAGATTATCACGTGGAACAGTGCAGCTGGTGGAGCATAGGGATATTCAATACCAAAGCCCCAGAAAGTGCCATTCCTGATACCATCAGCAATAAATCCTGTAACAGTAATGAGGGTCAGTCCACCAAGTAGTATGGAGTCATATGCAATGGTAGCTTCACGCATTCTTGGAATAAAGAGTCTTCTTGCGATTGCAATTATTATACCTGTAAGCAGAATGTAGCTGAACAGGTCATTAATTGGACCGAGGAATTCCCTGAAGACTGCAGGATCGGGGCCGATTCCCAGGTGTGCCATGTGTAGTAATTCCACAAGGAACATAAGAAGGGACAATAGGAACAGAGTCATCCAGCCTACAAAAATGGTAATATGCATAAACCATCGAAGGGGACTGCGGCGCATTATACGACGCTGCAATAGAATATCAAGCACAAGAGTCACAATGATATTCTGTTTATGACCATGCCCATCCTCACTCATCTGATAGGCCAGTGTTTTAGGGAGAGTAAAGATGCTGCCTTTGGAAGGTTTTTGTCCGTAACCTTCAGCACCTAATCCCCATTTTTTCAGATTTATATACATTCCATAGAGGAATATCACAATCGCTATAATGGCCAGTATCATGACCTGCACGAATGTGATCCTCATAGCATCGGATATGCCAGCATAATATTCCATAGCCATAAATTCTATCTCCTGATACCATTTTAAAAGACATTTTACAAAAATTATTAGCAGTAGTAATATAAGATGGAGTATTGGTGGTAACAATTGTATTTAAAGATTTTCATTATGCAAAAACAAAACAGGAGAGGAGAATTAGAAAAAAAGAGAGGAAAGGAAAGAATAGAATCCCTTAATTACAGGCCTATTTCCCTTTTGAAATTTTCAAGACCCATATCATCGATCATGCGTCCGATCCTGTGCTTTTTTGCGTGGGTCTTGTAAAAGCTGACAATCTTATCAACCAGTTCTTTAACCTCATCATCATTCTGTTCATCAGCTATCACATCACCAAGTCTTGGACGAATACCTGCATTACCCCCGACCATCACGGTATAACCTTTTGGAGTACCCATGATACCTATATCCCTGACAGCAGGTTCGGAACATGAGTTCATGCAGCCTGAAACCGCTATTTTGAATTTGGAAGGGAGTTGCATTCCATGGTATTTCTCATCCAGTTCAAGACCGAGAGTTACAGCATCCTGCTGACCTCGTTTACAGAAAGTAGTACCCGGACAAATTTTGATACTTCTCACACATGGACCGATTGCAGCAGCTGGTTTCATATCCAGGTCATCCCAGACATTGTCTATATCGTCCTCCTTGAGACCTACAATACAGACACGTTGAGCAGATGTCAGTTTAATGGCAGCTGCCTCATATTTGTCCGCAGTGTCAGCAATCTTACGCAACACATCAGCTGATACAATGCCTCCAGGTGTTTGGGGGGCAATCGCGAATGTTTCACGGTCCCTCTGGAGAATGGCACCCTTTTCAAGAATATCTTTTGACATTAATAATCCCTCATTAGCACTCTTTTTCCAATCTTTTCAGCAGACCTTTAAGGCCTTCTTTATGCCTTGCCTCATCAAAGGAAGCTTTCTCGAAGAAAAGAGCTGCCTGTGCATTACCTTCATCCCTGGCAATTTTAGCAGCATCACCTTTTTCGCCTTCTGCCATGGTTTCACCTTCAAGCATCATCTTGATGTTCTCAATTGTGGTATCTTTGATCAGACCAAGAATTTCTGCAGTCTCTGCGGCATGCCAGGCTTCATCCATTGCAATCTGGCGTAAATAAACTGCGACTTCAGGGTAGCCTTCCCTCTCTGCCAGTTTTGACATGGCAAAGTACCATCCAACTTCTGTCGTTTCCCCTTTGAAAGTATCTTTCAATATTTTCTCAATACTCATAAAATCACTCCACAATAATGCTGTTAGAGCAGTAGAAAGTAGATTGTTCGTATATTATATAACATTTTTTGGCATGAAATATTGCATCAACCCAACTACAAACAGACAACCATTCGCAAGATATTATAGCAAAGAGCGTATTCAAAAAGCAAGACATGTCACCGCAAATTAGAATCGTACTTGTAGAACCTCTATACCAGGGAAATGTAGGTTCGGTCACACGCTCAATGGAAAATTTCGGATTTGATGACCTGGTTCTTGTAAATCCCTGTAAACTGGAAGGACAGGCAAGAGCAATGTCATGCCATGCAAGTGATTTACTGGAAAGTGCTCCAAAAGTAGACACATTGGAAGAGGCTATTGAAGATACAGATATAGTAATTGGTACATCGGGGATTGCAGGTATAAAAACCGACCAGCACATACGTATGCCTGCATACACTCCATCCGAGATACGGGATAAATTCAGGGAAACTAATGGAAAGATTGCCTTCCTTTTCGGAAGAGAGGATAATGGATTTACCCGGGAAGAACTCAAAAGATGCGATATGATCATGACGATTCCGACATCAGAAAAATACCCCATCATGAACATCTCCCATGCAGCAACAGTTGCAATGTATGAAATGAGCAATCTGGAAATCGGAGAGAGACCGATTGCTAATGGTTTTGATCTTCAATTGTTATATGACCATTTTGGACAGGTGCTTGCAGATATAAAACACCCCGAACATAAGATGGAAAAAACTTCAATTATGCTAAAAAGAATATTCGGACGTGCAGAACTGACACCACGGGAAGTACAGACATTAAGAGGTGTACTCAGGGATATACAACGACAAAAGAAATGATACACACGAAAGATAGATAAAGCTTGTAAGTTTTTATAATCCGAAGTCAAATCTGGTATGCACTGATATTAATGACGGAAGAAAAATGGGAAAATAAATTCCGGGATTTTCTTAAACGATATTGCTGGCATGATATACTTAAACTTGCCAACGAATACCCGGAATTACGAAGTATAGAAGTAAATTTTACAGATCTGGAACAATTCGACAGGGAACTTTCCGAAGAATTATTACAAACGCCGGATGAGGTTATCCCCTCGGCTGAAGAAGCTCTTAAACAAATTGAGCTCCCTGTTGAGAAACAACTGGATGATGCACACATCCAGTTTACCAGCATTCCAAACAAGGTCACGATACGTGACCTCAGGAGCAATCATCTTCTCAAGTTCATTGCAGTTGAAGGAATGGTCCGCAAGGCAACCGAAGTACGTCCAAAGATTACCAATGCGGCATTTTACTGTATGAGGTGTGAAACAGTAAATTATATACCCCAGAGCGGACCAAAATTCGTGGAACCCGGCGAATGTGAAGAAGAGAGTTGCGGCAAAAGAGGGCCATTCAAACTTCTCATTGATAAATCCAATTTCATCGATGCCCAGAAGCTTCAGGTACAGGAATCCCCCGAAAGTCTCAAGGGAGGAAGTCAGCCCCAGAGTATTGATGTCGATGCCGAAGATGAACTGGCCGGCATTGTGAAACCAGGTGACCGTGTAGTAGTAAACGGCATCCTCAGGTCCCACCAGCGAACCACACGCGAAGGGAAATCCACATTTTACGATCTTGTCTTACACTGCAATTCCATAGAATACCTGGATCAGGAATTTGATGAGCTGGATATATCTCCGGAAGAAGAAGACGAAATAATAGAACTTAGCAATGACCCACAGATATATAATAAAATTATAAAATCCATAGCGCCTTCAATTTATGGTTATGAGAATATCAAAGAAGCACTAACTTTACAGTTATTCTCAGGAGTCCCAAAATCCCTTCCTGACGGAGGACGTATTAGAGGAGACATCCACCTGTTGCTTGTAGGAGACCCCGGTATTGCGAAAAGTCAGTTACTCAGATACATGGTGAAATTATCCCCACGAGGCGTGTTTGCTTCAGGCAAAAGTGCCTCATCAAGTGGGCTGACCGCAGCAGCGGTAAAGGATGATTTGGGAGACGGTCGCTGGACACTGGAAGCCGGTGCCCTGGTTATGGCAGATATGGGAATTGCGGCAGTGGACGAAATGGATAAGATGAGCAGAGAAGACAAAAGTGCACTCCATGAAGCAATGGAACAACAGACAATCTCTGTGGCAAAAGCTGGAATCCTGGCAACACTGAAATCCCGTTGTGCCCTGCTGGGAGCGGCAAACCCTAAATACGGAAGGTTTGACAGATACGAAGGACTTGCAGAACAGATCAATATGCCTCCTGCCCTCATATCCAGGTTTGACCTGATTTTCATCCTTCTTGATGTACCGGATTCAAAAATGGATGCTGATATCGCAAACCATATTCTAAAATCCCATTATGCCGGTGAACTCTATGAACAATGGGACAAATTACCCACCTCCACAATAACACAGGAAAAAGTTGCCTCTCAACAAAAAGTAATCCTACCGGAAATCGAGACGGAATTATTACGCAAATACGTCGCCTATGCACGCCGGATGGTCTATCCCATTATGGAAGAAGAAGCCAGGCAACATCTGGTCGATTTCTATCTAGATCTACGTAAGATGGGAGAAAATAAGGATTCTCCGGTACCTGTCACTGCAAGACAGCTGGAAGCACTGGTCAGGCTTGCTGAATCCAGCGCCCGAATAAGGCTTAGCAACACTGTTACCCTTGAGGATGCAAAACGTACCACTAAAATTTCCCTCGCATGTATGAAACAAGTTGGTGTTGATCCTGACACCGGAGCTCTTGATGTGGATGTCATAGCATCAGGTACGAGTAAAAGTCAGCGTGACAAGATACACATACTTCAGGACATTATAAAGCATGTAAGTCAGAAACATGCCGGCGGTAAAGCACCATTAGATGAAGTCTATGAAGAAGCCTCAGCTGAAAATATAGATAGAGAACACGCAGAGGAGTTTATTCAGAAAATGAAACGAACGGGTGATTTGCTGGCACCTGATAAAAAACATATAAGACTGGTATGAGGAAATATATGTACCTCAAAGAACACCGAGCCGGAGACAGACTGATTGTTGCTGCTTGTGACCAGGAGTTAATAGGGCAGAAATTGGAACATGGGAATGTTGTTGTCGAAATAACGGAAAGTTTCTATAAAGGGGACATAGTATCTGAAAAACAGGTGCAATCTGCTCTTGGAAGGGCAACCAGTGCGAATCTGTTTGGCAAGAAAACAATTGAATGTGCCCTGGAATGCGGGATGATCAATCCCGAATCAATAATTACTATTAATGGCGTGCCACATGCGCAACTATACAGGATATAAGACTACGAAAGGTTTTTAAGATGAATGAGAGTGCAGTTGAAGAAAATTCACCCTTCCCCGGCAAAGAAGGATTGGTGAAAGGTGTGATTGAAAAACACCAGAAGTTTCTGAATGAGTACAATGCGGAATACAGTAAACTTGAGTATGAAGTTAAAAAACTCGAGGATACAATAAGCAACTCTAAAAAGAAAAGAGAAGAAGAGAAAAACCGCTTAGAAGTACTCAAGGAAAAAAAGCAGCAATTGTATCACCAGGCGAATAATCTGCTGGGAGAAATGTTCACAGCCTATCCCGAAGAACTTGATAATCGAATTATGCACTCCACAAATGACGATATAGAGGAGTTGAAAAGGACAAGGCAGCTGGAAAATGAAGAAAAAACGATTCAGGATGTTCTGGGAAAAATAGCTGAACTTGAAAACGAGAATACACGCGAATACACCAGCCAGATAAGAGCCCGCATACAAGAAGCTTCAAAAGCTTCCTCCGAAATATCATCCCTGATAAAATCTATGGAAAAAGAAGAAAACCTGGATCAGATTCATAAAGAACTTGGTGAAAAAAAACCCAGGTATAACTGGCTGGAAAGAAGGATCAAAAGCCATAAAGAAGCACTTGAGTACTGGAAAAACCAAAAAGAAGTGATTGCGGGGAATGTTGCATGAAAGATGTATCTTCAATGACAGAACGCGAACTTAAAGATACTGTAAATAATTACAGGAAAGAGATATCCCAGCATGAAAAGAGCTTAAAAGGGGTTTTCGAAGAGCTCAAACTTCATAAAACTAATATTGATGAACTCAAAGAGAAAAGGAATGAGCTCAATGCAAAGGTCAGGGAACTTGCAAAAGAGGCACGGGAAGAAAAAACGCAACGTGATGATATCAACAAGAAGATAGCTGATTTGAAATCCAGAAGGAATGAAGTTGCTGGTGAAAGAAACAAGGTCGTAAAAGACATAAATAGTCTCAAGAAAAAGCGTGATCAATATAATGAACAATCAAAAGGGAGTTTGGAAACCCTTTCTAAAGCCTATGCAGAAGACCTTGATAAATTTCTCAACGCTGACATCCCCCTGAAGCACGAGCAAAATCTTTTTGAAAAACTCAACGAACTGGAAAAGCGTCTTGAAGCAGCAAAAGCTGCCAATCATTTCCACAGGCAGGTCATCAATATTTATGAAAATACCAGAGACATTGGTGACGAGGAAAGAAATGTTTCAAAGGAAATAAAGCAACTTGCAGAAAAATCCCAGCAACATCATTTGAATATGATAGAGCTATATAACCAGGTCGATGAAATTCGAAAAGAAGCGGATAAATTCCATTCACAGATTAAAGAAACCTATCAGGTAATTGCTCCTACCCGTGAAAAGATAGACCCTCTCAAAACAAAAATATCTAATTTGAGAGATGAATTGAGTATCTATCTTGATAGATTGAATGATATACAGACCCATAAAGACGAACAAAAAAAGAGTGATCAGCACGTCGCCGCAAAAGAAAAGTTTGAAAAGACCGGCAAACTCAGTCTTGAAGAACTGAGAGTCCTTATGGATAAAGGAGATATCAAACTCTAAAATTACCTGTGTTCATAAACATAGGGTAACAGAAGTGCAAACAGAATCAGGAGTGTCGGATTTAAAAAAGGCACCCTCTGATTTTGAGATTCATTTTCAGATGTATTCTGCACTTTATTCTGCATCTTTTCATCATCCGGATTATAAGGATATCTGTGATCTACATATTGATAAACCGGTTCAAAAGTTACCAGCTCACCACTGGAACCATAATATATCCTATCCATTGTAATATTGAATACCGTTGATGAATTACTGGAGTAGATAAATACCTCATCCCTACCCAGAATGGAATCCGCTACACTTTCATCATTCAATGAAAGGGACACCCATACCCTTTCACTTTCGGGATTGACATACTTGACATGCAGAGAATAATCCTGCTCAAAATCGAAACTCTCTCCAGCTTTGACATACACGGAAGTCCCATTGAGAATTACTTCCGAATCCCCGGCAGTTACCACACCACATAAAAGAATACTACATAGTATAAAAAAATAAAAAATTTTAAAATACGGAATGTCCTTCATCACAATCCCCGTCAGATGTAGATGCAGCGGCCAGACATAATTTCTTCGGTTGAACCATCATTTTTCTGCAAAAGCAAACCTCCGGAGGGGGTTATCCCAATTGCTCTGCCCTTCATCATTTTAGAAGGAGTGACAATACGTACGTTTCTACCAATAGTATCCGAAGAATCTATCCATCTTTCCATTAATTCCTCAAAGGGTTGTGTCTTGAAATGGATATAATACTGTTCCAGATTATAAAGTAAAGAGTGGACAAATTCAAGCCTACCCACATAGGTACCAAGCTCATCACTTATGGTTGTGGAACCATCCCGGATTTCCTTCGGCAACATATCGGTATTAAAGTTTAAATTAATTCCCAGACCCAGGACAATATATTCAACCCGATCTATTTCAGCTTCCATTTCTGTAAGTATTCCACAAATCTTTTTGCCGTTGACAAGCACATCGTTTGGCCATTTCAGAGACGGGTTAAGACCGATTGCTTTCAGGGAATCAATCACAGCAAGCCCACCCACAAGAGTCAATCTTGAAGCATCCGCAGGAGCTATCGATGGCTTAAGAACTATAGACATCCATATCCCCCCTTGAGGAGATACCCAATCAAACCCTCTTCTCCCACGTCCTTTTTTCTGGACTTCTGCAACTACAACGGTACCTTCTTTTGCATCTCCTGCAATTGTCTTTGCATAATCGTTGGTGGACTCAAGTTCCATAAAATGCTGGATGTCCTTACCTAAAATATCTGTTTCAAGACCTGCTTGCACAAGTTCTGGCAAAAGAGAATCAGGAACCGAGTTTAAAATATAGCCTTTACCAGGCGATGAGATGATTGAATACCCCTGGCTTTGAAGCGACTGAATGTATTTCCAGACCATTGTCCTGGAAATTTCCAGTTTCCTGCCAATCTGTTCCCCGGAAATAGGCTTGCCCTCTGTCTGAGAAAGAAGACGTATCAATTCAATCTTTTTATTCTCCACAAAACTCCCCGTAATAAAGAAAGAGCGACAGATAAAAAAAGTTATCTGTCGTCATTCATCTGAGCCTTTCATATCATGCCTTTTTGCAGCATTCATATATGAACCAACTGCAGTGCTGATTGCAGCAATCTTCTTGTTGCGATCCTCAAGAGCAGAAGAAAGAGTTGCACATCTTTCACTATCAGATACAGCAACCTTTTCTAAAGCTGAAAGCACATTGTGGTCATCAATAAAGTGTGTTGTTAGCTCCCCTTTTACGAATGCATCAATGGACAAAACCGTTCTGTGGAAAGGAATGTTGGTTTTAACCCCTACAACCACATATTCATAGAGGGCTCTTTTCATACGTGCAATGGCTTCCTCACGATCACATCCCCATACACAGAGTTTGGAGATCATTGAATCATAAAAGGGAGGAATAACATAACCCATATGGACACCACTGTCCACCCTCACACCGGGGCCACCTGCCGAACGATACCTGCGTATCTTACCGGGCGAAGGGGCGAAATCATTCAACGGATCTTCGGCATTGATACGGCATTCAATAGCCGAGCCTCTGATCTCAATATCATCCTGGGTAAAGGGTAATTTTTCATCACAGGCAACACGCAACTGCTGCTTTACTATATCAATGCCTGTAACAAGCTCCGTAACTCCATGTTCTACCTGCAAACGTGTGTTTACTTCAAGGAAATAATAATCACCCTTTGAATAAAGGAATTCAACAGTACCGGCATTTACATATCCTATTTTTTTGGCAGCTTTGACAGCAGCCTCACCCATATCCTTGCGAAGTTCAGGAGTCATTATAGGAGAAGGAGCCTCTTCAATCAGTTTCTGGTGTCTTCTCTGAATGGAACATTCACGGTCACCTAGATAGAGACAATTACCATGAGAGTCAGCCAATATCTGTATCTCTATGTGACGTGGTTCTTCAAGATATTTTTCAATGAAGACAGTTGAATCACCAAATGTAGAAGCTGCAACATTACGTATGGATGAAAGTGCCCGGGTAAGCTCTTCTGGAGTATAAACAACTTTCATGCCTATGCCACCACCACCGGCAGAAGCTTTCACCATCAAAGGATATCCGATGGATTCACCTATTTCAATTGCCGTGGCATCATCCTCAACAGCCCTGCCATCACCGGGAACCACCGGTACACCGGCCTCGATCATTGCCGAGCGGGCAGTGATCTTGCTACCCATCTTTTCTATAACTTCACTCGAAGGACCGATAAACTTAATGCCTGCTTTTTCACAGGCGCTGGCGAATTTCGAATTCTCCGAAAGGAAGCCATATCCCGGATGAACTGCTTCTGCCCCTGCTTTTTTGGCCACATCGATAATTGCATCTATATTCAGATAACTCCTGGAAGAAGGGGGTGGACCTATGCAGTACGCCTCGTCCGCATATTTGGTAAAAAGGGCATTGCTATCGGCTTCGGAATACACCGCAACCGTGGACACATCAAGTTCCTTGCAGGCCCTCATTACCCTGATCGCGATCTCACCTCGGTTTGCAATCAGTATTTTCTTAAACATCGAATACCTCCGGCTAAATCACTCAATGATCATAATCACATCATCTGTTGCCACGGAATCACCTTCAGCAACAAGGATTTCCTTCACCACACCACCATGCGGTGAATTGATGGCATTTTCCATTTTCATTGCTTCAATGACACCAATTTTCTCTCCCTCTTCAACATTATCTCCAACGTTGACGTCAACTGAGAGTACCATACCCTGCATATGACAGGTTACAGCACCAGCAGAAGATGCTGAAGCAGAAGGAGTCTTTGGGCTGCTTTCCTCGACTGCAACAACACTACCATCTATTGGTTCTACCTGTACCTCAAATACTTCATTATCCACTTCCACCTTGAATCTGGTAGGTATGGAAACCTGAGACAGGGGTGGTGATGCAGTTTGTTTGGCAGGTGCAAGTTTTTCTTCTCTGGACTCACCACGCAGGAATTTCGGAGCGATGGAAGGATACAGGATATAGGTCAATATGTCTTCTTCCTTTTTGACAAGACCCATTTCTTCGGCTTCTTTTTTCCTTTTATCGTATTCAGGTTCAAGCAGGTCGGCCGGCCTTACATCGATTGGATCTTCTTCACCAATTATCATTGCAATGATATCATCACTGATAGGTGATGGTGAACGGCCATAGAGACCTCGCACGTAATCCTTGACTTCCTTGGGAATAACTTTGTACCGCTCCCCCATGAGAACGTTAAGGACAGCCTGTGATCCCACGATCTGACTTGTAGGTGTTACAAGAGGTGGATATCCAAGTTCAGCCCTGACTTTGGGCATCTCTTCCAGTACATCATCATACCTGTCAAGAGCGTTCTGCTCCTTCAACTGGGATACAAGGTTGGAAAGCATACCTCCCGGAATCTGATACAATAGTACATTGGTATCAATCTGCTCGGATATTGGATTGATTTCCCCGCTGTATTTGGACTTGATATCCTTGAAATAACGGCTTACTCCGGCAAGTTGTCCAAGATCCAGACCTGTATCATAAGGTGTTCCTTGCAGTGCAGCCACCACGGATTCTGTGGGAGGCTGGGAAGTACCCCAGGCAAAGGGAGACAGGGCAGTATCCAGTATATCTACACCTGCATCACATGCCGCCATGTAAGTCATAGGAGCCATGCCTGATGTACAGTGGCAGTGCAGATCTACAGGCAGTCCAACTTCCTTTTTTAGAGAACTAACCAGTTCTTTGGCTTCATGCGGTGTCAAAAGGCCTGCCATATCTTTGATACAAATCGAATCACAATCCATAGCAGCCAGCTCATTAGCAAAATCCACATACTTTTCAACGGTGTGAACCGGGCTTGTGGTGTAACTGATAGTACCCTGTACGTGGGCTCCCAGTCCTTTTGCAACGGTAATTGACTTTTCCATGTTACGTATATCATTAACAGCATCGAATATACGGAAGATATCAATTCCGTTTTCATAGGCCTTGGTCACGAACTTTTCAACCACATCATCGGAATAATGCCTGTATCCGACAAGATTCTGTCCTCTCAGAAGCATCTGGGCATATGTGTTATTCATATGGTTTTTAAGTTCACGCAGCCTTTCCCAGGGGTCTTCATTGAGGTACCTGATGCAGGAATCAAAAGTTGCTCCTCCCCACATCTCGAGAGAATAATATCCAATTTCATCCAGTTCTTCAATAATAGGCAACATACTCCTCGTGCGCATCCTTGTCGCAAGAAGCGACTGGTGCGCATCCCTCAGAATTGTTTCCGTTATTTTAACTTTCATAGAATACCTCTTCATGTCCTCTTATTGATAAGTCTGATTGGCCATACGGGTCAAAAATATGCCAGTAATAGCATACATGCAATAAGTAGAATTGTAACTAATTATGCATGAACTTTTATGTAGTTTCTGGTGGAAAAGGCAGACAGTAAAAATAAAAAAGAAATATAGACAGGGAATTATATCAGTAGAATCCCAGCCACTGGGACACCTTCAACACAAATTTGCCCACTGAAAGAGATACATTTTTTGTAAAGCTTGGAGAAGTTATCTCAATATCCCCTCTGTCATAAGCATCCAGAAAAAACTGTGCAGGGGAAGGAGAATCCATTATAGACCTTGCAGTGTTTTCATTAGTGTTAACAATAAGAGTCGGTCCAAATTCTTCACCATCTTCCAGTTCCCCAAACTCAACTATACTGGCATCGCTTGTTACTACTTTGAGATTCAGGATGGAACCATTGTTCATATCTACTATGACATGAATACGCTCATTCCCCAGCATGTCTTTCAGGGAAGAGGGGACGTTATCCGAATTGGCATTGTATTCATCCACCTCACTTTTCATGTCATCAACAATCGTGGCACCTGCAGACATGGAAAAGATAAATAGGGCCATTAGAATAGTTATAAATTTCTTCATAGTAGTCACCTCTCAATAAACATCAATATAAATTTGAGTTTAATATTAGTTATATTTACTGCTAAATGAGGAAAAGGCCTCTCAATTCATAAAACACCATCAGAAAAACCACCATCTAAATGGCGCAACCTTTTTAAAATACGGAAATCAAACTTTGAAATATGCCTTTTAAGATAAACAGTGATGTCCTGAACATGAAGGATTATAATAACCTATTTTTCTCAATCAACGAAGAAAGTGTTGTTTCATTACTTTCTCCCCTGCATACAAGGGATGAGATTTATGAAATTTCAGCTGTCCTTGTGTCTCCACATTCCTTCAACGATGAGCTTTATGATATATACGGAAGAATTGTGCTCGGGGAGCAAGCAAGTGCTGAAAAAATCATCGAATTATTAAAAAGAAAACTTCCGGGAGATAAATATTCAATCGAAGGCACAAAAAGAAGTTTACGCATATTCAACACGGAAAACAAAAATCTCTACATACTCAGTTATACCAAAAAGACATTCAAAATATCCTCAACCTCGATTCTGGACCCTGCCGAATTAAAAGAAAACATTCCCGTTTTCCTGGAAATACTCGAAATACTTGTAAACTGTGGATATGAAGCAGGCGAGGGAGAAAGTGATCTATCCCTTGTGCCAATGCCCCAAAGAGAACCCGAATATAAACCCCATTCTTTTGAAGAAAGGGAAGGAGAAAAAACAGAGGAAGAAGGGGAATTCGAAGTCATACCCCGTGAATTTTTGGATATTGATTTTGAAGATGTAGGAGGATGCAAGGAAGCAAAAGAGCAACTCATGCTAATCGACCTGGGAATACGTTTTCCTAAAATATATGAGGTTTACAGGGCAGAACTACCTCGTGGGATTCTGTTATATGGCCCGCCTGGCACCGGGAAGACCATGCTCTCAAAGGCTGCTGCAAAAGAACTCGATGCAAACTTCTATTCCATAAATGGTTCAGATATACTTTCCAAATGGTACGGAGAATCAGAGAAAAACTTGAATGCCCTTTTCGAAAAAGCAAAGGTTAGCAGCCCTTCGGTAATTTTTATTGATGAAATTGATGCATTAATGCCCCAGAGAGACACTTCACATGAGGTTACAGTAAGGATAGTATCCCTTCTTTTGCAGGAAATGGATGGGATCGAAAGTACAAAGGGAGTGATCATAATGGGTGCTACAAACCGTCCCAACCATATCGATCCGGCATTCCTGCGCCCAGGAAGATTTGATTTGAAAATGGAGGTGCCCCTCCCTGATGAAAAGGCCCTACAGGATATCTATCATATACACCTAAGTGGACGCAACCTGGAGGAAGGAATGGATTATGAGAAGCTGGCAAAGGCCAGCAAAGGACTAACCGGTGCTGACGTTAAAGGGATAGTAAATGCCTGCGTGTTTAACAAAATCGTCAAATTGCGCAAACAGATGCCTGATGTCATAACCCGCTCGGACTTAATAAATATAGAAACCGAAACCCTGACCACCGATGATGTCCTCAAAAGCATTGAAAAATACAAAAAAGAGATCAATACACTTGTCATGTCCCCTGAGGCGGCAGGTATGTATGCCTGAATTTTCCTATGGCAGACTTTTTTTACTATACCACATATTGATTGTGAAAGGCAGATCATAATGGGAGACATTGTAGTAAGCGAAACCATGCAGAAATACTTCGACCTGATGGAAGGAGTGCTGCACAATGAAATTGAAATAGCAAACAGGGCACGTTCACAGGGAAAGGATCCAAAACCCGAAACAGAAATCCCCCTGGCAAAAGATCTTGCAGACCGGGTAGAAAATCTCATAGGGGTTGAAGGTGTAGCCGGGCGTATCCGGGAACTGGAAACCGATCTTTCACGGGAAGAAGCAGCCCTGGCACTTGGAAAAGATATCGCTGCCGGCAATGTGGGAAATTTTGATACAAAACGTGAGGCAATAGAGAGCGCCATCCGAGTGGCGATTGCAATGCTTACCGAAGGCGTAGTTGCCGCACCAATTGAGGGGATCGACAGGGTCGACCTGGGCAAAAATGATGATGGTACAGAATACATCAAGATATACTACGCAGGACCTATACGCAGTGCCGGTGGTACGGCACAGGCCCTTTCTGTACTTGTGGGAGATTATGTAAGAAGAGGAATCGGTGTTGACAGGTACAAGCCACGCAAGGAGGAAGTGGAGAGATATGTCGAAGAAATATTGCTATACAGACAAATTGCCACCCTCCAGTACATGCCCTCGGAAGATGAGATACGTCTTATCGTTGATAATTGTCCGATTTGCATAGATGGAGAGCCCACTGAACAGGAAGAAGTTGAAGGTTACAGAAACCTTGACAGGATCGAAACGAACAGGGTTCGCGGTGGGATGGCACTCGTACTTGCCGAGGGGTTGGCCCTAAAAGCTCCAAAAGTACAAAAACATGTGAACAAACTCAAAATAGACGGATGGGAATGGCTGGATACGTTCATTTCCGGAGGGAGTTCAGATGAGGAAGATAAAGATGAGAAAACCAAGGTCAAGCCCAAGGATAAATATATGCGGGACCTCATTGCAGGCAGACCTGTATTTTCCCACCCATCCAGGCCTGGTGGATTCAGGTTGCGCTATGGCAGGTCACGCAACACATCATTTGCGGCATCCGGCATAAATCCCGCAGGCATGGTCATAATGGATAATTTCATTGTTGCCGGTACCCAGCTGAAAATAGAAAGACCCGGAAAAGCTGCCGGAATGGCACCTGTGGATTCCATCGAAGGGCCGACCGTGCGTCTCTACAACGGAGATGTGCTTCGGATAGATGATGAAAAAACTGCAATCGAGTTACATTCACAGGTGGAAACCATCATAGACATTGGTGAAATACTTATCAATTACGGGGATTTCCTGGAAAATAATCATCCACTAATACCTGCATCTTACTGTGTGGAATGGTGGGCACAGGAATACTTAAAAAAAACTGGCCGGATTGCTCCTGAAAATCCAAACCAGCATGAAGTAATGGATATTTGCAATAATTACAATCTTCCCCTACATCCGGATTATACCTATACCTGGCATGACATTGAAAGAGAGGAATTTGTAAAACTTGCGGACTTCATTGCTAAAAATGGCATAAAAGAAGACCAGGGAAATCGACTGTTACTACCTGAAGGAAAAGCAAAGGAGCAGGGAATAAAAACGATCCTGGAAAAACTTCTCGTATTACACCGGATTTATGATAGCAAAATTGCAATCGACAATCCTTTGCCTTTTATAAATTGTCTCGGACTTGGAGAGGATCTGAAAAAACAGTGGGAAGAATTGCCTTGTGAAGATATCCTTGGATGTGTTATTAGACTCTCAGGGTGGACTGTCAGAGAGAAAGCACCAATGCGCATTGGGGCAAGGATGGGAAGACCCGAAAAAGCTAATCGGCGTAAGATGTCCCCTGCCCCGCATGTATTGTTTCCGATAGGGGAAAGCGGTGGAAACACCCGCATGCTCTCAAGTGCCGCATCCTATAAAGCCAACAACAACAGCAAAGTGGGCGAAATAAAAATAGAGATAGGAAACCGTATTTGTCCATCCTGTGGAATGGAAACCCATGAATTCAGATGTGAGTGTGGCACCCATACAATCCCAAAACTTTTCTGCCCCCGTTGTGGCAGGGCTGTCAATAAGGACATCTGTCCAAAATGTAAGGCCGCCACATCCTGTGTAACCGCACACAACATAAATTTCAAAACGGTATACGATAGGGCATTTGAGAGGCTAGGAGAACGAAATAAACTGGAATCCTTCAAAGGGGTAAAAAGGATGATGTCAAAGCACATGACCCCTGAGCCTCTTGAAAAAGGAATCCTTCGGGCAAAACATGACCTTTTCACATTCAAGGACGGAACTGTCAGATACGACATGTCCGACCTTCCCCTGACACATATCCGGGCCGATGAACTGGGAACCACAGCTGAAAAACTTCTTGAAATGGGATATGAAACAGATATTCACGGCAATAAACTGGAGAGGGATGACCAGGTTGTAACCCTTAAAGTACAGGATTTGGTAGTGTCCCGGGGTGCGGCAGAGTACATACTTCAAACTACAAAATACATTGATGACCTGCTGGTGAAGTATTACGGACTTGAACCCTATTACAAAGCAGAAACTATAGAGGACATTATAGGGGTGATGCTAATCGGTTTGGCTCCACACACATCAGCGGGAGTCCTGGGCAGATTGGTAGGATTCACAAAATCATCTGTAGGATATGCACATCCTTTCTTCCATGCAGCAAAACGGCGTAATTGCGATGGTGATGAGGATTGTGTGATGTTGCTTATGGACGGCCTGATTAACTTTTCACATGAATACCTGCCTGATAAAAGAGGAGGAAAGATGGATGCCCCCCTTGTGCTTACAACCAGGATAGATCCCAGTGAAGTCGATAAGGAAGCACACAATATTGATGTTTGTTCCTCTTATCCCCTGGAATTTTATGAGACTACCTTGAATTATACAAATCCCAAGGAACTGGAAGAAACCATGGACCTGGTCAGCAGCAGGTTAGGAACCCCGGCACAGTTTGACGGATTCATGTTTACACACGATACTTCGGATATTGCCGCAGGGCCGGTCAAAAGTGCATACAAGACGCTGGGTTCGATGGTGGAAAAAATGGATGCCCAACTCTCCCTGGCGGAAAAAATACGTGCAGTTGATGTGGCAGATGTGGCTGAAAGGGTTCTTGTATCGCACTTCCTCCCCGATCTTTTTGGCAACCTCAGGGCATTTTCCAGGCAGGGGATGCGGTGTGTCAAATGTGGCGGAAAATTCCGAAGGGCACCGCTTACTGGTACATGCCCGCATTGTGGCGGGAGAGTCATACTGACTGTTCATGAAGGAGCGGTCAAGAAATATCTTGAAGTGTCACTGAAGGTTGCAAAAAAGTATAATGTTTCAAGTTATACTCAGCAGCGCATCGAACTTATCGGATACGATATCGAATCTTTGTTTAAGAACGATAAATCAAAACAGATGGGACTTGCTGATTATATGTAATTATTGCACAGGAAGTCCAACTACGTTTATGTGCTGGATAAGCTCGGTGAGATTCTCGATTTCAAAAGAAAGAACTTCTTCCCTATCCAGACCAATGGACATTTCGCCGTCATAGGTGAGCTGGTCCGGACCTCGTCTGATAAATCTCTCCACACCGTCATTTGAAAGGATCGATTTTATCTCAGGATCATGAGCAAGCGTGCGCCCTGGAATCATTACAGTTTCTTTTATCTGCGACAGGTCAAGTGCCTGGAAATCCTCAATTGTGATAAGGCATCCAATATCTTTGCCTGCCGCCACAACATTGACAGGTGCATTCAGAGCCTCGAAAACTTCCTGTAATCTCGGCTGGGCAGCTTTACTGGTAACAATAGTCGCGGTCTTTGTAACTTCCGGGAGTTTGGACAGTGCTGCTTTGTCCATTCTTATAGCAAAAGGACAACCTATAAGAGGATCTTCAAGAGGTGTACCGGTGATACGCAGATCAAATTTGTCTGCCGCATTTCTTACTATCGTCTCAAATTCCTCTATTGAATGTGTAGTGATGCCCTCCAGGACAGGGGAATTGCGCAGAATCAAACCTTCTTCACAACTGTTGGCAAAACGCATCAGTATTGCTCCCCTTGCACCCATTTCCTGAAGATCTGAAAGGGTTTCTTCCAGGATATTACCATCATTTACACCGGGAATCAGGACGATAGCGGCATATACATCACATTCTCCACAGAAGCGGCGAAGAATTTCAATTGAAACTTCTGGCTCAGGGTCATTCATGTACTTGGCCCTGAGTTGAGGGTCGGTGGCAAAAACCGTAAAAGAAACCTCACTGACACTGTTTTCAATGTAAAAGGAAGCGTCATCGGGATCATCAAAGCCTTTTCCGCTTGTGTATCCCAGATGAATGGGCTTTCCAAAACGAGAAAGTGAACTGACAAGTTCCTTGAGCGCGGGGTAGCAGCTGATATCCCCACCCCCACTGATGGTAAATTTATCCGGTTCAGAAGATGAAAAACGTAAATTCTGGGATACATCCCTCATTACAATCTGCAGAGGTTTAAAGCCGGGATAGGATTCCCTTATACTACGTGTACAGTAATCACATCCCTTTGCAAAAGGAAAACAGTGCTTGCAACCAAAAGGTGGTACTTCCTGTACCTTCTTAAAGTAACAATATGAGCAAAACCCGCGGCAATCAGTTCCCGGACTGCCTCCGATATCAGCAACTATCTCCATGTGACCAAGTGGTAGAAAAAGATATTACTAAATCTTTGTGGTTAATTAAGTAAATACTCAAACCCAATTGAATATATATCATGAATAATTATTGTATATTCTGTCTAGCCAAAAAACGAATGCAAAAGTTTTAAAGGCAAAAACTCCATTGCTGACATGAATAAATTGAAGAAAACCGACTGGAAGGCATTCTCACCCCGAAAGTGCTTAGAGCATATCCTCGCTCAAGCGTGGTTGCTTTCCAAATGGGGATTTTCTTTCCATTAAAAAACTTAAAGGAGGAAAATACGTGTCTGACAAAATAGACATCTACGACGACAGAGGAAAACTCTTAGAAAGCGGCGTTGCAATTGAAGAGCTCGCTCCTACAAGGAACGCAGCAATTCAGCGTATCATCGGAGACACAAAGAGGACTGTAGCAGTCAACCTGGGAGGTATTCAAAAATCTCTCGCAACCGGTAAGATGGGCGGAAAGGCTCGCCACATGCCGGGACGTGAAATGGAACTCGATATTGTCGAAAATGCTGGCGCAATTGCAGATTCCGTAAAGGAACTTGTACAGATAGACGGTGACGACGACACAAACATCGAGACTCTCGGTGGCGGCAAGCATCTTCTTGTTCAGCTTCCAACCGCAAGGCTCACCGCCGGTGCTGATTACTCTTCCGCACTTACCGTAAGTGCAGCAGCAACCGTCCAGACCATTGTTGACATGTTCAACATTGACATGTTCAACGCACCTGTGGTCAAAGGAGCCGTTTGGGGCAACTACCCACAGACAATGGATATGGCCGGTGGAAACATCGCTTCAATCCTGAACATCCCACAGAAGAACGAAGGTCTGGGATACTCCCTGAGGAACATCATGACCAACCACATTGCTGCAATTACAGAGAAAAAAGCAATGAATGCAGCCGCACTGTCTTCCATCTTTGAACAGGCAGGTATGTTCGAAATGGGTAATGCAGTCGGAGAGTTCGAGAGACATCAACTTCTGGGATTTGCATGCCAGGGCCTTAACGCCAACAACGTAGTATATGATCTTGTAAAAGACAATGGCAAAGACGGAACCGTCGGTACCGTAGTACAGTCTGTTGTTGAAAGAGCAATTGAGGACAATGTAATCGAAGTCGACAACACTGCTCCTTCAGGTTACAACTTCTACAAGGCAAACGATGTATCCATGTGGAATGCATACGCTGCAGCCGGCCAGCTTGCCGCTACAATGGTAAACTGTGGTGCAGGCAGGGCTGCCCAGAATGTATCATCCACAATTCTGTATTACAACGATATCATCGAGAAAGAAACTGGCCTGCCTGGCTGTGATATGGGTAGGGCACAGGGTACTGCTGTCGGATTCTCTTTCTTCAGCCACTCTATCTATGGCGGCGGTGGTCCCGGTGTATTCAATGGTAACCACATTGTAACCAGACACTCAAGAGGATTCGCAATTCCATGTGTATCCGCTGGTGTATCCCTTGATGCAGGTACCCAGATGTTCTCCATAGAGAAGACATCCGGCCTCATCGGTGACGTATTTGGTTCAATCAAAGAATTCAGAGAACCAATAAAAGCAGTCGCTGAATCACTCTAAATGAGTCACAAAGATTGAAGGTACCAATAATGGAAACTTCTGCTTCAGACACAAAAAAACCCATACAGATCGAGATATTCCCAAAGCGTATGATTAAACCCGATACCGTAGAGAGGCTGCTCAATAAAATTTGCAGTCTGGAAGGTATACTAAGGGCATTCATACAGGGGCCGCGCCTACCTACAAAAGTACCATTCGGACCTGCTGTCGGAACACCCGTACATCATCCATTAAGGACAAATGTACATTTTGGTGAGACCGAAATGGGCCTGGAAATACTTGTAGGGAGAATTACACTGGAACTTGCCGAAAAGGAAGTCATGGAAGAAATAAATGTGATTTGTGAAGACACACTTCCCTGCGGTTTTGACATTAGAGAAGGACGTTTCATCCAGACAAGGCAAACAGTTTCAGATTATGCAAAAAGAGGCCCTAAAGCCGATCCTGCCTTATACGGTCTTTATGACCCGAAAAGCAAGGTCGAATCACAGGTGAACTTCCTGAGAACAAATGAAAAGGAATGATTCAGATGTTTGACCGGGAAACTCAGGTTGTAGATTGCAGACACGGAATGGGCCTTGGCAAAGGAGGCGGACTTGCCCAGAGAGGCACACTCTCCGAAGCCGGCAGAACCGACGTAGTCGCAGTTGCTATGAGTCCCGGAAGACGCCATATCACCAAGCCTGTTTGTGAACTGACTTACGGAATGCGCAAAGAAGATATACAGGTAAGTGTGCTTGTGCTCAATTCGGGATCAGGAGAACCCGATAAACAGATGAAATCTGGTTCCTTCGGTATCAACCCGGAGGAGATCAAACAGATAAACAGGCACAAGATGGCAGTCATTCATACAGGAAACATTCGTGATCACGTTGTCAGGAAAGTAAGGGAAATATTGGTCTATGCAGAAGTGCCGGCAGTGGTTGTCTGTCAGACAATCGTGGACTTTGAAGATTTTGCAAAGGCCGGTATCCATACTAGATTGGTAAAACCTCAAGATAAAAACATCCAGACAAAGGGAAAAGTGATGGAGATTGTGACTGGAGTGACGCGAGGAGAAACTTGTCCAAGAGACAAGTTAAACGAACTCGTCAAAGCAGTGAAATCCACAATGAAATCAATTGATAACAAAGGAGTGTAATCATATGGCATATGAAGCACAGTTTTATCCCGGAGCAACAAGTGTTGCGGAAAATAGAAGGAAACACATGTCCGGTAAAGTCGAAAAACTCAGGGAAATCTCTGATGATGACTTAACCATTATTCTCGGACACCGTGTTCCCGGTACAGATTACCCAAGCACCCACCCACCACTGGCGGAAATGGGCGAACCAGAATGTTCCATCCGCGAAATGGTAGAACCTACAGATGGTGCAAAAGCAGGTGACAGGATCAGATACGTACAGTTTGTAGATTCAATGTACAATGCACCTTCCACCCCATACTTCAGGTCCTACAACGCTGCAATTAACTTCAGAGGCGTAGACCCGGGTACACTTTCCGGCCGTCAGGTCGTTGAAGCCCGTGAAAGGGACATGGAAGAACTTGCAAAATTCCAGCTTGAAACCGAAATGACCTGCCCTGCACTTGCATGCCTTCGTGGTGCCAGTGTACACGGTCACTCCCTCCGCCTTCAGGAAGATGGTGTAATGTTTGACATGCTCGAAAGAGTACGTCTGGAAAACGGAACCATCATCGTCCAGAAGGACCTGGTAGGAAGACCAATAGACAAGAAGGTCGATCTCGGAAAACCAATGTCCGACGAAGAAGCTGCAAAAAGGACCACAATCTACCGTGTAGACAACGTCCCATACAGGGAGGACAAGGAAGTCCTCGAATGGGTACACAGGATCTTTGAACAGAGAACCACGTATGGATACAAGCCAGCTGTACAGGAGTGAGTAAAATGGCAGACGACAGAAAGAGAATGTTCCAGAAAGATTTAGAAAATAAATTCACAAAGGAGCACGGCACCAACAAGATGGAAGGCGGCGACATTACAGATATGAGAATTCCATATTACCGCCTCGGTGTCGACCAGAACCCCAGGAAACTGGAAATGAAGAAAGTAGGTAAGGAGATTGCAGAAAAGAGGGGTCTTGCAGGCTACAACCCAATGATGCACTGCGGTGGTATACCCCTCGGTCAGAGAGCTCTTACACCATCCTTCATCTCCGGTAATGATGACATGATGGTCGAAAATGATGACCTTCACTATGTCAACAATGCTGCAATGCAGCAGATGTGGGACGACATACGCAGAACCTGTATTGTCGGTATGGATATGGCCCACGAAACCCTCGAGAAGAGACTGGGTATTGAGGTAACCCCTGAAACAATCAACCACTACCTCGAAGTGCTCAACCACGCACTCCCTGGCGGTGCAGTTGTTCAGGAACACATGGTAGAGACTCACCCCGCACTTGTTGATGACTGTTACGTGAAAATATTCACAGGTGACGATGAGCTTGCAGACGAGATCGATGACCAATTCCTCATCGACATCGACAAACAGTTCCCAGCAGAACAGGCAGAACAGCTCAAATCCTCTATCGGCAACACTACCTGGCAGGCAGCCCACATCCCAACCATCGTATCCAGAACAACAGACGGTGGTCAAACCACAAGATGGACTGCAATGCAGATCGGTATGTCTTACATTGCAGCATACGGAATGTGTGCCGGTGAAGCAGCTGTGGCAGACCTTTCCTATGCAGCAAAGCACGCAGGTGTTGTTAACATGGGTGACATGCTCCCAGCAAGACGTGCACGTGCACCAAACGAACCTGGTGGTGTCACCTTTGGTAACCTTGCAGACATCGTCCAGACCAGCCGGACAGATCCGGAAGACCCTGCGCATGTAACCCTTGAGGTAGTCGGTGCAGGATGTATGCTCTACGATCAGATCTGGCTCGGATCCTACATGTCCGGTGGTGTCGGTTTCACCCAGTACTCCACTGCTGCATACACCAACAACATTCTGGATGACAACCTGTACTATGACGTTGAATACATCAACGACAAGTATGACGGTGCAGCCGACAAGGGTATCGACAACAAGGTCACCCCAAGCATGGATGTTATCAAGGATATTGCAACAGAGTCCACACTCTACGGTCTCGAGAACTACGAGAAATACCCTGTTGCACTTGAAGACCACTTTGGTGGATCCCAGAGAGCAACCGTCCTGTCCGCAGCCGCCGGTAGTGCAGGATCCCTTGCAACCGGTAACGCAAACGCCGGTCTCTCCGCATGGTATCTCTGTATGTACCTTATAAAGGAAGGTCACGGACGTCTCGGATTCTTCGGATATGACCTGCAGGACCAGTGTGGTGCAACCAACACATTCTCCTACCAGTCCGACGAAGGTCTGCCCCACGAACTCCGTGGTCCAAACTACCCGAACTACGCAATGAACGTTGGTCACCAGGGTGGCTACGCTGCAATCGCAGCCGCAGCACACGCCGGTCGTGGAGATGCATATGCACTCAACCCACTGATCAAGGTCTGTTTCGCCGACGAAATGCTCCCATTCGACTTCTCCCAGCCAAGGAAGGAGTTCGGACGCGGTGCGCTTCGTGAGTTTGAGCCTTCTGGTGAGAGATCCCTCATCATCCCGGCCAAATAAGCACAATATGAAGTAGGCGCCCTGCCTACTTCACCTACTATTTTATAACCCCCCCAATTAAATAGCTCAAAGCTTTTTTTATATGATGATCCTATTTGCTTTTGCCATAGTTACAACCATATAATCAGGTGTTCCCATGACCGATAATACAGAGAAAAAAGTCATACCAGCAAAAGATGCCTCCATCAAACTTGCCAGCATAAATACACTCCTAAAAAATAAAGGGCTTGAAGCAATGGCAGAGGCCCTCGATCAAAATAGAAACTCAATACAAGAGGCAAACCGCAAAGACCTCGAAGCCGCTGAGCAGTTAAAAGATCAAGGGGAAATCTCACAGGCTCTTGTGGACAGGCTAAAAGTAAATGATAGCAAGATCGATGGAATGATCGCAGGTATAAAAGATGTCATGGAACTTGAAGACCCGACAGGCAAAACTCTCAGCTGCTTAGAGCTTGACGATGGGCTGGAATTGTATCAGGTAAGTTGCCCGATAGGCCTTATAGGGGTTATTTTCGAGTCACGTCCTGATGTTGTTCCGCAGATCATGTCCCTCTGCCTGAAAAGCGGTAATGCAACGATATTTAAGGGGGGGAGTGAGGCCTTAAATTCAAACCGTACTATTTTCAACATACTTAAAAATGCCCTGGAAGAAACCGGGGATATTCCTGCAACAGCCTTCCAACTGATGGAAACCCGGGAAGAGGTAATGGACATCCTGGCACTTGATTCCTATATAGACCTGCTTATACCCCGTGGGTCGAACGCTTTTGTGAAGTTCATACAGGATAACACCAGGATACCCGTACTGGGTCATGCAGACGGAATATGCCATGTCTATGTAGACAATGAAGCAGATATGGAAAAAGCGATTGATGTCTGCTATGATTCAAAAGTACAGTATCCGGCAGTGTGCAACGCAATGGAAACACTGCTTGTAAACAGTGATATCACAGGCAAGTTCCTGCTCGGAATGATCGAAAAATTCGTTAAAGCAGGTGTAGAGATCCGCCTGGATGAGAAAGCATACACTATTGCAGAAGATGCAGGCATCAAAGATGTAAAAAAAGCATCCGATGAAGATTGGAGCACTGAATATAATGATTTGATACTGTCTGTGAAAACGGTTGATTCAATAGGTGAAGCAATTGATCATATTAACAGGTACGGTTCCCATCATACGGATTGCATTGTCACCAAGAACAAGGACAAGCGCCGCACATTTGCCGATCTTGTGGATTCCTCAAGCGTCATGGTAAATGCCTCTACAAGATTTGCCGATGGTTTCAGGTATGGTAAAGGGGCAGAGGTTGGCATCAGCACAAATAAAATACATGCACGTGGACCTGTAGGAATGGAAGGTCTTTTGATATACAAGTATATTCTTCTGGGTAACGGTGACAGGGTATCCGATTATGCAGGAGATAATGCAAAACAATTTACCCACAGGAAACTGGATAAACAGATAAGCGACATCATTTGAAATAACATCCGGGGATTGTGATTTTGAGCAAGAGAAAAGTCATCCTTGACAACGCAAAAAAAGTTGTTATCAAAATAGGAACAACTTCAATAAGTAATGATTGTGGAGGATTGAATGAAGAATTCATGAAACATGTAGCCTCACAGATTGCATACCTCCACAGTCTGGGAAAAGAAGTCATTCTTGTCAGCTCTGGCTCCATAGGAGTGGGGATTGACCTGATGCAACTTGGCTGTAAGCCACGGGAAATTCCGGTCCGACAGGCAGCAGCAGCTGTTGGTCAAAATATTTTGATGCAAAAATGGATGGAGGCTTTTAGTACTTACGATCTCAATGTTGCTCAGATTCTTTTGACCTATGACTCCTTTACCAGCAGGTTAACCTATCTCAACCTTAGAAACAGCATATCCACATTACTGGAATATGGGGTAATCCCGATTATCAATGAGAATGACAGTACCTGCGTGCACGAGATAGAAGCTACCCTTGGAGATAATGACAGGCTTTCGGCAATGGTTGCCAGCAAAATGGAAGCCGATCTGCTGATACTCCTATCGGATATTGATGGTTTATATGATAAAAATCCTAAAAGGCACAGGGATGCTGTATTACTGAAAACTGTGTCTGAGATTACACCAACTATAGAAAGTTATGGAGGGAGCCCTTCAAGTACAAAAGGGACCGGTGGCATGAGGACAAAGATAGATGCTGCCAAAATATGCAATATGGCAGGCTGCCATATGGTAATTGCAAACAGCTCTATCCAAAATGCAATCCTCAAAATAATGGAGGGTGAAGAAATCGGCACCCTGTTTTTAGCTGAAGGAGAAGTCCATAAGAACCGCATTCGATGGATTTTACTTGCTCATTCCTCAGGCACAATCGTGGTAGATGAAGGAGCCAGAGATGCGGTAAGAAACCGCATGAGTCTCCTGCCTTCGGGTGTAATTGGTTTAAAGGGTGATTTTGATCGCGGAGATATAGTAAAACTCGAGTGCAACGGGCAGGTATTCGGGAAAGGAATTACGGATTACACCTCAGATGAATTGCAGAAAATAAAGGGGAAACATACCAATATGATAGCAGATATCCTGGGATACAAAAATTATGACAATGTTTTAAACAAAGATAACATAGGGCTTTTTAAAGAAGGATTTAATATATAAGTATTAATATATAGCGTGTTAATAGCATCCTCACCAATATAAGCAAGGGATTTACAAAGACCTCTTGCATCCATCAAAGGTTTCAGCGATTTGCTCGCTAAAGGCGAGTAAGGAGTAATTAACAACAAGCAAAAAGACGCCTTGTTTACAATAATCAGGAATTGTGATAGGCTACAGCAACATGTCAAAGCTCTTCTCTATGCCAGTGAGGACTGCAGTCAGAACGTAACATACAATTTTAAAGATCGTGTATAAAGTCCCTTCTCGACAAGGTCCTGATACCTTGGCTTTTGCCCACTATAAATAAAAAGCAAAGAACAGTTTCAATCCTGTTCTTCAAAATACCTTTTTGCAAGTAGCGATGTTCCCGCAAGAGTAACTCCTGCCAGGAATATACCTATTAAGAGGCTTTCTGCATTGAAATCCTGCCAGGAATGGACAGAAGCCCACATACCACTTCTCGTAACAAAAGTTGCAAAAATTACAAGTATAAATGAGAAAATAGCCATTGCTGGCGCCAAGAACCTGAACTGTCCCTGTCTGCCGTATATTGTATGCAGATAAGCTGTCGCGGTTATCCAGGGAATCAGCGAAGAGGTCTCAACCGGATCCCAGCTCCAGTACCATGCACCCCAGCCAAGAACCTCATAGGCCCAGAAACCACCCAGACCTATCCCTGCAGTCAGGAATAACCAGGAAATCCGCATCCAGTTATTGGCGATTTTGCGCCAGCTGCTGTCATTAAGGAGCAGACCCGCAATAGCAGATGTAAAAGGAATAGTAAAAGCTGCATAACCCAAAAAAAGGATGGGAGGATGGATAGCCATCCAGGGATTGCGAAGCAGCGGATTCATGCCCTGTCCATCTGTTAGGTGATAGGGATGGATAAACGGATTCCAGTTGCTTACCATAATGGAGCCGGCTTTTGAGTAATATACTGCAAACGGATTGTCAAGTACAAGCAGCATGAGGAATACCGAAAGAATACCCAGGGACAGTATCCTTGTGACCGTGAATACGTTTCCTGTAGAAAAGCGGGAGGCATACCTGAGGACCAAAAGCATAACCGAAATGGCCCAGGCCCACAACAAAAGTGAACCTTCCTGACCTGCCCAGAAAGCTGAAAGACGATAGTACGTGGAAAGATCAAGACTGGAATGAGTATAAACATACTCAAAGAACGCGGCAACATCATAAAGATAGTACATCAGCATGACAGAGGCAACTGTGACCAAAACAGCACAGGTAATTTCAAGTCTTGATGAAAGTATCCGGTACTTCTCATCTTCCCTGCGAAAACCCAGGTATGAATAGACCATAGCAAGCAAACCAAAAAGAAATGCCAACCATATAATAATCATACCAAAATTCATGTGACCACCTCATTTTCACTGTCTGGCAACACTGTACTTCCAAGAAGCAGTATGAACATACCCCCAAGCATTATGTAAATACCAGCCCAGAGAAAACTGATAAATGGAACTACCCGCACATACAGGTCAACTTCCCCTGATTTTTCATCGAGGGCCTTGGGGGCAATAAAAACTTCCTCCATAATTCCCCGATTGATGTATGTAGAAGTATATGTCTGCCTCCATTTTATATCGGTTATATACCGAACTATACCCCTGTCGAACTCATTCCCGTTTTTGGAAATTACAAGTCCAACATTCGTTGCATAAGATGAACCGGGATAATTGTCATAGGGAGTACCTTCAAAATTTGAAGCCATGCCCATCACACTTACAGAATAAGGGATTCCCTCAAATGATGTTTCCTCACCAATGCTAACTACAGCTGAATCTTCTACTTTCATTGCTGAACTGAAAATAGTACCGAATATCACCAGCAAAATCCCAATATGGATTACATGGGCACCTATTCCTTTGAGACGGGATTTGCCAGTGCGTTTTCTCATAACATGAACTAACCTGTACAGGGATGCAGCAAAAACCGCAAGCATGGGGATTATAGAAATGTCTACAAGCATATTCCCGGCAGGAGACAAAACTGCCATAAGTGCAGAAAATAAAATTATACTTCCAAGGAGGACACCAATATACCTGCCGGAAATATAGGTGACAAGCAGGCAGGCACATAGCAGGATTACAAGTAAACCGGCAATAGGACCTGTCCTGTTATTGAAATATGTTGCATCCATACCTATTTGCATATCACTAAATAGCTGAACCACAAGGGGTGTCAGCATTCCAATAGTTATCAAAGCTGCGAGTATCCCGAATGTTGTAACAGTTGCAAAAATCAGATTTTTTCTGGAAATGAGGTTTTGAGAGTTCATCTATACAAACCTGTCCTGTAAGAATTATATTAGCAAAAGGAAAGTTTTTCAGGTATAAAGGGATTTGCCTAGTTTAGTTCACGCTGTTAATTGTTTGAACTGATAGTGATTCCCTCAAAGGAATCATGTTCAGGGAATTGTTCAAATTCCACCGGTAATACAGGAAAAAACGGCAAACCCTTATATAAAAACGAAAGTAATTGAAGTCAAAAGGGGCTGATCAAGACGCTTGATACAATTATCCTCGCTGTGTGGTTAATGGTACCTGCCTACCTTCCGAGTCCTTTTGCAGCTCTTTTAGGAGGAGGAAGACCCATTGATGGCAAAAGGACCATGGTGGACGGAAGAAGAATACTTGGTGACGGAAAAACAATACGGGGATTTGTCGCAGGAAGTTTAATTGGAATCGTTGCGGGGATCCTACAAACGTGGATTGCCTTTACCCAAATCGAATTTATGGGGATTAGATTACCACCATTTGGGTTTACAATTCCGGATGTACTCATTACTATTGCTGCTCTTTCGATTGGTTCTCTTCTTGGTGATATGGCAATGAGTTTTGTTAAAAGAAGAATTAACCTGAAAAGAGGAGCTCCTTTGCCGGTTGCAGATCAGCTTGATTTTGTAGCAGGTGCGTGGATATTGACCTACCTGGTATCCCCACAGTGGTTTGTTGCAAATTTCACCCTGAATATCATTATAGTGTTACTGATACTAACACCCCTTTTACACATAGGTACCAATATAATAGGTTACATACTTGGAATCAAGAAAGAACCCTGGTAACCTCAGGAGATCTATGCCATGCAGGAAAACAATGAGAAAAATGAACTCATAGAGGCTCTCAAGAAATGTGAAGCCGTCAAGTTCGGCCAGTTTACCCTTGCCTCGGGAAAAACCAGCAAATATTACGTTGATATAAAAAAGGCAATTTCAGATCCTGTAACCCTCAAAAAAATCTCTGACGTTGCCTCGGATAGGATTGACCTTTCTAAAACAACCCGTATTGGAGGAGTGGCCCTTGGAGGAGTTCCTCTTGCAACGGCTGTCTCCCTGAAAACAGAGATTCCCCTTTTACTCGTACGCAAGGATGCAAAGGCCTATGGAACCAGGGGAAGATTTGTAGGTGATCTGGAAAAAGGAGATAAAGTCATACTGATAGAAGACGTTACCACAAGTGGCGGATCTGTTCTTGAAGCGATCAATCTTCTCAGGGACTTCGGTGCCAGTGTCGATGAAGTGATTACCGTTGTTGACAGGGAAGAAGGAGCAGAAGCAAATTTGTGGAATGAAAATGTGACATTGAATCCGCTTGTGAAAGCATCCGATCTGCTCAAAGAAGAATAAGCAGCAAAAGCGGAAAGTATTTATCTAATTATCCGGAATGCTCTATTCTAATAATAATTGTTTACAACACAAATTTGCATAATATAAATGAATAATTAGCAACGTGTTTTATAGGATTTTTAATCAGAGAGGTCTACAGATGAATGTTTTGCTTATCGGTGGAGGCGGCAGGGAACATGCCATTGCTGAAGCCATCTCCAGAAGTAAGAGAGAGCCGCAACTGTATGCAATAATGAGCAAAAAAAATCCCGGTATAGCAAAGCTTTGCAGGGATTTCTTACTTGAAAAAGAAACAAATGTGGAAAAAGTGGTTGAATATGCCACTTCGCAAAAAATAGACATTGCATTCATAGGTCCGGAAGCACCTCTTGCAGCCGGCCTTGTAGATGCTCTTGAAAAAGTTAAAATACCTTCCGTGGGTCCGAAAAAGGATGTTGCCCAGATTGAATTCGATAAATCGTGGTCAAGGACTTTCATGAAGGAAGAAAATATCGAGGGATGTCCTGCTTTTAAAGTCTTCAATGATGAAAATGGATTGAAAGAATATATCGAGGAACTTGGGGATGTCGCCATAAAACCCGCCGGGCTTACCGGAGGAAAAGGCGTCAAGGTTATAGGTGATCAACTGCCGGATACTACAGATGCCTATGAATATGCACTTGGCATCCTCGAAAAAGATAGTGTGATTGTTGAGGAGAAACTGAAAGGAGAGGAATTCACCCTGCAGGCATTTGTGGATGGAAGCACTCTTGCCTTTACTCCCTGCGTACAGGACCATAAGAGAGCTTTCGAAAATGACCTTGGACCAAACACCGGCGGGATGGGAGCCTATTCCGACACCGATGTAATCCTGCCTTTCATGATGGTAGATGATCTGGAAAAGGCCAAAGCCATAATGCAAAAGACCGTAGAAAAACTCTGTGAGGTTACAGGAATTCCATATCAGGGCATCCTTTACGGCCAGTTCATTCTTACCAGTAAAGGACCAAAGGTTATAGAATTCAATGCGCGTTTCGGAGACCCCGAAGCTATGAACATAATGCCTCTGCTTGAGACCGATATACTTGATGTCATGGAAGCTATTGTGGAAGGGCGGCTGGAAGATCTCGATGTGGTGTTCAGCAAGAAGGCAACTGTGTGTAAGTACGTTGTCCCTGCAGGGTATCCGGATAACCCGGATTCAGATAAAGAAATAGTTTTCGGGGATATGGGCGATGCAATTTTGTTCTATTCCAGCGTAGATGAAAAGGATGGGAAAATCTATACCAGCACATCTCGCGCCGCAGCAGTTGTCGGTATCGCTGATTCCATAAGCAAGGCTGAAAGAATAGCACAGGATGCACTTGAGAATATCATCGGCGATTTGCATTCACGCCGGGATATCGGTACCCGGGCTCTTGTACGAAAGAAAGTCACACATATGAATAAAATAAGAGAGCAAAAACAGAGCTGATATAATGAAACATGTCCTGTCAATGACGGACCTTTCCAAAGAAGATATACTGGATATATTGGAGACAGGAGAGGATCTGAAAGAAAAGAGAATTAAGGGCAAGGTCACTGATCTACTGAAAAACAAAAGCCTTGCGATGATCTTTGAAAAATCATCTACCAGAACCCGGGTTTCCTTTGAGGTGGCCATGAGTGATATGGGCGGCCATTCCCTGTATCTTAACCAGAGGGACATGCAGATAGGAAGAGGAGAAACGGTTGCAGACACCGCAAAGGTCCTTTCCGGGTATGTAGCAGCTATTACTGCCAGGGTGAACAGCCACTCAACCGTGGAAGAACTCGCAGAACATGCTACTGTGCCTGTGATCAATGCCCTCTCCGATAAGGAACACCCCTGCCAGATCCTGGCAGACCTGTTGACAATCAAGGAGTACAAAAGCACACTGGAAGGCCGGAAACTTACCTGGGTAGGCGATGGCAACAATGTGTGCAATTCAATGATACTGGGTTGTGCCATGGTAGGAATGGAGATTGCTGTGGCCTGTCCTGATGGTTATGAACCGGACGATGATATCGTAAGTATGGCACGTGAAATGGGGGGTAAGGTTGAGATCCTCAGGGATCCGATAGAGGCTTCTACTGATGCTGACGTTCTCTATACCGATGTCTGGATATCCATGGGAGACGAAGGGGAAAGGGATAAAAGGCTGAGTGACCTGGCGGATTACCAGATTAACAGTAATTTGCTTGATGTCGCAAAGAATGATGTGATCGTCATGCATTGCCTACCGGCCCACAGGGGAGAGGAGATATCGGCCGAAGTTATGGACGGTACCCATTCCGTAGTTTTCGATCAGGCAGAAAACCGGTTGCATGCACAGAAAGCCCTGATATTGAAACTTATCGGATGAGAAGTAACTCATCCGTTTGTTCCTTTTTCATTTTAGTGATCCTTTATATTTTTTAATGCCATGCTCAGAGTCACCCCTCGTTGGAAAAACCAGGCAAAAGAGGCTATATAGAAGCCATGCGTTCTGTTGATAGGGGAGAAATGCAAATTCTAACCCTTGCCGGGGGTTAAAACTTCCGGCTTACAACCTCCAAAAACAGACTCCTATATTTAGATGTCAGGGTGAAATATCCCTGACTACTATTCATCCAAGACCAAAACCCTTAAGAATCAAAAGCCCTATCTATAGCCAGAAATCGTGTGCGAGGGTTGCCCAGCCAGGCCAAAGGCGATAGGTTCAGGGCCTATTCTCGTAGGAGTTCGAGGGTTCGAATCCCTTCCCTCGCACCAAATCCTAATTTTTAACGTACTGCCTCCGTGCCATCAACGTGGTGTTTAGACAGTTTCGTACAGTCGTTCTTGCATTTGGTTGATGTCATTGGGGTTCAGGCCAAATGTATCCTTGAGGATCCTTTCAACTCCCATAGTAGTTATTATACCATTGGAATTAAGCATTTCTGCCCGGATGGCCTCCGTGAAATCCTCCACGGTAACAGAATCCGTCACAAGGATTTTAAAGATCTCCAAGGAACCACGGTACTCTTTCACCTTGACACCGAGATTGTGATAACTTTACTTACACCTGTGCGTTCAGCGATGGATTTTACCTGTACTCTTTCACCTTGACACCGAGATTGTGATAACTTTCTTTCTTGCAGTGGGGGCATGTGGTGAGTGTGTAAATATCAATTCCTCCGATTTTCAGATTTTACCTCTATGTATGTCCAACATGTAGGCACAGAAACCGCGGATATGGGAAGTTTCGCCAAACTTTTCCAAATGCTCAAGGAACTCAACACCTACCTTTTGCACTAGATCTCTGGATGCAACACGGTGTTCAGGGGGTATATCTTTAGATGTCATACTATTGACCTCAGTTTCTTTGGTAGATCTCTCATTCTGTACTTGCTCAAATAAACCGTTTCACTTTCATACTTTTGTGGGTTGGCCTTCTGGTATATCCTGTGGAGTTCTTCCAGGGAAACATCCTGCTTGAACATGTGGTCATGGTTACATTTCCACACAAGGCCTATACCGTCTTCAGTAGTCCGGACGCTGTGGCAGTCGCACAGATCGCCACACATGCGGCATTCACGGCTTCCTTTCTTTTCAGTGTGGTCTATCAAGCCCACCAGCCATTCATCGAATGGTTGCTTAACGGTCCTCACAAAGACCGTGCCTTTACATCCTTTTCTTGTGTTTGCCATAATATTCCTCTTTGTTTACTGATTACAGTATACAGTATATAGTAATCACTATATATAGTTTGCTGTTTGTGGTATACAGCATTAATTATAAATGCAATCGAACCATATTCTCCCCGGTGATTCATTTATGAAAGAACAACCAAGAACCGAAAACAGAGCCCGCTTTGCAGTACAGTACACAGATGAGGATTTTACCGAAGCTGTTGAAGAAGCACTTGAAAAAGCAACTGTTTCTGCTTCAGATGTTGCGGAAATTGTGGGATGTAATCCCAGGTACGCCAAGGACAGGCTGTTGAAACTTGCAGAAGAGGGCAAACTCGAGGCAGAAATGAAAGGTAAGGGCTGGGGCTTCAGGTTGGCCAGGGATTGAAGACGAAACAGATATGTACAGGTCTAACGGTTAACAGATGTACCTGGTCCTGTGAGGTAGACTATTGAACATAAGACAATTCCACGAAAGCCTGCAGACAATAGATATCGATAATATAACGTTTAGCAAGCATTTCGTGAAAAGAACCAAAGAGCGAGGATTAGACCATCTCACCGATCTGGCCACTTCACATAACATGATATCCACAGAAGATCCTGCAGGGATTGTGGACCAGGAAAATAACAAATTTCAAGTACTTTACAGGCATAACGATAAATACGACGTGGTTATTATCATTGCAGTAAGAAGCACCAACCCCTTCAAGGTTTCATTGGTGACATGTTTTCCACGGGAAGTTGAAAGGAGGATCAAGTAAATGAGCGGCGATGTAGTTCATTATGAACATAGTCATTTTGATTACGATTGGCTAAATGACAGCATGTACATTTATCCCCGGGACCGTAAATACAGATCCTCATTGATGTTAGATGATATCATCCTTGACGTGGACGAAAATAACAAGTTTGTCGGGATTGAAATACTTGATGCATCCAGGAAATTCAATATCAGTAAATATGAGATGCGTGAACCTGTGGAACTGAATGTTAATTTTGAAGTAGAAGACGGTAAACTTACTCTCAACCTTAAAATGACTTTTGTAAAAAGGAATCATCCCGTTGCAAAGACTGTTTCCGTTACAGGTAACAACGAGATGAATTTGTCCCCAGGGTCAACCACCCTGGCACTGGCATAAATATCATTCACCGGTATCCAGCAGATGTCGGCTTTTTCCTACCCGTTCATCTCCCGGATGCACCGGCTCCACATGTGCCACTTTCTTTTTCTTATCTTTGTCTTCAATTTCTTGCTCTTGCTTATTCTCTTTTTCCACCATAATAGACCACCTATACATAATTAATACTGATTGAAGATAGTAGAGGCTGAGAATTCATCCCCTAAAATCAGATGATGATACCGCTATATCTACATTCCTCTTGCGCGGCCCATCCAGTTCCACAAAAAAGATACTCTGCCATGTACCAAGTTCAATGTTTCCTTTCCTCACAGGCATCGTTTCGCTGTTTCCCAGGAGAACTGCTCTTAAGTGGGCATCTGCATTGTTATCTACACGATCATGATAGTAGTCTGCATTTGAAGGAACCAGTTTTTCCAGCAATTCCATAATATCAGAAACCAGGCCCGACTCGTGTTCATTGACGATGATCGCACACGTTGTGTGGGAAGTACTAATCGTACACATTCCTTCATCGATATTACTGCTTCTCACTACACCGGACACCTTATCGGTAATATCCACAATTTCAACACGCTTGCTGGTGGACAATTGCATATAATCCTCCATTATCAACTCACAAATCATCACTGAATGCTTTTTCGACTACTCCTGTTGCTATATTTTCAGCTAGATGGCGTCTATAGTAGGGATAGGTTACAAGACCCTTTGTAGTATCATTAAAGGTGAGTTGCCCATGTCGCAATAGCTGATAACCATCCATAGAAGAAAAGACAACCGGCTTATCATAATCATCAATCAGCATATCCAGGTATTCCATGTTGCCTGTGCGGGAATAAACAAATTCCACATCCATAGTTGCAGTTGAGTAAAACGGATTGTAGAAAATATCTGGTTTATTAACAACAACAGCAAGTGCAGTACTGTCATAAATAACCGGTTGCATTGAAACTGTTTCCACTTCAAATCCTTTTTCTTCAAGAAGGTCTGCAATCTCATCTTCAAGAATTACAGAAAATCCATTCTTGCCATTTAAATCAAGGTAAACAACACCTGTCGGAGCCGGATCGGATGAATCGGGCTGGGAGAATGAATAGCCACTTATCTTTTGATCGACTCCTGTATTTGAAGTAGAAGCGCTTGCATCCACAAATGCCAGAAATAGCGCAAATATTACAAAAACGACAAATGAAACTATCAGAATACGACTATTTATTAGGTTCATAATTGATCACAAGGTCCCCTACCCATCTCTCACATCAAAATGAACAGTTGCAAATATATAAATTTTATCTGACAAAGTATCATTTGCGTGCAAGGGAATAATCTGCCATTATTTCCAGATATTCCTGATCATATTCAAGAAGTACAGATTGGAACATTGCAATATGAAGTTTTTCTTCCCTGGCAATATCCAGAAGCACCGTACGTAGATTATCATCATTTGTCAGGCCAGCCATCTGTTCATAGATATTGACCGCATCGAATTCTGCGATTATAGCTGCCCTTAATACCTCTTTATCTATATCTTCTGAATCTAGTTCTTCAAGTATTGCAGGAATTTCCGATAACAACTTTCAACCCCCATGAAAGAGAAGTGCTCATTTTATAAATAATACAAGGAAACACAGGAAACAGCAAAATGGAAGCAGGAAAATGAAAAAATGACACCCCCCTTATAGGGGTGTATCAAATCTTAGTTCTGCTTGATGTATTCTATCATCCGGGGTGTCAAAAGCGGTGCAATCTGTGGGAGCATGTTGGGCATCAGATTCTCCATCGCTTTTGGCATCAGGTCCGGGAGCTGTTCTTCCATGTAATCGGGCATCTGGACATGACGGGTAACTGCTTCAAGCATATCCGGCATGACCTTCGGCATCAGGGAAGGCAGAAGCATCGGCATCATTTTGGGCATCATCGGTGCCATTAGTTTATCCATACCCGGTACATACTTGACCGTTTTCATCATTCCCCTCATATACGAAGGCATGGCCTCCATCATCTGTGGCATCAATTCCATCATCAGATTGGTCATGTTCTCAGGTTTCATAAGATAGATCATCTGCTCAAAGGCAGCCCAACCCACCAGAGCATCATTTGTAGTATCAGCAATATCATACCCCATACTACGGGCCACGGTTGCACCCAGGTCCTGCACATCCACAGGGATATTGCTCTTCTGTGCAGACACACGCAGCTGCACCTGACAACATGGGCAGGCGGCAAGCATAATATCCGCACCCACGGCTTCGGCTTCTTTCAGCCGCACACCACCAATTATATTGGCAACGTCAGGCTCGCTCACCAGGGTCAATACTGAACCACAGCAATGTCCGTTTTCCCTGTTGTGCTCCATCTCACGGAAGTCAACACCGGGAATGGCTTTTGCAAGCTTTCTGGGTGGCTCATAGATACCTCCGGCACGCCCCATGTGACAGGCATCATGGATAGTAACGGTCTTTTCAAGTGGAACCTTGAGTTTGGGTTCAAGTACATCCATCCTTTCAGCAAGTACTTCGGAATAGTGCTTGACTTCAAAATCATAATCAATTCCCAGTTTTTCGGCCCACTGGCGGTAATAGGTATGCCACACGAACCAGCATGCTGGACAGGAAGTAATTACAGTTTTTACACCTTTTTTCTTCATATTGCCCACATTCATTTTCATGATGTTTTCGAAAACATCCCACTTCCCGGCTGCAAGCATCGGAATACCACAGCAGGATTCTTCCTTGCCCAGAATAGTATAATCAATTCCGGCATCCGAAAGCATGCGAGCAGAAGCTTCTGCGATATCTTTTTCCACAAAAGAAGCCGTACAGCCAGCAAAATAGGCATAATCTGCCTTTTCCTTGATTTTGGGTTTGAGGTCCTCAGGAACCCACTCATCCCTGCCCTGACGGTATTCCGCCCAGATATTGCGTTCCTTGTTCAGACTCTGAGCCATGATCTCAAATGGCGGGAAGGTCATCTTACCACGCTGCTGAACAAGATTTTCCCTCAGGCGCAACCATGAATTCTCAATGGGAAGATCCAGCTGGCACCGTACATCACACAATTCACAGGTAGTACATGCAAGGAAAGTATCTGTCTGTTCCTGATTAATCTCATCCCTTCCGGCCAGGTATTCCTTGATAAAGAACCATTTACCCCTGGGGGATTGAGATTCCCATCCACGCCCGTAATACTGATCACATTCGTTTACACAATAGCCGCACTGTGCACAGGTATAAGCGTGGGAAATTATGTCACCAGGAATGTTTTTCTGATCTTTGAAATCAGTCTTATCCACTCCTGACATGTTACCCACAAAGCGCATCAGAGGTTCCATTTTACCTGCCATTGAAATAGCAGAAGTGAATAATCCCCTGCCGGTAAATGTCTCAGGATTCATGATATCTGAGGGGTCAAGCTCCTTTTTGATATCCATCAATTGTTTGAGCATCTCACCGTAAACTTTTTCAGCCTGACCCGCAAAATAGAGACCCGAAGCATACATCCTGCCTCCGTTATCTTCAGCGATCCTGATGATACTGAGAGCCAGGGTGAATGCCATATTGAACTTGAAAGACCTCTCCGAATGAGGAATGAAACAGAGGAGTACGACTTCGCCATCCCGCGAAACCGTCCCTTCGATCAATACAGGCAGCGAAATTTTTTCGTTAATCTCATCGATCACCTTACTGACCTTTTCCTGAGGCACTACTATCTCTGCCGGAATAAAAGAAGGTCCAAGCCTTTTAACTTTCATCGTCCTGAACCATTCACCTGTTTCATGTTTTGATATTTGCTCAGGAAGAATGGAACCACCGGCTTCTTTGATGGTATCTTCAAGACCAGATACATCCCTGTTATCCGGATAGAAAAAGTTGCATATATAGGCTTCAGGTAAATCGACATCATCCAGCACAATGGGTTCACCATGGTGCAATTTTTGAGGAGCACGATTTTTCATGTCAGCAAAACCCGGATTAATAAATGATATGGACCAGAGCGCAATGTTGCGCTCATCAATCAACTGCAGAGCCTTTTGTAGAGCATCAGGATTCTCAAAACTTGCAGAAAATGCTTTTGTTTGTCTGTGTGGTCGTATCTTGAGGGTGACCTGTGTAATAATACCAAGCACACCCAAATTGCCTGCAATCTTTTGCAGATCATTTCCTTCGAACTCACGCACCTTACCCTCGGGAGTTACCAGTCGTGCGGAAAGCATTGTTTCCTGTGACCAGCCGTACTCATAACTTCCATAACCCAGACCGTTCTGCCCAAGCCAGCCGCCAACGGTTGCTGCCGGTGCACTTGAAGGCAGGGCACAGACAGAAAGATCAACATGATTCAGTTTGGATTCCAGTTTTTCCCAGACGATTCCCGCCCCGACTGTTGCTGTCAGTTTTTCACTGTCAATATCATAAATCTGGTTTAACCTGCCGACATCAGCAATGATTCCTCCCTTTGTAGGAATCACACCCCCATAACCGGATGTAGCTCCAGCCCTGGGAACTACAGGTACTGAATAGCGGGAAGCAAAATCCATCAAATTGACAACATCATCCTCATCCCTAAGTTTAACAATCGCAGCAGGTTTTGCTTTTCCAAGGAGTCTCTTTGCCATGGAAGGCAAAGCTCCTACATCATGGTTATAGAAATGACGTTCCCTGCGACTTAAATTGACCCTTTCCCCGAAAAGATCGGAAAGTTCCTTTTTCTGCTGTTCTGAAAACTCAAAGATTTGTTGTGACATAAATACCCTCCATTGATAATTATGAACTATATACTATATAAAGTAAACATGGTATATAATGGTTGTGGGTACACCATACAAAACCTGTGTTTCGTTTCTTGTTCTGTAGCATTAAAAAATACAAAAAATACTCATGAATAATACGCAACAAATATTTATAGAATTAACTGCTACGAAAATGAATAATAATAGCACTTAATATGAGATTATGAACAATTATTAATTACTACAAATTTGAAGATGATTGTATGCATAGAACAAAAATATTACTCACACTGGCAATATTAGGAATTATTCTAGTATCCTGTGGATGCATGGATTCTTCTGAACCACAAAATAAAGGAAATGAAGGGAATAATGAAACGCTCACCATAACAGATTCTTATGGAAGACAAGTAGTGATAAACGATAACATCGAGCATACTATTTGTGTGGGACCGGGCGCATTACGATACCTGTGTTATCTTGGAGAACAGGACACAGTTGTCGGAGTGGAGGACATTGAACAATGGGAGGAATCCATCGATTCTCCTGAAAGACCATACAGGATCGCAAACCCCCAGTTCGCAGATTCTGAAAAATATCCCTATATTGGCGCATTCAGGGGAAAATATGATGCAGAATCCATTCTGACTCTTAACCCGGCTCCTGATGTTATATTCTATACATATTCCAATGCTGAGGATGCAGAAAAATTATCTTCTGATGTCGGAATCCCGGTAGTTGGTCTGAATTATGGCAATACAGGAGATGAAAACATGAAACAATCCCTCCAGATTATGGGCCATGTAATGGACAGGGAACAAAGAGCCAACGAAGTAATAACTTTCTTTGAAGAAGAAATTGCAGAACTCAATGAGAGAACTAAGGATAAAGAAACTCCCACTGCATATATAGCAGGAATTAGTTACCGAGGCTCACACGGTATTCTTTCCACACAGCCGGATTATCCCCCTTTTGAATATGTTAATGTCAACAATGTTGCTTCCGGCGTTTCAAAAACCGGAGATTGGGAAGGCTATCAGGTAGGAGATGATGCCCTTTTTAATTGGGATTCCAATCCGGGTATCGATTACATTTTCGTTGATCTGGGTACCTATGATTTTTCGGAGAATGGGAACACCCATACCAACGAAAAGTACGGTATTGGTTCTTTTGCAACTGGCGGGGTTTATTCTGAACTGGAGGCGGCGAAAAATGATAAAATTTATGGAGTCATGCCTTACAACTGGTACACAACAAACCATGGAAATGTACTTGCAGATGCATGGTATGTAGGAAAAGTTGTCTATCCTTCAGAATTCCAGGACGTAAATCCACAGGAAAAAGCAAATGAGATATATTCATTCCTCTATGCCGAATCGCCTGTAAATGAGGATATCTACGAAACTATGACCGACAATTTCGGCCATGAGTTTGGACAGATTTCATTTGAATAATACTATCAGGGGATTACATGGAATATTACTGCAAAAAAGATGAGGATGAAGTGGGGACACTTCCTGAAAAATACCGAAGTTACATTGACAGGAAGACCTCTTTTATTCTCCTTTCAGTATTGTTGACCGGAGGAATATTCCTGTATTCTCTTTCAGTGGGGAATGCCGACCTTACAATCTTTGAAATAACCCGAACGATACTTGGAATGCCAGCTGAATTAACACATTCCAAATCAATTATCTGGAACTTGAGAATACCACGGGCTGTTGCTGCAATAATTGCAGGTGTCGCCCTTTCGATATCAGGGGTTGTATTGCAGTCCATCCTGCGCAATCCTCTCGGATCACCCTACACACTGGGAATCTCCCATGCAGCCGCTTTTGGAGCCACTCTTTCAATCCTGGCAGGTACACGCAACTGGCTGCCGATGCTCGATTTGCCTTACATGACAACGCTTTCCGCTTTTGCATTTTCCCTGATATCAACTTTAACGATTCTGGCCATTGCAAAATACAAAAATGCAACCCCGGAAGTGCTCATACTTGTTGGAGTGGCATTGAGTTCGTTGCTTACGGCTGCAACAATGCTGTTACAGTTTTTTGCAGATGACTCAGAACTACCGGAAATAGTGTTCTGGACCTTCGGAAATCTTGGAAGAGCTTACTGGGAAAGTATCTACATAATGGGATTTATCACACTGCTAGCTTCAGCCTATTTCTTCTATAATCGCTGGAACTATAATGCGATTGATGCAGGAGATGAGGTCGCCAGGGGACTGGGAGTGAATGTTGACAGAGTGCGCCTGACAGGAATGCTGGTGGCATCACTGGCAACTGCAGCAGCTGTGTCTTTTCTTGGAATAATAGGATTTGTCGGGCTGGTGTGCCCGCATATCGCCCGCCGGTTTGTAGGAGATGACCAGCGCTTCCTGATACCTTCTGCCTGTATTGTAGGCGCGGTTCTTCTGCTTGCTTCTGACGTTGCAGCACGCCTGATAATTGCACCCTATGTACTCCCTGTAGGAATAATTACTGCATTCATGGGGGCACCTTTGTTCCTGTATCTGCTTATCCGGGGGTATAGCCACTAATGCTAAAAATAAGAGAACTTCAGTTTGACTATAAAAAAAGAGAAGTACTCAAGGAAATTGAATTTGACCTCAACCCCGGAGAAGTACTGACAATTCTGGGACCTAATGGTGTAGGGAAAACCACATTGCTTCGCTGTATCAACACAATTCTTACTCCAAAATCCGGAAGTATAATTGTAGAAGGGGAAAATGTTCTGGAACTTCCCCGAATAGAAATCGCAAAAAGGCTCGGCTATGTTCCCCAGAATACAGAACCCAGTCGTCTGACAGCATTTGATGCGATATTACTGGGGAGGAAACCTCACATCGAATGGGGTATGAAAGAAAAAGACATGAAAATTACCCGTCAGGTAATATCGGACATGGGGATGGAAGAGCTTGCATTGCGCTACATTGATGAGATGAGCGGCGGTGAATTGCAAAAAGTAAGCCTTGCCCGTGCATTGGTGCAACAGCCCCGAATACTCCTGCTGGATGAACCCACAAGCAGCCTGGACCTGAAAAACCAGCTGGGTATCCTGAATACTGTTGTAGAGGTTGCCAGGAAAGAACACGTTTCAGCAGTAATAACCATGCATGATATTAATCTGGCAATTCGATATTCCGATCGTTATGTCCTTATTAAAGATGGGGAAGTGTTTGCACACGGCAAGGAAGAAGTAATCACACCTGAAAATATCGAAGCTGTTTATGGGGTAAAAGTGACCATTGGTGAGGTGAGCGGCTATAAGATGGTAGTTCCTGTGGAGTGATAGGAAGCGGCTATTATTCATAAAGAATATCATGGGTACGCCTGTACTGCTAACCCAAACATAATTATAATTAAAAGCAATCTGTAGTTCCATTAAAACCAATCATCTGAAATTATAGTCACAAAAGGAGAATATCAATGGCCATCCATCCCATAGAATACCGGTACGGAACCGAGGAAATGAAACATGTCTGGAGTGAGGAAAACCGCCTGGTATGTATCATGAAAGCAGAGGCAGCCCTTGCAAAAGCAGAAGCTGATGTGGGATTAATCCCTGAAGACGCCGCTAAGATAATAGAACAAAGTATTGAAAATGTGGAACTCAAAAGAGTCAAGGAAATCGAAGATGAGATCCATCATGACATGATGGCAGTTGTGCTTGCCATCTCCGAAAAATGTGAGGAAGATGCCAGTAAATGGGTACATTTCGGTGCAACATCAAACGATATGCTGGATACGGCTACAGGTCTCCAGATGAAAGATGCCATTGAAGTAATGGAACCAAAAATCAGACAACTACTGGAAGTGCTCCTGCGTCAGGCTGAAAAACACAAAGAAACTGTATGTGCGGGCAGAACCCACGGACAGATCGGCGTACCAACAACATACGGCCTGCGTTTTGCAATCTGGGCAGCCGAGATTGGCAGGCATATAGAGAGACTTGAACAGCTCAAGCCCAGGGTAGAAGTAGGCCAGATGACCGGGGCTGTAGGTACCCAGGCTGCTTTTGGTGAGAAGGGTATTGAAATCCAGAAAAAAGCGATGGAATATCTTGGGATCACAGGTGTGGATGTCTCCAACCAGATTATCCAGAGGGACCGTCATGCGGAATTTGTTATGTGGATGGCAAATGTCGTAACAACACTGGATAAAATTGGTGTTGAATTACGAACACTGCAGAGAAGTGAACTTGCAGAAGTCGAGGAAAGTTTCGGCAAAAAACAGGTAGGCTCCTCTACGATGCCTCATAAACGCAACCCAATCAAATCCGAACAGATATGCGGGCTTGCAAGAATTGTACGCTCCATGATTGAACCTGAACTTATGAATAATACACTATGGGATGAGAGGGATCTTACAAACTCTTCATGTGAAAGGGTTGTTTTCCCTGAAACATGTGTGCTAACCGACCACATCCTGAAACTCGGAATCCATGTGACCGATAACCTGCACTTTTATCCGGAAAACATCAAGCGTAACCTTGAATTGCTCAAAGGACTTAATATGGGCGAGGCGGTCATGATAGAACTTGCAAAAAGAGGTGTCGGCAGACAGGAAGCCCATGAGATAGTACGTACAGCTGCCATGCAGGCCCACGAAAGCGGAAAACACCTGCGTGAAACTTTGCTTGCAAATAAAGATGTATCCGGCTATCTTAATGGAGAGGATGTCGAGAAACTTGTTGATCCTTACCGATATACCGGTACCGCAGTTAAGCAAGTTGAAATTACAGTTGAAAAGTTAAGAAAACAATACCTGTGAGGGATTTAATGGAAATTGAAGACGCAGTAAAGTTCCACGGCCATCTTTGTCCCGGATTATCTCTGGGGTTCAGGGCTGCAAAAGCAGCAGAGGAACATTTTAAAAACATTAGGGCAGAGGATGAAGAGCTCGTGTGCATAGTTGAAAACAAGTCATGTTCTGTGGATGCCATACAGGTGGTCAATGGATGCACCTTCGGGAAAGGTAATCTGATATACCGTGATTTCGGCAAACATGTGTACACTTTCTTCAATCGGGGAGACGATAAAGCTCTGCGGCTCGTGGTGAAACCTGATGGGATGAAAAATGATGAAGAACATCAGAACCTGTTTCCAAAGATCAGGGAAGGCAGTGCTACAGAAGAGGAAGAAAAAAGGTTTAAGCAAAAACATGAAGAAAAATCCCATGAAGTCCTGAACATGCCTCTTGAAGAGCTGTTCAAAATTGAGGAAATCGAAATAAAACCGCCTGAAAAGGCAGTTATTTTCCAGACCCTCATCTGCAGTGAATGTGGCGAAGGAATGATGGAAAGCCGGGCAAGAGTTATGAACGGCAACTTTTACTGCCTTCCATGTTTTGAAAAATATGATATATGAAGGAATCAGCGATCAAGCTCTTCCTTCTCTTTTTCATTCCTTAGTATTTTGCATAGTGTTTTCTTATATTCTACCTGGGTTTTAAACCTGGCCACATCAGGAGTGGGCTCCCTGCCTTCCTGATGTGACATGATGCCCCCCAGATATTCGAGGTCATTCTTGATATTCTTGCAACGGATTTTTCTTACCATATAAATACACCCCCGGTAAGGCCGGTAACCAGTATTTTGGTCATGTAAATTCTTTCCTGAAAGAAAATAAACCTTGTGCCCGAGTTCTCAGGAGAGAATGTTTTTCAAAAATTCACCGGTATAGGAACCTTCGACCTTTGCCACATTTTCAGGAACCCCTTCTGCAACAACAAGTCCTCCACCTTCTCCACCTTCAGGACCAAGGTCAATAATCCAATCTGCAACCTTGATAACATCCAGATTGTGCTCTATTACAATTACTGTATTTCCTCCCTCAACGAGGCGCTGAAGCACTTCAAGTAACTTCCTGACATCATCAAAATGCAACCCTGTGGTTGGTTCATCAAGAATATAGACCGTTTTACCGGTAGAGCGTTTACTCAACTCAGTAGCAAGTTTGACACGCTGGGCTTCCCCACCGGAAAGCGTGGTGGAAGACTGACCGAGTTTGATGTAGCCCAGACCAACGTCAAAAAGCGTCTGTAACTTACGTTTTATTTTTGGAATGTTTGCAAAAAAACCAAGAGCCTCTTCCACTGTCATATCCAGTACATCGGCTATGCTTTTATCCTTGTAAGTTACCTCAAGGGTTTCCCTGTTGTACCGTTTGCCATGACAGACTTCACAGGGCACATAAACATCGGGCAAAAAGTGCATTTCAATAGTGATTATTCCCTCCCCGCCACAGGTCTCACAACGGCCTCCACGTACATTGAAACTGAAACGACCCGGTTTATAGCCGCGGGATTTGGAAAGTTTTGTCTGGGCAAATAATTCACGTATGGGTGTGAAGAGATTGGTATAGGTAGCCGGATTGGATCTGGGAGTCCTGCCTATGGGAGACTGATCTATTGTAATTACCTTGTCAACATTTTCAAGACCTTCGATAGCGGAATATTTTCCTGTTCTCTCCCTGGCACGATTGAGTTTGCGGGCTAACACTTTATTCAGGGTTTCATTGATAAGTGTACTTTTACCTGACCCTGAAACCCCGGTTACACATATCATTACTGAGAGAGGAAATTCCACATCGATTTCCTTGAGATTGTTTTCAGCAGCACCAATCAGTTTAATGAAACCCTCAGGAGTACGCCGTTCCGAGGGCACCGGAATCTCCAGTTCCCTTTTGAGATATCTCCCCGTGAGAGAATCCGGGTTTTGCATAATTTCCACAGGAGTTCCCTCCGCTACCAGGTCTCCACCATGAATACCGGCACCTGGTCCCATATCCACAACATGATCGGCACTCATTATTGTTTCTTCATCATGCTCCACAACAATAACGGTGTTACCGATATCACGTAAGTGTTTGAGAGTGTTGATAAGCCTGAGATTATCCCGCTGATGCAAACCAATACTCGGTTCATCCAGAATGTACAGTACCCCCATCAAACTGGAGCCTATCTGAGTGGCAAGACGGATACGCTGGGCTTCCCCTCCGGAAAGAGTGGATGCTGAACGACTCAATGTTAGATAATCAAGACCCACATCAACCAAAAAACCCAGTCTGGATTTAATTTCTTTCAATATCAGGCGGGCTATGGTAAATTCCCGCTGGTCCAAGCTAAGTTCCAGTTTCTCGAAGAAGTGGAGACAATCCTCAATAGACATGTGAGTTGTCCGGATTATATTGAACCCGTCTATGAAAACAGACAGACTGGCTGGCTTGAGCCTTTCACCTTCACAGGCCGGACATGGTTTGGTGCTTATATACCGTTTTAGCCGGTCCTTGGTATTTTCTGAATCTGTACGATTGTATATCTTGGAAATGGTAGCAATAACACCTTTAAAACGACTATTGCGTTTCCAGACACCTCCACCTTTACCGGTATGGACCATCGGGACTTTGGTGGCCGTGCCATAGAGGATCATATTCTGATACTGTGGCTCCAGATCTTCAAAAGGAGCATCCATAGAAAATCCGAAATGATCAGCAAGAGATTGGAGAGACTGCATGTAATAGCCATCTTTTCTCGTACCCCACGGTTCAACTGCTCCTTCATTGAGAGACAGGGATCTGTCAGGGATTATCAGGTCCGGATCGAATTCCATGGAAGTTCCCAGGCCATGACATACATCACATGCTCCCTGGGGGCTGTTAAAGGAAAACATGGCAGGTTCCAGTTCTTCAAATCCAGTTCCACAGTGTGGACAGGCAAGTTTTTCGCTGAATACGAATTCATCGCCATCGACAATATCAGCTATAACTATACCGCCACTTCTGGCAAGGGCCTGTTCCACAGAATCAGAGAGGCGCTCTTCTATTCCTTCTTTGATGGAAAGCCTGTCAACCACAATTTCAATGTTATGTTTATTGTAGCGCCCCAGTTCCAGGGAATCAGCTTCATCGAGCCGGATAATCCCCCCATCCACACGTGCACGGGAATAACCATCAGACCGGATATCAGCGAGAAGTTTCCTGTATTCACCTTTACGCTCCCGGACAACAGGCGCCAGGATATGAAGTTTGCTTTTTGCAGGGAATTTCATTATGTTGTCCACAATCTGGTCAACACTCAGGGGTTCGATGGCACGCCCACAATCCGGGCAGTGGCGAGCCCCTATACGGGCAAACAGCAATCTCAGGTAGTCGTATATCTCGGTAACGGTACCCACGGTGGAGCGGGGATTCTTGCTGGTGGTCTTCTGTTCGATTGAAATAGCAGGAGAAAGCCCTTCAATGTATTCCACATTGGGTTTTTCCATCTGGCCCAGGAATTGCCGGGCATATGATGAAAGCGATTCAACATAGCGACGCTGGCCTTCGGCATAGATCGTATCAAAAGCAAGAGATGACTTGCCCGAGCCACTTAACCCCGTGATCACGATTAATTTATCTCTGGGCAACACTACATCAATATTTTTTAAATTGTGCTCTTTGGCACCCTTTATCATTATATTTTTGAGAGACATGTGTCCTGAAAGATTAAAAGGATTGTTTTAAGTTGGTTTGGGGAAGAGAATATTGTCTGGAAGGATTAAAGGTTTGCTATCAGACATTGTGAATCAATGTGACAACCTAAAAGTAAAATAAAATATATTACCAATTAATTTATATAATATGCACTTAGTAAATTATACCCACATAAGGCAAAGGAGTTTCATGAATGACAACAAAATTAACTATGTGTACATTCTGTTACTGTGTACTGGAAGTATAAAGATGAATCTAAAACACCTCCTTTGTTTCGCCACCCTGATATTATTTTTTATTGCAAGCCCCTGTAATGCAGACGAGAATACATTTGCAATTGAAAATTCCACACACAATTTTGCTCCTTACTGGTCCCCTGATGGAACATATATCGCCTATTCTTCAAGCACAGGTAATTCACTGGAAAATCTAAGTGCCTGCTTATCAAAAGCAGATGGAACAGATAAAGAAAAATTAACTTCTGGAGATGAAAGCGGAGGTTTCTTCTTTGACCCCTGGTCTCCTGAAGGAAATTTGTTACTCTATATATCAAATCTGACAGGAAATTATGAATTATGGACGATGCATCCAGACGGTTCTGGCAAAAGGAAACTAACTGAAGGAGCCTTTCTGGAAAACTACCTGCTGGGCTTGAGGGGTTGGAAAGCCGATTGGAGTCCTGATGGCTCTAAAATTGTTTATGTATCTGCAGCTTCTGAAAACGGTGATATATGGGATATGGTAGAAAAAGAAGATGGGACAAAACAAAGAATGTTGAATAAATCAAATATCTGCAAGGACTCAGATATATGGATAATTAACTCCGATGGTAGCGAAAATACTAAACTCACTGATAGCAATGGCCCCTATCTTGAACCACAATGGCAACCAGAAGGGGACCTCATTGCTTACGTTTCGAATAATCCGGAAACTGAAGGTATCTGGATTATGGAAACTGACGGTTCAGGAAAATCCCGCATTTTCAAAGGAAAAGCATATGACATTGCCTGGTCACCGGATGGTGCTGAAATTGCATATGTTAGAGCAGGTAATAATCACACTACAAGCCTGTGGGTTATGAATGCTGATGGTAGCAATCAAAGAAAAATAACCAACAATTCGGGATACTTCAAGGCCTATTCATTTCCTGCATGGTCGCCTGACGCAGATAAAATCGTATTTAATTACGGAGATATCGGAGAATACGGAATATGGATAACTGACCATAAAGGAAATGAAAAACTGCAAGTCGGGAGAGGTTTTATGCCACAATGGTCACCGGAAGGAAATAAAATTGCATGTACATCAACAAAAAACAAAAGACGTTCGATTTCAATGATAGAACTAGATGAAAAAAGCCTTCCCGATAGTACTAAGATGGCGGAAAAATCACCTTCATTCGGGCTTTTGGAAAGCATAATTATACTGTCTGCACGTTTCATCATGCATAAAAAATAAGACCACCAAATTACTGGTGGTCTTTGCTTGCAAAGTATATCATGTACAGGGCTGCCAAACCTACAATAATGTAGACTACCCGTGCTATTGCGCTATATCCAAAGATAAGTTCTACCAGGTTATAGTCCTGTGATATACCAAACAATCCCCAATTCAAACTTCCAATTACTACAAGAGCAATTGCTATCCAGTCTAATTATGTTTTCTCGGTCATACTTTTACCCTCACTCAAAAACCTATTTCGTATAGGCACATGAGTAGTACATTAAAAACTATTACAACTTCTTCATTCATAATTAATAGAAGTTATGATATAATTCTCAAATCAAAAATGTTAATAGTATGTTAACCTTTCAATAAACAAAAGATAAACATATTTTAAAATAACTAAATCACAGATACCCATAAAGTAAAAATACCAAATCCTCAAACAAAAGTAAATGTAAGGGTATATAGCAAAGATTACCGTACAGGCAAATATATCCCCATAAAAATTGAAACAACTCCTCTTTTAAATTAATGGCATATGTTTTGACAGGAAATTACATCATGCATAAATGGTTCGATAATACAGATTGAGAACAATATCACAATATTACGACAGTCAAAGTTTTAAGTAGATATAAATATATTGTCATACAACTAAAGTGGAAGCAAAATATGGAAATTATAACCTGGATTCTACTTTTATTTTTTGTCAGTCAATCGGCAATGTTTTCCGGCCTTACCATTGGACTTTTTGGATTGAGCAGGCTGGTATTGGAAACTGAAGCCGAATCTGGCAATAAGGATGCAAGAAAAATACTAGATATCCGAAGGGATTCCAACTTTCTTTTAACAACTTTATTATGGGGAAACGTTGCCGTAAATGTTCTTATTGCCCTGCTTACAGGTTCAATAATGGGTGGTACTGCTGCATTTGTATTCTCCACTGTAATAATAACCTGTTTTGGTGAGATTATGCCCCAGGCATATTTCACCAGAAATGCCCTGAAAGCCGGAGCATATTTAACTCCATTAGTCAAGATGTATCAATTGATCCTTTATCCTTTTGCAAAACCTTCGGCAATAATGCTTGACTGGTGGCTGGGAAAAGAAGAAATAATGTTCTTCAAAGAGAGGTCCCTTAAAAAAGTCCTCCAGAGACACATACAATCCGCAAGATCTGATATCGGAAGTGTGGAGGGACAGGGAGCTCTTAATTTTTTGACAATGGATGATACAAAGATCACAAAGGAAGGCAACCCAATTGACCCAAAAAGTATCATTTCCCTTCCTATAAAAAACAGGAAACCGGTGTTCCCGGAATTTAAACAAACCCTTGAAGATCCTTTCCTCAAAAAAATCAGCGAATCCGGTAAGAAATGGATTATTATCACGGATCCAGAGGGGAATCCCATACGTACACTTAACAGTGATGACCTTTTGAGAGATTTAGCCTACGGCAACATAACCCTTGATCCTGAAGATTATTGTCACAGGCCGGTTATCGTAATGTCACCAAAAACCAGGCTAGAAGAAGTAATTCCAAAACTAAGGATGTATCCTGAGCATGATAAAGGAGATATTATTGACCAGGACGTGATAATCTACTGGACAGATGAAGAAAAAAGAATCCTGACGGGATCAGACATTCTTTCCAGACTTCTCAGAGGAGTTGTAAGAAGAGTGGAGACAACATTCTGAGAAACTATCTCTTTTTAAAGATAACAAGCAGGCTAAATTATGGATCCATCGGATATTATGAAAAATGACAGGTCACACAAATATGACTCCCAATCAAAAGAAAGACACATACCTTCTATAGAGGTTCTAAAAAATTATGGCAACAGCGGCAAGGATTACATCCATGTTGTAGTCGGGGAAAATGTGAAACATCCGAATTCGCTGCAGCATCAAATTCAATGGATAGAATTGTATGCACGCACTAAAATGCAGAATACAATCCAGATCGGACGAGTCAACTTCGCCCCGGGAACTTCACCTGATGCATTATTCAGACTAATATATTTTGGCAAATACAGAGAGTTCTGCGCCCTTGCATACTGCAATGTTCACGGATTATGGCAAAATTGTATTGAAATAAGAGAAGAACTCCGTTTAACTGCCGGATGCCGTCGAGAAAAATGTTTGCAGGAAGGATTCGGAGTCTAAAATTTAATTACAATGACACCATAAGTTTCATTCATTTACACTTTCAAATATCTGGTCGTATTTCCGGGTCCAGTGCAGTTGCGAACCACCGGCAATAAACATCGAGACTGCAACTGCTTCAGCGATCTCATCCTCGGTTGCACCATTATCTCTTGCACGGGATGCATGGATTTCTACACATTTTTCACATCTCATCAGGACCGATGAGGAAACAGCGATCAACTCTTTTGTCTTTGTGTCCAGGGCGCTATCCTTGAAAAGGGATGCACGCATGTCTGCAAATGCGTTTGCAGTTTCCGGTAATTTATCGATAAGAAATTTCATTAATTATCTCCTGATAGGATATAACGAACAAGAATATAGATAATTATTGCTACTGTAATTAATACAAGTATGTTTCCAGCTCTTTAAAGTTCAATGTCCACCTCATAAACAGATTCGATATTCTCCTTATGAACCTTCCAGAAAACTTCTTCCCCGTAGGTTTCAACAAGCTTCATGGTTCGCCGGGGAATGGTTTTTGGACCAAGTACTGCACCGGGACGTTGCGGATCATCAATATAATCCGTCTCCATCATGAAACGACTACCCTGCTTAAGGGCTTCTTCAATTGCTCCTTTGCCGGCAAGTACACCAGGATAAAGGCCTATCCTTTCACAGACATCCACAAGCGGAGGTGCATAATGTTTCACAACTTTTTCCAGAGGGATACCAATACTCTTTGCCCTGCTGGCAATGTCCTCCAGCTCAGGTTCTCCTACACTTTCGGTATGCAGCTGGACAGCACATCCCAGACCCTTGCCCAGGGAAAAAGCATGAGACATTATTGAATTAGAAGCCTGCCACACCTCATCAGAGACAGGATAATGAGGACGTCCGCTTTTCAATCCCACAGCAAGACCTTCGTTTACGTATTCAGATGCAATCTCCAGACCCACTTTCATAAGGGAGGTGGCATTTTCAAGTTTCATTCTTTCACATAGTTTGGTAATTTCTGCCGGATGTACGCCAAGCACCGGAAAAGCACCAATCCCAAGTTCATTGATCTGGCGGACAATATTCACAGTTTCATCAAATACAGCACGATAGTCATCGGGTTTTGTAACTTCGACCCCAAGCGTCCATGTCGGTTTGGAGACCACCATCATATGAGTTCCTCCTGCATTCTGGAATTGTTTTACAGCATCAATACCCTTTGCCCGGGGGTCAATATGTATATGCTCATCGGTAATAGGAATGTTTGGGGACATGAAAGAGAGTATGATTGCCTGCCATATAAAAATACTTAGGAAATGAAATTAACGCAATTAATCTAATAAACACCTGAATATCATCAAAAATATATAAACCATTATTATTACGGTCAACTGGGCAGATAGCATATATATGATGGAGGCATTACAGGGGCACATCTAGCCTTATAAACATAAGTAATTATAGAAGTGATTAAAATGAGTAAAACTGCAGCAGTTATTAAAGGAGACGGAGTAGGGCCGGAACTTGTCGATGCCATGCTAAAAGTAGCACAGGCAGCAGGTACGGCTGTGGAGTTTGTACCCTGTGAAGCCGGTGCCGCCTGGTGGGAGGAAAACGGAGGAAATACCCTTATTCCCGATGAGACATGGGAAATACTGGAAAGCTCCGATGCCGGTTTCAAAGGACCAACCACCACCCCCGGAGGTGCGGGTTCTCCAAAAAGTGTCGCAGTATCAATCAGACAGAAATACAATCTTTACGCAAATGTCCGACCTACAAAAACATTCCCCAACACAAACACACCCCTTGGTGATGTTGATTTTATATGCGTACGTGAAGGAACGGAAGGAATGTACATAGGTGAAGAAGTAAAACTGACGGATGATGTGTATATCGCACTGCGTAAGACCACCCGTCCGGCCTGTCGTAACATTGCAAGGTATGCCTTTGAAGAAGCAAAGAAACGTGGGTATGATACGGTCGTTCCAATCCACAAGAGCAACATTCTCAAACAGACATGTGGAACTTTCCTGGAAGAAGTCGAGAAAATAGGAAAAGAATATCCCGATATTGACATCTGGGAATACCACATCGACAATATTGCTCAGCAACTTATCAAGAACCCGCAGCTTTTCAACAAGAAAGTATTGCTTTCCACAAACCTATTCATGGATGTTATCAGTGAGGAATGCTCCGCTCTTATCGGAAGTATTGGCCTGGTATATTCCGCAAACATCGGGGACAATTATGCAATGTTCGAACCTGCACATGGCTCAGCACCAAAATATGCAGGAGAAGATAAAGTAAATCCTGTTGCAACAATTCTTGCCGGTGCCTGGATGCTTGACTATCTCGGAGAAAAAGACAATGCAAATGCTATTTTCAAAGCAACCGAAGAAGTCATTTCCGAAGGTAAGTATGTAACTTACGATATGGGCGGCAGTGCAAGACTCAGTGAAATGACAGATGCTATTGTCAGCAAAATTGAATAAAAACAGTAAATATGTATAAGGTTAATAATTACCTTATACATCCTTCTTCTTTCTTGAAAGGGGATCTGGTACATATTCACCAGAATAGGCACTTTCCCGGCTCATGTTCTTTTCTACAACTGGCTCAAACAGGAAGTATTTCTCGACATAACCCTGGATTTCCTCATCAGAGATACAGGATACACGCTTTTCATTGTCATAGAGTGCCTGGATATCCTTCTGTATGGATTTAAGCCTGGGATCTTTTTTCTCCACAGTGATTTGTACATCAAGCAATTCCCTCAGGGTTTCCTGAATCTTATACCTTAAGACCTCGGTACCTGAAGAATCACCTACAAGGAATATACGTTCTCCACCCACAACCTCCGGGGGATATGGTTCGTATGTGAAAGGATTCTTAATAGCACCGGCAGCATGTATACCTGACTCGTGAGAGAATACATTCTTACCAACCACGGCTTTATTACGAGGTACACGTATGCCGATTTCTTTTTGCATGAATTCAGAGAATTCAGTTATGACATCAAGATTATATTTATCAAAACCTTCCACCCGCTGGCCCAGGAACAAAAGCAATTTTTCCATTTCAGCATTTCCCGCCCTCTCACCTATACCCATAAAGGTTACATTGGACCAGTTGGCACCATACCAGTAAGATGCCATAGAATTTGCAAAAGCGAAACCAAAATCATCATGACAGTGGCTTTCGATGTTTTTAACACCAATCTCATCTTTGAGATATTTGGTAATTGAGGGAATACCATAGGGTTCGTCCACTCCATCAAAAGGAATCCCATAGCCGATAGTGTCGCACACCCTTATGGTACATTCCGGGTCAATTTCCATTATCTTCTCAATCATTGGATAGACAAAACCATAATTATCAGCACGGGTCATGTCTTCCACATGAGCACGGGTAGCAAGGCCATGATCTACTGCATACTGAAGGGCTTCAAGGTACCTGTCCTCGGCAGCTTCTCTGCTGGGCAATCCCATCTTTTCCAGAATATGGACATCTGAGACAGACATCAATATACCGGTTTCATTGAGACCGCCAATCTGCAGTACCTTATCTATGTCTTCTGTTTTTGCACGTGCCCAGCCGGTCACCTCAGGGAATTCATAACCCCTGTCAAGCATGAGGTCGATGGCTTTGCGATCTCTTTCATTATAAACGAAAGTTTCCAGTTTTTCAATACCGATCTCGTGCAGATAGTCATAAATTCGAACCTTGTGGCCACTTTTTAGGACTATCCCCGGCATTTGGGCTCCATCCCGGATGGTACTATCACTGATACAAACCTCCTGATCAAGCGGAAGCTTGATTTTTGGCAGATCTCCATAATCTTTGTATACCTTCACAAAATACCTCCTTCCACACAAATATGATAACTTATACCGTATCTTAATAATTATACATTGTAAAATATTTGTATATAACCCTTAAAATGGATTTTTTATTCGTAAAAAGCACATTTAACCGATTGAATCAGATTGTATTATGATAGATTTTATCCTTAAAATGTCTTTCTTCCTACATACAAAAACAAAATAAGAAGTAACCAGCTAAACATTCCAAGAGATTACAAACTACAAAAGAACTTAATTCTATTTATAATTTGAATGAATAGTGACTTGCATGTGGAAAATGTTACTTGAAAAGTTTGAAAAACATCCTGCCCAACAAAAGGTACTGAAAATTTTATTCGAAAGAGGTTTTCAGGTAAGTAAGGATGGGAAAGTGACCTCCGGCAAGATCGATATTGCACACACCCAACTCGCAAAAGAGGCAGGTGTGGACCGTCGGGTCGTAGATGCAACTACCGACACAATACTTGAAGATGAAACCCTTCGAAACATATTCCAGAATGTGCGCTCAATTCCCTTTTTAAGGGATGTGGCTCCTGCATTGGGACTTGGAGTAATAATTATTACACCTGAAGATGCGGCAACAGTAGGTATTCTTTCAGAAGTATCTGGCGTGATTGCCGCTCATGGTATCAGTATAAGACAGGCAGTTTCAGATGATCCGTATTTTACCGACAAGGCTAAAATGACTATTATCACTGATTCAAAGATATCAGGGGATACCGTAAATGAAATCCTTAACATAAAAAGTGTAAAAGGAGTCAGTATATACTGAATTCACAGCAGGGTTTTCAAAAAAGCTACAAAAAAACCTTTTAGGTGCCTGGAATTTAATGGGTTCAGGAATTTACGCAATAATATGGAAGGATGGTCCATGTCCCCATACTTTTCAATTAATGAAAGCACATTCGGTTCTGCCAGGGATGAAAATAATTCATTGAGTTGTTCGTCTGACAAACTACCTACAAAGTCGTGAGCTTTGAGACCCATATTTAGTTCCTTTCCCAGAGACTGCTTCCAGCGAATTTCATATTCTTCCAGCCGGGATTGGGAAGTATCATTTTCAAATGCTGCCTTTGCAGCAACTTCACCTGCTATCTTTGCGCAGACAGCTCCTGTATAAACACCACCCCCTGATGTTGGTTTTACCTGACCTGCTGCATCACCGCAGATCAATACACCGTCAGAAAAAGTCCTGGCTGCAACACCTATAGGAATGCCTCCCACTACAAAATCCAGCATACCATCTACTACACGCCCTTTTTTGGAAAGTTTGTCTCTAAGTTCACAGAGATATGACAGAGAATCCTGACTGGCCAAATTATCGGTTGCAAGTCCAAATCTTGCAATACCGTCAGACAATGGAATTTCCCATGCAAAAAAACCAGGCGCACAGGTACCTAAGAAAAGTTCCACAAAATCCTGGCGAATTGTTTGCATTTGAACTTCAAACTGGATACCGGACATAATACGTGAAGGAGCCGGCAGGCCCACCATGGAAGCCACACCATGACGTACACCATCTGCACCAATAACCACAGAGGCTTCGATAACTTCAGGTTTACCTGCTCTTTGTATATGCAATCTTTTAAAACCTGAATTATTATCTATTGCAACAACCTTTGAGTTCAGGAAAATATCCACACCTTCAGAAGTTGCCAGGGATGCCAGTTTCCTGTCAAATATCTTGCGTGAGACTACAAAGGCACGGGTTTGCCCGCCATTTACAGGAAGACAGGTCCCCTCCGGAGAATGCACAAAAGCACCCCTGACACTGTTAATAACCGAAGAGTCATTGGGACTTATACCACACTCATCCATAGCCCGCACACTCAAAAGGCCTGCACACTGGACCGGACTTCCGACAGTTGCATGTTCCTCAAAAAGAGCAACCTTTGCCCCCTGTAGGGCAGCATATCTTGCGGCAACCGAACCCACGGGGCCGGCTCCCACCACGGCGACATCATAACTCATGATCACAATCACTGTTTATCCACAATAACATCAGCACCCAGAGACCTGACATCATCAAAGAAATTGGGATAGGAGATGAATATCGACTCTGCTGTGTCCACGGTTGTATCACCCGCAACCATACCGGCAATCGTAAGTGCCATTACGATACGATGGTCATGCCACCCATGCAGGTCACCTCCTTTGGGCTTACCCCCTTTTATTGTCAGTTGGTCCCGATCTTCCTTCACAGAAACACCCATCTTCTTGAGTTCCACAGCCATGGCATGTAACCTGTCGGTTTCCTTATATCTGACATGTTCAGCGTTCTCTATCACGGTTTGTCCTTCAGCGACAGCACCCAGGACGGCTATGGTTGGCACAAGGTCCGGCGTTGCTGCAGCATCCACCCGTACACCTTTAAGGTCACGGCCATTAACCGTTACCACACCGTTTTCTTTATCCCAGGATACTCCCGCACCCATTTGCTTGAGTATCTCAATTATAGCCATATCTCCCTGTTGGGAAGGGAACATGTTCTTCACAACTACTCTGGAACCGGTCATTGCGGCAGCGGCCAGTAAATATGATGCAGAAGAAAAGTCTCCTGGAACCAGATAATCCCTTAAATCGTAATCCTGATTGGGAGGAATTATGAATTTGATGTTATGGTTATTATCTTCAAATATTTCAGCTCCGGCCTTACGCATTATTTCGAGAGTTAAATTGACATAGGGTTTTGAACGAAGCTCACCCTTTATGGAAAGAGTGGTACTCCGGCTTGTGAGCGGACATGCTATCAACAGTGCGGAGATGAATTGGGAACTGATGGACCCATCTATCTTGGCTATTGCTCCCTTCAATCCCCCTTTTACTACAAGGGGAGCACAACCATTATTCTGAGTGGATATTACTTCCGCACCCAGGTCATGCAAAACTTCAATAAGGGGACCATTTGGCCTGGTGCGCAGGGAATTGTCACCCGTTAGAATCGATACACCGTTCACAAGGGATGCCACAGCAGTCATGAAACGCAATGTTGTACCCGAATTACCCACATCAATCACATCTTCAGGAATGTGAGGTTTGCCCTTAACTCCCTCAATAAAGAGGTCCCCTTTTTCCTCATTAATCTGTGCACCAAGCATTCTACATGCACGGATCGTAGCCTTTGTGTCTTCCGAAATAAGTGGCCTGCGAACAACACACTTCTCAGAAAGGGAACCTATAGTGATTGCCCTGTGCGTGTAACTTTTTGACGGAGGTGCAAAAACTTCACCCTCCACACTGGTACGACTGATTTTTACCCTCATTTAGCACACTCCTGTAACAATCTTTTCAATACGATCCCAGTCATGTTCATAGATATGTGCAGATACACTGATAGTTGTAATAGTACCTGTTTCATAACCGGCATTCTGTGCCACATATTTTAGAAGCTGTGAAAGACCATAAAGATTTGCAGGATATGCTCCTGCAAAATCATGACTGCGAAAAAGAGTGGTCAGATGAACCCGGTTGTTCCGGACTTTAAAATCATCGAGGATCATACATGGCACTTCATCAACTTCAGTATCGATGTAGGGAATCCATGTTACAGCAGTTGCCCTGCGGGTAGTTTTACTGGATTTAAGTTTGTCAATTACATAGGAAATCTGATCCACTCGCTCATCCCAGTTGCGTAATCGCTGCCCATAAGTATATTCGAAGTCCTGGGGATTTTCTCCCGTAATTAGCTGTTTTGCATATTCGTCCAGACGTTCCTGATTCCAGGAAATATCAGCAGGTATCTCATTGGAATAAGGATCATCGATAACAACCATCATATTCATGAATTCCTTGATTCTGCTACCCCTTTCATCAGTTCCATTTTCCCCGTGATTCCATATTATATTGAGTCCGCGATACCATGCATCGCTAATTGTATCGGCCTTAATTATTCTTCCTATAGGCGTATTGTGAACCATGTCAAATCCTCTCAAGCTGCAAGGGAATAGAATTTCATGAATATATAATCTTTACCTGAATAGGCCCATATAGAACAACCCATCGAAATCCTAATGAAATCGGGTATCAAATAGGGTGTTTATGGAAGACGGGCAGATATGCTATACTATTGGTTATGGAAATAGCATTTTTAATGAATTCCTGAATAGGTTACAGGACAACTCCATAAAAATAGTTGTGGATGTACGTAGTTATCCGCAATCACAGCGTCCGGAATACAATGCCGAAAACCTGGAAGTGAAACTTCCAGAGAATGAAATTGCCTATTATCACTATCCTTTGCTTGGAGGGATGGGTAAGCGTTCTTATATAGAATATATGGAAAGTGCAGGTTTCAGGAAGGAGTTTGCGATCTATTATACCAGATAAACAGGAAGGCAGACAACGATACAAAGATCGCTCTTATGTGTGCAGAAAAGAATCCACGCAACTGTCATCGCAGACATATTGCAGAAAAACTTGAAAAAGAGGGGATAAAGGTGATACACCTGACCGACCCCGGGCAGGCATCCCTCCCCTTTTAATACATATTTTCCAGGCGTTTAATACGCTCTTCTGTTGTGGGATGCGTGCGGAAAAGGTTAGCAAGCGTACTTTTCCTTATCGGATTTACGATAAACATATGAGCCGTACTTTCAGATGCTTTCACATCCTTTGGATTTTGCTTGTAATTGGTTGCACCCTTCTCAAGTTTAGAAAGAGCACTTGCAAGAGCCTGGGGGTTTTTGGAAATACGGGCCCCGTCTGAATCTGCTGCAAATTCGCGGGACCGGGAAATTGCAAGGCGTATAATCGTAGCTGCAAGGGGAGCAACTATGACAAGAGCCAGGAAGCCTATGATATTATTGCCTTCACCGTCACGTCCGCCGAGTCCTCCAAATATTGCTGCCCACTGGGCCCATGTAGCAACCATGGTGATTACACCTGCAATTGTTGCGGCTATTGCACTGATCAGTGTATCCCTGTTCCTGACATGAGCAAGTTCGTGAGCCAGAACACCTTCGATCTCCTCTGAATTCAGGATATCCATAATACCTGTAGTCACTGCCACAGCAGCATGCTCAGGATTCCTGCCTGTAGCAAAAGCATTGGGCATGGACGTCTCCACAATATAAACCCGCGGCATTGGAAGACCGGCATTATAAGCAAGATTATGCACTATCCGGTACAGCTGTGGAGCTTGTGCTTCTGTAACTTCCTTTGCCTTGTACATTTTAAGCACAATCTTGTCACTATACCAGTAGGTACCGAAATTCATGAGGATAGCAAAGGCAAAAGCAACCAGCATTCCCCCTGTACCCCAGTATGAACCAACCATTACCAGCAGACCCGTGAGTGTTGCAAGTAATACTGTAGTTTTAAGCATGTTCTTCATGATATACCTCGAGCATACTTCGGATTATGTCAAAATAAGCTCATATTAATAAACTAATATGATTTGTAATTCTATAAAAATATTTCGGACAAGTTGGGTTGCACTGTTCAGTTAAGAAATAAATAGAGGGATTCGTTCAACATATAAATAACTGGATGGATATGTTTATCGCTTATCATAATTATATCAGAAATCATCAAAATTTAAATTCATATACGCCATATCAATGGGAAAGATGCTTTTAACTGAACAGTGTCATCAAGCATACACAATTTTTTATACAATCATTTCTGTTATTTTTGTTAATAAAAAAGCTAATACTTGTAACCCTCAACTATATATACTATCACATTATAGTATTTTACAATGTGGAGTTTGAATGCGCGTTACCAAACAGAACTCCACATTGGCCCGAAGGCATAGTTATGTCTAATTTCACATTATATAAACATAGCTTTGCCTTTGGTACAATTTGTATAATGAGGTAAACTATGAAAATTGAAACAAATAGCAAAAGAATATTAGCGTGTGGCATTGTCATATGTTTAGTATTGTTATCTACAATCGGATCTGCATCTGCATATAGCCTGAAATCTTATTGGTGGCAAGATGAAAAAGCTGGTTTTAAAATTGATTCATCGGTATCAACAACTTGGCACAATGCTTTGAATTCTGCTATGGATGAATGGAACGATGCACCATCTGATTTTTATTATTACTATGACTCTAGTAGTGATAATAAATTCCAATGTCAATATCTCCCACAAGAAACATGGAATGGTTTGTGTTCAACAACCTATTCTGGTGACTCTATAATTAAGACTATTATCACGTTAAATACTGCTAAATCGTGGTCAACATATTCTATCTGTCTACCTGGTAAGATGGATGTTCAAAGCACTGCAACACATGAATTTGGCCATGCGCTTGGTTTAGCCCACTCAACTTACAGCGATGCAACAATGTGGCAATATGGATATACTGGAACAACTTGGAAAAGATCCCTCCATTCTGATGATGAATGTGGAATAAGAGCAATGTATGGACCAGAATGAGGTGACAGAATATGTCAACAAATAATACATTAAAAGGTGGTTTATTCATTTTGGGAATTTTGTCAATTGCATTAGTAGGGATGGCTTTAGCAAACGACTTTAGCACTAACGAAAATGTGGGCATAACCATTGAATCTCATGCAGAACTTGAATCAGTGAGTCATGAATATCTGAAAAATGAATCTGATGTAATTCTTACAGGCACAGTTACAGAAATATTGCCCAGTAAATGGAACACCATAGATGGCAAGCGATCTTCTAAATCTGTCCATGATCTAAAATGGCATGATATGATCTATACTGATGTAGTCGTGGCTGTGGATGAATATCACAAAAACCCATTAAATAAGAAAGAAGTGGTTGTTAGGATATTTAGCGGAACAGTTGGAAAAGATTCATTTGTACTCGACTCCGAACCATCGTTCTCTTTAAATGAAAAAGTATTTTTGTACTTAGTTGAAGACAATTGGGAATATACCAAAAATATGGGTCCAAAACATTACTTTGTTCTTGGTTCAATGCAAGGCAAATACACGCTGACAGATGATGGTAAAGCAATTAGACCAGATGAAGTAGTTGCATTTGAAGAACTCCTCCTTCCTCTTGAGAATGCTGAAGAACATTTTGTTGCAGAAGAATCTAAATGATGCTGTATATCAGCATCACTTTTTACTTTGCAAGAGGATATAATATAAAAATGGAATGATCTAAATGAAGAACTTTTTGAAGCGTTTAAGTATATTTATTCTTTTAGCATTACTGCTCATCCCATCAAATGCTCTAGCAACGGAGTGGCCACCAGAAGTTGCTGAAATTTCATACCAAATCGAACATTCAGACAGAATCATAGTAGGAAATGTAAGCAATATTGAAATGTTTGAGAACTATACATTGGTAACTATAGAAGTAAATGAATGGTTGATGAACCGGTTGCCCCGGGATGAAATAATTGTAAGAACTGAAGTGGGTACTTCATTTGAAATCGAAGGTGCCACAAGATTTAATCAGAGCGAACAAGTCATCCTGATGCTCAAAGATATAAGTGTCAGCGAGAATGAATTCAAAGTCACTTTTATGGAAAATGGTAAACATCCCCTATCTGAAAAAGATGAAGTTATGAATAAACTTACTAAAGAATCTCCATTTATTGGAGTCTTCAGGTCACTGGTTGCTATCTTTTTGGTTGTTTACTTGTCCAGAAGAATTAGATGAAAAGTGTTAATTTAGGTCACACCAACAATACCTACCAAAAACAGGGCTGACAGGAACATGATCACAAGAGCAAAGATGAGGAGTACAGCACCTGGATTGTATTGTGCATCTTCCTCTCCATACATTTTAGTGTTTTTCATAACCATCTCCTGATATTAATCGTATTTCATTATATAAATCATTCTATTAATACATGACCCTTAAAAAGGAAGAGGATATTCAGATATCCTCTACAGTAATATTGGACTCATTATCGACACCTTCAAGCATCGATTCAAGTTCTGCCAAGTCATCCTCCAATGATGATATTTCTTCATCGGTAAGAGCTGCACCTTCCTGTGCAAGTATGTCTTCGGCAACATCTTCGGATACAGTTTCATTTACCACTTCCGAATCACTCTGGTCTGTACAACCCGAAACCATCAGGGATGAAAACATGATTAAAGCTATCAACAAAGAAACGGACCTTTTCATGCTATTCATTCCTCCACCGACTCGTTATTCATTGTACTGTTCATTGAGCCCTCATCCTCATCGATCTCCATATACTGCTTGATTTGATCATTTGTCAATGAGGTTCTGTTACCGATTTCAGCTATTATTTCATTCATATCGGTGGTATTGAGAGTAAACTCATCCTCGGTTTCATTGAATTTTATTTTTACTTCCGATTGTTCGCCCTTTATTTCTACTTCAATCTCGATTTCTTCCTCATCATCGAAATCTTCATTCTCTGTAGAATAGGTTCCTGCCCATTCCATGGTTTCAGAATCCGTGGTGTAGGTACCTTCCCCGGAGAACACCGTGCTTCCAGTACCCGTGGCATTAATGGAGAGATTCTCCCCTGAAACCATCATAGTAAGACGGCTGCCATTGATATGAGCATCTCCTGTGAAGTTAAGATAGACTGCTGCAGGAGTACCCCTACCCATGGATCCTTCTGGAGTTATCCGTTCATATTCCCCATCCATCTCGATGGTTGCATCACCTGCCAGATCCTTCACAACAAGTTTTGCATCTGTTGCCGAGAGGGTTATATCGAAATTACCAGACAACACAGCTGTACCATTTCCTTGTGCACTGACATCTGTATCTTCTGAAAGATTAGCAAATCCCTGCCTGTGATCCTTCAGGAATTCCAGGATGTCATGGAGTACATCGTTGGCCTGGCGTGTAGCATTCACAGCCTGTTGCATGTAGGCAAGTGATTCACTGCTGCCTTGTTCTTCATCCAGGGCCAGTTCACGGTATTCTGATGCATTTTCTATCAGTGTGTTATAGCGCTCAAGCATTAGTTCGACTTCTGTTGTATTCACCCCACTTTCATTGAGACGCTCTATTTCGGACTCGAGACGCTCAGAAATGGAATCGGCTTTATCAATATAATTTCCAACACCATTCAGGACGTTGAGAGACCTGAATTTGTATAGGTCCATTGAAACGTCATGCCAGATCTTACGCACATCCCGTGCAATCTCTGAAAGCTCTTTCCGGTCATTGGCATCTTCGAGTTTTTCCTGCTGATCTTCAAGCTGGCCGATGTATTCATCGATTCTTTCGATGGAATCCTCTGGTACACCTTCAGCCTCGAAATCTTCCTTTGTATCGGACAGGCGGCTGACCATGTAATTGATCGTGTCATTTAGATACTCACTGGATACATTGAATACGTCTTCGGAATTAGCGGAGAGTTGCCCCTGTTGGACCCTCTCCTTTACAGTCAGAAGCTTTTTCCTGGAATTCTCATAATTATTCTTCATCCGCTCCCTCTGTCCCGGCACCTTGTCGCGAGCAGAAACTTCAGGGTTTGGAGTATTGCCAGGGTTCATATTGCCCTGGGCCGTATTCATTTCCACATTCCTTCCCGGTACATCATCAGGGACAGAAGTATTGTTAGGGCTCATGTTGCCCCGGTCTGCATTCATTCTATTATCTGGCTTTGCAACTGCAACGGCTGTAAACATACTTGCACACATTACAATGACCAGAACAAAAGTCAATATCTTTCTGAAATCCATTCCAATCCTCCTTGTATTTAGCATCGTTATCAATCGCATATTGGGCAGATGAGGATATAAATATACTTTTTCAACAGGCAACTTTAAAGAAAAATAAAGCGTTTTAAAACTTTATAATCGTTTAATTTTTACAAACAAGGTTTTAAACTAATTTAAAAGTTAATTAAACCCAAATAAGCAGATTAAAAGACAAAAAAATACCAAAAAGGAAGAATCATATTTTCAATAAACATATATGCAATACTGTATTAAACTAGGACTGTGAGTAACAAACAACTTCGAATCGCCACAATTGTTCTTCTGTGCACCCTGATGTTTGCTAACTGTACAGCCGCCGAAGATACTGCAACAGTCCATGGCTCACTATATAATTGGTACACTTTAGAACCACAGGAAGATGTCATCCTCGAAATAAACACAACTCCTGCACAAACTGTAGTGGCAAGTAATGGGATATATGCATTCACACTGGAGCCAGGTTCATACCTTATAATCGCCAGAGGGTATGAAAACGGTACTCTCACAGCTTACTCGGAAGAAGAAATTACAATCAAAAAGCAAGGAGATTACGTAATCGACATCCTGCTTTATCCGGTATATGAAGAAGATATTGAAGACCTCAACGATACTGAGTTAAGCAACCTGACAGCCTCTGTAGAGGAAGGTACAAAAATCGTTGAACAAACATCTGATGATAAGAGCAATTCCTACTATCTCTTAATACTCATAATCCCACTCCTTATTGTTGCCATCTATTTTTATCGGCACAAAAAAGAAGAAAATGGCAAAAATTCTGTTACCAGCAGTTCAGGCATATCCGAAATTGAACAGATACAGGAATTGGAGCAAACGGGTGGAAAGTCTCATACTGCAAGGCCAGAAGACGAGGATAAAAAAGAAGAGGAACTGCCTGCGGACCTGAAGGAAATCCTGACAATATTACAGAAAGCCGGAGGAAGAATAACCCAGAAAGACCTCAGACAGAGACTTAATTGTTCCGAGGCTAAGGCAAGCCTGATGGTAGCAGACCTCCAGAGAAGGGGATATATTGACAAGTTCAAAAAAGGAAGGGGAAATATACTGGTATTAAAAGGATGAAAATGATCCCGCCCACCAAAACCTATAATTGTTTATTACCCGTTAGGAATGCAAAACAGATAATCCGAATTATACCAAAAGGAGGTTACCTATGAGAGTTTCAATGGATATAGAACTGAAAGACACGCCTGGTCAGCTCCTTTGCGCTCTGACACCCATATCAGAATTACGCGGGAACCTGAAATCAATAGTCCATCACCATGAAGAAAGGACACCTAGAGGCACCATTCCAGTACAGCTCGTTTTTGAAGCCGAACCTGATAATCTCGATGCAATTATAAAAAAACTTAAAAAAAATGGCATAGGAATCAGCAAAGTAGATGAAAAAAGATTGATCGAGGAAGGAGCAGTCATCTTGATAGGTCATATTGTCCATACCGATATTCAGGACACTATCGACAGCATTGACAGGACCGGGTATGCAGAAGTTGTGGACATTTCTCTTTCCATGCCCCATATAAATACCGCTTCATCTGCTTCCCTGAAGATATGTGCTGTAGGGATAAAGGAACTGCATGAAGCAATCAGCATACTAAAAAATATTGCAGAGAAAAAAGACCTGCTTGTTGTTGAGCCCATAAGGGCAGAATTTTCCTGAGGAGTTATACATATGAAAATTATTCGTGCATCAATAATCGGTTTTGGTTCTGTAGGACAGGGAGTAGCTCAGGTATTACTCCAGAAAAAAGAGGAGATCCAAAAAAAGGGTTTTGACCTGAAAGTTGTTGCTGTGGCTGATTCCAGAAGTGCTGCTATCGATGAAAAAGGCCTTGATCTTGAAAAGATTCTCAAGAGTAAAAAGGAAATTGGCCGGGTAGGACCCGAAACATTAAGCGGCCTGAAAGTTATCAGAAATGTAGATCATGAAGTTGTCATTGAAACCACCCCTACAGACATTGAAACCGGAGGAGTCGGGCTTGACAACATGTTGACAGCTTTTGAAAAGGGAATGGATGTGGTAACATCCAACAAAGGTCCCCTGGCCCTCAAATATGGGGAACTTGCAGAAGCTGCCCAAAAAAACAATGCTAAATTCAGGTTTGAGGCAACTGTCGGTGGTGCCATGCCGGCAATAAACCTGATACGTGATAGTATAGCAGGCAACTCAATTATCAGTATTGAAGGAATCCTGAATGGAACCTGCAATTACATCTTAACAAGGATGATGGAGGAGCACGCATCATATGAACAGATGCTTGCAGAATCCCAGGAGCTCGGCATTGCTGAAACTGATCCAACATATGATGTGGAAGGAATCGATGCTGCCTGTAAACTTGTAATTCTTGCAAACTATGTATTCGGAATGAAAGCAACATACCATGATGTGGATGTAAAAGGTATCACCAAAATTACTCCTGAAGCTCTCTCCCTTGCACAATCCGAAGGATATGTTATCAAGCAAATAGGAGAAGTCAAGGATGGATTTATCCAAACCTCACCACGTCTTGTTCCGGAAAGTCATCCACTTGCCGTTGGAGGAACCCTCAATGTTGTATCGGTGCAGACCGATCTTGCAGGCACAGTTACCTCAACTGGCAGGGGTGCAGGTTCTATCGAAACTGCGAGTGCAATCCTGAGCGACCTTATATCAATTTACAGAGAAGATTGAGAATAGGTGTTCATAAGTGACCTCTTTTGAATATTTTGCAAAAACATGTGCAAGTATCGAACAAATCCCCGGTTCACTGGAAATGACCGATGTGATTGCAAAACTCCTGAAAGAGGTTACAATTGAAGAACTTCCTGTCGTGACCCACTTTGTAATGGGTTCGGTTTTCCCTGCCTGGAGTGATAGGCAAATGGGTGTCGGGAACAGACTCCTATATACCGCCCTCTCAAAATCATCAGGGGTTTCAGAGGAAGAAATCGAAAATATCATCCGTAAAACCGGGGACATAGGGGAAACAGCAGTACAGGCCCTGTCATCCAATCCTGCAGGACAGTCCACATTCTCAGCATTTACTGAAGAAAAACCCGGCATGGAAATCAAAGAAGTTTATGAGAGGTTCACCCATATTGCAGATGCTACAGGAAAACGTTCTCAGAGTACCAAAATAAAAAATCTACAATATCTTTTCAATTCGGCAACCCCGATAGAGGCACGTTACCTGGCCCGGCTTGCTATCGAGCAACTGCGTATCGGTGTGGGAGAAGGAATTGTCAGAGATGCGATATCCAAAGCCTTTGATACTGATGTGGCTGCAGTCGAGCGGGCATTCATGCTGACAAACGACCTGGGGCTTGTAGCCGTTGCGGCCTGCAATGGTGGCAATGAAGAAGTACAGAAACTTGACATTCAGCTGAATCGGCCTGTCAAAATGATGCTGGCACAGGTAACACCCAGTATCCGGTCAGCCCTGAATGACCTCGGAGAAGTTGCTGTGGAATGGAAGTTTGATGGGGCAAGAGTGCAGATACATAAAAAAGGAGATAACATACACATATTCTCCCGCAGACTTGAAAATGTAACATCCTCCCTGCCCGATGTAGTAGAAGCAGTTCAGGAAAATGTGAATGCAGACACGGCTATTCTGGAAGGAGAAGCCGTGGCAATCGGAGAAGATGGTAAACCTCGCGCATTCCAGGACATACTTAAGCGGTTCAGAAGAAAATATGATGTTGAAGCAATTGCCAAAGCAATCCCCCTCAAACTAAACCTCTTTGACATACTCTACTTTAACGGGGAAAGCCTGATTGATAACCCACTCAGGAAAAGAAGAGAGTTATTGTTCCAGAATGTCCAGAGCAATGACAGGATACTCGTGGACAGACAGGTTATTACCGATAATGAGGAAGAGATACAGGAAATTTATGCAGATGCCCTCAGGGCAGGCCATGAAGGAATAATGATAAAAAAGCCCGATGCACCTTATTCTCCCGGTAAAAGAGGCAAGAACTGGCTCAAGAAAAAGCCACTCATGGAAACCCTGGACCTTGTAGTTATCGGTGCCGAATGGGGATATGGACGACGGGCAAATCTCATTGGTTCCTATGCACTTGGATGTTATGATCCGGACACCGGGAAATTCCCTGCCATTGGGAAGGTTGCCACCGGAATTACAGACGATAAACTGGCAGAACTCACCACTCTTTTTTCTGACTTGATTGTTTATGAAGCCGGCCGAAAAATAGAATTAAAACCGGAAATTGTCTTTGAGATTGCTTTTGAAGAGATACAAAAGAGTCCCAATTATGAATCCGGATATGCCCTGCGTTTTCCCAGGCTTGTTAATGTGAGGGATGATAAATCTCCTGAAGAAGCAGAGAGCCTGGAAAGGATCGGGGAGATATACCACTCCCAGAGATCCTGATTATCTTCCCAGTTCAGCATGGGCGCGTGCCAGATGACCGGCTGCTTGTGCACCTACAAGAGAGATTTCTCCTGCAAGTACCGCTGATGCTATTATTTCAGCCAGTTTTTTTGAATTGGCACCAGGCACATCACTTCCACCGGCAACTCCCAGCAAAGCCAGGCATTCTGCCTGCGTACCTATTATAGTGCCTCCTCCTACAGTACCCAGCTGTAATGCCGGCAGGGTCACAGTACAATAAAGGGAGCCATATTTTGTAACATCCATTGTAGTTATCGCACTGCTACCCTCAACAACATGAGCAGGGTCCTGGCCACAGGCAATATACATGGCAGCGATTATATTGGCCGCATGGGCATTGAATCCCAGGGACTGCGCACGGGCTGAACCCAGAAGATTTTTCCTGTAATTCACCTCTTCCATTGCTTGCGGAGTGGTCTTTAATTTCTTTTCTACAACTTCAGCAGGCAATTCAGCCTCAACAACCACAGTTTTACCCCGGCCCTTGATGTTATTGATAGCTGCGGGTTTTTTATCGGAGCACATGTTTCCAGAAAGGGATATCGGATAAACACCGAACTCGTTACTGATCAGGTCCACAATCGCCTGGGTAGCAATAGTTACCATATTCATTCCCATAGCATCCTTGGTGTCAAATTCAAAACGCAGGTAAACATTGTTACCCAGTACATATGGTTCAACACCGGTAAGTTTACCAAAACGTGTCGTTTCAGAAACTTTATTTTGAAGTTGGCCAAAAACGTCCCCGTCTTTTATCCAGTCAACAAATTCTTTTGCATGATTAATATCATTCATCCTGAACACAGGCGCCCTGGTCATCACTTCATTGAAGACCCTCACTACAGTGCCACCTGAAACAGAAATCGCTGAACAACCACGATTCACACTGGCAACCAGAGCTCCTTCTGTAGTGGCAAGAGGAAGATAATACTCCCCTTGCGCAAATTCCCCACCTATTTTAACAGGACCTGCAATTCCCAGAGGAACCTGCACCGCTCCAATCATATTTTCAATATTGCGCTTACTTGCTTCATTTTCATTTATACTGAAACTACCAATATGTTCCAATTGTACATCTCTAATTCTTTCCAGAGCCATTCTGCGAAGGAGCACAGCCCTGTCCTTTTCGACATGTTTATCCAGACGATGCATTGAAAGGCTGCCACTTACCAGTTGGCTCAATAATTCCTTTTCTTCCATAGAAAGTTGATTTTCTGTATTCATTGTGATCACTAATGAGTTTTTGAATATGTATAATTAGCACATATTGTTACAAGTATTTCACGCATAATAATCTTTAGAAAATAAAATCTTAAAACATACTCCCTCATACTGATGATTACTATACAAGACGATGCGAATAACGTTAAATAAGAATAAATATAATTTGAACTTGCTAGTGGTATAGCAGGTGGTACAACAAGAGAGCTTACATTAATAGCGATAGTATAGGCTATCTGTTGTGCTTCTCTATCTTTATAGCAGACGTGGTGGTATGAGCTAATGAAGAGTGGGGATAGTCCAAACAAAGCCCCCGAGGCCAGCCAGAACCCCGATTCAGAATTCAATAAATGGAGAAGGGAATGGCTGGTCAAAAAGGCAAAGGAAAGAAGTAGCCATGGTACAAGGGAAAGTAATCCTGATATGGACAATGGCTTCTGGTACTGGTACATGGAAAAAAGTGCAAAGTTGCATCAAAGATATATGCGTCTTTATGATGATATTACTGCAAAAGAATTCAGGGAAAACAAAGAGGGAATTGATGATTCCAGGGATGACATAGATTACATAAGGCAACAATTTTTGAAACAGGATCGAGAAACAGTGAAAGTACTGGCAGACAAGCTTGCTAAAGTGGGTTTGGAAAAAGAATCAAAAGAATTCCTATCTTTAAAGCCCATGCATAAGGAAACTATCCAGAAACTTGACCGTTTTTTTGAGGTGTTGCATAGCAAACACTATAATGATCTTGAAATAATCGATTTTTATTTATCCCTCTCACCAGAAGAAAGAGTGTAGTTGGGTTGCAAACCCTAAAAATTCATGAATATATCTTTTCTTTTGCAACCTTTTCTGGTATGATTATCCGATAGTCTTAAATAAACAACTGTCCGTACAAAATAGTACTAAAGTGTACATTAAATATGAGGGACTTATCATGGAATATACAAAATATATACTCGATGAAAATGATATGCCAAAGAAATGGTATAATATTTTACCTGACATGCCCACTCCCCTTGAGCCTCCATTGAACCCTGCAACAAATGAACCAATCAAACCGGAGGAACTTGAACCTCTTTTTGCCAGGGAACTTATCAAACAGGAAATGTCTGATAAGCGTTACATAGACATCCCCGATGAAATAAAAGATATCTATAAGCTCTGGAGACCATCTCCCCTTTACCGTGCCTCAAGACTTGAAAAGGAACTCGGCACACCTGCAAAGATCTACTACAAGCACGAAGGTGTGAGCCCTGCTGGCAGCCACAAACCTAACACCTCAATTGCCCAGGCTTACTACAACATGAAAGAGGGAACCGAAAGGATTACTACTGAAACCGGAGCAGGACAGTGGGGAAGTGCTCTTTCCCTTGCATGTAACTATTTTGATATTGAATGTAAAGTGTACATGGTACAATCCAGTTTCTACCAGAAACCTTACAGAAAATCCCTCATCAACCTCTGGGGAGCAAATGTAATTCCATCCCCGAGCAATGAGACCCAGTTCGGCAGAAAGATCCAGGAAGATTTCCCTGATACAAGCGGAAGTCTGGGTATAGCCATCAGTGAAGCTGTAGAAGATGCTGCTCTCAATGATAATACCAAATATGCATTGGGTAGTGTACTTAACCATGTTATGCATCACCAGACAATAATAGGACTGGAAACCCAGGAACAGATGAAAATGGCCGAGGATTACCCGGATGTCGTTATCGGCTGCTGTGGTGGCGGTAGTAACCTTGCAGGAATCGGACTTCCATTCATCAAGGATAAAATGGATGGCAATGATCTGAGAGTAATCGGTGTAGAACCATCCGCATGTCCTACCTTAAGCGCAGGGGAATTCAGATATGACTATGGAGATATGGCAAAGATGACACCATTGTTGAAAATGCATACTCTGGGATACGATTTCATCCCGCCTGCAATCCATGCCGGTGGACTGCGCTATCACGGTTGTTCACCAATAATCAGTCAGCTTGTCAATGAAGGCCTCATGGAAGCCACAAATTACCATCAGATCGAAGTATTCAAAGCAGGCGTGACCTTTGCCCGAACAGAAGGATTTGCCCCAGCTCCTGAATCATCCCATGCAATCAAATGTGCTATCGATGAGGCAATGAAGTGCAGGGAAACAGGGGAAGAAAAGACCATCCTGTTCAATCTGAGTGGCCATGGTCATTTTGATATGATCTCATACGACAAGTATTTCAACGGGGAACTTGGAAACGAATAAAAAAAGAAGAGGATATTAAAAATCCTCTTTTCCTTCTTTTTGCCCGATGTAACTTTTTTCTGCAATCAGGTCTTTTTTGTACACCAGTGTCCTGTATGGGAACGGAATCTCGATTCCTTCTTTATCGAAACGCTTCTTGACAGCCTCCCTAATCTCACATCCTGCACCATAAGCAAAACTTCTATCCCGCAACCACACAAATAATTTTAGATTAACTGAAAAGTCTCCGAGTCCTGTTAGAAGGACAGAGACATCATCATCACTGAACTTTTTATCATATTTACGAAGTTCAGAGAAAGACATCGTATTTTTATTTTTGCGCCCTTCTTCGACCATTATCTTACGGGCAAGATCAATATCTGAATCATAGCTTATACCGATATCAATCGGCCAGCATACCGTTGGGTCCTCTATTGTCCAGTTTATGATTGCTTCATCACTGATTACATGATTTGGTATGATAAGCCTGCGGTTATCCCAGGTTTTTACGACCGTATGACGCAAAGTGATGTCCGAAATCTTGCCGTAATCATCCCTGATATTAACGCGATCTCCTACCCTAAAGGGACGAAATATGGCAAGGGATACACCTGAAATAATATTTGACATTGTGCTCTGGGCAGCAAGACCAACGACTATACCCAAAAACCCTGCACCTGCAAAGATAGCAAAGGAAAGGTTTTGCAGTGTAGGGAAACGCATTATTATCAAAACTAAGCCAAATACATAAACAAGAGCTACGGATGTATGCCTGATCATTCGATAAGCAGTTTCATCTACATCCATCCTACGGCTGGCCATTTCAAATTGGTGATTAATAAACCTGTCAACTAATTTTGATGCAACAAACGTAAGTACGATAATGATAATTACGTATAGAATATCCAGTGCATGCCAGGAATTCCAGAAATGCCATGAAGTGTCGGAAAGTACATCTGTTGTGTTTGCCATTGGACCTACCATATTTACTCTTACTAAAACACCCAATAAGTAATAGTGCTTATAATTTAGTTTTTACTATTAAATGTCCAGAACGGGATTAAACCGATGCTTTTACTTTGAAGCAGAATACCTATTTGCAAAATAACCTGTATTCCCTTAATAATAAATGCCATTAATTGTATTTGTAACTTTCACCAGCAAAATGGATATCCAAACTCGCCTTTAGATGTGAAATTTTATGAAAATAGAAGAACTGGACCTGCCTTCAGAAGCCATTAACCTATATCTTCAGGCCGGTATAGAAGAACTCTATCCGCCCCAGGCAGATGCTGTAGAAAAAGGACTTCTGCAAGGAGAAAACCTACTTGCAGCAATCCCCACAGCATCAGGGAAGACCTTACTTGCAGAGATGGCGATGTTAAAGGCTGTCAAAAAGGGAGGCAAGGCCCTTTACATTGTACCACTGCGCGCACTGGCTTCTGAAAAATTCAGGGATTTTAAACGATTTGAAAGTCTGGGTATAAAAACTGCCATATCTACAGGAGATTTTGATTCAAGGGATGAATGGCTCGGTTCCAATGACATAATAGTTGCTACCTCCGAGAAAACGGATTCCCTTTTGCGTAATTCCACACCCTGGATGAAAGACATCACCACTGTGATCGTTGATGAGGTCCATCTGCTTGACTCGGCAAACAGAGGACCCACCCTGGAAGTAACCCTGGCAAAACTCAAAAGACTCAATCCTGAGGCACAAGTGGTTGCTCTTTCAGCTACAGTTGGTAATGCGATGGAAATTGCTCAGTGGCTGGAAGCAAAACTCGTATTAAGTGAGTGGAGACCCACGGACTTATATGAGGGAATTTTCTTCGGAGATGCCATCAATTTCAATGAAAGCCAGAAGTTTATCGAAAGACGCCACAAGGAAGATACTGTAAATCTTGTACTGGACACTATTATCGAAGAAGGACAATGTCTTGTATTTGACAGCAGCCGGCGAAATTGTGTTGGATTTGCAAAGAAATGTGCTCCTGTTGCAGGAGAACTTCTCGACAGACAAAATCGCAATGAACTGGAAGAAGTTGCAAAAGAGGTTCTGGAAAACGGGGAGACCAAACTTACTGAAACTCTTGCATACTGTATTAAAAAAGGGGTTGCTTTTCATCATGCAGGACTGAATTCTGCCCATCGCAGGATCGTAGAAGATGCTTTCCGGAACAATTTAATAAAGATGATCTGCAGCACACCAACACTGGCAGCCGGGTTGAACCTGCCTGCCCGACGTGTGATCATCCGCAGTTACAAACGTTATGATCCCAATGCAGGAATGCAACCCATTCCTGTGCTTGACTACAAACAGATGGCCGGCAGGGCAGGCAGGCCACATCTGGACCCCTATGGAGAGGCTGTAGTCATAGTGAAAACATATGAAGAACTAACCGATGTGCTGGAGAGATATATCAACGCTTCTGCAGAAGATATCTGGTCCAAACTGGGTACCGAGAATGCACTGCGCACCCACATCCTTTCCACTATTGCAAGCGGTTTTGCAAATTGCCACAAGGAGGTGCTTACCTTTTTGGGTTCCACTTTTTTTGCCCACCAGCAAGAGAGCTGGAATTTCGAAGAACTGCTGGAAGACTGCCTGATATTCCTTAAAAATGAGGGAATGCTTGAACAGGATAATGAGATCATCCGGGCAACCGAACTGGGAAAAATGATATCCTCTCTATATATTGATCCTCTTTCGGCTTCAAAAATCATCCGCGGACTGGAAAAAACCACACATGTCACAGATATTACTTTGTTACAACTGATTTGCAGTACACCGGATATGCGCCTGCTTTACTTGCGCAACAGGGATTATGAAATAATAAATGATTATGTGATGAATCATACCGAAGATTTTATCGAAGTGCCCAGTCCATTCAAACAGATAGAATATGAATGGTTTCTTTCAGAGGTCAAGACCGCTTTGTTGCTCCAGGAATGGATCAATGAGAAAAGCCTGGAAAAAATTGTTGAGAACTATCAGGTCGCAGAAGGCGACATTTATGCCAGCTCTGATATTGCCGAGTGGTTGATGCATGCCACTTTAAGGATTGCATCCAGAATAAATCCACAACTTGAAACCGAATGTGCAAAACTTGAAAAAAGGATACATTATGGTGCAGGCAGTGAACTAATGGAATTGGTGGAAATCCCCGATGTAGGCAGGGCAAGAGCACGCAAACTTTTCAAGAAAGGATATAGCAGCCGTCAGAAACTTGCAACAGCAAATGAAAAGCAACTTGCAGGGATAGTCGGGCCAAAGATCGCCCAAAAAATTCTTGCATATCTGGGCAGGGAAACTGACAGCAATGGTTATGTAGAGCCGGAAACATTGGAAAATAAGAAACAACAGAAAACATTTCAGGACTTTATCTGAGATAACTATCTAATACATAAACACAAAGACGGAGACTTACCCCATGCTTTATAAAAAAATTAAAGACCTCACCAATGGTGAATTGGATAATCTTATGGAAAGGGCATCAGACCTGATGGCTGTAAGGGATGCAGTTGAAACAATTCTTGAGGATGTGAAAAAGGAGGGGGATAGTGCCCTGCGTCATTATACTGAAAAATTTGACAAAGCCCGAATTGGTGCCATCGAAGTAACTGAAGACGAAATTAATGAAGCAATGACAAAAATAGACCCGTCTTTGTTGAAACATCTGGATAAAGCTGCATCCAACATCAGGAAATTCCATGAAGCACAATTACCCCGGGACAAATGGTTTGTAGAAATTTCCCCGGGAGTTAAAGCCGGACAGAAAACAGTACCCTTAAGATCCGTAGGTGCATATGTGCCAGGAGGAAGAGCATCATACCCTTCAACCGCCCTTATGACAATAATCCCTGCCAAAGTTGCAGGAGTGAAGGACGTAGCCATGTGTACTCCTCCCGGGCCCGATGGTAAGGTGAATCCTTTGACACTTGCAGCTGCAAAGGTCGCTGGTGCTGACAGGATATACAGACTCGGCGGGGTCCAGGCTGTTGCAGCTCTTGCCTATGGAACTGAAAGTGTTAAACCCGTAGATAAGATTGTAGGACCGGGAAATGTATTTGTGACTGCGGCAAAGATGCTTATCCGCACACATGCAGAGATAGATTTCCCGGCAGGGCCCAGTGAGATCCTGATAATTGCAGATGAAACTGCAGATCCGGATTTTATCGCATCTGACATGCTGGCACAGGCCGAACATGATCCCAATGCAATCTGTGTATTAGCCACTACCTCTGAGGAAATTGCAGCGAATACACAACAACGCTTAGGGGAACTTGCAGATACTACACCCAGGTCAGAAATCGTGAAAGAAGCCCTGCAAAATGCGGCCATCCTTATAGGCGATTCCCTTGATGAGTGTATTGGATTATCCAATCGTTTCGGACCCGAACATCTTGAGATAGTGACAGCAGATGATGATGCAGTCCTGGACAGAATTGATAGTGCCGGATCGATTTTTATGGGAAAATATGCTCCCGTTTCAACCGGTGATTATGCTTCAGGAACAAATCATGTACTCCCTACAGCCGGATATACAAGACTCTACTCGGGATTAAACATCAATCATTTCCTGAAATATTCCACAATACAGCAGCTGGACAGGAAAGGTTTACAATCCCTGAGTGATACAATAATCACACTTGCAGAAGAAGAAGGGCTGTACGCTCATGCTGATGCCGTAAGGTTGCGTTTGAAGAAAAATTAATGATCCTCTCACTCGATAATTATTTAAGAGGTTAGAATTAATAATAATTTATTGAGTTGTACATCGAGCTTAATATCAGGAGTGGAATCATGAAAATCAGAGTTGTCAGCAAAAGGAAAGAAATTGAAACACTCGATGAAGGGGAAAGAGTGATTCATCTGGCTTTCCGTCCGTCCAATAAGGACATATTTGATCTCGTTAAAAGATGTAAGAATGTGGAAGTGATCCAGATACCTTCTTCTTACAGGAAAACTGTATCAAAATCCATTGAGATGTTCCTTGAGATGGAAGGAATCAGACTTATAGAAGGAGATGTGTGGGGTCACAGGAAAGACATAAATGAATATTACAGTATCTCTCCTTCTGTTAATGAAAGGATAAAGGAATTGAAATCGGAAGGCATGTCAGACGAAGAAATTGCCAGAAAGATAGAAAAAGAAGGAAAACTCAACAAGGACATTTTATTATATATACTCGATAAACAATGAGTATATTTTTCACTTTTTCTTCCTCCAACTTCTATCCGGTACATATAACCTTTTTAACCAATCAAATCCTTAGTTCCTCAAACACGTCAATAGAGGATTAATATCATGAATAGCGGATACGGGAAAGTATATCTTGTTGGGTCCGGCCCCGGAGATCCGGAACTGCTCACAATAAAAGCAAGAAAGTTAATAGACAACGCAGAGGTCATCGTCTATGACCAGTTGCCAGGAGAAGCAATCCTGCAAAGCATGCCTGAAACAGCAGAAAAAATAGATGCAGGAAAATATGCAGGCAACCATAAACTAACCCAGACAGAAATCAACGATCTGATAGTGAAAAAGGCAGAAGAAGGAAAAAGTGTCGTTCGATTAAAGGGAGGGGACCCCTATATGTTCGGCAGGGGCGGCGAAGAGGCTGAAAAACTTGTACAGGCAGGAATCGATTTTGAGGTTGTACCCGGTATCACCTCTGCAATTGCAGCACCTGCTTATGCCGGAATCCCTGTAACCCACAGGGACCATGCATCAATGGTTACATTTATTACCGGCCATGAAGACCCGACCAAAACAAAAACCGGTCTTGATTGGGAAAACCTGGCACAATTCCCGGGGACCCTGGTCATATTTATGGGAGTAAAAAGGCTGGAGCAGAATATGAACGCACTGAAAAAATACGGCAAACAGCCATCAACTCCGGTAGCAATTATCGAAAAAGGAACCCGACCCGATCAGAGGATCACCACAGGAAATATTGAGAACATAGCAGAAAAAGCAAAAAAGGCCGGTGTAAAGGCCCCTGCAATAACAGTTGTGGGTGATGTGGTTTCCGTACATGATATTCTGGGTATGCAAAAGGTCTTATGGGGATAATATGGATAAAAAAAATAATACCATAGCAATAATGAGGCCTCGCAATTACCTCGCAAAATCCCGTGAGATGGCACAATCCATGGGATATGAGGTGTTCGAGGCGCCAATGATCGAGCTGACGGATATGAAAGATGACATGTTCGATACATTCACAGAGCATGTCCTTTCTGGAAAAAGCGACTATGTGATATTTACCAGTGCCAACGGTATCGACTATACCCTGGACAAGGTAGATGACAGGAATGAATTTGCCAATGCTCTTAACAGGACAAAAGTAATAACCATCGGCCCAAATACAAAAAAGAGGCTGGAAGAGCTTGATATTGGAGTTCTTGGTATACCAGGTGTCTACAGCTCAGAAGGACTGGTCGAATATCTCTGTCCTGATGTTAAGGGAAAGATAGTGGATACCGCGCGCAGTGCCTATGGCTCAATCCTGCTTATAGAAGGACTCGAAAAGTGTGGTGCATCAGTTCTGGAAACACAGGTATATACACTCATGCGTCCCGAAGGAGACAAGCAGAGAGAACTTATCAAAAGGGCGGCAACCGGGGATATTACGATTTTTGCCTTCACAAGTTCCATGATGGTACGCAATTTTTTCAGCCTGGCAGAAGAGATGGGAAAAACCGATGACATAAAGGAAGTAATGAAAAAGTCTATCGTGGCTGCAATTGGCACTCCTACAGCAAATACCATTCGGGAATATGGCGTGGAAACAACTATAAAGCCCTGCAAGTACACCTTCGATGAAATGCTAAAGACAATTAAAGACGAATACTTTGACTGAAGAAGGTTTAGAAATGATCGGTATTTCAAAGCTCTATTGCAAAACTGTCGAACCATCGGATGCCCTGAGATATGGACGGCATTCCTCCAGATTACCTTCCCACCTCCTCCAGTTCTCAAAGGACAAGAAACCTGTTGTAGTATGGAATATCACCCGCAAATGTAACCTCAAATGCATTCACTGTTATGCCCAGGCAGATGAGAAGGATTTTGAGGGGGAACTATCCACAGAAGAAGGAAAAAGACTCATTGATGACCTGGCAGAATTCAAGACCCCTGTCATACTTTTTTCCGGAGGAGAACCTCTTGTAAGGAAAGACCTGCCTGAATTGGCCGAATATGCAGTCTCAAAAGGCCTAAGAGCAGTAATTTCCACAAATGGCACACTAATAGATATGGACATGGCAAAAAAACTAAAGGAAATCGGTCTGTCCTATGTTGGAATATCCATTGACGGCACGGAAGAGACAAATGACAGGTTCCGCGGACAACAAGGGGCTTTCAAAAAGGCGCTTGAAGGTGTCCGCAACTGCATGAAAGCAGGAATCAAGGTTGGCCTGCGTTTTACAATCAATAAAAGTAATTTCCGGGAAATCCCTGCAATATTCGACCTGCTGGAAGAAGAAGGAATTCCGCGGATTTGTTTCTATCATCTTGTGTATGCAGGCAGAGGCAGCGACCTCATAAAACAGGACCTGACACATGAAGAAAGCCGGGAAACCGTAGATTTGATTCTGGATCGTACAAAACAGCTTTATGAGAAGGGAATTAAACCAGAGGTACTCACAGTGGACAATCATTGTGATGCTCCTTACCTCTACATGAAATTAAAGGAAGAAGAACCCGAACGTGCGGCCGAGGCCCTCGAACTTATGAAAATGAACGGAGGAAATTCCACCGGCGTAGGAATTGGTTGTGTTTCCTGGGATGGAACAGTGCACCCGGACCAGTTCTGGCGCCACTACAACATCGGGAATATCAGGGAAAGACCTTTCAGTGAGATATGGACAGATCTCAGCGACAATTTACTTGCAGGCCTGAAAGATCGCAAACCCCTATTGAAGGAACATGCAAAAAGATGTGGCCGGTGCAAGTGGCTGGACATCTGTAACGGAAATTTCCGTGTCCGTGCAGAAGCTGTTTATGGCAATGTCTGGGCAGATGACCCGGCCTGTTATCTTACAGATGAAGAGATCGGGCTGGAATAATTATTTTTTTGCGGTATTGATACCCAGATAATGATAGGGCGTACAGTGCCTTATCATTGCCGTAAATAATCCAGCCAAAGCCACCAGAGCAACCAGCCAGTTCCAGGGGGAGGTTTCTACCAGACCCATGGCCAGGGCAATCGTTGCCACTGAACCAATCAGGGCTCTGAGGAAAAGGTCAAATCCGCCGACATTTTCCTCGAGCAATATATCTTTGAAAGTCATAGTCGATTGCCTTTTAGAATTCCAATTTATCCATCTGCTTTAATACCTGCCTGCTGAAATCAGTGAAATTCTGGATACCACCTGTCCAGGCAGCGATCATCATACAATCCGTGATCTCAGTACGGGTTGCCCCAAATTTCTTGAGTCTTTCAAGAATTTTCACTGCACTTTCACTGTTATTATTGGAACAGGCAATGGAAAAGACAAGAAGATGTTTCTCCTTCATGGAGAGACCATCCTCCCTGTCTTCCCAAACAGCAGTGTAAAAGGATGCAAGGGCCTCAGAGAAGTCTTCATTTATGTCCTGGGCATACCTTATGGACCTTGGAAGGAAACCCTTGACTTCTTTTCCATTATCTGCATTTGTGCCCATGAATTTCACCTAACCTTAGAGTTCGATCAGGTTCTGCCACAGGCCGTGTACATTACAATAGGACATAGCAAACACGGCCTTGAAATCGGCAACATTTAACTTAAACCTTGCAAGAGGCTCGGTAAAAGAGGGGCCAAACTCCGCACGTCCAAGATCTACTACCTGCCCGTTCCCTTTCACACCATACAACTCAAGCCATACAATATGATGCTCAACCGTATTGGGATGGGCAACTTCCTTTCCCACATGGACCGTCACAAGGTCTTCCACGTCTGAACCATGGGACTTGCTGATTGAAATATCAGGTACATGTTTCTCTTTGCCTTCCGATACCTTTCCTTTAATTAATTCTTCAATATCCATATCAAATCCTCCTTTTACTGATTACTGTTCTTCCTGTGCCGGTGGGGTGAAAACCCTTGCCCCGAGTTCCTTGTCAATCATAAAAAGGCCATTGCCATCTTCACCTGCAAGCTGGAGTTTGCTGATTATTTCATTGTCATTGCTCTCTTCTTCGACCTGTTCGGTGACAAACCACTGCAGGAATATGTTTGTTGCATAGTCCTTCTCTTCATTTGCAAGAGTGACCAGTTCATTGATGGACCTTGTGATGAACTGTTCGTGTTCAAGGGTTGCCTTGAACATCTCAAGAGGCGTACCAAATTCCTTTGGTGGCTGCTCTATTGCCTTAAGCTGGATTTGTGCCCCCTGTCCATTCAAGTAATCATATATACGCATGGCATGAGTCATTTCTTCCTGATACTGCACCATAAACCAGTTCGAAAAGCCGTCAAGTCCTTTATATGAACTTGCAGCTGACATTGCCATATAAAGATAAGCAGAGTACATTTCCCTGTTTATTTGCTCGTTCAGCGCATCGATCATCTTTTCACTTAACATATTTACCTCCAAATATAGACTCAAAAAAGACAACGACAGTTAAACTGCACCACCTGTTCTCCATCTGTCAAACTCCCGTTATCCATAGAAGAGAAGATAGATAGCTATAAATTTTTATCGTTAGACAGTTTTATGTTCATTTATATTATAAAATAACAATAAAAGAAACAGTATATAGCTTCAAAGGATATATAGTAAAAAACAGCTGAAAAGCCATACATAACATAACTGTAAAACACAGAACTCAAAAGGATTTGCATGCTGCCTCTTGAACAAAAGGTACTGGAACGTATCAAACCTTCATTGAAAGAAAAAGAAAAACTGGAAAAAACTGCCGATTATCTGATGAGAAGAGCGATCCAGATAGCCAAAAAAGAACGTATTACCGATGTGAAGGTCCAGCTGGTAGGCTCAGCTGCTCGCAATACATGGATCACCGGAACACATGATCTTGATATATTCATAAGTTTTGACCCATCCCTTCCACGGGAAAAACTTGAAGAGTATGGTTTGTTCATAGGTCACGAACTCGCAAAAGAAAGCCGATTTTGGGAGGAAGGTTATGCAGAACACCCCTACACCAAAATGAACTATGCCGGATTTGATGTAGATATCGTTCCCTGCTACCGTGTAACCGACGCCTCCAGAATTATCTCAGCTGTTGACAGGACTCCTTTTCACAACCGCTTCATAAAAGAGAGGATCAAAGGTCTTGAAGATGACGTGCTTTTACTCAAACAATTCATGAAAGCCGGAGGGACATATGGCTCAGAACTGAAAACCCGGGGTTTCTCGGGCTATCTCACCGAACTGCTCATAATCCATTATGGCTCTTTCAAAAACGTGCTTGAAGCCGCAGCAGTGTGGGAGCCGAATCAGAAAATAGAGTTCCTGAAGCCCACAAAAGAATATAGCGAGCCTCTTCAGGTGATTGACCCCACAGATGCAGGAAGAAACGTAGCCGCTGCTCTATCCCTGGATAAATTTTGCCTCTTCGTTGATCTCTGCCGCCAGTATCTGAAAGAACCAAATGAATCTTTTTTTGTCCGAAAAAATCCTGTTCCACTGTCCGATGAACAAGTAATCCAGAGAATGAATAAAAGAACAAGCTCCATAATTGCGTTGAAGTTCCATACTCCTGAAGTTGTAGAAGATATATTGTATCCCCAGCTTTTCAAAATGCAAAAGTCCGTGGAAGCATTACTTGAAAAACAGGACTTTCAACTCATTAAAAGTGGTATATGGGTAGGCAAGGATGTCGTACTTATCATTGAACTGGAAAATTCCCAGATTGCAACGGTCAAAAAACACAGGGGTCCGCCAGTATGGGTTAAGCAACATGCTGAAATGTTCAGGGAGAAATACACCAACAGAACAGATGTGTTTGCATTCTACATAGAAGACGGGAAATATGTAGCTGAAGTACCGCGCAAATATACTACAGCCTCTTCATTACTTGAAAATGAAATTTACAACTGTTCCCTGGGAAAACAGGTTGCAAAGAACATTAAAGAAGAATATGAAATCCTGTCCGGGAAAAGTATCCTGCAAATAAAGGATACCGACTACCGGGCTTTTCTCAATGAATTCCTTTAATACATTCAACTGCCCAGTTTACCTTCACGCCTGTGCTGATAGAAAAGATACTGCTGGGCATAACCACAGTAATGTCCAAAATAGGATCGTGCCCACTCAGCCATTTTAGGTTTAGTGTAAGGCCCTTCAAAACTATCGGAATAATAATTTCTGATTACCCTGTCAACATGGGTATCTACAGGAAAAGCTTCCATTTTTCCATAGGAGAAAAGGAGGATACAATCAGCCACCTTTTCCCCGATACCTTCTATATTCATCAATTGCTGCTTGGCCTGAAAATAATCCATATTATACAGCCCATAAAGGTCTAATTCCCCTGATTCTATCATCCTGGCAGCTTTGATAAGTCGGCGTGCTCTGAAACCCAGACTGCAGTCACAAAGATCCTCACCACAACAAGCTGCAAGGGCAGATATTTCAGGAAAGGCATAAATCCCATCTACAATTTCCCTACCCAGCAGCCGGGACAGTTTCTCTATGGATTTCATTATACGGGGAATATTCGAAGCAGTTGCTATCATATAAGACACAAGGCATTCCCAGGGATCCTGCCTAATCAGGCGCAACCCCCTGTATTTTGATATTGCTTCATGTACGTAAGGATCATGATCGATTGAAGAAAAGATACAGGGCAGGTCATCATCCAGCCTGAAATATTTCACAAAAAACTCAACAGGGAGACGGGAATCAATGTAAAGGGTCTCCGCCTCCTGTTCATAGAAGGCATGTACATAATCTCCCTGTACCACACCGTGCCACCAGTCATCTTCTTTTGTCCAGCGAAATACCTGACCACATCCCAGAGTGTGGTCAAGGTCAAAGCATGAAACGGGTATACTGTACATGGTAATATTGTTACTGTCTTGTTGTTTCCCTGCCCAGCCTGAATGCCTCCAGGTTGGTATCAATGGTCTTTGGGGGTACCATATTCCTTATACATTCCACCAGTGTTTCCTCGGGGATTGGAAGATAAGAGGAAATTGCCCCCAGCATCACAACATTCAGGGTTTTCATATTCCCGGCCTCTCTGGCAAGGGCTACAGCATCAAAAGCCACAACCCTGTAATCCTTCTCAATTCTGGTAACTATTTCCTGTGGATCAGGGTAGGTACATTGTCCCGATGTAACGGTTACCGGATAAATCGGGGAGTTATTCATCACAACTATCCCGTCCTTTGCAACATCATGAATGTAGCGCATTGCCTCTACCGGCTCCAGTGCCAGCATACCGTGGGCACTGCTGCAGGGAATAAGAGAACCTAACTCACAACCAAGTCTTACATAATTCACAACAGAACCACCACGCTGGGCCATCCCGTGTGTCTCTGCTGCCCGAACACTCATTTCTTCAGAGACCGCTGCCTTGCCTATTATATCGGAAACCTTGACAGCACCCTGGCCTCCTACACCGGCTATCACAAGATCAAATTTTGATAGATCGGGAGTCATTTTTTCACCTCCACAATAGCGTTGAAAGTGCATATTTCAACACACAATCCACAACCGCTGCACATCGAATTGATAAGGGCGTTTTTGGAATTTTCATCAAATTCAATTGCAGGGCAGCCAAATTTCAAACATTTGCGGCAACCTTTACAGAGATCTGTGTCAACCATAAACGGAGTGTATCTTATACCTTCCCTTGCTGCGGAAATAACACAGGCACGTTTGGCTATCACAACTGAAACCCCTTCATAGGCTTTTGCTCTCTCAAGTACATCTTCTGTGGCAGCCATGTCGTAGGGATCAACCACTTCCACGAATTCAGCACCCATTGCACTGCACAATCTATCAAACGCAACCTCGACGGTTGGTTCACGGGTTGCTGTCTTACCCATACCCGGATTGGGTTGGTGACCGGTCATCGCAGTAGTCCTGTTATCAAGTATCAATACGGTGATATCAGATTTATTGTAGATAGCATTCATTAAACTGTTAATCCCGGTGTGGAAAAAGGTAGAATCACCGATTGTACAGCATATGGGTTTTTTCTCACCGGCATCATAGATTCCCGAAGCAACACTGATACTGGATCCCATGCATAGAGTGGTATCCACCGTCCCGTGCTGGATACCTAAAGTATAACAGCCGATGTCACTGGGAAATACTGCATCTTCACCAAATACTTTTTTCATGACATGGAAAGTACCCCTGTGGGAACAACCCGGACACATTGCAGGCGGTCTTACAGGCAGTTCCATATCCTGCTTTGCAGGTTTACATTCACATGAATCAATTCCAAAGGCTTTAGCGATTCCCTCCATGCAGATATCAACATTGAATTCACCTGTACGGGGAAGAAGGCCATCTGCTTTGCCAAATATTTCAGTTTCAAACTCTACATCTCTTGCAATTACCTTGCACTGATCCTCAATAACAGGTTCAAGTTCCTCGATCACAATTACCTGTTCTGTTTTAGCAAGAAGTTGACGAACACTGTCTTCTGGAATTGGATACGCTCCTATCTTCAAAAAAGAAGCTGTGATACCAAGCCTGTCAAGTGCTTCTTTTGCATAAACTGCAGCTGTTCCGGAAGCGATGATACCAACATTACTTTCTGCTTCTATGGTAAGTTCATTCCAGCCGGAAACTTCAAGCTCGCCGCGAATATCCTGTTGAATCGAGAGCAAATGAGGGTGACGTACCCTCGCGTTTTTAGGAACCATTACCCAACGGTCAGGATTCTTTTCAAATTTGATTTTACCGGTCTTCTGCCTGACTGGAGCCAGTTCGATATCCGACTTGCCATGGGAAATGCGTGTTGTGGAGCGAAAGATTACCGGTATTTCATATTTTTCAGATAATTCAAAGGCATAAGGAATCATGTCCTTGGCTTGCTGGGGGGTTGATGGCTCGAGGCAGGGAATCTGTGAGAACACAGAATACCTGCGGGTATCCTGCTCATTCTGGGAAGAGTGGCAGGAAGGGTCATCGGCCACAATAATAACCATGCCTCCCTTGACACCCATGTATGCCAGGGTCATCAGGGGATCAGCAGCTACATTCAGACCTACGTGTTTCATGGTAACCACAGAACGGGCACCTGCCATAGAGGCCCCTGCAGCCACTTCCATTGCAACCTTTTCATTTACGGACCATTCAATATAGAAGTCCCTTTCCTTCATAGAAGCCAGAGTATCCACAATTTCGGAAGAAGGGGTCCCTGGGTAACCGGACACAACGTCCACAACCCCTTCTACAATACCGCGGGCAATGGCAACGTTGCCTAGCATATATTCACGACCGCTCATGGTAATCGCCTGCTACTTCATAATATACATTATTGATAAATATATCTCGTAATACCATGAGTACTGCTAATTTTTGGCAACATACAGCAGTTGTTAAAAGCGTTTATATATGCTGTGGATTATAGACAGTACTGTAAATTAAAAGAGGTATTGGAATGATAGACTTTGCCTGCAAAGAATTCCGTTTAAACGATGTTATCAAATGTGCCCTGAAACTTACAAGAGCCGACATGAAGGTCATCGGGTTATTCTTTGATATGCCTGAAAAATGGGTAAATACCGAAGATGTAGCAAATGATACCGGGCTTGACCTTTCAACTGTCCAGAGATCGGTTAAAAAATTACATGAAAAAGAAATCCTTACCAAATCCCAAACAAATCTGGATCGTGGAGGATACACCTATATCTATAAACTGAAGGAAAAAAATGAGATAAAGGAAATTATTATGCAAATTGTACATGAGTGGGTAAACAAAGTCGATAAAGAGCTGGAGGCATGGTGAAATGTTGAATATAACACGTTATTTGTGGGTACTTGTACTTATTGTTACTCTGGGAGGATTGTGGTATCCATACCTGGGATATGTCATGGCTGTAGTAATGCTAACCCTGATGATCACTGCCGTCTTCCGTGGACGCTGGTTCTGTGGAAATCTCTGCCCACGTGGAAGTTTCAATGATTTTGTACTGAACAAAATCTCGAGGAAAAAGAACATACCCGGTGTTCTCAGAAGTTTGTGGGTAAGAGTGCCTCTTTTCATTCTGATTATGTCATTGATGATATACAGGGTATCAATTGTATTTGCCACCCGTAATATGTTCGAAAAGATTGGAGTGATATTGGTATCCATGTGTATCGTGACAACTGTAGCAGCAATCCTGCTTGGTGGATATTACAATTCCAGGGCCTGGTGTACGGTATGCCCGATGGGAACTGCACAAAGAATAATCGGAGGAGACCGCTACCAGCTTAAAATGGCACATGATCTTTGCATAGATTGCAAGAAATGCGAAAAAATTTGCCCCATGGAACTGACGGTCAGGGATATAGGCAATAACCCCGACTGCATAAAATGTGGCCGATGTGTAGAAGCCTGTCCAAAAGATGCCCTGTACTTTTAAATGATCAAAACAACAGGCTTTCTAATTCCCGGGGATCGTTGACCGGAGGAGCGCAGCTTTGTCCTTTGCAGACATAAGCTGTAGTTCTCCCTTCTTTTACATCCATATCAAACGTATAAGGGGCAATCCTGGCCAGATCTCTGGCAGATTTGGGGTTTTTCAATAACAATATTGTTTGGGGAAGATTATTTTTCCTTACAACACCCATCATTTCCTTAAGCCCGATTTTTTCAGAATCTGTAACTATTACCACAAGGGTAGCCTCTGCTTCAAGCATGAGGCCTGTTAACATGTAGCTATAGGCCGGTGGAGAACGCTGCAGTATTCCACCAAACGCCGACAGGGTTGTACGGGCTAACTCACGGTAGCGCACATGACACCAGTGACATGTTGAATACCCAATGGAAAGGAAGACCGGGAGGTTTTTCCTTGTCGCCTGCTCAAAAGCTTCTTCTGACCACGGATACCAATCAACAGGATTTGTGGAATGTTGTCTCAGGTAGGGACTGTTTTCCCGGGCAAGCCTGTTGATTTTGGGATTCATGATTAACCTCAGGAAAAATTCTCAAACACACTGTCCAGCTTTGCAAAATCGTATTGTTTTCCTGTAAGTGGTCCCTTTTTTAGTACCTCCAGTTTGGACTCGAATGGCTCTGAATCTCTCTTATAGAACACACCTGTAGGAATCCGGTCACCCCATTCAAGAGCTTTCTCAAAAGCTGCAATCCTGTTTGCAGGATCATGCCCATCATCTTCCATTTTGTAAACTCGGTCATGATACCACTTGTATGTATTGAGTTTATTGAAGGTAACACAAGGCTGAAGAACATCCACAAGGGAAAATCCCTTGTGAGAAATCGCCTGTGAGAGCAATGATGAAAGATGATCGACATCACCGGCAAATCCTCGTGCCACGAAGGGACAATCCAGAGATATAGCAACTGCCAGAGGATTGAAAGGGGTATGGAGAACACCATGCGTCTGCACCTTGGTTTTCATGCCCAATTCACTTGTAGGGGAGGCCTGGCCTTTGGTCAAACCGTATATCTGGTTGTCATGTGCTATCAAAGTAATATCGGGATTGCGGCGAATGGCATGTATGAAGTGGTTTCCTCCCTCACCATAGGAATCCCCGTCACCACCTACCGCAATCACAGTGAGTTCAGGATTGGCAACCTTTGCTCCAGTAGCCGGAGGCAGGGTCCTGCCATGAAGGCTGTTGAATGTATTGCATTTCAGGTAGTGTGGTAATTTACCCGACTGACCGATTCCTGATACCATCAAAACTTCGCGGGGCTCTTTACCAAGGTCCACAAGAGAGCGTTTCACAGCCTCAAGTATGTTGAAATTGCCACACCCGGGACACCATTCAGTTTCACCGTCTTTATAGTTGTCCATTGTTACCATTTCAGATCACCCCCATTCCTTTAAGCTCCCTGATTACCGATTGTGGTGTAAAGGGCAGGCCATCATACCTTAACATCTTCTTTGAAACTTCAAATCCTAATTCGGCCCGCAGCAGGCGTGCAAACTGGCCTGTTGCATTATTTTCCACGCATATAGTGGTGTTCAACCCATCCAGTAAACTGACAGTATCATGAGAAAACGGGTAAATATCACTAAAATGAATCAAATTTATGGATACTTCATCACGATTCAGGATCTCAACTGCCTCTGCAAGGGGACCATAGGTAGATCCCCAGCCTATCAGGGAAATATCTGCTCCGTCTATACCATGAATAGCTGGCATCTGCATTTCATCCGTAAGTCCATCTACCTTGCGCAGACGTTTTTCATTCATACGAATGCGGTTACCAGTAGTCTGATCGATATGACCTGATTCGTTGTGTTCATCACTGTCTGCAACCACCAGTGCACCGTTCTGGCCGGGAATAGCCCTCGGTGATATACCGGATTCGGTAATTGTATATCTCTGGTAGTCACTTCCCACAGCCCTGTCTTCCAGAAGATGCCTGTTAATCTTCAGGCCGGATGTATCAAACATCTCATAGGTAAAGAGACCATCTGCAAGATGCTGGTCACTCAATATCAGAACCGGGATCTGGTATTTGTCAGCTATGTCGAATGCCCGTCTTGTCTGGTTGAAGGCGTCTTTTGCCGTACGAGGGGCAAGTACACAACGGGGGAATTCCCCCTGTGCCGCATGAAGCACAAAATTAAGGTCCCCCTGTTCGGTCATTGTGGGAAGGCCGGTAGCAGGCCCGGGACGCTGGCCCAGAAAGATGACAATCGGTGTCTCAGTAATGCCGGAGAGACCCAATCCTTCTGTCATCAGGCAGAAACCTCCACCTGAAGTAGTAGTCATGGCACGCACCCCTGCAAAGGATGCTCCGATAGCCATATTTATGGCAGCGATCTCATCCTCGGCCTGCTCCACAACAGCATTGAAATCGTCTGCATGTGCTGCTACTCGGGTCATGACACCAGTTGAAGGGGTCATGGGATATGCCGAAAGGAATTGCACTCCTGCAGCAAGGGCACCCACTCCCACACTGTCATTACCATTTATCAAAATCCGCCTGTTAGTCGGTTGTGGGCTGAGATTATAGTTACAAATCCCCTCAAATTTACCATTTTTTACATAATCATAACCTGCTTGTGCTGCCTTTATGTTTTTCTCTACAACCTCATCACCTTTTCTTTTGAAAGTCTCGGAAAGGAACTTTTTAAGTGTTGAAAGATCATAGCAAAGCAGTCCAAATACAGCTCCTACAGCAACGGTATTTGAAAATAATTTTTTACCACTTACATCCTTTGCGATTTCTGTGAAAGGAACAGATACAATCTTTTCATCTACATTGTCCCTGACAATAGATTCATCGGCAAGCACGAATCCTTCTTTGACCTCTTCAATATGCTCAGGAATTGTCTGGTTGTCAAGAGCCACCAATACGTCTATCTTTTCATCCAGTGCATATACAGGGTGATCACTCACCCTTATGTGGAAATAGTTGTGTCCGCCCCGCACCCTGGAAAGATAGAACTGATTTCCATAAACATAGAAACCATCCCTTACAAATGTTCTTGAAAGAACCAATCCTATAGTTTGTATGCCCTGACCGGCTTCTCCACCTATTTTTATGTTTATATCGACGATAATGATTCCCCCTGAAATAACACCTAAACAAAAAGTCATTGTAATAATGTTGAAACCTGAAATATAAATAATAATGGTTTAAAGAGACTTTCATCTATAGCATGTTCAAATTACACTAAATCAATATCTAAATACCCTATATAGACACGTATATTTTGAGTTTGCCAAAAGACTTCCATTTAATCTTCTATATATACAATTAAAAATAACCAGGCTACTAATCAGCTTAATTGTGTTTAAGTAGTCGGGATGAAATATGAATCTATATTTAATTGTAGTAATAATTTCGGCTCTGTAGAAATCCTTTTCTCTAAATTCAGCTAAGCTGGTATAATTTTAATAAGAAGAAGTCCCCTGTGTACTTTTGCACTAGAAACACAAGGGGATGATTGTGTTTGTCTAACAAGTACTTAAATTTTATTGATATAGCATTGCAAGTAACACGGTATTCACACCGCCACTCTACAGCTGCAAATATTCCAAACAAACATACACACAACACCAGCTATTGACGTTGGTTTTGTTAAAGGAATATTTAGGAGAAGATTACAGGGATTTTGTTGATCTTGTTGAATTGATGAGTTCTATCCAGACTAAACTTGGATTAACCAAAGTGCCTCATTTTACTACACTTCAAAAATTTGTTACTCGAATCTATTCAGTAATACTTGATCGTATTTTCAAAAAGACATTAGACTTATTTTACAAGAATGGAGAGTCAGTTGAAGTTACTGGTATCGATTCAACTGGTTTTACAAGTGGGTATTGTAGCAACTACTATTCCTGGAGAATCAAGAAGTGGAGGCGAAATTATGTCAAGACCAGTATTTCAGTTGATGTGCAGAAATTTGTCATAACTGGATACAAAATATCAGGTAAACCTGTTCATGATGCAAAACATGCAAAGACATTGCTTTAGCAATGTCATCGCAACAGGAAATCAAGATATTATGTAATGGATAAAGCGTATGATTCTGAAAGCATACATGAATTGACGAGAGAAAAACTCGGATCAATAGCAATTGTTCCACTGAGACAGCGTGAAAGAAAGAGTATAAAAGGACATTATAGAAAGAAAATGTTACGAGAATTTGATGATAAAATTTACTCGCTGCGAAATTTGAGTGAAACGATGTTCTCTGTATTGAAAAGAAAATATGGGGAAAATCTGAGAGCCAGGAAATATAGAAACCAAGTAAAAGAAGTGAAATTAAAAGTGGTATTGCACAATCTTGACAGATCTGTCAAGATTGTATGTTTTGTCTGGTTGAGGATTTCTACAAAGCCCAAATTTACTATTTAGTTTAAACCGGGCTGATTCCAACAAGCTTGAACCTGCCCGTTTTTATTTAATCAAGTATATGCTGCTTCCTCCTGGAAGTATGTGAATTTCCACTTCCCAACGTGGGATTCACCTCCCAGCATCAACAGCGATTCGTTATTTCATTTATAATATTACAATAAACGATCTTTATAGAATACAAACGCTAACATCATTAGACATAAAAATGCTCCAAATCCAGGAGTGGATCGATCTTCTCCAGTGTCCTTAGAATCGCTGATGTTAGTTTCTTTATTATCTTCTAAAGTCTCATCCAGGGATCCAAAATTCACATCATAGTAACCAACCACATCAATATTGTTTGTAAGCCTAAAAACAACTGGTATGTTTTCTATCCCATTCTTGTCTGCTTCTTCTTTTACAATATTGTATATCTTCTCTATTTCTTCATCAGAATACGTTGTATTATTATCATTCCTGTAAAGATCAATTGCAAAATAACCGGTTGCTGTATTGTATCCATAAAGCACAACATCTCCTTCAGGATAGAAATCGGGACCAATTTTATCATAAGAATTAGCTCTTATATCTCTCAAAGTATAGATATATGAAACTAACTGGCCAGTATTTTCAATCTCTGGGAGCTCACCGTATACTTTGATGACATTTGGATCATAGATGTTACTAGCAGGATTTGTGAAACTTGAGATCTTCTCATTTTTTAATCCAAGATAAACTGATAATGCCCTTTCATCTGTATAATAATCTACATATTCAATATCATCAAAATTTGCAGACCCCATATTAGTAAAAAGAATCAGCAACATTGAAAGTGTGACAATAATTTTGTACATGTTTATTCTCCAAAAAGATAAAGGCACGAAATGTGCCTTTAAATGAGGTTACACATGATAGTTAACCTCTTCAGAATCATGCTTCAAGAGGTGTAACATCCAATTTTGATGTCACTTCACTGCATGGTATATAGAATGTAACATCCGCATTATTATATGTTCCATCCCAAGTTTGACAGTATCCACTCCTTGCTGAAGAAACCGTCTCCTCTTCCAACCTAAAAATTTCACTTTTTTGTCAGGAAAACCCATTTGACAGTCTTAAATAATTCACGTTAATTTCTAC
>Ga0182235_100005_pt1 | contig 175653 bp, 157 predicted proteins | sample hydfratesGB_TM_B_FD_132460 | JGI IMG/M metagenome (GOLD analysis project Ga0182235, IMG submission 132460) | Subsurface microbial communities from deep shales in Ohio, USA - hydraulic fracturing test GB_TM_B | ecosystem: Environmental > Aquatic > Deep subsurface > Shale gas/oil reservoir >... | reverse complement strand
TGTGTAAAATCAATAAAATACTATTAATTTTACTGAATTTTTCAAAAAGTATTTTACTTAATAATAGCAATAACAATATTTATAGATTTACTACTTTTTAAATCTTTTGACATAAATGCCTTTGCTGACAGCTTAGGTGGAGTTGCTAATGCATACAACATTACTCCACAAAATAGCACTTTAAACCGTCATGGCGATCTGGCCTATATGGAAAAAGTAATCAGAGATGCAGGTGGCTGTACTGACTTTGTGGCCATCATTACATACCCTGATACAAAGACTCAGATTCCAAGCCATTACAGTTTCACATATACTTTGATGGGAAACGTCATTAACGATGAGTTCGACAACGTCAATCCTGATGAAGTAAACGCAGCGATTAATGAAGAGGCTGACGATCAGGGCGCTGATGATGTAATTGTTCCACCAAGCAGTGCATCAAGCAGTGTTGTCATAACAAGCCTAGATAAGAAAGCCGAGTATATCGTAATCAAGAATACCGGCACTCAAGCTGTTAATCTATCCGGGTGGAGAATCCGATCGGTTAGAGGGGATCAGAATTTTACGTTCCCAGAGCATGTCTTAGAGGTCAATGCTTCTGTCAAAGTCGGTGACTCAGCCAAGAATGCGGATGTAGATTTCCACTGGCTAGATGGTAGGGGAACATGGAACAACAGTGATAGCGATCCTGCAGAGCTATACAACAGCGCTGGGGAACTGGTCGATCGATTTGAGGATTAAGTGGCTGCGGTCTACATTCGCGGTGATCTGGAGTCATAGAGTTATCCGAACTTATAGGTAATGGCTCTGTTAGGAGGTCTTTTCACATGAAGTATTCAGAAATAGAAGTAAAGAGAATGCTGAAAGCCGATGATTTATGCCTGGAAGATCAAATTGTGTTCAATATCTTGAATTTTATCAGGACAATCCATCTCAATCGTCAGAACTTCATTGAATCATCCTTCGGGTCTGAGTTCTTTGGTGAGCTGCCCATGACATTTAAGAAGAATCCAGGGCAGGTGATGGGCCTGATTACAGCGACGATTGATGGCGAGGTACGGAAGTACGTCTTCAATGATAAAGGGTATGAGCCTTTAGAGGACCTGCTCGATTTAGGTCAGTAACTATTAGATAGGTAGCCCAGTAAAGATGAGCGCCTCTTCAGGACTAGACCAAGGTGTAGATCCTACTCTCCGGCAGGTGCTACCATTTTGAAGGTGAGTGTTGGGAGCTAGGACTAAAAAGGATAATGGGAGCTAGGACTAAAAAGGATATTGTGGAATTTTTATAAAAATCATACATGAAAACTGCATCAAAAAAGTGTCGATTTTATAGAAATTCCACGAATTGTATACGGCGAACATTTGATAAAATTTTACTGGTAGGTTACCAAAAAATTTTAAATTGATCTAAATGAAAGGGTGTGGTGATCTATTTAGCCCTTAAGACATATCAGTTTTCTATCGATGTCAAACACTATCAGAACTACTCAAATGAAAAGTACTAGGCGTACCATCCCTTTTTATTTACACCACTTTGTTAAAAATATCACAATAATGACAATCGATTAATTTCACTCAAAAAAATTATCTTTCATGAAGATTGATTCTATAGGCTTTGTTGGATTTCGAAAGAAAAATGAAAAAAGTTGCAATGGACAAGAACGTATGTTCGGTTGTATAATGTAGATAAGCCTTTTCGCCACAGATTATTCTGAAAATAGGAGGCTATCCATGCATACGGAAATTGATTTACAAGACAAGCAATCATCTTCCAACCGGTTGAAAGGGGTGAGACCATTGGGGGAAAAACCTGTAACAAAGAAGCAAAAAGAACAGCAGCGTAAGGAAAAACAACTGCAAGAAAAACAACTGCAATTGGAACAGCATGAGCAGAGACAACTTGAGCAGAAAGAGCAGGAACATCGAGCAGAGCCTGAACAACTAAAAGAGGAGCGACATCAAGAGAAACAGCTACAGGAGAAACAGCTCCAAGAGAAACAGCTCCAAGAGAAGCGAGTTCAGGAGAAAGTGATCAAAGACATTAGAAGACCTATGAAGTCTCTCCAAGATTCGCAGCTTGATGATTCGCGGCACTTTCACAAGACAAAACTTTTACTTTCTATCTACCGTACAGTTGTATGGAGGATCGAGGGTGCAATTGGTGAGGTTCAGGTAAAAGCAAACGAGTACGGAAGTGGCAGAATCGCTGAACTCATAGACTTTCTAAGTTTAGAACTAGACGAGTACGACTTAAAAAGAGATAAAAAGGTCGTTGAGGAAAGGCTTATGTGCATTGCCCAGACAAAGCATATGATTGAAATAATTGATAAAGCTCTCAAACATCTGAGAAACCATCCGATTAATGGGCAGCTTTATCACGACATTATAACGCACTGCTATATTAAGCAAGAGATTATGAGCAATGAAGCCATCATCCATAAACTCAATTTGACGAGCTCATCATTTTACCGCCACAAAAAAGAAGCTACAAAATTGATGGGTATAGCGCTTTGGGGGTATATCATCCCGCCGCTTAGAGACTTTTGGGATGGGGTCCATTAGAGTGATTACTTGATTGAGAATCAGAAATGGTTTGATTGAGAATGTGATACTTTCTCGGGAGCATCGTGGCATTTTCTTGAAAGCATCGTGATACTTTCTTGAGAGTTTCATGGTACTCCTGTGAGAGTTTCGTGAGAGGTTATTGAGAGTTTCATGATAGTCTGATGATAGAAAATTGGTAGTCTTTTGGAATTGTTTTGAGAGTTTTGTTCCTTTACACTATGTATAGTGGGAAGCACATGCAAAAAATGAATATGATGGAAAATGGCCGCTTGGGTTAGAACTCTATGTAATTTTGAGTTTTGATCAGAGCGGCTATTTTTATACCCAAAATTTGAGAGTGGGATCCATCTGGCCAAATTGGCTCTAGTACGTGTGATACGTATTAGGGCCTTTTTTATGCCCTTTTGATACATGTGCTTCCTCTAATACATTCCAAGGAGGAACGAACATGATCAAAAATATGCAAACAAAAGACGGCCTTACAACATCGATCGAAATCTCTAAAGAAGGGAAAGTGACCTACTCGGTTGGGAAGAAGAAAACAACCTTTGATTTGAGCGAGTGTGACTCGTTTACTTATGAGTTTGATGCAACGGGTGAAAAATTTGAAATTACAGAAGGGATGCTCCAGGAGACGGAAGGTGTAGAGCCTTGGCTGTGGCTTGTGATTAGCAAAGGTGAAGAGCGCCTTGAGTACAACAACGACCATGCTGAAACGCGGAGACATTTTAGTTACTCTGATCAAAATGATAAGTTCGACACCCTAATGGCTGATGAAGATGCACTTGATATGGTGCTGGCCAATCTTGAGAAAGAAGCATTGAGAGAAGCCATAAAAACATTAGAACCTCAGCAGCAGGAACTGGTAATGGACATTTATTTTAGAGGACTTTCCATGGCTGATATAGCTAGAAAAGAAGGGCGGGACAAATCCTCAATAAGAGACAGAAGAAACAAAATCATGAAAAAACTTAGAAAAAAATTATTTTAGGGGCCCCTCTTTTGCTTCTCCCGTGGCCTATATATAGAGGACGCTGATGCGGTACTCAAATCTCGATACGAAAGGGAGGTGAAACTGATGAGTAAACAAGGTGTCTTGAATCTACAGAAGGCAAAAACCATGCACCATGTGGAGATCGGCATCAAAAAGCCAAGTCCTAACCAGGTTCTTGCAGCCCGTAAGATGACGATCCGCGATCGTTTGTTAAATGCGATTTTTGGTGATGGACACAAAATGGTTGTTTTAGTACCTGGAGAGAGTGTAGGGACAATTTCCATCACTGAGATGGAGGTCCAGGAAATGGATCAAACAGATCAAGAAAAATAGAGAGGAGCGAGCGAATGAAAGAGAACCAAAAACCAGCTTATGTGCTGACCTCTGAGTCGGTAACGGAGGGGCATCCAGACAAAATGGCGGATCAGATCGCCGACAGCCTACTCGATGCAGTACTAGATGAAGATCCGGACGCAAGGACGGCAATAGAAGTGACCTTATCTAATGGTCTCATCCATGTGTTCGGAGAGGTAAGTACAAAGGCGGATGTTAACTACAAGAAAGTCATCAGGAATGTGATTTTTGATATCGGATACAGAGCAGACGAACTATCTGCGGATGGCGAATTCTACAGAATGCTCGTCAGGCTAAATAAGCAATCTCCTGATATCGCATTGGGGGTTGATAGGGATAGTGCCCAGCAAGGTGCGGGAGATCAGGGAACCTTAATTGGATACGCCACTGATGAAACACCAGAGTTCATCCCTTTGTCTTTGCTTCTTTCTCATCGACTATGCATGAGACTGGCCGAAGCAAGAAAGTCAGGGCTGCTTCCTTACCTCAAACCAGATGGGAAAGCCCAGGTATCCGTCGGTTATAGGAAAGACCATAAACCAGTATCCGTTGAAGCAATTGTTGTATCTGCCCAGCACTCAGAAGGCTTGGATACTAAAAAGCTGCGGGAGGATGTCTTAAAGCACATCATCTTAAAGGTCATCCCACATGAGCTCTTAACTGAGCGCACCAATGTGATGATTAACCCCACTGGGAGGTTTGTCCTTGGTGGTCCATCAGCAGATTCAGGCCTGACCGGAAGAAAGATTATCGTAGACACTTACGGTAGTAAAGGACGTCATGGTGGTGGAGCATTCTCTGGAAAAGATCCAACAAAAGTAGACCGTTCTGGTGCATATCTAGCCAGATACATTGCAAAGAACATCGTCGCAGCAGGTCTTGCTAAGGAATGCGAGGTGCAGGTTTCTTACGCCATCGGCGTGGCGAGGCCCGTGTCCTTTAAACTAGATACTTTTGGGACAGGAAGGTTACCGGATGAACTGCTAACTGCAATCATCATAAAGCTCATTGATATGAGACCTGGGACCATCATCAAGTCCTTTGAACTAAAGAGACCCATCTACAGACAGTTTGCGGTCTATGGCCATTTTGGAAAAGAAAAGATGCTGCTGGATGGTGTTGAGAAAAACACTCCATGGGAGATGACGGATCTGGTTCCGACTCTTAAGGACCTGATTCGAGATTATTTCAAGATGAAAGGAGAGGGGAAGGATGAGCAAAATTAAACTCGTATTAGAAGTTGTCAACGATCTTAAATCGCTAGCTGAAAGTATCGAGACTTTAGTACATGTGATGGAAGCGAATGAAGTTGAAGCAGTCAAAGAAGTACCAAAAAAGAAACCAAAGTCTAAGGCAAAAACTGAAGAACCAGAACCTGAAGTTGAGGAAGTACCAGAAGAAAAACAACCCTCTTTAGAAGAACTTAGAGCGGTCATGGCTGATAAAAGTAGAGATGGATTTAGAGCTGAGGTGAAGGCTATTCTCACGAAATACGGAGCAAACAACCTTTCCTCTCTCGATCCTAAGCATTATTTATCGGCGATGAAGGAGGTAGGTGAATTGAAGTGAGTGGATCGTACAATGAACATTCCGATTTATCAGCATCAGCTTCTCACAGGTGGTTAGCCTGCCCGCCTTCAGCAATGCTTGAAAAAGAAGTGCCAAACACCACTAATGAGCATGCAGAAGCGGGAACCGCCGCACATGACCTCGCTGAGTACAAGCTCAAGAAAGCACTGAAGATGAGAGCCAAGAAACCAAACAGTAAGTATCAAGACGAAGAGATGGATGAGTATACGGACCTCTATGTTGAATATTGCCTTGGACTCATTGAAAAGGTCAAAGACACCTGTGCTGATCCGCAGATCTTGATCGAGCAAAAATTAGATTTCAGTGATTTCGTACCTGGTGGGTTTGGAACCGGAGACCTAGTGATCGTTGGAAAGGGAACACTTTATGTTGTGGATTTTAAGTACGGTTACATTGAAGTCTCAGGGAAAAGGAACTCACAAATGATGTTATACGGCCTCGGGGCACTTACTTTATTCGACATGCTCTATGACATCGATAAGATTTCAATGACCATTTTTCAGCCCAGAGTAAATAACTTTCCAACAGATGAAATGACCGTAGAGGAGCTGCTCTCATGGGCTGAAGAAGAACTAAGACCTAAAGCCCTTTTGGCAAGCCGGGGTGAGGGTGAGTTCTGTGCAGGTGAACACTGTAGATTCTGTCGAGTGGCGGCAAGATGCCGGGCACGAACTCTCAAGAACCTGGAAATGGCTAGATATGAGTTTCAAGATCCAGCGCTTTTATCAGATGAAGAAATCGCTGAAATCATAAGCGTCGCTGAGGAGCTTTCCAAGTGGGCGAGCGATATCTATACCTATGCTACGGCTCTTGCTATAAACGAAGGTAAGGAGTGGTCAGGCTACAAGCTCGTTGAGGGGCGCAGTAGAAGGCGGTATACCGATGAGGTGGCAGTAGCAGAGGCAGCTAAGGCTGCTGGTTACACGGATATTTTCAAAAAGACACTACTGTCTATCGGCGAACTAGAGAAATTGATGGGGAAGAAGAAGTTCAGCGACATCCTTGGGGGTCTGGTGGAGAAACCAAAAGGAAAACTGACACTTGTTCCGGATACGGATAAACGAAAACCTGTTGATTCGGTTTTTCAAGATTTTGATGTTATCGAGTAAAAACTAACTAAATGTGATTAAGGAGGAAAAGCAATGAGCGCAGAAACAAGAATCAGAATTTACGGGAGACTAAGCTATGCAAACCTTTGGGAGCCAAAGTCGGCATATGGCAACAAGCCAAAGTACAGTGTATCAATCATTATCCCCAAAAGTGACAAAGCAACAGTTAATAAGATTTTAAAGACAGTTGAAATAGCAAAGCAAAAGGGGGTCACCAAATTATTTGGAGGAGAAATCCCTAATAAGTTTCATTTGCCACTTAAGGATGGAGATATTGAGAGGCCTAACGACCCTAGTTATAAGGATTCGTATTACATTAATGCAAGCTCTTATAATCCACCCAAAATTGTGGATAGAGTGAGAGAACTCATAGTAGATCGAAGTGAAGTTTATAGTGGTTGTTATGCAAATGTGGCCATTACCCTATACCCATATAGCAAAAATGGAAATAAAGGGGTTTCTGCAGAACTTGGGAACGTACAGAAGGTGGAAGACGGAGAACCATTAGGAGGAATTTTCAGACCGGAAGATGACTTTGAAGTTTTAGATGATGACGATGACTTCTTGGATTAATCAATCTAGGGCCAGAGAGGAGGTGGTAAACCCATGAAGATTTTATCCATCGACATTGAGACATTTTCAGATACTGACCTTGGAAAGTGTGGTGTTTACCGCTACACCGATAGTCCAAATTTCGAGATTCTGCTCTTTGCCTACAGCGTTGATGAAGGTCCAGTTCAGCTAATTGACCTTGCCAGTGGTGAGGAGTTACCTGAAGAAATCGTTGAAGCCATTCTAAATGAAGACATCATCAAGACAGCCTTTAACGCCAACTTTGAACGAGTGGCTCTTATGAGATATCTCAGTCGAAAGCTCTATAAGAATGTGTATCTTAATCCATCTTCGTGGCGGTGCAGTGAGGTTCAGGCAGCAATGCTTGGACTTCCTCTCCACCTTGAGGGAGTAGCTAAAGTGCTAAGGCTTGACGCGCAAAAGATGTCAGAGGGAAAACCACTGATCAGATACTTCTGTATTCCCTGCAAGCCAACAGCCGCCAATGGTGGGAGAACCAGAAACCTTCCATCAGATGCACCGGACAAATGGGAGCTCTTCAAGCATTACAACATCAGAGACGTAGAAGTTGAACTGGAAATCAGAAAGAAGATTAAAGACTACCCCATTCCAGAATCAGAACAAGCCCTCTATGAACTAGACCAACGAATTAATGATCGAGGCTTTAGGGCGGATATGGATTTCGTCATGCAGGCCATTTCTTGTGATCATCAGTTTACTGTTGCGGCCACAGAAAGAGCCTATGAACTGACTGGCCTAGAGAACCCAAATTCCGTATCACAACTCAAGGACTGGCTGTCAGAGCGTGGCGTGGAAGTGGAGAGTCTTTCAAAGAAGAATGTAAAAGAGCTGGTCAGTGAAACTGAGGGTGAAGTGGAAGAAGCACTAAAGCTACGGCTCCTCATGGCCAAGACCAGTGTCAGAAAATATGAAGCCATTGAAAGGGCGGTGTGTTCAGATGGCAGAGTCCACGGGCTCTTTCAGTTCTATGGAGCTAATCGAACAGGCCGGTTTGCCGGGAGGCTGGTGCAAGTCCAAAACCTCCCACAGAACCACCTTGTGGACTTAAAGCTTGCTAGGGATCTAGTCAAAGAAGGACGTTTTGATGATCTGCAGATGCTCTTTGGAAATACACCTGGGGTACTGTCAGAACTTATAAGAACCGCCTTTATTCCAAAGGATGGTCACCGGTTTATTGTAGCAGACTTTTCAGCCATAGAAGCGAGGGTCCTATCCTGGCTCGCCGGTGAGAAATGGAGACTTGAAGTGTTCCAGTCACATGGAAAGATCTATGAGGCGTCTGCATCACAGATGTTTCATGTACCCATAGAGGAGATCACAAAAGGCAGTCCACTGAGGCAAAAGGGTAAAATCTCTGAACTTGCCTGCGGTTATGGTGGAGGCGTTGGAGCACTTAAATCCATGGGCGCCTTGGAGATGGGCGTTGAAGAAAACGAACTGCAAGGACTGATCGACAACTGGCGGAGGGCCAATCCCCACATCGTGAACTTCTGGTGGGAAGTTGACAAGATGGCCATCAAGGCAGTGAAGGAGAGAACCAGAACTAGAACTCACGGTATTGTCTTCACCTATAAAAGCGGTATGCTTTTCGTCACATTACCCTCAGGTCGTGACCTGGTCTACGTGAAGCCAAAGCTCATGCTGAATAAATTCGGACGAGAGGGTTTGACCTATGAAGGCATCGGAACCACGAAAAAGTGGGAGAGGATAGAGACCTATGGACCGAAGATTGTGGAGAACATTGTACAAGCTGCATCAAGAGATCTTCTGGCTGAGGCCATGCTAAGACTTGATAAAGCTGGGTTTGTCATTGTCGCTCATGTGCATGACGAGGTGATTTGCGAAGTGCCAGTAGGTGAGTCCAGCGTAGAAGAAATATGCAGCATTATGAGCGAAAGCCCCAAGTGGTCGGAAGGATTACCTCTAGATGCAGATGGTTATGAATGCGATTTTTACCAGAAGGATTAAAACACACATGATCAGATATCGGAAATCAGATTAAAAAAGGGAGGTTACGCAAATGAGTGAGATGCAGATAAATGACATGATTGATCTAGAACAGTTCATTCAAGCGGAAGTGAAAAAACAACTAGAAAAGGCCCAGCTCACTTTAGGAGATAGGGCCAACTTCACTACAGGAAGATATGGAGAAGTCAGAAAAAAGTACCGAGATGTTTTTAAAACTGCGAAGTTCGATTGTGGTTTCTTTACTCATAAGATACTAGATGCTATTAAAGAAATCGCTAAAGCAGATGCGGGACTTAGTTACATGAGTAAGGCAACAGAAGAAGATTTTGAAAAGATGGCGGACGTCTTCGAGGTGATGGCTGAGGCGTATCTGAACTATAAAAAAAGCCATCACAGTGAAACTGAAAGCGAGGAAAGATAGATGATCTCAAAAGAGTACGGGAAGTGCATTTTGAGTTGCGACATATGTGGAGCACAAGCTGACGAAGAGTATGAGTATTTTCAAGATGCAATAGATGCTAGAGAAGATATTGGATGGAAGAGCAAGAGGGTCGAAGGTGAATGGTTAGATATTTGCCCCGACTGTATCGAGTAAGAATTGAGCATACAACCCTCATTGATCAAGAAAGAAGGAGGACGCCATGATATTTATCATTTCAACAGGCAACAGCCGTAAAGATATTTTCTGGAAGGAGCAGACGGTGTCCTGGGAGGAGTTTGCAAAAAGACTCTCCCGAACAACCGTCACCAGTGAAACTCAGGAAGAGTATCGAAAGATGAAGAAGTATCAGCAGGACAATGTGAAAGATGTGGGCGGCTTTGTAGCCGGTCAGCTAAAAGATGGAAGAAGGACCAAAGCCAGCGTCATGAATCGGTCCATGCTAAGTCTTGATATGGACCACGCAGATGATGCGGTGGTTATAGCTGAGAACATGGAAATGCTCTATGGTTACGCGGCAGTAATCTACTCCACCCACAAACATACACCAGAGAAGCCAAGACTCAGGCTGATCATTCCACTATCGAGAACAGTGACAGCTGATGAGTATCAAGCGATCAGCAGAAGGATCGCAAAAGAAATCGGTATTGAGCTTTTCGATGATACCACCTACGAACCTAATAGGCTCATGTACTGGCCAAGTACATCCAGTGATGGAGAGTATTTCTTTAGGGAAATCAAAGGAAGCTTCTTAAATCCTGATAGCATCTTAAAGCTATACGACAACTGGCAGGACACGTCATCATGGCCGGTGTCATCAAGACAAACCAAATTGTTAGATAAGCTGATGAAAAAACAGGCAGATCCTATCAGAAAAGAAGGGTTGATTGGGGCTTTCTGTAGGAGCTACACCATAGAAGAGGCCATCGAGGCGTTTCTTTCAGATGTCTACCAGCCAAGTGTCATGCCAGAGCGTTACGATTATATTCCGGCGGATTCCACAGCAGGTGTTGTCATCTATAGTGGAAAGTATGTCTACTCTCATCACGCGACGGATCCTGCATGTGGTCATCTCTGTAATGCTTTTGACCTTGTGAGGATCCACCGATTTGGTGACCTAGATGAAGCCGCAGACGAAAAGAAGCAGCTTCCCTCAGTAACGGCCATGCTTGAGTTTTGTTCTGAAGATGAAAACGTAAAACGACAACTAGCTAAGGAGCGGGAAGACGAGATCAATAGAGAGTTTGAGACGCTAGATGAAGAGGTCGATTCTCAAGAAAATCAGGACACCTCTAAAACCGAACCAGAGGAGGGTGAGGTGGATCTTACCTGGCAACTAAAGCTTGAAGTGAATAAGAATGGAACGATTAAAGATACACCTACTAACATTCTGACAATCATCAGAAACGATCCAAGACTTAAAGGTGTGGCTTATAACCAGATGACCCATCTACTAGATGTCAACGGGAAGCTTCCCTGGAAGCAGGTCAAACCTGGATGGAATGACTCGGACCTTGCCAATCTCAAAATGTACTTTGATAAGCATTACGGGATCTGGTCACCGGCAAAGATTAAGGATGCCCTCTTAACCGCTGCATCAGAGCGGGTGTTTCACCCTATCAAAGAATATCTGGAGGGGCTGCCGGTTTGGGACGGAACCGAGAGACTTGATACGCTACTGATCGACTATCTAGGTGCCGAGGATAACCCGTACACAAGAGCAGTGATGAGAAAGACATTAGTAGCAGCAGTGGCAAGAGTATATGAGCCGGGAACAAAATTTGATTACATCTTAGTACTGAATGGTCCGCAGGGAATTGGGAAGTCTACCTTCTTTGCCAAACTAGGCGGGAAATGGTTCTCTGACAGTCTAACCGTATCCGATATGCGCGATAAAGCAGGGGCAGAAAAGCTTCAGGGTTATTGGATCCTTGAGCTAGGTGAGCTTGCGGGTCTACGCAAGATCGATGTTGAGACGGTGAAGTCATTCATTACCAGGACGGATGATAAGTTCAGACAAAGCTATGGCATCAATGTTGAAAGTCATCCAAGGCAGAGCGTTATCGTCGGAAGCACCAACAGTACCAGTGGTTTTTTGAGAGATGTCACCGGAAACAGGAGATTTTGGCCGGTAAGAGTGAACCACGGAAAGAAAAAGGTATGGGAGATGACGGACATTGACCAGATATGGGCTGAAGCTCTTGAAAAATACAAAGCTGGCGAACCACTAATCCTGATCGGTGATGAAGTGAAAATGGCCTATGAAGAACAGCGAGATGCCATGGAAGCAGATGATCGTGAAGGTTTAGTTGAGCAATACCTAGAGAAGCTTCTTCCTGATAAGTGGCCAAAGATGGACATTTACGAAAGACGCAGTTATCTGGCTGGTGAGAGCGATTTTGGCGAAACCGTACCTGAAGGAGCCAATCGAAGAGATCGCGTCTGCTGCTTAGAAATTTGGTGCGAGTGTTTTGGTAAAGAGAGAAACACCATTCGTAGAACAGACTCTTACGAAATAGAAGCGATTCTTATGAGGATTGGTGGATGGAAGCGATATGACGGAAACAAGCGAGGAAATATCAAGTTTCCGATTTATGATTCTCAACGGGCATTTGTTCGAGATGAAGACACCGATTCTGAAAATGAGTAAGATGCAGCTGATAAAGATGTTAATGAGATAAAGGAATCACTCAGAAGAAGTGGTCTATGAAATAGGGGTCTATGAAAAGGTGGTCGATAGCCACCTGCTTGGTGGTATATGGTGCTACCAAGCGGCAAGAGTTGAAACTGCAAAAGTGGTATGTGGTAGTCTGAAAAGCTTCATCCCACTGACATCTACCACCAAGGCAAACCTTTGTAAATCAATGTGTTCGGCACGGTAGTGGTAGAAGTGGTAGATAGCCATATTGAAGTTTTAAGTTTATAAGAATAATAGGTAAATCGCCTACCTACGCGCGTAAGAGTTTTAAAGTACTATATACCACCTTTTTATACCACCAGCTATTAACGATGAAGTGTAAACAGAAATTATGAAATATGTAGTGGAGCTTGAAACTTGAGACGGAAATCTGAAAGCAATAGAAATTGAGGTGTAAGACATGACAGAAAAAGAACTTGAGCTGATGCTCGTGAGAGAAGTGAAAAGAAGAGGTGGGAGAGCTTTTAAGTTTATCTCCCCTGGAATAAATGGAGTGCCTGATCGGTTAGTGCTACTGCCCGGGGGCCGGGCGGGATTTGTTGAGGTGAAGGCACCAGGAAAGAAGATGAGACCGAACCAGATAAAGCGAAAAGGTGAGCTGGAAGGGCTAGGGTTTTTGGTTTATTGCCTGGACAGGCCAGCAGACATAGGAGGTGTGGTGGATGGCATTGCCGGAAGTAGTACTACCTAAATCAAGGATACCGTACCACCCTCATGAATATCAGATCCACTGCACAGAGTTTATTTTGGAGAAAACATCGGCGGGACTGTTCCTGGACATGGGACTTGGTAAGAGTGTGATTACTTTAACCGCTCTTGTTGATCTCCTCCATGACCGGTTTGAAGTGTCAAAGGTCTTAGTGATCGCTCCTCTGAGGGTGGCAAATACAACCTGGATTGACGAGGTCCTGAAGTGGAAGCATCTGAAAAACTTAAGGGTATCAAGGGTCCTCGGTAGCGCAAAGGAGCGGACTATGGCCCTTTATAAGAAAGCGGATATCTACACCATTAACAGAGAGAATGTTCCCTGGCTTGTGGACTTTTATAAAAACGACTGGCCCTTTGACATGGTGATTATCGATGAACTTTCAAGTTTCAAATCACCTTCAGCTAAGAGGTTCAGAGCGCTCAAAAAGGTAAGGCACAAGATCAAAAGAATCGTAGGTTTGACTGGTACTCCGGCTCCCAACGGCCTTTTAGATATTTGGAGCCAGGTTTATCTTCTGGATGGCGGTGAACGACTTGGAAGAACCTTCAGCGGGTACCGCAGTAGATATTTTCATCCTCAGAAATATGTGAACGGTGGCATACCTGCGGACTATGCACTGAACGATGATGCGGAGGAAAAGATCTATGAAAAGATTTCTGATATCTGCATCAGCATGAAAGCTCTAGAGTACCTAAAAATGCCGGAGATCATCTTCAACAAAATAGAAGTGGAGCTTTCAGAAAAGGAAATGAAAATGTACCGAAAGCTTGAGAGAGATCTGCTTCTTCCTCTTGAGGATAGTGATGTGGATGCTGCTAATGCTGCGGTGCTTTCAAACAAGCTCCTGCAGATGTCGGGCGGGACGGTCTATGACGAGTACCAAGATGTACACCAGATTCACGACCGTAAGCTGGATGCTTTAGAGGATCTTGTTGAAGCTGCAAATGGGAAACCAGTCTTGATCTATTACGGGTTCAAACATGAACGCGACAGAATCAAAGAGAGATTTGATGCAGGAGACATCAATACCTCGGAGGACATTGCCAGATGGAACCGAGGGGAGATGAAGATCGCTCTTTGCCATCCAGCATCAGCTGGGCACGGGCTCAACCTTCAAGAAGGTGGGTCCACTATCATTTGGTTTAGTGTTACCTGGAGCCTAGAACTATACCAGCAAGCTAATGCCAGACTATGGCGACAGGGACAGAAGAGCACGGTTGTGATCCACCACATACTAGCAAGAGATACGATTGACCAGCGAGTAATGATGGCGCTAGATAATAAAGACACAAGTCAGAATGCATTGATTGACGCGGTAAAAGCGAGAATAGAGAACTTGAGAAATGGAGGAAGTAAAAATGAGTGTAAATAAATTTAATGCTGAAGGCTATTATGATCCAACGGTTTATGAGGCATTGACTAATATCGAAAAAGAAGAAAAGCAAAGAAAGAAAAAGAAGATCGTGTTCATCTGCAGCCCCTTTGCGGGTGACATCGAAGGAAATATTAGACGAGCTAGAAGATACGGGAGATTTGCAGTGACTGAGAAAGCTGTACCGATTATCCCGCATTTGATGTATCCACAGTTCCTAGAGGAAGACGATCCTGAAGAACGAAAACTTGGTATTGATATGGGACTAGTCCTACTAAGTAAATGCCACGAGCTATGGGTCTTTGGGAATAGAATCTCCTCTGGAATGAGTGTGGAGATTGCAAAAGCCAAGAGGTGGAATATTCCTATCAGATATTTTACGAATGAGTGTCTTGAGAAAGGGGGACCAAAAGGGTGATAAAGCGAGAGTGTTTTGCTTTTGTTGACGACAAGTGTTCTGCTCTTAAGGTCCAGGATTGCGAGGGATGCAACTTTTACAAATCTAGAGAGAGGGCGCATCAGGATCAACAAAAGGTATTTCGAAGAATAAAAGGTCTTGATCGGAAAGTGCGAGTAAATATCATCGAACTCTACTACAGAGGAAACATGAAACTACTCGATGAAGTGGAGGAACGCAAATGAATGCTAAGGAATATTTGAACCAAGCATACAAACTAAATAATCGAATCAATAGCAAACTTGAACAGCTGGAAGTTCTAAAGAGCCTTTCGATGAAAGTGACGTCTTGTTTTTCAGATGTGAAAGTCATGCATTCATCAAACGAGAAGAGTCAGATGGAAAAGACCTTGGTCCGAATCGTCGATCTTAGTGTAGAGATCAATGATGAGATCAATGAGCTCATCAGGCTCAAATCAGAAATTGCTGAAACCATCCGCGAGGTGGATGATGTGAACTGTGAGCTGCTTCTTGTGAAGCGGTATATCAGTGGGAAGTCGTGGGAGGAGATCGCTGAGGAAATGCAGTACAGTATCAGCGGTATCTTTAGAATCCACGGTGAAGCGCTAAAGAAAATAAATAAAATTTTGAGGCGTCAGAAGAAAAGTGTGTAGTAAAATGTAGTGAAGTGTAGTTGAGAATCTGATATAGTATATGATGTGAAGAAGAATAAACGATGAAGCCCAGGGAAACCGAGGGCTTTTTTTATTGGGGGAAGAAACGATGTCAGAGAAACTTTGCTCTTATGACCATTGCAGGTTAGAAGCTGAGCCTGATGATGAGTATTGTAAATACCATAGAAAGCTAAAAGAGATTGAGAAGCTGGGGCCTGATTGGTTGAATCAGTTGATCGAAGATATGAAACTCAAAATTAAAGATAAAGAGAGTGTGGGCTCTGGTCAGTAGACCGGAGCTTTTGATATTCACGGGAGGTGAGATTGATGCCCTGGAAACCAAAGAGCATCTGTAACTATCCTGGGTGTCAATCGCTGACCCATGATAGATACTGCGAGAAGCACAAGAAAGAAATGGTGAAGGTGCAGAACGACAGGACTGCAAAGATGTACACCTATCAGTGGCGAAAGGCCAGCAAGGAGTTTCTTAAGAAGCATCCCCTGTGTGTTCACTGCGAGAGAGAAGGAAGACTCACTCCGGCAACCGAGGTGGACCACATCAAACCACACGGTGGTGGCCGGAAGCTCTTCTGGAACAAAAACAACTGGCAGCCCCTGTGTAAGAGTTGTCACTCCAAGAAGACTGCTGAAGAAGATGGAGGCTTCGGAAACAATCCGAAACCCACGAGGGGGTAGGGGGTCTGAATCTCTACAGAAGTGGCCGGGCGACAACGCGCCAGGGTCTTTTGTGAAAAATCGCGAAAATCCAAAGGGGGGTATATACCAAAAATTATGCGCAAAATTCAAGGGGAGATAATCAGCTGGTAAGCGCATAAATACTAGGGTAGAGTGCCCCATGAATCTTCAAGAAAGCAAATCAAAGTGAATCCATTACAACTTAGAAAAGCCGGTGTTTCCTTACGGTTTTTTATAAGATTTAGCCTATAGACCTCGGTCTAGGGCTTTTTTAACGCTAAGAAACGGAGGGAATCTGATGAAACAGGACATGATTATTAGAAAAGTGCCGGTGACGGATATCAACCCGGCAGAGTATAACCCAAGAAAAGATTTGAAGCCTGGAGACCCCGCTTATGAAAAGCTAAAGCGGTCTATGACCGAGTTCGGATACGTTGAGCCAATCATCTGGAATGAAGAGACGGGAAATATTGTCGGAGGCCATCAACGATACAAGGTGCTGGTAGCAGAAGGCCACAAGGAAGTTGAATGTGTCATTGTTAAGATGAGCTCTGAAAGGGAAAAGGCACTCAATGTGGCTCTAAACAAAGTCACTGGTGACTGGGAGTTTGAAGCTCTGGCTGACCTCATTAAAGATTTGGAAGCTCAGGACTTTGATGTGACGCTTACTGGATTTGATGCAGCAGAAATTGAAGATCTCTTTAGTCAGGTTCATGATAAGGATGCTAAAGAAGACGATTACGATGTGAACAAAGCGCTAGAGGAAGCGGCCTTTGTTGAACTGGGAGATGTATGGCTCCTCGGAAGGCACCGTCTTCTTTGTGGCGATGCCACGAAACCAGAAGATGTTGAAAAGCTCATGGATGGGAAGAAGGCTAATCTAGTTCTTACGGACCCGCCTTACAATGTGGATTTTGAGAGTGCCAGCGGTCTTAAGATTCAAAATGATAAACAAGATAACGACACCTTCTATAGTTTCTTGCTTGCAGCTTTTAAGAACATGGCGGAGCATACTGCACCTGGAGGATCTATTTATGTCTTCCATGCAGATACGGAAGGGCTCAATTTCAGGAAGGCCTTTATTGAAGCAGGATTTCATTTAAGTGGCGTGTGTATCTGGAAGAAGAATTCTCTGGTCCTTGGCAGAAGCCCATACAACTGGATCCATGAACCGATTCTCTTCGGATGGCTTAGAGGTGGAAAGCACAAATGGTTCACAGGAAGATCTGAGACCACCGTTTGGAATTATGACAGGCCAAAGAAAAATGGAGAGCATCCGACGATGAAACCAGTTCCGCTTCTTTGCTACCCCATTAAAAACTCATCTCAGGTCAACGGAATTGTTATGGACCTCTTTGGAGGAAGTGGTTCTACTCTTATTGCCTGCGAGCAGATAGATCGGATCGCCTACACCCTAGAACTTGACCCCAAGTATGCCACCGTGATTGTGAAAAGATTCATCGAACAGGTCGGAACGGACAAAGATGTATATGTGCTTCGCGATGGTGAGAAAATTCATATCAGTAAAGTTGAAAAACCAGAGGAAGTCCAAGGCGCAGAATAAAATACAATATATACCTCTTAATTAACTTGCTATACCTCTCGTTTAGAGCGTTAATGTACATGACGAAAGAAACACACCTAAACGAGAAAGGGGAAAGCACCATGGCAGACAAGGATTTCTTGAAGAGCAACTTTGGAATCGAGATCGAACTTACAGGAATCACCAGAAGAAAAGCGGCTAAGATTGTAGCAGAACATCTAGGCGGCAGCATCGAAGAACTTCACGATTACTACAGAACCTTTAGAATCACAGCGCCAGATGGCCGAAAGTGGAAAGTGATGTATGACGGAAGCATTAACACTCAGAAGAGATCAGGTGGTCAGAAGGTTTCAGCCTCAAAAGAATACAGCGTCGAACTGGTCAGCCCAATCCTAACCTACGAAAAAGACATGGAGAGCCTTCAGGAGATGGTGAGAAAACTTAGAAATGCCGGGGGGTTTTCTGAAGCGCAGAACTCATCTGGAATCCATATCCATTTGAACGGCGCCGACCACACACCGAGGTCCATCAGAAACTTCATGAACATCATCTACTCAAGAAACGACCTTTTGTACGATGCTCTTCAAATAGAGAGAAGAAGAATGCACTACTGCAAAAAGATGGATCAAAGCCTTGTTGAGAGAATGAATAAGAAAAAGCCAACCACCATGAAACAAATTGAAGACATCTGGTACCAAGACTACAGCGAGAGAAGGGACAGACATTACCATGACAGCCGATACCATTTTCTAAACCTTCACAGCCTTTTTAACGGATGCGGAACGGTTGAACTTAGGGGATTCAACGGAACCCTCCACGCCGGAAAGATCAGGAGCTATGTGGTTCTGGCCCTAGCCATGAATCATCAGGCCATAACCCAAAAGAGTGCCAGCAGCAAGAAACCACAGATGGAAAACCCAAAGTTCTCCATGAGAACCTGGCTTAATCGAATTGGGCTAATCGGGGATGAGTTCAAGAACTGCCGCGAACATTTATGTAAAAGTTTATCAGGATCGGCAGCTTGGAGATTTCGCACAGCCGTATAGTTAAAAAAGGCGGCGCCTTTAAACCCACCGAGCGGGCAACCGCCCTTAAGGTGGTAGAAGGGTTCCCCGCTTTAAACAAAAGCCCACACAGGCGAAACGTGGGGGGATAAACCGCCCTTGTTGAGAAAGGATGGAGTAAGCATGAAAGTGGAAAAAAGACTAGGAGCGGCCTATGGGTCCAATCTTAATCTTGGTCAAATGGCCATGAGATGCCAGACGGCTAAGGTCTACGGTAAAGGGTTCTTAAAAGGATATCGTCTACTATTTAAGGGTCAGATGGCAAATGCCTATTGCACCATTGAGAAAAAGCGTGGTGGGAAAGTTCCGGTGATTGTTTGGGAACTTGAGCCTGAAGATGAGAAGGCGCTAGATTTTTACGAAGGCTACCCGAGATTTTATGAAAAGGAAGACGTGAAAGTCACTCTAGAGGATGGAACGGTCATTACAGCCATGGTGTATATCATGACCGATAAGATTCTGGATAGGATCCATCTCAACCTTCCAAGCAGAAGTTATCTAGAGACTGTAAGAGAAGGTTATAGGGCAGCCGGTTTTGATGAATCCTTTATTGAAGATGCACTGGCCATTAGCGAAAAGGCTATCAAGAAGTACCCAGCGAACTTTCTTTAGACCGCCTAGAACATACATCATCTCTTAAGATAAAGCTTGCATTTTTGTGGCTTTCGAGTGATGAATTGTAGTACCAAAAAAAGGAGGTCAAAGAAATGATGGTTCAGAAGAAAGACAGGTTTGAAAGCAGGAGTGGTAAGGTTTACGAAATCGCTGGGAAATGGGGTCGGGATTTTATCCTGGCACCCGTTGAAGAAAGTGATGATGAGTGCCTGATCTACACACCCGGTGAAATGGAAGAATTTCTGGAAACAGAGTATTTCAAAAGGGCGGGAGGGAGAAAACAATGAAAGCATTGTTCGCTAGAAAAGTATGTGACCTTGTAGAGCTTAAAGAGCTCACCCACCAAGCCATCAAAGAAGGCAAGAAAGGACAGCCATATACCATCACGAGAGAAGTGATTTTAAAGGATGCAGAGTTTAGAGATTTTGCCCAGGACTTTTTGAAAGATCAGCCCTGGATCACGATAGAAGATGGAGGCATCAACCAAAATGGAGAGGTAAGGTGCATCCGCGTTGTAAACATTGATACTGGAGAGAAAATCCTTGTGAATAATGAGGGATACTCATATGGGCGGTATGTTGGACTTGAGCTCTAGAACTCAGAAAAGCAAAAAGCAGGCTTAGCGGCCTGCTTCTTTGATATAGGCAATACAATAATTGCAGATGAGCTTTCCTTTGAATTTGCGAGTGCCTTTTGCATTACCACAGATCGTACACTGCGGCTCGTATTTACCGAGGATGATGGTATCCTCACTGGTGAAAATCTCAAGTGGTGATTTCTGGTCGATGCCAAGTGTGTCTCTTAGTTCCTTTGGGATGACGATTCTACCAAGCTGATCAACTTTCCGAACAATGCCTGTTGATTTCATTTGCACCTCCTAGGTTGTTACTTCTATGTTATATGAAAGAAATTACCAATTCAATGGCAGAACTTCCAATTCCAAAAATAAAAAATATATAGCTTGCTATTTTCAGCGGTGTGAGTGATGTATAGAAGTACCAACCAAGTAAAGGAGGATTAAAAATGGAAAGGAAAGAAATGATCAAACAACTGGGCGAGCACTTTGGCGTGAAACCTAAGTATCTAAGTGTTCCAAGCTTTGCTTATGAAATCAGAACAGAAAATGAAGTCTACACCATTGACAGACATGGTGGTATTACGAGAGGCGATGGAGAGCCCATCACCATGGAAGAAATCCTGAATCAACAATTGGAGCCAGAGCTACTGACTGATCAAGAGGAAAGTGATGAAGTGCAGATGAATAAAACTGAAACTCATGAGGCAGCTCAAAATGCTGAATCGACTAATCTGCTAGAAGAACTTAGTGGGGTTGAAGTTAAACTGAACTTTGAAGAGCACACAGCTGATAGCCTTAAGAATATCATCAACATGCTTTACAGCAAGCAGCGGCTTATCATGATGGCTTTTGAAACAGAGGAAGCCTTCATGGATGATGGGTTTGCAGAAGACCTGAACAAGCCAGAGATTAAGGATTTAGAGGGACTTAAAGAAGCCCTTGAAGAACTGGGGACAAACAGGTGTCCAGGATTTCAGATTGATGTTGATGAGAAGACGTTCACCTTCAAACTTCACAGCTCAAACTTGAATCCAGAAAGGATCAAGGCATTTCAAGATCTATGTGTTCTTGTAGCGAACTACGGAAGAACCTTAAAACGCGCATCCTATAAACAGGCACAGGAAGACAATCCAAAGTATGCTCTTAGAACCTGGCTGATCCGCATCGGAATGAATGGTCCCGAGTACAAGGAAACCAGAAAGACACTTCTTAAGCACCTTGAGGGTAGCGGTGCTTTTAGAAAGGTGGATGAAATCGATGAAGCCTAGATGCAGACTCACGGGCGAGGATGGAAACATCTTTAATCTCATGGGAATCGTATCACGAACCCTAAAGGAAGCAGGCGAACCCCAAAAGGCAGAGGAGATGGTTAGGCGGATAACAACTGAAGCCAAGAGCTATGATGAAGCTCTGGCCTTATTGATGGAATATGTAGATGTGGAATAGGAGGTGCGAGTAGATGGATCGATTTTTTAGTCAAACACATTGTGACCGCTGCGGTGGCAGCTTAGAAGGTGGGCGAATCATGTCCATGTTCAATGAGCAGTGCGTCTGCATGAGCTGCAAAGAGAAGGAAACCAAAGACCCTGAGTACAAAAGGGCTGTGGAAGCAGATCATGAAGAGATTCGAAAAGGGAATTTTAATTTCAAGGGAATTCGTGATTAAACGAGCTGTCGAAGTGATGAATATGTGTGCGAAAATAAGACGGGAAGAAATGGCGATTTTCTACATGGTTACCACGGAGACGAAAACTGGTAGGAAGCTATACCTTAGCATTTGGGAGGATCAACCTAAATGGACTTTTGGTTTTGATATGGTTTGTTTCTGGGACAGTAAAGAGATGGCAGAAAATTTCTCGGAAAAATGGTTCAAGAGTTTCATTGACTGGCAAGTCGAAGTAATCAAAGTCGACATGAAAAGCGTAAACTAAGAGAAATCTAGAGCCTGATAAGAGGCTCTTTTCTCTTTGATATAAATCTTCAAGTATACACAAATACTACTGGCTATACTCCCCGACTAGAGCTATTATGTACACACCAAAAGGAAAGGGGAATGCAAACATGAGCAAAAAAATCGAGAAGAAACTGGAAGCCATCGCAAAAGAACATCTTTTTATTGAGACCTTAGAGACAAGAAACTCCGACGGATTTGATTTTCATGATGTTTCCGTATGGGGAGTGAAGAAAGCCTTAGAGCTTGCCTTTGAACTGGGAAGAGTAGAAGAGCGAAAAAGAAAATAGAATGTAGTTTTGAATGAAGACCTACGGGTCTTTTTCTTTGCAGCAAATGAAGGAGGTGAAAGTTATGGCAGGTAGAGGAAGACCACCAAAACCTACAGCGGTTAAAGAACTGGAAGGCAATCCAGGAAAAAGACCACTGAATAAAAACGAACCAAAACCAAAACAGATAGCACCCAAGTGCCCGTCATGGCTGGAACCGGATGCCAAGAAAGAATGGAGAAGGCTATCAAAAGAGCTGGAAGCTATGGGGCTACTGACGAGGGTCGATATGGCTGCCTTTGCCGGGTACTGTCAAGCTTATGCCAGATGGAAGGAAGCAGAGGAATTCATCTCAAAGCATGGATCCATTTTGAAGACCGCTTCAGGATACATTCAGCAGATTCCTCAAGTGTCCATTGCCCAGCAGAACCTTAAACAGATGAGAAACTTCTGCTCAGAGCTTGGGCTTAGTCCATCAGCCCGAAGTAGACTCAACATCAATAACAGCGGGAACACCATCGAGGGCGATGCCATGGAAGAGCTACTATCCAATGTGCCAAAGGCGGAGGACATTCTAAAAAAGAGTAAGGACGACTAATTTGAAAGGAGGAGGCGCCTATGCCATTTAGTGAAGCCCATGCGAACCACGCCATAAACTTTATCGAACAACTGAAGCTGACCAAGGGCAGATGGGCCGGTCAGCCTTTTAAGTTACTTCCCTGGGAGAAGGACTTGGTGAGACGCCTCTTTGGAACCTTAAGGGAAGATGGCACCCGCCAGTACCGAACCGCCTATGTGGAGATTGGTAAGAAAAACGGAAAGTCGGAGCTGGGCGCAGCCATTGCCCTTTACATGCTTCTTGCTGATGGGGAACCCAATGCAGAAGTGTATGTAGCCGCTTGTGATAGACAACAGGCCAGCATCATTTTTAACACCAGTATGAACTTTGTGGAAGGGAACTCAACCCTATCGAAGGTCACAAACCTTGTGCGCTCCACTAAGCGAATCACCTATCCAAAGACAGGAAGTTTTTATCAGGTACTTAGTTCCGATGTTAAATCAAAGTCCGGGATCAATGCTTCTTGCGTTATCCTTGATGAGATTTGGACCTATCCAAATCCAGACCTTGCCAAGATGCTGACCACCGGTTCAGGGGATGCGAGAACCCAGCCGCTCTTTTTATATCTCACCACTGCAGGGAATCAACTCTCCGGCTATGGCTGGGAAATGCATCAAAAGGCGAAAGACATACTGGAAGGTAAGAGAGTAGATCCGACATTTCTCGCCATTATCTATGGGCTAGAGGATGATGCGGACATTGAAGATGAAAACAACTGGTATAAGGCCAACCCAAGTCTTGGCCATACCATTTCAATAGAGAGGGTCAGGGAGCACTACAATCAAGTCAAAGACGATCCGGCAGATCTCGCCTTGTTTAAACAGCTTAGACTAAACATGTGGTTAAAGCAGGAAATCAAATGGATGCCCATGGACAAGTGGGACCTTTGTAACTACACGATAGACCCGGAAGAGCTGAAAGGACGAGTCTGCTATGGAGGTCTTGACCTATCCTCAACCAGTGACATCACCGCTTTTGTTTTAGTGTTCCCTCCACTAGAAGAGGGAGATAAGTTTCAGGTACTCCCATACTTCTGGCTTCCGGAGGAAACTCTACATCAGCGGGTGAAAAGAGACAGCGTTCCCTATGACATCTGGCATAGGCAGGGACTTCTTAATCTAACGGAAGGAAACGTGGTCCACTATGGATTCATCGAAAAGTTTATTGAGCGACTTGGTGAGAAATACAACATCAGAGAAATCGTCTATGACCGCTGGGGCGCAACGCAGATGAGCCAGAACCTAGAGGGTATGGGATTTACGGTAGTACCGTTTGGTCAGGGTTTTAAGGATATGTCTCCACCAACCAAAGATCTGATGAGGCTTACACTAAGCAAGCAGATTGCCCATGGCGGGCATCCAGTCTTGAGGTGGATGGCAGATAACATCGTGGTCAGAACGGACCCTGCTGGAAACATCAAGGTAGACAAGGAAAAGTCCTCTGAAAAAATCGATGGTATCGTAGCCTTGATCATGGGTCTTGCCAGAGCAACCGTGAATCCACCGGATGATGATGGATCTATTTATGATGAACGCGACATGATCATTTTAGGATAGAAGGGGGTGAACATAGATTATGGCAAACTTTTTTAAATGGCTCTTTAAGGCGAGGGCAGAACCTACTGACAGTGTCAGCAGTGCTCCTAACTTTTATATGGGTCAAAGTATATCGGGGAAAATCGTCAACGAACGAAGCTCCATGCAGACCACTGCGGTTTTTGCCTGTGTGAGAATCATTGCTGAGACGGTGGCATCTTTACCCCTTCACACTTACAGGTACCAAGGTGACGGTAAAGAAAAGCTGTACACCCACCCGTTGTATAGGATTTTACACGATGAACCAAACCCGGAGATGACGTCCTTTACCTTAAGGGAGACCATGATGACCCACCTCCTTCTATGGGGAAATGCCTACTGCCAGATTATTCGAAATGGCAAAGGGGAAGTGGTGCTTCTATATCCCTTGCTTCCCGACAAGATGACGGTGGATCGAGATAAGAATGGAAATCTCTACTACGCTTATAGGAAGGACACTACCACCCATTATATAGGACCTGAAGATGTTCTTCATGTACCAGGACTTGGCTTTGATGGTGTCATGGGTTACTCACCGGTGGCTCTAGCAAAGAATGCCATCGGACTTAACATAGCCGCTGAAGAATATGGTGGCAGGTTCTTTGCCAACAACGCTACACCAAGCGGTATTCTTTCAACATCAGGAACCATCAAGGATCCATCAAAAGTGAGAGATGCCTGGCAGGCGGCTTATGGGGGAAGTGGAAACAGCAACAAGGTGGCAGTCCTTGAAGATGGCCTTCAGTACCAAGCCATCAGCATGCCCAACTCCGATGCGCAGTTTCTTGAGACCAGGAAGTTTCAGATAGAAGAAATCTGCAGAATCTTTCAAGTGCCACCTCATATGGTGGCGGACCTTAGCAAGAGTTCATTCAGTAACATTGAGAACCAATCCATCAGCTTTGTGGTCCATACCATCAGACCTTGGCTGGTTCGAATAGAGCAGGCGATGAACAAGAAGCTCTTCCTTGAAAAAGAGAAAGGTCAGTGTTTCGTGTCCTTCAATGCATCAGCTCTGATGCGAGGGGATTATAAATCCAGGATGGATGGATACGCCATCGGTATTCAGAATGGTTTCTTCTCCGTTAATGATGTGAGAAGGATGGAGAATATGGATCCAATACCTGATGAAGAAGGTGGGAATCTCTATTTGGCGAACGGAAATCTTTTGCCTTTAAAGATGGCAGGCGCCTACGCGAAGAAAGCCTTGGATGAGTCTGGTGGTGATGAGCCATGATGACGTGTGTATAACTATGTGCATAAGCATGTGTGCAACTGCTCCATTTCTGTGGACAACTAAAAACTTAATACGATGTATCAACAGCATTTCTCAAAATCGAGGAGTGCTTTTTTAATGCCCGAAAGGAGGTCGAATAGATGGATAAATTTTGGCGATGGGTGGTGAATGAAGCCGAGGAGCCTACAGTGAGAACCTTGCACCTTGAAGGATACATTGCAGAGTCCTCTTGGTTTGACGATGATATCACCCCTAAACAGTTTAAGACGGAGCTTTATGATAGTGAATCTAAAGCAGATGACATTGTTGTAAAGATACACTCACCAGGTGGAGACACCTTCGCTGCAGCACAGATTTACAACATGCTTAAAGAGTATCCCGGTAAGGTCAGTGTCCATATTGATGGGCTTGCAGCCAGTGCCGCTTCTGTCATTGCCATGGCGGGAGATGAGGTATGTGTATCTCCATTGTCAGTAATCATGATCCATAACCCAGCCATGCTTATTGCTGGTGAGGTGGCGGATCTGCAGGTGGGGATTAACCTACTCAGTGAAGTAAAAGAGAGTATTATCAATGCTTATCAGACAAAGACGGGTCTTTCCAGAGCGAAAATCTCACACATGATGGACGCTGAAACCTGGATGAGTGCCCATAAGGCCATCGAGCTGAAGTTTGCCGACAAGATTCTCTATGAATCAGAGCCGGTAGATGAAGGTTCCGTTGGCTTTATCTTTGACCAGATGACAGTGACAAATGCTCTAAGGAACAAACTCCCAGGCATTCAGGCGAGGATGAAATACCTCTCTGATAAACAGGGAGAAGAGAAGGTAGCCACACCTGAAGCGGTACCCGTGAGCAAAGAACCAAAGCAAGAACCAGTAGAAAAGACACTTATCCCTATTGCCCAGCTGGAAAGACGGCTGGAGCTGATTAAAAATTGGAGGTAATGAATATGAGTAAAATTCAAGAACTAAGAGAGAAACGTGCCAAGGTTTGGGAGCAGGCTAAGTTATTCCTTGATGAACATCGTCAGGAGAATGGTCTGATCAAACCTGAGGACAATGCCGTCTATGAAAAGATGGAAGATGAAGTGGTCAACCTTGGTAAGGAAATCGAGCGCCTCGAGCGTCAAGAGATGATGGACAGAGAGCTTTCAGCTGCCCTTAGCAAACCTCTTGCATCCAGACCTGATAAGATGACCGAAGAGAAAACTGGTAGAGCGTCCGATGCCTATAAAAGTGCCTTTTGGGGTGCCATGAGAAACAAGATGAACCCTGCAGTTCACAACGCGCTTCAGATTGGTACGGATTCAGAAGGTGGATTCCTCGTACCGGATGAGTATGAGAACCAGCTGATTCAAGCACTTGAAGAGGCAAATGTGCTTAGAAATCTGTGTAACGTGATTACGACCAGCTACGGGGATAGAAAAATTCCTGTTGTAGCAAGTCATGGATCCGCAGCATGGATGGATGAAGAAGCGGCCTTCACTGAAAGTGATGATGCATTCACTCAGGTGACCTTGTCAGCTTACAAACTTGGCACCATGCTGAAGGTTTCTGATGAGCTTCTTAATGACAGCTACTTCGACCTTGAAGCCTACATTGCAGCTGAGTTTGCAAGACGAATCGGTGCAGCAGAGGAGGAAAGCTTCCTCACTGGTAACGGAAGCAGCAAACCTACAGGTCTTCTTCATACAACCGGTGGAGCCAGCCTTGGTGTAACTGCTGCAAGTGCAACAGCCATCACCATTGATGAGGTGCTTGACCTTTACCACAGCTTGAAGTCGGCTTATAGAAAGAATGCGACCTTCCTTGTGAATGATGCGACCATCAAAGCTATTAGAAAGCTGAAAGATGGTCAGGGTCAGTACTTGTGGCAGCCATCTGTTCAGTCAGGAACACCAGATACGATTCTCAATCGTCCAGTGGTTACTTCTCAGTATATGCCAACAGCTGCAGCTGGTGAAAAGACCATCCTCTTTGGAGACTTTAAGTACTACTGGATTGCTGATCGTCAGGGTAGAACCTTCAAACGTCTGAACGAACTCTATGCAGCAAATGGTCAGGTCGGTTTCCTTGCATCTCAGAGACTGGATGCAAAACTAATCCTTCCTGAAGCCATCAAGGTTCTTCAGCAAAAGGCCTAAGTAATTTAACGGGAAGGTGGTCCTAGTTACTGCCTTCCTTTCACTTTGATAAGGAGGGAAAACCATGGGATATAACACGAAAAACTATACCGAGCAGGGTGGCGAGAAGACTGTCATCGGTGGAGAGCTTGCCGTAACTGCAGAAGGGAAAATTACCTTTAATGGTACTCAGCTTAAACCTGCAGCACTTCAAGCAGACAGCACCGCTGTGGATGTGGCGGACCTGGTAGCAGATTTTAACGCCTTACTTTTAAAGCTTAAAACCGCTGGCCTCATGGAAAGCGAGTGATGGTAGATGACGCTTCTTGAGAAGGTGAAACAAAATCTCATTGTAACCCATAATGAGGATGATGCCTTGCTAGAAGGGTTCATTACAGCCGCCATCAGCTATGCCGAAGGTTATCAGCATCTAGGGGCAAACTTCTACACAGAAAACACCATGTCACCGACCACTGAGCAGGGAGTCATTATGCTGGCTTCTCATTTTTATGAGAGTCGTGATGGCTCCACCGGTGGTTTCTTTAATGACAATGTCAGTGCTTCAGAGCAGGTGTGGAAGACAGTACATCTACTTCTACGCATGGGAAAGGAGTGGCAGGTCTGATGAAACGGTTATGGGTGAAGAAAAGAAGGAAACGTCAGAAAAGATGCTACCGAAAGGGCAGACGGAAGGATCGCAGTCATGGTTATGAGGAAAAGGTAGTAAAGGTAGGTGAAGGGTATGAGCTTTGGGAAGATGAACACCCGAATCGACATCATCGATACGATTCCCATCAAGGACGCTGAAGGATTCTCCTCCAAGGGAGAAGAGATCATCGCCAGTGTTCGTGCATATAGGGATGAAAGGCACGGTTCAAGAAAGTGGGCCAATATGGCCGCCTATTCCAAAGCGAGTGCCACCTTTCAGTTTAGAAGGATTCCTGATGTGGTGATTGAACCTGGTATGTTGATCCGCTGCGATACCGGGGAGTACCGAATCTTAAGCGTTGAGGTTATTATGGGATTTTATTTTGAAGTAGCAGCAGAAAAGATTGAAGCCACGAAGGACTAGGAGGTGATTTCATGGCACGTGGAACCTACAAAATGCCTGAAAGCTTCTTGTTAAAGGTATCTACCCTAGCTGAGAAGACCGATGAAATCATCCCCAAAGTCCTAAAAGAAGGTGGCGAAGTGGTGAAAGCCAAAGTGAAAACCAATCTACATGCAACGATTGGAAGTGACACAAAACTTCCATCAAGGTCTACTGGAGAGCTGATTGATGCACTCGGTGTAACGCCTGCTGGCGTGGATCGAGATGGCAATTACAATGTGAAGGTGGGCTTTGATGAACCGCGAAAAGACGGAGAATCAAATGCTAAACTCGCCAATATCTTAGAGTACGGTAAGTCTGGTCAGCCGGCTAAGCCATTCTTGAAACCGGCAAAAACAGCCAGCCGAAACGCCTGTATAGATGCGATGAAAAGAAAGCTGGATGAAGAGATCAGTAAAATCTAAAGAGAAGGAGGGCGAGCGATATGTATAACAGTATTTTGAAGGATATAGGCGAGGTCCTTGTGCCTTTGGGGGTTCCCATTGAAACAGGTGTGTTCAGTAAAAAAGCTCCGGATGAATATCTGGTCATTACCCCTATGAGTGATATCTTTGATCATTTTGCTGATGATCTGCCAGGAGCAGAACTGCAGGAAGTTCGTCTCTCCTTGTTCTCTAAGGGCAACTACCAGGTGAGAAAAAATGAAGTGGTAAAAGCACTACTGGGAGCAGGCTTTATCATAACGGACAGAAGGTATCTCGGATACGAAGAAGATACTGGTTTTCACCACTTCGCCATCGATGTGGCAAAAGTTTATGAAGTGAATTTTTAGCTGAAGCGGATTCAGCTATTTTGAAGGAGGAATAGGATATGGCAACAATTGGACTCGACAGTCTATACTACGCCAAGATTACAGAAGATCAAAATGGCATCGAAACCTATGGCACACCAAAGGTCCTGGCTAAAGCCATGACGGCAGAACTGAGTGTGGAGCTGATTGAAGCAATTCTTTATGCGGATGATGGTGCATCAGAAGTTGTGAAGGAATTCAAAAGCGGCGCACTGACTCTTGGGATTGATGATATTGGTTCAGTGGTGGCCCAGGATTTAACAGGATGCAAAATCGACAGCAACAATGTCGTTGTTTCAAGAAGTGAAGATGGAGGAAGCCCAGTGGCCATCGGGTTTCGTGCTAAGAAGGCCAACGGACGCTATAGATATTTTTGGCTCTATCGAGTTATCTTTAGTGTCCCTGCCACCAGCCTTGCGACCAAAGGTGATTCCATTACCTTTAGTAGTCCCACCATAGAGGGAACGGTCTTTAGACGAAACAAACTGGATGGAGAAAACAAGCACCCATGGAAAGCCGAAGTCACTGAAGGAGATAGCGGTGTTGCACCATCGACTATTTCAGGTTGGTTCACTTCCGTGTATGAACCAAACTTTACTCCGGTAACACCGGCGATTACCATCACGACTCAGCCTGCAGCCCTCACCGAAGTGACAGCCGGTAGCATAACTGGAAGTCTTTCTGTGGTGGCAAGTTCCAATACGTCTAACCCTGTAACGTATCAGTGGTATGAAAACACCATTGACAGTTCTACAGGAGGTACACCAATTAATGGAGAGACCTCTGCCAGCTTTGATATCCCAACGGGTCTTCTGGCGGATACCTATTACTATTACTGTGTGCTGAACTTAAGTGGAGCAGATCCTGTGACAACTGAAGTAGCAACAGTAATCGTATCTTAATGGAGGGAAGATAGATGGCAGATGAAAATGTAAAACTCACAGAAGCAGCTGAAGATCGAAGCGCCACTATTGAAATCGGTGGCACAGAGTTTAAGCTGGTACTCACAACGAAGGCAACAAAAGAAATTGCAGGACGTTATGGCGGTCTTGAAAACCTTGGCGAGAAGCTCATGAAAACTGAGAACTTTGAAATGGCGCTCGAGGAGGTGGTTTGGCTCATCACCCTTCTGGCCAATCAGTCCATCTTGATTCATAACATCAGGAATAAGGATCAGAAGAAAGAACTCCTCACTGAAGAAGAAGTGGAGCTTCTCACCACACCTTTTGATCTAGCGGCCTACAAGAACGCCATCATGGCCAGTATGATGAAGGGGACCAAGAGAAATGTGGAGAGCGAACCTTCAAAAAACGAGGTAGTCGGGTAAGTGATGAGGAGTTATTTACCCGACTGATCTACTACGGCACGGCCCATCTTAATCGTAAAGAAGATGAGGTGTGGCTGATGCCTATAGGTTATCTGATGGATCTTTGGGAATGCCACAAGCAGTTTATTGGCATCGCAAAACCGAAGCTAAATCTATCGATCGATGACGTCATTCCCGCTTGGATCTAGATTGATTTTTAGACACTTGAGACGAGGTGTCTTTTTTCATGCCTAAAGAGGAGGAGGTGAGACACTATGGCAGGTGATAGCAATTTTGGCCTAAAAATAGGTATTGAAGGGGAAAAGGAGTTCAAGAATAGCCTTCGTGAAATCAACAGAGATTTCAAAGTGCTTGGTTCTGAGATGAAGCTCGTCACATCTCAGTTTGATAAACAGGATAAATCTCTACAGGCAGTGACAGCAAGAAATGAAGTCCTGAATAAAGAGATCGATGCCCAGAAAAACAAAATCGGCACCCTGGAAGCTGCCCTTAAAAATGCCGCCGACTCCTTTGGCGAGAATGACAAGCGAACCAAGGCCTGGCAGATTCAGCTGAATAATGCAAATGCAGATCTTAACAAGATGGAGCGGGAGCTTGATGAAAACAATAAAGCTCTCGATGCAGCCAGCAATGGATTTGATGATGCCGGTAAAGAAGCTGATAAGTTTGGCGATGAGATTAAAGAGTCAGCTAAAGTAGCAGATGATTCCGGTGGGAAGCTTGAAAAACTAGGATCTGTCATGAAAGGTGTAGCCGCCGGTATTGGTGTGGCCATGGCAGCCATTGGAACTGCAGCAGTGGGTGCGGGAAAGAAGCTGTATGATATGGCAAATGATGCAGCTGCCGCCGGAGATGTAGTGGATAAAGCCAGTCAAAGACTGGGCCTTTCGAGACAAGGCTATCAGGAATGGGAGTATGTACTTTCTCAAAATGGTGCCAGCATCTCATCTCTTGAAGCCGGGATGAAGAAACTGAATAGCACCGTGGATGATGCCATTAATGGGAGTGCTTCTGCTACTGAAAAGTTTAAAAGACTCGGCATTTCTATGGAGGACCTTCAAGGGAAATCTCGAGAAGAAGTCTTTGAGATGACCGTTAGAGGACTACAGGGGATTGCAGATGAAGGCGAAAAAGCTGCTATTGCCAATGACCTTCTTGGCACGTCTTCTGTAGAGCTTGGAGCCCTTTTAAATCAAACAGCAGAAAGCACAGATGCTCTGAAGAATAAAGCCAGTGAACTTGGCCTAGTGATGAGTGATGAATCCATTGATGCGGCGGTGGGTTACACCGATGCCATGGATAACCTCACTCGTTCCTTTGCAGGGGTGAAAAACAACATCACCTCGCAGCTCCTTCCTGGCTTCACCATGGTGCTTGATGGGCTTACCGGACTAATTACTGGCCAAGAAGGAGCCGCAGAAGCGTTAAAAGAAGGGGCCAGGCAAACGGTGGATCAGATTGCAGTGATTCTTCCGCAGATTTTAGAGGTGGTGACTGGACTCATAGCGGCTATTGCCGAAGTGGCACCGGACCTTGTTCTTGCTCTAGTAAGTGGCATCATCGATAACTTGCCAACGCTTATTGAAGCGGCGACAAATATTATTATGACCATCGTAGGTGGACTCATCGAAGCTCTACCTCAGATTACTGAAGGCGCACTCCAACTGGTGCTGACTTTAGTAGATGGAATCATCGCCAATCTGCCAGCACTTGTAGAAGCAGCCCTTGTGATGATTGTTACCCTTGCTACGGGACTTGGTGAAGCGCTACCTGAGCTGGTTCCTTCCATTGTTGAAGCAGTGATTCTCATTGCCCAGACGTTCATCGACAACTTAGACCTGGTCCTTGATGCAGCCTTTCAGATCATCAGTGGCCTTGCCGAGGGTCTGATCAACTCACTGCCGAAGCTAATAGATGCCCTCCCTCAAATAATCAATAGCATTATTACCTTCATCACAAATAACTTACCTAAGATTATTGAGATGGGCATTCAGCTGACCATCCAGCTGGCGGCAGGACTCATCAGAGCCATTCCGCAGCTTGTCGGTCAGCTTCCACAAATCATCTCGGCAATTGTGACAGGACTGGGAAGAGCCATTCCTTCTATGAATGATGTGGGAAAAAACATCGCTAGAGGTCTATGGGACGGTATCTCCTCCATGATCGGTTGGCTGAAAGGAAAAGTGGATAGCATGGTCAGTGGTATCGTTAAAGGTGTTAAAGGTGTTCTTGGAATCCGCTCACCATCAAAAGTATTCGCTGGGATTGGTGCCAACATGAGTGAAGGTATTGGAGAGGGCTTCACTGAAGCCATGAGTGGGGTTGAAAAAGACATTCAAGGAGCTATACCTACAGACTTTGATCTCGATCTGAACTCTCAAGTTTCAGGAAGTCTCGGTGGTTCTGAAGGTGCAGTCTTTGATGTGACCATTCCACTTACAATTGATGGAAATATTCTAACAAGAGTCATAGCACAACTACAGTGGAATCAAAATACCGTCACCGTTAGAAATCTTGGAGTGGCAGGATCATAAAACAGAGAGGAGGGATTAGCCTTGATTGAAATCTATGCAGGTAGTACACTGCTTCAAAACATTAAAAAAGTCATGAGTGCTACTGTCAGAGAAACCCTAGAAGGGGAGTATACACTTTCTTTTACGGTGCTCGCAAAATCAGCACTGGCTCTTAAGGTAAAACAGATCGCAAAACTGGATGATCAGTATTTTGAGATTGTTCAGATTTCAAAGAGTCTTCAGGGCAGCCTTCCTATCTGTTCAGTGATTTGTGAGCACGTATCCTATCTCCTGAATCATGAGATGTATAACATCACAGAGTTTGACTTCACCGGAGATCCGGCTGCAGGACTTGAGCAGGTTCTTTCAGGCACAACATTTAATGCTGGGATTGTAGATTTCACAGAGAGTGTCACTATGAAGATAAATCAGGAAGTATCAAGAAGGGCTGCTCTGATGCAATATATTGCTATCCTTGGCGGGGAAATTGAGTACGATGGTTACAACATCAACATTCGAAGTCATAGGGGAAGCACTGACTATATCCCGGTGATGGATTCAAAGAATGTAACCAACGTAGCGGTATCCCATGATTCCAGGGAGAATGCTTCATCCTATGACATCTCATTCTTTAAGCTCTTGAACCTTGCTGTAGGAGATAATGTACAGATTGTTTTTAACCCCTTAGGAATCAACGTGAAGACGAGAATCATCTCCCTAGAATACAATCCCTTTTATAGGTACAACATCCGGGTGGAAGTTGGGAGGTATAGACCCAGCATTTCAGATACCTTCTACCGGATAGAGAGTTCTTTAAATAATGTGGGAAGCTCGGTGGATGACATTCAAACACAGGTGAATGACCTAGGGGTCTCCTATACCATAGTTTCCAATCTTGTAGTGACGGAAACAACCATTGATGTGACCTACACTGTGGAAAAGGGTGATACTCACCAGTATCATGCCCAGTACCAGTACACCACAGATAGCGGGGGCCGTATTACAAGCATCACCCTGGATAATATTTTCTCGGAGCTTCTTTTGAAAGAAGTATCCACTTTAACGGTGGATATGATGAGTTTTTATATTGAATACGCAGACGGAACAACAGCAACATATAACTACACCGTGGATAGCGGCGGAAGAATCACCAGCGTCACAAAAGTATAAAGGAGGGCTGAATCCATGAGCTATGATCATATTTTTAATAACACCCTAGCCATCTGGACAGCTTTCGGTGGACGAGGAGAGGTTCTTTTCACCATTCCAACACTGAGTTGGTCAAAGAAATACTATAATAACTTTGGCTACACCCAGTATGGCAGCGAGAAGCAGATTAACGTTTACGATAATGGCAACGCTCAAATTGCTGTGTACTTTGCAAAGACTCCCTACATGTCCTACTGGAACAAGACCACAAAGCAGTGGACAGTGGTCAGTGTTCCTTGGTGGAGCTATGGCCAGCCGGAGATTCTCTATGCAGCAGATGGTGTGTTTATTGCCAAGATTGTGGGCCTTGCCAATGTCATCGCATCCTTTGATGGCATCACTTGGCATAATGCGGGGTATTGTCCCGGAGCTTATAATGCAATGACATGTGGGGCTTATGATATGGCCAGAGGCTCCGGTATCGTCAGTTGGTGGTACTACAAATCACCAGTCTTCTATAGCTTTGACTCTTTAGAGGAAAGAACTGCATGGACCTTGGTTGGATCTGACGGAACTTCGGTACCGATTTTTAAATACCTGACCACCCATAAGGGAAACTTTGTCGGCGTAGTTGGTGGAGACAAATCCATAGCAATAGCCAGTTCAGCCACTCCCGGTCTTTGGACTACGACTATACCAGAGGATGTGAACGACACCCGGTATATGTTTATCAGGTCTGTGAATGATGTCCTCTTTGTGATGAAGTTCAACTACACCAATGTGGGCGGTGATTATACCTACTATGTAAAGCTCTGTGTGATGAGTGATGATGCCACACAGATCACCGAGACCAATCTTTCCTGGGTAGGGGATCTGGCCAACAACAATATCCCAAATCCAAGGAACATCATCTGGATGGAGGACTGGGGAAAGTTCGCACTTCTAAAAGAGAGTATGCTCTGTGTCTCCAATGATGGTCTTTACTGGGAGGGAGTTGAACAGCCGGGTTTCACCACAAGTCAGTATGACACCTTCGATGGTGCCATGTACATTCCTGGTGATGGTTTTTATGCTAAAGCTAGCGGTTATGTTTACTATGCCCCATACTAATGAAAACTACATTTCTTAAGCTGAGTGAGGCGATTAAAAAGATGGTTTTACGCTCGAATTGATTGGAAAAATATAGTTATATATTTTATAATAGATGTCAGAATATCGTAGGATATTTGAGTTCATAGATGGTGTCTATGTGTTATCCATTTGAAAGGAGCGGTGAGAAGTAGTGATAAAAAGTGGTAAAGGTAAGCTCATCATCAGTTTGATGATTGTCGCTTTTATTGCAATCGTCGCGATGGTGTTTTTTGACACCACACCAGTTGATGAAGCTAAGGCGATAGAGTATCTTGACGATGATGCAGTAGAAAACCTTGGACTGAACTCACTTAGCTGGGAAAAGTTAACCCTTGAAGACTTTGGTTACGAGATGCTGGGTGATGAAAAGCAGATCAATGTTTATGATAACGGAAGTGCTCAGATCGCTGTGTATAGAGCAAAAGCTCCTTACGTTTCATATTTTGATAAAGATAGTGGCGAGTGGACAATGGTGGATTGTTCTTGGTGGGAAAATGGAGAACCAGAGATACTTTACGCGGATGATGGAGTTTTCCTGGCCAAGATTACGGGACTCGCTAATATCATCGCTTCTCATGATGGCATCACTTGGTATAACGCGGGCTTCTGTGAAGGAGCCTATAATGCCATGACGACAGCGGCATATGATGCGGAAGAATCAAGTGGCGTCGTTAGTTGGTGGTATGAGAAAACTCCAATCTATCATAGCTTTGATTCATTAGAAGAGAAAACTAAGTGGACTCTTATCGAACCAACTGAAGAAAAAAAGGTGCCTATCTTCAAATATCTAACAGCGCATAAAGGAAGCTTTGTAGGTGTGGTAGGCGGCGATAAATCAATAGCTATTGCTAACTCAATGGCTCCAGATGAGTGGATCACGACAATACCAGAAGACGAGAATGATACAAGATACATGTTCATCCAGTCAGTAAATGAAAAGCTATTTGTGACAAAGTATAACTATAGAAAAACGGGTGGAGATTATATTTACAATGTGAAACTCTCTGTAATGAGTGACGATGCCACACAGATGACGGAGACGAATCTTTCATGGGTCGGTGACCTCGCTAGTAATAACATCTCTAATCCAAGGAATATCATCTGGATGAATGAGTGGAAGAAATACGCTTTGTTCACTGAGAAGATGATGTATTTGTCCGATGATGGTATCAGCTGGAAAGGGGTGGATCAACCTGATCTAGCGGTAAGTCAATACGATACATTCGATGGGGCCATCTACATTCCGGGTGATGGCTTTTATATAAAGGCAAGTGGGTATATTTACTTCGCACCCTATTAAGGGAAACAATCAAACAGAATAGAAACACCAGGCGTCCTCATTGTGGGGGCGCCTTTTTATATACGAGAATTTATGAAAGTGAGGGATATAAATGAGAGAAGTTTGGAATTTCATTCAGATGATGTTTGCGGCGGTTGGTGGATGGCTTGGTTATTTTCTAGGAGGCTACGATGGTTTTTTATATGCCCTGATTGCCTTTGTAGTGGTTGACTATCTCATGGGTGTTATGTGTGCGGTGCTTGAAAAGCACTTATCTAGCGACGTAGGCGCTCAGGGCATCTTTAAGAAGGTAGTGATTTTTTCTTTGGTAGGAGTGGCACACATTATTGATCAGAATATTATCGGAGATGGCAGCGCCATTAGGACTGCGGTGATCTTCTTCTATCTATCCAATGAAGGAATCAGTATCGTCGAAAACGCCACAAGACTCGGCCTACCGGTCCCAGAGAAGCTGAGAGACATCCTAGAGCAGCTAAAGGATGGAGGTGATAAGGATGGGACTAAATAATCTGAGAATCAAGTACATGACTAGAAATGATTGCTATACCGCAGGGAGAAAGATCACACCGAGGGGCATCATGGTCCACTCCACGGCAACTCCCGGTGTGATGGCAGGTGACTGGTTCATTTGGTGGAACAAATCCTATAAAGCGAAAGAGATCAAACGTCAGGTTTGTGTTCATGCCTTCCTGGATGATAGAGAAATCTGGCAGTACCTTCCTTGGAATCACAGGGGTTGGCATGCCGGAGGAGATGCAAACAATACCCACATCGGCTTTGAGATATGCGAGCCGGGTGGGTTTTCTTATTCTAGAAATCAGATGGTGGGCTATGACGCAAAAAAGCATGAGGCTTATTTTAGAGCGGCCTGGAAAAATGCAGTGGATCTTTGCGTGTTCCTTTGCAGAAAATATGGGCTCACCGAGAAGGATATCATCAGCCATGCAGAAGGAAACAAGAAGGGCATTGCTTCTAATCATTCTGATGTTGGGCACTGGTTTCCAAAGCATGGAGAAAATATGGACTCCTTTAGAGCTGCTGTGAAAAGAGAACTCGAAAATGAAGATGATAGTAAAACGGTCTTTGGAGTTGGTAATATTGTAGAAATCAAGGCATCTGCCAAAACCTACTATCCAGGCGGTCCCATTATTCCAAACTGGGTGAAGTGGAACTACCACTTAATCACCCAAGATGAGTCCGGTGGTAAACCAGTGGTTAAAGGAGACAAAGAATGTGTCCTACTGGGAAAAACCATTCTGAAAAGCACCATGGATGAAAAGGCTGGGGTTATGACTTGGGTAGCGAAAGACAACCTTGACATGATCAGCGCTGGTGTGGAGGTTGAGCCAGAGAAAAAGCGAGACAAAAAACTCTATCGGGTCCAGGCGGGCGCATTCGGCGAAAAGAAGAATGCAGAGGATCTCATGGCCCGTTTGAAAACGGCAGGATTTGATGGCTATATGAAGTTCGAATAGAAGAAAAATCGCAAAACTCTAGCCGGTGTTATCTCTATAGCATCGGCTTATTTTCATCCCAATTTATAGTAGAAATGACTTGCTATTCATCTGTTTATAAGTGATATATACTATGACGCCGATACCCTGAAGCATTGAATTTTCAGCGTTTCAGGGTCTTTTGTTAAAAAGAGGTGTTTGGATGGTCATTCAAAAGATTTTTATAGAATGGCTTACTAGACGAAAGGAGGAAGAATCGTGGAGAAAACTTTATCAGCGAGAACACTAGACATGGACAATGAAACTTTTAGGTACGGAGCGTCAAGAAATCGTTCTAGTGAACTTAGTTTGGGAAACCTAGCGATCGATAGTGAAAGATTAAGAGTTGCTTCATATTGCAGGGTTAGTACGGAAGAAGAGCTTCAAATGAATTCACTTGATAATCAAATCGTCCACTATACCAACTACATCCGCTCAAACCCTGAGTGGCAGTTTGCTGGAGTCTTTTCAGACCTTGGCAAATCCGGAACGAAGATGGAAAGTAGGCACGGGTTCAATAAAATGATCCGCTACGCCAAAGCTGGTAAGATCGACTTGATCCTCTGCAAATCCATCTCAAGGTTTGCTCGAAATGTCATGGACACCTTAAAAGTAATTAGAGAGCTCCGAGAGAAAAAGATCTATGTCCTGTTCGAGAAAGAAAATCTCTACACAGGGGACATGCAGAGCGAATTTATACTCACGATGCTCGCAGCAACAGCTCAAGAGGAAAGCCGAAGCACGTCAGAAAACATCACTTGGGCTACATCAAAGCGCTTTGAGCAAGGCGAAGCCAGGTTTGTTAGAATTCTTGGCTATAAAAAGGTGAAGGGTAAACGATGGGTGATAGATCCAAAGGAAGCAGCCGCGGTACGCGAGATTTTCAGACAGTTTCTAGAAGGAAGAACCCCGACTGAAATTGCGAATCACTTTATCAGAAATGGCTATGTGAAGGCAAACGGGAGAAATGACTGGACCAACGTTGCCATTACATCAATCCTTAGAAATGAACGTTACGTAGGGGATGTTGTTTGTCAAAAGACATTTACAGAAGACTATCTAACCCATAAGAAGGTAGTGAACAAAGGACAAAAAACGAAATACTACATCAAAGATCATCATGAAGGGATTATTGATAGAGATACATTTGAAAGTGCACAAAAGATGCTTAAACCTAAAACGAAAGGGGTTAAGCGCGGGCCCAGTAAACGCTATGATTTTACCGGAAGAATTGTCTGCAGTGAATGTGGTGCAAATTACCATAGATACAAGACCAGAGGATATGTCACATGGCGTTGTAGCACACGCATGAAAAGCGCAAGACTCTGTAAAATGGATGGTATCAAAGATGAGACGATTTTTAAGGCTCTGAAGAAAGCCTTTATAGAGAAGTTTGAGATTGATCCAAAGGCACCTGCAAAACGTCAAATCATTCAACTTGAGAAGAACCTCTTAAACACAGAAGTGCTAAGAGACGGGGAACAGAATAAACTGCGCCTAGAACTGGAAAAAGCCCTCTTCGCAGAAAGCATGGCAGTTATTGAAAACAAAGATAGTACTGAGTTTGAGAATCAGAGAATAGCTATCGAAAAAACTATATCTGAAAGAGAACCTTGGTGGGCAATGATTGATTCAGATGATCCATACAGAAGAGACGCTATTGCTGAGCTTGGTAGAGTTAAAGAGTCAACGAATCCTATCAATGAGTTATACAAAAAACTAGATAGCACAAAATTTTTAAGGGCATGGATGACACGTGTAATAGCGGAGTCATCTTTTTTATTGAGAATTGTGTGGGTTACTGGTGAGGAAACAGAGGTCAGTCTTAAAGAAGGGGGAGATGCTTAATGAATACAGAACAAACACGAAGGCTGCCAGCATCAAGGGTCAGCATCATCCCAGCTCGAACTAGGACCTCGAGGAATGAAGAGAACTTTGATGGTCAAAAGAAAAGAATTGGGGTTTATGTACGTGTTTCTACAGACTCAGCCATGCAGGCCACCAGCTACGATATACAGGTATCTTACTTCAAAGAATATGTAGAGAAGAACCCTAACTGGGAACTCGTAGAGATCTTTGCTGATGAGGGCCTGTCAGGGACTTCAACTAAGAACCGGGTTGAGTTTAATCGGATGATCGAGCGTTGCCAGAAGAAAGAAATCGACTACATCATCACCAAATCCATCAGCCGATTTGCGAGGAACACCCTGGACTGTCTACACTACATCAGAATGCTGAAGAACCTCGGCATTGGGATTTACTTTCAAAAGGAAAACCTCGACACGTTAGATAGTAAAAGTGAGCTGTTCCTCACTATTCTTTCATCCATGGCCCAGGAAGAGTCGAGGTCCATTTCAGAAAACACGAAGTGGGGTGTTCAGAAAAGGTTCCAACAGGGCAAAGCCCATGTTCCAACGACCTACTTTCTAGGATACACAGAAGACGAGGATGGAAATATTATCATCGATGAGAAGCAGGCTGAAGTGGTTAGGCGAATATACCGTGAGGTACTTGAAGGGAAAGGTACACCTACAATTGCCAAGGAACTGATGAAAGATGGGATTAGGACAGCGAGAAATAAGAAGACCTGGACTTCAGATTCTGTGTACAAAATTCTACGAAATGAAAAATACAAAGGTGATTGCCTAGCACAGAAGACCGTGACGGTGGATTTTCTGACCCATGAGCGAGTGAGGAATAAAGAGCATCAGCCGCAGTACTATATTAGAAATCACCATCCAGCTATCATCAGCGAGGAAGATTGGGAAAAGGTACAAGAAGAGCTGAATAGACGTAGTAAGATGTTTAGGGATCCAGACAATAAATACAACATGGCTTATAGCGGGGCAGCGCCATTTTCAAATAAACTATTTTGCGGAGAGTGCGGAAGGCCGGTGACCAGAAGGCGGCTCACGACTCACTGCGGAGTGGATAGAGCACCTGTGAAGTTCACGGCCTGGCACTGTAGAGTCGCTTCCAAACGAGATCCAAATTTTAAAGATTGTAAATGCAGTTATGTTTGGGAAGAAGAGTTAGAAAGGGCCTTCATGAAACTTCTCTTTGATATTAAAAATGACAGAGATAAACTGATTGAAGATGTGGAACTGGCGATTGAAGAAGCCTCATTAACAGAGGAAGAAGACAGAAGGCTAAATGAACTAGGCACCCAAATCGATAGGATTACAGATAAAATTACTGCAATGGCTGCCAGATCAACAGGATCGAATGAGGTCATTTACGAGGCGACTATGCGACACTTAATATACGAACAGGAGATTCTCCAAATGGAGTATGATGGGTTGAGTGAGAACAAAAAGGAAAGTGAATACCTTGAAGAGAATCTGAAAATCCTAATTGAAGTCTTAGAGAACATCAAAGGCCCCGAAGAAGACTTTGTTCCAGACATCCTGGCCAAAGTTCTTGAGAAAGGAATCGTCTACAATAAATGGCGAGTAGAGTTTAGACTCAAATGCGGAGCCTCTTATGAAGTAGACGCGAGGAGAAGAGCGCAGAAAAAGAAATCAAGATAGCTTCTTCTGAAACAGAGATTCACAACTCTCGACTTACAAAACCTAAGAAAACCTAATGCCATGACATGAGAAACAGATCGAGAAAAAGAACTTCTTTCATTCTGGAGATAGTACTTGCATTATCTCTGGACTAGAGCCATTAATAACATACCTGGGACCTTACAGGTGGGCTCTAGTGAAAGGAGTTTTTGTTGTGAGGAAAAAGACGGTTGAAGTGCTATGGCCAAAGGAAAAAGAAGAGCCAGAAAAAGAGAGTAATGGAAAGTTAAGAGTTGCTGCCTATTGCAGGCTTAGTAGACAGAGCGGTGATAAGCAAATCAACTCTCTCGAGAATCAGTTAAAATATTACACCCATTACATCAGAAGTCATGATGAGTATAAGTTGGTGGGTTTATATTATGATAAGGAAATATCAGGTGTAACGATAGATGGTCGTCCCGGGTTCAAAAGACTCCTTAGACATTGCGACGATGGATTGATAGATTTGGTGTTAACGAAGAGCATCTCTAGGTTTTCTAGAAACGCGAAAGATCTTCTGGAAGTTGTGGACCATTTAAGTGATCTTGGAATACCGGTAATTTTTGAGAAAGAAAACATCAATAGTATGGAAAGAAAAAACAAGTTCTTTCTAACAGCCTTGGCGGCGATCAGCCAAGATGAAATTGTGAGCATAGCCCACAATAGTAAGTGGGGCCAAAACAAACGAATCCTTTCCGGTAATCCAATCTATAGAAGACAGTTCGGTTATAAAATTGTAAAGACAACACAGGGACAGGTGGCAGTCATTCACGAAGAAGAAGCTGAGGTGATAAAAGAAGTCTTTGAACTCTTTATTGGAGGTATGAAAATCGCTGAAATTCTAAAACTCTTAACGGATAGAGGTGTAAAGACCGTTAGTGGGCATACTATTTGGTCGCATACATTGATACTGAATATCTTAGAGAATAGGTCTTATATTGGTGAGAAGATAACAAATCAATATAACAGTTCCCTCTCTCAAAAAGTCGAATTTCTTAAAGATAGTGAGAAGGATATGTATCTCATTGAGAATGCCTATCCCAGAATTCTTTCACCTGAGTGTTTTGAAAAAGCAAAAGATATGCTCTCGGAGAAGAGGAGAAAAAAAGGACTTGGCAAAAAGATACATCACTCTTGTTCGAAGAGGATAAGTTGCGGCCTATGCGATGTGAACTATCACAAGAGCAGAAAAAAGAATCGCGTTGAATGGGTCTGCAGCGTGAAGCAAAAACAAGCGAGATTATGTGATTCTCCACGGTTAACCGATAAAAAGATTCTCAAACTGATGAAGGAAATTATCAGAAAGAGGTATGATTTCAACAATCCTAAAATATTAGAAGTGATGAAGGATGAATTGATTTGGGTGAACAAAAATGATCGGTTTGAACTTCATCGCCTTAGCTTACTAAGCAAATTACAAATCGCGAAAGAGCATCAAAGACGAGCATCGGAAGATGAATTAGCAATCATTGAAAAAGAAAAGGTGGAGCGAGCAATAGTGGAGTTCGAGCATCTAGCGACCATGATAGAAGAAGATCGGAAGTATCGTGATCTCGCGATTGAACTATTACGAAAAGCAAAATCTCCTGAAGATTTTATAGAGAGAGCTAATGTTGATGTTCTTAGAGCGTGGATTTTGGAAATCAGGATTTTCTCTTTAGAAGATTACCAGGTGCATTGGTATGATGATCTACATACGACTGTTGGGACTTGTGAGAATAGAAAAGTGGAAATGGAGCTAAAGCGGGAACAATTGATGGGGAAAGATTTGATACTAAAATCCCAAAATAAGGAGCAATATCGCATCTTAGTAGAGGGATGTGAAATTGAAGGCGTGGAAGAAATAGATCCACCATTTCCTAAAGTAAGAGGTGAGAACATGCAAGCAGTTAGAGTTGAAAAATACTTTTCAGAGAATATTATCGATCGTATACGAAGAGAAATCAGGGAAAGTAAACAACATAGCCCGCCTGCCAAGAAAAAGGTTAGAATCGCTGTATATGCAAGAGTTAGTACTGATGATCCAGTGCAATTAGGATCGTTGGAAGCTCAGATGGCCTACTACACTTATGCTGTGTTAAAGAATCCTGATTATCGACTGATTAAGGTTTATTATGACGAGGGGGTATCAGGAACGAAGGCGGAGAATCGAGATGGTTTTCAAGAGTTGATTTCAGATTGCAGAAAAGGAAAAATTGATCGCGTCATCACCAAGTCTATATCGAGATTTGCTAGGAACACTGTAGATTGCTTGGAGTATGTGAGAGAATTAGAGGCTCTAGGTGTTTCTATAATGTTCGAGAAAGAAGAGATAGATACAGCTGAAAAAGATGGTGAAATCTTACTGACTGTATACAGCGCGCTCGCACAAGAAGAGTCGCGGAGTCTTGGTGAAAGCCTTACATGGGGTCGAAGTAAATTAGCAGAAAGGGGATCTGTTAAACTCAGCACACTGCCTTATGGATTCTATTATGGTAAAGATGGAAGCTGGGAAATTGACAGCGAGAAGGCTGCCGTGGTTAAAAGAATCTTTGATGAGTATCTATTAGGGAAAAGCATGCTGGGTATTGCAAAAGGCCTAACGGAGGATAAAATTCCAAGTCCTAAGAATAATAGTGCTTGGGGGGTCACTACAGTTCGTAGAATGTTAAATAATCCAGCATACATCGGAGATGTGCTTTATCAAAGAAAGTACACAAGCGACTCCATTACCGGGAAGAGAGTCCCGAACAATGGTGAACTGCCAATGTACTATATTGAAGATAATCACGAAGCTATTATCGATAAAGAAAAGTGGGATGAGGTGCAGAGAATCATCAATAGTAAGGCGAGGAAAATCACGAAAACAAACCGGCACACTAGAGATGAGTTCTTCAAGGTTTTTCAATGCGGAATTTGCGGCTGTCCGATTGTACATCTTTCAAGCCATAAGGGGTTGGAGAAGCATTATTGGCGGTGTAGAGCTTCTGTTGTTAAGAACCATTCCGAGGAGTGTTTTGAAAAAGCTATCAGGGAAGAGAACATCGAACACACTTTCATGGCAATGCTGCAGGAAATGAAAAACTCGAAGAAGTTATCGGAATTGGTAAATGAAGTTATCGAAGAGGTTAGCCTGAAACCTCACGAGGAGCAAGAACTTGAACGTTTAGAAAAAGAAATCGAAATCTACTACCAGAAACTCTACGAGACTGTTGAAGAGGGAAAGAAACATGGCGAGGATACCGGTGCGATCAAAGTGATTACTGACCATATCATGGATCTTCACGATAAGATTCGAAGCTATGAAGATAGAAAGGAGAGAGTGAGTGCACTTAGTGAAGAGTTAAAGTGGTTGAGGAAAGAACTCCTTGCTTTGGAGCCATTCAATCCCAAGAAAGAGAGAGTTCCCTTTAGAAGAGATATTTTCACGAGGTTAATCAAGTCAGGAACCTTACTAGCTGATGACGTTATTGAGTATCAACTAAGTGTTGGTGTGAGATGGAATGCAAGAGATAATCGCAGGGAATATTGGAAGCTCCCGATAAAAAAGTAAGAATGAAACCCACTGAGTAGCCTGATTGTAGTGATCAAGCCACTTGGTGGGTTTATTTTTATGAAATAAAAGAGCAGAACAAAAAAGTTACAAATACGTACAAAAATATTGAAATTGTATTAGTGTCTGTGGTATACTACAGGTGAGGTGAGAGCTATGGAAGTTAGTTTGGAAAGTTTGATTTCTTATGAAAAACTGAAGACGGACCTGGATGATGTCGTGAAAATTGTTGAGAAAAATGGAAAGGTTGTCATACTAAAAGACAACGAGCCGGTATACATTCTGCTTAAGTATGACCCGAGTGCTGGTCCAATTGAAAAAATTCTTGGTCCTTCGATTCCTAAAAGAACTTTACAAGAAGCTATGAAAATTGTACTTAAGGAAGTGGAAAGCAGAAAAATGCATGCTGCAGAGCTTTCAGATGAAATATACAGAAGGAAGTTGTACTTGAAGAAAGATGGGACTCAGGCGAAGTACAATCAGATCCGCGCAAGATGTGGACATTACCCTGACATGTTTGAAGCTTTACCCGGAAATATTATTCAGTTGAAGGAGGGTGTTGAGTAATGGATTTTGAAAAGCTATGGCATCAGATTCTTAGCACGGCAACTGAAGAGGCTTTTGATGTATCAACAGTTCCTCAAAACAATAGAACTCCATTGTGGTTTAGAGCTTATACAAAAGAAATATATTTGTACGTAGATAGCACACCCGATAAGAATCCTTCTGTTCAACTAAATGGAGCTAGAAAAATTACAAAAGATGATTTTATGAATGTAGCTGGATATTATGAACGATGGAAAAATGGAGAAACCCATCTAAGGCAGGAAGTAAGAGAACAGTCTAGGAACACAGCGTATATCTTTGGGTTGATATCAAAATTCGCGAACTCATGATTACTATCTGATTGAATGGATATACTAAATTATAGCGCCTTGCATTGGCGTAAACGAGGTGTTGCAAGTGAAAATAGAAAGTTTAAAGAAAATAATCAGTAGTGGTGAAAGCATTACTGTAGAATTCAAAGAGAGTAAAAAGAAGTTAAATAAGGATGTGTATGATTCTGTATGCGCATTTTTGAATCGCCACGGGGGGCATTTGTTTCTTGGGGTGAAGGATAACGGTGATATTGTAGGCGTCGATAAAGATTCTGTGGAGCAGCTGAAGAAAGATTTCGTTACATCGCTTAATAATCCACAAACTCTCAATCCTGCTTTTTACTTGGCAGTAGAAGATGTTGAAATAGATGGGAAGACGATCCTGTACATTAACGTACCGGAGAGTTCTCAGGTGCATCGTTGTAAGGGAAAAATCTTTGATCGAAACGAAGATGGAGATTTTGACATTACAAATAATACAAATCTAGTATCTGGATTGTACATGAGAAAGCAAGCCACATATACAGAAAATAGAATTTTTCCCTATGCTGACTTGGATGAGCTGGAAGATGAGTTGTTTACAAGGGTTAGAAAAACGGTTGGAAATTTGAAGCCCGGCCACCCGTGGGTTTCGATGGATAACATCGAGCTGCTGAAAAGTGCAGGCATGTATCTAAAGGATCAGAGCACAGGTAAGCAAGGGATTACATTAGCGGGCATTTTAATTTTTGGAAGTGAGCTGATGATTCAAACAGCGCTTCCACACTATAGGACAGATGCAATTTTAAGAAGAGAAAACCTCGACAGGTATGATGACCGGGATGATATTAGGGTGAATCTTCTAAGAAGCTACGAAAGATTAATGCAGTTTATTGCCAAGCATCTCAATGACAAATTCTATCTCGAAGGTGATCAGCGTGTAAGTTTAAGGGATAAGATTTTCAGAGAAGCGGTCTCAAACCTATTGATCCATAGATAATTCTCAAATCCATTTCCTGCAAAGCTAGTCGTGGAGAAGGACAGAGTCTTTATCGAAAATGGCAACAAGCCCCATGGTCATGGAATGATTGACCCTGAGGACTTTTCACCTTATCCCAAGAACCCAAAGATTGCAAAGTTCTTTAAAGAAATCGGATGGGTTGATGAACTTGGGTCGGGAGTTAGGAACATATATAAGTACAATAAAATCTATTCGGGTGCCGATCCTGAATTCATCGAGGGAGATGTGTTTAAGACAATTATTCCATTGACCCCCCAAGCTACCCCCCAAGCTGAAATGGATGCTGAGGATAAGCGAACGGAGTCAATACTGGAATTTTGTAAAGAACCTAGAAGTAGAAAAGAAATTCAGGAATTCTTGGGATTGCAAGATAGGAGATATTTTGCGAACAGTATATTGAAGCCATTAGTTAAAGGGAATCTTCTAAATCTCACAATGCCCGATAAACCGACAAGTCCTAATCAAAAGTATTACTCTAACAGATAAATCGAGAGCTCATCACAATGTGGTGGGCTTTTCTACTTTCAGCCTTTCAAATAACCCACCAATAAGGTCTCTAGCATCGGGAAAACACCAGACTGAGACGGGATATTGGTGGGTTGTTTTCATTTTTTGAACTCAAATTGGCTAAATCGCTTTTCCGGGCGATTTGTGCGATTCATCCCCCACATCGAACTACGGGTCCTAAAATCGATAAAAAGCCGTCACAGGCCAAACTGAAGCGACGTTTTTCCAAGGATCCTTCAAATTTTGAGTTTCGATAGGATTCTCTTCCATCTAGGCTATATGAACAAGCACATACCGAGCAAGTACATACTGAATATGTACATACGGAACAAGCACATAACAATAGGAAGAAACTCGTCTTAATGAAAAGAGTAACTGTAGCTTGGGATCTTGATGATTTCAATGACATAATGAGACGTTGTATATTCGATTCAGTCTACTTCACGTGATCGAATTATGTATTGAAGGAATTTAAAATCGCTCTGAGAGCGTCTATACAAATGGATTTTTCAGCTCATCGCGTCGTGGTGGGCTTTTTTTATTGTCTTTTTTACATAAAGAGTAAGTTCTGGGCCAAACAAGAGGGTCTATATAGCATAGTCGGAGCAGAAAATGCAAAATTAAATGTACTAATTGGCCCTAGGTAATCCTTCTCGTATCATGGCGTTTAGAGTGATATATGTAAGTACCAAAAACGCAGGGAGGTATGAAAATGGACCGAAAATTAATGATTAAAAAGCTAGGAGAGCATTTGGGCGTGAAACCTAAGTACTTAAGTGTTCCAACCTTTAATTACGAAATTAGGACAGCGAATGAAGTGTATACCATCGACAGACATGGTGCTATTACAAAGGGAGATGGTGAGCTCATCACTATGGAAGAAATTCTAAGTCAACCTGTGATAGAAGAGCCGACTGAAGTAAGGGAAGAATCAACTTCAGATGAACGTGAACAGCTGCAAGCAGAGCAAGAAACAAATAGTAGAGAAACCTTGAGTCCATCGCTTCAGGATCTAGATGGACTTGAACTTAAGATGGATATGAAAGACCACACAGCTACAAGCCTTAAGAACATCATCAACATGCTTTACAGCAAGCAGCGACTGATCATGATGGCATTTAAAACAGAACAACCTTTTATGGATGAAGGCTTTGCTGAAGATTTAAACAATGAGAACATAGAGGGTTTAGAGGGATTGGGAGCTGCCATTGAAACACTAGGGGCCGAGAGATGTCCAGGATTTCAGATTGATTTTGAAGAGAGGACCTTTAGCTTCTGGCTTTTAGAAGCAGAACTTACTCCAGAAAAAATCAAAGCATTTCAGGATTTATGTGTTCTCATAGCGAACTATGCCAGAACCTTAAACCGCGCATCCTTTAAACAGGCACAGGATGATAATCCCAAGTATGCCCTTAGAACCTGGCTAATCCGTATCGGGATGAATGGTCCGGAATATAAGGAAACCAGAAAGACACTTCTTAAGCACCTAGAAGGAAACGGTGCATTCAGAAAGGTTGATGAAGTCGATGAAACCTAAATGCAGACTCATTGGAGAGAACGGTAACATCTTTAATCTCATGGGGATTGTATCAAGAACCCTAAAGAAATCTGGGGAGCCTGAAAAGGCAGATGAAATGATTAGGCGAGTCACCAAGGAAGCCAATAGTTATGATGAGGCCCTGGCCATGTTGATGGAATATGTAGACATAGAGTAGGAGGTGCAGATAGATGGAACGATTTTTTAGTCAGAAATATTGTGACCGCTGCGGTGGCATCTTAGAAGGTGGACGTATTATGTCCATGTTCAATGAGCAGTGCATCTGCATGAGTTGCAAAGAGAAGGAAACAAAAGACCCTGAATACAAAAGAGCTGTAGAAGCAGATCATGAAGAGATTCGAAAAGGGAACTTTAATTATAAAGGAATCCGTGGGAAGTAATCCTTGACTAATTTTGCCTTCAGAGTGATATATGTATATACCAAAACGAAGGAGGCGAAAGGAATGGAGATTTTCTACACGGTAACGATGCAAACGAAAGCGGGTAAGAAGCTATACCTCAGCATGTGGGATGGCCACCCAAAATGGACCTTTGATTTTGACGAAGCGTGCTACTGGGACACCGAAGAGATGGCAGAGAAGTTTTCAAAGGAATGGTTCAAAGACTTCACAGGATGGGCAGTTGAAGAAATTAAAGTCGACATAAACAAAGTGAATTAATAACATTTGGAGCCTGAAAAATGGCTCTTTTTCTTTGCAGTAAATGAAGGAGGTGAAAGTTATGGCAGGTAGAGGAAGACCACCAAAACCTACAGCGGTCAAAGAGCTGGAAGGCAATCCAGGAAAAAGGCCACTGAATAAGAACGAACCGAAACCGAAACAGATAGCACCGAAGTGCCCGTCATGGCTGGAACCGGATGCTAAGAAAGAATGGAGAAGGCTATCAAAAGAGCTGGAAGCCATGGGGCTACTGACTCAAGTGGATATGGCTGCCTTTGCCGGGTACTGTCAAGCCTATGCTAGATGGAAGGAAGCAGAGGAATTCATCTCAAAGCATGGATCCATTTTGAAGACAGCTTCAGGATACATTCAGCAGATTCCTCAAGTATCCATTGCCCAGCAGAACCTTAAGCAGATGAGAAACTTCTGTTCAGAGCTTGGGCTAAGCCCATCAGCCAGAAGTAGACTCAACATCAATAACAGTGGTAACACCATCGAGGGAGATGCCATGGAGGAGCTACTTTCAAATGTACCAAAGGCGGAGGATATTCTGAAAAAGAGTAAGGACGACTAATTTGAAAGGAGGAGACGCCTATGCCATTTAGTGAAGCTCATGCGAACCACGCCATAAATTTTATCGAACAACTGAAGCTGACCAAAGGCAGATGGGCCGGTCAGCCTTTTAAGTTACTTCCCTGGGAGAAGGATTTGGTAAGGCGACTTTTTGGAACCTTGAGGGAAGATGGTACCCGTCAGTACCGAACCGCCTATGTGGAGATTGGTAAGAAAAATGGTAAGTCGGAGCTTGGCGCAGCCATAGCCCTTTACATGCTTCTTGCTGATGGAGAACCTAATGCAGAGGTTTATGTAGCCGCCTGTGACAGACAACAGGCCAGCATCATTTTTAACACCAGTATGAATTTTGTTGAAGGGAATTCAACCCTATCAAAAGTGACCAATCTGGTAAGGTCCACCAAGCGAATCGTCTATCCAAAGACAGGAAGCTTCTATCAGGTACTTAGTTCCGATGTTAAATCAAAATCCGGGATCAATGCTTCCTGCGTTATCCTTGATGAGATTTGGACCTATCCGAATCCGGATCTTGCCAAGATGCTGACTACCGGTTCAGGAGATGCCAGAACCCAACCGCTCTTTTTATACCTCACCACCGCAGGAAATCAACTCTCTGGCTATGGCTGGGAGATGCATCAAAAGGCAAAAGACATACTGGAAGGAAAGAGAATAGATCCGACATTCCTCGCTATTATCTATGGCTTAGAGGACGATGCGGATATTGAAGATGAAAACAACTGGTATAAAGCCAACCCAAGTCTTGGCCATACCATTTCTATAGAGAGAGTCAGGGAGCATTACAATCAAGTTAAAGACGATCCGGCAGATCTCGCCTTGTTTAAACAACTAAGGCTGAACATGTGGTTAAAGCAGGAAATCAAATGGATGCCCATGGATAAGTGGGACCTTTGTAATTATCCTGTAGACCCGGAAGAGCTGAAAGGACGAGTCTGCTACGGAGGTCTGGACCTGTCATCTACCAGTGACATTACAGCTTTTGTACTCGTGTTTCCACCCTTAGAAGAGGGAGATAAGTTTCAGGTGCTCCCATACTTTTGGTTACCAGAAGAAACCCTTCATCAGCGGGTGAAAAGAGACAGCGTTCCCTATGACATCTGGCATAGGCAGGGACTACTTAATCTCACAGAAGGAAACGTGGTCCACTATGGATTTATAGAAAAGTTCATCGAGCGACTTGGTGAGATGTACAACATCAGAGAAATTGTCTATGACAGATGGGGTGCCACACAGATGAGTCAGAACCTAGAAGGAATGGGATTTACCGTGGTGCCATTTGGTCAGGGCTTTAAGGATATGTCTCCACCTACAAAGGACTTGATGCGGCTTACTTTAAGCAAGCAGATAGCCCATGGAGGACATCCCGTTCTTCGGTGGATGGCAGATAACATTGTGGTCAGAACGGACCCTGCAGGAAACATTAAGGTGGACAAGGAAAAATCATCAGAAAAGATCGATGGTATCGTGGCTTTAATCATGGGTCTTGCCAGAGCTACGGTAAATCCACCGGATGATGAAGGCTCTATCTATGATGAACGGGACATGATCATTTTAGGATAGAAGGGGGTGAACAACAATTATGGCGAACTTTTTTAAATGGCTCTTTAAAGCCAGGGCAGAACCCACAGACAGTGTTAGCAGCGCTCCGAACTTTTATATGGGGCAAAGTGTCTCTGGGAAAATAGTCAATGAGCGAAGCTCCATGCAGACAACAGCAGTCTTCGCCTGCGTGAGAATTATTGCAGAGACGGTGGCATCTTTACCTCTTCATACGTATCAGTACAAAGGGGACGGTAAAGAAAAGATGTACACCCATCCACTGTATAGGATTTTGCATGATGAACCGAATCCGGAGATGACGTCTTTTACTCTGAGGGAGACCATGATGACTCACCTTCTTCTTTGGGGGAATGCCTACTGTCAGATCATTCGAAATGGTAAAGGAGAGGTGGTGCATCTGTATCCTCTGCTTCCCGACAAGATGACGGTGGACAGAGATAAGAATGGCAATCTTTACTATGCTTACAGGAAGGACACCACCACCCATTATTTAGGACCGGAAGATGTGCTTCATGTACCGGGTCTTGGCTTTGACGGTGTCATGGGTTATTCACCAGTGGCCCTTGCGAAAAATGCCATCGGACTGAACATAGCCGCTGAAGAATATGGCGGTAGATTCTTTGCCAATAACGCTACACCAAGTGGTATTCTTTCAACTTCAGGAACCATCAAGGATCCTACAAAGGTGAGAGATGCTTGGCAGGCGGCCTATGGAGGAAGTGGAAATAGCAATAAGGTGGCAGTTCTTGAAGATGGTCTTCAGTATCAAGCCATCAGCATGCCAAACTCCGATGCGCAGTTTCTTGAGACCAGGAAGTTTCAGATAGAGGAAATCTGTAGAATCTTTCAGGTGCCTCCCCATATGGTGGCGGATCTCAGCAAGAGTTCATTCAGTAACATTGAGAACCAGTCCATCAGCTTTGTGGTCCATACCATCCGGCCTTGGCTGGTTCGAATAGAGCAGGCCATGAACAAGAAGCTCTTTCTAGAAAAAGAGAAAGGTCAGTGCTTCGTGTCCTTCAATGCATCGGCACTGATGCGAGGGGATTATAAATCCAGGATGGATGGTTACGCCATCGGTATTCAGAACGGATTCTTCTCCGTCAATGATGTAAGAAGGATGGAGAACATGGATCCAATCTCGGAAGAAGACGGTGGTGATTGGTATCTGGTGAATGGCAACATGCTGCCTCTAGAGATGGCCGGGGCTTATGCAAAGAAAGCCCTGGATGAGTCTGGCGGTGATGGTCCTGATGAGTAGTGTATAAATAAGGCCATTTCTGTGGACAACTACAAAGTTAAATTTAAGTATCAACAGCATTTCTCTTAATGAGGAGTGCATTTTTTATGGGAAAAAGGAGGTCGATTAGATGGATAAATTTTGGCGTTGGGTGGTGAATGAAGCCGAGGAGCCTATGGTAAGAACTCTGCATCTTGAAGGGTACATTGCTGAGTCCTCTTGGTTTGATGATGACATCACCCCTAAACAATTTAAGACAGAGCTTTATGCCAGTGGGCCGGAGACGGATGACATTGTTGTAAAGATACACTCACCAGGTGGTGACACCTTCGCAGCAGCGCAGATTTACAACATGCTTAAGGAATATCCCGGCAAGGTCAGTGTCCATATTGATGGGCTGGCAGCCAGTGCTGCTTCTGTCATTGCTATGGCGGGAGATGAGGTGTGTGTTTCTCCCCTGTCAGTGCTCATGATCCATAACCCAGCCATGCTTATTGCTGGTGAGGTGGCGGATCTGCAGGTGGGGATTAATCTCCTCAGTGAAGTGAAGGAGAGCATTATCAATGCTTATCAGACAAAGACGGGACTTTCCAGAGCGAAAATCTCACACATGATGGACGCTGAAACCTGGATGAGTGCCCACAAAGCCATCGAGCTAAAATTTGCCGACAAGATTCTTTATGAATCAGAGGTGGTAGATGAAGGTTCCGGTGGTTTTATCTTTGACCAGATGACAGTGACGAATGCTCTAAGGAACAAACTCCCTGGTATTCAGGCGAGGATGAAATATCTAAAAGCACATGATGATGAGGGCAAAGCTAAGGAGCCGGAGAAGAGTCAAGATCCTGAAACACAAGGTGAAGACGATTTGAAGGATCCTGCCCATTCAGTAAACCAGATCCCTACTGCCCAGCTGGAAAGACGGCTGGAGCTGATTAAAAATTGGAGGTAATGAATATGAGTAAAATTCAAGAACTAAGAGAGAAACGTGCCAAGGTTTGGGAACAGGCTAAAGGCTTCCTGGATGAACATCGTCAGGAGAATGGTCTGATCAAACCTGAGGACAATGCCGTCTATGAAAAGATGGAAGATGAAGTGGTCAACCTTGGAAAGGAAATCGAGCGTCTTGAGCGTCAGGAGATGATGGATAGGGAACTTTCAGCTGCCCTTAGCAAACCTCTTGCATCAAGACCTGAGAAGATGACCGAAGAGAAAACTGGTAGAGCATCCGATGCCTATAAGAGTGCCTTTTGGGGTGCTATGAGAAACAAGATGAACCCTGCTGTTCACAATGCGCTTCAAATCGGTACCGATTCAGAAGGTGGCTTCCTTGTACCGGATGAGTATGAGAACCAGCTGATTCAGGCACTTCAAGAGGCGAACCTTCTTAGAAATCTGTGCAACGTGATTACGACCAGCTACGGGGATAGAAAGATTCCTGTGGTGGCGAGTCATGGATCCGCTACATGGATGGACGAGGAAGCCGCCTTCACTGAAAGCGACGATGCGTTCACTCAGGTGACCTTGTCGGCCTACAAACTTGGTACCATGCTGAAGGTTTCTGACGAGCTTCTTAATGACAGCTACTTCGACCTTGAAGCCTACATTGCAGCTGAGTTTGCAAGAAGAATCGGAGCAGCTGAAGAGGAAGCATTCCTCACTGGAAACGGAAGCAGCAAACCTACAGGTCTTCTTCATACAACCGGTGGAGCAAGCCTCGGTGTGACCGCAGCAAGTGCGACAGCCATCACCATTGATGAAGTGCTGGACCTTTACCACAGCTTGAAGTCGGCCTACAGAAAGAATGCGACATTCCTTGTGAACGATGCAACCATCAAGGCCATCAGAAAGCTGAAAGATGGTCAGGGTCAGTACCTGTGGCAGCCATCTGTTCAGGCGGGCACACCGGATACGATTCTCAATCGTCCAGTGGCAACTTCTCAGTACATGCCAACAGCTGCAGCGGGGGAGAAGACCATTCTCTTCGGAGACTTCAAGTACTACTGGATTGCTGATCGTCAGGGTAGAACCTTCAAGCGTCTGAACGAACTCTATGCAGCAAGTGGTCAGGTGGGTTTCCTTGCATCCCAGAGACTGGATGCGAAGCTGATCCTTCCTGAAGCCATCAAGGTGCTTCAGCAAAAGGCCTAAGTAATCTAATAGGAAGGTGGTCCTAGTTACTGCCTTCCTTTCACTTTGATAAGGAGGGAAAACCATGGGATATAACACGAAAAACTATACTGAGCAGGGTGGCGATAAGACCGTAATTGGTGGAGAGCTTGCTGTAACTGCAGAAGGAAAAGTCACCTTTGATGGGACGGAACTGAAACCTGCAGCTGTTCAAGCAGACAGCACCGCTGTGGATGTGGCGGACCTGGTTGCAGATTTCAATGCCTTACTTGCTAAGCTAAAAGCCGCTGGCCTTATGGAAAGCGAGTGATGGTAGATGGCGCTTCTTGAGAAGGTAAAAGCAAATCTCATTGTAACCCATAATGAGGATGATGCCTTACTGGAAGGTTTGATTGCTGCCGCCATTAGCTATGCCGAAGGTTATCAGCATCTAGGTGCGAACTTCTATAAAGAAAACACCATGTCACCGGCTACCGAGCAAGGGGTCATCATGCTAGCCTCTCATTTTTATGAGAGTCGCGATGGCTCCACCGGTGGCTTTTTTAATGACAATGTCAGTGCTTCAGAACAGGTGTGGAAGACAGTACATCTACTTCTACGCATGGGAAAGGAGTGGGAGGTCTGATGAAACGACTATGGGTGAAGAAAAGAAGGAAACGTCAGAAAAGATGCTACCGAAAAGGCAGACGAAAGGATCGCAGTCATGGTTATGAGGAGAAGGCAGTAAAGGCAGGTGAAGGGTATGAGCTTTGGGAAGATGAACACCCGAATCGACATCATCGATACGATTCCCATCAAGGACGATGAAGGATTCTCTTCTAAGGGAGAAGAAATTATCGCCAGTGTTCGTGCGTACAGGGATGAAAGGCATGGCTCAAGGAAGTGGGCCAATATGGCCGCCTACACCAAAGCAAGTGCCACCTTTCAGTTTAGAAGGACTCCTAATGTGGTGATTGAACCTGGTATGCTCATTCGCTGTGACACCGGTGAGTACCGGATCCTAAGCGTTGAGGTTATTATGGGATTTTACTTAGAAGTAGCAGCAGAAAAGTTAGAAGCCACGAAGGACTAGGAGGTGATTTCATGGCTCGTGGGACCTACAAAATGCCAGAAGCTTTCTTGTTAAAGGTATCTGCCCTAGCTGAAAAGACCGATGAAATCATCCCCAAGGTCCTGGAAGCAGGTGGCGAAGTGGTGAAAGCCAAAGTGAAAGCCAATCTCCAGGCGAGCCTTGGTAGTGACACAAAACTTCCATCAAGATCAACAGGAGAACTGATTGATGCTCTTGGTGTAACACCGGCTGGTGTGGATCGGGACGGGAATTACAATGTGAAGGTGGGCTTTGATGAACCGCGAAAAGACGGGGAGTCTAATGCAAAGATAGCCAATATTTTGGAGTATGGAAAGTCCGGTCAGCCCGCAAAGCCCTTCTTAAAACCGGCAAAAACAGCCAGCCGGAACGCCTGTATTGAAGCAATGAAAAGAAAGCTGGATGAAGAGATTAGCAAAATCTAAAGATAAGGAGGGCGAGCGAAATGTATAACAGTATCTTGAAAGATATAGGCGAGGTCCTTGAGCCTTTGGGGATCCCCATTGAAACGGGCGTGTTTAGTAAAAAGGCACCGGATGAGTATCTGGTCCTTACTCCCATGAGTGATATCTTCGATCATTACGCTGATGATCTGCCAAGTGCAGAACTACAGGAAGTTCGCCTCTCCTTATTTTCTAAGGGTAACTACCAGGCGAGAAAGAATGAACTGGTAATAACACTACTGGGAGCAGGCTTTATCATAACGGACAGAAGGTATCTGGGATATGAAGAAGATACCGGTTTTCACCACTTCGCCATCGATGTGGCAAGAGAATACGAATTGAAAGTTTAGCTGAAGTTGACTCAGCTATTTTAAAGGAGGAATAGGACATGGCAACAATTGGTTTGGATAGTTTATATTACGCCAAGATCACAGAAGATGAAAATGGTATCGAAACCTATGGGACACCGAAAGTTCTGGCAAAAGCCATGACAGCAGAACTAAGTGTGGAGCTGATTGAAGCGATTCTTTACGCAGATGATGGAGCTTCTGAAGTAGTGAAGGAATTCAAAAGTGGTGCACTGACACTTGGGATTGATGATATCGGATCTATCGTGGCCCAGGATTTGACTGGGTGTAAAATCGACAGCAACAATGTGGTGGTTTCAAGAAGTGAAGATGGAGGAAGCCCCGTAGCCATCGGCTTTCGTGCTAAGAAGGCCAATGGGCGCTATAGATATTTTTGGCTTTACAGAGTTATCTTCAGCGTTCCAGCTACCAGCCTTGCGACCAAAGGCGACTCCATAACCTTTAGTAGCCCCACCATAGAAGGAACGGTTTTTAGGCGAAACAAACTGGATGGCGAGAATAAGCATCCGTGGAAAGCAGAAGTCACTGAGGGAGACAGTGGTGTTGCCCCATCAACCATTTCTGGATGGTTTACTTCTGTGTATGAACCGGACTTTACTCCGGTAACACCGGCGATTACCATTACGACTCAACCTGCAGGACTCACAGAAGTAACTGCTGGTAGCATTACGGGAAGTCTCGCTGTGGTTGCAAGCTCCAATACGTCTAACCCTGTAACTTATCAGTGGTATGAAAACACCATCGACAGTTCTACAGGCGGTACACCGATTAATGGAGAAACATCTGCCAGCTTTGATATCCCAACGGATCTTCTGGCAGATACCTATTACTACTACTGTGTGCTGAGTTTAAGTGGAGCGGATCCTGTCACCACTGATGTAGCAACAGTAATCGTATCTTAATGGAGGGAAAATAAATGGCAGATGAAAATGTAAAACTTACTGAAGCGGCTGAAGATAGAAGCGCCACCATAGAAATCGGTGGGACAGAATTTAAACTGGTGCTGACTACGAAAGCGACAAAAGAAATTGCTGGACGTTATGGAGGTCTTGAGAACCTGGGCGAGAAGCTCATGAAAACTGAGAACTTTGAAATGGCGCTTTCTGAGATTGTGTGGCTGATTACACTTCTGGCCAATCAGTCTATCTTGATTCATAACATCAGAAACAAGGACCAGAAAAAAGAACTCCTGACAGAAGATGAAGTAGAACTTCTCACCACACCTTTTGATCTGGCAAGCTATAAGAATGCAATCATGGCCAGTATGATAAAAGGGACCAAGAGAAACGTGGAGAGTGAACCCTCAAAAAACGAGGTGGTCGGGTAAGTGATGAGGAGTTATTTACCCGACTGATCTACTATGGCACAGCCCATCTTAATCGTAAAGAAGATGAGGTGTGGCTGATGCCTATAGGATACCTGATGGACCTTTGGGAATGTCACAAACAGTTCATTGGTATTGCAAAGCCGAAGCGAGAACTGTTTATTGATGATGTAATTCCTTCGTGGCTTTAGGCGTCATATTTGTGCGTATGAACAACAAATTATACGAACAAAAATGACAAAACGGTATTGTCAATTGTGCTAACATAAAATGTTATTTTAGCATAAAAGGTAAAATTGAATCATCTCCTAAAAATTAGCAAAAAAATAGTTGTCATATTCGTTCGTATATGATATTGTATTTACGAACGAATATGACAAATGAGGAGGTGATTTGATGACTCAAAAGGATTTAGTGACTAAACTATTGAAAGACAACAAAGGTATTTTGACATCAGGTGAAGCTAAAGAAGCTGGTGTGGCTTATAAAACTCTACAACGTATGTATCAGGTTGGTGAAATTGAAAAACTTGAGCAAGGGTTATATATGGATCCTGATCAGATGGAAGATGAGTACTTTTTAACTCAGTACAGATGTAAAAAAGGTATCTTTTCCCATGAGACAGCATTATATTTTCACGATTTAACAGATAGGACACCTTTCCAATTAATGCTGACAATTCCATCAGGATACAATACTAGGCTCCTGAAAGAGAAAGAAAAATATAAGTTCTTTTATATTGCGGAGAAGCTTTATACAGTTGGTAGGATTACCATGGAGACACCATTTGGGCATCAAGTCTATGTATATGATAAAGAAAGAACCATTTGTGACTGCCTAAAAAAGAAAGAACATCTCGATACTGATTTAGTGAATGAAGCAGTCAAAAGATATATGAAAACTCCCGGAGCAGATTATTCTAAACTACTTAAGTATGCCGATGTTTTTAATATTAAAGATTTGGTTCGAAAATACATGGAGGTGTTGACATGAAAGTTGGTAGTCCTAGACAATTGAAAGACTGGATTAACAATGTGGCTAAAGAGAATAATTTGATAGCGAATACTGTGCTTCAGAATTTTATGATGGAAAGGCTTCTAGAAAGAATTTCGATTTCAAAGTACAAAGACAATTTTATCCTCAAAGGTGGATTCTTGATGATAGAGTCCATATAATGGTGTAAAAAGGATGAGCCACATCCGAAGCTTCGGTATAATAGAAGTTGACAGACAACTATTAGGACCGAAAGGAGACAGATATGGCTCAATTTCATTTTACCGTAGACAGCGAGATCGTGCACGGGCTTTTTTCAATCGACGGTAGAGATCAAGCATTTAGGACACTCCATGAGGAGATTCTTAATCAAGTATTAGAAACCGAAATCACAGAGCAGATCCAAGCGGAAAAATATGAAAGAACATCCGAGCGTAAAGCCTATCGTAACGGGCATAGAGAGCGTCAACTGACGACTCGCGTGGGTACGCTCACGCTTACCGTTCCCAGGCTACGAAATGGCGACTTTAGCACAGAACTCTTTGAGCGCTATCAACGAAGTGAGCAAGCTCTGGTGTTGACTATGATGGAAATGTACGTCAATGGTGTATCCACTCGGAAAGTTGGAGAAATCACTGAAACGCTATGCGGCAAAAACTTCAGCAAAAGTACCATATCCGACTTAGCCAAGCGTCTAGATCCCATCGTAGAAAGTTTCAGAAATCGCCCGCTCGACGACAAGAAGTTCCCTTTCCTAATTGTTGATGCCCTCTACACAAAAGCGCGACATCAAGGCAGGGTGAAGTCCCGCGGAGTTCTGATCGCAAGTGGAATCAATGAGGACGGCTATAGAGAAATCGTAGGGTTTGCTGTTGAAAAAACAGAGACGAAGGACACTTGGGCATGCTTATTTGAAAACCTGAAAGAGCGAGGGATCAGTGGTGTTCAAACGGTTGTCTCAGATGATCATAAAGGTCTAGTGGCTGCGATAGAGGAGCATTTTGTCGGAGCGTCTTGGCAGCGATGCCAGACACACTTCTCGAGGAACATTCTCGAAAAAACGCCGAAGTCCATTCGTCCTGAACTCAAAGAAATGCTTCAAGCGATGTTCACCGCACCGAAGATTGATATCGCACGTGAAATCCGAGATGAAATCATTGCTACCTTTGAAGATAAAGCACCTAAGGCAATCGAAATCCTTGATCGAGGTTTTGACGATGCCACCCACGTACTGTACTACCCCTCAAAATACAGAAAGAGACTGCGCACCACTAATATGCAGGAACGTGTGAACAGAGAAGTGCGGAGGCGTGAGCGGGTTATCAGCATTTTCCCAAACGATGATAGTATTGTCCGCATCATTGGATCGGTGTTGCTCGAAATACATGAGAGGTGGATCTCAGGTAAGAGATACTTTGATATGGAGGAGTACCATACCTTTATGAAGGAGCAAAGCAAAAGAAAAGAAGTGATAGATGAGCCGAAGAGCCTTGCTGTAGGAGCTTAAGCGGTCTCTATTGAGGATAACATTTTGTCGGCTTCAAAGAGCTGTCTGCGGCCTCTGTAAGAGCAGCTGCATTCTTCACAGTTTTGGATTTGACCTTTCTATTTAGGCTAGGATATTGAACCAGTGCTCAGCGATCACTTGAGAAACTAAGCCCGTATTCTCCGAACTCACTTTAGCAACTCGGCGTTGACATATATTTACTATTTGTACCGAATATGTTTTTACACACAAAATCGGACTTGACTTTCTTGATTGCAGCTATGGTTGGTATAGATATGAGAAGCACTATGGACATGGATACAACGATAAAAGGGATTCCTGTCAATAGAGAGGCAATAGAAGAAATATTAAATGAGATTCTATCGATAGAGCTTGATGATAATGTAATTTTTAGGCTAAAAGCTATTAAAAACATCCATGATGTTAGTGACTATGATGATTTCAGAGTCTCTGTAGAAGCCCAGTTCTTTACGATCAGAGTCAATATGAAGATTGACATCACTACTGGAGATGTAATCATACCAAGAGAAGTAGAATATTCGTTTAAGCTTATGTTTGAAGAACGTGATATTTCAATAAAAGCGTATAATTTAAATACAATTCTTGCAGAAAAGATTGAGTCTATTTTGGCGCGGAATGTGGCAAATACCAGAGCTAGGGATTATTATGATGTTTATATTCTTCTAACACTTCGAAGAAATGATATTGATTTAGAAAGTCTAAGAAACGCAATTCGAAAGAAAGCTGAAGAAAGAAACACATTGATCTATTTAGAGAATAGTGAGAAGTATTTAAAAGATATAGAGGAAAGTGAAGATCTTAAGACAATTTGGGAATCATATGTGCAGAAGTTTCCCTATGCAGAAGGTATTCAGTTTGATGAAATTACTGATATTCTAAGAGCAGTTTTTAAGTGACATAAAATAGGCTCAATAAAAAGGATAATTTAACAATATTAACTGTATATGGTACAGAACGATTGTTACATTGAAAATTTTAACGTTACATTTCGAGACACTTCAAACGAGGTGTCTTTTTTTTCGCCTAATGAGGAGGAGGTGAGGCACTATGGCAGGTGATAGCAACTTTGGCCTGAAAATAGGGGTTGAAGGGGAAAAAGAGTTCAAGAATAGTTTGCGCGAGATCAATAGAGATTTCAAAGTGCTGGGCTCTGAAATGAAACTTGTCACTTCCCAGTTTGATAAACAGGATAAATCCCTGCAGGCAGTGACGGCAAGAAATGAAGTTCTGAATAAAGAAATTGATGCTCAGAAAAATAAGATAAGCACCCTAGAATCTGCCCTTAAAAATGCGGCCGATTCCTTTGGTGAAAATGATAAACGGACAAAAGCCTGGCAGATCCAGCTAAACAACGCTAACGCTGATCTGAACAAGATGGAGCGGGAGCTTGATGAAAATAGCAAAGCTCTTGATGAAGCAACTGGTGGATTCGAAGATGCAGGTAAGAAAGCCGGCAAGTTTGGAGATGAAATTAAAGAATCAGCGAAAGTAGCAGATGACTCCGGCGGGAAGTTTGAGAAACTTGGCTCTGTTATGAAAGGTGTGGCCACTGGCATTGGTGTGGCTATGGCAGCCATTGGCACTGCGGCAGTGGGAGCAGGAAAAAAGCTTTATGATATGGCTAGTGATGCAGCTGCTGCCGGAGACGAAGTGGATAAAGCCAGTCAAAGGTTGGGGTTATCGAGAGAGGGCTATCAGCAGTGGGAGTATGTCCTTTCGCAAAATGGCGCCAGCATCTCATCTTTAGAAACTGGGATGAAAAAGCTAAATAGCACCGTGGATGATGCAATAAACGGAAGTGCTTCTGCAACAGAGAAGTTTGAGAGACTGGGCATTTCCATGGAGGACCTTCAGGGAAAAACCAGGGAAGAGGTCTTTGAAATGACCGTAAGAGGTCTTCAAGGAATAGCAGATGAAGGTGAAAAAGCTGCTATAGCTAATGACCTTCTTGGCACGTCTTCTGTTGAACTTGGCGCACTTTTGAACCAAACGGCAGAAAGTACCAACGCCCTAAAGAATAAAGCCAGTGAACTGGGCCTGGTGATGAGTGATGAATCCATAGATGCAGCGGTAAACTACACCGATGCCATGGATAATCTCACTCGGTCTTTTGCAGGTGTGAAAAACAATATCACCTCACAGCTCCTTCCAGGGTTCACCATGGTTCTTGATGGACTTACCGGACTGATCACCGGTCAAGAAGGCGCCGCAGAAGAGCTAAAAGAAGGGGCCAGACAAACGGTCGATCAGATTGCGGTTATCCTTCCACAGATTTTAGATGTGGTGACTGGCCTGATAGCAGCGATAGCCGAAGTGGCACCTGACCTTGTCCTCGCTCTTGTTAGTGGTATTTTAGATAACCTACCCACGCTCATTGAAGCGGCTACAAATATCATCATGACCATTGTGGGTGGACTCATTGAAGCCCTACCTCAGATTACAGAAGGAGCCCTTCAACTGGTACTCACCCTAGTGGATGGGATCATCGCCAATCTTCCATCACTTGTAGAAGCAGCCCTTGTGATGATAGTGACCCTTGCTATGGGTCTTGGTGAAGCTCTTCCGGAGCTGGTTCCTTCCATTGTAGAAGCTGTGATTCTGATTGCCCAGACGCTGATCAATAATCTGGATTTGGTTCTTGATGCAGCTTTTCAGATCATCAGCGGACTGGCCGAGGGTCTACTTAATTCACTGCCGAAGCTAATAGATGCTCTACCCCAAATCATCAATAGTATCATTACTTTCATCACAAATAATCTCCCTAAAATTATCGAGATGGGCCTTCAGCTGACCATTCAACTGGCAGCAGGACTAATCAGAGCGATTCCTCAACTCGTTGGTCAGCTTCCACAAATCATCTCGGCAATTGTGACAGGCCTTGGGAGAGCTATCCCTTCCATGAATGATGTGGGGAGAAATATCGCAAGAGGCCTATGGGATGGTATTTCATCCATGATTGGGTGGCTGAAAGGAAAAGTCGACAGCATGGTCGGGGGTATTGTTAAAGGCGTCAAAGGTGTTCTAGGCATCCGCTCACCTTCTAAAGTGTTCGCCGGGATTGGTGCCAACATGAGTGAAGGTATTGGAGAAGGTTTCACTGAGGCCATGAGTGGGGTTGAAAAAGACATTCAAGGCGCTATTCCTACAGGTTTTGACCTTGATCTTAATTCTCAAGTCTCAGGAAATCTAGGTGGATCTGAAGGTGCAGTCTTTGATTTGACCATCCCACTTACCATTGACGGAAATATTCTAACCAGAGTCATTGCACAGCTACAGTGGAACCAGAATACAGTAACCGTTAGAAACCTTGGAGTAGCAGGGAGCTAATATAGAGAGGAGGGATGAGCCTTGATTGAAATATATGCGGGGAGTACTTTGCTTCAAAGCATCAAAAAAGTGATGGGTGCGGGTGTCAGAGAAACCTTGGAAGGGGAGTATACCCTTTCATTCACGGTACTTGCCAAAACAGCACTAGCACTTAAGGTAAAGCAGATCGCAAAGCTGGATGATCAATATTTCGAAATCGTACAGATATCAAAGAGTCTTCAGGGCAGCCTTCCCATCTGTTCTGTGATCTGTGAGCATGTATCTTACCTACTTAACCATGAGATGTATAACATCACAGAATTTGATTTTACCGGGGATCCATCAGCGGGACTTGCTCAAGTTCTTTCAGGAACCCCTTTTAATGCGGGGGTTGTTGACTATACAGAAAGTGTCACCATGAAGATTAATCAGGAAGTTTCACGAAGAGCAGCCCTGATGCAGTACATTGCCATCCTTGGTGGCGAGATTGAGTACGATGGTTACAACATCAACATTCGAAGTCATAGGGGAAGCACTGACTATATCCCGGTGATGGATTCAAAGAACGTGACAAACGTGGCAGTATCCCATGATTCCAGGGAGAATGCTTCATCCTATGACATTTCCTTTTTTAAACTTTTGAACCTTGCAGTGGGAGATAATGTACAGATTGTGTTTAATCCCTTGGGGATCAATGTGAAGACGAGAATCATCTCCCTAGAATACAACCCGTTTTACCGGTACAATATCAGGGTGGAAGTCGGGAGGTACAGACCTAGCATCTCGGACACCTTTTACCGGATAGAGAACTCTTTAAATAGCGTAGGGAGCTCAGTTGACGATATCCAAAACCAGGTGAATGACTTAGGGGTATCCTATACCATTGTTTCTGATCTGGTGGTGACTGAATCCACCATCGATGTGACCTACACTGTGGAGAAGGGCGATACACACCAGTACCACGCCCAGTACCAGTACACCACCGACAGCGGTGGAAGGATCACGAGCATTACTCTCGATAACATTTTCTCAGAGCTTCTACTTAAGGAAGTGGCCACCTTAACGGTGGACATGATGAGTTTTTATATTGAGTATGCAGATGGAACAACAGCGACATACAACTACACTGTGGATAGCGGTGGTCGAATCACCAGCGTAACTAAAAGCTTAGAGGAGGGCTGAAACCATGAGCTATGATCATATTTTTAATAACACCTTGGCCATCTGGACAGCTTTCGGAGGACGTGGAGAGGTTCTTTTCACCATTCCAACACTGAGTTGGTCAAAGAAATACTATAATGACTTTGGCTACACCCAGTATGGCAGCGAGAAGCAGATTAACGTTTATGATAATGGCAACGCTCAAATTGCCGTGTACTTTGCAAAGACCCCCTACATGTCTTACTGGAACAAGACCACCAAGCAGTGGACCGTTGTCAGCGTTCCTTGGTGGAGCTATGGCCAACCGGAAATTCTCTATGCCGCTGATGGCGTGTTCCTTGCAAAAATAGTGGGTCTTGCTAATGTCATTGCTTCTTTTGATGGCATCACCTGGCATAACGCTGGGTATTGTCCCGGGGCCTTTAACGCCATGACCTGTGGTGCATATGACATGGCTAGAGGTTCTGGTATTGTCAGTTGGTGGTACTACAAGTCGCCGGTCTTTTATAGTTTTGACTCCTTACAGGAAAGGACCGCCTGGACCTTAGTTGGATCGGATGGAACTTCGGTACCTATCTTCAAATATCTGACCACCCATAAGGGAAGCTTTGTCGGTGTGGTTGGTGGGGATAAGTCCATCGCAAGAGCTAGTTCAGGTACTCCAGGACTTTGGACCACAACGATCCCTGAAGATGTGAATGATACCCGGTACATGTTTATCCGGTCTGTGAACGATGTCCTCTTTGTGATGAAGTTTAACTACACCAATGTAGGGGGTGATTACACCTACTATGTGAAGCTCTGCGTATTGAGCGATGACGCCACACAGATCACCGAGACGAATCTTTCCTGGGTGGGAGATCTTGCCAATAACAACATTCCAAATCCAAGGAACATCATCTGGATGGAGGACTGGGGAAAATTCGCCCTTCTAAAAGAGAGTATGCTCTGCGTCTCCAATGATGGTCTTTACTGGGAAGGGGTACATCAACCAGCATTCACAACAAGTGAGTATGATACCTTTGATGGTGCGATCTATGTTCCTGGTGATGGTTTTTATGCTAAAGCAAGCGGTTATGTTTACTTCGCGCCCTATTAAAAAACATCAAACAAAGTAGAGTTGCCAGACGTCCTCAATGTGGGGGCGTCTTTTTATATACAAAAAATTACGAAAGTGAGGGAAGAACAATGAGAGAGATTTGGAATTTCATTCAGATGATATTTGCGGCAGTTGGCGGATGGCTTGGATATTTTCTAGGAGGCTACGATGGTTTTTTATATGCCCTGATTGCCTTTGTAGTGGTGGACTATCTCATGGGTGTGATGTGTGCTGTGCTAGAAAAGCATTTGTCTAGCGATGTAGGTGCTCAGGGAATCTTTAAAAAAGTGGTCATCTTTTCTTTGGTGGGAGTGGCACACATCATTGATCAGAATATTATTGGTGATGGTAGCGCGATAAGAACAGCGGTGATCTTCTTCTATCTGTCCAATGAAGGAATCAGCATCATAGAAAATGCAACAAGACTGGGGCTTCCTATTCCAGAGAAGCTAAAAGACATCCTAGAGCAGCTAAAGGATGGAGGCGATAAGGATGGAAGCAAATAGAACGAATTATATGTCTTTAATCGACATAAAAAGACAATAGGAAGGATTAAAGCTCTAAAAACAAGATAAACTTGAGAAAAAACCTCAAGTAAAGTTGTAAGAACCTTCTCTTTGGGGTATAATAAAATTACTAACGAAGTCCTTATTGAGGAGGTTTTACAATGTTAATTGATTATAGATTTTCAAATTTCAGGTCATTTAAAGAAATGACCAGTCTTTCGATGATAGCTGGCAGACAAACCACACTAAATGATAATCTCATAAGAGAATATGACTTGAGAATTATTCCTTCAGCTGTAATATATGGAGCCAACGCCAGTGGGAAATCCAATATCATCATGTCTCTGGCAGTGATGAAAGACATTGTTCTTTCAGGGTCCCTTGAGGCTAATATACCAAACCTAAAGAACCTGGAACTTTACCCATTTGCCTATCAGGAATCTGAGAAGCCTTTGAGCTTTGAGATTGATTTTATTTATGGAGGAAAACGGTTAGAGTTTGGTTTTGAAGCTCAAGTAAGCACTTTCAAAAAAGAAACCAGAAGTATAGTATCTGAATTTCTGAATTACATTGATAAGTCTGACCAAAAAACAAATATATATACAAGAGAAAAAGATAAGATTCAGATCAATAAAGAGAAAAAGGCACTATCAATCATTGAATTTGATGAGAAGCTGCTAAAACAGTTTGAGAAGAAAATCAATGAGAACATTGATGAGACTGAGCTGTTCTTATCAAGGGCATTTAAAAGTACAATCAGCAATGAATTGGCAGATATGGTGCTAGACTTCTTTAAAGAAAAGCTTGTTGTGGTGAGTGATTTCACACTGAAGAAAACGAACCTAACATTTTCATTGGAAGACAGCCCCAAGAAAGATTTTTTTGCATGGAACAAGATTCTTGATGGATTTGTTAAAAATGCGGATTTTGGTCCCCAGGGTATAGCCTTTAAATCAAACAAATCAGAAGATAAAGAGTCATCCAGTATGGAGCTAGTTTCTATCTATAAATACCACGATGAAAATATCGTGATACCGGCAGAGCTGATGGAATCAAGAGGAACACTTAAACTTGTTGATTTTGCGATTCCTTTTGAGGAACTTTTTAAAGCAGGTGGGGTATTTATTCTTGATGAGTTCGACGCAGCAATACACCCAGAACTGATTAAAGGAATCCTGGCGCTTTTTAATGACAGTGATTTAAATAAAGCTGGCGCACAGCTTATTTTTACGACACATAATCCGATTTATCTAAACAATAAAATATTCAGAAGAGATCAGATCAGGTTCGTAGAAAAAGATACGGATTCTTATGAGAGCGTGATCTATTCTTTAGCTGATTTTGGCGCAGAGGAAGTAAGGAACGACCATAATTATCTAATCAATTACTTCAAAGGGAACTACGGAGCGCTTCCCTTCATCGACTTTTCCAAGCTGTTAAATCAAAACAGCAGTGAGGAGGATGAAGATGGCAACCTATAGAAAAGCATATCTATGCATTTGTGATGGGCAGCAGGAAACAATGTATTTAAATCATGTGGCTAAGCTGATTAAGGACTTTCCAAGGAAAGTGTTTAAGTTTAATACCTTTGAAGATTTGCCACATCGTCTTGAAAAAAGATATGAGAACTATGATAGTGCTGCGGTTTTTGATTTTGACCATAACGATGTGGAGTTCAAGAGAAATATTGAAATCTGTGATTCTCTGAACAAAAAGCTTAAACCTTCAAAACGAAAAGAAGGTAGACACATTTATCATGCATACAGCAGTGTGAATTTTGATTTATGGTTGATCCTCCATAAAGAGGACTACAATAAGAGTGTTTCAAGAAATGATGCTTATATCTCAGATGTTCGTAGAATCTTTGGGTTGAAGCCCACAGACGATATAAAGAATGAAGACGTTATAAAAAGGATCCTACATCAAATAACTTTAGATGATGTAAAATCAGCAATTAGAAGAGCAGAGTTGATTCGGAAGAACAAGGTGAAAGCTGACAGTACAAAGATTGGAAATACAACAATTTACTCGAATCCTGATTTCTCCATTCATGAATTTCTAAGAGCGGTTTTGGAGGATAGCGGAGATTTATTAAAGAACATATAGCTGGAAGGCACTCAGATTAGAGTGTCTTTTTTTGTGCCAAAAAAATAAAATGGAGGCGATAAGGATGGCACTAAGTAATTTAAAGACTAAGTACATGACCAGAAATGATTGTTATACAGCTGGGAGAAAAATCACACCCAAAGGCATCATGATCCACTCCACTGCCACGCCAGGTGTGATGGCAGGTGATTGGTACATTTGGTGGAACAAATCTTACAAAGCGAAAGAAATCAAACGCCAAGTCTGTGTTCATGCTTTTCTTGATGATAGAGAGATCTGGCAGTACCTTCCTTGGAATCATAGGGGTTGGCATGCCGGGGGAAAAGCGAATGATACCCACATCGGTCTCGAGATATGTGAGCCGGGTGGGTTTTCTTATTCTAAAAATCAGATGGTAGGCTATGATGCCAAAAAGAATGAAGCCTTTTTTAGAGCGGCTTGGAAAAATGCTGTAGATCTATGCGTGTTTCTTTGCAAAGAGTACGGGCTGACTGAGAAAGACATCATCAGCCATGCAGAAGGAAACAAGAAGGGGATTGCCTCTAATCATTCCGATGTTGGCCACTGGTTTCCAAAGCATGGGGAGAGTATGGACACCTTTAGAGCGGCAGTCAGAAAGGCACTTGAGAATGCAGATGAAAACAAAGAGGTCTTTGAAGCCGGCAACATTGTAGAAATCAAAGCATCGGCAAGAACCTATTATCCAGGTGGACCAATCATTCCGAACTGGGTGAAATGGAACTATCATTTAATCACCCAGGATAAATCCGGTGATAAAGTCGTGATTAAAGGCGGTAAGGAATGCGTTCTTCTTGGTAAAACCATTCTGAAAAGTACCATGGATGAAAAGGCCGGTATCATGACCTGGGTGGATAAAGAGAGTCTAAAGCTCATCAGTGCTGGCGTGGAAGTAGAGCCTGAGAAGCCTAGCAGTAGAAAATACTACCGGGTGCAAGTGGGAGCCTTCAGTGATAAGAAGAATGCAGAGGCCCTTATGGCGCAATTAAAGAAGGCAGGATTTGCTGCCTACTTGAGATTCGAGTAAAAGAAAAATTGTGGGAACTCTAGCCGGTGTTATTCTCATAGCATCGGCTTATTTTTGTCCCATTACTTAGTAGAAATGACTTGCTATTTCAGTGTTTATAAGTGATATATACTATGACGCCGATACCCTGAATCCTTGATTTTAGTGTGTTTCAGGGTTTTATATTTTAAAGAGTTTGATTGATAAACAAAAAGGCCGTCAGCTTGAAAAAGGATAAAGGAAGGAGGGCGAATATGACTGGATCGTTGTATGAAAGTGGATTTTATGACAGCATTGATTTCCAATCCCAAGAGAGACAAGTCATTGAAATTGGAATGAAAACTCAAGGAGCATCAACAGCATCAAATATTAAGGAAGAACCTAAAAGACTGAGAGTTTGTGCGTATTGCCGAGTGAGTACAGAAGAAGAAATTCAAATGAACTCCCTTGAAAATCAAACAATTCATTACACAAACTACATTAGAAATAACTCTGACTGGATGTTTGTGGGCATCTACTCTGACAGGGGCAAGTCTGGAACTAAAAGGTCCCATAGGGCGGGATTCAATAAGATGATGCGCCATGCCCTGGAAGGAAATATTGATTTAATTTTATGTAAGTCTATCTCGAGATTTGCGAGAAATGTAATGGACACATTAGAAGCAATTAGAGTGCTCAAAGAAAATGGAATTAGGGTCATCTTTGAGAAGGAATCTGTTGATACAGGAAGTATGGAGAGTGAATTTATTCTGACCCTGTTATCGGTAGTCGCGCAAGAAGAAAGCAGAATGATTTCAGAAAATCTAACCTGGGCTCATACAAAAAGGTTTTCAAGTGGAAAGCCTTTATTCACAAGAATTCTAGGTTATAAAAAAGTGAACGGTGTTCCCTGGACCATTGATTTAGAGGAAGCAAAGATTGTGAGGGAGACTTACGACTTGTATTTGGAAGGCTACAGCCTGGTCAATATAGCCAGAAAATTTATAAGTAAAGGTTATAAAAAACCAAATGGTCGTATCGACTGGAAAGATTCAAATATCAAAAGTATTTTGAGCAACGAACGTTATGTTGGTGATGCTCTTTGCCAAAAGACTTACACAAAAGATTATCTAACACATCAAACCAAAATAAACAATGGAGAAAGACCGCAGTATTATATAAGCAATCATCATGAACCAATTGTTGACAGGAAAATCTTTGACAGAGTGCAGAGAATTCTTGAGAAAAAATCAGTCACATACGATAGAAAGAAAAAGAGCGTAAATGAGTTTACTAGCAGAATCAAGTGTGGGTGCTGCGGGAAGAACTACCATCGATATGCGGGCAGAAGGAAAGTATTATGGAGATGTTCGAGCAGTCTTAAGAGTAAATTACTTTGCGAAATGGAAGCGATTGATGAACTAGATATTGTGAGGACTCTAAAAAGAGAGTTCACTAGGAAGTATCTGGATGGTGGCACCAATGTAAACAAAAAACTTGTCATACATTTAATCAAAGAGCTTAAGAATATTGAGTTAAATCGAGAGTCAGAGCAAAGTTGGCTGAGACTGTCTTTAGAAAAAGCTTTGGTGGATGAAAATAGAGCGATTATGGAACTTCGTGATGAGTCAACATTCAAAGAACAACGAACTCAACTTGAGAAACAATTAGAATCTAAAAGGCATCTATGGGAGTTTATCGATAAGGATGCTGAGTACAGGGAAGAAGCTATAAAGTCATTAGAAAAAATAAAAAGCGGAACCAAAATTGTGCAAGGGATGAATAAATTATCTGAGGATACTAGGTTTCTAAGAGCATGGTTTATCAGAATGACTTATACAGACAAAGGAACGCTGCTTTTATATTGGGCGAATGGAGATCTAAAAGAAGTGAAAATTGAGAAAGGAGAAGGCTGATTATGCAAACGAATCTATCAACAAGCATGAACCCAAAAGTCCGCATTATTCCAGTAGTCAGCAGGACGGGAAGAAGTGATGAACATCATGATGGACGCAAAAAAAGGATTGCGGCCTATGCGCGTGTATCGACTTTGCTCGAACACCAAGCGTCCTCTTATGAACTTCAGGTTTCATATTATACGGACTATATAAATAAAAACCCAGCGTGGGAGCTTTATAAGATCTACACGGATGAAGGGATTACGGGTACAAATACAAAGAACAGAACGGGATTTCTTGAAATGATTGAAGATGCCAAAGCAGGAAAAATAGACTACATTCTAACAAAATCCATCAGTCGATTCGCTAGAAACACCCTTGATTGTTTAAGTTATGTAAGGTTATTGAAGAACTTAGATCCCCAGGTCGGCGTATTTTTTGAGAAGGAAAACTTGGACACACTTGATTCGAAATCAGAACTATTTTTGACGATTTTAAGTTCCCTAGCCCAGGAAGAATCAAAATCATTGAGCATGAATGCTACCTGGGGTGTGACGAAGCGTTTCTCTCAAGGGAAACCCCATATTCCAACCACATACTTTCTAGGATACGATACGGATGAAGATGGGAAGATTGTTATTCTAGAAAAAGAAGCAAAAGTTGTAAGGCGAATATTTAGAGAATTTTTAGAAGGGAAGGGGACAGCAAGGATTGCTAAGGGGTTGATGAAAGATGGTGTTTTAACAGCAAGAGGTAAGAAAACCTGGACCAGTGATTCTATTCGAAAAATATTAATCCAAGAAAAATATACAGGGGACTGTGTGGCTCAAAAGACGGTAACAATAGATTTTTTAAGCCATAAAAGAGTTCCAAACAAAGACCATAAACCGAAATATTACATTCAAAATCACCATCCTGCAATTATCTCAAAAGAAGATTGGGATAAGGTACAAAAGGAACTCATAAGAAGAAACGATATGCTAAGAAATCCCGAGAGAAAATATAAGATGACATATAGCGGGAAATCCGTATTCTCCAATATGTTGTTTTGCGGGAAATGTGGCAGACCTGTAACACGCAGGCGAATGACTTCATCTAAAAATGGAGAAAAGTACCACTTCACAACATGGCACTGCAGAGTGGCAGCCCACAGAGATATAGACAAAGGCATTAAATGTAATGCGAGTTATGTATGGGAAGAGGTATTAGAAAAAGCATTTATGAAGATTCTCCATGAGATGAATGAAGATCGTGATGAAGTGATTCGAGAAGCGCGACTTGCCAGTGAGGACTATGCACTTACAGAATCTGAGAAAGAAAAACTAATCGAACTTGAAACGAAACTTGAACATATTACAAATCGAATCAGTGATTTGGCAGCTAGAGAATCAGCGACAAGTGATCCTGTATATGACGCAACTATGCGACACATGATTTACGAACAAGAAATCATTCAGCTTGAGTATGAAAACTTAAGCAAGATGGAAACTGAAAGTATTTTTATAAAGAAACAGTTAGAAGAGTTCATTGAGAGTTTGAGTGACTTAAGCGATGACGATAGCTTTCGAGAAGATATTTTTGTAAAGACCATTGAAAAAGGTATCGTGCATGACAACCACCAAGTCGATTTCCATTTTAAATGCGGTATCAAAAGGAGCATAAGCGCTGATCGTAAAGAATACTTGTAGATAACAAATACTGAAAATAAGCGTCTAAATAACAGAGGCTTTTCATAGAAAGATAAAAACTCCCTCAATTAGGATATAGTACTTGCATTATATCCTGTACAGAGTGAACATACCTAGTAACTGAGTATGCCACTACAAAGAGAGGAGTTTTTTCTATGGGCAAAAGATCAGATGATACTTTAAATAAAACAACCGGTTATCAATTGGATGAAATTGAAAAGATGAATCCCAATGATAAGATGCAGTGGGTTCAAACATTATGGAACCCTTTAGATGAAAAGAGGAAAAGTCCGCTTGAGAAAACGGATGATGAAGTAAGGGTAGCGGCTTATTGTAGAGTGAGTCCTACTCCAAATAAAAAAAGTCGATCGCTTCAAAATCAGATGAGTCATTATACAGAACTAATTCGCAGTAAACCTAATTGGAAATTTGTCGGTATCTACTTTGATGATAATATTTCTGGTAGGACAATAAAGGATAGACGAAGTTTCAGAAGAATGCTCCGTCATGCTGAAGAAGGCAAGCTGGATCTAATCATTACAAAAAATGTGCAGCGGTTTTCCAGGAATACGAAGGAGTTGCTAGAAGCTGTCGAAGAGTTAAAAGAACACGGAGTAGGGGTGTATTTCGAGAAAGAGCGGATTGACACGTCCATTGATTATAATGCATTTTTATTATCAACCTACGGAAGCCTATCGCAAGCTGAGATAGAAGCTATGTCAGAACTAGGAAAGTGGGGTGTGGAACAAAGACTACTAAGTGGGAGGCCTTATTTCCAGAAGACCTATGGGTATGAACTGGTTAAAGGTTCAGGGCGCTCGAAGCTTAGAATTATCAAAGAAGAAGCAAAAGTTGTTAGGTGGATTTACAGAGAATACCTCAACGGCAAATCTCAGACAGAAATCATGAAAGCCCTGACCTTTAGCAGCAACAAGACTCCTAGAGGACTGGATACATGGAATATTTCAACAGTTAAACAGATTTTAACCCTGCCGATTTACACAGGGAATTACATTGGTAGAACGACAAATAAGGATCTTATGACAAACAGGGTTAGGTCATCAGAGGGTATGAGAGATAAGATTCTAATTGAAAATGCAAACCCACCCATTATTGATTTGAAAACCTTCGAGAAAGTGCAAAAACTCATTGAGAAAAACAGACCAAATAAAACGACAGCTTCAAAAAAGACAATCAGCCCTTTTGCAGGACGAATTATTTGTGGCTACTGTGGAAATATCCATTATCGAACAACAGACCGAGTGAAAGCAGCGTATTGGGGATGCAAGTTACGTGTGGGGCATAAGGAGCTGTGCCCTACAAATTATATCAGAGAAGAAGTTATGCGCGATATCCTTCAAAGCGGTTTTGAAGAATGGTTTGATTTTGGAAGTGATAGAACTGTCAATGAGCTGGAGAAAATATTAGAGAGGGTCAATAAGAATGACCACTTTGAGTTTCATCGGCTTAAATATTTAACAGAAATTGAGATTGCTGAACATTTGGTAGGGTCCCGATTTACTATAGAAGATGTAGAGGATATGCGTAAGCAATATGGAGAATTTGAAGAGAAAATCAATCAGATAGAGGATGATAGGAAGTACCGGGACATGGCTCTTGACTGGCTTAGAGAAGGAAAGGATTCGGTGGCGTTCTTAACAGAGTTAACATTGGAGCTCATGAGAGCCTGGATTGTTTCTGTGACTATTTATTCATATGAAGATTTTATTGTTCACTGGATTAATGGAAGTGAAACTCAAATGGGTGATGTTGAGCTATGCAAAAGTAAAGCTGAGGATTTCCGAAAATCAAGAGAGAAAAAAGTGGAACTAATTTCTGGGTCTGAAGCAATACATGACAATGAACGAGATACTAAAGCACTAACTACAGAAAACTTAATATCAAGAGCGTCATTTGAATCAGATACTAAAATTAATCCTTTAGAAAAAACAGAGCATCTTCATCTTGATGAAGTCATCGAAAAATATGACAGAGAGGAGGAAACCGATGTGGCATTACCTCAAGTAACACAGATCGATCATCAGCAACATATGCAGTTGATGAGTCGCATCTATAAAAACGTAAAAGACAATAATCACCTAAAGATTGAGACTAAAAAGAAGCTGAAGGTCGCTGCCTACGTTCGAGTGTCAACGGATAAAGAAGAGCAAGAAACAAGTCTAAAAACCCAAATCGCTTTTTATACCTACTCCATCCTTAAAAATCCTAAGTATCAGTTTGCTGGCATCTATGTAGATGAAGGTATCACTGGAACTTCAACAAAGCACCGAGAAGGCTTCAATAGAATGATCAGTGACTGCAAAGCAGGAAAAATAGATTTGATCCTGACAAAATCATTGTCACGGTTTAGTCGGAATACTTTGGATGCGATTAAGTATGTAAGGGTTTTGAGAGAGTTAGAGTCACCGACCTATATATTTTTCGAAAAAGAAAATATTTCAACAGAAGACGATACCAGTGAGCTGATGGTCAGCCTGATGGGAGCCTTAGCGCAGCAAGAGAGTAGAAATATAGGAAGTTCCATCTCCTGGGGTAAACGAGCGCTAGCAAGTAGAGGGATAGTCAGGCCAAGAAGGCTTAACTATGGGTATGAATACAACGAGAAGAAAGAGTGGGTCATCAAAGAAGAGGAAGCTGCCATTGTTAGGCGCATTTATACGGATTACTTGAATGGGGTGAGACGAACAGATATCTATAAAAGTCTTAATGACGAGAGAATCGTTCCGCCAAGTGGTTCAGGACTTTGGAGCAACTCTTCCATTCAAAATATCCTGGTGAATGTCGTTTACAAAGGGGATTACATTCACAATCAAAAATATAAAAATCCAGAACGCAAGCAACCACTTGTACCAAACCGGGGAGAAATTCCCATGATTCATATTGAAGATCATCACCCAGCTATTATTGAGAAGGACGTATGGGATGAAGTGCAGCAAATGAGAGCTGATCGACAAAAGAGCATGAAAAGAGTTCATCTGAGTTTTGAAAAAAAAGAAGTAAAAAATGAAGTGTTTACCGATAAATTCAAGTGTGGAGAGTGCGGTAGCACAGTAGGTTTTGGACGATATATGAATAAAAAACGAGTTCAAAAGCGTGACGATGAAACAGGTGAAATTGAGAGAAAAAGGACCAAAGAAAAATCAAGCGCGACATTATTTTGGCGATGCGGCTATGGCCTGCAGAATATGCTTCAGGTATGTGATGCTAAACAGTTCAATCAAGAATACCTGGAAATCAATTTTCAGCATCTGCTGGTTGAAATGGTATCAAATCCAGAATTCAAAACATACTATGAAAAGAAAATAGATGAGCTTGAGATAAGTGAAGAAGAACTGAGCATGGAAAAACAACTAATCGATGAAATGGATGCACTGTATCAAAAACTTTACGAAGCGGTAGATGACGAGCTTAACAAAAAGGGCAGAGACTCCCAGCGGATTGATATGCTTACGAGCAAGATTGTGGCAATACAGGAACAACTGAAATTCTATACAGAGAAAAGAGAGCGGCAACTACATCTACAATCAGAAATGGAGTGGTTCTTTAATAGCTGCAAACTTCAGGATCTTTTAGGAAAGAAGAGAAGAGCGAATTTTCAAGGGTTCGATCAAACCAGGTACGGAAAATCACTACTTCCGTCAAAGGTTTTAGAGACGGGTCTTAAGGTAGAAGAAGCGAGCTTTAACAAAGACTTATTTGAAAGATTAATAGAATCTGGCATAATCTATAGAGATGGGACAATTACATTCACGCTGAAAGTCGGACTTGAATGGTCCGCACCAATAACCTATGAGAATTATCAAAAGCTCATCACCAAGCGAAGAAAGCTTGAGAACTTCTTGAAGAGACTAGATTTTTTAAATGGGCCTGAAATTAAAAAGCTTATGAAGTATTGTAGAACACCTAGAACTAGCCATGAGATGTTAGCATTCATGGGGGACACTTTGACAATTGAACATTTCAGGACAACGATAATCAATCCACTGGTTGAGATGGGGAGACTAAAGCGTACGATTCCTGAGTTTATCTACAGCCATGATCAGAAGTACTATACGGAAAGTTGAAACTTAAGAAATTTTGAATTGTCCCACTGCATATGATAATGTGAATGTAGTGAGGAAAGCAAATCATAATAGCAAAGGGGTGATCAGAATGCCTACATCATCTTTTAATAAGGATTTCACTTTGAATACCAAGAAGGCCGTGGAGTCTTTCGAGAGGATTATTTCCATACCAAGAAAGAGTATAAAAATAGATAGAAGCTTGGTATCGCTTAAATATACGAGGCGTGGGGAGCATAAAGTAAAACAAATGCTATCTCGAAACAGTACAAAAGAAAAATGAGCCTATCACATTGTGATGGGCTTGATTTTTTTGTGATCACAGATGAACCACCAAGATGGCATCTTAGCTCGGCATCAGTTCCGAACTTAGACTTGCATCTTGGTGGTTTTTTGTTTTTTTTTTGAAGGAATCTTGGCAGTTTTTCGATTTCAGGCTATTTAGCTTGAAGTTAAGCAACAGGTCCTAAACAAAATAAAAATCCGACACAGGCCAATCTGAAGGCTTGATTTTTTTTGAGCATCATCAAAAATGGCAATTACTAGACTAGATTTTCTAACTTTCGAACTAATCAACTGAGTAACAATATAATAGAAGGAATTTTTCAAGAGAGCTCATTTCTTTACCGAAATGGGCTTATTTTTTTATCCTTACAGCACAATGATAAAACTACATATTGTATTTAAGTCAAGATAAATACATTATTAACCACTATAAAATGTACTTTTATCCAAATCGTATCACTTCGAATGAGAAATTTTGTGGACATGCGTTATGTCAGAAGTCAGTAACCCTGGACCCCTTAACTCACAAACGGGTCAGAAATAAGAACCACAAGCCGCAGTACTTTATCCGGAATAATCACCCTGCAATCATCTCTGAAGAGGAATGGAATTATGTACAAAAGGAACTGGAAAGAAGAAGAAAAATGAAGCATGATCCTGACGGGAAATACCATAGAACCTATAGCGGAAAGGCACCATTTTCGAATATGCTCTATTGTGGGGAGTGTGGCATGCCGGTTCATAGAAGGCGCATCACATCAAGGCGAGATGGGAAGCCCTACAAGTTTACCGTTTGGCACTGTAGACTGGCGGCTCAAAAAGTAGAAGCAGACTTTGACTGCCATTCAAAGTATGTTTGGGAAGAGGTTATTGAAGCAGCCTACAATGAAATGCTTCTGAAAATGACTGAGGAGATTGATCTCATAAGAGCTGAGGGTGAAGCGGCCATTGAGGATGTGAGCTTAACATACGATGAAAAAGAAAGGCTTAAAGAGCTTGAAGAAATCATCGATCGAATCAATGATCGTATAAGTGAAATGGCCATGAGAGAAAGTGTCACTAATGACCCCATCTATGATGCAACCCTTAGAAATATGATTTATGAATCACAAATTTACCAGCAGGAACATGAAGCGCTTGTCAAAAGCCAGGACGAAGAAATCTACATGAGGCAGAACCTAGAAGCTTTAATAACATATCTTGAAAGCCAAAGTAGCTTTGAAACCTTTGATGCAGCAGAATTTAAAAAGCTTGTTGAAAGAGGTATTCTCCACAAGGACTATGAGATTGAGTTTATCTTTAAATGTGGAGTCATAAGAATGGCTCAAGGCTGGAGACGTGGGAAGAACGACTAGCGATTTTTAAAGAATTTATCCAATTAAATAAAATACTCCTTTACCGTATGGAGATTGTACTTGCAATAGTTTGACACCAATGCAAACATACAAGCAAGCGCAATCTTTCAGAGGAAAGGAGTTTTTTTTAATGGACCAAATAGATAAAAGCTTATGGATCAATAAATTATGGGATCCTTTAGAAAAGATAGAGGACAGTCCACTTCACAGTAAGCGAGAGGGAATCAAGGTAGCCGCCTATTGTAGAGTGAGTCTTGATTCACTGGGACTGTCCCACTCATTGGAAAGCCAAGTAAGTCACTATACCCATGTGATTAATAGTAGGGACAACTGGACCTTTGTTGGTATCTATTTTGATAATCTGGTTACCGGGAGAAAAGCATCATTAAGACGAGGCTTCACTCGGATGCTCAGACACTGTGAAGAGCATAGAATTGACCTAATCTTAGTCAAAAATGTATCCCGGTTTTCAAGAAACACGAAAGAGCTTATTGAAGTCATTGAACGATTAAAAGAAATAAACGTAGCGGTATATTTTGAAGCGGAAAATATTACGAGCACTAGGAGTGAAACAGCCTATCTTCTAAAAACCTATGCCAGCATTGCTCAAGGGGAGATTGAGGCAACTTCCCAGGCGATAGAGTGGGGACATGAAAAACGAATGATGAAAGGCAAGGTTAATATCGGACACACATACGGCTATGATAAAACAAAAGTTGGTAATGAGACCGTCATTACAATCAATGAAGAGCAAGCACAAGTTGTTAGACAGATTTATCAAATGCATCTTGATGGTATGAGTAATAATGCCATTGCAGGTGAATTAACCATTAGAGGAGTCAGGACCTACTTTGGGAAGGAACTGTGGGGACCGAAGACGATAGCATCAATCTTATCAAACATTGCCTATACAGGAAACGCAAAGACCAGGAAACTTACAAGAGATTTGATGAGCAACAAAAGACGGTCTTCAGAAGGGATACGGGATCAATATTTAATTGAGAACCACCATCCAGCGATTATAAGTCAGGAAGTCTTTGACCGGGTACAAGAAGAGAGAAGCAAGAACAAAAGGGAAACTAAACCTCAACAAATTAGACCCAATCCGTTATCAAGGCGGATTCACTGTGGCAACTGCGGTCAGAATTTTAGAAGAAATAGAAATAAACCATGGGAGTATTTCAGGTGCGTCTCGGCAATAACAAACAAAAACCTCTGCAGCTCACCGACTATACGGGAAGACTTGATGCTTGAAATAATGCTAAAAGCTTTTAGAGTACGCTTTGATACTCAAGATCCAAAATTGATTAAAATGCTTAGAAGAATGTTGATTAGAATAAATAAGAATGACTACTTTGAGTTTCATCGCCTTAAGGCCTTGACACAGATTCAATTGGCTAAAAGGTTGAAAGATATTCAATTTACAGATGATGATATCATTCAAATGGAAAGGGATTATGATAAGTTTGAGAACCGGCTAGTAGAAATAGAAGATGATAGGAAGTATCGTCTTGATTCCATAAAGTGGCTTGAGAATATTAAAACATTTGAAGAATTTGAAGGGAAAGCCACTATTGAATACTTACGGGCGTGGATTCTCTCCATGGTCATTTACTCAAAAGAAGATTATAAAATTTATTGGATTGATGGTAAAGAGACAGAAATAGGTAACTGCATACCCATAAAACCAAACATAGAAGAGTCGTTATCAGAGTTGCATCCAAATGGGGATTTAGTGGTTCAAAAAGCCACTAATTTTGAATTGATGACAAACATCCAAATCGCCTCGGAGAAAGGGGGTGATTTAAATACTGTAGGTGAGGAGGACAGAAAGATGATAGCAGAAAGAAAACTTGAGCCTAATTTGATGGTTAAAAATATACAAAAACAACTTAGTAATTCTGTGATCATGCAGACGAGTGTACCTGTGGTAAGAGAAAAGAAATTAAAAGTAGCTGCATATGTACGAGTTTCAACAGAACTGGAACAGCAAAAAACAAGTATCAAAACTCAATATTCATATTATCTGTACCTTATCCTCAAGGATCCACGGTATATCTTAGCTGATATCTATATAGATGACGGAAAAAGCGGGAGAACGACTGAAGGTAGGCATGAGTTCAAGCGCCTGATGGAAGATTGTAAAGAGGGAAAAGTGGACTTGATTATTACAAAATCAATTTCTAGATTTGCTAGAAATACTGTCGATACATTAACCTACTTAAACATGTTGAAAAGTCTAGATCCAAAGGTCGAAGTGTGGTTCGAGCGTGAAAATATTTTGAGTCTTTCTGAAAAAAGCAATGTCTTGATTAATCTGTTATCAGCACTGGGACAGGAGGAAAGTGTCAATATTGGTGAAGCTATTGCCTGGGGTAGAAAAAGTTTGGCCCAAAGAGGTATTGTAAGACCTGCGGTTCAAGGCTACGGTTATGAGTACGATAAAAATAAAGAATGGGTAATAAACGATGAAGAAGCAAAAGTAGTGAAGCTGATCTATGATGACTATGAAAAAGGAAAAAACATGAGAGAGATAGCTAATACGCTTACAGAAGAGTCTATTCCCACACCAGGTGGACAAAAGATGTGGCAGGTGAGCACCATTAGGAGGATATTAAGCTCTGAGATTTACAGAGGAAACTATATATATCAAAGATTTCATTCAGGCTTTAGTTTAACCAGCGATCGGGTGAAGAACACAGGAGAACTGCCCATGTATTTCATTGAAGGTCATCATAAAGGAATTATTAATGGGGAGCAGTGGAAAAGAGTTCAAACTATGTTAGAAGAAAATGAAAAAAGCAGAAAAGAAAATTTTCAAAAATATCCAGTGGACAAGGAAAAGAATGATGCCTTTACTAAGAAACTATATTGTGGTGAATGTGGAACCGTCGTCGGCTATGTAAGAGGAATTAACAGACAAATGAAGAGTTATGAAAAGAGATGGTGGCGGTGTAATAAGGGGTTAAAAGGCCATTGTGGTTCTATTCATTTGAATCAAAACTATGTAGAAGAAAACTTCTCTCAAGTCCTAATGGATATAAAATTTAATCCTGCATTTGATGAGTACTTGGATTTATTTATGGAGGCTTTAAAGATTACACCAGAAGAAGAAATACAAAGAGAACAGCTAGAGCAGAAGAAAGAAGCGTTAAATCAACAGTTATACAAAGCTGTAGAGGATGAGCTGGGGAAAGCAGGTAAAGATGCAAAGCTTATTGATTATTTGACTGATGAGATTATGGATATAAGAGAGAAACTACTAGGTTATACGGCTCGTGAAGAACAACTGGAAGAAGTAGCAAAAGAAATTGAAGAACTTAGAAAGAATCTTGAAGCCTATAAAAATAAAGGGAATGATGATTTAGGATATTACAAAAGCTCACCTGATTTTAAAAGAGAAATTTTTGAAAAATTTATAGAAAAAGGGACCATTCTAGAAGATGGTCAGATTATTTATCTGTTCCATTCTGGTTTTGAGTGGAAGGCACCAATAAACTATAAAGACTTTCAAGAACAGGAGAGGCGTAGAAAAAAAGCAAAGACGCAATTGGAAAAGAAAGAGTTTTTAAAGGGGCCTGAAGTGAAGGCTTTACTAAAATATTGTGAAGAGCCGAAGACAATAACAGAAATGCGTGAGTATCTTCCAAGGTATTTGACAAATCCTAATTTTAAGAAGTTTATCGTGAAGCCACTTTTAGAAAAAGGAATTATTAAGGAAACAATACCGGATAAGCCAACAAGTAGGCTGCAGAAATATTATTCGGTAAAAAAGTAGGTATGCATTTTTAAAAGTGGAACGTTATTCTTAAAATATGAAGAAAATCATGACAAAATTAAAAACGCACAAAGAAACCCACTGAGTAGCCTGATTATAATGATCAAGCCACTTGGTGGGTTTGTTTTTATGCTTAAAAAAGTCAAAGGCCATCCAGTTTATTTTTAAAAATGGAACGATTTTCTTTACTTATGAAGAATAACGTGCTAAAATTAAAAAAAGATGAATAGCACTAAAGTAAAGCGGCTATAATAATTTTAAAAATGGAACGTTATTCTTTAAATGCGAAGAAAATCATGCCAAAATTAAAAAGAGAGGTGAGATAAGTGGATGTGTTAACTGAACTGGCGAAGTATCCGGTTTTTACAATCGATGATGTAAAGAATCTTGTAGGTAATGAAAAGACAGCTTATTCCCAGCTGGACCGTTTAATGAAAAAGGATCTGGTCAAAAAGATACGAAAGAACATATACTCTGTAGTCAACCCGACAACAGGGCAGCTTGTGGCAACTCGTTATCAAATCGCTTGCGCTATAACTGACACTGCATATATCTCTCATCACAGTGCTTTTGAATATTATGGATTGGCGAATCAAGTGTTCTATGAGGTGTATGTTTCATCTGAAACAAAGTTCAATCATTTTGAATATGATCATGTAACTTATAAATATGTTGCATCAAGGATGAGTGAGGGTGTTTTTGAAGCAAAGAACACCACCGGGGTTAGAATAACTGATATGGAACGGACAGTTGTTGACAGCATAAGGGATTTCAATAAAATAGGTGGGTTTGAAGAATTGTTGAACTGCTTGGAAGGAATCCAGTATTTGGATGAAAAGAAACTGAAGCGATACCTTGATATATATAATACCCAGGGCCTATATCAACGGGTAGGATATCTCCTTGATCATTATCGAAAAGAGATGCAGGTATCGAAGGAGTTCATAGAATATTGCAAAGGTAAAATAGGAAAAAGCAGACGGTACCTTGTGAGTGAAGCAAAGGACGATAGCTTCTATAACAGTGAATGGGAACTGATGGTACCGGAAGGGCTATTTGAAATAACGGATCAAGGAGGTGATATACTTGTCTAATTACGACATTATATATTTAGGGAAAAAAGCTGAAGAATTAGGATTTGTGAGGGATACATTAGAAAAGGTAACGAGGCTAGCAGATATTCTGGAGTATTTAAATACAAATCCAATTCTTAAAGATAGTCTTGCATTAAAAGGTGGCACAGCAATTAATCTTACGATTTTCAACTTGCCACGTCTTTCTGTAGATATAGATTTGGATTATTTAATCACCAACAGTAAAGAAGAAATGCTTGAAAGTAGAGAGGTCATTAACAGTACTATTGATCGCTATATGGTGTCCCAGGGTTATTCAAAAAATCCCAAGACGAAGAATCCTCATAGCTTGGACTCATGGGTCTATGACTACATAGGAGCCAGCGGGAATAAGGATAATATCAAGATTGAAGTCAATTACTCATTACGGTCCCACGTTCTCGAAGCGGAAGAAAGACCGATTATAACTGAACATTTTTCCAGTGAGTATAAGGTGAAGTCTCTAGCTCCACTTGAGATATACGGAAGTAAGATGAATGCGCTACTAAGCAGAGCTGCAGCCAGGGATTTGTATGATTCAAGAAATATGATTCACTATGGTCTCTTTGATGAATCGGAAGAGGAAATGCTGAGAAAGTGCGTTGTATTCTATGCAGCCATATCAGCGAGAGATAAAAACAGTATAAACAAGACCTTTGATACCAAAGGCATTGACTCAATTACTAAGAGGAAGATTAAGACAGATCTCAATCCTGTCATTAAAACAAAAGATGATTTTGAATTGGAGTCGGCTAAGAAACTTGTTAAAGAGTACATTTCTGATCTGATGGTTTTGACGAAGGAAGAAAAGGAATTCCTGAATAAGTTTGAAGGCGGAGAATACGTTCCAGAACTACTCTTTGAAGATGCGAAGATTATTGAACGAATTAGAAATCACCCAATGGCATTATGGAAAACTAGATAATATAAATGAAGAAACCCACCATGAAGGCATCTAGGCTCGGAAAGTACCGAACTTAGACTGAATATTGGTGGGTTATTTGCTTTTTAAAGCCCCAAATGACTAAATCGCTTTTGTGGCCAATTTCAGGGAATTAGCCCATGGGTGGAACTACGGGTCATAAAATCAATTAAAATCCGTTACAGGGCAAACTGAAGCGTCGTTTTTTCAGTGACCCTTCAAAAATTCATGTCTCGGGACAGATTATCGTTTAGGATGAGAGCCGCCAGAATAAATACATATATAATAGAAGAAACTCGTTTTATTAGAATTGAAAAGCAACGATCTGCCAGTGAAGTATAGTATAGTTCAGGCGTGGACTTTTCATGGTTTTGCATTAAATAATGAGACGTCGTATATTAGACTCAGCATATTTCAGATGAACCAAGATTCATTCAGATAAGTATAAATCGCTCTGAGAGCGTATATATAGATCAATTTTACAGCTCATCACAATGTGGTGGGCTTTTTTTTGCGTTATAGACTTCGAAATCCTAGAATTACTGGTCAAAACAGAGTATTTCTTGACATTTTTCTGTGTATTGGGTTTCCTTTTTATCCTTTTAGATTCGAGGCGAGAAGGAAAATTTGGACACACTCGACTCAAAATCAGAGCTATTTTTGACAATTTTAAGCTCCCTCGCGCAGGAAGAATCAAAATCATTAAGCATGAATGCTACCTGGGGTGTAACAAAGCGTTTCTCTCAAGGTAAGCCTCATATACCAACCACATACTTTCTAGGATACGATACGAATGAAGATGGGAAGATTGTTATTCTAGAAAAAGAAGCAGAAGTTGTGAGGCGGATATTTAGAGAATTTATAGAAGGAAAAGGAACAGCAAGGATCGCTAAAGGGTTGATGAAAGATGGCGTTTTAACAGCAAGGGGCAAGAAAACCTGGACCAGCGATTCAATTCGAAAAATATTGATCCAAGAAAAATATACAGGAGATTGCGTGGCACAGAAGACGGTAACAATAGACTTTTTAAGCCATAAAAGAGTTCCTAATAAAGACCACAAACCGAAATATTACATCCAAAATCACCATCCTGCAATTATCTCAAAAGAGGATTGGGATAAGGTTCAAAAGGAGCTCATAAGAAGAAACGATCTACTAAGAAATCCCGAAAAGAAGTATAGGATGACCTATAGCGGGAAATCCGTATTTTCCAATATGTTGTTTTGCGGGAAATGTGGCAGACCCGTTACACGCAGACGAATGACCTCATCAAAAAATGGTGAAAAATATCACTTTACAACATGGCACTGCAGGGTAGCAGCACATAGGGATATAGACAAAGGCATCAAATGTAATGCGAGTTATGTATGGGAAGAAGTATTGGAGAAAGCCTTCATGAAGATTCTCCAAGAGATGAATGATGATCGTGATGAAGTGATCCGTGAAGCGCGACTCGCCAGTGAAGATTATGCCCTTACAGAAGCGGAGCAGGAAAAACTGGTCGAACTAGAGACGAAGCTTGAACACATCACTAACAGAATCAGTGATTTGGCGGCGAGAGAATCAGCTACAAGTGATCCAGTATATGATGCAACAATGCGACATATGATTTATGAGCAAGAGATCATTCAGCTCGAGTATGAGAATTTAAGCAAGATGGAAAGCGAAAGCATATTTATAAAGAAACATTTAGAAGAGTTCATTGAAAGTTTGGATGACTTGAGTGATGACGATGGCTTTCGAGAAGATATTTTTGTAAAGACCATTGAAAAAGGTGTGGTGCATGACAATCATCAAGTCGATTTCCATTTTAAATGCGGCATTAAATGGAGCATCAGCGCTGACCGTAAAGATTACATGTAGGCAGCCGAGCCAAATCATGAAAACAAACGCCTTAATACTGTAGGTGTTTAACATAGAAAGATGAAAACTCCCTCAATCAGGATAAAGTACTTGCATTATATCCTGTACAGAGTGAACATACCTAGTAGCTAGGTATATCACCGAAAAGAGAGGAGTTTTTTCTATGGGCAAAACATCAGATGATGCTGTAAATAAAGCAACTGTTTATCAGTTGGATGAAATTGAAAACATGAATCCCAATGATACGAGGCAGTGGGTTCAAACATTATGGAACCCTTTAGATGAAAAGAGGAAAAGTCCGCTTGAAAGAACGGATGATGAAGTAAGGGTAGCCGCCTATTGCAGGGTTAGTCCAACACCGAACAAAAGAGGAAGATCCCTTCAAAATCAGATGAGTCATTATACAGAACTAATTCGGAATAAACCTAACTGGAAGTTTGTCGGGATCTATTTTGATGATAATATTTCTGGCAGGACAATAAAGGATAGACGTAGTTTTAAGAGAATGCTCCGCCATGCCGAAGAAGGCAAATTGGACCTAATCATCACCAAAAGTGTGCAGCGATTCTCAAGGAATACAAAAGAACTACTTGAAGCCGTTGAAGAACTAAAAGGACATGGCACCGGGGTATATTTCGAGAAAGAGCGAATTGACACATCCATCGATTATAATGCTTTTTTATTATCAACCTATGGCAGTCTTTCTCAAGCTGAAGTGGAAGCAATGTCAGAGCTGGGCAAGTGGGGAATAGAGCAAAGACTATTAAGCGGTCGACCATATTTCCAGAAGACTTATGGATATGAACTGGTAAAAGGTTCTGGTAGATCGGAACTTAGGATTATTAATGAAGAAGCAGACGTTGTTAGGTGGATTTACAGAGAATACCTCAACGGCAAATCTCAGACAGACATCATGAGAACATTGACCCTTAGTGGTATCAAGACGCCTAGAGGACTGGATACATGGAACATTTCATCAGTAAAGAAGATATTAACCCTCCCGATTTATACAGGGAATTACATTGGTAGAACGACAAACAAGGATCTTATGACGAACAGGGTTAGGTCATCAAAGGGCATGAGAGATAAGATTTTAATTGAAAATGCAAATCCACCGATCATTGATTTGGAGACCTTCGAGAAAGTGCAAAAGCTTATTGAAGACAATAGACCAAATAAAACCACGACCTCAAAAAAGACATTCAGCCCTTTTGCAGGGCGGATTATATGCGGTTATTGCGGGAACATCCATTATAGAACAACAGACCGAGTGAAAGCAGCATATTGGGGTTGCAAGTTGCGTGTGGGGCATAAGGAACTATGTCCTACAAGTTATATCAGGGAAGAAGTTATGCGCGATATCCTTCAAAGAGGCTTTGAGGAATGGTTTGATTTTGGATCTGATAGAACAGTTAAAGAGCTGGAGCAAATGATAGAGTGGGTAAATAAGAATGACCATTTCGAATTTCATCGGCTCAAATACTTAACGGAAATTGAGATTGCGGAACATTTAATCGGATCCAGATTTACGCTAGAGGATGTTGAAGATAAGCGTAAACAATATGGAGAATTCGAAGATAAAATCAATCAGATAGAGGATGATAGGCAGTACAGGGACCAGGCTCTTGACTGGCTTAGTGAGGGAAAGGATTCAGTGGCTTTCTTAACTGAGCTAACACTGGAGCTCATGAGAGCCTGGATTTTTACTGTTACTATATATTCTGACGAGAATTATACGATTCACTGGATTAATGGCAGCGAAACGAGTGTGGGTGATGTTGAGCTTTGCAAAAGTAAAGCTGAGGATTTCCGAAAATCTAGAGACGCCAAAATTGAGCAAACGGAACTCATATCCGGACCTGATGCCACAATTGACAATGAACGTGAGGCCAAGACATTAAGTACTGAAAATTTGATATCAAGAGCTTCATATGGACCGGACACTAAAAATAACAGGATAGAGAAATTAGAGAGTCTTCATTCAAGTGAAGGCATCAAAGAATACGGGAGAAGGGAGGAAATCGACGTGGCATTACCCCAAGTAACACAGATTGATCATCAGCAGCATATGCAGTTAATGAGTCGCATCCATAAAAACGTAAAAGACAATTATCACCCAAAGATTGAGACTAAAAAGAAGTTAAAGGTCGCTGCCTACGTTCGAGTGTCGACCGATAAGGAAGAACAAGAGACAAGTCTAAAAACCCAAATAGCTTTTTATACCTACGCCATTCTCAAAAATCCCGAGTATCAGTTTGCTGGTATCTATGTAGATGAAGGCATTACAGGAACTTCAACAAGACACCGTGAAGGATTCAATAGAATGATTGCTGATTGCAAAGCAGGAAAAATCAATTTGATTCTGACAAAATCATTGTCACGGTTTAGTCGAAATACTATTGATGCAATTAAGTATGTACGGATCTTGAGAGAATTAGAGTCACCGACTTATATTATTTTCGAGAAAGAAAATATTTCATCAGAAGATGATACCAGCGAGCTTATGGTCAGCTTGATGGGAGCCTTAGCACAGCAGGAGAGTAGAAATATTGGAAGTTCCATCTCCTGGGGTAAACGAGCGCTGGCCAGTAGAGGGATAGTCAGGCCAAGAAGGCTTAACTATGGGTATGAATACAACGAGAATAAAGAGTGGGTCATCAAAGAAGAGGAAGCAGTAATTGTTAGGCGCATATATACGGATTACTTGAACGGGGTCAGACGAGCAGATATCTTTAAAAGACTTAATGATGAGGGTATCGTGCCACCATGTGGTTCCGGACTTTGGAGCAATTCCTCCATTCAAAACATCCTGGTGAATGTTGTTTACAAAGGGGATTACATTCACAATCAAAAATATAAAAATCCAGAACGTAAACAACCGCTTGTTCCAAACCGGGGAGAGCTGCCGATGATTCATATTGAGGATCACCACCCGGCCATTATTGAGAAGGACATGTGGGATGAAGTACAACAAATGAGAGCTGAGAGACAAAAAAGTGTGAAAAGAGTTCATCTCGGTTTTGAAAAAGAGGAAGTAAAAAATGAAGCTTTTACTGATAAATTTAAATGTGGAGAATGTGGTAGAACAGTTGGATTTGGAAGATATATAAATAGAAAAAGAGTTCAAAAGCTTGATGATAAAACAGGTGAAATTGAGAGGAAAAAGATCAAGAAAAAATCAAGCGTTACACTATTTTGGCGCTGTGGTTATGGCCTGCAGAATATGCTTCAGGCGTGTGATGCTAAACAGTTCAATCAAGAATATCTAGAAATCAATTTTCAGCATTTGCTGGTTGAAATGATTTCAAATCCTGAATTTAAGGCTTACTATGAAAAGCAAATGGATGAGCTTGAGATAAGTGAAGAAGAGCTAAGTATGGAGAAACAGCTGATAGATAGAATGAATGAGCTGTATCAAAAACTTTACGAAGCGGTGGATGAGGAGCTCAACAAAAAGGGCAGAGACTCCCAGCGAATTGATATGCTTACGAGCAAGATTGTGGCAATACAGGAACAACTGAAAATCTACACAGAGAAAAGAGAGCAGCAACAATTTCTACAATCAGAAATGGAGTGGTTCTTTAATAGCTACAAACTTCAGGATCTTTTAGGAAAGAAGAGAAGAATGAATTTTTATGGGTTCGATCAAACCAAGTACGGAAAATCACTGCTTCCATCAAAGGTTTTAGAGACGGGTCTTAAGGTCGAAGAAGCAAGCTTTAACAGAGAATTATTTGAGAGGCTGATTGAATCTGGCATAATCTATAAAGATGGGACAATGGTGTTCAATCTGAAAGTCGGGCTTGAGTGGTCCACGCCGGTAACTTATGAGAACTATAAAAAGCTCATCACTAAGCGAAGGAAGCTTGATAACTTTTTGAAGCGACTGGATTTTTTAAACGGACCTGAAATAAAAAAGCTTATGAAGTATTGCCGAACGCCTAGAACTAGCCATGAGATGTTAGCATTCATGGGAGATGTGATGACAATTGAACATTTCAGGACAACGATAATCAACCCATTGGTTGAAATGGATAGACTGAAACGGACGATTCCAGAATATATCTACAGCCATGATCAGAAGTATTATACGGAAAGCTGAAATTTTGAAGTAATGAATTTTCGAATTTTGTCGATATAAATACTAATCCGGGGTATAATAATGACAAGAGTAATAGTCGCAAAAATAAAAAATTCTTGAAAGATATTCTGAATGATGGTAAAATGGTCTAACTAGAAAAATTAGGAATCTAGCCAATCAAGGCAGAATATGATATAATGTATATGTATCAAAAGAATGAGTAAGGCATATTATAATAGCAAAGGAGGGATTAGAATGGCCACATCATCTTTTAATAAGGATTTCACGTTGAATACCAAGAAGGCTGTGGAGTCATTCGAGAGAATTGTTTCCACTCCTAACAAAAGCGTTAAAATAAATAGAAACTTGGTATCGCCTGAAAAAGAGAGGCGAGGTGAGCAAAAATTAAAACAAATGTTATCTCGCTAAAAAGACTAATAGAAATGAGTGATGAGACTAAAGCTCAAGAACTTATTTCTATTTTTGTTTGTGAAAAAGATGCAGACATCGAAAACTTTCTTAAAAGCAGGGCAATCCAATTTGAGAAATTAGGTAAGAGTAGAACCTTTTTCATTTATGATGAAGATCAGGATGAGTTCCAGATTCTTGCCTACTTCACGCTAGCTATACAGGTGTTGAAAATTCCAGAGGGTATGCTTTCTGGAAACAAAGTTAAAAAGCTAGATGGACTGAGTGCCAACATGCGAGGGAGTCGTATCACGGAGTTTCCGTCTATTCTAATTGGACAGCTTGGGAAAAATGAAATGTATCCAGGAGTTATCTCTGGATCAGATGTATTGGAATATTGTTTGGCCACAATTTTTGAAGGACAAGCCCGATTAGGTGGAAGAATAATCATGTTGGAATGTAAAGATATTCCTTACTTGATTAGTTTGTACGAGAAGTTCGGATTTAATGTATTGGAAAGAGAATATGGAGAAGGAGAACTTCTGCAGATGATTAAGATTCTTGAAGAAGATGAAATTATCGAACCTAAAGAAGAAGTTTAAGTTTGGATAAAGTAACTACATATTTAGCATAATTGCCTATCACATTGTGATGGGCTTTATTTTTTGTGATCACAGATGAACCACCAAGATGGCATCTAGGCTCGGCATCAGTTCCGAACTTAGACTTGCATCTTGGTGGTTTTTTGGTTTTTCGAAGGAATCTCGACAGGTTTGCGATTTCAGGCGATATAGCTCGAAGTTAAACAACAGGTCCTAAATTAAATAAAAATCCGACACAGGCCAATCTGAAGGCTCGATTTTTTTGCTCATATACAAAAATGGCAATTGCTAGAATAGATTTTCGAACTTTTGAACTAATCTACTGAGTAACAATATAATAGAAGGAATTTTTCGAGAGAGCTCATTTCTTAACTGAAATGGGCTTATTTTTTTATCCTTACAGTATAATGTATAAAACTACATATTGTATTTTAGACAACTTAAATACATTAACAACCACAATATATTGTGTTTGGATCTGCTTCAAATATCTTGACACTTTAAAATCTTTGGAAAAATACACCCAAAAGCTTGGAATACTACTAATTTAGAAATGTCGTAAATATTGCATTTATTTTCTTGGTAAAATTTGTAAAGTAAAATGAAGCGGGCTAAATCAAAAAAATAAAGATATCAAACAAAAAAAGACTATTTTTTAAAACAATCTACTTATCTGATGATAATTATCTCTATAATTTTTATATATTTTAAAATTCAAAAAACACAAATACTAAGCAGCTGACTTCCTAATTTCAACGGGAGTCTTTTTTGATTTGAGCTGCCTTCTTAGATTGTTGTATTTGTAAATAAATTCACCTATTACTTCTTTCGCTTCTTTTTTGGTTTTGAAGTTGTATCTACTGACGCATTCATTTTTTAAAGTAGCAAAGAAACTCTCGATTACTGCATTGTCCGAGGGTTTGCCTTTATCTGACATTGAAGGAACGATATTATTCATTCTTGTAAATTTATTATAAGTAGTGGTAGTAAATTGTGTACCTTGGTCACTATGAAGTAAAAGCGGGGTATCACCACTTATACCTTCCTTTTCCAATGCCTGATTTATGGTTGATGTTACAAGTTGTGTTCTCTGAGCATTTAGAATTTTATAGTTTACCAGGTATCTGTCATGAAGATCAATAATTGCAGCCATATATAAATCTCCTTCATCCGTACATATTTTAGTCATATCTATACACCATTTCATATTTGGGAAAAAGGCATCAAAGTTTCCTTCAAGTTGATTTTTATATTTTAGGAGGGCTCTGTTAAGAATTACATTTTTCTTAGTATATAATGCCCGAGACAGTAGACCGTATTTTTTCATTCTTCTATAAACTGTACTTTCGCTAAGATTAAAATCTTCGTATTTCTTACTTAATTCTAGGTGCATTCTTCTATACCCTAAGGTATAGTCGTATTTTTTTTGAATTTTTTTTATTTTTTCAATTAACTTTTTTTCTTCTTTTATTTTTTTATCATTATCCCTTTCTTTCCATAGGTAGTATCCGTTTCTTGATACATCAAGGGTATTGCATAAATAGGTTATGGTTTTATATTTAGAAAATTTATCTACGAGAGAAAATAGATATTTTTTCTTATTTTTCGATTTATTTGATTGAGCGTATTTCAAGTATGTATATAAGTCGTTTATTTTTTTAGTTTTCACAACAGTACCTCCATAGACAGTCTAAGTATGATTTTATAAATAATTTAGTAAAATTTCAAATATGAAAGGAAATTGCTTATGTTATTGCAATGCACAAAAAAACTTTTGGATAAATTAGGTATTGAAAGTTTGTCCGTTAATAATGATACAAAAGATATTAATTCATGGCATGCGAATCTTGTGAATCTTAATGGTGAAGAGGGAGTAGTTTTTGTAAATGACGAGACAAAATATTCAGTAGTATTATTAAATTTAACAACCTTTGATTTGAGAGATATTGAAGAATTATTTTTTGAGGGCCTGAAAAATTTACTTAGGCAAGAGTGTATTGATGAATCTTTAATTGAAAAGTTTATTCAGGGTTCTTCAGAAATATGCTACAGTAAAACAAAGGATAGAAGTCATATTTCTACAATGAATGAAGTTGTAAGATTTATAGATGGAATGTACAGTCCTAGAATAGAAGACAATATATTTCAGATACCATTGAGTATGAAAATCAATAGATTAACTTTCAAAAAAGGTGAAAAATATATCCAACCTAATTTGGAGTTATATAAATATTTTAAAGAAGTACATGGAGATAATATATATGATAATGATGCTTACAGACTAAAGATTACTTTAGAATCAAATGGGAGTATAATCTCAAGAGTTATAGATGTACCATCTAATGCTTATTTTTATAATATTCATAATGTTATTATGGAAAGTTTTGGATGGGAGGATGATCATTTACATGAGTTTTATATAAATGGAGTTAAGAATCCTGATATTATAGTTTCTAATGATAGAGTTATATTTAGAGAAGTATATGATGATAAAGTTAAAAATGAACTTAAAGCTAAAATAGCAGATTTTTTAAAACCAGGAGATACGATTGAATATTTGTATGATTTTGGAGATGATTGGATTCATAAGATTGATATAATTGATATTATTAAAGGATACAATAAGAATTATCCTACCTGTATAATGGCTGAAGGTTGGATAACAGATGAAGTAGATATTAAGCTCATAAATTCTAATTTGAAGTATTATTATTGGTAAAAATCGGGAAATTAATTTTTAAATAGAACTTGCATATTATTGAAACAATATTTATTTTTTGATATACTCCTTTTAAAGGTAAATATTTGTGACGGAAAACTACATACAGAACTTGATAAGGTATTTGCCTGGGGCAGATATCTTTTTTTGTTGGTAAGTTTTACAAACTCATTTGAATGCATAGGAAAATTAATCCTTGCAAATATATTAAATAAGGGAGGAGCATTGTTTTGAAAATTAAAAAATTACTACCTATTATTCTTATTATTTCATTGATTTTTGCCAGTATTAGTGCCGTAGCAGCACCATTGACCTATACTGTAGTTAAAGGTGATACTCTATGGGATATAGGCATAGAGTATGGTGTAGGATGGTGGGAAATTCAAGAACTCAATGGTATTGAAGATGTACGTGCTTTACAAATTGGTACGGTGTTAGAAATTCCAGGTACAGAAGTTGAAACTGAGGATTCTGAAATTGATGATCCTATAGTTGAAGATACTGAAACTGAAGAAGTAGTTGAGGAGTATACAGAATACCCTATTTTAATTACCAATGGGGATTATGAAGTTCCAGGTATTGTATGTCTTCCAGTTGGTGAAGGACCTTTCCCAGCAGTAGTTATGCTTCACGGTACAGGATCAGAAAAAAATGAAGCTGGTGGTGGATATGAACTTACAGCCCCAGAATTGGCTAAATCAGGTATAGCTAGTATACGTATTGACTTTATAGGAAACGGTGATAGTACAGAAGATTACATTAACTACAACTACACAACTGCAGTTTCAGATGCAAATGCTGCAAGAGAATATATGGCTAGTCTAGATACTGTCGATGGAAATCGAATTGGCATAATGGGATGGAGTCAAGGTGGTACTATAGCTATGTTGGCTGCCGGTCATAATCGTTCATTCCAATCAGTTGTTACCTGGGCTGGAGCTCCTGACTTAACTTCTGTAGGAAATGAAGAAAATTATGAAACTGCTAAAGAAGACGGATATTATAATTTAACATTCGAATGGAGAGAACCTCTTAAACTCGGACTTCAATGGTTTAATGAAGTATACAGTACAGATGTATTGGAAGTATTCTCTTACTCGGATGCTCCTGTATTGGCAATAAATGGAGCTAATGATACAACTGTAGACCCTGAAAATGCTAATAAGATTGTTGAAGCATCAAGTAATGAAAAGTCTAAAACATTATTTATTGAAAATGCCGATCATACTTTCAATATCTTCACTGGTGATATGACTGCATTTAACGAGTTGATTTCGGCAACAGTGGAATGGTTTGATGAAACTCTAGAACCAGTTTATTCTGAAGAGATAGTATATATTGAAAATGATGGACGAATTGTTCCAGCTACAGTAGTTGTTCCTGCTGGTGAAGGTCTATTTCCTGCAGTAGTTATAAATCACGGTCACGGTGGAAGTCGTGAAGAAAATGGAGGATTTGCAGGTGTAGCTGAAGCTTTAGCAAATAAAGGAATTCTTTCCATACGCATGGATTTTCCAGGTTGTGGAGAAAGTGCTGAACCTTTTACAGAGAACTATTTATCAAATATGACATCTGATTCTAATGCTAGTTTAGATTATATTCTAGAAAACTATAATGTAGATGAAGAAAATTTAGGAATCTTTGGCTACAGCATGGGAGGTAGAATAGCTTTAGAAATTGTTAGGGAAGATGATAATCCTTACAAGGCAATGGTACTTTTAGCACCTTCAGCTGAAGATGGTAGTGAAATGATTGTAAGTTTCCTAGGTGGTGAAGAAGCATATAATGGCTATTATGAAGAAGTATCTAGTGAAAAAGGATATGCAGACTTTACAACTATTTATGGACAGGAACAGCAGCTTAGTATAAATTGGTTTGAAGAGATGAAAGAATCAAAACCTCTTGAAAACATTGAAAATTTCCAGGGAAATATTCTAGTTCTATATGGTGATATGGATACTACTGTACCTATGGAAGAAAGTGAAAGTGTAGTTTCTGCTCATCCAAATACAGTAGGGGTTATGATAGCTAATGCAAATCACGGATATGGATTTTATAGTGACCAACCTGATGTTACAGAGATGGTTGAGGACAAAACAGCAGAATTTTTCGTTGAAAATTTAATTACTATGGAATAAGGCATTAAAGATACAGTAGAAAAGAAGATAATAAAGAGAGCCCTAAACAATAATGGGTTCTCTTTATTATTAAAAAGAGTAAAACTACCTATCCATAATTTGAATATAATATTTCTATGTTGCACATATTGCTAGAAACCATAAAGCTATATTATTTGGTTTTCGACCATCACCTTAGTAATAAATAAATAACAATGCCTGTCACATGAGTTTGCGAGTTTTTGAAATGTTTTACGTATTATCTATATTACTTTGACAAGGTACTGGAAGGCATCTTTTGTTTTAACAATAAAAAAAATAAATATATAACCGAATAGTATTAAGAAAAACGACCGAATAAAAGTTAAAAAATCCAACGAAAGCTCTTTGTATATTGTGGGTGTTTGCAAGGCTGCCTATTTAAGAGATGATGGAGCTTATGTAGTTCCAATTACAGCATTAAAAAATTAATTAATGGATTTTACAAGTTCAAGTTAAGCATTTGTCAACCCAATTATATTTTAAAATATTTAAGATTATGGGAGGGAAATAATGTTTAATCAAATTATAGTAAGAACTCCGGCTAGGAGCCTAGTTAATGGAACTACAAGCCAGAATTTGGGAAGACCTGATATTAAACGTACCCTTGAGTAGCATAAAATATATATTGAGACTATGAAGAAAACTGGGGTTAAAGTTAGGGTTCTATTTTCAGATAAAAGATTTCCTGACGGAAATTATGTTGAAGGTATGGCTGTGTTTACAGACCGGTGCGCAGTAGTTAAAAATCCAGGTCCAAAAAGTAGGAAAGGTGAGATACAAGGCATGGTTGACATATTGAAGGAATAATTTGATGAAATAGAGTATATAAAGGCACCTGGTAAGCTTGAAGGCGAAGACTCCAATGAGCGAATTCGAGAAGATGGATGGAGGACTATTATGTCTTTCTTTGAGATTTAATCCGGTAAGGAAGGTGTCTATCAAGTAAGTTAAGTACTAGTTTTAATAAAATTGAATTTATTATTGAAACAATGTTTGTCTTTTGATATACTTATAGACAGGTGAGTATTGAGACGGAAAATTATATAGCATAAGATGAGAGATATTTGCTGGTGAGCAAGTGTCTTTATTTTATTTTTAGGGAGGGATATTATAATGAAAACTTATTTTACAAACCCATATGAATCGATGTCTTTTGATTATTTGACTATCATTTTCTTTACAATTTTATTTATTGGAGTAATATGGCTTTTATTAAGAGAAGCGAGATGTTGGTATTTTAAAATCAATAGAAGAGTAGAGCTATTAGAAAGTATAAACAAAAACCTTGGGATATTAGTAGAAGAAAAAAACTATGAAAGAGATTTAAAATGACGAATGTATTTTTAGAGATAAACTTTTTAGAATTATTATTGAATTTAATATTAGCTACTAGCGTTTCGGTTTTGACAGCTTATTTAACACTTAAACATTTTTATAAAAAAGAAATATGGTTAAGGAAAGAAAAAATATATTCTCAAATCATAAATGATTTGGTAGTCTTGCTAGATTATTTTAATAAAGAGTATGATTCGGTACTTAGTTTCAATAAGGTAGGTGAAGATGAATTTAATATAAGAAAAGAGTATGATAGAGCTAAAAGAGAAATAGAAAAATTAAGATATACAGCGGGATACTTAATAAAACCAGAAGTTAATAAACTTTTATCTAAAATGATAAAAGAAATTTCAAATATGAATATTGAGGAAAGACAAGGTAATTATGTTGGATATTTAGATAGAGCAAGTGAGTCTGTAGATGAAACTATTAAAAAGATTATAGAGATAGCAGATAAAGATTTAAATTAGTTATTTATATTATTATCATGGAAGGAATAAAAATGAATTTAGAAGATTTAATTAGTATTGAAAAAAAATCAACAAAAAAATTTGCAGCAAAGAGTTCATCAGAGTTACTTAATAAAAGAAGAAACAATGAAGTAGACCAAAGAATGATTGATGATGAAGAAATAGAATATAGATTACCCTTCCAAAGAGATAGAGATAGGATAATACACTCCAGAGCATTTAGAAGGTTAATGCATAAAACACAAATTTTTAATGCCAATAAAGGTGATCATTATAGAAATAGATTAACACATACATTAGAAGTTTCACAAATTGCAAGGTCAATAAGTAAAAATTTAGGTTTGAATGAAGAATTAACGGAAGCTATTGCTTTGGGACATGATTTAGGACACACTCCTTTTGGTCATATTGGAGAAAGAACCTTGCATCTACTAATATCAGGAAAAATTGAAGATGAACTAAATTTAAACAAATCGAATCATGGAGGATTTAAACATAATTTTCAAAGTTTACAGATTATTGACAATATAGAAAAAAGAACTCATAAATACAAAGGATTAAATCTCACACTAGCTGTAAGAGAAGGAATTTTAAAACATACAGGATCTAAAATTAAGATTCCTAAAAAGAATCGTTCTATTGATTCTAATGAAAAAGATAATGTAGAGTACAATTCTTTAGATTTAACAGATATTAATATAGATAAGCCATCATTCACATTGGAGGGACAAGTAGTTGCAATATCCGATGAAATAGCTCAGTGTACTCATGATTTAGAAGATGGAATAAGAGCTAAGATTATTAGACTTTCAGATATCGAAGATGATAAACTAGTCAAACTTGTATGTGATAAATATAAAATAACATTAAATAAACAATTAGAGACAGTAGATATAAGGAATTCTTTAATAAGGATAATGATAGGATTTTTAATTAACGATGTTTGTAATACAACAGAAAAAAATTTAAAAGAAAAGTATAATAATGAATATCCTAAATTTAAGAATATAAATGATGTTTTTACTGAAGAAGTTGTAGAATTTTCTGAAGAAATTACTAAAAAACATAAGGAGTTATATAATTTAATTACTCAATTAGTCATTGCTTCTCAACAAGTTACTCAATCCGATTTAAAAGCAGAATTTATAATTAATAAATTATTTCACGGGTATTTTAATCATCCTCAGCAATTACCAGATTATATTTTAAGTAGATACTACGAAAAGAAGGGGAAAAAATTTAATCGAATTGAAATAGAAAATAGTATTGAGAATTTACAAGAAGATGGACAATTTATCAGACTTATTTGTGACCATATAGGAAGCATGACTGATCAATATGCAGCTCGAGAGTATAAGAAATTATATGAACCAGAATATTACTAAAAGATTTTAAATATATTTATTTAACAAATATTAAAGAGGTTTTTTAAAATAAAATTCAAAAAAATATTATATTCATAATAAAAAAAGTTAATAAATTGACACTTATTAATTTTACTGATAATATTAAGTAAATATCTTATTTTACAAATATATTAAATATTGAAAAGGGCAAACTTATCTAAAGGTAAGGACGCAAAACTATTGATCTAAGGCACTAGTGCTATGATTGCAAGGTTACCATGTTTAATTTTTTTATGTTTAATTATATTGTAAAATGAAATTAAACTATAAAGGAAGGTAATAAGATGTTGAAAAAGTTTATAAGTATTTTAATTGTTGCAATGTTGGTTTTATCATTAACAACTATTTCTTTTGCAGAAGAAACTATAGGTGATGAAGTACCAGGTTCAGAGGATACTCTTGACCAGGAAGAAGTAGATGGTGAAGAAGAGGAAGAAATAGAAGAAGATGATGATGAAGCTATTGACGATGAAGAAGATGAAAAGGGCAAGGGCAAAGGCAAAGGAAAAGGACAATTTAAAGAGTGGAAGTTAGATAAGGAAAATCTTGAAAAAGAAAAAGATGATATCGAAGCTATTAAGGATGAACTAGAAGAACAAAAAGATGCTCTTGAAGAAGCTATAGAAAGTGGTCTTTACGAAGGTGAAGAACTTGAAAGTAAATTAGCAGAATTAGAAGCTTTAAAGACTGAATTAGAATTAGCAAAAGAAAATTTTAGTGCTGCTAAAAATTCTTTTATGGAAATCATAAAAATGAAAAGACAGGAAGTTTATGAAACATACTCAGTAGAAGAGATTGAAGAAATTGAAGTTGCATCTGAAAATATTACAGAAGAAGATCCAGGAGCAACTGTTATACCAGTTGATAGTATAATATCAGATAAAGCAAAATTCAAATTTGACACACCTCCTGTTATAGTTAAAAATAGGACATTGATACCGGTAAGAGCTATTACTGAAGGATTTGGTGCAGATGTAGAGTGGCTTGATGGAGTTGCTACTATTACTAAAGATGAAAAGGTAATAGAATTAAATCTAGACTCTAATACAGCATTGGTAAATGGTGAAGAAGTTGAGATTGATTCTAAAGCTTCAATTAAGAACAACAGGATGTATGTACCTTTAAGATTTATCTTAGAAACTTTTGAATTAGAAGTAGAATGGGAACCAGAAACTCAGACTATAGAAATAAATTAAGTTATAAAACTCAGTTTTGAATATAAACTTGGAACCTCACAAAGTAAATTTTACTTATGTGAGGTTCTTTATTTTTATATTACTATTAAATTATTTAAGGAAGTTAAAATGTTGTAAGGCTACTGTATAAATGATAGGATATAATTATAAAATCAGAAAATCGATAGGAGAGTATGACATATGAATAAGGATATTTTAAAAAAGATACCAGGCTTTAGGTCTGATACTTTATGGAAGAAAATAGTAGCAGTAGTAGGATATTTGTATTTTTTCTTTATTGTATTTAATCAACAGGGAGTTACATTTACTGACAGGATAATCAATAGCTTGCTGGTAATAGTTACTTACGGTACTATTTTTGTTCTGGCATTCAATGTAGGAAATATAAGGGATAAAATATATTTTTTCAACAGACCTAAGGGAAAAGCAAGGATAGTATTCATTTTCCTTGGAATATTTATAACTGTTATTGCTTTAAATCTAGTACTTGCTGGATTGAGCAGTTTAAAATCTGATGAGCAAATACAGTATGAAGAAGAACAGAATGATATAAGAGTTGCTTCATATATGGATACTAGGGTAAAAAGTATTACTCCCTTAGATGAATTAACAGAAAGTGATGTTGATAATCTTGAAGAAATAATTACAGCATATGAAACTATGACCCCCGAACAAAGAGATTTAATGACTGTAGATTTTAATGTAGAAGGGGCTAAAGACACGTTGAAAAATTTAAAAGAAGAATAAGACTCATTAAGTGATAATTTTTACAAATTAATAAAACAAATTGCCTGTGTATCCTTTACATTGACAATAATCTTAGGTATAATGTAATCAATGTCTGTTTAAAATTTAAAAACAATTTAATGAAAAATGAAAGGTGGTAAAAATGGGTAAAAAAGTTTTAAGTTTTGTTTTAATAAGTGTTTTAATATTAAGTTCTTTTAGTTTTGCATATGGAGTTGGACTTGACTCAGGTAATGATTATGCAGATAATTTTGCGAATAATATATTTTACGGTTACGAATCTAGTGAAAGAGGCGTATTAGGGGATATAATTGAGGTATATGCTGATTTAAGTGACCCTACATTAATCACTGATTTCGTATCAACTTTTACTGGTGGTACAAGATTTGAAAAATATGAATTCATATATTCCTTTGTTGATCCTGCAAAAGGTTATATAGTTACAAATCTGGATACTGTAGATGAAACAATAAGAACTGGAACTCCTACAGAATTTATGGATTCATTTGAATCAGGCGAATGGGTGAATTTTGATACAGATTTATCTGCTCAGATGTCAAATGATGAAATGAACACATATTTTGATAAGTTTGGAGTAAGTTTATCTTTATTAGGTATTGCTAAGAGAGACAATAAAATAGCAGGTTATGATTCTGAAATGTTTACAGAAGATATCAGTGGAGATCTAAGTATTAATACTGAAGTATTTGCATCAGGAGGAATGTATGAAAAGGCATCGAACTTACTCGAAGTCTTAGATGCAGGAATTACTTTCCCACCAACTGATGAAGCTGAAGCAGCTGCTCAAGATTTTGTAGATAAATACAATACATCTACTAATTCTGACAAAACTTTATTATATAACTTCTTAGTAAATTATAATTTAGTAAACGTATATACTGCACCATCCTCTGACGATAGTGGCAGCGGTGGTGGAGCATTACCTCCAGCAGAAGAAGAGCCTGTATTTGGTGTTGATGAAGAGTATGATGAAGAAGCAGCAGAAGAAAAAATGACTGAAATTACTACAGTAATTGACGAATTAGACGAAGAAAATTTAGAAACTATAGAAGATATAGGAGAAGTTTTCTTAGGATTGAAAACTGATGATGCTCTTGAATTAGCAGATCAGTTTATAGAAAAAATAGATGAAGTATTAGGTGAAGAAGGACAGGATGAAGTAGTTAAACTTTACAATACTTTATATGAAGCTTCCGGTACTTTAACTAAAGAACCTCTAGAAGAAACTCAAGATGCTTTTGGACAGGAAGGTTTAACAGCCTTAGAGATTACTGGTTCTGATGTAGATTCTGCAGAGGATTCTATGACAAGCTTTATAGAAGCTTTTAAGACATCGGCAGAAGAAAGTGGATACGAAATACCTGAAGATAGAGCTTTAATGCCTACATTCAATTTTTCTACTGAAGAAGAAGCTGTAGTGATAAATATAGCTTCAGATGTTATTACAAGTACAGGAACAGAAGAAGGTATAGCAGCCAAGGTAGTAGTAAATGATGTAGAAATATTGTTAAGTGGAGATAGTTTATCAGAGGAAGAGGATACGCAAATCCTTGTAGAAAAAGTAGATGAAGATACCTATGTATTTGAAACTACCAATACTATTAAATCCCCTGTGTATTTAAGTGTACCATACACTGGAGATGGAGCTTATCCTAGTATATATAGATATGATGAAGAAACAGAAGAATACAACTTAATTGGTGGATACTATGACGAAGAAGCTGGTGTAGTTAGGTTTACATTAAGCAGCTTTAGCCAGTACATGGTGGATGATGCTGATGCTGTAGAATTCTTAGATATAGATGAAATAACCTGGGGACAGGAATTTAAAGATTCTGTAAATAGGATGTCAGCTAGAGGTTATGTTCAAGGTAGAGGAGAAGAATTTGATCCTTTCACTGAAGTTACTAGAGCAGAATTTGCAGCAATGCTAGTTAGGCTTTTAGATATGACTGATACTGAAGGTGAAGAGGTATTTGAAGATGTAGAGTCTGACGACTGGTTCTACAATGAAGTTTCAGCAGCTTTTAATGCTGGATTAATACAGGGAGTTTCAACTACAGAATTCAAACCAAATGAAAATATAACTAGAGAAGAAATGGCTGTAATGGCGGCAAGAATGCTTAAACTTAAGTACTACAAGGATGGAACAATAGATACTGACTTTGTTGATGAAGAAAGCATTTCTACTTGGGCAGTAAGTGGAGCAGCTATGGTAGAGAAATTAGGTGTAATGGAAGGTAGAACTTCTGGAGAATTCGATCCTAAAGGACTTGCTACTAGGTTAGAATCAGTAGTAGTTATGGAGAGATTATTAGCCAAATAATTTAGATTAAGTAGGTAGATTTATGAATAAAAGGATAATTATAGTTTTAATAATTACTTTGATTATTCCTGTAATAATTTTCATGATGAATTCAGACCAGCAGGTATCGGAAGAACCTGCTGGTTCTCCAGTTCAGAAAGAGGATGAAAAAAATGAGAATTCAGATGAACAGGAAGATGAGATAACAACTGAAACAGCCTTAGGAGAAGAGGATAAAGTTGAAGCAGATCCAGAAGAAAACTCCAGCACCAGTGAAGAAGTTGGAGAGAGTATAGAATCTTCACATGATGATATGAATGAAGAAAACATTACTTCTGAAGAACCAGTAAACACTCAAGAAGAAGAGGAAGAAATTAATGAAGAAGATAATGGGGAAGTAGTAAGATCTTCAGAAGAAAATGTAGATGACTCTACCTCTGAAGAAGGTATTAGCTATACTTCAGAGACTGGTATAAGTATAGAAGGAGAGATTGACTTTGATATGGATTTAAAGGAAGAGATATCAGATGAGGATAAAATCGAAGCAATAAAATATGCAGCAAAACTGGACATACCCTATTTACTAGGATTAATAAGTGATGGTATAACAGATGAAGATAAGGCTTTGGTAGCTGAACATATGAGGGATAGACTTACAGAGGAAGAATACGATAAGACTAAAAATTTGATAGTAAAGTATTTATTTTTGCTTCAGTAAAAGTATGAGTCATATCGAGCTTGTTGAGATATCTTGAGAAATCTTAAAGCAGCTAAGATGCTTCATTACATTCTGCATGACAGCTGTTAATTGTTAGTGTCATTCTGACGAAGGAAGAATCTTAAATAAAAAATCAAGGAATTAAATTTCCTTGATTTTTTTTATGTAGTCGCTTAGTTTTTTCATACTGTCTTTTTTATGGAATTTTTTGTTTTCAATTTTTCCCTTTAAAAAATCCCAAAAAGCTGCGGTCATGTTGCTTTCATTTATTGCAAAGATCATAAAAGGGGGTTCTTTTTTTGAAGCTATTATTCCTACATCTTCTTTGCAGTACAGGGATAGTTCTTTATCTGATTTTTCTGGATTAACAATAAGATTGTAATTTTCGTATTTTTGACTTAGTCTTAATATATTTTCAAGATGTTCTATAAGTTCATCTTTTTTATATGTTACTGGAGGTATCCCTAGTAGATTCGAAAAATTTATAATTACATTATCCTTTTCTACATCTTCAATTTTAGGAAGGGTTACGATATCTGTAAATTCCCAATCTTTGATATTTTCTTCGAATAAAGTATTTCTTCTTTTTGCATATTCTAGTGTTTGACTTATTTCCCTGTAGTTATTTCTTATCATTATTTTTTTCGCAGTATTTATAGGTAAGGTTCTTATGGAAATAGCATTAGGATTAAGTATAGAATTTCCTTCTTCGTTTTCAAATTCTCCTAAGGTTTGTAGATACTGTTTTCTATTTCTACTATCAAATATCTTTCCTAGTGGTTTGCAAAGTTTTAGGTAGTTGTTGAATTCAGTTTCTAAACTTTTTAATGCAGCCTTATTCTGGATTAGATAGCTAATATTCTTGTCACCCATATTACCTACAACTGTAGAAGTAAGGGCTGCTGTATTTGGAGCAGCGAATATGGTTCTTTTAAATATGCCATCTCTTTTTTTAGGATAGTAGTAGGGTTCTATGGCACCTGTCATGTAAAGGGGCATCCATTCTTTTATGGAGGTAAGCATTTCATATAGGTTTCTGCTTAATTCGTGGATTATTATTATCTTATTGCCTTTTAGTATTACCTGGTCCATATATTCTTTCCATTTGTTTCTAAAGGAATCATCTCCGGATAACCAATCTAAATCTTCATCGCTAAAAAGCAGTATAGTATGAGGAGTTTTTTCTTCTAGGATAAGGGATAAAAAGGCTAAAACTGCTTCTCTTTTACCATGGATTCCAGGATAAATTTCTACTTCTTTCTTTTCCTTTTTAGTCCTATTTTCAGTATTTTCCCAGGTATTAGTTTTTTTAAATTGAAAGCTGGAAAAATTTTCTATAAATCCTTCAACTACTTTTACATCATCCTCTTTTTCATCTTTTAACCATTGGTAGAGAATTTCAGTATTAGTCAGGTCTTCTTTTACTAAAAATCCACTTCTTGAGATTAAATCAAATATGGATTTTTTCTGATAATCTTCTTTTATATTCTTTATAAAGTATTCGGACATTGACATTACATAGTTTTCGGTTTTTGATAATTTTCTTTTTCCTCTCCTTAGTCTACTTATATATGAAGAGTCCAAAGATGTATACATAGCCAGGTCGCTGTTTTTAGTTTTTGTTATGTTCATAAGAAAATCAAGTTTTTCATTAAAGTTCATTATTCCACCCCCACTTTTGAATTATATCAAAGTTTCCATTTTTAAACAATAGAGTTTGGCACGAAACATGACTAAATTTGTCAATGACAAATCATCAAATGTCAACATTCTGTCAATCTTAAAGAGTATAATAAAACCTAGAGGTGATGTATATATGGAGGTGGATTATCATATAAAAATAAAAACTGGTTTTTTTAAAACATCTACATATAGGTTTATTGTAAGAAAGGGTTTGGTAGAGTTAATTCCTGAGAAGGAAGGGGAGGATATTATCTCTATTGAAGAAGGGGAAATAGCATCAATGCTTTTAAGAAAGAAAGACGATTTATATGTAGATTTTATTTTAAATGAAGGGGTGATTAGTGGAACTTTTTTGGATGTCGGAGATTATCAAAATGTATTTAAACTTTTAAGGGAAAATATTGATAAGAATTTAATCTATGAGGAGGATTAGGAATGTATAGGAAGATATTGAGCTGGTTGCTAACACTAGCTATGGTTTTCACAATGATCGGGGGGATAGGTTTAGAAAATGTTGAAGCAGTACCTAATTTTATTGGTTACGGGTGGAATCAAGGGAATAGTTCTGTTTCGGATGGACCTATAAGCATTTCATACATTGGTCCTGACACATTAATAAAAAACATTAACCCATTATGGATGACAGGGGGAGATTTTGTTGGAGGTGATTGGTATACTGTGTCTTATAATGAAAGCAATAGTGGATTATACATAGTTAATCCAAATAATGGTGATTATACTAAAATTGGAGATACCGGTCAAAATTTAACGGGTTTTACTTACAGTACATCTAATGATACAGCTTATGTAAGCTCAACGGATTTAAATAATTCATATTTACACTCGATTGATTTGACTACAGGAAATACTACTCAGATAGGAATTATGGGTCCTGATTTAATAATCGGGATTGCAGCAGATAGTTCTGGAAATTTATTTGGGATTACTCTTAACAGTGATAGTTTAGTATCAATTAATACAACAACAGGTTTAATTTCAAATATTGGATCCTTAGGTATTGACATTAATTATGCTCAAGACATTGGATACGATAGAAAAAATAATGTGCTTTACGGAACTCTATATACTAGTAGTGGAGGACTATTTTGCAGTATAGATACCAACACTGGAGTAGTATCTCAAATTCGAAATATTGAAGGTCAAATTTCTGCTTTAGCTATTCCATATTTGCCAGATATTTGGGGAATAGAGATAGAATCAACTGACTTGTATCCTTTTGACGGTGGTGATGGCACCTCAGAAGCAACAGCTTATGAAATATCTACAGAAAACCAACTTGCTCAACTTGCTTACAATGTAAATAATGGAAATAACTATTCCGGGAAGTATTTTAAACTAACAAGTGATATAGATCTTTCCGGTAAGGAGTGGGTGCCGATAGGTAAAGATTATAACCATAGATTCATGGGGAATTTTGATGGAGATAATTTCAAGATAGAAGGATTAACAATTACTACCATATCATACAGTGAAAATTACGGATTATTTGGTTATCTTGGAGAGAATGGAGATGTATCTAATCTAATAATTGAAAGTGGAAAGATTGAGTTGACAGAATCTCCAGCAAATAGTATAGGTATAGGTGGAGTTGCAGGATATAGCACAGGACTTATCAGCAACTGTACTAATAAAATAGATATAATAGCAGATCATAATAGTGAAATTTATGCAGGTGGCATTGTAGGTATTGGGAATAGTAGCACAAGTTGGTCCGGTAAAATTGAAAATTGTTACAATGAAGGAGATATAATCTTAGGTGATAAAGGTGCAGCAGGAGGAATAATTGGAGCTCAATTCAATTCTAATTCATATACTTATATAAGAAATTCTAGTAATAAAGGTAATATAACAGGTGGAAGATCTGTAGAAATTGGAGGAATCGCAGGATGGTTGAATGGGGTTGGCTTCAGAGATAACCCGCTAATAAACTGTTATAATACCGGTAACCTAACTACAGGTACTCTTACACCTGATTCATCAATAGCTGGTGATATTGGAGGTATAGTAGGATACTTATATATTGGAACAGTAGAAAATTCCTTTAACACAGGTGACATAGAAGTTTTATATAGTGATACAGCTAACACAAGTGGATTTTATATCGGCGGGTTAGTGGGATATAGCAATTCTCCAGCTGTTAAAAATTCATATAATACAGGTATTATAACTGGTCCAGAGGATAGGATAGGACCAATTAGTGGCGCTAATGGATACTATACAGCTCATGCAAATTGTTACCATATGGAAGGTTCTGTACCAAATTCACTTATAAACACAGGAGCTACTAAGCTTACAGAAAAACAAATGAAGGGCATTGATGCTTCAACAATTTTATTCATTAATTCTTCAGATGAAGAAGTTACTTATGGTCCAGCAAATGGAGCATTTATATATGCTTTAAATAATGGTAAAAGCGAGGAAACTTTTAGTTGGTACTACGATGAAAGATACAATGATGGTTATCCTATTTTGTATTATAATAATGAGGTTCCAAATGTAATATCATTTGATCCTCAAGGAGGCACGTCAGTATCAGCAGTAACTATCAAAGATGGTGATTCAATAAACACTTCACCAATTACTTCAAAAGAGGAACACACTTTTAAAGGTTGGTTTACTAAATCTGAAAAAGGTATTGAAATAAGTTTTCCTTTTGAACCAGTAGAAAGCATAGTATTATACGCTCAATGGGTTGCTGACGAAGAACCAGAAGAACCAACTACTACAACTAGACCATCAGTACCTAAATTAGAAATAAAAACGGAGATGCTTCCTGGTGGTGTTCAAGGGGAAGAGTATCAATTGATATTAGAAGGTGAAGGTGGAAGAGATCCATATACCTGGTCTGCAGAAGGACTTCCAGAAGGACTTTTAATAGATAAAGAAGGAAATATAAGTGGAGTACCAGAAGAATCAGGAATCTTTTCAGTTAAGATAGAGCTTTTAGACAGTAGAAACTACTACAGAAGTGGTTTATTTGATCTTGAAATAGTAAACAATGAATTTGAAGGTGAAGATTCTAAAGAAGACAAGAAGGGAGATTCTTTTCTAGATATAAATAATCATTGGTCTAAAGAGTATATCGAAGAAGCAAAAGATAAGAATTTAATCAATGGATATCCTGATGGTACATTTAGACCTGAAAACAAAGTAACCAGAGAGGAATTTGCATCTCTATTAGTGAGAGCACTTAAGTTGGAAAAATATTCAGATACGACTTTTGAAGATATTATAGATAGATGGTCTACCGAAAATATCTCTACAGCAGCATACTATAAAATAATAAAAGGATATGATGAAAATAAATTTGGACCTGAAGATTTCATAACTAGAGAACAGATGGCAGTAATGATAGCTAGAGCTCTAGTGTTAGAAGAAAGCAGTGTAGATATAGAATTAAATGATATTCAAAACGCATCTTCCTGGGCTAAAAATTCAATTATATCAGTTGTAAATGAAGGATTAGTAGAAGGATATCCAGACGGAAGCTTTAAGCCAATGAATAATTTGACTAGGGCTGAGGCTGTAAAGGTTATATATTCTATAATGAAATGAATAAGATTAACATAAAGTAAATCCCTTGTACAAGGGATTTACTTTATGTTATAGGATATTTTTTCAAAAAAACTATTGTAAACGTTTTCATATCGTGGTATTATTAATTAAGTGGTATATACAACTATACCAATAAAATTGAAAGGAGGAAAAATATGGTGACAAATTCATATACTCCCCCATTATATATACAGATCAAGGATACATTAATAGAAAAAATAAATTCAGGTGAATATAAAAGCGGCAGTCAGCTACCATCAGAAAGAGAGCTTAGTGAAACTTATGAAATAAGTAGAATGACAGCAAGAAATGCATTATCTCAACTTGTAGATTTGGGATACGCATATAGAGTAAAGGGTAAAGGAACTTTTGTTAGACTCCCAAATCTTGAAAGAGATTTCGTAAAGCTCAGTGGATTTTCACAAATGTTAAAGTCCAAAGGAATAGAACCAAGCAATAAGGTTGTGAAGTTCGAGATTATTGAAGCTGATAAAAAAATTGCTTCTCTTCTTGAAACTACAATAGGTACTAAGGTTTATGAGATAGTTCGTGTAAGATATGGAGATAACATACCACTTGCTCTGGAATATTCATACTTACCTATGAATCTTTTTGAGAATCTAATGAAATACGATTTTGAGAATAATTCATTATATGAAGTAATTGAGGATATTTACGATTACAAATTAAAATTCTCAAAACAGTGGATCACAATAACAACTTTATATGAAAAGGAAGCTGAGATATTAGATGTAGAAGAAAATACACCTGCATTTTTATTAGAATCTATTTCATATGATATAAATGATAGGGTTGTAGAAGCTACAAAATCCATAAATATCGGAGATAGGACTACATTCTATACTGAATTATGGCCTAGCAGTTAAAATTAATTAAATATTTAAGATAATGTATAAATTGAATTTATATAAATTAACTTTTTTAAGAGGTGAAAAATGTCTGATTCTATTGTAACTTTAATCGATGTAGAAAAGAGTTTTGGTAAAAATAAAGTTGTAAAAAAAATGAATATTGATGTTAAAAAAGGAGAATTTTTAACACTTTTAGGACCTTCTGGATGCGGTAAAACGACGACTCTTAGAATGATAGCAGGGTTTGAAGAGGCATCATCTGGAACTATAAAGGTTCAAGGAGAAAATATAGAGGATAAAGAACCCTTTGAAAGAGACGTAAATACTGTCTTTCAAAATTATGCCCTTTTTCCTCATATGAGTGTATTTGATAACATTGGATACGCACTGAAAATTAGAAAAAAACCTAAAGATGAAATAAAAAGAAGAGTAAATGAAATGCTAAATCTCGTACAGCTTAACGGTTATGAAAAAAGAAAGCCAGAAGCTCTCTCGGGAGGACAAATGCAGCGGGTTGCAATTGCAAGAGCATTGATAAATAATCCGAAGGTACTTCTTCTTGATGAGCCCTTGGGAGCTCTAGATCTTAAACTAAGAAAGCAGATGCAGGTAGAGCTGAAAAGACTGCAAAAAAAGCTTGGAATTACCTTTATTTATGTAACTCATGACCAGGAAGAAGCCCTTACTATGAGTGATAGAATAGCTATCATGAATGGGGGAGTTATTGAACAACTAGCAAGTCCAAGTGAGATTTACGATAGACCGATTACTAGATTTGTTGCTGGATTTATTGGAGAATCAAACATATTTGATGGAGAGGTAGTAAATGTTGATGGCGAAATGATAGATGTTAAAACTCCTGCAGGAGATATAAGAGTAAAGGGAGATGATTTCAAGGTAGGGGAAAAAATACATGTTTCAATTAGACCTGAATATGTAAAAGTAGGAACTGATACGGTTGAAGGCTTTAATCTTAAGGGTAAAATAAAGGATTTTATATATATGGGTACTGTCCTTAAGACAGCCGTTGACTTGAAGGACAATACCGAAATTAAATATTCTCGTTTTGAGAAAGATGATGATTTTAAAGAAAAAGATTCGGTTTATATATATTGGAATCCTGATAAAGCAGTCGCCATAAAAGCTAAGATTTAATATGGAGGATAATATGAAAAGAAAAAATAATTTTAAAAGTCAAACATTACCAACCATGGCTATGGCTGGACCTGTATCAATGTGGATGATCTTATTTGTAACAATTCCGATGCTGTATATAATTTATATCAGTTTTATGTCTAGAGGAGTATTTGGAGATGTAGTATATACTTTTTCTTGGGAAAGTTACAAGACTTTGCTAGATAGTACATACTTTAGAGTTATTGTTAAATCCTTAAAAGCGGCGACTATAACTACGGTGATTTGTCTACTCGTAGGATATCCTTTTGCTTATTATATTGCAAGAAAACCAAAAGAAGTAGCTTCAAAACTTATAATGCTTATTATGATTCCATTTTGGACTAATTCCCTTATGAGGCTTAATAGTTGGTTGCTTTTATTTCAAACAAAGGGTCCGGTAAATGATTTTTTACAGTATGCAGGATTCACAGAATCCCCTGTAACTTTTGTTTACACCGATGGGTTGGTCCTGTTAGGTTTGGTAACAAATATGCTTCCTTTTGCTGTACTTCCAATGTACAGTTCAATTGAAAAATTAAGCAAATCTTTGCTGGAGGCATCGGAGGATTTAGGTGCTTCGAAGAAGACAACATTTTTTAATATAACATTACCTCTTACTTTTCCAGGTATTTTTTCTTCAATTATTTTGGTTTTTATTCCTTCTCTCGGGATATACACCGTTACCGATATGCTTGGTGGAGGAAAGGTATTATATATAGGTAATATAATCAAGAATCAGTTTGGAGCTATAAGGAATTGGCCTCTAGGTGCAGCTCTTTCTGTTCTACTTATGGTTATAACAGGACTGCTTATTTTCTTATACACTAGATTTGCTAGTATTGACGAGATGGAGGTAGTGTAAATGAGAGGGTCTAAAGTGCAAAAAAGAAAGAAACTTAGTGGAATACTTTCAACCATATATTCAATTATTGTATATTCCATATTATATATCCCTGTAGCTGTAATGATGATTTTTTCATTTAACGATCAGAGATACAACTACTACTGGAATGGATTTACAACTAAGTGGTACCCAAAATTATTTTCCAATACTGCTGTAATCGATAGTTTATGGTATTCCGTAGTGATAGCAATTTTAGCAACAGTAATTTCTGTTACCATAGCTACAATAGGAGCACTAGGATTGCGAAAATATGAATTTAAAGGAAAAAAGTTTGTAGATAATATGCTCTATGTACCGATTATAGTTCCTGAGATAGTTATGGCTGTTGCTCTGCTTATAGTGTTTATGAAGGTGGGTTTTGCTTTAGGAATGGGAAGTATATTAATAGGACATTGTACTTTCTGCATACCTTATGCAGTAGTAACAATTAAGGGACGTATAAGTGGTGATAGTTACAGTCTAGAAGAGGCATCTATGGACCTGGGGGCAAATAGGATTAAGACATTTTTTAATGTTACTTTACCTAGTATTATGCCGGGAGTAATGAGTGCAGCATTTTTATCATTCACCCTTTCTATAGATGATGTAGTAATGAGTAACATGCTTGCCGGGGCAAAGAATTCGACACTACCGGTTTTAATTCTGTCAATGAATAAATCTGGAGTAACTCCAGATATCAATGCATTGACAACAATCATGATTCTAGTCATTGTTATTGCAATGATTTTGAATAATAAAATCAAAAAAGCGTTGGGAAGACGCAAAAAAGCGGAGGAGATAATATGAAAAAATCAATTTCTATTCTTTTAGTCATGGTATTAATCATGAGTATTTTTACAGGATGTGCAGGTACTAGTGAGGGTGCTGATGGCGAAAGCGAAGAAACTGCAAGTACTGAATTAAACATTTACATGTGGCAGCAGTATATATCAGATGATTTAATTAAAAGTTTTGAAGAAGAAAACAATGCTACTGTAAATCTTTCTTACATGAGTGATAATGCGGATGCTATAACAAAGCTTACTGCAGGTGGTGGAGAGGAATACGATCTTATAATGACATGTGATGCTTATATGGAGTCATTAGTAGATGGTGATTATATTGAAAAAATTAATTTTGACAATATTCCAAATGCATCAAACATAAATGAATCATACTGGACTGCTAAAGAGTACTGTGTACCTTATTTGATGAATTATATCTATATAGTTTATAACCAAGATACAAGTCCAGTTGAAATCACTAGTTATAATGATCTTATAGATCCAGCACTAAAAGGACAAATAGCTACAATAGATGGAGCAAGAAATCTATTTCCTATAGCACTTATTGCACTTGGATATGACCCTAACTCAACTAATGAAAGTGAAATAGCAGAAGCTTATGAATGGCTTGTTAAGTACAACGAAAATGTTGTAGCATATGGAAATGCTGAACAAAACCTTACAAACGGAACAGCATCAGTGGCCTTTACATATGATGGTAATGCTTCTTGGGCTATGTCAGAACTTGGTGAAGATAACAATTTAGTAATAGCAGATTTTGAAGAAGATCCGGTACAACTTGGATTTGATTTATATGTAATACCTAAGGGAGCTAAACACGTGGACCTAGCAGAAAAATTCTTGAATTACATTACTGACCCACAGGTTATGGCAGAAAATCTTGAAGAGTACCCTTACTCATGTCCTAATGATGCAGCAGTAGAATCAGCTTCTGATACTTATAAGAATGATCCAGCAAGAGATTTTGATTACAAAGAAAATGTATTCTTCCAAAAGGATGTAGGGGAAGCAATTACTATATACAACGATTATTATCAAAAGTTAAAGGTTGGAGAATAAAAAAAGAGATTTAGGAGAACTTATAATGTTAAAATTCGACGAACAGAAACAATTGGACAGTGTAAATGGTGCATTGAAACTTAGAAGTAAAATAGAAAAAATAGTAGATGAAATATGTGAAAAAGGATATAAGAACATTTGCTGGCTTGGTATAGGTGGGACTTATGCTTCATGCCTTCAGGCTGAAGTACATATGAAGGAAAGATCTTCACTGAATTTCTTTGTTGAAAATGCAGCAGAATATATTACCACAGGAAACAAAAAAGTTGGAGAAGGTACTATAGTAGTTATATCTTCTGTTACTGGAAGAACTACAGAGATGATTGACGGAGTAAAAAAAGCTAAAGCAGATGGAGCTGAGGTAGTAGGCTTTGTTGACTATCCAGATACAGAACTAGCTAAGATGATGGATTACCTTATTTCCTATCCAATGAATGAACAGCTTAAGTTTTTCATGTTGGCAGATAGGTTTATGTATAATGCTGACGAGTTTGATGAATATCACGAGCTTTATGGTGAACTTGATGAACACCTTGCAAAAGCTTTGGTTGAAGTAGAAAAATCGGCTGATGAGCTTGGAGAAAGCATAGCTAAAAAACACATGAACGACAGTATACATTACTTTGTGGGTGCTGGGAATCAGTATGGTGCAACTTACTCTTATGCTATGTGCTACTGGGAAGAACAGCATTGGATTAGAACGAAATCTATTCACAGTGCTGAGTTTTTTCATGGTATGTTTGAAATAATCGATAGAGATACAGCAGTGACAGTATTTGTAGGAGAAGACTCACAGAGAGGACTTAGTGAGAGGGTAGCAAAATTCTTGCCGAGAATATGTGGAAACTACAATATTATTGACACAAAAGATTACGAACTTAAAGGAATTAGTGATAAGTTTAGAGGACATCTTTCGCATTTATTAATGAGAGTAATAACTGCAAGAGTGGATGTTCATATAGAAAGACTGAACTGTCATCCTATGGAAATAAGAAGGTACTACAGACAGCTTGATTATTGATAGTTGTTTAAACTAATTGTTAAGAGATAGGCTGTTTCTAATTTTGAAACAGCCTATTTTTAGATATAGAAAGGATAGCTTTATGGAAGTTGGAATGTTTACTTCAGGTTACCAGAGAAGTGATATTGAGGACATTTTTAAGGATGCTAAGGGATTTGGATATGATTATATAGAACTTTGGGGAGGAAGACCTCATGCTTATCCATATGATCTAAAAAGAGGTCAAATAGATACTTTGTTGACCCTAAAGGATAAGTATGGAATACCAATAAAAGTATATACCCCAGAACACAATGCATATCCATTTAATTACATGATAGGTGATGAATATCAAAGAAAAGAATCTATAGAATATTTAAAAACAGCAATTGAAATGGGAAAGACCCTCGGTGTGGAATATACGGTAATTTCAGCAGGACATGCAGGATACAATGCTTCAAAAAATGAAATATGGAATAGGTTTAGAAAAAGCATAAAAGAACTAGTAGAATTCGCCGAAGAAAAAGAACAGATACTTCTAATAGAAGCACTTACTCCCTTCGAATCCAATGTTTGCACAACAGCAGATGATTTAAAAGATATTGTAGAATACATAGACTCTCCATATTTTGGAGCAATGTGTGATGTTGTTCCTCCTTATGTACAAAATGAAAGTATACAGACCTATTTTAAGAAGTTAGGGGATAAAATTAAACACTTCCATATAGTAGATAGCGACGGGGTTAGTGATACTCACCTTTTGCCGGGAGATGGGAATATGCCTCTAGGAAAGCTTCTTGAAGAAATATCCGGAAGTGGATATAATGGAGGAGCAACTATAGAGCTTGTAACAAATTACATTGATAAGCCTAGTTTCTACTCAAAATTGGCAATAAATAGATTCAGAGAATTATTAAAATGTTGAGGTGAATATGAAAAAGAAGATAAATATAGCAGCAGTTGGAGACAACTGCATAGATTTGTATGATAGCACAGGAGAAATATATCCTGGAGGGAACCCGGTAAATGTAGCTGTATATATTAAGAGAATGAAAGGGGATTCTTCATATACTGGAGTGGTGGGAAATGATTACTACGGAAAATTTATGATTGATGCTATTTCAAAAAAAGGTGTAGATACTTCTCATATTAAAGTGCTGGATGGAAAGACAGCAGTTACCCATGTAAAAATAAAAGATGGAGATAGGATTCTAGGAGAATACGAAGAAGGAGTTATGAAAGATTTCAAATTGACTGATGAAGATATAGACTTTTTATGCAGTCACGATTTAGTTATTACAGGAATATGGGGAATGGTAGAATCTGAACTTCATAAAATTAAGGAAAGAGATGTGCCTGTTGCTTTTGATTTCGCGGATAATCCAGATGAAGGTATTTTAAATAAAGCTTTACCTTATGTAGATTATGCATTTTTTTCAAATGACGAAAGTGATGATGAAGAATTGTATCAATTCATGAAATACATAAAATCCAAAGGACCTAGTATAGTAGCTGTAACAAGAGGTGAAAAAGGAAGTTTAGCTTATGATGGTAAAGAATTTACAAGTCATGGAATAAGTGATTGTGAAGTTGTAGATAGTATGGGAGCTGGAGATAGCTACATAGCAGGATTTCTTATGGGAATACTTGAAGGTAAATCTATTAAGGAAAGCATGGAAAAAGGAGCAGAAAGCAGTAGTATAACTTTAGGCTACTACGGTGCTTGGTGAACACAAGGTGAAGACAGTGGGATATAACCCTTGTGAAGAGAGCAGGAAATAGTTAAGATAGGTGGATAAATTGAATACAGGAAATATAAAAAATTACAAAAGCTTATTAAATCCAACTGTTATTCTCACTTTTGACCCAATGGATTGTTTAGTCATAGAAGATTCAGAGCACGGTATAGAAGTAGTAAATATAGCAGGGATGTATGAAGTAGTATAAGAAGAGAGATATTTGGTTTTCAAATGTCTCTTCTTTTTTTAAAAATTTAACCGAATGAAATCTCAAAAAGTGACCGAATGGAGAACATAAAAGTGACCAAATGAAATTTGAAAAAGTAACCGATTGGCTGTATAATAGTTTAAGATGAAAAATATTGAAAAATGAAAAATATTTACCACGGATTATAGATAAATTAGTAGATAGCCGATTAAAGACATTTGGAGCTGTCTGTATTGAGGGTGCCAAGTGGTGTGGAAAGACATGGACTGCAAATACTCATAGTAGCAGTAGGATATATCTAGGAGATCCTTCAGGTAATTTTCAGAATAAATCACTAGCAAAACTAGATCCCAAATTAGTATTAGAAGGAGATACTCCTAGGCTAATAGATGAATGGCAAGAAGTTCCTGAATTATGGGATGCTGTAAAATTTGAAGTTGATCAAAGAGGAAAAAAGGGTCAGTTTATTTTAACAGGTTCAGCAACTCCGGCTCAAAGAGGGATACTACATAGTGGTGCAGGCAGAATATCAACTTTAAGAATGAGACCTATGTCATTGTATGAATCAAAAGATTCATCGGGATTGGTTTCTTTAGAAGATATCTGTAATGAAAAATATAAAAATATAGTGATAGATCAGGTAGGGTTAGATAAAATTATTAAGTTGATAGTTAGGGGGGGATGGCCGGGAAGCCTTGATATTGAAGAGTCAGAATATACGACTATTTCAAAAGAATATTTAAATGCAATTATTAATCATGATATTTACAGACTTGAAGGTATAAATAGAAATACTAGAAAAATGAATTTGCTTCTTAGATCATTGGCAAGAAACGAAAGTACTACTGTGTCTATGAATACTTTAAGAAAAGATATTAAAGAAAAGGATGAAGAAATTATAGATAGTGATACTATTTCAACATATATGACTTTGTTTGAAAGAATGTTTTTGATTGAGAATCAGAAAGCTTTTTCTTCTAATATTAGATCATCAACAAGGATAAAGCAACTAGATAAAAGACATTTTGTTGATCCATCACTAGCCTGTACATTGCTAAATGCATCTGAAGAAATGCTTATTAAAGATTTGAACACTTTAGGTTTTCTTTTCGAAGCTTTATGTGAGAGAGACTTACGTATATATGCAGAATCATTTAATGCAAAGTTATATCACTACCAAGATTATGATGGAGATGAAATAGATTCTGTCCTTGAACTAGATAATGGAGATTGGGTCGCAATAGAAATAAAACTTGGGAGTAATCAAATTGATGAAGCAGCAAAATCTTTGTTAAAAATCAGAAATAAAATACTTAATGATGGAGGAAAGCCACCAAAAGTTCTTTGTATAGTGTGCGGTGTTTGTAAGGCTGCATATTTAAGAGATGATGGAGTTTATGTAACTCCGATTACAGCATTAAAGAATTAAGTAATGGATTTATAAGCTAGAATGAATCAGTTAACAATACAATTATATTTATTGCAAGTATAAAAAGAGCACGAGGAAAGCACGAGGGGACAGTCCCTCGTGCTTTCCTCGTGCTCTTTTTATGATACATACACAGAAGAAGAGAGGTATTTGCTTAGGCAGATATCTTTTTTATTGTAATTAAACCCAAATTTGATATAATTTTACCAGAAAGAGAAGGTGGTCTTGTTATTATGGATAAACTTTTAGATAGGGTAATGAAACTAGGTGAGAAAGAAAAGAGTGACTTGTGGGATAGCATATTGAAAAAAAGGCTTGAGGATATACTTCCCCACTTAATGGAAGAAGAAGATATAGATTTTTGGATCCTTATAGGTAGAGAATTTAATGAGGGACCGGTACCGGTACTTGGGGATTTGTCACTACACAACAATACCTGCTATGCAATGGAGTTAAATATCTGCCAGAAGGTAGAAGAATGGGATAATCAAATAGTTTATGCCTACCTTGAAGAGGATATTGTTTTTGAGAAGGATAAGGTGTATTTTTTGAACGGAAGACAGGAAGAGTTTATAATGGTATAAAGAGGTCAATAAGGGTGAATGAATTAATTTTTATCGAAAAAATATTTATCCTTAAAAGAATAAAGGAGCTAAAATTATGATTTTAAGAAAAGCAGAAACTAAAGATTTTAAAAGAATACTGGAGTTAAATGAGGAATCGGTACAATTTTTATCACCTATGGATATGGGAAAACTCGAACATCTAAGGAGTCAATCGGAGATGATAAATGTAATCGAGGTCGATGGAATTGTCGAAGCCTTTGTATTGACACTAAGGCAAGGTAAGGATTATGATAGCCTTTCTTATATATGGTTTTCTGACCATTACGATAGTTTCCTATATGTTGACAGGATTGTAGTTTCAGAAAAAATGCAGGGAAAGGGACTTGGACAAATGCTTTATAAGTCAGTGTTTGACCATGCTAAGAAAATAGGTGTTCCTTATATAGTTGCTGATATATATATTGATCCTCCCAATACCGTTTCGCTTAATTTCCATGAAAAGTTTGGATTTGAAAAAGTTGGAAGGATACCTATTCCAGAAAGGAAGAAGGCTGTATCTTTACAAGTTGTAATTCTTTAGGAAAAGTTTAATAATATAATTGAAATAAGGGGCTAATTAGCTCCTTGTTTTTTAAATCCACATTTATATTAAATTTAACTTTGATTTTAGTTTTGTATATTTTCCTCATGAATCTCTGAGAAGCCATGATAGTGGTATTTGAAATAGGTGAAAAGTGGTCACCACTCTATTAAAACATTCAATTCTTTTATAATTCTTTAAAAGTATTTAACAAATTATATGAATAAGTGTCAATTTTTAAGGGTAATATATAAATTGAGAGATAAAAATAACAGGAGGTAAAATAAATGAGTAATTATCATGAACCAGTGGAGTCCTTAGACGAACACACTAAAAATTGTACGAGAGCGTTAAATAGTTTAAAAGAAGAGATTGAGGCAGTTGATTGGTACAATCAAAGAGTAGCTGCTACTAAAGATGAAGATTTGAAGAAGATTTTAGCACATAATAGAGATGAAGAAATCGAACATGCAGCTATGACTTTAGAATGGTTGAGAAGAAATATGGATGCATGGGACGAAGAGTTAAAGACCTATTTATTTACTGAAGCACCGATTACGGAAGTTGAAGAAATGGAAGAATCCGAAGAAGGTTCTTCTGAAGATGGTGACTTAGGAATAGGTAAAACGAAATAACTAAAAGACTTAAAATATACAAGAAAGGAGATTTTTATGTTAAAAAGAAATTTAGCACCAATTTCTGATGAAATGTGGAAAGAGATAGATGGTAGAGCGAAAGAAGTAATATCAAATTATCTATCTGCTAGAAAAGTAGTTCATGTAAGTGGACCCCATGGCTTAGATAAGAATGTTGTTACTGAAGGTAGGTTAGAATCTTTAGAATGTAAAGATGAAGATGTATCTGCAGGAATATATAAAGTAAAACCACTAGTAGAATCTAGAATAGAGTTCGAATTAGACAGATGGGAAATGGACAATATTGAAAGAGGAGCAAAAGACGTAGACTTAGGTGGTCTTGAAGAAGCAGCTAAGAAAATAGCCTTATTTGAAGAAGAAGCTATATATAAAGGCTTTAAGAATGGAATGATTGAAGGCCTTAGTAACTACTCTGGTCAAGAAAAAATGACTTTCGGTGAAGATGGAGATGAAATACTTAAGTCGATATCTAAAGCTGTAATTAAGTTAAATAAAGCTTTCACTAAAAAACCTTATGCTCTAGTAGTAGGAGATGAAGCCTTTGAAAGATTAAATCAAAATTCTAAAGGCTATCCATTGATTAAAAGAGTAGAAGAATTGATAGGTATGGAAGTTATTTATTCTCATGTAGTAGATGGAGCTTTTCTAGTTCCTTTCGACCATGAAGATTTAGAAATGACTATTGGAAGAGATTTCTCAATAGGTTACCAAGATAACGACAATAAAAAAGTTAGGTTTTTCATAACTGAATCCTTTACATTTAGAGTACTTGATCCAGATATTATAATTGAATTTAACTTATAGAAAATAAAAAGACATAATAATATCCCGGCATATCGCCGGGATATTTTGCTTAACACAAGGGGACAGTCCCCTTGTGTTCCAGTCCCCTTGTGTTCCACTTCGGTACTAGACCTCTGAGTGACGGCTGCAGCATGTCATATCGAGCTTGCTGAGATATCTTGAGAAATCTTTAATCCTTTACCTCATTATCAAGATCGGTTTATTTATATGGTGTACAACCTTATTAGTTACACTACCTAACATAAATCTTTTTCTTTTTTTCATGGTGTGGGTTTTCATTATTACCAAATCGTAATCTCCTCTTTCAGATTCGTCTAGTATAACTGAAGCAGGATCTCCTTCCATGAGAAGTGTATCTGTCTTTACACCCTCTTTCTTATATATCAATTCAACAAAATCTAAGAAGTTTTTATTGTTAGCTTTTTCCTGCTCTATGTATCTCTCCCTTAGAGTTTTTTTGTGAGGGATGCTTTTTTCCCTTTTTATATTGTCCTTTCCAGTGTGTCCTGGTAGATTACTTTCGTCTACAAGTCCGTGGTCACCTAGAGGAAGGCGGCTACTTATTGAACCGGAGTCATTGAATTCTGTAACTTGTTCCTTACTATTGTCAACGTATAATAGTGTAACTTTACTATCAAATTTTTTAGCTAGCTCGATTGCTTTTTCTATAACTGGATAACCCTCAGAACTTTTTTCTACTGGGATTAGTATATTTTTCATTTTTAAAGCCTCCTTTAAATAAATTTATACAAGTATATTTTCAATATATATAATATTTACCACGTTTTAGGGATTATATTCATTAAGAGATTTTAATGAAATTCCCTTATATTTCCTATTTAGTAAGGGTATGTATTAAATGCACAGGTTAATTAAATTTGATTTTTTGTCACTCTGGGTTTATCTAAGAGTCTTTTTTTAAGAATTTCAAAAATTCAGAGAGGCAAATTTGTAATATAAAAATTAAGGAAGGAGATTTGAAGTAATGTTAAATTTAACAAGTAAATTAAAACATAGTAAGATTTTGATTATACTAGCTATAACGATGATCTTTAGCCCGATAAATGCTTTTGCACAAATGGATGCTGAATCGGTGGAATTGGAGGACTTGTTTCCGAAGTACAATAACTATAAGTGGTCCTATACCGGTTTTGCTGAGTACGGTCATGACATGGAGGTGGAAAGTATAGTAGTAAATGATACCTCCACTCAATACTTTATAAATGGATCTGTTCACGATATGTCTGATGGAGAATCAGATAGGGATTTTTCTATCAATCTAGAATACAATATCCAATCTGATGTGGTTGTTCAAACTAAAGACGAAGAAATCATGATGGATTCAAAATATGATGAAATTGAACTTATTAGAACGCCTTTAGAAGAAGGCACTACTTGGCAACAGGTGGTAGAAGCTGAAGGTGTTGAGACTACTTTAGAATCTTCAATTACTGATGTAGAAGAAACTGATACAGGTGTAGTTTTTACAGTAAGATACGAAGATATCAACAGCGATTATTATGAAGAAAGGGAAATTCAGACAGGTGTAGGTGTAATATCATTTAGAAAGTTAATGATTAACAATGAAGATTCTTATTTAATGGGGTATTCAATTAATGAAGAAGTTTCAGGTGTTGATATTGATGTAGATTTTAGTGATTTTGGTAAAAACCAATGGTTTACAGAATATGTTTCTAAGTTGGTTACTATGGACTTAATAGATGGCTATCCTGATGGTACTTTTAGACCCAATGGTGAAATAAGTGTTGCAGAATTTATTAAAGTAACAGTTGAGTCTTTAAGTTACTACCCAGAAGGAGAAACAGACCATTGGTATGATCCCTATATAACTAAAGCTATTGAACTTGAACTGATAGAAGAAGGAGAATTTGAAGATTTCAACCGTCCTATCAATCGTGAAGAAATGACAAAGATAATAGTCAATGCAATAGGGGAAGAACCTGAGACTGGTCAATTAAACTTTTCTGATACTACTGAAATAGATGGAGAATATTTGCCTTATATATATACTGCAGTAGAGTTGGGTATTATAGCAGGATATCCATCAGACAAAAGCTTTAGACCGGAACAAATTTCTACAAGGGCAGAAGCATCTAAGTTGTTTGTAATTTTAGTTGAAGATATGATTGAAATTAGAGACTTTAATGAAGGAAATGCTTTAGTATTAGAAGAAGAATTTGAAAATAGATTATTTCAGGAAACAGAAGAAGATAGTTTTGTAGTTAAAAATTATGATTCAAAGGAAGAGTTGATAGAATATTTCTCTGAAATTATGGATAGTAATCTTGCAGAAACTTATGTAGATGATTACTATGAGTATGTGGATGGAGAACTGGCTCTACCTCCAAGAGATGGACCTGTAATGATTATTGAAGATAGAGATTACAGTTTGGAGATGATACATAGAAGAGCATATAAATTGACTCAAGAAACAGAAACAGAATTACACGGAAAATACACCTTAAGAATTACCTACCACTATGAGAATGGCAGGTGGATTATAAAAGACCGTGATGTGGAAATACACTAGATAAATAGAATAGATGTCATTCTGAAGAAATGTGAAAAACACAAGGGGACTGTCCCCTTGTGGTTTCCCCCTTGTGTTTTCCAAATCAAAAACCGGATTTACAAAGAAATATGCTGAATTTATAAGAGAAGCTTTGGGATGTCCTGCATATGATTATAAGTCATCTAAAAACATAAACTTAGATAGTTATGATGTAGTTATATATGGAGGCAGCTTATATGCTTCAGGAATCTTGGGTTTAAAGAAATTTAAAACAAGATTAAAAAATCAAAAACTTATCGTTTTTGCTGTTGGAGCAACTCCACCTAAAGAAGGATTAGATGAAGAGTTGATTAAGGCAAACTTTGATGAAGAAGAAAGAAAAAATGTCAAGTTCTTCTACATGAGAGGCGGTTTTAATTTTGATGAACTGAATTTGATCGACAAGGGACTTATGAAAATGATGAAAAGAAGTATAGAAAAAAAAGATCCTGAAGAGAGAACTCCTGACGAAAAAGGAATGCTTAATGCTTTTAATCAACCAGTTGATTTTACTAGAAGTAAAAACATAGAACCTTTACTAGATTATTTAAGAAAGGTAGAGAATAATGAAGAAAATGTCGGTTAAAGAAAGACGAACTTTTCAGTATTTTATTGATGCAGCAAAAGAAATAATAGAAGAAGATGGTGTCCAGGGAGTTACAGCAAGAAAGGTTGGCAAACTTGCTGGATACTCTTATGCTACCATTTACAATTATTTTTCTGATATTAAGGAACTTCTAGCTTACTGTGCAGTGGATTATTTAAAGATGGTTTTAGATAAGATAGAAGCTTTAGATGTAGAAGGACTAGATTGTCTAGATACTATAAAGCTGTATAACGAAACATATTTTAGGTTTTTTGCTGAGAAACCTCAGCTTTTTCAACTTATATTTTTAGAGGACATAGGGGATTATCCTATTAAAATGATGGAAGAAGATAATGAGCCTCAAGCTGGACATTTAATCATTAAGCATTTAGTAAAATGTGCTGAAGAGGGTCTTATAGATAAAAACATGATAGAGACAATTCATAGACTTAATACTGCCTCTATACACGGCAAACTTTTATTCTATATAAAAAACAGGGATAATACGCCTTTGGAAGATTTAATAGAAATAATGAATAAAGAGATAGATATGATTTTTTAAATCTTACAAAAAAGAAATCATTATAATATTTGACAAAACCTTTTCCTCCATGTAAAATAAAGTTGAAACAATCAAATATTTTTTTAATTTAAAATTGAAACGTTTCAAAAATATATGGAGATGATTCATATGCCAACTATTAAGGACGTTGCTCGAGTTTCTGGGTTATCTGTGGGAACGGTTTCCAGATATCTAAACGGCAGCAAGTTAAAAAAAGAGAATATGGAAAAGATAGAAAAAGCTATACGGGAGTTGGGATACAAGGTTAATCCCATGGCTCGAGCTTTAAAGACTAATCAGACCTACACAATAGGAGCTTTGGTGCCAAGTATGACAGACGTTTTTAGCAACCAGGTTATTGAAGGTATAGATAGTACCTTGGCACGGATGGACTACAGCCTTATTATTAGTAGTTCTAGAAACAGTGTAGATATCGAGAAGAAAAAGCTTGAATTTCTAAAAGAAAAAAGAGTGGATGGTATTATTCTTATGCCTGTATCTAACGAAGGTAGTCATGTTGCAGAGATTATAAAAGAAGGCATGCCTCTGGTACTTATTGATAGACTATTAGAAGGAGTAGACTGCGATGCTGTAGTAAGTGACAATATCAATGGAGCTTACAGAGCTGTGGAGTACTTGATAAACAAAGGTCACCGCAGAATAGGAATCATATCAGGGCCTTCAAATATTTTTACGGCTAGAGAAAGATTTAATGGATATGTAAGAGCATTAAATGATTATAAAATACCTTTAGATGAATCTTTAATAGTTTACGGTAAATATGAAAAAGGCGGAGGTTTAGAAGGGATCAAAAAGCTTCTTACCATGGAAGATGGACCTACTGCAGTATTTGCAACAAATTACGAAACTACCGTTACTAGTGTGAAATATATGCTTGAAAATAGAATTAAAATCGGTGAAGATGTTTCTTTTTACGGTTTTGATAACTCGGATATTTTTAGACTTTTAAAACCATCCATCACTACTGTTACTCAGCCGATGCATGAGATTGGAAAAGAAGCAATGGAGATTTTAGATAAAAGAATTACCGGCAACTACGACTTTTATCCTTTAATCAAAAGATTAAAGACGAAACCAGTAGAAGGTAATTCGGTAAAAAGTCTTATAAAATAATTAGGTTTTAACAGCATTAAGCTGTTAATATAGATAAATTTTAAAAATCAAGGAGGAAGAAAAATGAAGAAAACTTTAGCTTTATTAATTTTAGCATTAGTACTAGTTGTATCAGGATGTAGTACTGGTACAGGAGGAGATTCTGATGAGATAGTAATAGGAGCATCATTATTGACTCAGGCTCACCCATTCCAGGTTGCTATAAAGGATGCAATCGAAGCAGAAGCAGCTAACCAAGGTGCTACAGTAAACGTATCAATAGCTGATCAGGACCTAAACAGACAGATTTCTGCTATCGAAGATTTTATAACTCAGGAAGTTGATGCGATTATAATTGTACCTGTAGATTCAGATGGTATAACAGGAGCAATCAAAAAAGCACAAGATGCTGGTATCCCAGTAATTACTGCAGATATCAAGGCAAACGGTGTTGAGGTATCATCTCACATAGCTACAGACAACTATTCTGGTGGACTTATAGCAGCAGAAGCTATGGCTAAATATCTTGACGGTGAAGGAAATGTAGGCCTTATAACATATCCAGAAGTTCAATCTGTTAGAGATAGAATAGATGGTTTTAAAGATAATGCTGAAAACCACCCAGGTTTAAATATAGTTACAGAATTACCTGGTAGAACAAGAGAAGAAGCTAAAACAGCTTCAGAAGATATGCTTACTGCAAATCCTGACTTAGCTGGTATTTTCGGTTTTGGAGACGATATGGCTCTAGCAGCAACATCAGCTATCGAAGAAAGAGAGTCAGATGCTGTAGTTATAGGCTTTGACGGACTTGAAGAAGCACAAAATGCTGTTTCGGAAGATAATCCTTTTAAAGCAGTTGTTGTTCAATTCCCTGATGAAATGGGAACTGTAGCAGTACAAAATGCTATAAAAGTTATTAATGGAGAATCAGTAGATAAAGAAGTACCAATAACACCAGGTTTATTTGTTTACGGAGAAGGATTTGTTGATGTGACTGTAGAAGATGGAACAGTTACAATAGCAGAATAAGATTATTACAAATGAAGAAATGCCTGGAACAGGTGTTTCTTCATTTTTTAAAAGGAAGTGGAATAAATGAGTAGAATTCTAAAAATGAATGGAATAAGAAAGGTATTTCCCGGAGTAGTAGCTTTAGATAATGTAGATATATCCCTAGAAGCCGGTAAGGTTCACGGATTACTGGGAGAAAATGGTGCTGGTAAATCTACTCTTATGAAGGTGCTATCAGGAGCTTATCAACCTGATGCTGGTACTATAGAGTTATACGGGGAAGAAGTAAAAATAGATAATGTTTTAGATGCTAAAAGTTTAGGTATTTCTATTATTTACCAGGAGTTAAGTTTAAGTAGGAATATGACTGTAGCTGAAAATATTTATGCTTTAAATGAGCCTGTAAAATTTGGTATGATAGATGATGATGAGTTAAATGAAAAGACAAAAAAATTGCTGAGCTCCTTATCTATAGATATTAGACCGGATGTATTGGTAGGAGAGCTTTCTATAGCAAACCAGCAGATGGTTGAAATAGCTAAGGCTTTAAGTCTAGATCCTAAGATTGTAATAATGGACGAACCTACTTCAGCCCTAAGTTCAAAAGAAACTGAGCTGCTGTTTTCAATTATTAGAAAGTTGAAAAAAGAAGGAAAGTCTATAATATATATTTCCCACAGGATGGAAGAAATATTTGAAATAACCGACTATGTAAGTGTTTTGCGTGACGGTCAGTATATTGGCACAGTTGAAACGGAAAAAACTGATGTTGATGAACTTATAGACATGATGGTAGGAAGAAAGATGGAAGAATTCTATCCGGAGAAAAAGTTTAAATACACCGATGATAGAGACCTGCTTAAAGTAGTTAACTATAATAAAGAAGGCTACTATCACGATATTAACCTTAGTGTAAAACCTGGAGAAATACTGGGTATCTACGGTCTTATGGGTTCAGGCAGGACTGAAATAATACAGGGAATCTTCGGTATTTTAGACAAAGAATCTGGAGAAATGTATATAGATGACAATAAGGTAAAAGTCGATTCTCCTAAAGATGCTATAGATAATGGTATAGCCTATGTAACAGAGAACAGAAAAGATGAAGGACTGGTACTTACAGCTGGTCTTCATGAAAATATGACTATAGCAAATCTTGATGGAATACTAGGGAAACATAAACTTTTAGATGATAAGAAAGAAAAAAGATTAGCAAAAGACTATGTAGATAGTTTAGGAATAAAAACCCCTTCAGTTTACCAAATAGTAAACAAATTAAGCGGTGGTAATCAACAGAAGGTAGTATTATCAAAATGGTTCGAAATTAATCCTAAAATACTAATCCTCGACGAGCCAACAAGAGGAATCGATGTTGGGGCAAAATTCCAAATATATAAGCTAATGCTGGAACTAGCAGAAAAAGGCGTAGGAATAATAATGATTTCTTCTGAACTTCCAGAGGTAATTAACATGTCGGATAGACTGTTAGTAGTAAGAAATAACAGCATAATTCAAGAATTAGATTCTTCAAAGACTAACCAGGAAGAAATCATGAAATATATAACTGGGAATTAATTAAACTTAAGAATGTGGAAGGTGAAAAGATGAATAAGATAAAAAGTTATTTTCAAAGCAACAGAATACTTAGAAATTACGGAGGAGTTTTAATAGCTTTAATCGGATTGTTTGCTTTATTTTCGATTTTAAGTCCCTTTTTTCTAAATACGAATAATTTACTTACTGTCCTATCTCAGGTCTCTATCATAGCTATTATGGCCTTTGGTATGACATTTGTACTGATGATTGGTGAGATAGACTTATCAGTAGGTTCTATAGCTGCAGTCAGCAGTTTGGTATTAGGTATGTCTTTAGCATCAGGGATACCTGGAATGGTAGCTGTAATCATAGCTTTAATAGCCGGTGGAATAGCTGGTTTTGTAAACGGTATGGTTGGGGCAAAATTAAATATACCATCCTTTATTGTAACGGTAGCTACTATGGGTATTTTTAGAGGAGTAGGATATGCACTTACGGATTCAAGACCTGTACCAATCGACAATGAATTTATACTGGCAATAGGAAATGGAAAATTATTTGATATAGTACCTTATACGGTTATTATTATGGTTATTCTTTTAGTAGTGTTTCAAGTACTATTAGGAAAAACCAGATTCGGAAGACGTGCGAAGATGTCCGGTGGTAACAAAACTGCCGCAGAGTACGTGGGTATAGACACTAAAAAACTTCAAGTGAAGATCTTTATGATTTCCGGTGTAGCTGCAGCAGTCAGTGGTATCATATTAGCATCTAGATTATATTCTTCTCAGCCAAATGTAGCAGAGGGATACGAACTTGATGCAATAGCAGCAGCAGTACTAGGTGGTACAAGTTTATCTGGTGGATACGGTACGGTTATAGGTACTTTTATCGGTGCTATAATTATGGGTGTAATCAACAATGGCATGAACCTAATGAGACTACCATATTTTTATCAGCTAATCGTAAAAGGTCTAATTATAATTGTAGCAGTTTACTTGGATGTTAGAAATAAGAAGAGAATCTTAGGAAGTAAAGGTGATTAGATGGCTGAAATACTAACTTTAGGAGAAATATTAGTTGAAGTAATGGCAAAAAAAGTTGGACAGACCTTTAAAGAAACGGGAGATTTAATAGGACCTTTTCCAAGCGGTGCACCGGCAATATTTATTGATCAGGTTGCAAAGATTGGAAGTGAAGCCGGGATTATTTCCGTAATCGGTGATGATGACTTCGGTAAGATTAACTACGAAAAGTTACAGGCGGATGGTGTAGATACATCAAAAATCAGAACAACTAAGGAAAGGTCAACAGGAGTAGCCTTTGTAACTTATAAAGAAGATGGAGATAGAGATTTTATTTTTCATTTAGATAATTCGGCTGCAGGACTGCTCTCGGAAGAGGATATAAGAGAAGAAGATTTTGATGGATGTAAATACTTTCACATTATGGGTACAGCTCTGTACAACAGTAATATTATAAAAGCTGTAGATAAGGCTATAGACATTTGCAAGAAGAAAGGTATAAAAATTTCTTTTGATCCAAATATAAGAAAAGAAATACTAAAGAATGATGAAATTAAAAAGGCCCTAGAAAGAATATACGAAGCCTGCGATATATTTATGCCTAGTGGTGACGAAATAAATTTATTTGTAGATGGAGAAGATGAAAAATCTTCTGTACAAGCAATATTGGACCAGGGTAAAGAGTACGTGGTTATAAAAAAAGGTAGTGAAGGCTGCAGTGCTTATTCTAAGGACTTATTTATAAAGTGTGATCCTTTGAATGTAGTTGAAGTAGATCCTACAGGAGCTGGAGATTGCTTCGGCGGTACCTTTATTTCATGTATAAACCAGGGTATCGAATTTAGGAAAGCTGTAGCTTACGCTAATGTAGCAGGAGCTTTGGCGGTGACTAAAAAAGGACCTATGGCTGGAAACTCTAATTTAGAAAAGTTAAAAAACTACATGATCTAACACAAGGGGACAGTCCCCCTGTGTTATCGGGAGGTAATAATATGAATCTTGTATCAAATAAGGAAATGCTTATAAAAGCTAGAAAAGAAGGTTATGCAGTACCGGCTTTTAATATACATAATTTAGAAACTGTACAAGTAGTTGTAGAAACGGCAGCTGAAATGAAATCACCAGTTATACTAGCAGCTACTCCAAGTACTGTAAAATATGCAGGTAAGGACTACTTGCTGGCTATATGTAAGGTTGCAGCAGAAAGATATGACATTCCCATAGCAGCTCACCTAGACCATTCAGAAGACGTAGATTATATAAAAGACTTAATTAAAATGGGATATAAATCCGTAATGATAGATGCTTCAATGTATCCCTTTGAAAAAAATATTGAAATAGTAAAAGAAGTAGTAGAATTTGCACGTAAATACGATGTATCAGTAGAAGCTGAACTAGGTAAATTAGGAGGAATTGAAGACGGTATAAAAGTTGAAGATAAGGATGCATTTTTGACAGATCCTGACAGTGCTGTAGAATTTGTTAAACAGACGGAGATAGATTCTCTAGCTGTGGCAATTGGTACTGCTCATGGATTATATAAAGCTGACCCTGAGTTAGATTTCGAAAGATTGAAAGAAATTTCAGAGAAAGTTTCTATTCCCCTAGTGCTTCACGGAGCTTCAGGTGTTCCGGATAAAGACGTAAGGCAGTCTATAGAATACGGAATATCAAAGGTTAATATAGCTACAGAACTTAAAATACCTTTTTCCGATGGAGTAAGAGAGTATTTAATAAATAATCCAGAAGCCAATGATCCGAGAAAATACATGGTACCGGGAAAAGAGAAAATGAAGGAAGTAGTAAAGAGAAAGATACTTATGGTAAAAAGTAAGGGTAAAGCATAGATTTAGATGGAGGCAGAAATGCACTATTTACAAAAAATTATAAAAGAAAATAAAGAAGGAAAAAATAGAGGTATATACTCAGTTTGCAGTTCAAATAAATTAGTAATTGAAGCAGCTTTGGAAAAAGCCAAAGAAGATGGAAGGCACCTATTGGTAGAATCTACAGCAAATCAGGTAAATCAGTTCGGTGGATACACTGGAATGAAACCAGTTGATTTCATAAAATTTATGGAAGAAAGGGCACAAGCTGTAGGATTTGATAAAGAAAAATTAATTTTGGGTGGAGATCATTTAGGTCCTCTCACATGGACACATTTAAATGAAGATGAAGCAATGGAAAATGCAAAAGAGCTAGTTAAGGAATATGTAGAGGCTGGATATACTAAAATACATTTGGATACCAGCATGAAACTAAAGGACGACCCGAAAGGACCTTTATCTGTTGAAAGGGTTGCTGAACGTGCGTCAATACTAGCCCAAGTATGCGAAAGTATAGAAAGAGATTACAAGCCTATATTCATAGTAGGTAGTGAAGTGCCTATTCCAGGGGGTGCTACCGATGATCACGATACTGTCCAGGTAACGTCAGTGGAAGATTTCGAAAATCAGGTAGAAGCTTTTAATAAAGCTTTTAAAAATAAAGGATTAGAAGAGGCTTGGAAGAGAGTAATAGCCTTTGTTGTCCAACCAGGTGTAGAATTTGGAAACGACGAAATCATCGATTACGAAAGAGAGAAGGCAGTAGATTTAACCAATGCTTTAAAAAATTACAACCAATTAGCTTTTGAGGGTCACTCTACAGACTATCAACTTGAGAAAAACTTAAGACAAATGGTTGAAGACGGAGTAGCTATTATAAAAGTTGGACCGGGATTAACCTTTGCGCTGAGAGAAGCTCTATACAACTTAGAAATGATTGAAAAAGAAATGCTTAAGGAAAGTGGAAAGTTTTCAAATTTTTCCAAAGTAATAGAAAAAGCTATGAATGATAATCCTGACAACTGGATTAAACACTACCACGGAAGTGAGTTCGAAAAGAAAATTCAGAGAAAATACAGCTTTTCAGATAGAGTAAGATATTATCTAAATGAGCCGGAAGTTGAAAAAAGTATTGAAAAATTATTTGAAAATATTGAAACAATAAAAGATGAAATCCCTTTAGGAGTAATAAGTCAATATATACCTAACACATATATGAAAATTAGGAAAAAAGAATTATCAAGAGATCCTAAATCCTGGGTCATAGATTCAGTAAAAGAAGCCCTAGATCCTTATGTAAAAGCAACTTAACTTACTTGTCATTCGAAGAACTGAGGAATCTTAGACTCTTCGACCAGGTCTCTTCATGACAGCAACAGTATGTCATATCGAGCTTGCGAGATATCTTGAAGAATCTAGTTAACCAGCTCAATCAAGCAATTGAAGGAGCTGGTTTTTTATTTAAGATAAAATTAGAATATTTAATTAGCACGTAAGCAACCATTAATATTGACCAAATTTCTAAAAAGTTAACAAAATATCCTAAGTAAGGTATTCCACTATCAATACTTACCAAGAAAGCATTGGTTCCTTTTATTGCGATTGATGTAATAACGAAAGGAAAGGTAAATGCTGAATAACTAGGATAAAATTTAATTCTTAGCATTTTTGGCATGTAAGCCATAACGGAAAGAAACATTATAAAGGACAAAATACCTAAAAATCCAACCATAAGTATACTTTTTTCAGGAAAAGAGTTTAAATATCCTGCTAAACATAAACTAGCTGGTGCAGCAAAAATAGTAATAGTTGGAAGTGCAGGTTCTGGAATTTCTTTTATTTTTACTACCCTGTACAATATTATCGGTAGTAGTAAGATATATGAAATAAATCCAAACCAAAAAATATATTGACCAAGAGCAGTTAAACCGTATGCGGGCGCCGTTACACTGGCACATATTATACCTACGTAAACTATGAAATAACTTGGGAAAACTTTTTTTATATTTAACTTCAAGATATATTTTTTTGTAAAATATGTTATAAGTAAAGTATGTATAGCTAATCCTGCGAACCAAATAATTTTTGCAGTTGATGGAAAAAATGGATTAATATATGTGGATAATAGCATTATACCCATTGAAAAAGTAGGCATAACGCTGGCGATAACTGGATTTTGAAAACCTTCTTTAACACACTTCGGGTTAGATATAGCCTTTAACATAAGGATTATAAATATTATTCCTGACAATGCTCCGAGTATATATCTATAAGAAGTTCCGTAGGATTGAAGAAGATTACCAGCGGCTGCTAATCCAAGCATCAATCCAGCTATAGGTATAGGAGTTTTTTTAATTATTTTATTCATAATATTCTCCTATGACTATACAGAAGTATTTTCGTTAATGTTTAATTTTTCTGAAATTTTTGGATCTTCTAAAAATTTTTCTGCAACCCATGCAGCTACCTCTCCGGTTATCTGTACACAGTGAGCTTTTCTTTCTGGACTTTTGAATTCATAGTCTTTTATTAACACCCTGCAGCATGTACTTTTATAGGTTTCCTTTATATAATCGTGTAGTGATGCAGCTACTGGGAACATTTCTTCTTTCATAGGATCACCGTGATTTCTGCCGTAAACCATACCAAGAGCCATAGAACCACCGCTGACAGCACCACATAGACATCCGGATTTGCCTAACCCAATAGGAAATCCAGAAGCTAGTTTCGTGATTTCCTGTGGGAAAGGATTGTCGAGAAGTTGATTAATGGTGTGTACAACCGCCTCTGAGCAAAAAAATTCTCCCCTATCAAAATATCCTTCGGCCTGTTTTCTAACCTTGTCTAATATCATTTCTTTTTTCATATTAACCTCCAAAATTTTATAAATTCACATTTAATTATAAATAATAATTTCACAATTATCTAATAGAAATATTTTATGAGTCATAGACGAAGGATAGATGAAACTTATAGTAGAATAATAAATGCAATAGGTTAACCCTGGATAATATAAGCTAAACAATTATTTATAAATATTTTCAATATTTTATAGAAAAGTGTTATAATAAAGCCAATATATATAACTTGAAAAATATTGAAATCTTTTATATTTAAATATTATATATATAATTTAAAATACAAATTTATAAAGCATGAAAGGAGATTGGAATGAAAATAGAAGAATTAATGAGCATTGCTTCAGAGTTTTTAGAAACTTCTCCAGATAATTATATAAAAAAAGAAGATGCTATATCTGAGAAATCTGTAGGTATCAAGATATTTGAAAGCCCTATTTTTGCTTTTGGAAGTATTAAAGACGAGTATTTTAAAAAATTAAAAAAGAATTATGCAATAGGAGATCACTTCAATCTTCCTATAGAATGGCTGCCTGAAGGAAAAACTGTAATATCGTATTTTCTACCATTTAGCGACGCTGTAAAAGAAGGAAACAGCAAATGTATTACCTGGCCTTCTGAAGAATGGTTGCATGGTCGTATTGAGGGGCAAATTATGCTGAATAAACTTTCTTTGTTTTTGCGAAATAAACTTATCAATGAGGAATATTCAAGTATTATACCATCATTAGATGATAGATTTTGGAGCAAAGGAAAGAATGATATATATTCAAAAGAAGAAAATAGTAATCAAAAAAAGGGACTATCATTTACGAGTAACTGGTCTGAAAGACATGTAGCATTTGTGTGTGGGTTAGGAACATTTGGCTTATCTAGAGGGCTTATTACTAAAAAAGGTATTGCAGGTAGGTTTGGAAGTATAATTACAGAACTAGAATTGACTCCTACAAAGAGAGAATATAAGGATATTTATGAATACTGTACAAAGTGCGGAGAATGTATTAGTCAATGTCCAGTTGATGCTATTTCTTATGAAAAAGGAAAAAATCATGAAATTTGCTCAAAATTTTTAGATGAAATTAAAACAAAATTCAAGCCTCGTTACGGTTGTGGGAAATGTCAGGTAAATGTATCCTGTGAAAGTTCCATACCTTTGAATGAATATTAAACATCTGTAATCCTTCTATAATAAAAGGATTACAGCTGTTTCTTTAAATTAACTGATCCATCCAGTTCCTTTTTTATCTATTGTCCAATTTCCATTTGTGTATTTTACAATTATTTCATCATAGCCTATTGCACCTAGTCCAGAACGCCATTTGGATACATTCATAGTTATGGAATTGTTCTTCATTGGATCGTCTTCAATTTTAAATAGAATGCCTTCTTCAAAGTATAAATCTTTTATGTATCCTTCATCTTTTAACTCTTCATAGGTCATATCTAAAACTGTGTATCCATATTTTTCAACATCTTTTAATAGTTTTGCTTTCTCATCACTGTTGAGATTTGTTATTAAGGATGTATCTAAGGCTATATATTTAATGTTGGCGTTTAAACCGGTATCTTCTTCATAAAGAGTGTCTATAACTAAGGAATATGCTCCGATTTTATCAATTTCTTCCTCTTGGCCACATGAAGAAGCTACCAAGACAAGTGCTAAAATCAATATTAAGAATACCTTTACGTGTATATTTTTATTTGTCATAATATTACCTCCCTATATACTAATAGACAGTATTTTTAGGGTTTTTGTTCCAAATTAAACAGAAATACCACCGTCATTGTTTAAAAACAAAAGCTCGTACTCCTTTATAGGTCTTCCTTTTGATGCTTCTTTTTTTAAATAATTTACCTTAGCTAATTTTTTATCTACTAGTTTATTCAATATCCTGTTAGCAGATCTGTTTGCTATACTCAGTATTGAAGATAAGTTTAATGAAGTTAATTTATTTGAACTGATTTTTTTTGTATAATTAGTTATTTTGCCCAAATATTCCTGGCTAAGGCCTGTTTTTTTAGCTAGTTTTTTTATATATGGGTCATTTTCAAATGAATAATCAATATTTTGATTTAAAGGTCCAGTAACTAGTAAATCTTCTCCTACGTAATAGCTGCAGGTTTTACTGCAACTGTTAGATTCTTTTAATGCGGAACTGGCATTATTTTGAGCTTGGGTAATATTTTTGCCGCTACCGTATCCTATTGAAAAATTTATATTTACTAAATTTTCAAGGTGACTTTGTATACCGCAAGATTTAAATTTATCTGTTAATCTATAAATTTCTTCAATTGTAGTAATAATTTGGATTGTTTCATCTTTTTTTTGGATTATAAAGTCATAGCCCTTTTCTTTAGTCATTTTCAAAATTTCACTTTGGATAGTTAAAAGAGAAATTTCTTTTTCAGTATTATCTAGATATTTAGAAGATTGTTTATTTAAAGAAATGTAAATAGCAGCAATTCTATTGTTATTTAACTTGCTGTATTTAACTTCATTTATTGCTTTTAAGAGTATTTCAGTGAGATATTCAACTGAAGGCTGGATAAAGTGAAATTTAATATTATTTTTTTTAAATTCGTCAATTAATAATCCAAATCTTGTAATAGAAAGGTCTATCTTATCATTTTTCCATAGATTAAGGTGGTTATTTAATACAAAATCAGAATATCTTTCTGGATTATCAGGTTCCCAGGGTAAAAAGTATGGTCTTGATTCTTTAGGGAAAATATCCTTGAATTCTTTTATGTTTTCTTTACTGCAAAAATCTATGTAAACTCGATTGCTCTTTAGTTCCGGGTTATTCATAAATATAGTTAGGATTTCTTTATATATATGAGATAGGTCATCGTAGATTACATAACATGGTTTATCAAAGGGTTCTACTTCATCTATTAGATACTTGTGGAGAATAGGTCCACTAAAAATAAAGGCATCAACTTTACTGTAATTATTAACAAAGTGAAGCTTAATGTCTTTTTTGTTTTTAGATACAAAGTAATGTATATTACATAAATTGTTTAGCTTCTTTTCTGCTATTTCTAAATTTGGCAGATGACTTTCGGATGTTATAATCCCTAATTCTACTTTCAAAACTATCACCTCATTATATATATTATAATATTTATTAAAAAATTGAAATAAAATTTTACTTACCTATTGACTTATTAAATATCAATTGATAGTATAATTATAATAAGACATGTCATAAAATGTCAATAAAAAAGAAAGGGTGATAAAATGACAGATAAAAGTAGACTTCTAGAGACGGCTAATTCAATCCAAAATGAAATGGTGACTTATAGAAGAAACTTCCATCAAAATCCAGAACTTGGTCTTGATTTGCCGGAAACAAAAAAATATGTAAAAGAGAGACTTATAGAATTTGGCTATGAAGTTCAAGATTGCGGGAAATCAGGATTAGTAGCAATAGCTGGAAAGAACAAAAATGGTAAGGTGTTTCTTATCAGAGGAGATATGGATGCTCTTCCTATTGAAGAAGAGACAGATTTAGAATTTAAATCTAAAAATGGAAAGATGCATGCTTGTGGACACGATTTCCATACCTCGATGATGCTTGGAGCTGCAAAAATTTTAAAGAATTTTGAAGATGAAATTGAGGGAAGAGTAAAGTTAATGTTTCAACCAGCTGAAGAAACCCTAGTAGGAGCAAAAGAAATGATAGAAGATGGGGTACTTGAAAATCCAAAAGTTGATGCAGCACTTATGATTCATGTTATGACTGGAATGCCTATCCCTGAAGGTATGATTATAGTTCCTCCAGAAGGAGCATGTTCGGCTGCATCTGATTGGTTTGAGATTCATGTGCAAGGGAAAGGTGGTCACGGTGCTATGCCTGATACTACTGTGGACCCTATTAATGTAGCTTCTCATATTCATCAATCACTTCAGGCGATTAATTCGAGAGAATTACCACCGTCTCAGACAGCAGTACTCACAATAGGAATGTTTAAGGCTGGAGATACATCAAATGTTATTCCTGATAAAGCTGAAATGCATGGAACTATAAGGACTTTTGATCCTGAAATGAGAAAATTTATAAAGGAAAGAATTAAAGGTATTTCAGAAAATACAGCAAAAGCTTTTAGGGCAGAAGCAGAAGTTAAAATACTTGATGGTTGTCCGTCGTTAATAGTAGATGAAGCTTTATCAAAATCTACTTATGATAGTTTAACTGACTTACTTGATGAAAAAAGAGTATTAAAATGGGAAGATCTGATGGGTGGAAATAAAATGTCAGGTTCGGAAGACTTTGCTTTTGTAAGTGAAAAAGTTCCTTCAATTATGCTTGCATTATCTGCAGGGGATGCTAATAAAGGATATAAATATCCACAGCATCATCCAAAGGCAGTATTTGAGGAATCTGTACTCTCGACTGGAGCTGCAGTTTATGCATATACAGCTATGAAGTGGCTTGAAAATAATAAATAATATATTTTTAAGAGGAGGATTTATATGGGTTTTAGAGAAATTTCTAATAGTGGACTGCTTTATATTTTAGTAATAGTTGGATTAGCTTATATAATATTTTATGCAGCAGTTTTTCTTAGAAAAAGTTATAAAAGATGTATAGAACTAGGATTTTCAAAAACGGAAGTAAATAATGTTATAAAATCATCCTTAGCTTTTACTGTAGTACCAAGTATAGCTATAGTTGTGGGTTTTTTCTCCTTGGCAGCAGTGTTAGGAATACCTTGGCCTTGGTGGAGATTATCTGTAATAGGATCAGTAGGATATGAATTAATGGCAGCCGATATAGCATCAAAAGGAATGCAATTTTCTTCATTGGCAGCTATGGCAGAAGCGAATGATCCGTCAGTTTTTGTTTCTATAATGATTGTTATGACAGTAGGTATTTTGGGTGGTTTAACAGCACTTTTAATATTCGGGAAAAGGTTTACAACGAAACTTATGCAGGCAAGAGAAAAAAAGGAAAATACTTGGGGTATTTTAATGAACGCTTGTTTTATGCTCACATTACTAGCAGTTTTCATACCCATAATGATTATAACGGATAAGATAAGTGCATTAACATTATTTACAAGTGCTGCTATTACTTTGTTGCTGGGTATAATAATTAAAAAGTTTAGAGTTTACTGGCTTGGAAATTTTGTTTTAGCTATCACTTTGATACTATCGATGGCAGCTTCTGTAGGCTGGCAAGCACTTCTAAATTAGGAGGGATTTAAATGTCAAAAGAGAAATATAAATTAGATGAATATAATAATTGGGTACACAGATTTGGAAGAATAGGTGGATTTATAGCTATTGCTTATATGCTGGCTATACCATTTATAATTGGAATAATGTATGATGCTTTACCTACAATGTCAGATGTACTTAAAGGGGGAATAGGAGTATTAGTATTGTTTATACCTATAGGGATTTCAGAGGTAATTAGTTATACTCCGATTTTAGGTTCTTCAAGCTATTTAACATTTTTAACGGGAAACATATTAAATCTTAAAGTGCCTTGTGTTCTTAATGCACTTAAACTATCAAACACAGAACAAAATACTCATGAAGGAGATGCTATAGCAACAGTTGCCGTAGCAGCATCATCTATCCTAACAATGCTTATTATAATGGTAGGTGTCTTGTTGATTGTACCGTTAAGACCTGTTTTAGAAAGTCCTGTTGTAAGTAAAGCTACAGCTTATATTCTACCAGCACTTTTTGGTTCAATGCTTTTAGGTTTTATAGGAAAGGGTAGCGGTGAATATGTCATAGAAAACAAGTTATTGGCAATACTACTACCAGTTATCATAGTTTCATTAACTACGATGTTTGGTATTTTAACATCTGGCCTTGAAGGAATAGCAATAATTTTAATGCTTCCTATAACCCTTATTGGAGCTAGGGTGCTTTGGAAAAAAGGAATAATAAGAGTTAAAAAACGTGAAGAAACAAATAGTAAAGTTAAAGAGAATTAATAATCATTTTAAGGAGCAAAAATTATGAGACTAGAAAATAAAGTGGTTTTGGTAACAGCCTCAACAAGGGGAATAGGCCTTTCCATAATAAAAAAAATTGCTGATGAAGGTGCTACCGTTTATATGGCTGTTCGAAACTTAGAAAAAGCAGATAAAATTATTAATGAAATTAGAGCTAAAGGTTCAGTAAAAAAAGTCTACTATGATGCTTACAAAAAAGAAACTTATATTTCAATGATAGACGAGGTTGTTGAAAATGAAGGAAGAATAGATGTTTTAGTTAACAATTTCGGTACTTCAAATCCAAAAAAAGATTTAGATATAAAAAATACAGATTACGAAGAATTCATAAATACTATAGACTTAAACCTTGCAAGTGTATTTATAGCCTCACAAAGAGCTATAAAACATATGAGTAAAAAAGGTGGTGGATCAATTATAAATATTTCATCCATCGGTGGATTAGTCCCTGATTTATCTCAAATATCTTATGGTACCAGTAAGGCTTCTATTAACTACTTAACTAAACTTATTGCTGTACAATGTGCAAGAGATAATATTAGGTGTAATTCGGTACTTCCTGGTATGACCGAGACAGATGCAGTTATGGATAATTTAACTGATGAATTTAAAGAGTTTTTCTTAAAACATACACCAATTAAAAGGATGGCCAAATCTGAAGAAATAGCATCAGCAGTTGTATATTTTGCAAGTGATGAATCTGAATTTACTACTGGGCAGATTATGGATATATCTGGAGGGTTCGGAATGCCAACTCCGGTATTTGGAGATATGGTAGATATGAAAGAAAAGAGATAAAAATTGAGGAAACTTTAGCAAGATATTTAATATACTGATTAACATGATAACACAGGGGGACTGGACTGTCCTCTTGTGTTATCACATATTTAATCTGCGAAAAATTAGTTTTAATTAATTAAGACTAATTCTTTGTAATATAATTATAATTTATTAAAAGAAAGGTAAAATTTTATGACAAATTCTAATTTAAATGCACCAGTAAAAAATCCATGGAAAACATATTCTTTTATATTGGGTAGTGTATTTTTCATGTTGGTAATTTTAGGCATGAATACTCCGGCCTATCCTCTGATTTCTGAAGAGCTTGGTATTAGTGCCGCTTATATTGCATGGATGAGTGCTGCTTATTCCATGAGTGCTGCAGTCTTAGCACCTATGATGGGACGTATTGGAGATTTAATCGGAATAAGAAAAGTTTTGCTTGGAGGGTTGTTTATTTTTTCTTTTGGTTGTGCAGTAGTATGGATTGCGCCAAACTATCCATTAATCTTATTAGGCCGGTTTGTCCAAGGGTTAGGTGTCGCTTCTATATTTCCGGCCACGATGTCCTTTGCTGGTCGCTTTTTTCCACGGGATAAAGCTCCTAAAGTTTATACTGCATTTGGTGCGGTATGTACTGGAGGAGTTATTTTTGGACCAGTCCTATCTGGATTCATAGTAGCAAATTATGGTTGGCGTTATATATATGCTTTTGGTACTGTTGTTATGGGTATAGCTTTTTTAATTAATATATTTATAATGCCTCAAGTTGATGTGTTAAAGAGCAACCTTTCTAAATTCGATTATGCAGGCTCCATCACATTGTTTATTGCTATTGGTAGTATATTAGTATTGCCAACATTAGCCAGCCAAATAGGATGGACTTCAATACCTGCATATATTCTAATAACACTATTTGTTATTTTTATTACAGTATTTATTAAGACAGAAAGGAAATCAAAAAATCCTTTAATGAATATTAAGCTCATTTTATCGAAGGAATTTTCTATACCAAGTCTTTTTTATATGACCGGTGCAGGATTTAGTACTGCACTTTTATATTTGTTATCTTATTTTATTGTAGGGGGGTTGGGTTTTCCGGCTACAATCACAGGATATTGGACTATGACGGTTTTTGTTGTTTCAACTGCAGCAGCATCAGTAGTTGGTAAATTATTAACTAAACTTAATTGGAGGAGTGTAGCATTCATTCCTGCTTTGTTATGGACTGGGACTATCATTTTATTTGCAACAATGGATGCTTCCACTCCTATTTATTTACTATTTACTGGTGCAGTAACATCTGGACTAGCTATGTCTTTTGGCACACCATTAAATACGTCTGCTGCTATGAATAATGTTTCTGAAGTAAACCGTGGGTCTGCTTCTGGTACTTTTAGAATGATAGGCGATTTAGGAGCTCCTATTTTTGTTGCTATATTTGTTCCTCTTTTGTCTGTTTTTGGAAAATCAGAACAGGGACCAAATTTTGCTGTATCTTTTCCAAAGGTTGCTATGTTTATGCTAATTCCTGCAGCCTTCATGATCTTTCTTGCCTTTATTTATCCTAAGCATGATCCAAAGGTAATTGAAGATATATTAGAAAAAGAGTAGGATTACTTGACTAAGCATTTTTCATCATCCTTTTTTAAAATTATTAGTTATATAAATTATAGCCTATCCTTAAAATAATTGGTATATATTTCCTTTAAGTAATTGATTAGGAATGCCACCTATGCTAATAATTATAGCTATCGAAAAGAAATTAGCTAAAAAAATATAAATAAATATTACCTGGTCTCTGTATGACAGCAAAACTGTCATATCGAGCTTGTTTGTAGCCCTAGCATAATTCTCATTGAGAATTTTAGCAGGTCTCACGCATAGCTTTCCCAAGAGACGGAATGTCGATTGGTAAGAAAGCATCTGTGAAGATATCTTAAAGTATCTTTAAGACACATAATTTATTGTCACTCAGAGATGTAATCGAAGAGTCTTAGATCCTTCAATAGCAAGCTTGCACTGATATTTTCAGGATGACAGCAAAATTGTCATATAGAGCTTAAAGAGATATCTTGAGAAATCTTATATACTGATTACTGGTAGCTAGTTTCACTCCAAAATGTATATTGTCTTCAGTTTTTAAATTTTGATTATATTCCCCGAATTTAACATAGATTGGGAGCCCCTTTAAACCAGGGGCTTTTTTCATGAAGGTTTCTTCTTTTAAATGTGTGTAGATTATTACTTCTAAATTATTCTTTAAGGCTTCTTTAGTAAGTTTAATCATAGACTCGATACTTTCAGACCATTCTAATCCAGATAATATTATACCTCTATTTAGACCATTGGATTTTACTTTATCGATTATTTCTTTTTCAGTATGATTATAAAACACACCGTCATTTTTCAAATGCTCGTTCATACAGTTTTTGCATCCTTTGCGGCATGAGGGAGCTATTATAAGAGCTCCTATAAATGGAGCGTCATTTAGTACATTGTGGATTATACCTTTGTATTTAATCAATTAATTCACCTTTATTTGTTTTCTATCGTAAAACTCAGCTTGTTTTCCGTCGTTAAACTTACTAACTGGTCTAATGTATCCAGTGATTCTCTGATAGCTTTCAGCTGTCTCACCACAGTGGGGACAGTTGTCGTAGTATCCTCCTAAAAATCCATGTTCACTGCAGACAGAGTATACGGGAGACAAAGAAGTATAAGGGGCTTCGTAGTTTTCAGAAGTATACTTTACTATCTCTTTTGCCTTTGCTCCGCTGATTGGAGTTTCAAGGTAATTATGAATTACTGTACCTCCAGTATGGAGAGCCTGGAGTTTATGCTGGTGCTTGTAGAGCATGTCTATATTTTCAACTTCTTTTACAGGAAGATGACAGGAGTTTGTATAGTAAGGGGCATTATCACCTTGGGTGTATATTTTATCTCCAAATAGTTCTTTATCTTTTTTTGCTAGCTTGTATGAAGTACTTTCTGCAGGAGTTGCTTCCAAGTTGTAGAGATTTCCTGTTTCTTCCTGAAAACCTTTTAACTTATCCCTCATAAAAGTTAGGACATCATATGTAAGTTGGTAACCTTCTTCTGAACCTATACCTTCACCTAAAAAATTCATACACATTTCGTTGGCTCCTAAGTATCCTATAGTACTGAAGTGGTTGTCTAAGGAACCTACGTACTCAGTAAATGCCGGTAGAAGTCCTTTTTTTAGCTGTCCATCTAAAAATTTTCTTTTTATTTCCAAGGATTTTTTTGCTAGTTCCATATTTTTTTCTATGATTTCAAAGAGGTTTTCTTTCGTTTTAGCCTTAAAACCATATCTTGGTAGATTTAAGGTAACTACTCCTATAGAGCCGGTCTTTTCGCCGGAGCCAAATAGACCACCGTTTCTTTTAACTAGTTCTCTTTTATCAAGTCTAAGTCTGCAGCACATACTTCGGGCATCTTCCGGATTCATGTCGGAGTTGATGTAGTTTGCAAAATAAGGAATGCCGTATTTACCGGCCATTTCCCAAAGGAGTTCGTTGCTTTCATCCTTCCAGTCAAATTCTTTGTGTATATTGTAGGTTGGTATTGGATAAGGAAAAGGTGCACCTTCTGCATCGCCTTCCAGCATTATTTCGCAAAATGCTTTATTTATCATTTTCATTTCATCTTGACAGTCTCCGTATTTATAGTCCAGGGGCTGACCACCGTAGATAACTTTTTTGTCCTTCATATCCTTTGGAGGTGTCAGGTCAAAGGTTAAATTGCTAAAGGCCGGTTCTGAACCCATGCGGGAATTTGAATTTATTTGAAAAATAAATCCCTGCATAGCTTGGTAAACTTCTTTGTAGCTTAGGTTTTCTTCTTTGACAAAAGGAGCCGTCAAAGTATCGAAGGAACTAAAAGCTACAGCCCCCATGATTTCATTTTGGTATATTGTAATCAGGTTTGCTACCTGAGCTAAAAGACTTCTAAAGTGCTTTGCAGGTTTGCTGGCAGGTATGTTGCTTATACCTTTTATCCCTTTGATGATTACTTCAAGAAGGGAGTATCCGCAGCAGTAGATAGTTAGACCGCCTAAATCGTGGATGTGGTAGTCACCGCTTTCAAGGCCTTCTCTGATTTCCTTGTTGTAAACTCGATGGACCCAGTAATCTCTTGAGGGCATTTCTGTAATGAACCTATTTAGAGCGCCGTAGCTGTAGTGGGCATTGGAGTTTTCTTTAACCATCCAATCTTCTCTATTTATGTAGCTATCTATTTTATCAAGGTAGTATTCCCTTGCTTCTTCTCTTTTTTTTCTATGTTCTTCTCTGTACAAGATATATCTTTTATCAGCTTCGTATCTGTCATATTTCATCATTAGTTTTTCAACCAAGTCGCTTATATTTTCTACAGTGTAGAGTCTGTCTGCATTGATTATTATGTTGTAAATTTCCTTCTCTATAGTTTTAGCTATTAAGTTATCAACTCCATCAGGGCTTTCATACATTGCGCTTTCTATAGCTTTTGTAATTTTACAACCATTGTAACTTACCTTTGTACCGTCTCTTTTGATGATTTGTAGTTTACTCATATTATTCCTCCAATTTGGTTTATTCCATTAAAAAAAACTGCTTTTCAGCAGTACTAAAGGAAAATATATAAGCAAGTAATATTCTTGAAAAATATATTTGCTCTACATTAACCTACTTCCCACCGAAGTCGTTATGTTTTCGTTTATAGGCAGGTTTACTGACTTATAGATCGTCTTACTTTTCTTCCCTTCCCAATTGATATCAGTGGATTTGAAGAATTTCATCCTTAAATACAGTAGCGGGGGCTGTAGAGGAATCTAACCTCTTTCCCTTTTAACCTTTTGAAGTAAAAGGCACCTAGAAACTTATGAAATTATTGATTTAATTATATGACTATATCTGATGACAGTCAAGGGATATATAGGAGCTTTCTATGATTAATTTGACTAAACCTAGGAAATTTCTGGTATAATTAAAATAAGTGATGAAATATAATTTGGAAAAGAGGGATAAGATGAATAATAGCAGCAAAGTAATAAAGGGGCAAGTCGTATATTTTTCACACGGGGGTGGACCATTACCTATACTGGGAGATCCAACCCACAAAAAAATGATAGATTTCATGAAGGATTTACCAAGTAAAATAAATAGGCCAGAAGCTATTATTGTATTTAGTGCCCACTGGGAAGAGGATACAATTAGAATTCAAAGTGCAGAAAAACCGGATATCATGTATGACTACTACGGGTTTCCAAAGGAAGCATACAGTTTAGAATATCCTTGTTTAGGAAATAAAGAGTTGGCAAAAAAAGTTTCCATATTACTTAATGAAAGTAATATAGAAAATATTATGGATCAGGATAGACCATACGATCATGGTTCATACATACCCTTAAAGATGATGTATCCTGAAGGGGATATACCAGTAATTCAGATTTCATTAAATCACAACTTAGACCCTTTAACTCATTTAAAAATAGGGAAAGCTTTAAAACCTTTACTTGAAGAAAATATTCTTTTAATTGGTTCGGGTTTTTCGTATCATAATATGAGTGGATTTGATTTTCAGGGGAAAGATAAAAAAGATTCTATGAATGATAAATTCCAAGATGAACTTATAAAGCAGTGCTGCCTTGAAAAAGACTACGATAAAAGATGGACTAGATTTTTAAACTGGGAGGAGTTTCCTGGAGCTAGATACTGTCATCCTAGAGAAGAACACCTATTACCTCTACTAGTTTGTGTTGGTTTATCAGAAAATAAGGGAATAAAAATTTTTGATGATTACATTTTAGGTAAAAGGGCTACAGCTTTTTTATGGTAGGATAGATATATTATTGTTATAGCTTTTAGAAATATGAAAAGAGGTAAGGATTATGAGTAAATTTTTCCTGATTTTTTTATCTTTTACGCTAATAAACACCATGACAATTTTTTCAAGTAGAAATATGCAGGACCAACCTATTGTAGAAGAGGTTGAGGTAGTTGAAGAAAGCCAAGATGATGAAGAGACAACTACTGAAGATGAAGTAGAGGAGGCTCCATTGGAAGAAACCACTGATGGAACTGAAGATACTACAGAATCTACAATAGATGATCAGGTTCCAGAAGAGGATAATCAAAATGAAAATTCGGAAGAAGAAACACCTGAAGAAGAAACAGAAATACTACCGGATATGGATATTGAACTTACGGATGAAGAAAAGGCTCTGGTATTTAAATACATCGGTAAGATAGATATCGAATATTTGATGAGCTTATCAAGTGATGGTATAACTGAAGATGAAAACTTACTGATAATAGACCACCTTAAAGAAAGACTAACTGAGGAAGAATATGGAGAAGTAGAAGATTTGATTATTAGATTTTTGAATTCTTTAGAATAAAAATAGAAAAAATTTAAAGGAGGTACCATTGAATAAAAAAGTAGTTATAAGAGAACTAAAGAAATATGAAATAAATTTGCCTTTATTTTCTAACTTTAATAGATATCAAGAGGTAACAAAATGCTGGCGTAAAATAGAAGGTGAATGGAAGATTAAAGAGATTTCTTTTATTGATAATTGGGATGAAAACCAATATAAGGACCTGGTAAAATATTTATTAAATACTGTAGATACCGGCGGAACTGTATGGGGAGTATTTAAAGAAGAACTTGTTGGATTTGCATCTCTAGAAAATGAGTTTTTTGGAAGCAAAGACCAATATTTACAGCTTTCCAGTATTCATATTTCTAAAGAATCAAGAGGAGAAGGCTTAGGAAAGAAGTTATTTAAAGAGGTTGTAAAGAAAGCAAAGTCTATAGGGGTGGAAAAACTCTATATTTCTGCTAATTCCTCTATAGAAACAATAGCTTTTTACAAATCTTTAGGCTGTGTAGAAGCAGAAGAATACAATAAAAGATTGGTTGAAGAAGAGCCTTGCGATTGCCAGTTAGAGTATGTAATTAAAAAGGAGAATTAAATCATGGAAGATAAAATTAAAGAATTCACAGAGTTCTTAAATAAAATAGATAATTTAGAAAATAGAGAGAAACTGGAAGAAATATTAGTACATATTTCAGAAACTTTCCCTCAATTGAAAAGAGAAATAAAGTGGAATCAACCTATGTTTACACATCACGGTACTTACATAATAGGCTTTAGTACAGCTAAACCTCATATCGCTATATCTCCAGAGAAATTCACCCTTGATAAATTCCTTGAAGACATCGAAAAATCAGGATATACCAGCAGTAAGATGATCTTTAGAATAAAGTGGACCGATGATGTGGATTACGACTTACTTGATAAAATGATTGCCTTTAATATAGAAGATAAGAAAGACTATGGTAAATTTTGGAGGTGACGGTATTTAGTCATTCCGAACGGATGTGAGGAATCTAAGACTCTTCGCTTCCGCCCTGAGTGACACGAATTTGTCATTCGAACAAATGTGAGGAATCTTAACGAGGGTTATCCTCGTTTTTTTATTATCCAAATATAAATTGATATATTTATAGATATATAGTACAATAAAAATATTAATAAATAAGAGGTGATATAAATGGATAAATATAATATTCTAAGCGATATAGTTTCAATTTCTAGTTTCAATAAAGGTAAAGCAGGTAAGATATTTGATGAAATGAAAAAAACAGGTATGAAAATAGTTGTTAAAAACAATAAACCAGAATGTGTAATGCTAACTCCACAAAAATATGAAGAGTTAATTGAAAAAGTGGAAAATTATGATTTGCTAATGGAAGCTGCTGAAAGATACGAAAAATCTAGCAATAAAGATTTTATTGATGAAAAGGAATTATTGAAAAGATTTAAAATAGAAGATAAGGATTTGGAAGATGTAGAAGTGGAGCTGGATTAATGGTATGGAAAATAGAATATTTACTTGAAGCTGAGAAAGATTTAGAAAAACTAGATAATTCACAAAGACTGATTGTTTTTAAAGCAATAAGAAAAGTTTCTAAGAATCCACTACCTAATTATCAAGGTGGGTATGGTAAACCTTTAGGGAATTATGGTAATACTAAGTTATCAGGATATTTAAAAATTAAGTTAAAAAAACATGGTGTAAGAATTATATACAAAATACTAGAAGAAGAAAAAATAATGAAAATAGTTGTTATTTCGGTAAGAGATAATTACTTAGTATATAAAGAGGCAGAAGATAGGGTAAATGAAGATAGCCTACTTTACACTTAAGGAAACAAAGACTCTTCGCAAATCTCTGGCAGCGCTTTCTTAGCAATCAACCTACAGTTTCTTTGGAAAGCTTTGCATGAGACCTGCTAAAATCTAAAAACCAGATTTTGCTAGGGCTACAAGTGACACGATTCTTGTCATTCCGAAGAATTGAGGAATCTTAATAGAAAAATAAATTGATATATTCATATTTTTTTGAAACTAATATTGATACAATAATTTACCTTTGATATACTATTTATGCATAGGTAAATATTGAATGAAATGCCAGATAAGTACTAATACTAGATATTTGCACTGCAGATATCTTTTTTTGTATTTAAGGGAGTTGCTGATGGATATTAAGAAAAAATTGAAATCATATAAAAATAAAACTATTGTCACTGATGATATTCATAAAATGACGGGATATATAGAGTATGAAGCTTTTGTCCATTTGATAAATGAGCTCATAAATAATGAAGATTTAGAACCTGTAAAGGCCAGTGGATTAAATGGAAGAGTACCTCCTCTATTTAATAAATATAGAAAAATTAAAGAAAAAAAAGACTACACCAATGCTTTGGAAGAAATAAAAAAACTTCACCCTAAATTTGAACATAATAGGTATTTAAATAATCCAAAAGAATATATTAAGTATAGAGATGAGATTTTAGCTCTAAGCAAATTTCTTTGGATTAAAGGTGAAGAATTAAAGAAATCAATGTCCTTAAATGAAAGATCTCTTCAAATATGGGGCAAAGAAAAATTGATAAAAGAAACAAGTACTGTACAAAGCATATTTAATTACAACCATTGGGATATGTCCATGCTAAATTATTTTGAAACTCCTGAACCTTTTTTTGACTATACATATTCTAATAAAAAAGATATGAATATACTAATAGTTGAAAACAAGGATACCTGGTTTAGTTTGAGAAAGATAATGCGTGAAGAAGAATTGAATTATTTATTTAGAAAGATTAATATTATACTCTATGGAGAAGGCAAAAAAATTATTAGAAAAAGAGGACGTCTTGAAGAATATAATGGTATGCTGAAAGGAAGCATCAATAGATATTTCTACTTCGGAGATTTAGATTACGAAGGTATAGATATATTTCAAATTTTAAAAAATTACAATAAAAACTTGGAAATAAATTTATTTGTCGAACTCTATTCATGGATGTTAAGGGAGTCAAAAAACATGAAGCTTCCTAATACAAAGAAGGGACAAAAAAAGATAAATATAGATGAATTTTTAAGTTGTTTCGATGAAGATGACGAGAAAATGATTTTAAATATTCTCGAAAATGGATTGTATATTCCTCAGGAAATATTAAATTATCAGTTGTTAAAAACAAAGATGAAGGAAGGATTATAAAGGTAGATGTATAATTTTTTAGAAGAATTTGAAAAAAGGATGGAAATAGTAGGTATAGTAGAATCTATTGTAAACCGAAAAAACAGAAATATGGAAATTGAAAAATTGTTTAAAGAGCATGATTTCTTGAACCTTGTTTTTTCAGTACTTCTTTATATTATGGAAAAAACCCTTTCTGAAGACAGCGACTGTGATATAAACCACATCTCTAACTTTTTGCTTAGTATACTTCCGGAATATTATAATATAATTTTAGATGAGAATAGAACCGAGGAGATCTCGGATTATATAATTAAAAATGTACTTCAAAATGAAGGATTACCTTACTATTTTAATGCAGTTGATTATGAAAAAAACATTAGAAAAATAATTAGTATAAGATTAATAAAAGATAAGGTAATTGATGAAGATAATGGCCATAGAATAACCTATGCTCTTACAGACCAGGGATATGATTTTTTATTCAGAACAAAAGAAGTAGACCAGGAGATTAAGTTAACTATAGAAGAGTTGAAATTAAAAGAGCTTATCAAAAGAAAGAATTTTAAAAAAGCTTATAACCAAAGTGTTGAAATAATTCATATGGTCAGGCAGAAAAAGAATGATATTCAGAATCTCATAATGCAGATAAAAGAAAATATTTACACCGTAGATGTGGAAGAGTATCAACAGCTAATCAACAGCACATATAACCTACTGGATGAAGAGTATAAGTTGTTGGATGAGATTATGGATATGGCTTTAAAATCTGAGGATAAGATAAGAAAAGACTATGAAGAAAGCAGGGAGTTGGATGATAGTCTAAGGAAGGCCCAGAAAGAAATAAAAAACATCAACATTAACATAAAGGTAATACTCAGTGAGCAGAGAGACTTGATTTTAAGCAGACAAAATTTATCTAAAATATACCTAGATACTATAGGTAATTCCTTTGAATACAGTCTAGAGAATAGATTTGACATAGAAGAACTAGTACTAAAAAACATGGAAAGGTACATTGAAAAGATTGAAGACTTTTGGAAGTTGGTAAATCCTCTTTTTTTACCTAACATACACCAAAACTTAAATATTAGAAGCATCTATGAGCCTCAAGGGATGATAAAGCTGGAAGAGGAAGAAGTAGATGAATACATTGAGAGGGAAGATTTGTCAGAGGATCATGAAAAAGAAAGAGTAGAAAGAATTAACGAAACCTATGTTGAAATATTAGATTATACTTTAAGAATGACTTTAAATAATGAGAATAAAATAAGCTTTAAAGAAATAATTCAGTCTATTAAAGAAGATTCCTTGGTTTTTGAAAAGTTTACGGAGGATAGATTGATATTTACAACGATTTTAAAATTATACGATATAGGAGTCCTTGATTTGTCAAAGTGGAAAGAAAGTGAGGGTAGGGTTGTTATGAACCTATCAGACGAGTTTAATATTGAATACTGTCTCTACCAAATCATGGATAACTACGATTATATATCTAAAATAAAAAGAGTATATTTTATGAAGGAAGAAGAAATACTAAAAATTGAAATGCTTAGAGAAAAAGAAGATGAAGATAATATATTAGAAAAAGTAGAAATATCAAATTTTACTGTGAGGGTGGAAAGAGTAAATGAATAATATAAAAATCGGGGTTCAAATTTTTAGAATACTTTTAGAAAAGGGACAGCTGGATAGAGAGGAACACAGCGATTTATTTATAGAGTACTTAAATTCTGAAGTTCAACAGGTTTTAGATGAATTTGAAGAGGAGATGGAATGTAAGATTATTAAAATCAATAACACCATCTACCTGCTGCCGAACTACGATAACAGTCTCTTAGGATTTAAAAATAAGGATTTTAGACAATGGATAGGTTCAAACGCAAGATTGAGTGATGTTTATCTTTCCTACTATATAGCGATGTTTATACTTTTTAAATTTTACGGCGGAAAAAATAAAAGCCCTAAGCAGAGGGAATTCATGAGAATATTGACTTTAATAGATGAATTGGATAAAAGATTTGAAGTTATAATAAATAAGGGAGCAGAAATGGTCGTAGAAACAGAAGAGGAGTTCGATGTGAATTTAGCAAGTATAGCCAAGCTGTGGAAGGAAAAAATAACTTTGGAAGAAAATAAAAGAAAAACTAAATACGGAACTATACTTAGAATATGCAGTTTATTGGAACAGGAAAATTTGATTAGACTGCTGGACAATAAAAAAGAAATAAGAACAACTAAAAAACTTGATGATTTAATGACCTACTACTTTTTAAACGATAGTAGAATAGAAGAAATAAATAAAATTTTTGATATAAAGGAGGTTGGAAATGCCTCAAATTAATAGGATCAGAATAATAAATTTTTCTTATAACAACGACAGCAGACATATAACTGATGAGGTTTTCGACTTGTATCAAGGAGAAAATGCACTTTTCAACCTTAAAAACGGTGGAGGCAAAAGTGTACTTGTACAACTTATGATGCAGCCAATAGTTCCTAAAACCAGGTTAATGGGTAGAAGAATTGAAGATTTTTTCAAAGGAAGAAAGACTCCTTCCTATATAATGATAGAATGGAAGCTGGAAGACCAGGGAGGATATCTTCTCACCGGCATATGTATAGCAAATAGAGAATCCCAATCCAGATATCAAGAAGATAGCAGCTACAATAGCTTAAAATACTTTACTTTTACTAGCACATATATTTCTTCTAATAAATTTGATATTTTAAGTATACCCTTTGTAAAAAAACAGGGTGAAAGGATATATATTGAAGAATATAAAGAAGCAAGAAATCTTATAACTTCATCTGAAAGCAAATATAATCTTAAGTTTTTTGATTACGATGATAGATTAGAATATAGTAAGCATCTAAATAGCTTTAATATTTCTCAAGACGAGTGGAAGACAATAATTCTTAAAATTAATGAATCTGAAGGGGGAGTTATTGAAATATTCGAAAAGTGCAGAACATCCCAGCAGCTAATGAATGATTGGATATTAAAAACTGTAGAAAAAGTTGTTAATAAAGATGAAAAGGAATTAAAAAAATTAGAGGCAATGCTTGAAAATTTAGCAGATGATATGATAGAAAACGAGAAGTATATTTACGAAAAGGAAATTTTTCAAGATTTTTTAGTTGAATCCAGAAAATATTTTGATAAAATAAACGACTTAGTTCTTTCTATAGAAAAAGAAGAGAAATTAGAGAAAAAAATGGCAGGGCTTTGCTACTTTTTAAATAAAGAAATAGATATTATAAATAAGGAAGTTGATAATAAGGAAAATGAAATATATAAAAGTGAAGAAGAACTAAAAAGAATAGATTTGGAAGAAAAATCTAAAGAATACTATGATATTAAAGGGAAAATTGATGACCTTGATAAACTTCATAAAGAAGACTTATCTAAGTTGGAGATACTAAAGAAAAAAATTGAAAGCCTTGAGAAAGATGAACTTATTTTAAAAGCCTCTGGTGAATTCAAAAAAATAAATGAGCTGAAAAATCAATTAGCAGGATTAATTGAAGAAATAAGAAAAATTAAAAATAGCGATGAAAATAAAGAAAGAATAAAAAACTTAGAATATTCTCTAAAAATTAACTACAAAAATAAAATAGCTAGAGTCAATAATAAAAAATCTAAATTGGAGAAGGATAAGTTAGGTATTATAAAAGTTATTAGTGACTGTGAAAATGAAATTACCACCATAGAAAATAGAAAAAATAAGCTTCACAGTGATGGAGGAAAAATAAAGGGTAAAATTGATGACTTTGAAGAATACGAGAAAAAAATAAAAGAAGAAATAGAAATTAAGTATAACAGAAATCTTCTATATGAAATAGAAGAAGGCTTTAAAGAAAAATATTTAAATTTATTAGGCAATAATATAAATAATCTAAAAGACCACAACAGGGAAGTTAAGGACAGAATAGAAATATTAGAAAAGGAAATAATTGAAACAGAAAAAGAAATAAAGACATTAGAAAAGGAAAACAGTGTAAATCCTATATTAGTAAGTAATATAAAGGGAAAAATTAATAAATACTACAATTTTGAAGAGTCCCTGAAACCGGTTTTAGATAAACATGATATAAAATGGAAGAAAAGATTTAGCCATAATGAAAATAGATTAAATGTAAAAAAATACTTATTAGAACTTAAAGGATTGGAAAAGGATATTTCGTCAAATATCAGTAGCATATTAAAAAACATATCTTCAATAAAAAAAGGAACCCTACATTTACCTGATGAATTCGTGGATTTTTTAGTTGAAGAAGATATTTTGTTTGAAACGGGAGAAAATTATTTAAAAAATCATGAAGAAGGTATTAGAAAAAGCCTGATAAAGAAAAATCCAATGCTTCCTTTTACTTTTATATTCGATGATTTTAACTTGGAAAAACTGAAAAACTGTAAGTTTGATTTGAGTATCTATCAGGTAATACCTTTAACAACTTACAGCCAGTTAAACAATACTCATAATATAAGTAATAGAACAGTAGAATTTTCAGAAGATTTTAATTTTATATGTCTTTTTAATGATAGAATTTTAAGTGGGAGTGATTTAGAATCCTATATAAAAGAACTTCAGGATGAAGTGGAAAATAAGAAAGAACAGATGAGACACTACAGTGTAGAAATTGAAAATACAGAAAAAGATCTTCGGATATTAGATGAGTTTGGTTATGATGAAAAGTATATATATAGTTTAGAAAATAAAAAAGAGGAGATTTCAAAAAGTATTGAATACAATAAAAAAAGATTGAAAGATAGAGAGGGTAATAAGGCTGAGTTAGAAACTTCAATAAAATCATTTAATAATCTAATCAGAGAAAATGATGACAAAATAAAAGCTGAAAATAATAAAGTAATAAAAATAGAGGATTTCTTCCTAAAAAACGAAGAATACATAAAGAATATTAGGGAAAACAAATTAATAATAGAGGAAATATCTAAAATACAAAAAAGAAAAAACAGGATAATAGAAGAGAAAAAAGAAAAAGAAGAAGCCCTTAATAATCATATAAAAAAGCTAGTAATTATAGAGGAAAATATTAATAAAGCAGAAATCCAACTAGAAAAATATTCAGATTCCTCAGGAGGTACTTTAATAGATGAACCTATTGAAAATATGGAGGAAAGTCTGAGGGTTTTAAAAAGTAAAATAACTAGAGACCTAGACCAGTTGGAAAAGCAAAAATCAAAGGTATCAAAAGAAATAGAAGAGAAGGAAGCAGTTTTGAAATCTTATGATTTATATGAAGAAGACTATATTCAAGTAAGATACGACTATCATAAACTAATAGATATTCAAAAAAGCATAACAAGCCTTAGTAAGGAAGAAAAAGAGCAGTCTCAGAGATGTCAAGAAATATATATTAAAATAAACAGACATGAAGCCAAACTAGAAACTATTAAAGAAGGTATAGAAAAAGTATCTAAAATTCTTGAGCCTTCACAAATAATGATGAACTTTAAAGAAAGAAGGAAAATAGAAAAAGAAAAAATTGGAGTAGAAAAAAATCAAATTGTTAAATTAACAAAAATAAGAAATGAGTACAATACTATATCAACAAAAATACAGGTTAAAATAGAGATTAAAAACTTTATGGAAAAGGGATACACGGTAAATATAAATCCCAAGGCAGATTACATACAATTGAACAAAGACCTTAAAAATATAGAGGAAGAAAATGAAATTTATGAAAAAAATGTAAGAAGAAGATACTATAGTATTAAAGGGAAATATAAAAATAAAAACATAAATATAGACAATATTTTTTCAGGACTGGAGCTCATAATAGAAAAGGCAGAATCTGATAAAGATAATTATATAAAATTGGGAGAAAAACTTTTATTCAACAACGAGCTTCTTGAAAATATGATAGCGGCTTGTGAAACTAGACTTGAAAATTTAGAAAAAAACAAAAAAGACATGGTTCAGCACAGTTATCTCCAAGGAAAACAGGTTTATGAAGAAATACAAAAAATACCTGAAAATTCAAAAGTTAAGCTTGAAGGAAAATCAAGGTCTATACCTATGCTTAGGATAAGAATGGAAGAGCTTGAAGAAGTGGAATATGATAATATTGTAAAAATGAAGGCCTACATAGAAAACTGTATAGGTATAATAAAACAGGATATGAAGGATAATGTAAAGACGGAAGATATACGAAAAAAAATAAACAAATATATGTCTACTAGAGAGCTTTTGAATGTTATTTCAGATTTAGGGAAAATGAGCATCAGTGCCTACAAGATTGACCTAAATACTAAAAATAGCGGCTACAAAAAGTGGGAGCAGGTTATGAAAGAAAATTCAGGTGGAGAGAGATTTGTATCTTTTTTTGCAGTACTTGTAGCCTTGATGTCTTACACTAGGACCAGTGCAAAGGCAGTTGATGACTATAAAAGAAATAGAGATACCAAAGTCCTTATAATGGATAATCCCTTTGGCCCTATTTCCTCAGAACACTTACTTAAGCCTTTATTTAACATTGCTGAGAAGTACAATACCCAGTTAATATGTCTAACGGATTTAAAGCAAAATTCTATCTTGAACTGCTTTAATCTTATATACATGATAAAGATAAGACAAAATGTTTTTGGTACTAACGAATATCTGCAGCTTGAGAAGCAAATAAAAGATGGAGCAGATATTAAAACTGATGAAATGCTTGAAAAGGCTGTATTTCAAACTGAGCAAATCCCCTTAGTATAAAGACTCTTCGCTTCCGCTCTGGCAGTCGCTTTCTTACCAATCAACCTACAGTCTCTTGGGAAAGCTTTGCATGAGACCTGCTAAAATCTAAAAACCAGATTTTGCTAGGGCTTCAAGTGACACGATTATGTCATTCCGAACGGATGTGAGGAATCTTTAAGCAGCTAAGATACTTCGTTCCTAAGTATGACAGCTGCTATTATAGTCCTAGGCCATCTTTTTAGCACGGCCTAGTTCTCTTTCATAATCTAAAACTTTTTCTATTATATTGTCGGCGACATTAGAGATGGTGCTGATATTTTTTATTTCAAGGTCGCAGTATTCCTTATAAAGGTCGATTCTTTCGTTGTAGAGTTCTGTCAGAACTTTCTTTCCGTCGGCAAGCAAAGGTCTGGTGTCGGTATCTATATCCGCAAATATATTTTCAAGAGGTCTGTTAAGAAAAACTATCACAGAATTTTTCCTAAGGTGGGAGATGTTTTCTTTTCTTTTAACTATTCCACCGCCGGTTGCTATAATATGAGAATATTTTCTGCTCAATTTTTCAGAGTATTTTGTTTCAGCATCTCTAAATATATTTTCATCCACAGCGAACATCTCTTTGATAGTCTTTTTTTCATTTTCTTCTATGTAAATATCCATATCTATGAGATTTTTATTTAATTTTTTTGCTATTTCTCCACCTAATGTAGTTTTCCCGCATCCGGGCATTCCTATAAGAACTATGTTTTTCTTCACTAGATTTCCTCCTAAAAAATTCCCTGCTTCTTCAGATTTAATTTTTTTGATTACTACCGAACCGATTTCTTCTAAAAGAATTAAATTTATAAATCCAGAAATATTTTTCTTATCATATTTTATAGAATTTAGTATGCCTTCTACTACTATATTTGGTAGTTTGAAGTCTATATTAAAGTTTTCTAAAATTCCTTTTATTTTTTCAGAAGTACCGGATTTTGTAAATCCAAGTTCTTCGCTTCTAAGAGTAATATTGTACATTCCTACTGCTACGGCTTCACCGTGGGAATAGTTGTAGTTAGTAGATCTTTCGATGCCATGGGCAAAGGTATGACCGAAGTTTAGGATCATTCTGCTACCTCTATCTTTCTCATCTTTCTCTACTACTTCTTGTTTGATGCTGCAACAGGTAAATATTATATCCTCTATATTATCAAATAGCTGACTTGTATTTTTGATTGCCATTAGCTTATCAAATAGTTGAGTATCTTTAATACAGGCGTATTTGATTACTTCTCCTAAGCCGTCTTTTATGTATCTTTCTTCTAGAGTTTTTAGAAAATCGGGATCTATTATTACTTTTTTAGGATGGTGGAAATTACCGACTAAGTTTTTCCCTTCTTTTAGGTTAATACCTACTTTTCCACCGATGCTGGAATCAATTTGTGCTAGCAAAGTTGTAGGAACCTGAATATAGTCTACACCCCGAAGGTATGTAGCAGCAGCAAATCCACCTAAATCTCCAACTACACCTCCGCCAAAGGCAAGGAGTAAGTCTCCTCTAGTTAGGTTAAAATCAAGAAGTTTTTTATAAATTTTTTCCAGAGCAGTAAAGGATTTACTATCTTCTCCAGCTTTTACCTTAATGATGTCTATTTCAAATTTGGAATTTTCTAAAATCTTTTCTAACTTTTCTCCGTAGATTTGGTACACATTTTCATCGGTTATAATAGATATTTTCTTATTTTTGTATACCTGGGATATTTCCTCTTCTATATTTTCAAAGATTCCTTTTTCTATTACTAGGTCGTAGCTTTGAGCTTTTAGATTAACAGTTAATTTTTTCATTTTCCATATCCTTTCTTCGGAGAGTACTTTTTTTAAAGATTTCTTTTAGTTGATTTTGGTCTTCTGATTCTATAATATCATAAATTTTATTTATATCATCTCTAAACACTTCTAGTTCTTTTAAAATGTTTAATTTATTATCATTGATTAGCTCACACCAAAGATTAGAATTGATTTTTGCAACTCTCGTCATATCTTTGAAGCTTCCCCCAATGCCGCTAATACTTTCGTCCAAGTTTTTATTGTTCATTAAAGCACAGGCTATAATGTGAGGGAGCTGACTTGTGAATGCTATCTTTGTATCGTGGTTTTCCGGAGTCATTGTAGTTATTTCTTTAAAACCCATTGATTTTATTAATTTGGTTAATATTTTTAAAGCCCTTTTATTTGTATTATTTTCTGGAGTAATGATATATTCGCAGTTTTTTAAAATTTTATCATCGGAGTTTTCATATCCAGAAAGTTCTTTTCCAGCCATAGGATGGCCGCCTATAAAGATAACATCTTCAGGTAAAAGATTTTTAATTTCTCGAATAATACTGGTTTTTATACCACTGGTATCTGTAACAATAGCCTCAGGTTTAAAATGTACTGAATTATTTCTAATAAAATCTAAAGTTGCTTTAGGATAAGTTGATAGAATTATGATATCTGAATTTTCCAAAGGAAATTTGCCCTCTGTAAATCCCTTATCTATAACCTTTTCTTTCTCTGCATATTTCAAAGTTTTTTCATCTATATCTACTGCCCATAAGTTTTTTACTCTTACATTTTTTCTTATGGATTTAGCAATAGAGCCACCAATTAATCCTAAACCAACCAGGGTTATATTTAGATTTTTAAAGTCGATGTTATCCATTTTGTCTACTCCTTTATTATATTTCTCGTCCTTCTATCTGAGCCAGTACTTTTAATTTATCCATTAAGTTATTAAACCTATCAGGCTTTACCGATTGATTGCCGTCGCAAAGTGCGTTTTTAGGGTCGTTATGAACTTCTATTATTAAACCGTCGGCACCAGCTACTACAGCTGCTTTTGTCAAAGGTTCAACCATCCACCAAAGGCCTGTAGAATGAGATGGATCAACTATAACTGGCAGATGACTTAATTTTTTTATAGCTGGAATAGCACTTAGGTCCAAAGTATTTCTTGTATATTTTTCAAAGGTTCTGATACCTCGTTCGCAAAGGATTACATTTTCATTCCCACCGGACATTATATACTCAGCAGACATAAGGAGTTCTTCAATAGTTGCAGACATACCTCTTTTTAGAAGGATAGGTTTATTAGTTTTTCCTAGTTCTTTTAAAAGGTCAAAATTCTGCATATTTCTTGCCCCTACCTGGATTACATCTACGTTTTCTACAAATTCCTCAATAAGGTCTGTAGACATAATTTCACTTACAATAGGAAGTCCTGTTTTTGCTTTTGCTTTTTTCAATAATTCTAAACCATCTAGTTCCAGCCCTTGGAAGCTATATGGAGAAGTTCTTGGTTTGAAAGCTCCGCCTCTTAAAAATCCAGCTCCCGATTCTTTTACCGACTTGGCTATACTGAGTATCTGATCTTCGCTTTCAACCGAACATGGTCCAGCAATGATACTAAGTTTTTTACCACCGATTGACTGATTGCCAACCTTTACTTCAGTATTTTCCGGATGAAACATACGATTTGATTTTTTGTAGGGTTCCTGAACATGGAGGACCTTATCAACAGCGTCATTTCGCTGGAAAATACCCTCATCTATTTCACTGGTATCACCTACTACACCGATAATATGGTAGTTTAATCCAATGGATTCGTGTTCAGTACATCCTTTTTCTCTAATCATTTTCTTTACTTGGTTTACATCTTCTTGAGAAGCTGTGTTTTTCATTACTAGTATCATTTGTTAACCTCCTATTTGATTTAATATAATAAAAAAGAGCCCTTATAAAGGACTCTTACAGTATTTCTGTTTTGAGAATTTCGTTTAAATTGGGTTAAATAAAGCTGTAGCTCAACCTATGTTTAAATCCTTTATAAATATATCTATGCAATTTTTGTACGCTAAAATAAAAGTAATAATAATAATTACTTGCAAAATAGCTAAAATATTCAACTGCATAAAATTTACTTAAAGACAACATAGTTTTTCTCCTCAAAATATTTATAATTTTTAACATTCTACCATATAGAGAAAAATTGTCAATGGGATTTTTAATATTTATAAAATATAATTTATCTTTAATAGTTTTATGAGTTGAGATTTAACTATTTTAAATACTGTAGCTTCCCAGTATTTTCAAGTATGGTAAGTCTTTCTCTAAATCATTTAAAACATTTGAAACTTTTTCGTCTAAAATATTTCCATCAAAGTCTAGATAAAATAAATACTTCCAAGGGCTACTCATATCAGGACGGGAATATATAGTAGACAAGCTCAAATTATTTTTAGCAAACAGCGATATTACCTTATCTAAAGCCCCGGCCTTGTGGGGTACCTTAAATAAAATACTAATTCGGTTGTGATTTTTGTCTTTTATTAATTTTTTTGATATTGCGGCAAACCGGGTGTAATTTTCCTTTGGGTTTAATTCTTCTTTTAGGACTTTTAGTCCGTAGTGTAAGGCAGCTTCCTTGGAACATAAACAGGCTTTAGTCTTATTTTTTTCATCTCTTATTTTTTTAGCTGCAACAGCTGTATTTATTTCATTGACTAGTTTTAATTTATGTTTTTTTAGATAATTTTTACACTGCATAAGTGCCTGGGGGTGGGAATGAACTTCCAATACATCTTCTAATTTCCCATCATAAGTACCAGCAAGGCAGTGGTCGATTTTACGGATATATCCGTAGTTGATGTAAAGATTGTACTCTAAAAGCAAATCGTAGACCTCATTTACATATCCTGCTTTTGTATTTTCTATAGGGACTACTCCAATATCAGTATTTCCATCGTGAACGTCTTGAAAGACATCTTCGAAAGTTTCCTTGCTTATTAATTCAGCCTTTTCAAATAAGGCTTTTGATGTAAGGTGAGAATAGGCAAAAGGTAGACCTTGGTAGGACACCTTCTTCACTTTGTTTTCTTTTTTTCTTACTAGATTTGATTTTAAATTGTTCATTTCTACCACCTTTCTTAAAATTAAATATAAAAAAACCTTTCAATCCAAATATATTAAATATATAGGGACGAAAGGTTTATAATCTATTTCGCGGTACCACCCGATTTCAGCAAATAAATGCTGCACTTAATCAAATACGAGGTAAAAACCTGATATTCTATCCTAATAACGTTGGAAAACGACAAAACCTACTTAATTCAGTTCGTAGCTCAAGAAGGAACTTCAAAATGATTCTACTAATATTCACTTTCAGTCTAAGGTGAATACTCCCTAATAGCTTCTTCAAATTTACTTTCTTCTTTCACAGCTTTAATTTATTAAATTTTCTTAATACTATAACAAGATTAAATTCTTGTCAAGAAATACTTTGAAATTAATCATATTTTCTTTTAATCAAGATTTGAAAGTTCCAAAGCTACCTTGGCTGCAAGTCTTGCATTGTTGTAAACAAGTTGAATGTTGGATTCAAGACTTTGACCTTCTGTAATATCTTTAACCTTTGATAGTAAAAATGGGGTTGATTCTTTTCCCTTGATTCCTTTTTTGTTAGCTTCTATTATTGCATCCTGTATGGCTTTATTGATTAAATCGTGATCCATTTGGTACTTTTCTTCTATAGGATTTGCTACAACCATGCCTCCCCTTAAGTCTAAATCCCATTTTGTCTTGAGGGCTTTTGCAATTTCATGAGGACTATCAACCTTGTAGTCAACATTGAAACCGCTTTTTCTAGTGTAGAATGCAGGCATTTCTTCAGTATTATATCCTACGACAGGAACTCCGTTGGTTTCTAAGTACTCTAACGTAAGTCCTATGTCCAGGATTGATTTGACCCCTGCACATACTACTGCAACGTTGGTTCTCGATAATTCTTCTAAATCAGCAGATATGTCAAAGGTTTCTGATGCTCCTCTGTGTACTCCGCCTATACCTCCTGTAGCAAAAACTTTTATACCAGCTAGGGCAGATATTATCATGGTAGATGCTACAGTAGTTGCCCCGTCCATTTCTTTTGATATTATAAATGGAATATCCCTTCTTGAGGTTTTCAAAACATTTTCAGCTTTTCCTAGGTATTCAATTTCTTCCTCGGAAAGACCTACTTTAATTTTACCTTTTATTATGGCTATGGTTGCCGGTACTGCTCCTTCTTTTTTGATGATTTCCTCTACTTTTAATGCTGTTTCTACGTTTCGAGGATAGGGCATACCGTGGGATATAATAGTGGATTCTAGTGCTACCACCGGTTTTCCATTCTTTAAAGCATCCTTTACTTCTTTGCTTACTTCTAAATATTTTTCATACATAATTTTACCTCCTCTAATTTTTCTTTTATTTTCTCTGGTGACATTTCTGGATTGATTGTCTCCTTATGTGATAGGGCTATAAGGGAAGCTCCTGTAGCTATTTTTGCACTTTCGTATATGTTCAGGTTTCTCATACTGCAGTAGGCTAAGGCAGCTGTAAAGGCATCACCGGCTCCTGTAGTATTTTCAGGTTGAATATTTTCAGCCTTGTAAATACCTCTTGTATTTTCGTCAGCGAAAAATACTCCTTCTTCTCCCAGGGTAATAAAAACTTGCTTAAGTCCTTTTTCTTTTAGGTGATTCCAGTTTCTTATTAGGTCATCGTCCTCATTGATTTCTATACCTGTAAGGGCTGCAGATTCAAGCTTATTAGTCTTGAGTGTGTTTATTTTTCCTAAAGATTCTTTTACCTTAACTGCCTTTGCCGTAGAAACGGTATCTAAATAAAAATCCGTTTCTTGAAAATTATCTAGAAGATATTCTAAAATTTTTTCAGGTATGTTTGTATCTAGTAAACAAATTTTGGAATCTTTTATTAGGTTTTCGTTGTCTAAAATTTGCTCTATGGTCATCTTATCGTAAATATCCATGCTGGAAATAGCTACCGACATGTCCTGGTTTTCATCTAAGATAGCTAAGTAGGTAGAGGTGCTGCCCTCTTTTATAATCCGACAAGCGGTCGTATCCAGGCCTATTTTTTTGGCTTCATCTAAGATTTTTTTGCCGTAGATATCGTCACCTAATATACTTATAAGTTTTGTATCTACACCCAATCTTACAAGGTTTTCGGCGATATTTCTTCCAACTCCACCTAAGGATAGTTTTACACCTCCTATATTGGAGTCTTGAGGAATTAGCTTAGAGTAGGGATAGCCTACAATATCGATATTTACTCCACCGATTACCACTGCATAATCATTATTTACATCCATGGCATCTCCTTTGAAAATTTGTTTTAAAAAAATACTTAATATAATATATATACCCTATTAGATTTAAAATATATGAATTTGTATATTTTGTTTTAAAATATTTCATCCTGTGATATATTTTACTTATGATAAAAAATTTTGGAGGACAAAAATATGAAAAAAACACCCTTAATAATTGATTGCGATCCGGGAGTAGATGACGTACTCGCTATAGTCATGGCAAAGTATGTTGATAAGTTTGATATAAAAGCAATAACTTCTGTATCGGGAAATGTAGGAATAGACTTAACTACTAGAAATGCTCAACTGATAGCAGGCTTGCTTGATCTAAATTGTATAGTAGCAAGAGGAGCAGAAGAACCCCTTGTAAAGCCTAAAAGAGAAGCTGGCCATGTTCACGGAGCCGATGGTATAGGTGGTACTCTTGAGATGTTTCCAAAAGATTGTGGGAAAAACCTATCAAAAGATAGTGCATTAAATGTACTTAGGGATACACTTATGAAATCTGATGAGAAAGTTTCTATAGTTGCCATAGGACCCCTTACAAACATAGGCCTTTTACTAAAAACCTATCCAGAAGTGAAGGAAAAAATAGAAGTTATCAGTATAATGGGTGGAGCTATAAATAACGGGAATGCTACCCCCTGCAGCGAGTATAACTTTTTAGTTGATCCTGAAGCAGCAAGTATTGTATATAAAAGCGGAGTACCTTTAATAATGGCGGGAATAAACCTTACGGTAAAGGTAACCTTAACTGATGAAAATTTAGAAGAAATAAAAAAGATCGGTACCAACCTATCTGAAATAGGACATAAGATGATATTAGATTACACAAAGGATGACCCTGCTATTCACGATCCATGTGCCGTACTGGCCTTATCCCATCCTGAAATGTTTGAATGGGAAGATCTGTATGTCCAGATAGATACAAGAGAAGGCTTTACTCAGGGTATGTCCTATGCAGATTACAGACTTAGAGACCCTAAAAAACCTAATTGTAGAGTCCTTACGAATATTGATTTGGATAAATTTAGAAGATTTACTGTAGAATCATTTAAATAATAGGGATAATTTGAAGGTGTCTTAATCTAAGGAGGAGTTCGATGAAAATTTTAGTTACTGGTGGATTGGGATTTATAGGAAGTCACACCTGTGTAGAACTAATAAATAAAAATCACCAGGTGGTAGTAGCGGATAATCTTTCCAACAGTAAAATAGAAACTTTAGAAAGAATCGAAAAAATTACTGGAACAAAGCCGGTTTTTTATAAAATAGATGTGACGAAAGAAGAACTGGTGGAAGAAATATTTAAAAAACATGACCTAGATGGAGTAATACACTTTGCAGGATATAAGGCTGTAGGAGAGTCTGTTGAAAAACCTTTAGAATACTACTACAACAATGTAGTAAGCACGATGGTATTGGGTAAAATATGTTTAAAGCATGGAGTTAGTAAGTTTGTTTTCAGTTCTTCTGCTACGGTATACGGAGACCAAGAATCGCCCTTTAAAGAGGATATGGAGCTTATGGAAACCACAAATCCCTACGGTGAAACAAAGGCTATGAGCGAAAGAATTTTGAAGGATACAGCTAAGGCTAATGAAGACTTTGGAGTCTCTCTCCTAAGATACTTTAATCCTGTAGGAGCCCATGAGAGTGGACTTATAGGTGAAGATCCAAATGGCATTCCAAATAACCTTATGCCTTTTATTACAAAGGTAGGAAAGGGTGAATTGGATAAACTATATATTTTTGGAAATGACTACGATACGGTAGATGGTACAGGAGTAAGAGACTATATACATGTAGTAGATTTGGCAGAAGGTCACGTCGCTGCATTGGAAAACTTGAATCCAGGTATAAATATATATAATTTAGGCACCGGGAAAGGTACTTCAGTTCTTGAAATGGTAGATGCCTTTAAGAAGGTAAATAAAGTCGATGTGCCTTATGAGATCGTCCAAAGGCGAAAGGGAGATATAGCCAAATCCTTTGCTGATGTATCAAAGGCTGAAAAAGACTTGAAGTGGAAAGCCAAGAGAGGTATTGAAGAAATGGTAAGAGATGCCTGGAGATTTGAAAATAGCTAGATATTTTCTCCTTTATAATCGTATATTTCATATTCTTCCATAGGGAGAAGTTTTGTATATATTTTAAAACCAGTATAAAAACCAATTAAGGTACCTATAACTACAAAAGGAATATAGATACTTTCAGGCCATTCTTTAAAGAATGGTCTGTATTTTAGGTAGAAGTAATTTCCATCGATTATAGGATTCAAAAAATACACAAAGGCAAAGTATATTAAAAAATACATTGAACTTTGCTTAAATTTTCTATAAGTTGGACGCCATCCGTAGGCGATATAGGCAAACCAGGGTAAAAGTATGGTCACAGCGTGGTTTATCACATAAGAAATGCCAACGGCATGGTAGACAGGGTAAATTCTTTGAGGGTATAGGAAAGAACCGTAGGCATATAAGCCGAAGTAAAACATAGTATCCATAACGCGAATATCTTTGGTTATTAGAAAATAAATCCCTAGTAAAGAAGAAATTCTGCATATATGTAAAGGCAGGGCTTCTCCGGGGTTAAATCCTGTTTCTAAAAAATACCATGTGTATAAAAGAACCTGTTGAAAGACAGATAGGGCAAGGATGCCTCTGGCGGTTCTATCTGGATTTTTTCTTATTTCATTTCTTTTAACTACAAGAAAAGTGAGGGCAGTCAAAAAAATTGCCATATATATAAAATGATGGATATCTAAAGGTTTAATAAACTCTACATTTTCATCCCAAAATATATTCATTCCAACCTCCTGGTTCTTTATAAATAAATCATATCACAAATTAATTGCCCTTAAAAGTTAAAAGAAGGTTATATTAATCAGTATTTCTTGAGTAAATAGGTAATTTATTATAAAATCTTAATGGACTAAGCAGTAAAATTTTATATAATTAAAACATCAAATTAACGGGGAGAATTAAATGAAAAAAGATATTTACGTAATGTGCGGGGGTAAATCAGTAGAACACGATGTTTCTCTTATTAGTGCATCTGCTATTATCAATGCTTTAGATAGAAATAAATACAATGTAAAAGTAGTATATATAAATGAAAAGGGATACTGGAAAAATTTAGGAGTAGTAGAAGAAAAAATTGAAAAACCTGAAGACCTAATAGTTATGGATGAGAGTATAAATCCTAATTCCATAAACAAAGTAATAGAAGAGATGGTAAATAATGACAGAGAAAAAGTTGTATTCCCTGCCTTGCACGGAACCTACGGAGAAGATGGCAATATACAGGGATTTTTAAACGTGCTGGATATACCCTTTGTTGGAAACGATGTTACTTCTTCAGCTGTAGCTATGGATAAGGCTTTATCTAAGGATATTTTAAAATTAAAGAATATACCTCAGGCGAATTATTTTTATTTTACTGAAGTGAAGTGGCATAGGGATAAGGATTATTTAATAAACCAAATCGAAAATAAATTTGCCTATCCAATTTTTGTAAAACCATCTCGTTCCGGTTCCAGCATTGGTATTAATAGGGCTGAAAATAGAGAAGACTTAGTTAGATATACAGAAAATGCTTTCAACTTCGATACCAAGGTAGTAGTAGAGGAAGAGATAATTGGTAGGGAAATGCAGGTTTCTGTAATAGGAAATGAAGAACCTAGGGTATCCGTAGTCGGAGAATTTATTCAGGAAAAAAGATTCATGGATTATAATTCTAAATATATAGACGGTAAACTTGTCCAGGTCATACCGGCAAATCTTTCTAAAAAGACCAGTGAAGAAATGAGAAAGTTATCAATTCAAGTTTATGAAGCTCTAGGGTGCAACGGATTGGCAAGAGTTGATTATTTTGTAGGTGAAAATGAAAAATACTACATATGCGAAGTAAATACTATGCCTGGCTTTACACTTAAGAGCATGACTCCTGTGCTATGGCAAAAAACCAACGACACCACCTACACCAGTCTCTTAGATATACTAATAGACTATGCATTAGAACACTATAACAAGAGAAATTCTCTTATTTACACCCGGGAGGAAAAGAATGATAAAAAGAAAGTTATCTAAAATTGAAAAAATGGTAGATGGGAAACTTACAAAGGATGACTATATAGATTTAGAAATAAAAGGCATATCAATCGATACTAGAACCATAGAAAAGGGACAGCTTTTCATACCTATAGTAGGAGAAAATACCGACGGTCACAAATACATACAGGCTGCAGTGGATAAGGGTGCTGGTGCATCTTTATGGAATGAAGATGTCCCCCTGCCGGAAATAGACTTTCCCTTTATACTGGTAAAAGATACAACAAAGGCTCTTCAAGATTTAGCTTCTAATTACAATAAGCAGGTTGGAGCTAAGGTTATTGGAATTACTGGGAGCAATGGTAAAACTTCAACAAAGGATATAATTGCAAGTATTTTAGAAACCAAATTCAATACTCATAAAACTTCCGGTAACTACAACAATGAATACGGTCTACCTTTAACCTTGCTATCCATGAATGAAGATACTGAAATGGCAGTGCTGGAAATGGGAATGTCTGCTTTAGGAGATATTAAACTTCTTTGTGAGATAGGACTACCAGATATAGGTGTAATTACTAATTCAACGGATGTTCATATAAACGACTTGGGAAGTGTGGAAAATATATTAAAAGCAAAGATGGAAATAGCCCAGGGAGTTAAGGATGAGGGAATCATAGTACATTTAGGAGACAGTCCTCCTTTAAAGAAGGCAGTGGAAGAATTAGACAGAAATATAGAAAAAATCTCCTTTGGAGAAAATACATCTAATGATTATGTAACAGAATACTTAGGTTCTGATAACGAAGGCATAAAATTTAAGGTAAAGGATAATGAACTATACCTTCCCATGCTAGGTAGACATAATATATACAACGGAGCAGCGGCTTTTACAGTTGCTGAACATTTGGGCTTTAGTACCAATGAAATTAGGGAAGCTATACTTAATGTAGACAGTACCGGACTTAGAAATGAACTGGTAAAGGGAGAAAATTTTCACGTATTAAATGATGCTTATAAATCAAACCCTACCAGTCTTCGCTTTGCTTTAGAGACCTTGTACGATTTAGAAGGTTACAAGCAGAAGATAGTGGTCCTGGGAGATATGTTTGGTACTGGAGAAGATGAGGTTGAAAATCATCTTCAGATAGGAAAAGAAATTGATCCTAATCAAGTTGATTTAATATTTACCTTAGGTGAATTAGGAGAAAATTTTGCTAAAGGTGCTGAGAAAAACTTTTCTAAAGATAGGATATATACATATAGAAAATTAAAGGAACTTGGAAAATCCTTGAAACCATTAATAAAAAAGGATGCATTGATTTTAATTAAAGGTTCTAGAATTTTGGAAATGGAGAGAATCTTAGATATAATCATGTAGTAGAATTTGTGTATTTAAAGTTTAAGATAAGGAGAGAGTATGATAGATAAAAATAAATTAAAAAAAATGACTCTAATTGCCCTAGTAGATATTGGAGCCTCTTTATTTTACTTTGGATATTTAATTCAAGAGTTTAGAATTACCCTATCGGTTATAACTCTCCCGGTGCTTTTATACATATATAGGGAGTTAAAACCCCTTCCTACAGTTGTTTACGTAGGTATAATAAGTATACTGGGTAGAAGTTTTTTTATGACTTTATCGGGATACACTTTTCTTGAAGCTTTCAACGGCAGCTACCCGGAAATGGGATTTTACATACTTTACGGGCTGATTTATCAGTATTTTTACAACAGGTACAAAGGTCTGGATTATACAACATGGTTTGCAGCTATAGTATCCTGTGATTTTTTAGGAAATATGGCAGAGATAATGACTAGAGCTTTAATTACTGGGAATTTTGAACCATTAAAAGATACCCTCACTTTACTTCTTATTGCAGTTATAAGAGGTGGTATAGCTTTTATGATTATACTGGCTATGCACTACTACCGTTTGCTTCTAAAAAGAAAGGAGCACGAGGAAAGATACAGGCGGCTGGTTGCATTTTCCTCAGAAATGGAAAGTGAAATATACTACATGAATATGAATTTGGACTTTGTAGAAAAGGTAATGTCCAACTCCTATAATTTATACGAAAAACTCGCTAAAGAAGAAAACTTAAAAGAAGAAGCCCAAGTAGCTTTGAATATAGCCGAGGAAGTCCACGAGGTTAAGAAAAACTACATAGGTGTTATCGAAGGTATGGAAGACATCATGGGAAAGAGAATCGAACAGCGAAGTATGAATCTTAAAGATATTGTAGAAATTCTTAAAAATATAATGTATGCTTATATTAACAAGAATGATTTGGATATCCAGCTGGATTTCATAATTAGAGAAGATGTTAAAATTCAAAAACACTACTATATAATGTCTATTTTAAGGAATCTCCTGATGAATGGATTGGAATCCATAGGGGAGGGTAAAGGTAATGTTGAAATGACTTTTGAAAAATTGGATAATTTCGGAGTATTTAAGGTGAAGGATACCGGAAGAGGCATAAAGGACAAAAATTTAGAATATATTTTTCACCCGGGATTTTCCACAAAATTTAAAGAAGGTTCAGGAGATATAAAAAGAGGTATAGGACTGACCCTAGTAAAGGATATAGTAGAAAAAGAATTCAAAGGAAAAATAACCGTATCATCAGATGAAAAATTTACAGAATTTAAAGTTGTAATTCCTTTAGTTGGAGGGGAAATTATTTGAATCGTGTATATATAGTTGATGATGATATTGCCGTAGTAAAAGCCTTAGAAAACATTATAGAAGATAAGGACCTTGGAAATGTTGTAGGATTTAATACAGACGGCGTAGAAGCTGTAAAGGAAATAAAAAACCTAATTCCTGACATTGTCCTTGTAGATTTTCTTATGCCTAAAATTGAAGGTGTAGAGCTGGTAAAGAAAATTAGGGAAGAAAATTTGGATATAAAATTTGTAATGATATCTCAGGTTGATTCTAAAGATATGGTTGGAAAAGCTTATAAAAGTGGTATTGAGTTTTTTATAAATAAACCTATTAATATCATAGAAATAGAAAGAGTAATAAAAAACGTATCTAGAACCTTACAAATGGATAGGAAGCTAAAGTCTATAGAAAGTTTATTTAGAAAAGAAAAAGAAGTAGAAAGACAAGATAATAGAATAGATAGGGATGAATTATATATAAAATCTATTTTGAGTAGGTTAGGTATAATGGGGGAAAAAGGATCTGAAGAGATACTGAAAATATGCAATTATCTTATTAAATCTAAGTCCAGTATAATGGATGTCAAATTAAAAAAATTATGCGATATAATATTTGAAAATCCTGCAGCAGCAGAACAGCGTATAAGAAGAGCTGTAAAGAAAGGACTCTCAAATATGGCCAACCTTGGGATAGAAGACTATTTAAATGAAACCTTTACAAGGTACTCCAATAGACTTTACGATTTCCAAGAAGTAAGGGCTGAAATGGATTATATAAGAGGGAAAAGTAAGACCCCTGGAAGAATTAGTGTAAGAAAATTTATAGATGGGTTAATGATTGAAAAAGATGTAGGTAATAGTTAATAATTTATCAAACATTTATAAAAATACAAAATAATTTGATTTATATTGAATTATTTTGTATTTTTTTGATTTTTTGAAGGTAAAATGTATTGAAATCCTTTTCCGAGAGAAAATTTATAAATGTAATTTAATTTTTATTATTGAAATATTAAATTGCTTTAGCAATTTTAATATAAAAAAATATTTTAGGAGGAAAAATTATGGATTACGGTTGGTTGGCAATTTTACCACCCCTTGTAGCAATAGTTTTGGCTTTTACTACAAAAAGAGTACTTATATCACTTTTCTTAGGAGTTTTTACCGGTGGACTTATAATTTCGGGATTTAATCCCTTCGGCGGAGCAGCATACACTTTAGATACGGTAATAGGTTCCATGACGGATTCATGGAATGCAAGTTTACTACTTTTCAACTTACTTATGGGTGCCGGTGTGGCTTTTATATGGCGTCTGGGAGGTAGTGAAGCACTGACAGTTTGGGCTAGAAAAAAGGTTAAGACTAGAAGATCTGCCGGTGTAGGAGCATGGTTGCTTGGTATCTTAATATTTTTTAATGACTATGTAAATGCAGCAATTGTTGGTAATGTTTTTAGGGATATTAGTGAGGAACACAAGATATCATCAGAAAGATTGTCCTACGTTCTTGACTCTACAGCAGCTCCTGTAGCTACTTTTTTCATATCAGACTGGATTGCATTCCAAATAGGAATGATAAACCAAGGTATGGAAACAGCAGGTATTACAGGACTTTCAGCTTTTGAAGGATACTTACACAGTATACCTTTAAACCTGTACTGTATTTTTACTGTAATCTTTGTAGGAATGCTTGTTATTTCAGGAAAAGACTTCGGTCCTATGCTTAAAGCAGAACACAGAGCAATGACAGAAAATAAAATAGTAAGAGATGGTGCAAAACCTATGATGGATGTAAACTACGAGTTAGGAGAGCCTAAGAAGGTTAAACCTATGCTTTTGACATTTTTCCTACCTCTAATCGTACTTGTAGGTGTTACCCTATTTGGATTTTGGTTTACCGGTAAAGGTGCTGGTGGACTTACAGATATCTTAGGAGCTTCTGACCCAGCTAAAGCTTTACTGTGGGGAGCATTTGCCATGACAGTAACAGGTATAGTAATGGCCGTTGGAAACAAGATTATGGATCTAGGGGAAGCAATGGATACATTTTTAGATGGATTAAAGCTTATGCTTTTAGCCTGTGTTATACTAGTTCTAGCATGGAGTTTAGGTTCAATTACCGGCGAAATGAACTTAGCTGGATTCATAGTTGATACTTTACCATCAACTCTACCATTTGTATTTGTTCCAGTAACTATATTCCTTTTAGGTATGCTTATATCATTTGCTACAGGAACATCATGGGGTACTATGACTATACTTACTCCTATAGCTATACCTCTAGCATACTCTTTGACAAGCGACCCTATACTTTCAGTAGCTATGGCGGGAGTTGTATTCTCAGGAGCTATATTTGGCGACCACTGTTCACCAATTTCCGATACTACAGTACTGGCTTCTATATTCTCAGGTGCAGACCATATAGACCACGTGCAAACTCAGATACCTTATGCGCTTACTTCAGCTGCAGTAGCATTAGTAATGTACTTCATATATGGAATGTTCCAAATTACACCTCTTGTATTGATACCTGCAGGACTTGTAATGCTTTACTTCTTAATGAACGGTTTATCAAAAATATCACAAAACAAGTACAATATTCACCCTGAAACTAAGAAGAAAATAAAGGAAGCTTAATTATCTTAAAATAATTATAAAAAGGGGCTGTCGGTAAATAGCTCCTCAGAAAATCGGCATAACAAATAAAGTTATGCTGATTTTTTTATACAAAAAAGAAAAAAGATGGCTAAAAAAAGCCATCTTTCCTCCGTTATATGA